>Ga0206884_1003_pt1 | contig 225535 bp, 188 predicted proteins | sample Alteio_BWOrgCont_FD_152914 | JGI IMG/M metagenome (GOLD analysis project Ga0206884, IMG submission 152914) | Enriched cells from forest soil in Barre Woods Harvard Forest LTER site, Petersham, Massachusetts, United States -... | ecosystem: Environmental > Terrestrial > Soil > Temperate forest > O...
TATAACCAACATCGCCGTTACCAAGTTCAGCGCCTCGTTTTGCTTTAGTGGTGTCTTTGGAATCCGGGTCGCCGCCCTGTATCATAAAGTTTTGTATCACCCTGTGAAATAAGGTGCCATTATAAAACCCTTTTTTTACCAGTTTTATAAAATTGTCGCGGTGTTTTGGAGTTTCGTTATACAAACGGATAATACATTCGCCGTAGCTCGTTTTTACCCGCACATACTGGTTTTTCGGCCCTTTGGCAAATGCTGTTGCCAGCGTGAGCAATAATAAGGTTGTTGTAAAGAGTTTTTTCATGTTCCGGTTGGTTAGGTTGATTACGTGAGTAGTTGATTAAGTTGTAGGCTGCTAAAAACCTCTCACTTAATCAACTCAATAAACTACTCACCAATCTCCTCAAAATAATTAATTATTAACGATTTTAACATCATTTCCTGTTCAAGTATAGTATAATTGGGAACCGTTTTAACCAGCTTCCAATGTGGCCAGCCATCCTGGTCCAGCCCTTCAAGCTCATAAAAACCCATCATGCTGAATAACTTACAATTAGCAATATGCATTAGCTCTTCCTTTTGCCGTTTGCTGAATTTCTTCGGTCCTTTGCCAAGTTCCTGTACGCCTATTAAAAACAGCATTACTTTAATATCCGGTTTCTCATTATCAAACTCGTCAGCGATCCGCTGCTGTAACGCACTCCATTTTAAATTGATCTCCGCAGGTTTCATGAAGCAAATATATGATAGTTCATAGTTGATAGACTATAGCTCATAGTAAAATTCACGGCAACTCTTATTATACTATATCTCCTTATTACTTTTCGACTATGGGCTATGAGCTATGTACTAAAATAAACCAATGCAATTTCGTTGCATTTAACAAGATTGTTACGTTTAGCCGACATTTGGAAACTTTTATTGGCTACTTTTGTTAATAATTGTAAAAAGGGTAACTGACGGTTTGAAAACAAGTAAATATCATATTATTCATTCGTGGATATTGCTGATCTGTTTTATTGCAGGCCAGTTTATGGTATATGGCCATCAGCACAATACCGGCAAAGGTTTACCCCAAAACCATAGCAATAGTAAAAATATACAACAGCAAACTGTAAAGGAAAAATGCTATTTATGCGATGTGATGAACCATAATTCCATGGTTATCACTTCCCAGGCATACTTTAGTCCCGTTACAACAACACTTCATATTTTTGAGACTGTTAGTTACAGTTTTACCAGTATCCAGCTGATTATCTCCGGCGGACGTGCGCCTCCCTTCAGCAACTATCTTACATAAAACTAAAACACTTTTGTCTGTTAATTAAAACGATTGTTTATTACATGCGTCTTACTTATACTTTAAAAGGATTTAATCGGTTGTATGTTGAAGGTTTTTAATCGTTTTAAATACAGCTTCTTTTTACAAAATCATTCTACTAAATTTTATGCGGACCAGGATTCGATCATATATATTATCACTAATACTTTTTTTCACTGCAACAGCTGTTATGGCAGCGGGAAATCATGGGCCGGGCGATGGGGTTGTAGGCACACTTACAGGAACGGTTACGGATAAAGCCGATGGAAAACCAATTATTGGCGCAACGATAAGCATCCCGGATATAAGGGCCGGTACTATTACCGATGTAAACGGCCATTATAATTTGGGTAACTTACCAAAAGGCGTTTACCTGGTACAGGTAACCTATATAGGTTATGCTACCTTTAATCAAAAAATAGATTTTACAAAAACCACAGTGCTTGACATACAATTGCAGGCCTCATCAATTGAAACGGGCGAGGTTATCATTACCGGTGTAAGTAAGGCCACTGAAATAAAGCGCGACCCGGTGCCAATGGTTGCAGTTGGTAAAAACTACATAGATGAACATTCGGCATCAGGCAATGTTATTGATGAGATTGCCAATTTGCCGGGTATAAGCGCTGTTACTACTGGCCCCAATATTTCAAAGCCATTTATCCATGGCCTTGGTTATAACAGGGTGGTTACTGCCGAGGATGGCATACGCCAGGAAGGGCAGCAATGGGGTGATGAACATGGCATTGAGGTTGACCAAAACTCTATCGACCGCGTTGAAATTATAAAAGGCCCTGCAAGCTTAAGTTACGGGCCCGATGCCATTGGCGGCGTAGTTAATTTAATTACAACCCCACCAGTATCCGAGGGTAAAATACTGGGATCGTTAACTGAATTGTACGGTACGAATAACGGCTTGATCAATAGTTCATTCAGGTTACAGGGTAATCAAAACGGTTTGATTTGGGGTACGCAGATCTCGGACAAAATGGCGAAGGATTACCAGGACCAGCACGATGGCCGGGTGTACGCTACTAATTTTGAAGAAAAAGATGCAAGGGTAGTTTTAGGGCTCAATAAATCGTGGGGAACAAGCTATCTTAACGCTTCTATATTCGACGATTTACAGGCCATACCTGATGGCAGCCGCGATCCGGTTACCCGCCAGTTTACACAGCAAATTAGCGATGCTGATACTGTCCGGCGTATTGTCCCCGGATCAGCATTAAACTCATATACCATCCCGGAGCTGCACCAGCATGTGCAGTTATACCGTATTTATGATAATAGTACTTTCAATTTAGGAAGCGGTACCCTGTTGGTAGATTTGGGCTACCAATACAGTCACCGCAGAGAATATACCCATCCTACCGAGCAAGATATTCCGGGCTTGAATTTACAGCTTACTACCTATACGTATGATGTAAAGTATGATTTTGACCTCGGCAAAGATTACGAAACCACTTTTGGCCTTAACGGGATGTACCAGAATAATACCCTGGGGTATAGTACCGATTTCCCGATCCCAGCCTACCACCAGTTTGATATCGGCCCGTTCTTTGTGATAAAAAAGACTTATGGCAAACTCGACCTTTCGGGCGGTGCACGGTATGATAGCCGCTCTTTCAGCGGCCAGGCTGCTTATGTCGATAATACCAACCAATATTACCCAACACTTTACACAGGCCCAAACCCAGGCGGTACGCCTAATGTTACCCAGCAGTTCAGCGCGCTTAATAAAACATTTTCTGGTGCATCAGGGAGTATAGGGGCTACTTATAATTTCTCGGATAAGTTCCTGCTAAAAGGAAACATAGCACAAGGCTTCAGGGCGCCAAGCATTGCCGAGCTTTCTGCCAATGGCCCCGACCCCGGCTCGCAAATATATCATGTGGGGAACAGCAGTTTTAAACCCGAAACCAGTGTACAGGGCGACCTGGGCGCTTTTTTAACGTTACCAAATGTTAATGCCAGCGTTGAAGTTTTTGATAATAATATTCAGAACTATATTTTCCAGGAACAGATACTGGATGCAAATGGCAATCCGGAGAGGGTAAATCCCGATGGCTCGCCAAACCCCGTTGGGCCGTATAGTAAATTTACTTATACGCAAAGTAAAGCGCGAATTGATGGCGGTGAGTTTTATTTGGATATCCACCCTTTTAAATGGCTGCACTTTGAAAACTCCATGACCTTAACGTACGGTACCAACCTTGGCACCAGTGGCCGCGTTCCTGATAGTTTAAAATATTTACCATTTATACCGCCGCTGCATACCCACTCGGAATTGAGGGGTACTTTTGCAAAAGGGTTTGATAATTTCAGAAACGTTTATGCATTTGTGGGTTTTGATCATTATGATGCCCAAGACCACTTTTTTTCAGCTTACGGCACAGAAACAGCTACTGCCGGATATAATTTGTTAAGCGCCGGTGTAGGTGGTAATATTGTTAATGCTGCCGGAAAGAAAGTTATTGAAATATTTATTGAAGGGACTAACCTGGGTAATGTAAACTACCAATCGAACATGAGCAGGCTTAAATACTTTGATAACCCAACGGTGCCGGCAGGCGTTCAGCCGGGCATTTTTAACATGGGACGAAATGTGAGTTTCAAAGTGGTAGTTCCATTTGATTTGTCTCCGCGTGAAAAGGCGGATACAACGAAAATTTAATAGCTAACGACTTGGAAGCCGCAATAAAACGGTTAATCTGGCAGTAGGATTATTGTGCAATTACCCGGGAAACAAAAGAAGTAGTATTTCAAACCTCGGTACCGGGTATTTGCACTTTGCCTTTTCTTTTACGCTCAATAAAATTCACGATCAGCCTGCTACTGGTTATCATGAAGAAACTGATGAAGACCTCAACAAGGTGAAATATAATCCATCCACCGCCTGAGTACCGCCTAAACCCTTCTACCATATTCATTTCCTGGTAATAGGTAAATAGCTCTTTTAAAAGTATCGGCAGGTTTACTCCCAACAATACTATACCGGCAATAATTGTTGCAATTTGCAAAACAGTTGACCGGTGTATATTCAGTTCGAGTTTTTCTTCAGCAATGCCCTTATTTAACCGCAATGCATTAATAAGCCAGTCCGTCCTGAAAATAAAAGCTATAAACATAAAGAGATAAACGCTGGTATTAAAAAATATTGCTGCTATCTCAGCCGGCGCATCTGCGCCATAATCGGACTTGGTAAATAAAAGTGAAGCAATGGTAAATAATTGCGGTATCAAAAATAGTAGCTGCAAAAAAATGTAAAGACCAAATACTTTGAGGACGATATTCCAAAGGGTGCGTGGAGACATAATAAGGCGAATAAGTTTGTTTTATAAATGTAATGGTTTGCGGTGTTAATTACAAACCATTACATTTAATAAAGCCTACACTACATCCTCCATACCGTATTGTTTCAGCACATCGGCAGGCACGCCAGTCCATTTATTGGGCGCATTGCCCACATAGCCAACATCTTCAATACCCATTTTGGACGAGAAGAACCCGGTAGCGGTAAGGTTGCGCATCAGGTTAAAAAATGATACGCCTTGCTGCATTTCGGGTTTTGCTTTTTTGGGATATGCAATTTCCGTAACCATTTCTATTTGCTGGGCATTGGATGCATCAACAAAAGTTTTATTATAACGGTTAAGGCATTGCAGGTCGAGCCAGCGCAAGCCGCCGCGCAACGGGGTTTTATGGTGCGGCATATCATTTACAATAAACTCAATAAAATCGGGCACCTTGGCATCCGATGCGCTGCCCGAGCGTGCATCCTTCGGAATTATAATATCGCACAAAACGGTTATCGTGGCCATTTCGTGTTCATCAAAAAACTTTTCTGCAGCTAATTTTTTATCACGCTCAATTTCATTTGGTAAGCGGCTGGCATCTTCATCAACACCGGCTTTATTGCTTGTATCTTCTGCTAATTTTTCGGTATGGGGCTTGCAGGCATCCAACAGCATGGTTGCCGATATGGTGCCAAAACCTATAGCTTTAAGTGAATCGCGTCTGTTCATGTTTTACTAATATTAAATAGCAGGTTAAACATTCAGTTTTTTTCGTTGGTCCAGGATATATTCGGCTGTACGCATCGATAATGCAAGAATAGTCCAGGTAGCGTTTTTATCACCTTGCTGAACAAATGGACTGGCATCAACCACAAACAAATTTTTACAATCATGCGCCTGGCACCATTTATTAAGGGCCGATTTTTTAGGATCATCGCCCATACGAACAGTACCAACTTCGTGAATGATACGCCCAGGGGCTTCTAAACCATAATTAGTTTCAGGTCCTTCCATCGGATCATAAATAGCGCCCATTTCATGCATGATGGATTGGAAAGTTTCCTGCATGTGCTTGGCTTGTTTTATCTCATAATCGCTCCATTTATAATGGAAGCGTAAAACAGGGATACCAAATTTATCAACCACATTAGGGTCTATCTCGCAATAATTATCTTCCCTTGCTATGGCCATGCCGCGACCTGCCATACCAAAACCAACACCATAAAAACGACGGTAGTCATCTTTTAACGAAGCGCCAAAACCGCCGGCTTCTTTTGTTTTGCCATCACGGCCCGGTACAGAGCCATTCATACCTTCAATGCCCCAACCAAAGCCATATTCGGGCATGCCCATACCGCCGCCAAACTCAATATGATACCCGCGTGGAAAATCGAGTTTTTTATTATCGCCCATCCAAGGGCCGTAAATATGGATGCTGCCTACACCATCCTCGTTATAGCGTTTGCGGTCCATCAATTGAGGCAACCATCCACCAGCACTTGACCCGGTGGAATCATGCAAATATTTACCTACAACACCACTACTATTGGCCAGCCCGCCGGGATGATTGGCTGATTTAGAGTTAAGCAGCAACCTTGCCGACTCGCCCGCACTTGCCCCAAGTATAACAATTTTAGCATTTACCTGGTACTCCTGCATGTCATCCTTATTAATGTAGGATACGCCTGTAGCCAACCCATTATTATCGGTAAGTACTTCGCGTACCATAGCGTTTGGAATCAGCTTAAGGTTACCGGTTTTTATGGCCGGGATAACAAGGCACGATGAGGAGGAAAAATCGCCATATACTTTACAACTACGCCCGCACTGACCGCAAAAGAAACAAGCGCCGCGGTCTTTGTTGTTTGGCAATGCTTCGGTAAGTACCGATCCACGCCCGGCAATTACTTTTACCCCTGCTTTTGCCGCACCTTTTTTTATGTATAGCTCATTTAGCCTTGGCTTCGGGGGCGGCAAATATATTCCGTCGGGTTCGTTGGGTAAATTCTCAACGGTGCCGTAAATCCCTATCATTCGGTCAACCTTATCATAAAAAGGTTTTACATCGTCATAGCTTATCGGCCAGTCATCGGTTAGGCCATCTATATGATGCCCCTTAAAGTCATTAGGCCCCATGCGCAATGATATACGCCCCCAATGGTTGGTACGCCCGCCCATCATACGCGACCGGAACCAGTAAAATTCAGTTTTGTCCTTGGTGGTATAAGGTTCGCCGTCAAGGTCCCATCCGCCAAAAGCGCCGTCAAAGTCGCCAAAATTACGGGTCCCCGTGCTTGCGCCCCGTCGCGGCGACTCGTAAGGCCACTTTAGTTGCGAAGAGTTTTTTGCAGGATCGAAATATGGCCCCGCTTCTAACATTAATACTTTTAAACCGGCATGGGCCAAAACATAACCAGCCATCCCGCCACCTGCGCCTGACCCTACAACTATCGCGTCATAGACGGTCGATGATTTTTTTATCTGTATATCGCTCATTGTTAAGTCGAAAGTCTTAAGTCGAAAGTCTTAAGTCAAATATCCGTCTACTCAGGACTTTCGACTTAAGCCTTTCGGCTTGATTAAAGTTCCTTTATTTTTATATCCCTGAATGAAACTACTGCGCCGTGATCCTGCAAGGCGATATGCCCTTTAGGATAGGCGGCAAAGCCTTTCCATGTTTTAAACTTGCTTTTATCCAGCATTTCTTTCCATTCGGGGCTGCCTATTTGCGTTTCAATTACCTTTTGGCCGTTTAACCAGAAGGTAAGCTTGCCATTTTGCTTCCGTATGGTTACTTTATTCCACTCTCCGGCTGGCTTTGCAGGATGTGCCGGGGCATGCATATCATATAATGAGCCCGCGCGATGGGTTGCCAGTTTATTATCCTCAGCCTTCGCATCATCTAATATCTGCATTTCTATACCGGTAAGATAGGTCTCATCGAATTTCGGGTCTTCATGTACCCCTAAAATTATACCACTATTACCGCCTTCCGCAATTTTCCATTCAAGCGAAAGCTCATAATTCTCATATTCTTTATCAGTAATCAAGTCCCCCTGGCCTGGCGCCTTAGGGTCAAGTTGCAAGGTGCCATCAACAACATGCCATGCACCTGGGCCGGTTTTTAAATAACTATGCCAGCCATTAGTAGTTTTACCATCAAACAAGCTATTAGTTTGTGCCATCAGCGAACAGTTTACGGCAGTAAATGCCAGGATACTTAACAGGAGTTTTTTCATTGTTAATTATTTAAGGATTTAAGCCGCATTGCTGCGGCTATTATAATGGAAAGTAAAAATAGTATAATTTCTTTTCCAAATAAAAATCGGGCGAATTATAATAACACTGTTACGTTGTGGTTAGTTAATTAGAGGCTGGAGATTAGAGATTAGTTGGGCGTATTAAAATATTGCAAAGCTTTTTTCACTAACCTCTAATTAACTACCCTTTAACCTCTATTTCTGGTGCATATTAAAAGACAGGCCTGCCGCCAGGCCAACGGTTACATACGCGTAGCTGTCGTTAAAAAAGATATTATATTCATCCTGCCCCCGGTAACCTGCACCAATTAAAAACGACACATTTTGCATAAACGGGAACTGGTAGTAGTATTTAAGGTACAGATTTAGTCGTTTTCTAACATCTAAAGTGCTGTAATTATATATTTTATCAGCAACATAAGTAAATTGAAAATCAAAGCGCTGCCAGTTTTGAAATACCTTTTTATCATTATCTACAGGGTCGGGTACCTGGTGGGCTATGCTGTAAAGCCAGTCGCCATTAATACGTACAAACCCGTATCTTCCGCGCAATGCTGGTATATAACCCAGGCCGACCAGGTAGCCATCAAGTTCTAAACCCAGCGCGTCATACCTGTTAATAATAAGGCCAGGTTTGTCCGTGCGTTTACCTGTGTGATAGGTAACAGTATAAAAATTTGTGGTGAATTTCCCGCTATCTGTATTAATAGTGCCGTTGGGGTTAAGTGTAGGCCCTTCGGTACCATTTGAGTGGTGCGTAAAGGATATTGAAAAAAAATGAGGGCTATAGTAATCGTTATTGGTACGAAAATACAATGTGCCCCCGGGCATATAGCTTGGCGATTTTACAGGGTCGCCGTGGGAGGCAAACAAACGAAGGTTTACCCTTGCGTTGGCAACAAAAAAGAAGGGCAATTTTGGCGTATTTAATAATATAAAATTTGGGGAGAGGTCGGCAACTAAAAGGGTAGCATTAGGATCAAAAAACTCGTTGCCAGCAAATGATGTTCTTAAATTTTGCTCAAAAATTGCGTTAAACTCCCGGTTTGTGTACCGCCGTTCGTGTACCTTGCCAGTATCTCTTTTTAATGCGGAATCGGGATTTAACTTACGGGCGTATGCAAACAGGTTACCCGTAAAATTTAAATAAAAAATACCGGGCAGGATGAGTGGCAGAAATCTTTTATAAACATGCATGCGCCTCAACAGAGTTTAATTTCTGATGTAAACACACTCATGCATAAATTGTTGTAGCAACCCGGGCGGTTTGCATTTAAGATGCTGCTTGTACTCCTCTTTCTAACTATGCTTTTCCAAACTTGCGCGGGGCAAATTCAACATTAAACTTTATTATAATGTTTTAATTCCTTATCAGTAAGGAACATGTAACGGTCTTTTACACATTTGGCACAGAAATACCTCCTTACAGGCAGAAAAAAAAGCAGATTTCGGCCAATCCAATTTCTCTTCTTTTCGTAATGTAATGGAGCCGAACATTTATAACATCTTAGTATTTCTTTTGCCATGCAATAAAATTTAGCGTACTAAAAAATCGAGCGCACTAAAGTACTACACTGTCAGGCAAATACAATAAAAAGTAATTAAAGTTTTACAAAAAACCTGCGTTATTACCGCTTTTTAGCCATCCGGGGTAATTTATGTAATTATGATGGCATAAATTATAATGGTTTATGAATTTATAGCTGTAAATAAGCTTAAATTTTCTGTTGGTTTTAAAACAATTTGTCATTATTTCTTTTATATTTGATAAGCCAATTCACCATTTGACAACCAGGGCGTCATGAAACCGTCGATGAGCATCTGAATATTGCTCATAATAGCTTCATCGCCATTAAAGAACAGTTTACCCAATGAAAAAAGTTGCTAACATCCTTGCCCGTAAAGGGGGTAGTGTTGTAGCCATTGATGGCAGCACCACTGTTTTAGATGCGCTGAAGCTGATGTCTGATAAAAATATTGGCTCGGTAGTCATTACCGAAGATGGCCAGTATGCAGGCTTGCTTACCGAGCGCGATTACGCCCGAAAGGTAATATTACAAGGGAAGTCTTCACTTGAAACGCAGGTAAGGGAGATAATGAGTACACACTTCCCCCACATGATCCCTGAAAACTCTGTTGAAACCTGTATGCATGTAATGAGTGAAAACAATATCCGCTATCTCCCAATATTCAAAAATGATAATTTATGCGGCATTGTCTCCATCAGCGACATAGTGACTGAAACCATCCTATCGCACGAGGAAACCATTGAGCAGTTGAAGAGTTACATACAGTCCTGAAGGATTTCGGATTTTCGATTTCGGATTTGGGAATGAATAAATTTGATTTTCAAGTCGATCTATAACTGATCTTCTATCCTTCATTAGCGACAAAAAATACAAATACCGGGTTGTCAATATCTTTATTAAAACGCTAAACCAATAACGATTAACATCCCTATCAATAATCATTTTTTATACCCTAATATCGTAAACAATATATTGATACAGCGCTTAACTTAAGGTTTCAAAAACCGGCAATACCGTATTTTTACGGTATCAAATAACGTATTTATACTGTGCTATTTATTTGCATCCATAACTACTTTTATGCAACTAAACACGAGTAATTTTTTAGCCGCTGATAAAATATCCGCTGGTAAAACTTAAACCTGGTACTCCGGAGAAGAGATAAAAAACCTTTCCGGGATATCCTGAAAACAAATTCTATTAAAAACAAAAACCATGGCAAAGCAACAAAAACAAATCCCAATTAAAGGCAGCCGCCGTTTTGAAATTCCTGACGCAAAACGTATTGGCAGCTCGGATCCGGCCCAAAAAATCAAAGTCAGCATTTATGCGCGGCGTAACCCCAACCCATCAGCCGGGGTGCTTTCTAAAATTGACCAGCTATCAACCGCATTACCTAAAAACCGGCAATACCTTAGTAATAAGGAGTTCGATGAGGTATATGGCGCTGATCCTAAGGAGATAAACGCGATCGTATCGTGGGCCAAAAAAAATAACCTTTCGGTTAATGAAAGCAACATTTCGGAAAAACGTGTTTTGGTGGAAGGGACAATTAAAGATATTGGTAATGCCTTTAATGTTGAGTTCAGCGAATATGAGCACCATAGTTTAGGCCGTTACCGTGGCCGCACCGGGCAGGTTTATATACCCGAAGATCTATATGGAATTATTGAAGGTGTTTTTGGGCTTGATACCCGTCCTATCGGCCATTCGCGCTGCAAACGCGGGCGCGGTTCTGCCCCGTGGGATGAGTTTGTTGCTACCGGCATTGCAGACAAGAAAAAAGCTCCATCAACCCCAACCAACAAATGGCCGGGTACATTTTTCCCGCCGCAAGTGGCCGGTTTATATAATTACCCCACCGGCACTGATGGCACAGGGCAAAATGTGGCCATATTTGCCTTTAACGGTGATGGGCCCGGTGGCCAGGGAGGCTACAAACTTAGCGCCCTGCAAACTTACTTTGAAAAAGTTTTAGGGCAAAAAACCCCTGAAATTACTGATGTGGTTATACAGGGGCCTGGTAATGATCCCGGGCCGGATACACAGGCATCATCAAACAATGGTGACAGTACCGGCGAAGTGATGCTGGATATGTGCGTGGTGGGCTCGGCGGCGCCCGGGGCTAAAATATTTATGTATTTTACCGAATTTAACAGCCAGGGCTGGGTAGATGCGCTGCACAACGCCATAGCAGGTACCAACAATATATCCGTTATATCCATTAGTTATGGCAACCCTGAACAGGACCCTCAAAGTGCATGGACATCAATGGCACTGAATGTGGTGAACCAGGCATTGGAAGCTTCGAACGCAAAAGGTATAACCATCTGTTGCGCATCAGGCGATAGCGGATCGAATGACGGCTCACAAAATATGCCCGAGGTTGATTTCCCTGCATCGAGCCCTTTTGTACTGGGTGTTGGCGGGACAAAAGTTGTTGCTTCGGCAAACCTTAGCACAATTACCAGCGAAACAGTTTGGAATGAAATGTTCAGGCAGGGCGGCGCTGGCGGCGGTGGTATAAGCGCTATTTTCAGCAAACCGGTATATCAAAATACGGCAAATGTGCCGCCTTCTGCCAATCCGTCGCACGGCATAGGCCGCGGTGTTCCTGATGTTGCAGCGCTGGCTGACCCGTACACCGGTGTTGTAATTATGAACGTTAACGGGAAAAGCCTTGAGCCTATTGGCGGCACCAGCGCTGCAGCTCCATTATGGGCATCGCTTATTTTGCGCCTTAACCAGGCGCTTAACGCACCATGTGGCTTTCTCAATACCTTGCTGTACACCAAATTTGCAACAAATGTGCTCAATGATATCACAGTGGGGAATAATGGCGCTTACAGCGCCGGCCCGGGATGGGATGCATGTACAGGCCTTGGAAGCCCTGATGGAGAAAAACTGCTTGATGCATTAAAATAAGATTAATTATTCTAAAGTCCTGTACCGGCAAGTCCGGTGCAGGGCTGCTTACCGGGCGCAATACGCCTGACAATTAAGCACAGGCTTTTTTAAATTATAAGGTCGTTCCAAAACAAAATTAGAAGTCTTAAATCCAAAAAGCCTGCCAACTTTAGAGGTCGGCAAGGCTTAGTAAACAAAAGGGTAACTATTAACCGCTTACTGTTTTAAATCGGAAATATCTATCTGGTAAACATTATTCAACCCGTTTTTAGTTGAATGAAAAACATCAAGAATAGCTTTGGTACCTATTTTCCCGTCTTTATAGGTTGGCCTACTCGTGGTTTCCCTGAAAGATGAAAAATATAATGTTTTATTATCCCTTGACAAACCGGGCGAGCCTTCGTTACCTTTCGTGTTTATTTTGTTTCCCATGTTTACAGGATCACTCCAGGCACCACCACTATTAAAAGCAACCCAAAGGTCTAAGCCACCGCCCCCCGGTTGATTAGCCAGGAAGATTATAAAATGTTCATCATTTGCAACCACAGGGTCAAGCGCCCTAACTTGTTTGCCATTAAATAAGAGCATTACAGGTGGTTGATAGCTTCCATTTTTAAATTCGCACATATAAATATGTGAGCCCTGCTGGGTGCTGTCAGACGAAGAGAAATAGGCATTTCCGTTAGCCGCAAAGAAATAATGCGATGGCTGTAGTCCTCCTGTCAATGGGAAATTAACCAAAACAGGCGCCGAAACAATTTTGCTCCCGTTAAGCTCCACATAATAAAAATGATAGTCGTAATCCTTGTATGGTTTTCCATCAAGCGGCCTGTCTGATCCAAAATACAGGCGTTTTCCATCAGCAGATACAAGCGGATCGGTGTCCCTATAAATTCCTGTAAAATTTACCGCCTCCGGGCTTGTCCACCCTGATGCTTTTTTCTCTGAGTAGAAAATAGCACTATAACCCCAATTAATTGTAGCCTTGGAAAAGTACATCGTAGTGCCTTCAGGCGTAAACGTGGGCCTGAAATCAACATCACCGGTAGATAATTCTGAAGCGATCCTGGCTGAATCCCGTAACTGAATTGTTGGCGAAGCTTGCGCGTAACTGGCAGCGTACGCAATAACCAAGCAGCATGTAATAAATATTTTTTTCATTTATTTTTTTTGCAAATGAAAAAAACAGGCAACGGTTGGCGAAATTTATTCAACCAATTGCAGTATTTATTTAGCGGCTTACCTTACTTCCCGTATTAATTAAAGATTCAGGTTATATTTTTTTTAATAAAAAAGCCCTGCATAAAATACAAGGCCTCATTTGGTTCTATATGATCAGTTACGACATTTTCAACTTTTTCTGTATATCAGCAACATAGCCTTTAAATTTTTTATCAGTATCGATAAGATCTTCAACGGTCTGGCAGGCGTAAATCACTGTAGAGTGGTCGCGGCCGCCAAAAAAGTGGCCTATTGATTTCAGGCTGCTTTTGGTGTGGGCTTTGGCAAGGTACATTGAAATTTGCCTGGCCTGCACAATTTCGCGTTTGCGGGTTTGTGATTTTACCATCTCGATAGGTACTTCAAAATACTCGCAAACGAGGTTCTGTATGTACTCCATCGAAATTTCTTTTGACGAATTTTTTACAAAATTCTTTAACATCTGCTTGGCCAGGTTCAAATCTATCTCCTTACGGTTTAAGGTTGATTGCGCCAGCAGTGAAACCATTGCGCCTTCCAGTTCACGTACGTTATTGTCTATGTTGTGGGCAACATATTCAATTACATCGTTTGATAGTTCAATACCGTCCTGGTAGGTTTTGTTTTTTAGGATGGCCATGCGTGTTTCCAGGTCGGGGATCTGCAAATCGGCAGAAAGGCCCCATTTAAACCGTGAAAGCAGGCGTTCCTCTAAACCAGCCAAGTCTTTAGGCGCTTTATCAGATGTGATAATTACCTGCTTGCCCGATTGATGGAGATGGTTAAAAATATGGAAAAAGAAATCCTGTGTTTTTTCTTTACCGGCAAAATTATGTACATCATCCATTATCAGTACATCAATGGCCTGGTAAAAATTCACAAAGTCGTTAATGTTGTTGTGCTTTAATGCATCAACAAATTGCTGGGTAAATTTCTCGCACGATACATACAATACCAGCTTATCCGGTAATGTTTGCTTTATTTCGTTCCCGATGGCCTGCGCCAGGTGGGTTTTGCCAAGTCCTACGCCGCCGTATATCATCAGCGGGTTAAAAGAAGTGCCGCCTGGTTTTGCCGCTACGGCATAACCGGCCGAGCGCGCCAACCGATTGCAATCACCTTCAACGAAATTGCTGAAGGTATAATTCCGGTTAAGCTGCGGATCTACATTCAGTTTTTTTAACCCCGGTATTACAAAGGGATTTTTTATGTCCTTATTTATAGAGATCGGTATTGGCATAGACTGATTTTTTGCTTCGGCACCGTTCCCGTTCGATGGTATATTGGTGGTATATGGTTTACTGGATGATGACTGTTCAACAACTATATTATACTCTAAACGCCCGTCATCCCCTAATTGTTTTTTTATAGTTTTACGGAGCAAACCAACATAGTGCTCTTCAAGCCATTCATAAAAAAACAAACTCGGAACTTGTATCGTTAAAACGCTCCCTTCCATTCTTAAAGCTTTTATCGGCTCGAACCAGGTTTTAAAACTTTGGGCCGGTATGTTATCTTTAATAATTTGCAGGCAACTATTCCAAACGTTAGTACAAGTTTTTTCCATATGAATTTTTTTAAAATATTGATTTCCAACTCCCCAGCGAACAATCCTTTGGCCTGTTTCGGAACATCGAATATTCTAAAAAAAAGCGGATAAAAAAATTAAATTTTAACTTTTTGTTGAAATAAATTTATGTAATAATAAAGCCATTTATAATGCTTATTTCAAATAAAATATTATATTACGCGCTATAGAAATCTATTATTTTTAGCATTTTTAACTATTTAAACATTTTTTTAATTATTTATATATTTTTGTCGCAACAGGCTTTCGTTTTCCCTTTAAAGCAACTGCATCCCCTACCCAAAGTTAAGCACGGCAAATTACTTGCCAGCAGGTATGTTGATAAAAGCAGTTAGCATTTATAAAAAATTTACCAGGGGAAATATCACCAATTTTGCAGGTAGATATTATAGAATATTATTATTTGTAAGCGCTATTAATATTCTCCAAAAACTGCGCGTAAAATATCCGCAATTTCTCCTAAGGTGGCGTAACTTTCAACGGCGCTTAATATATAAGGCATTAAATTTTGTGTGCTTTTGGCTGCACTGCCCAGTTGCTCTATCGTTTCGTTAACTTTATCGTTGTCCCTTGATTTTTTCAAGGCCGCAATTTTTTCTGCTTGTTTTTTTCGGATGGAATCATCCACCCTGAAAACATTTATGGCGGCCGCGTCAGGTTCGGTGAACCGGTTTACGCCTACCAATATCTTTTCGCCGCTTTCTATCTCGTTTTGATACTGGTAGGCCGAGGCTGCTATCTCCTGCTGTATATAATCCTGTTCGATCGCTTTCACCGAGCCCCCCATGGCTTCAATTTTATCAATGTACTCCTGCGCTGCTTTTTCAAGCTCATCGGTCAATGCTTCAATAAAATACGATCCCGCCAAAGGGTCAACGGTATCGGTAACACCACTTTCATAGGCAATGATCTGCTGTGTGCGCAGTGCTATTTTTGCTGCAGCTTCAGTCGGCAAGGAGATGGCCTCATCATACCCGTTGGTATGTAATGATTGTGTTCCGCCAAGCACCGCCGCCAACGCCTGGTTACTTACGCGAACAATATTGTTCATTGGCTGCTGTGCGGTTAAGGTAGATCCACCGGTTTGGGTATGGAAACGGAGTTTCTGTGCCCCTGGATCGGTCGCACCCAGCTCTTTTGTAATATACGCCCACATGCGCCGCGCAGCCCTGAACTTGGCTATCTCTTCAAAAAAGTTATTATGGCAATTGAAAAAGAAGGACAACCTTTTACCAAAAACATTGATATCGAGCCCTTTTTCCTGCGCCGCTTTTAGATAAGCTTTGCCGTTTGCCAGCGTAAAGGCAAGTTCCTGTACTGCGGTTGAACCTGCCTCGCGGATATGGTAGCCTGATATGGATATAGTGTTCCATTTTGGCACCTCTTTGCTGCAATATTCAAACACATCGGTGATCAGCCGCATGGATGCTGATGGCGGGTATATATATGTACCGCGCGCAGCATACTCTTTTAATATGTCATTCTGTACAGTTCCCGATAATTGTTTAAGGTCGGCGCCTTGTTTTTTTGCTAACGCGATATACATGGCTAACAATATAGGTGCCGTGGCATTAATTGTCATGGAGGTGGTGATGTTTTTCAGCTCAATACCGTCAAACAAAATTTCAATATCCTGTAAAGAGTCTATAGCCACGCCAACTTTGCCAACTTCGCCCTCGGCAAGTTCATGGTCCGAGTCGTAACCTATTTGCGTAGGCAAATCAAAGGCAACTGAAAGGCCCATTGTTCCCTGGCTTAGTAAGTAATGGTAACGTTTGTTTGATTCTTCGGCAGTTGAAAACCCGGCGTACTGGCGCATGGTCCAGGGTTTGCCGCGATACATATCTTTTTGTATACCCCGCGTAAACGGAAACTCGCCCGGCAGCTCATTCATAGCCGATGGCTTGCAATAAACTTCCTTAATTTCAATACCAGAGGTGGTTGTAAATTTTTTATCGGGCATGATGTTTAATTTGAAAATGTGTCAATTTGAAAATTTGAAAATTCGCTAATTTGAAAATGATTAACTAAACGGACTGATAACGATGGCGCTTCATACTTACTTGTTCTTAATTTTTTAAACTGCCCCCATCTTCAAATTTTCAAATTACCAAATCTTCAAATTATTTTGTTTTCAAATTAAAACAATTCCTCCAAATCTTTCCGCAGCATATTGGCGCCAAGCTCATAGGGGTTATCTTCCAGTTGAGTTAAATGACCAAGTATAGCTTTACTAAGGTCAAGCCCTGTGGCAGTTTCGGGTAACGACCGCACCGCATTGTTTACAATGCCAAGCGTATCCTCTTTAATATGCTTTACAACGCCCCAGCCCCTGCTGCTTACATAAATTTGCTGTGTAATATTATGCTGAAACTCATTTCGGATATCTTCCACTATTAAACTGTATAATTCATGTGCGCTATAGGACGTAGCATTCATGCGGATAAGCATATTTGACGGATTAACCCGCTCGATAAATAAAACCAAACGCTCATACGCCTGTAAACGCAGGGGCAGCGTTTGGTTACTTAGGGTCTTCCTGAACTCAAGCAATTGTATTTTTTCATCGCGGTCAAGGTATGGTTTTATGAGGTAAAAGGCTATCCAGACCACTCCAAGGCCCGCTATGGTGTATTTTATAATGTCCAATAAATAAGGAAAAAAATTCATCTGCTGAATGTTAAATTGAGGTCATAAATAAACAGGTTGCGACAAAAATCCGCATTTTACCTTATATTTGTGTAGTTAAATAAAAATAAGATGAGTACCGCTGTTGAAACCGCACCAGGCCCTGTTACCTTTACAATAGGCGCCGTAAAAGAATTGTTAAAATTAAAGGACCAGCAAGAGTTGGGTGATGATTTTGGCCTGCGCGTAGGCGTAGAAGGTGGCGGCTGCTCTGGCATGACCTATGTTTTAGGTTTCGACCAGAAAAAAGACGGCGACCAGGAATATATTATTGATGGGATAAAAGTGTATATGCATAAGGCACATGGTTTATACCTTGTTGGCATGCAAATAGATTTCCAGGATGGGTTAAATGCTCGCGGGTTCACGTTTAATAACCCGAATGCTGCAAGTACCTGCGGTTGCGGTACTTCTTTTGCGGTTTAACTAACGTTGACAAACTTTGTAAACTTCTAAGTAAAATGAGACAGGTAACCGTTTATACAACAGACAAGGACTATAGCCACTTTGTGCAATTGGCTAAAAATCTTCACTATGTAAAAAAGGTAGAAACGGACGAAGACTCAACGAAAGAAAATATTGTTAATAATATAAAGAAGGGATTTGAGGAAATGCAGTTGATTAAAAAGGGTGAATTAAAAACCACCTCTTTAAACGATTTTCTCAATGAGTTATAAAATTGAGCTTACCGATAACTTTAAAAAGGAAGCTAAAAAACTAATCAAAAAATATGCATCGCTCCGTACAGAACTTGCACAACTTGGCAAGGAACTTGCGGAAAACCCTAATATAGGTACCCACCTTGGCAATGATGTGTATAAAATACGCCTCGCTATCGCATCCAAAAATAAAGGAAAATCGGGTGGTGCAAGGATAATTTCATTTGTGAAAATTATTAATGAAACTGTTTACCTTTTATAGATATACAACAAAGGTAACAAAGACGACATTTCAGACAAAGAAAGCGAAGAACTTCTTAAAGATTATTTGTAATAAAAGGTCGCGTCTGTCATAAAAGGCGAAGGGCAAAAGGTCTTATCGGTAGCTTTTATGAAACCTTTCGTCTTTTACCTTTCACCTTTGTCCTACTTAGATTTTCGGATATAAATATTACCGTTCATGTTTTTCATCATGATCTCGGGGCCGCCACCATCAATTTTGCCGTATACCCAATCTTCTATCTTTAAACTCACCATTCCCGAGCTGCTGTTGCGTGTAACATTGGGTTTATGCTGTTCCGTAACTACATCAAAGTCAGTATAAATATCGCCCCTGTCTGATTTTAACTTGACGTCGGCCTTTAATCCCGCAGGGAAAGTAACATCTACATTGCCGTTGAGCGTTGAAAATGCCATGGGAGCTTTAGGGTCAATAGTTTTGAAGGTTACTTCTACCTTGCCATTAACCGTATTGGCCACAACTGAGCCAGATATATTGCTCAACTTAATGTAACCGTTCACATTACTGATCTCCAGTTCGCCACTAACATTGCTCACATTAATATTGCCATCATTCACTGTATGCAGCCGTAAGTTTACTTCACTTTGGGGGACTTTAATAATCAGGTCGGCTTTTTTGTTTGCATCACCGTGTACATTTACCTGGTTGTTAGATTCGTCTGCCTGGATGCTTGTACTATTTGACGACAGCCGTTTCATACCATTCACCCGATCCTCGCCGCCATGGCCCCTGCGCCCTTCGCCGGCCTGCACATCTATTATTATATCCTTACCTTCATAAGCAGTTACAGTGATAGAACCGTTAAGCAAGCCTACATCCAGTTTAAATGCCTTCCCCGGCTGGCTTAAGGGCACAACTAATTGTTGTGTTTTTTCACCATCCTGCGCAAGCAGGCGGCCGGTTAACAGCATTGTTATTATTATCGCCCCAATTATCTTTGTCGTTTTCATGTTATTTTTGTTTTTTAATATAAATATTCCCGTTCAGGGTTTCAAATTTAAAAGTTTTGCCCCCGGCGCCAATGCGTACATCGGAGGCTTTATTGAGTTTATAAACCGTAGTGCCCCCATTATTCGATTCGGTTTTGGTTACCCGGCTTGGCATTATCTCTGCATCGTCAAAATCGGTATAAAACTGGCCGTTCATACTTTTAAATTGCAGATCGGCAGCTAAAGCGGCAGGGTAGGTGATGTTCATTTCACCGTTCACGGTATAGTATGATGATTCATCAGGCGGGATGCTAAGATAGCTTACCGTTACCGGCCCGTTCACTGTATGTGCTTTTGTAGCGCCTTTTGCATTCGCAATATCGATGCTGCCATTCACATTAATTACTTTTAATGTGCCATAAACATCTTTAACCGTGATATTACCGTGGTTAACTGTAGATACATATAAACTTACGTTTGATGGCACTTTTACCGTATATTCAAGCCTGACTTCGTAATCCCTGTGATGGTAATTATCGTCATTATATCTTCCGCGATGGGGCCGGGTATCATACGGCTCGGCGGTATAGGCCATCAGGCTGTCTGATTGCTGATCAAACCCGAGTTTAAACTCCTTTTTCGCTTCATCGATGGCTTGCTGGTCATCCGCCATTATGGTTTCGTCAATATCGATGATCACTTTATCACCGGCATAGCCTTCAACCTTAATTGAACCATTAAGGTTACAAATTGCTACAGCGCCTTTTTGCATGTTGAACTGCTTGGTTATATGCTCTTTATATTCCTGGGCATGTGCTGCCATTTGGGCAAGGCATAGCCCAACTCCTGCTAAAACAGGGACTAATAACTTTTTCATAAATTGTAATTGTTAAATAAGCTGTGTTATAGTTTGCCTGATCTTATCCTTAACACCAGGGTCTAAATTCTTTTGTTTTAATAATTCTTTAAATGACCCCACCGATCTTTTTTCCTGCAATTTCAGCATCACATCTGCTATTGCTGATTGCATCAGCGGCGAATCCTGCCTGGCGATGGATTGGATTAATCCTTGCCTTACCTCCGGGTGGTTGGCCATTTGCGCCAATGCATCAAGTGTGCTTAGGCGCACGTTAACGTTATCGTCATTGTTTAATGTAGCCAATAAGGCATCTATCACTTCTTTATCTGCATGCTTTATTTCGCTGGTATAGCTTACGCCACGTATCCGCTCAGATGCTGATGGATTTTGCAGCAGGGCCAGCATCATTGTTTGTTTGAGCTCGTGTACCTGTGAGGTAAGCGCCTGCAATTCCTGCTCCTGCTTTCCGCCCTTGCCTGCGCTGAAAAACCAATAGCCGCAACCAAAACTGAAGACTACAATAGCAAGGTTATAAGCCAATGGCCATCTGCGCTGCCTTTCCCATAAGCTATTGAGCAGAACGGTAATACTTTGCCATAAACTATTTTTTTCATCAGCAACCGAATCCTTATAAGTATCCAGCATCGCCTGAAATTTTACTTTCATGTGTGCAGATGGTTCGGGCGTTTCTATTGCGCCCATCATATCCCAAACTTTCTGCATATCTGCCAGTTCTTCACGGCAGGCTCCGCAGCCATTTAAATGCTGTTCTAATTTCTCTCTCTCTGCCGGGCTTAGCTCGCCATTCATCCAGCCCGAAAACAGTTCTTCATATTGCGCACATTTCATTTTTTTACTGTTTTAGCGTTCCATTTTTTACATAAATATTTTTCAGTTCCTGCACGGCGCGGTGTACCCTTGTTTTTGCTGCGGTTTCACTAATGTCAAGTATCTGCGCTACCTCATTATACTTCAGCTCCTGGAAACGGCTCAGCGCCAATATCTCGCGGTGATCATCGCTTAACTTTTCCATCGCCTTATACAATTCGGCCTTCGCCTGTTTCTTTTCCAGTTGTTCATCTGGTGTTAAACCGCCCGAAAGCCGTTCGGCTATATCATCAACATTTTCATGGCGCACCTGTTGCTTTTTGCTTTTATAAGTATCTTTCAGCGTGTTCCGCGCTATGGAATACATCCAGTGTATAAATTCGCCTGTACCGGTAAAAGTGTGGCGGTATTTAAGCATCTTATAAAAAACCTGCTGTACCAGGTCTTCGCTGCCCTCCCGATGATAGGTCATATGAAATAAAAACCCATACAGCTGCCGGTGGTACCGCTCAAAAAGCAGCCCCATCTTGTCAAGGTCCCCGTCCTTTACCCTTAGCATTATCGCATTATCGGCCAGCGCGTTCAATCAAATGGTTGTTAACTGTTAATATGTACTGGAAACTCCCGAAAAATAAATTGGTTACAGGAAATTTAACATTTTTTTAATAAAGCCTGTAATAACCCCCAATAAATATAAACTATACCCTGCGCTGTAACAATCCACAGTGCCTTACAGTCTTATCAGGAAGTTTCGCTAATTTCAACCCATGGCCGTAAAGACTACCTACAAAGAAAATATTTCAATTGCGTTGCAGTCTATAGCCGGCAACAGGTTACGCACATCGCTAACCTCGCTTATCATTGCTATTGGTATTATGGCTTTGGTTGGGATATTAACTGCGCTCGAGGGGTTTAAAACCTCAATAAATAATGCATTTGCAGGATTGGGCGCCAATTCATTTACCATACAAAACCGTGGCTCGGACCTTAATTTCGGCAATGGTGGTCACCGCAAAGTTTATCCCTCAATAAGTTATGACCAGGCCGACAGGTTTAAAAAGAAATTTAACCTGCCAGTGCTTACCTCAGTAAACCTACAAGTTTCGGGCACGGCCGTTGCAAAATATGGCAGTAAAAAAACCAACCCTAATTTATCTGTTGAAGGCACCAACGAAAATTACCTGGCAACAAGCGGGTATAAACTGGCTTTTGGCCGTAATTTTTCGACCTCGGAATTAGAGCATGGCGAGGATGTGGTGATGATTGGGAATGAGATACAGAAGAGACTTTTTAATAATGAGGATGCCGTAGATAAATTAATATTTATTGGCAATAATAAATTTAGGGTGATTGGGGTATTTGCCTCAAAAGGCTCGAGCGCCGGTTTTGGTGGTGATAAGTTTTGTATTATACCAGTACTGAAAGCAAAGCAATTAGTTGCTTCGTCAAACCCTTCATTTACAATCACCATCCAGGTAAGCGGCCCCGGCGCCCTGGACGCTACCATTGGTGAGGCCACATCCCTTTTCAGAAACATACGTGACCTGAATGTGGCTAATGATGACAATTTTGAGATCGAGAGAAGTGATTCTTTTCAGCAGGAATTATCGGGTCAATTGGCTGGCATCACATGGGGTGGCGCATCGATAGGTATCATCACATTGATCGGCGCAGCGATAGGACTGATGAATATTATGCTGGTTTCGGTTACCGAACGCACCCGCGAAATTGGCTTACGCAAAGCCCTGGGCGCTACTCCCGGCATCATACGCAAACAATTTTTGATAGAAGCCATCGTAATTTGTATGATTGGCGGTATAGCCGGAATTATTTTGGGGATGGCGGTTGGCAACCTGATAGCCGTAAGTATCAGTGGTTCATTTGTAGCCCCCTGGCTATGGCTGTTTGCAGCTATAGTATTATGTACCGTTATTGGGTTAGTATCCGGGTTTTATCCCGCTAAAAAAGCTTCTAACCTTGACCCTGTGGAAGCTTTGAGATACGAGTGAGGGATTTCCGATGTCGGATTGTTTAAATTCGGAATGCCAAATGCGGAATTAAGAATATTGTTTATCAGAGAAATTCCATTGCCGATCCAAACTATCCTGCTTATAAAATCTAAAATCCATTCAAAGATAACCTGCTTATTAATTCTTTAAATCCGAAATCGAACATCCGAATTCCGAAATCTACTTCAGCATAATATTCTTCAGCGGATAATCAAACAATAATTTTTCAAGATAGGGCATTCGTAAAGCATCTTTTAAAGCTTCAGCATGCCTTAAGTGGTGCATATCACTTGATATAAAATCAATCAGCTGGTTATCTATTAAACTTTCAGCCATTTTTTTTGCTTCTTTTCCGTAATACCCTGTTAATGATATGGTATTTAACTGGAAAGACAGTCCCCATTCGCGAAGCGACCTGAACTGCTCAATATCCATATAAGGATATCTTTCCGGATGCGCAAGAATTGGCTTGTAACCGAGTTCTTTTAGCCTATGAATTACAGGTATCACATTTAACGGCTTACTTATAAATGAAAACTCAAAAAGCACATAATTGTCGCCCATGATCATCAATTTGCCATCATTTATCCGGCCTTCAAAAGTTTCATCAAAGTAGTGTTCGGCGGCGGCTTCCACTACGATATCAATTTTTTCTTTCTCAAGCTCTGCTTTAAGTATTTCAAGTGCGCCGTTGATGGTTTCGGCGGTATTTCTATAATAATCGGCCATGATATGCGGCGTGGCAATTATCTTTTTTATACCCAATGCCATCATTCTTTTTATAAGCTCAATTGATTCGGCAGGGTTTTGGGCGCCATCATCAATACCTGGCAACACATGCGAGTGCATGTCAACCATTATTGAACTGTAATCAAAAGTGGCCTCTTTCTTATGCTCACTTTTCTTAAATAAACCAAACATCGTTAGCGGTTATTATATTGTTCGTTATAATATTGTTGATAATGGCCCGTGGTAACATCGTTCAGCCATTCTGCATTAGCAAGGTACCATTCCACCGTTTTTTCCAGGCCTTCTTCAAAAGTAATTGAAGGCACCCAGCCTAAGTCATTTTTAAGTTTGGTTGCATCAATTGCATATCTCAGGTCATGCCCGGCCCTGTCGGTTACAAAGGTGATCAAACTTGCCGATGTTCCTGCTGGCCTGTCTAATTTCTTATCAACAATACTGCACAGTAGTTTTATCAGGTCGATATTTTTCCATTCATTATGGCCGCCTATATTATAGGTAGACCCTGCTTTTGCTTTATGAAATATTACATCTATGGCCCTTGCATGGTCTTCAACCCAAAGCCAGTCGCGAATATTTTCACCTTGGCTATATACAGGCACAGGTTTATTTTGTTTCAGATTATTAATGGCAAGTGGTATCAGTTTTTCGGGAAAATGGAAAGAACCATAATTGTTTGAGCAATTAGAAATTACCGTATCGATACCATAAGTATCATGATATGCCCTTACAAAATGATCGGAACTTGCTTTTGAGGCTGAATAAGGCGAATGCGGATCGTAACCGGTTTCTTCGGTAAACATACCGGTTTCACCTAATGAACCGTAAACTTCATCAGTTGATACATGATAAAAGCGTTTACTATCATAATTTCCTTTCCATGACTGCCGCGCAGCATTTAACAGGTTTACTGTACCAACTACGTTGGTTATAACAAACTCAAGCGGGCTGGTGATCGACCTATCCACGTGCGATTCTGCTGCAAGATGTATCACGGCATCGGGTTGTTCATCTGCAAAGAGCTTGTTTATAAAATCAATATCGACAATATCACCTTTTATAAAGCGGTAGTTAGGCTCCTTTTCAATATCCTTTAAGTTAGCAAGGTTACCGGCGTAGGTTAATTTATCAAGGTTGATGATATTATATGCCGGATAGTTTTTAACAAAGCGGCGTACCACGTGCGATCCGATAAACCCCGCCCCGCCCGTAATTATAATTTTTTTCATTTAACTATTTATTCGTGTTTACCACTTTCCCGGCTATTGGGGCGATAGTCGTTTTTATATTTTGTTTATAATGGGTTCTTAGCCAGGTATTGCTCCCATGCCCATGCTGACGACATCATGGTATCAATGCCCAATTCCGCCTGCCAATGCAATTGCTTTGCCGATTTGGTTACGTCGCCCCAAACCTGTTCAACATCCCCGCTGCGGCGCGGGCCTATTTCATAATTCAGCTTAACCCCGGTTGCCTGCTCAAAAGCAATTATTATTTCTAACACGGTGTTACCCTTACCTGTGCCTAAATTAAATACATCATAACCCGAGAAATTATTATGTTCCATTAGTTTTAATGCAGCCACATGTGCTTTTGCTAAATCGACTACATGAATATAGTCACGAACGCAACTGCCATCCTTGGTATTGTAATCATTACCAAAAACAGTGATCTTTTCGCGTTTGCCCATAGCAGTTTGGGTAATAAAGGGTACCAGGTTTTGTGGCACGCCAATAGGCAACTCGCCAATCAGTGCAGACTCATGTGCGCCAACCGGGTTAAAATACCGTAAGGCAATTACCTTTTGCGCATCACCGGATGTTATGGCATCTTTTAATATTTCTTCGGCTATTTGTTTGGTATTGCCATAAGGCGATTGCGCTGGTTTAATAGGTGCGTTTTCTGTAACAGGCAGTTCATCCGGCTGGCCGTAAACCGTACAGCTTGATGAAAAAACAAAACTTACAGGCTTACCGCTGTACACATTCAATAAATTAACCAGTGATGTTAAATTATTACGATAGTATTTCAACGGTTTTTGCACTGACTCGCCAACCGCTTTAAAAGCGGCAAAATGTATAACACCAGCTATGTCTGGCTCCGAAGCGACAAATGCCTTTAGCTTTTGTTCATCGCAAAGGTCAAACTGCTGAAAGGCTGGCTTAAAGCCTATTATTTTACTAAGCTGTTCAAGTATCTCATGCCGGGAATTCGACAGGTCATCAACTATTACAGGCTCATATCCTGCATTAACCAATTCAACAACGGTATGTGAACCAATATAACCTAAGCCGCCGGTTACTAATATTTTAGACATTAATGTTTATTATAATAGGTAAAATCTTTGTGTTGTATCTCTTTTTCGGGAAGTGACTTGAAATATTCGTAAGTGATTTTTAACCCTTCACTTCTTGAAACTTTTGGTTCCCAGCCCAAAATGCTTTTTGCTTTTGTAATATCTGGCCTGCGTTGTTTGGGGTCATCGGTAGGTAAGGGCAAGCTGATCAATTTTTGATCGGTGCCGGTTAATTTGATGATCTCTTCGCCAAACTCGCGTATGGTTATTTCATCGGGATTGCCGATGTTCATAGGCTGGGCATAATCGCTGAATAATAAGCGGTAGATGCCTTCAACAAGGTCATCCACATAGCAAAATGAACGCGTTTGTGAGCCATCACCAAACATGGTTAACGACTCGCCGCGTAAGGCTTGCCCGATAAAAGCGGGCAATACGCGTCCGTCATTCAGGCGCATACGCGGACCGTAGGTATTAAATATCCTTACTATACGGGTTTCCAAACCATGGAAAGTATGGTATGCCATGGTTATTGCTTCCTGGAAACGTTTTGCCTCATCATAAACACCACGCGGGCCAACCGGGTTAACGTTGCCCCAATATTCTTCGGGTTGCGGGTTTACGCTTGGATCGCCATAAACTTCGGACGTTGACGCGATCAGCATCCTTGCATTTTTTGACCGTGCCAAACCTAAAAGGTTATGTGTACCTAACGAACCTACTTTTAAAGTTTGAATTGGAATTTTTAAATAATCGATAGGACTTGCCGGCGAAGCAAAATGCAATATATAATGCAAATCGCCTGGCACGTACACGAATTTAGATACATCGTGATTGTAAAACTCAAAGTTTTGCAACTTAAATAAATGCTCTATATTCCGCAGGTCGCCTGTTATCAGGTTATCCATACCAATAACATGGTAATCTTCTTTAATAAACCTGTCGCATAAATGCGAGCCTAAAAATCCGGCTGCACCGGTTATCAATATCCGTTTTCTCACTTCCATTAGTCAACCAGTTTTCTGCCAATACTATTATAATAATACCCGCAATCTATCATTTTCTCAAGGTCGTATAAGTTGCGGCCGTCAAATATTACTTTACTTTTTAAAAGTTCATCTATCTGGTCAAAATCAGGCGTCCTGAACAATGGCCACTCGGTTACTATTAACAATGCGTCTGCATCTTTCAATGCTTCATATTGGTCGGCTGCATAGGTAATCTTATCGCCAATCAAATTCTGCACATTTTTCATCGCTTCGGGGTCAAATGCGGTTACCGATGCACCTGCTTTCAACAAATCCTCAATAATGTATAACGATGGCGCTTCGCGTATATCATCAGTTTCGGGCTTAAAGGCAAGGCCCCACATGGCAAACTTTTTACCTTTTAAATCGCCTTTAAAATATTTTTTTACCTTTTCAACCAACACCCGCTTTTGAATTTCGTTAACTTCCATTACCGAATTCAATATCTTGAAGTCATATTTATTTTCTTCGGCCGATTTTGCCAGGGCCTGCACATCTTTAGGGAAACAACTCCCGCCATACCCTATACCCGAAAACAAAAAGCGTTTCCCGATGCGGTTATCAGCGCCAATTCCCCGTCTTACCATATCAACATCAGCGCCAACCAGTTCACAAAGGTTAGCTATCTCGTTCATGAAAGATATTTTTGTGGCCAAAAACGAATTGGCGGCATATTTTGTAAGTTCAGATGACCTTTCGTCCATAAAAATAACCGGGTTGCCCTGGCGTACATATGGAGCATACAGTTCGGCCAACAGTTTGCGGGCACGTTCGTCTGTTGTGCCTACTACTACACGGTCGGGTTTCATAAAATCTTCAACCGCTACGCCTTCCCTTAAAAATTCAGGGTTTGATACCACGGCAAATTCAATGTTGGTATTTGCCTTCATTACATTGGTCACCTTATCTGCCGTACCTACAGGCACGGTTGATTTGGTTACAATAACCTTATAATCGGTAAGCAATTCGGCTATATCTTTTGCGGCACCTAATACATAACTCAAATCGGCCGACCCATCACCACCCGGGGGCGTTGGCAATGCCAGGAATATGATTTTTGCTTCGGCAATGGCTTCAGCAAGATTTGAAGTAAAATGTAGTCGCTTTTGAATTATATTACGGTAAAAAAGCAATTCGAGGCCGGGTTCATAAATGGGCAGCTGGCCCTCCTGCATCATTTTTACTTTTTTTTCATTTATATCAACACATACTACCTGGTTCCCGGTCTCGGCCAAACAAGTCCCGGTTACAAGCCCAACGTATCCTGTGCCTACAACAGCAATTTTCATATCGTTTAATTGTTTTTTTTAGTGGCGATGAAACTATCATAGATCTGTTGATTTTTTTGAGTGGGTGATCATGATGGTTTCATAACTCAATTATACCTTTTTGTGATTACATTTATCCCCTGCGAAGTTAATCATTCAAATTCAAAAATGCTCCTATTATATAATGCCGGAATACGTTTATATTTTGCAGCCATTTGGTGCGCCTCATTTTTCAATAAAAAGGCAAAACTTTGGATCAAAGGGCGAAAAGAAAGCAATTTTATAAGTTACCCGGAAAGTATTTGGTTTCATTTCGCCTCACTCGGCGAATTTGAACAAGGCCGCCCCGTTTTAGAGCAAATGAGGGGTTTATATCCCGGGCGCAAATTTGTGATTACTTTTTTTTCACCTTCGGGGTATGAGATCAGAAAAAATACGCCCCTTGCCGATGCTGTGTATTACCTGCCTTTAGATACCGCCCGAAATGCCCGCGAATTTATCGATGCCATACAACCCAAACTGGCCGTATTTACAAAATACGAATACTGGTACCATTTTTTTAACGAGGCGTACCGGCGCGAGATACCTTTATATATAATATCGAGCATTTTCAGGCCGGGGCAGGTGTTTTTTAAATGGTACGGCGGCCTGCACCGCAAAATGTTGGGTTTTGTAAGTCACTTTTTTGTGCAGGACGGGCTATCAAAACAACTGCTTCAAAATATTAATATTACCAATGTCACCGTCAGCGGTGATACCCGGTTCGACAGGGTTTGGGCAAATGCGCAGCAGCCGAAACAAATTCCGGCTATTGCCGAATTTAAAGCAGGTCACAAAATATTTATTGCAGGCAGCACCTGGCCGCAGGATGAGCTACTTTTGGCAGGCTTAGTTAGCCTGTATCCTGGTTGGAAATTTATCATCGCCCCGCACGAGATTGGCGAAGAGAAAATAGATAAGCTTATGGGCTTATTGCCCAACAATTCGGCTGTCAAATATTCGCAGCTCACTACTCACCACTCACCACTCACTACTCACCAAACATTGGTCATCGATAATATTGGCATGCTATCATCGCTCTATCAATACGGCGATATTGCCTATATAGGCGGTGGCTTTGGTGCAGGTATACATAATACGTTAGAAGCTGCCGCATTTGGCCTGCCTGTAATTTTTGGCCCCAATTATGCAAGGTTTAAAGAGGCGCATGACCTTGTTGAGTTACAAGCCGGGTTTAGTATTGCTGATGAAACGCAGCTAAAAGAGATAACCGGTAAGCTTATTAATGACGAAGAATTTTATAATTTGGCCAGCATTAAAATAAAGGCTTATGTTGAAGGGCATACGGGGGCTACTAACACTATTATTAACCAAATAGGTAAATTGAAATGAGAAGATTTTTATTCTTGCTCCTTTAATCACTTCCACAACTGTTTTGGCGCAGCCTGTCAAAAAAAGGACAATCTTCAGGACTGTGAAGAAGATTTTTACCGACCTTAACAATGACAATATCATTGATACTATAATTTTAAGTTCCTCTTTGGAACAAAATGGATCGTTTAATAGAATATCTATTTTAATGTCTGGAGTTAAAAGAAAAACATTTATCGCGAAAGATTCATGGACAATAGTGGACAAATGGTTTTTGGATTCAAACAAAAATGTACTTCAAACAAATCTCTTATTTTTTAAAAAGACAGATAAGCATGCTGTTATCTTATTATTTGGCATTTTAGATGGTGCAGGATACAGAGGAGAGTTTTCAATGATTAACATTGAAAATAACAATATAAAAATGGTCTTTGACCACACAGATACGGGCGGCGTTTATGATGTTGAAGACCCTGTTGCACTTACTGATCTTGAAAACAATGGAAGATTATGCTTTATATATAAAGGGATAGGTGAATTTGATGGATATTCAAATAAAATAAGTCAGGAAAAAGGGATGCCTGATATAGGTACTTACACCCCTTATTTTGTATATCCAATTTCTGATACTTGTCATCTCGACAAACCATTAACAAAAAAATACAATGAAGACCACTATGTTTTTGCAGGATATAATTACAGTGAGAAGATAAGGATACTTTACCCGCGGAACAAAAAACTAAAACCGAGGATATACAAAGGCAAATAGTATTTTGTTTTTCGCCCTGAACCGGGCATTCCGTTCCGAAATTAAAAAATCGTATTTTTACCGCATGGCTAACGTACGGTCTTTTACAAACAATCCTTACCAGGAAAACACTTATATATTATGGGACGAAAGCGGCGAATGCGCCATTATCGATCCCGGTATGGAAACTGCCGCCGAACAAAATGCGGTGGTAACTTTTATACGCGAAAATAATTTGAAACCCGTTTTGCTGCTCAACACCCATTGCCATATTGATCATGTGCTGGGCAATAAGTTTATTTTTGATCAATATGGATTAAAACCGCGATTCCACGCGGGAGAATTATCGCTGCTGGAAGCGGTGGTGGCCTACGCACCGGCAATGGGCATCCGTTACGAGGTTTCACCGCTGCCCGATGAATATTTACCCGAAACAGGAACTGTTCATTTTGGCAATACCGAACTCAAACTCATCTTCGCGCCGGGCCATTCACCTGCACATTTATGTTTTTATGATAAAACAGCCAATATATTGATAGGCGGCGACGTTTTGTTCAGGAACAGCATTGGCCGCACGGACCTGCCCGGCGGCAGCATGACACAATTGCTGGATAATATTGAGCAAAAACTATTTACATTACCCGATGATTGCACCGTATATCCCGGCCACGGCCCCGAAACTACCATCGGTTTTGAAAAACAAACCAACCCCTTTTTAACTTAATACAAACAACAACAATTAACCGCCCGCTATTCACATTCAATAATTCAGTAAATCAATAATTCAATAATTAATTGAACACGTCCGTTTACATCGCCAAAAGGTATTTGTTTTCGCGAAAGCAGATACATGCCATTAATGTCATCTCGGGCATATCCATGCTTGGGGTTTTAATTGGCAGCGCGGCATTGTTTATCATTTTATCGGTATTTAATGGGTTTGAAGTAACCATCCTTTCCCTTTACAGTAATTTCGACCCTGAAATAAAAATAGAGGCGCGCCTTGGTAAAACTTTCGACCCAAATACACCTTACTTTAGTGCGCTTCAGCATGACGCAAGGGTATTTTCATTTACCCAGGTTTTGCAGGAAAAAGCCATGATAAAATTTGATGGCAAGCCTTTTATTGGCACTATTGAAGGCGTAAGTGATGATTTTTTGAAAAACCCCTTGATTGACTCTATTGTGGAGCGCGGCTCGTTCACTTTAAAAGATGGTGGACAAGATTTTGCAGTAATAGGTGCAGACATACAGAGCAGCCTGGGCATAAACGTGCACGACAAGCTTTCGGCTATTGAGATATATTCGCCGCGCAATGGGGCGGGGGCGGGTTCAAACCCATTGGATGAATTTGTTGTACGCGATATCAGGCCTTCGGGCGTATTTGCCGTAGGGCCGGATTTTGATGATATTGTAGTTGCCCCGATAGAATTTGCCCGTGACCTGCTGGGGCAGCCAAAAAATGTGTCATCGTTAGATATTAATTATAAAAAAGGCGCCGATATTGATGCTATTCAGGATGCTATAAAAGATAAAATAAGCAATAATTTCACCGTAAAGAACAGAAAAGAGCAAAATACCGAATTGTATAAAACATTAAACTTCGAACGCTGGTTTATCTTCATGATTTTAACCTTTGTATTAATCATTGCTATATTTAATATTATAGGCTCATTAACTATGCTGGTGATTGATAAACGAAAAGATATTGCAGTACTAACCAGCCTTGGGGCCAACAAACAATTGATACAGGGTATATTCTTTTTCGAAGGGATGATGATCTCGCTGATCGGGTGCATAGCCGGTATAGTTTTGGGGCTGTTATTTTGTATATTGCAGCAGCGTTTTGGTTTGGTAAAAATGGGGTCGAAATTGTCGGTATTGGATGCTTACCCTGTATCATTACGGGCAAGTGATTTCGGGCTGGTGTTTTTAACGGTTGGCATAATTTCGGTTATTGCATCGGTAATCAGTGCCAGGTTAAGCATTAAAGGCTTAAATGATATTAAACAGGATTTATAATTTTATTGAATGCAGGGAAAGCTGGTAAGATATTTAATATTTGCAGTAATTATAATGGCCTGTTCATGTCATGGTAATTCGGCAAAAACGGTACATTACACTGTATTTAAGGGCGTGTATAGTTTTGGCCCTGAAGTAAAATTATTTACGGACGAAAATAACGGAAATGAATTTTGGGTGGCCGACAGCTCGGAACAACTGGAATTGCAATACTCACAACTGAAATTTGAAAAACCTTACGAGCCTGTATATATTGAAGTAGAAGGGATAAAAAAACATTCGGATAAGGATGGTTTAGGTGCTGAATATGACAGCACCATCGTAGTAAAAAAGTTAATAAAGATCACCAAGGAAATCCCCGATGTAATGCGTAATTGAGGGGCTTAAAGCTAAAAGACCAAAGCGAAAAAAAGAAACAAGGATAAAAAAATTATAAAGAAATTAAAGGAAGGTGTGGGCTTTATGCTTTATGCTTTCCGCTTTTACCTTTCAGCTTAAAATAACATGGAATCAAAACGTCAGCAAAAATTTGCAGGAGTAATACAAGAAGACCTTGCAGCTATATTTCAGCGCGAGGGTATAAACTATTTGCCGAATACACTAATCACCATAACCAGGGTAAGGGTTACGCCTGATCTGGCCATTGCAAGGGTGTTTTTGAGCTTTTTCAATAATACCAACAGCCAATTAGCCCTGCAAACTATTAAATTGCATGCAAACGAAATAAGGTATAAACTTGGCGCCCGCATAAAAGACCAGGTAAGGATAATACCCCAGCTGGAATTTTTTGTTGACGATACCAGCGATTACGTAGAACGCATGGACAAAATATTTGACAAAATAAGCAAAGAAGATCGTCAGCAGGAGGAATCCTAAGTCTTATGTCGAAAGTTTTTAGTCAAAAGTCTTTAGTGGGTTAATACTTTTCAATTAGCGTTATATATGGATGCGTCTGCGCGGTTAGCGGCTTATTTTCAATCTCATCCGGATTTGGTTGGTAAAGTGGTTGACCTTGATACCGGCGACAGGCTTTATCAGCTTGACCTTACTACCGGAAACAAAGAACTTGATGCCGCAACCATAACCGATACGGTAAAATTCGACCATTGGGTTACCAAAAAGCTCCATGAAAATAATTGCCGCTATGGTATAGGCGGCTATATGGAAAACCGTACCATTTATACTGGTATACCTCTGTTTGATAATGGGATTGACGAGCCGCGTTTTCTTCATTTAGGGGTTGACGTATGGGCAAAAGCCGGCACAGTTGTGTATGCGCCATTGCCCGGTAAGATACATAGCTTTAACGATAACAATAACTATGGCGATTACGGTCCTGCCATTATTTTGGAGCATAACCTGGATGCGTTTACATTATATTCGTTATATGGCCATTTAAGTCGCGAAAATCTTGATGGCTTAAGCTTAGGGATGCCGGTTAGCATTAATCAAAAAATAGGAACTTTTGGAAACATCGAAGAAAATGGCCATTGGCCGCCCCACCTGCATTTTCAGCTGATGTTTGATATGGAGGGTAAACAAGGTGATTACCCCGGTGCTTGCAGGTTTTCCGAAAGGGAAATATATCTTAAAAATATTCCTGATCCTCAATTGATATTAAGGTTTCCGCGGGCGGTAAACGGATAAGTTCTATAAGTCAAAAATCCCCTCCAAAAACAAAAAAACTATCCTGGGTATAGCCAACTTTTTCATTTCATCAACAGGTATAAAAAACCAGTCCTCTTTTAATTTCATGGGCAAGCCATTAAGTTTAATAAGTCGCACATAAAGCCGCTGGTGGGTTAGTACATGTTTCTTAATAGGTGAAATGTTATCTATCGCGATATTATTCCCAAAGAATTCTTTAACCTGTGACAACGCAAGCAATTCATTAACGTCAAGCATCGATGATGTTTCGATTAATGGCAGATCGTGCATATTGGCCCATATATCCTTATCACTTCTTTTGTTTACCAGCAGGTTGTCTCCATCTGTGATCAAAAAGTAGTTAAAAAACCTTTCGCGAATTTTAAGCTTGTTCAATTTTACAGGTAAAACGGCGATAGTGTTGTTGGCATACGCGTAGCAGCCTTCCCGCACAGGGCAAATGCCACAATCTGGGTTTTTAGGTTTGCATAACGTTGCGCCAAATTCCATCATAGCCTGGTTATGCAGGCCGGGATGTTGCTTATCGAGCAGATCGTTTGCCATTTGCTGGAAGGTTTTTTGTCCCGTTGTACTATTTATAGGTTCATCAATCCCGAAATAGCGGGCTATCACACGGTAAACGTTGCCATCAACAACGGCCCTGGCCTCGTTGGCCGAAAATGAAGCGACTGCCGCAGCCGTATATTGGCCAATGCCTTTCAGCTTTATCAGGTGTTCATACGTTTCGGGGAATTTACCATTGTAAAGCTCCTGCACCATATGGGCAGTTTTCAGCATGTTACGGCCACGTGAGTAATAGCCCAGCCCCTGCCACAATTTCAATATATCATCCTCCTTAGCTGCGGCAAAGCTGGTAACATCCGGATATTTTTCAAGGAAACGATAAAAGTAAGGTAGCCCCTGTTCTACACGTGTTTGCTGCAAAATAATTTCCGAAAGCCATATTACATATGCATCAGAGGTACTACGCCAGGGTAAATCACGTTTGTTTGTTTGATACCATTGTATCAGTTGATTACTGAAGTCCATTCATGGCAAAAATAGGGCTGAAAGGCGCTTTTTTGCTATTAAATTGTAGTTTTTTGTATTGATTTTGTATCAATACAAAAAAAGTACAACATTTATTTTAAACTTTAGTGATAAAACGATACTTTTGCAACCCCAAAACAGTTAAGTAATTACACATAAATAAAAGAATATCAGATATGACTAAGGCAGAAATTATAACTGAAATCTCATCCAAAACAGGCATTGAGAAAGTTGACGTACAGGAAACTGTTGAGGCGTTTTTTAAAGTAGTGAAAAGCTCCATGGTAGGAGGCGAAAACGTTTACGTGAGAGGTTTCGGAAGTTTTGTAGTGAAAAAAAGAGCGAAAAAAACAGCGCGTAATATTTCAAAAAATACTGCCATCATTATCCCCGAGCACTTTGTGCCAAGTTTTAAACCGGCGAAAACTTTTGTTGACAAAGTTCGTACAGGTAACAAAATAAGCAAATAATTTATCGGATGTATAAAAAACAAATAGTTGTTGTTGTAATAGTTGTTACTATTATGGGCTATTTGTTTTTACAGGAGCCGAAAGGGCTGACCAAAGCGAAAGAAACAACAGGGCATACCAATGCAGCTGCGCCGCAGGCGCGGCCGGTTGTTAATGTAACCGTTGAAATGGTTTCGTCGGCGGCAAAAATGGCCATAGGGCCGGCATTGTCAACACAAATTAGTGATACTGAGGGGCAGTTAAAAAATGCCCCGGATGATGTCGCCAGGCTTAGTTTGCAAAAAAAACTGGCTAAACAATGGGATGATGTTAACCAACCCGCGCCCGCCGCATTTTACTACCAGGCTATTGCCGGGAAAGAAAATACTTTTGGCGATTGGTTAACCGCAGGAAATCATTTTAACGATGCTTTCACCTCGACACAGGATACCTTGTCGCAGCCGGCACTTGTAAATGATGCGATTGAATGTTTTGAAGCCGCATCGAAAATGCGGCCGGCAGACCTTGATGCCAAAACAGGATTGGGTATTGCTTACGTAAACCAGTTTAGTTTAGGCATTGGCCAGGATGGCGGCCCACCAAAAGGCGTGATGTTGTTGCTGGATGTGGTGAGGCAGGACCCTAACAATATAAATGCAAATTTAAATTTAGGTAAGTTCGCCGTAAATTCGCGCCAGTACGATAAAGCTGTTGAACGGTTTAAAACAGTAATTGCACAAAAGCCCAGCGCTGATGCATATTTTTATATTGCGGAAAGCTATAAGCAGTTAGGCATGAAAAAAGAAGCAATAGATGCTTACCAAAAATGCAGGGCAATGGTACCTGATGCTGCTTTTGATAAGCAGATTGATGAGTATATAAAGGAATTGAAGAATTAACAATAATTAAAAATTAATATTATGCCGAGCGGTAAAAAACGTAAAAGACACAAAATGGCTACCCACAAACGTAAAAAGCGTTTAAGGAAGAACAGACATAAGAAGAAATAAGCTGTTACCCCAGGTTTATTTACCTGTTTGTACAACAGGAAATTTTGTTTTTTACCCACTTATTAACGTGCGGTTTTATAACCGCTTTAAGAAATGGAGTAGCAGTTGATAAAGGAATTAATTATCGATTCATCCCCCAGCGGGACTACTATTGCATTATTACAGGATAAACAACTTGTAGAGTTACATAAAGAGCAGGTTAGCAACAATTATACTGTTGGTGACATATACCTTGGCAGGATAAAAAAAATAATGCCAGGGTTAAATGCAGCTTTTGTTGATGTAGGCTACGAGAAGGATGCGTTTTTGCATTACCTGGATCTTGGCCCGCAGGTGCAAAGCCTGCTTAAACTAACCAAGCAAGTGCGTAGTGGCGGATACCAGTCAAAGCTTTTAGATAACTTTAAGCTGGATGCTGATATTAATAAGGGTGGAAAGATATCGGAGTTATTATCGAAGACGCAGCTTATCCCTGTACAGATAGCGAAAGAGCCAATTTCAACAAAAGGCCCGCGCTTAAGTTCGGATATTTCGATTGCGGGTCGGTACGTTGTATTGGTGCCTTTTTCGGAGGTTACTTCTATCTCGAAAAAGATAAAAAGTAATACCGAACGCAACCGGTTGCGCAAAATTGTTGAAAGCATAAAGCCGAAACATTTTGGTGTGATCATCCGCACTGTATCTGAAGGCAAAGGCGTTGCCGAACTGCAAAAGGACTTGCTGGACCTTATCTCGAAATGGGAGTCGTTTATTACACGCCTGCCTTCTATCGAGCCTGCGAAGAAAGTACTTGGAGAAATTGACCGCACCTCAACTTTGCTGCGCGATATTTTAAACCCCGATTTTCAGCATATTTATGTGAATGATAATGCGATGTACGAAGAAGTACGTTCGTATATTCATGAAATATCGCCTGAAATGGATGGTATTGTACGCCTGCATAAAAACAACCTGCCCATATTTGAGCATTACGGGGTTGATAAGCAAATAAAATCAGCCTTCGGCAAAACGGTAAACCTTGCCGGCGGCGCTTATTTGGTTATCGAGCATACCGAAGCGCTACACGTTATCGATGTAAACAGCGGTAACCGTACAGCAAGTAAGGAAAACCAGGAGGAAAACGCTTTCCAGGTAAACAAGGAGGCAGCCAAAGAAATTGCCCGGCAATTGCGACTGCGCGATATGGGCGGCATTGTGGTGATCGATTTTATCGATATGCACAAGCCAAACAACCGCAAAGATTTGTTCGATTACCTGAGGGCCGAAATGTCGTACGACAGGGCGAAGCATACCATTTTGCCGCCAAGTAAATTCGGGCTGGTACAAATAACACGTCAGCGCGTAAGGCCCGAAATGAATATTGTTACCACGGAAATCTGTCCTGCGTGTAATGGTACAGGCACCCTGCGGCCAACCATTTTGCTGATTGATGATATTGAAAATAACTTCAACTACATATTAGTAGAGCAAAACGAAAAGAATATTACGCTTTGTGTTCACCCTTATATTGAAGCCTATATTAAACAAGGCCTGATCAACCGCCAGTGGAAATGGTTTTTTAAATACAACCAGTGGATAAAGGTTAAAAGCAACCCCGCTTACCAGATCACCGAGTTTCATTTTTTCTCGGCTAAGGACGAAGAGATAAAACTTTAATTTGCGGATATGCAGATTACGGATGTGCAGATGTTTTAAAAGCATCTGCACATTTTTTGTTTCCGATAAACTTTCGTTGACCAAAAGAACGTATCTTGTTCATATCCATTAAACAGTTACATGAAATACCTGATGCCTTTATTATGCGGGTTGTTACTACTATCCTGCAAAAAATCACATACTCAAAATAATGAAATTACCAAAGTTGAATTGGCCCGAAGCGGGGCATGGTCAGACTACGGAGCAACAATAAGCATTGACACTTCACTAAATTATAAATACTATGGGGATTACGGCAATATTAAACAAGGGTTTTTCACTGGTAAAATTAGTGAGAAATTCTGGGACACCTTAAACCAGAAATTTGAACAAATAAGATATAAAAGACTGCCCGTTTCTGATAATGCCCATGTAGCTGACGTAAATTATTTTGAGCTTATAATTCATTGGAAAACTGGAAAAAGGCGCATCCAAAGAGTTTGGAATTATCCGCCGGATTCGGTTTTGAGTGTGATTAAATGGATAGATACCAGTTTTCAAAAAGTAAAACTTCACCAGACAAAAGATACCTTTCGCTTTGAAGGTACCTATCACCGACCGATGCAACGTTTGGTTGACAGTGTTAGATTCCCGCCTCCAATAAAACAATAAAATATAAGCGAATTTCTTTATTATTGTGAATGTGTATATTTGACATATGGATAGCCAGGCAATCTATAATACAATTCGCGAAACGGTATTAGCTAATTTACCGGGTTCCCGTGTTTTGCTATTCGGCTCCGTGCGAGGGGTGATGGGGATAAATTTAGCGACTATGACCTGTTGGTTATTACCCCACAAACTTTTGCGCCAAGGGAAAACATCCGAATGAATTGAATACCTTACTTAACCACGCAATATACGAAGCGCTAAAAATCCCTGTCGACCTGTTGATCAATAGTGAGGAAGAAGTCCGAGAAAAACGTGATTTACCAGGCCATATCGTACGTACCGCTATCAGGGAGGGCATTGTATTATGACCCCGGCGCTCAAAACTATTCTGTAGGACTAATTATGCTTTCCTAATATTTTTAGCAATTTAGATTGCTAATTGCAATAAAATCTGCACATTTGCACATCCGCATATTCGCACATCAAAAAATTGGCTAAAACAAGGTTCGCATATTTCTGTCAAAGCTGTGGCTTCGAGTCGGCAAAGTGGCTGGGTAAATGCCCGTCGTGTTCGCAATGGAATACTTTTGTTGAAGAAGTTATAGAAAAGGATAATAAGTCCATCCCCAGCTGGAAACCGGCTGCTTCAACCACCATGCAGCGTGCAAACAAACCGGTACAGGTTGCTGATATTACCTTCAGTGAGGAAGACCGCCTGCTTACGCCTGATAACGAATTTAACCGCGTTTTGGGCGGTGGTATTGTTGCCGGTTCCCTGGTGCTTATTGGCGGCGAGCCGGGCATAGGTAAATCAACCCTGATGCTGCAACTGGCGCTGAATATGCCTAAGATAAGGGTGCTTTATGTTTCGGGCGAAGAAAGCGAACGGCAGATAAAGATGCGGGCGGAGCGGTTGACGGAAGTCGGAAGTCCGAAGTCGGAAGTCCGAAGTGAGAAAGCGGATGATGAAGTTTTTAAATCTGAAATCGTAAATCGTAAATCCGAAATCGGAAAGGGGTGTTATATACTTACAGAAACATCAACCCAAAATATATTTAAACAGATCGAGCAACTGGAGCCCGATTTGGTGGTGATCGATTCGATACAAACTTTGCATTCAGCACATATTGAATCAACGCCGGGCAGTGTTTCGCAAGTGCGGGAGTGTACTGCAGAAATGCTGCGTTTTGCGAAGGAGAGCGGCACCCCGGTATTTTTGATCGGCCATATCACCAAGGATGGCATGATAGCCGGCCCTAAAATACTGGAGCATATGGTTGATACTGTTTTGCAGTTTGAAGGCGATAGGCACCATGTTTACCGCATACTGCGTACAATAAAAAACAGGTTTGGGTCTGCATCGGAGCTTGGCATTTACGAAATGCTTGGCGAGGGCTTGCGCGAAGTATCAAATCCGTCGGAAATATTGTTATCGCAACGGGATGAGGCGCTGAGTGGTATCACCATTTCAACCACTTTAGAGGGCATGCGACCAATGATGATTGAAACCCAGGCATTGGTAAGTCCATCGCCATACGGGACACCGCAACGCACCGCAACCGGTTTTGATACCCGCCGCATGAGCATGCTGCTGGCTGTTTTAGAGAAACGCTGCGGCTTTAACCTCGGCGCAAAAGATGTTTTTTTAAATATTACAGGAGGTATACGGGTGGAAGACCCCGCCATCGACCTTGGCCTTGCTGCCGCCATCATATCTTCACACGAAGATATTCCGGTACCTTTTAAAACCTGCTTTGCGGGCGAAATTGGCTTATCCGGCGAGATCCGTGCCGTTAACCGGGTTGAACAGCGCATTGCCGAAGCACAAAAACTTGGATTCGAACAAATATTTATCTCCAAATATAACCTCCCCTCGGGCGGAGCTGACAAAAAAGGCATCGACCTGTCGCGCTATAACATCGATATCAAAATAGTAAGCAGGATAGAAGAGGTTTTTGGGTTGTTGTTTGGGTAGTTACATCACTATGTCATTGCGAGGCACGAAGCAATCGCGAACTTTGCAGAGCGGCCACGCACAGTTCGCGATTGCCGCGTTCGTTCCTCACTCGCAATGACAAATTTCTTTATCCCTCAACGCCTGATGGTTTTTTTCACTCGAATTAATGCAAATTTGATTCCTTGTTCTGGCGGCTAAGCTTTCTTCGGATACTTATTTTTCAAATACTTCAATATCTCCGGGAAAAAATCTGCAAAGTTTTTGTATTTGGTCGAGTTGATGTAGTTATCGTAAATAAACGGCGTAATATCCTCCACGTAAATAAAATCGCTGCTTGTTTCACGGGCTACCTGGCGTTTATATGCCCGCTCACTCCTGTATTTTTTGTACAGCGCCGCCGTTATCGACCTTACCATATTTTCATCAAAGCAATAGGCCCAGTTTGATATCTGGTTTCGATGCATCCCTTCGTCATCTTTGTTAAACAGGTACGCCATGTCGTCAATTTCTTTACTATATTTTTTAAGGAGACCGTTGATGTAAACATGGCTTCCCTCGTGCCAAACAAGGTTCTCAAAATCCCTGAATTCAAAAACAGGGTCGGTTTGTACGGTTGCGTCACGACTAAAATACCCGGTATTATACACCAGCCAGTTAGAAAACTGAGGGTTCAGCGTTTTGGTCATAATGGCATGTGAACCCCAGCTATTTAACGGATCGATACAGATATACCAGTTTACATCGGCATCATACTTATAAAAGTCCTGCAGCTTTTCAATCAACTTGCCCGAGTCGACTTTTGCTTTGAGTTCATCGCCCCATTTTTTATACCTGTCCTGGTGCTGCTGAAAAAAAGCCCAGAAATGGGTCTCGTTAAAAAAATCCTTACAAAGCCTGATATACTCCAGCACATTCTCTTTACCGTACATTTTATACCAGGTAAGGCTATCGCCCGGCTCATAAATTTTAATGTTAGGGAAATCGCTCATGCACCAGCCAAGTTCAACCAGGTCGGTATAGGTTTTATCGAATGATATAACCTTTTTTACTGCGGGATGGTCTTTATATTTTCCGAAGTAGTCCATCACTTCTTTGCTATAAGCCGATGGGTTGGGCTGCGGATATTTGTCGGCCAGTATTTGGATAATGGTGAATAGTTCAACGCCGGGGTGAACGGTTACTTTCAACTTCCCCTGGCAAATGCCCGTTAATGGCAGCAGGGCTGTCAGTATAATTAGTAATGTTTTTTTCATTGCGATATAATTTGATCGTATAAAAATCAAATATTGTAAAGCATAAAAAGATTACGATTGACGAACCACGGAATTTTACTGACGAACGCCTGTTTGAGATTAAATTGGCGTTCGTCATTAAATATCGGCCATTCATGTATTGGGATGCGGTTTAAATACAAACCTGTTATATATTTAACCGATGAAACGCAAGTATATCATACTGTTGCATATAGCCTGTTGGAGTTTGCTGCTGATCACCAACGTTTGGCAAACCATGTCGGTAAATACATTCAGCCCAAACCGCAACCCGGAGGTTGGCCTTGCTTCGTTTTTCAAATACCTGGTGATCACAACAACCTATCTTTTAATACCACTTAGCTGCTTTTACGGTAGTTATCTGGTGGTAGCGCCGCAGGTTGAAAAAAAAAGCTGTTTCAAGGCTGTTTTCTACGCTTTTTTGACCCTGGTATTCATTATTGCTTTGCGATACCTGATGGAGTATAAATTCTTTTTGCCTGTATTCGGCTTTGATAACTATAACGGGCATCCCTATACTGTTTCCCATTTTGTTGCCAATGTTTTTTTCTATTATTTCCCGGCTTATTTTGTTTACGGGTTGATGTATTTTTTTGTAGAGGGCTGGTATAAAACCAGGCAACATCGGCAGGATCTGCAAAAGGAAAAAGCTGCCGCCGAGCTCTCTTTTCTGCGATCTCAAATAAACCCTCATTTTTTGTTTAACAGCATTAATGATATTTATTCGCTCACCTATCAAAAATCGGAAGATGCGCCGGGTGCATTGCTAAAGCTTTCGGAGATATTACGTTATATGCTGCGTGAGGGGAATGAAGATTTTGTGCCATTGCAGCAGGAAGTAAAATATATCGAGAACGTGATTGAGCTACAGCGTATCAGCGCCAAAGGCAACGCCTTTATCAATTTTGATATTGAAGGATATATCGGCACACAAAAAATAGCCGCCCTGCTTTTTATTGCCTTTGTTGAAAATGCCTTTAAACACGGCGTATGGAATGATGTTAAAAGTCCAATCCAAATTAACCTTGAAGCATCCAATGACAACATTCACTTTAGTATCCGTAATAAAAAGAACAATGACCAGAAAGATAAAACAGGCGGCATCGGCTTGACCAATGTAAGTCGCCGGCTCGAATTGATATACCCCGGCAAACACCAGCTGGATATTAGCAACGGGGCTGAATTTTATACCGTAAATTTAAAGCTGCAATTGATATGAAACGTTTACGGTGCCTGGTAGTTGACGATAAACCATTAGCGATTGATGTGCTCGCTGATTATGCCCGAAAGGTATCATTTTTAGAGTTGATTGCTACCACAACAAACCCTATTGAGGGTTTAAATATAATACGCGAGCAAAATATCGATCTTGTTTTCCTGGATATTCAAATGCCTGAGCTTACGGGTTTGCAGTTTATAAAAATAGCTGGCAAAAAATCAATGATCGTACTTACAACGGCTTATGCCGAATATGCCCTTGATGGTTTTGAGCACGATGTTATTGATTATTTGCTTAAACCTATTGCCTTTGAAAGGTTTTACCGCGCGGCCGAAAAAGCTTACCACTACCACCAACCAGGCGACAAACAAGCTAACGAAAACAATGCACAGCTATTACCGCCTGCCGAATTTCTATTCGTCAAAACTGAACACCGCATACAAAAGATAAATACCAGGGATATTTTATATGTCGAGGCCCTGCAAAATTATGTTTCGCTTATTACAATAAATGGCAAGGTAATGAGCCTGCAGCCTTTAAAAAAAATTGAAGAACAGCTACCCCATTCCGAATTTATAAGGGTACACAAATCCTTTATTGTTTCATTAAGGCATATAGGTGCAGTTGAGCGTAGCCGGATATTTATAGGCGACGTTGTTATACCTGTAGGGGATAGCTATAGGGAGGGTTTTTACAGATTAGTCGATAAAAATTCTTAGTGATATAAACCTCTTCCGGCAATTTAAAACATCTTTACAGCTTCCGTAACATGTGCCAAATGATGGTTGCAGTGCCAGGCATACAAAGCCAGCGCCTTTTTTAAGCTAAGGGTTTGCCCAGAGTCTGGATGTACAAAAGTACGGTTCCATTGTTCTTCGGTAAAGCTTTCGAGCAAGGCCACCCAATGCTGGTGCAGGCCTTCGATAATTTTTAACGATGGCTCAACCGGCAAACGGTAATCTGGCAATAGCGCCCAATCCGCTTCTTCGTATGGTTTTATGGTAGGATTTTCTTCGGTAAGCGCCCATTTGAAACGCAGCACCGAGTTCATATGGCTATCAGCAACGTGGTGTATTACTTGTCGTATTGTCCATCCGCCGGTACGGTATTGCGTATCGAGCTGTTTTTCATTTAAACGGATAATTGCATGGCGTAATTTGCCCGGGAACATCCTGATGGTGGTGATCCAATGCCTGATATCTTCATTGGTGTAAGATACAGGCGCTTTAAATTTCCCGGTTGGGTATCTTAATTGCTCGTCTGTCATGGCTGTAAAAAAAAAATTAAATTAAGTATTATTTTTATCAGCAACAAGCTTTTACCCTAATTTAGCGTTCAATACCGGTTTTAATGAAACTCTGATGATAAAAAAGCTGCTCGTAATACTACTAACCGTTCACTGTTCTTTAATTTATGGCCAAACTATTAAAATTGATGTACTGGTGGTTGGCGGTAGCACAAGTGGTGTTGCAACAGCTATACAGTGCGCCCGCAGCAAGGTGAAAACAGTTTTGGCAGTGCAGGGCCAAACGCTGGGTAGCCTTAAAGGAACCGGGATGTTTACAATTGATGCCAACCATAACATCCCATCGGGTACCTGGGGCGAATTTCGTAAACATATACAGGCTGCTTATAAAAATACGCCGGGATATGACACCGCTTACAATGCCGCATTAAAGTTTGGTGCTGATACTGCAGCATCCATTCTGAAGAAAATGGCCGATACTACTAAAAATCTTACTGTGTATTTGGATGCCCGCTTTTCAACCATAAAAAAAGATGGCGATAAGTGGGAGGTGAACATCATCCAAAATGAAAAAGTTATAAAAATTATAGCCAGGGTAATTATTGACGCCACCGAAAATGGCGAAATTGCTATAAAAGCGGGGGCGAAACTTCCGGCAGCTTTTGATATTCAGAAAAATAACAACAACTCCAATGTTTATAGGACATCAATTGCAACAGGCATTTCCTTACAGCCAACCAATAGCGCTGCTATCAATAAAAACAATTACCCTCCATACCCGGTATGGTATATCCCATTGAATACGGCTGTTTTAAATGATGTGGATAATGTGCTGGTTACCGAAAACCTTTTATCAGCCGATAAAGGCAATGAGTACGCGCCTTTGCAATTTGAACTTGGCCAGGGCGCGGGTACAATTGCTGCTTATTGCGCTTTTTTTAAAACCACTACAAAAAACTTAAAAGTGCGGATTATACAAGGCGAACTGCTGGATTTTAAAGGTTACCTGCTGCCCTTTACCGACATACCCCAAACCGACAAGGATTGGCGTGCCATACAACAAATATGTGCAACGGGATTAATAAAAGGTGTTTTGCAGACAAAGCAAAATGATCGGGGATTTTTGTTTAAACCTGACTCACTAATTACTACTGCCGAAGTACAGCCTGTTTTATCCGAAATTTATACCCGCGCTTTTTTATGGTTTGGCAAAGAAAAACCCGGCGAAAAATTTACATTGGGCAACCTGCTATCCTTTATCAGCGATTATACATTAACCGATCCGCAGGTGTTAAAATACCGGGTACAAAAAGACTGGAAAACCTATTACAAATTTAAAACGGAATTTGCCCCCAACCACCCGGTAACCCGGCGGGAGTTTGCTGTTTTAGCCAACAAATTTTTAAACCCCTTTGCCCGAACGGTGGATTTGAGCGGCCGCCTGGTAAACTGAGCGGTTTAAACCCTTAACATATAGTGCGCGTGTGTGCAATTCAGATTATCGCATATTTCACCAGGCGTTCCTATGGAACGCTTATCGCTGATTTGATTACAAGACAGGCATGCAAATCCAATTCATCCCGAAAATCCTTTAATCCTGGTCAATGTTCTCCAGGTATTTATACCCGCTGCCTGTATTTATCAGCAGCACTTGTTCGCCTGGCTTTACCCATTGGGCAGCTTTTAATTTCTTAAAGGCTTGCCACAGCGCGGCGCCTTCGGGGGCTATGAGCATACCTTCGTTGCGGGCTATTTCCTTAAGCGCGGCGCTCATTTCTTTATCGCTGATAGTAGTTGCAGCGCCATTGCTTTCGCGCAGTACTTTCAGTATTACTTTATCGGCATAAGGTTTCGGTACGCGCAGGCCGTTGGCTATGGTAAAGCCCCCATCTGCAAATTCCGAAACTGTATGTCCCGCATTAAAGGCTTTTACAATACCATTGCAGCTTTCGGATTGTACGGCCACCATACGCGGTCGTTTGCTGCCTATCCAGCCCAATTGCTCCATCTCCTCAAAAGCCTTCCAGATGCCGATCAGCCCGGTACCGCCGCCTGTTGGATAAAATATAACATCGGGTAGTTGCCAGTTAAATTGCTCGGCAATTTCGTAGCCCATTGTTTTTTTACCTTCCAGCCGATAAGGCTCTTTCAGTGTTGATACCTGGAACCAGCCGTTAAGCAAAGCATGTTCGTTTACCAGTTTACCGCAATCGCTGATGTTGCCATCTATCTCAACCAGGTCTGCCCCATATAACCTGCATTCATCTTTAAAAATTTGCGGCGTTTGTTTGGGCATGTACACAATGGCCTTGATACCAGCGCGCGCGGCATAGGCAGCCAGCGCCCCGCCTGCATTGCCTGCGGTAGGCGTAGCAATGGCGGTAATACCTAATTCCTTAGCTTTTGACACCGCAGCGCTAATGCCCCTTGCTTTGAATGAGCCGGTAGGGTTTCCGGATTCATCTTTCCAAAGAACTTCGTTATCGCCGATAAATTGTTTAAGGTTTTCAATCGGTACAATTGGTGTAAAGCCTTCGCCAAGGGTAACAATGTTTTTTTCATCGATAACCGGCAAAAACTCTTTATAGCGCCACATGGTTGCAGGCCTGCCCTCCAGCATCTGCTTTGTTATACCTGTTCTTAAATTATATTGCGCAAATAAAGTGGAGCGGCAAGCATCATCTGTGCAAACGGTATTAATTACCGATGCATCATAAATTGCGCCGCACACGGGACACTTTAAATAAGTTAATAAAGAATTTTCTGCTATCGCGATTTGATTGTCCATTACACTAACCTATACTGCAAATATGGTAAACAAGTTGCCGGATGCTGCCAATATTTTGCAATTACTTTGCGGGCAAAAGTAACCATATCGGGAATTTTTTATTGTAACAAATTTAATTGCCCTAAAAATTATGGATTATGTTTTCTAAATTGGGAAAGAATTTAACCGTTATGAACAAAAACCTTATCACCTCATTGTTATTACTCTGCACGCTGTATTTCAGCTGCTCCAAAAGCAAACAACCAGGCCCGCAGGATGCTGGTACAAACACAATTAAAATTACCCTGGTTAGCGGCAGCGGCCAAACTGATACAGTAGGGCAAACGCTTTTAAGCCCGATTGTTATAAAAGTGACCCAAAATGGAGCACCTGTAAGCGGGTACACTGTTCAGTTTACTGGCTCAGGGTGCAATTCTGATCGCGTGGATCTTGCAAGTTCTAAATCTGATGGGACAATAAGCTACAATTGGTCGTTGGCTGGTGACATTGGCCCGCAAACTTTAAAAGCTTACGCTATAAATTCACAGAATATAAAGGTTGATTCAGTTACGGCCATGGGTACTGGGGTTGCTCCCGGCTCTGGCAGGCATTATTCGGCTTGCTCAGTCCAGCTTGGATATATGCCAACCAGTTTTTGTAAATTAAGCACAGGCCGGTTATTCGTTAGCTATGGTGGATTGGAGTTGCGGTACTCAGATGACAACGGCGCAAGTTGGAACCTTGTCGCAAGTCTCGGTAAAACCCATAATTTGCAATTTGTTCTATCATCTCCAACCGATGAGCTTTTCGCTTTTTCAGTGGGAGACGGTATATTTTACTCTTCTGACGCAGGGGCAACATGGACAATAATAAATGCCAATCCATTCAACATCCAGGGGCCTTTTTCCGCAGTTTGTACACCCAGTGGGAAATTATTAGTAGCTGATGGGGAAACAATAAATATTTCACTTGATAAAGGCAAAACCTGGGCTGCACCGGCAGCTTCTTTTGGGGACACTCAGATCGGGAGCCCTACCGAGGATAAAAACGGTAGTCTGTATGTTGTAGGGGAGGAAACACAAACCATATTTAAATCTACTGACAACGGTGTCACGTGGACAATACCTCATCCAACCGAAAGGGATTTCGCAATATATGTTGATAATAACAATACATTTTATAGAAGTACTACCGGTGGAGGTATATACATATCAAAGGATAACGGCGTCACCTATACTCAACTGGTCAATGCTCCAAATGAGTTAATTGAAAATATGAGTGTACAATCTGACGGTAATTTTTATTACGACCTATTGGTCAAAGGATTATATGTAGTAAAGGGCACCAATCAAGCACAGCATTTGGATGATAATGAATCGAGCGTCCCTACTGTTTACATATTGTCAAAAAACAACAATATTGTGTACAGTAGCTTTACCCCGTACATTAACTATTATCCATTATAGTTTACAAGCTATTTGCCGGCAAATATATCCCCTGCATTCCATGTAGGTTTCTGAACATCCTGTGCCACCAGGTAGCCAATTAAAAAGTTAAGCTGGGCATATTTTTTGCCTGCGGCGAAATCAAAAATGCCGTTGATATCATCCTGCGGTTTATGGTAATATTTTGCGCGCCATGCGGCGGCAATATCGTTCATGTTGTTTTTACCATCGGCGGTTTTACTGCCATATTTTATATGCAATGCGGGTATGCCCTGCAAAACAAAGCTATACTGGTCGCTGCGGGTAAAGCGGGCTTGTTTTGGTTCGGGATCGGGCTCCACGCCGAGGTCTAAATAGCCAGCTGCCTGGTCAACCTGTTTTGCGAGTGACGAGTGTTCGGCGCCTAAAGCTGTTATCGATAATAACGGGGCTATAATAGCCGGCATATCCGTATTAACATCGGCTACTATACTTTTATTCGGCACAGTGGGATGTTTTGCAAAGTAACCTGAACCAAGGTCGCCCATTTCCTCACCGGTAAGCAACACACAAAGGATAGAGCGTTTTGGTTTTATTTTGATGTTTTGGTAGATTTTTGCGATTGCCAAAACACTGGCCACGCCCGATGCATTATCGTGTGCGCCGTTGTAAATAGAATCGCCCTTTACCGGCGGACCGATACCCAAATGGTCAAGGTGTGCGCTATGTACTATATAGGTTTTTTTTAATTTAGGATCTGAGCCGGTTATTTTACCGATAACGTTATAACTGATGATATCCTGGTAGGTGGAGGCGTACGAAACATTAACGCTGGCATTTATCGGGAATGAAATTGGCTGACCCGATTTAAGTTGTGTAACGATGTCTTTTATTGATTTTCCCGAATCATTTAAAAGCGTATTAAAAAGCTTATAGCTAAAGTTTCCAAACACACTTACCTGGTCCGAGTAATATATCCTTGATACCGCGACTTTTCCCTGTTGATCCAAAACACTATAGATACCCCGGCTTAAATTAAGTAAAGGGGCTGTGGAATCGGTTGAACAGATGATAACACCAACAGCGCCATGTTCCGCAGCCACTTTTAAAATCTCGGTCGAATTCGATACATGGGCGGCTACTGACGATGAAAATTTATCAGGCGTACCGCGTATTATTAATACTATTTTGCCTTTTGCATCTAAACCAGCGTAATCGTCGTATCCTAAAGCCGGTTCGCTGATGCCATATCCGGCAAAAACCAGCCCGGCCGATATTTTCACGTTGGGTGTGGCAGGATTTGGATAAATAGTATATCCGCCAGCGGGTGCCGGCGCATTATCAATGGATACAATAGCGTCATGCACAAATGCTTTGCGCAATTTTACCTGTTGCACCCACCCATTATTGTCGCCTGCTGGTTTAACGCCAAGCCCTTTTAAGCGGCCAACCACATAGTCAACCGCCATTTGATAGCCCGGTGTGCCGGGCATACGGCCTAACAGTTTGTCATCGGCGAGGTATTTAATATCAGCTTTAAACTGGGCAGTATCAACGGTGCTTAACGCCTTTGTAACGCCTTTGCTTAATTTTATTTGCTGGGCATACAACAGGTTTGCCAGCGCAATGAAGAAGATTGAAAGTAGTAATTTACTAAGCTTTGCCATTAAACAAATTTAAATAATTATTGCAATTTAACTATCCGTCATGTAGCCCTAATAGACTTCATTTATACGTTTCCTCAATCAGCGCATCATATTTCTTAAACATTTTTTTTGCCTCCTCAACGGAATTGCCCGTTACTTTGTCGGCATACGTATCATGCTGATGCACCCAGGCCCATTCCCAGTCTTTTATCTTTTTTTCGAAGGTATTGGTATCCAATGGCGCCTTGTTGATTAGTGATTGCTCAAGCCCCTCAAAAAACATCTGCCAGCGGGGTTTATAATACCCTTTTATCAGCCCGGCCCATTGCCGGTTAGAGTATTCGCTAAGCGGGTTATCCCTGCCGCCCCATAAAGTAACAAGGTCGCGGGCGTTAAACTCATAAATGTCGCTTTCCTGCGGGGTGATGCCATTTGCCCGGGCATCGTGGATCCATTTGCCTAATAAAAAATCTTTGCGGGTCGCTAACAGCTCATCCATGTCGTCCATCAGCGTTAATAGCTCCGCATTGTGTTTTTTAAACCCAGTCAAATCGCCACTTTGGTAGGCTTTAATTATTTCAGGCTGAATGGTATTGGCATAATTGGCCAGTACCTGCCGTGTAATATCGACCACATCATATTGAAAGCCATCGCTCTGTTTTAAATCATCTGCCGATCGCATAAACAATCGCCAGGCTTTTATCAACTGCTTTGGAGAATAGTGCAAATTAGTATCAACCCGCCAATCGTTGCCCATATTCAAAGTCGGCCTTCCCGCAATAATTGACGCGGGGCCGCCGTGGCCTGCCGCGCCGCTGTAAACGGTATTGAGCAGTATCTCCCAGGCCTTATCAATTTGAGGGTCGTTTTTTCCATACCGGCGTTCCCCATAATCTTTTAGCCAGGCTTCGGCATCAATTGGGTTATCACGCCATACATTTTCAAGCATCAGGCCATATAATGCCGGGTTTTGTTCAATTGCTTCGGGTGCTAAACCAATGCCAACCATGTTTTTTGATTCAGGATCGCGCAACGCGATGGCTGGATCGGCGGCCACATGCCGCATCCGCCCGTAAAGGCTTACATTACCGCCAAAGTTTTGCAACATATTCCATATCCATGGCTTGCCGTAATAGGCGTTGGTACGGCTCCAAACCGGGTGACCTTCGCTGTACAGGTCTAATAATATCATCCTGTTATCCGGCACCGCGTCTAAAAGGGATTTAATTTGTTTGGGCTGCCAAAAACTACTGTTATTGTAAAACAGCCAACCCTGCATCACCCAAACAGCTTTCGGGTCGGCGGCGGTCATCGATTGAAATATTTTTTTGCTCATGCCGCTCAAATAGGTAGAATCGTTGCTTGGCGGCGTATTTTCATTAAAAGTATCGGATGAGTATAAATGGTTTGTTCCGTATTCTTTCGTTTGTTTTTCGATATACTTTTTGCCTATCGCTGCAAACATCGGGTCATCTGCGTCAAGAATATAAACATCATTAAAGCCCTGTTCCCAGTTGGTTTTTTTCAATTTAGCCTGCGGGAATTTGTCTTTGAAGGTTGGCGGTACGTGGCCGCTAAAGGCAGGCAAAACAGGTGTCATCCCAAACGAGCGCTCGCGTTCCAATATCTTTTTTTGTAATTCTTTATGGCTATCCATCCAATGCTGCGGCAATGGGCCGCCCCATCCATCAAGGTTGCCCATCCAAAACCACGAAAAATACGCCGGACCGCTAAAAAAACTGTCGAGGTCATGATCGGTAAAACCCATGTCGCGGTAAACATCACGCCATATCGCTTCTTCGCCCGTTAGGGCAAGCGGCATATTAATTCCACTAAGGGCCATCCAGTCTATTTCCTTTTGCCAGCGGGGCCAGTCCCACCAGCTCATACTGTAATTAAAAGTGCAGTAATTGAGGTAGTAGCGATAAGTATATGGTGTTGTATGATGAATTTTTCCTTTAATCGCAGGTAATACAGCAGGCAGGTGCATATTTTCGCCATTCCAGCCAAAATCATCCCGGCAGTAGTTCTTTAAATAATAAGCCAATGCTGATGCGACAGAAAGCGCCTTATTGCCGCTTAAAATAATTTTGCCATTTACGCTTTGCAGCTCAAAAACATCCTTTCCGCTTTCTGCTGGTATCTCCTTTACCACAAAATGATCAGCCACAGCGGGCACAACGCGTTTTATAAATGCTTCAGCAGCAGTTTTATCAAGTTGGGCAAATGCGGTAAGGTGAAGGGCAACGAAGGCAAAAAGGAGGGCTGTTTTAAATATTTTCATAGGTTATTATCTGAACACGATTAAATCGTTTTCAAGATATGCCATTTATCCTGCCAATCAAAAAAATCCTGCAAATCGTGTTTATTGCCCTTTGGTTTTCCAGTACATATAAGCTATGCCGCCAATAACCATTATGGCCAGTACAATAAGACCGATTTTGCCTTTGCGTTTATCCTGGCGCATAAGCCAGATAAAAAATATAACAAGCGGCACTACAAAGACTAAGTAAAAAATGATGGATGGAAAGGACATTTTAATTATTGATTTATTGAGTTATTGAATTATTGATTGAAAAAATGATTGAATTAGTTATTGCTGAATTATACGAAGGATTACTAAACTGCTCTTCCTAAATTCAATAATTCATTAATTCAATAATTCAACCTTACAGCGGCATCCTCGCCAGCGGCGCTACCCCCTGCCCAACGAATTCGCCTTTTAAATATTTATAATACCCGGCAATGGCAATCATGGCTGCATTATCGGTGCAATATTCCATTTTGGGGATAAAGCAGCGCCAGTTGTTTTGTTCGCCCATTGCACGTAAACCCTCACGTAAACCCGTATTGGCCGATACACCGCCTGCCAAAGCTATGTCTTTTATGCCATAAGCATCGGCGGCTTTTTTTAATTTGTTTAATAGTATGGTCGCGATGCGCTTCTCAACCGATGCACAAATATCATTTAAATTTTGTGAAACAAAATCGGGGTTTACAGCCACATTATCCCTGATGAAATATAGGATAGAAGTTTTTAAACCGCTGAAGCTGAAGTCAAGTCCTGGAATCTGCGGCTCGGGAAATTTAAACTTATCAGGATTGCCCAGGCGTGCATATTTATCTATCAACGGGCCGCCAGGGTAAGGCAGGCCCAAAATTTTGCTTGTTTTATCCATCGCTTCGCCGGCAGCATCATCAAGCGTTTGGCCGACAACTTCCATATCGAAATAATCTTTTACCAAAACTATTTGTGTATGCCCGCCCGAAACCGTTAAACATAAAAATGGGAATGCCGGTTTATTATCGCCGATAAAATGTGCCAGTACATGCGCCTGCATGTGGTTTATATCAATAAGCGGGATGTTTTTGGCAAGCGCAAAAGCCTTTGCAAACGATACGCCGACGAGCAATGAGCCCAATAACCCTGGGCCGCGCGTAAAAGCTACTGCATCAACATCATTTTTACTTACTTTTGCGTTCAATAATGCTTGTTGAACGGCAGGAACAATATTTTGCTGATGAACCCTTGAGGCAAGCTCAGGGACAACGCCTCCATAGGCTTCGTGTATGGTTTGATTAGCAATAACATTGCTCAGTATCATACCATCAACACAAACCGAAGCTGAGGTTTCATCACATGAAGATTCGATCCCAAGTATTACGGGCATATTTACTGAATTAATGAATTATTGAATTATTGAATTGAAGATATATTGACAAGGTGTTAAACCATATTCAGTAAATGATGTTAAACTATTCGATAGATCAACAATTAAACATTAACCAAATCAATAATTCAGTAATTCAATAAATCAATAATTAAACCGCAAAGTTATTAAAAAACTACTCAAAATAGCGTTAAGTATAGTATTGGTCATCTTATTGGTTATTAGCATACTGTTGCTGCTTTTTCAATATAAGCCGGTACAAACATGGGCTGCAAAAAAAGCAGCGGCTTATTTATCAGCAAAGCTTAAAACTGAAGTAGGTATCAGCGGCCTTTATATACAACCGTTTACCTCGGTGGTGATCGATTCACTTTATGTGCTTGATAAACAAAAAGATACTTTATTAATCACCCCCAAACTAACGGTAGATTTAAATAGCTTCTCGCTTTACAGCAGTATTAAGAACAAGGTTATTGATTTTAAGCTGATACAATTAGATAATGCCTCATTTTATCTTAAAACTCAAAAGGATAGTGTCTCCAATCTGCGGTTTATTCTTAATTACTTCAGTTCGCCGGATACAAGTAAAATCAAAACTAAAAGTAAACCCTGGACGGTGGATTTTGAGAAAATTGCGATCAATAATTTACATTTCCGTTATAAAAACAGCCTGGTCGATACTTTTATTAAAGGAGTCAACTTTGATGACGTTGACGTAAAACACTTCAGCGCGATTATACAAAACATGGACCTGGTACACCACTTGTTCAAAGGCAAGGTCAGCAACCTGACGCTTCGCGAAAAAAGTGGATTTTATCTAAAAAAATTCAATGCAAATGCAACTGTCGATACTGACCAGATATTGGCACAAAACCTGTTTGTATTAACCGATCATTCGAGCATTAAAAATTATTTCAGGATGAAGTTTAAATCCTTTGATGATTTCGATGAGATTGAAAATAAGGTTTACATGGATGGTGATTTTAAATCGTCGCAGATATCATCAGGCGATATAAGTTACTTTACAGACGGGCTCGAGCATGTTAAGTTTGATTTGGGTGTAAACGGGCGGATAAAAGGCTTCGTAAATAACCTAACCGCTAAAGACTTGCTGGTTACCGGTGGCAAAGCAACTTATATAAAAGGCGATTTTCACCTGCGGGGTCTGCCCGACTGGGACAACACCTTCCTTGATTTAAAATTCGAGGAGATTGCCACCAACAAAACCGACCTTGATTACCTGTACAGCAATTTTACCGGCAAGCACAACGGGCATGTGCCTGCAATTATTTCAAAATTCGGCAACATAAACTTTAACGGGCAGTTCACAGGCCTGCAAAATGATTTTGTTGCCTATGGTACATTTAAAACAAAGCTGGGCAGGTTTGATTCGGACATTAATTTAAAGATCGATAAGGCCGGCGTTCCATCCTACAGTGGGAAGCTGGATACCTATGCCTTTAATGCGGGAGACCTGCTTGATGAGGGGTCACTTGGCCGCATCACGATGATCGCTAATATAAAAGGGAGCGGCAGTGACCTCAAAAACCTAAATGAAAATTTAGACGCAAAAATAGCAGCGCTTGATTTTAATGGTTACAATTATCAAAATTTAGCCATAAACGGTACATTTATTAAAAAAATTGCCAATGCTAAAATAAATATCGATGATAAAAACATCAAGCTCGATGTTAACGGAAGTGTAAATTTAAATCAGGCGTTACCAGTTTATAATATTACGGCAAGCATTAACAAAGCGCAATTGCACACCTTAAAATTGCTTGATGATACTGTAACACTTACCTCGCAAATAACAACCAATTTCTCGGGAAACAGCTTAAACAACTTAACGGGAAAGGCTTCTGTAACACATTTAAGAATTATTGATCCGAGGAACAATTACCCTGTAGATTCGCTCATTTTATCGGCAAATGGCATGGGCAATTCAAGAAATATTACCCTCAGGTCGGATTTCGCCGATGGCTACATTAAAGGGGGTTACGACCTCGGAACGTTGCCCTCCTATTTTAAAACTATCCTGAAAAAATATATCCCATCGTTGAAAACAACAATTGTTGAACCAAAACCGCAGAATTTTGCCTTTAATTTAACACTTAAAAATCCAGACTCGCTGATCTCCATTTTTATGCCCGATTTAAAGATACCAGACCAGGGGACTTTTATGGGGAAATTTAATTCGGAAGATAAAACGGCGGAACTCAACGCCTATATTAAAACCATCAGGTACGGGAAATTAATTTTCCATGATTTTATCATAGACGAAAACACAACAAATAACAACCTGTCATTAAACTTATCATTAAGCAAAATAGACATTACCGACAGTTTATTTATAAAAAACATAACACTGATTAATGTTGTAAAAAACGACAGCCTGGATTTCAACATCAAACTTGCAGATAAAAACGCCGTAAACCAGCTTGACCTTTATGGAGTTGTTAATTTTGGAGGAACCAATACAGCTGAACTACAGTTACTCCCTTCGGATATAACCCTGGAACACCAGGACTGGCGGATCAAGCAGAACGCAAATGTAAAACTGCTGGCCAGGAAAACCAGCGTATCGGGCTTCGAGTTATCAAACGGCCGACAAAAAGTAAAAATAGATGGCTTTATTTCCGATAGCCCAGACGACAAGCTGAAGTTTTCTTTTGATAAGTTCAATATGGGCACCTTGAACCAATTAACAAAATCCGCCGGCATACAGTTAAAAGGATCACTGAATGGCGATATTAATATTACATCATTGTTAAAATCGCCGGGGGTTGCTGCCAGTTTGGGCATCGATTCGTTAATGATGAATAAAACCCTGGTAGGCGATGTGAAAATTGAATCGGATCTGGGGAATGACCGTAAGCAGGCTAACGTTAAGGTGAACGTAAATAACCATGGCCTGGAAACAGTTAATATTGCCGGGTTATACCAAATAGGTAAAGGCAAAGAAGACAACCTCGATTTTGATGTTAAAATGAACCAAACCGAGGCTATTATTTTTGAGCCATTTATTAAGGACCTTGTTTCAAATATTAAAGGCACCGTTTCAACCAACTTAAAACTAACCGGTGCGCCATCAAAACCCCAGTTTAACGGTGATATTATTTTATTAAACACGGGGGTAACAGTTAATTACTTAAAAACGCCTTACACCGTAACGGATACGCTGAACGTAGTTAACAGTGTAGTGAATATTAATAACATGACACTTAAAGACACAAAAAAAGGTGTTGGCCATGTTACCGGGAAAGTTGATTTGAATGATCTGGCCAACCCGGATATTGAAGCAGAGCTCACTGCCGATAAGCTAATGGCATTAAACACATCATTTAAGGATAATCATATTTATTATGGCACCGCCTTTGCCAGCGGAAAATTTAGCTTTAGCGGCCCGGTTGATAATATGAAGATCAATATCAAAGCTAAAACCGATGCCGGTACGGTATTCAATATCCCGCTGAACACTTCCTCGACCGTTGGTGATTATGATTTTATAAAATTTGTTGGCCATAACGATACCACAAAGGCGGCAGCGCCCACATCAAGGGCTTTTAATGGGGTTACTTTAAATTTTGACCTTACTGTTGATGAAAAGACAACTGTAAAGATTACTACTGATTACGGTGTACTTGAAGGAAGCGGACAGGCAAACAACTTGAAGCTGGATATAAACAGCCTGGGTGATTTTGATATGTTTGGTGACTTTTTGATAACCAGCGGTAAATTTGAATTTACAGCCAAAAACTTTATCAGTAAAAATTTTACTGTAAACCAGGGCGGCACTATTCGATGGACGGGCAATCCCACGAATGCGTCTATCAACCTGAATGCTATATATGAAGTACGAACAGATATATCGCCGCTTTACCAGGCGGCTGGCTCCGAATCGCCGAAAGGCCACTCATTCGACCTGGTACAAGCTGACCTGATACTTACCAAATCACTGTTACAGCCAACTATTGATTTCGACTTTAATTTCCCGCTTGATCCTTCGGTAAAGGATGATTTGAGCAACTACCTTTCTGATGTTAATAACCGCAGCCAGCAGGCGTTAAGTATTATTGTAAGGCGGCAATTTTCAAGCGGCGCCAATAGTAATTTAACCAACCAGGTTTTGGGCACAGCCGGAGAAGCGGTAAGTGAGTTCGCATTTAATCAATTAAACAGCTTTATTTCACAATCGAATATTAAAAATTTCGATTTAAACATCCGTTCGTTTAATGATTTCAGCGCCTCGTACAGGGTGAAAGACCGCCTGGTATTTAACGGTAGTTTGTTTAATACCTACTCGGGCACCAGCGACCTGTTTCAAAGCAGCAGTTCATTCAACTCAAGCTTCAACCAGCTTACTTATGATTTTGATGCCTCATACCTCATCCAGAAAAATGGCAGCCTGAGCGCCAGATACTCTTACCGCGTGTTAAACAGTACTACGTTAAACACGCTTAATAACCAGCTGGGTGTGCAATATGTAAACGGTGTAGGTTTAGTTTACCAGAGAGACTTTGACACGTTTGGCGAATTTTTACGGAATATCTTAAGAAAACATGAAAAAAAGGCGCCCGTAAACCCGGCGCCTATACCCGTACCTGCAAACGGAAATGGTGTTTTACCAGCAAAAAGCGAAGACGAAGATCAATGATCTCGCATTATAGCGTGATCCATTTTATCTCTTTTGGTCCTTAAATAAACTTCATTATGTGGGTTTGATGCTATTTCGATGGGCACATTGTCAACAACTTCTAACCCGTAACCAATTAAACCTGCTCTTTTTTTAGGGTTATTGGTCATTAAACGCATTTTTGATACACCCAGGTCGCGCAATATTTGTGCGCCTACCCCATAATCACGCTGATCCATTTTAAAGCCAAGCTCGATATTTGCTTCAACGGTATCCCTGCCGTTTTCCTGCAGACTATATGCTTTAAGTTTATTTATCAGCCCTATTCCCCGCCCTTCCTGGTTCATATAAACAATAACACCTTTTCCTACCTCGTTTATCATTTCCATTGCCTTGTGCAGTTGCGGGCCGCAATCACACCGGCACGAACCGAAAATATCGCCTGTAACACACGAACTGTGTACACGCACCAACACTGGTTCGCCTGGCTCCCATTTTCCTTTTACAAGCGCTAAATGGCTCTCGCCGGTATCTACCTGTGTATAGGCGGTCATCTCAAAGTCGCCCCATTGTGTCGGCAATTGGATAGTTACATCCTTGTTAACAAGTGACTCTGTAGCTAAACGGTAGGCAATGAGGTCTTTTATAGAAATTATTTTAAGGTCAAACTCTTTGGCTATTTCCAGCAGGTCAGGCAGCCGCGCCATTTCGCCATCATGTTTCATTATCTCGCATATTACACCTGCAGGTTCAAATCCGGCCATAACAGCAAGGTCAATAGCAGCCTCGGTATGCCCGGCACGGCGTAAAACACCGCCATCCTTGGCAATCAGCGGAAAGATATGCCCTGGCCTGCCCAACTCTTCCGGTTTTGTAGCAAGGTCGATCATCGCAAGTATGGTCCGTGAACGGTCGGAAGCGGAGATACCTGTAGTACAACCCTCCAGCAGATCAACCGAAACGGTAAAATTAGTTTCGTGCGAAGTGGTATTATGAGTAACCATCGGTTCCAGCTCAAGCTGTTTTGCGCGTTTTTTTGTAATAGGCGCGCAAACAAGTCCCCGTCCGTGCCGGATCATAAAATTTATAGTTTCGGGAGTAGCATTGTGTGCCGCAGTTAAAAAATCACCTTCGTTTTCCCGGTCTTCATCATCAACCACTATAATTGTTTTGCCACTTTTTATGGCTTCAATGGCTTCTGTTATTTTATTTAGCATTTTTTGTGTGTATTATAAATTGGTAGTTTTTTTAGTCCGAAAGAAGAAAATACTTACTCTCAATCTCAGATTACTTTTTTTGATTTGTATACAAAGTTAAGCGATAATAAAATCATTCAGGTCGGCGCTTTGTAAATTAGTACGTGGTTTGCGCGGTAATTGGTTGCTTTAGGTTTGTTGATTAAGTTAGATTGGGTTGATTAAGTGAATGGTTTAGTCAATTCAGTCCAAACTTAATAAACCACTCACCCAATAAACTCAATCAACCTGTCTTTTTTTAAATATCCGGTTGAAGAAGCGTTTGTATATATCCACATCGAATATTGCTGAATCGGTGGCTGCCTTGTAAGAAAGGAATATACCGATAGGCGTTATAATAATAATAGCTATCCATGAACCAATTAAAGGTGAAACGTCGCCATCCTTAACTGATTTTTCACCGATAGTTGAGATGATATAATATATCAGGAAAAAAATAACCGAAACAACAACGGGCAAACCCAGGCCGCCCTTCCTGATGATGGCCCCGAGCGGCGCCCCAATTAGGAACAATGCGATACAAGCAGCCGACAGCGTGAACTTTTTTTGATATTCAAGATCGGCCCTTTGTACATTCTTTTTCAATTCGGCATCCTGCTCCGAACGGTTTTTTACAAGATCTTGCACAGAACGTGCCTCATTTGAGGCATTCGCCAGCGTACTCAGCTTTTCATTTATCTTTAAGCTTGCAAAGGTTTTGCCTTTTGCAGAAATATAATTTTTAACACCCGCAGGTTTTGCAGGTATGGAGAAGTACTTTATATAAGATATTATTAATTTATAATTTGCGCTTGTACCGCTATCAATCCGGCGTTTGGTCATCGCTGCATTGTCCTTAAGCTGTTTTAAGTTCATCATCTGGTAGGCTGATTTGAATTCATCCTCTGGTGTACGGTGCAATCCCATGCCCGAGATATCAAACTTTTGTTCAGTCTCTTTAAAACGGTAACGGGTTAGCCTTTCGCGGTAATTAAAATTATTCTGCCCGGCTGTCTCCATGTATTTAACGCCATCGCTAAGTTTTAAAACCAGGAACTGGCCATTTGGCGTACGGTACATTTTGCCATCTTTAGCAAGCAAAACGTCGGTATTATTTTCTGCAGCGTTTTTTGCATATATCATTATGCCGTGCAGCGTTTGCCCATCGGCATCCTTTCTGTTTACCCGTATGGAGTAGCCTGGAAAACTACTGCTGAATACCCCTTCGGGCAAAAAGTTGGCCGACTTTTGCTGCCGTGCATCGTACAATAGCGAAAAATATTTAAGATTAGCCTTCGGCAGCATATAATCAGAAAAGAGGAACGCCGCAACACTTAAAATGGTAATTATCACCATCATTGGGTACATGGCCCTGCGCAGGGATATGCCTGCAGCTTTAATAGCTACCAATTCATAATTTTCGCCAAGGCTGCCGTAAGTCATTATGGATGACAGCAAAACCGACAATGGCAAAGCCATTTGCACATTAGTGGCAGAGGCGTAAAGCATCAGTTCCAGAATGATGTACCACTCAAATCCTTTGCCTATAAGGTCATCGATGTATTTAAATAAAAACAGCATCAATAACACAAACATTACTATAAGGAAAGTAACTAAAAAGGGCCTTATGAATGATTTAAGTATTAAAGATGTATTTTTTTCATCAGAATAACCTGTTACCGGCCATTAGCCTTCACTGCGGCAATGCGGGTATTTTAAACGTTGCTTTATTGCTGCTAATAACGGCACATGTCGGCTTTGTGATACAAAAATAGGGATAATTAATTTTTTATGCGGTGGGAAGGGGTATTTAGTCTCAAGTCCGAAGTTGTAAGTCCAAAGTAAGGAGTCAAAAACAGGACTTAAGACTTTCGACTCAGGACTTCAGGCTTAATCAAGCGCCTAATACACTTACAAGGTATTCAATTTGATTGTTCCATATCAGTTTACGCTCGCCAATTGTGTCTTCTGTTGCAAAATCTGTGACGCTCAAGGCCACATCATTGGTAAGCTCATCCTGGATAATTTCCATTTCGAAAAAATATTGCGGGTCGTCATCTATCCACCTGAACCTTACAACTTTGTTTTCTTTCGCGTTCAGAAGTTTCGCCGTTTGCTGTTCACCATCCCAGGTAAAGGTGTAAACCTGGTCCCTAACGCTCACATCATCAGCAAACCATTGTGTTAATCCGTTGGGCTCATTTAAGAAACTGTACAGTATCCGAGGAGATGATTTTATTTCATACTCGATATTAAATTTTTTCTTTTCAGACATCAGGGTTTATGCTTGAATACTTTGTAAGCCGTAAATGTTACCATTTTTTCTAAAGAAAACGAATTTTTGCTATATTTGCAAACCTTTTTAAAAAGGGTGCAAGTTTAGTTTGCTAACATACATAATATATAAGTAGCTGTTAACAAATAATATAAATAACCGTCGATAAATTATGGCGGGGTAGCTCAGATGGTTAGAGCGCAGGATTCATAACCCTGAGGTCGGCAGTTCGATCCTGCTCCCCGCTACTTGAAAATGAGGCTCTTATCTTGGCAGATAAGGGCCATTTTCATTTTTGGTACAACATAGGTACAACAATGCACGCACGGCTGTAAGCTGAATTCATGTTGTCGATATAAAGTTTATCTTTGTAGTTAGGCAATATTTCGGCTCATGAACCTTTATCGACATCCAAATGATTCCAAAATTTAAAGTCTGGTTTAAGAGAATTTGGACTGATTCAGTGTGGAGTAAAATTATAGCTACAATTATTATTTCCGGTTCCGTTGCAGCCTTTCCAATAGCCAGAAATTTTACGCTAAGACTTTTGTCGTCGAAATTAGAGGTATGGATTTATTTAGTGGGAACAGTATTTATTTGTCTTGGCTATATAATTTCAACGAGGCTTCTAAAAAAGGAAAAAAAGCAGATACTATATGATGAGAGACTTAAAGAATTAGATGGAATTTTGTTTAATGAATTCCGAACTAATCTGCTTCCCATGTCTACAATTAACTGGTTGCGGGAATGCAACTTCACAAATGCATTTAGCTATAATCATCTACGCGATCTTGATAATGTGTACGTGTATAAAGATGATGTTAATTTAGAGTTTTTCCATACTGAATTAGAAGGCCTGAAAACCCAATTAATAAAAGAAATCCTACATTTTTTACATATAACCGGTATCAATACGTTTCCATTGACTATCGATACTCAGATAATTCCGAGAGATTGGGCCACTAATGATCCAGAAAGATTTAAAAATGTAGTTGATGAAATCCACCTAAGCCGGGATTCCATCTGTGTAACCTATGATAAACTCATTAGGTTAGGACGCCATGATTTGAAATTATAATTTAAAAGGCGTTATTATCAGTTTATCAGAAACGTCGCCTATTTCTATATCGCATAGCTCTACTAAATCTTTCAAAATTAACGTTAGCCTGTATCTGTTTTTGTCTCGCTATCTGATCTTCTTTTTCCTTGCTGACCTGCAATATATCTGTCATTAACCCGTCTGCCCACACCAATAAATTACCGCTAAGGACGGCATTTATTAAGTCATGGCGTGATAACCGAGTGAGTACTGCACGCTCTCCGATCCGGTTCGGAAACAAACAGTAAAGTGGCTGTGCAATGTCTCCGGTGCCTTGAAAATCGAAAATGACGGGAAAGGAACTATTAAGCCATGCTGCGGGAAAACATTCATCGGGAAAACCCACAAGGAACATGCCTTGCTGAACAAGCTGACTGTGGTTATTCACGTTAAGGAAGCGCTTATAGTCGTTCTTTAAGCGTGTGCTATCAACTACCCAAACCATGTTCTTATAGAAGTTTTCGCGACTGGCACGCTCCTGCGGATGAATATGCGAGTGTTGAAATTCAATCACCCAGCCATAATCGGTGCAGATATCGGCAATGTGTTTTTCGCCTGTTTGTACATCCGGCAATATCCTCTCCTGCCATTCGTCCGGGAAATTACTTTTCCATGAGCGGAGCCAGTCGGTTTCCGGTTCCCACCAGTTGTCGCACTTCTTATCGCTGCGATGCGCCCAATGACGAATCCTTCGAGTCCCGCATTTAGCAATGACAGGCTGATCGCATCCGGGACACACCCCTATTAATCCGGGCTTAGCCTCGGCCCGTTTTTCATCAATTAGTGCAAAGCGCATAATTTAATATTTCCATAAAAATAAGCACTTTATCTTACATCAAATTGATTATGTAAACAGCTTCTCATTATATGGGGACGGCTTATTACTTCGTATTTCTCTTGTAGCCACCCTTTCTTAAAGCGGCGTGAGGGAAGCAAGGTTTTTCCGTTTAAAAATTTTTGACTGTGGAATAAATAGCGATAGCGGTTTATGCCGCAAAAGCGAAAATTTTTGAATGGAAAACCGGAGGCTCGACCTTGCTTCGCTCACGTTGATTAAGACCTTTGCGGATTAGAGAAGACGAATGAGTGCAACAATCTCTTTCCAGTCTCAATTTATTCGTATGGTGGCAGGTGCGATTGAGAGCGGAAGTCCATGGTAAGCCAATATGAGCGCAAGGCAGGACGAACGGGAACAAGGGCATCCTGCCTCCATACACCTTCAAAGCCTGTGCAGCGACTGCTCAACCAAAGACTTTACTTCCGCCCGTTCAAGTGTGCCACTTGAAAGCAAACTGTTGTGAGCGTTCCGCTCACTATTAAAGCAGGCTTTGTGGCAAATAAAATTTATCGGCGAAGTATTTCGTGGTGCGTGAGCGGGACGCTCACAACGGTTTACATCCAGGCGCAGACGCCTGGATGGGCGATGCTTTAACAGTATTTTGCAAAATTCAATTTCCCCCGCCTTCGGCCTCTTTAACCGCTATCCCCAGCGTTGCTGTAGCAACACTTAAGATGGTAGCTATTATTTGAGTGGCAGCTGCCTGCTGAAGTATATACGCTTGCTGCTGCGCAGTTACTGCATTCTGGTACGACTGTGCGACAGCGTTTAAAACCGCTGCATCCAATTTTGCTTCAGCTACGGGTATTGCCTCTGCTTGAGATTTTTTAGCCTGGCTTGCTGCGTTTTGAACATCGGAAAGCGCCTGCTGCGCGGTGTCTGCAAGATTCTGCTGTCCTGTGGCAGCCACCTTGTTCCCAACAGCTATCGCCTCTTTGCAAAGTTCGATAAGCTCCCGAAAGGCACTTATAGTCATTCCGATGGCGCTATTAAGCTGGCCTTGAAAAACCATATTTTCCATTTCGAGCGTTTGGGTAAATGCCCTGCTTGTTTCAATAATTTGCTCCGGAAATGCGTCTGTATCTGGCATAATGATATGTATTTAGGTGTTTTAAATGGGATGAACTAAGATAAAAGCTTCTGATTAAATTATCAACTAAACTAATGCTTTTATTATCCTGGCGGTACGTAATTTTTACATGGATGATAATTCAATATGATGGCCTATAGGTTTCTAAATAGGCTTACTGCATCGTTACTTTCCCTTATACTTGCCGCCAACGCTCTCCAATAGCTATCTTTGTGCAACATGCACCACCAAGAATTTCCCCCTCCTGAAGCCCTCCGGGATACCATAAAATGCTTTTGGTACAACAACAGGGACGTAGGAGAACCACAACAAAGTTTTGAGGTAGTGCCAGATGGCTATACTGAAATTATTTTTCATTTCGGAAGCGGCTGCAGCACTATTTATAATGGCGACTTGCAGCCATTACCATCACCGTTTATGATGGGGCTACTCAATCAGCCTGTTACTTTTTATACAAAAAACCGTTTTGAGGTCATCGGCATCAGGTGCTTTCCCTGGACTGTTTTCGATCTGCTGGGATTGCAGCCCGGTAAAGACGGCGTGCGCATATTTGAGCATCCTATCGCCGGGCTTCAACCCGGTTTGAATAATTTGGTAAACGATGGCAGGATAGATGAAGCGCTGTCCGTGGTAAAAAAGTATTTCCTGGATGCACGGTCGGGAATTGCTGGTGACAGTACGTTATTCAAAGCGGGCGTTGCCATGCAGGAAGCAAACGGCGCTATGCCGGTAAGCCAGGTAGCGGCGGCCGCTCATGCCACGGTGCGTACATTAGAACGGAACTTCAAGCAATCGTCCGGCTATTCTGTTAAAGACGTATCGGGCCTGATGCGCTTTGAGCAGGTACGAAACCGATTATGGCATTACCCGGATTCCAACCTTGCAGGCTTAGCCCATGAGCTGGGCTTTACGGATCAATCCCACCTGAGCAGGGAATTTAAGCGCTACAGCGGCACTACACCGGCGGCATTCGCGCGAAAAGCAAAGAAAGAGAGACCGATGGTAAGCAACGATTTTGTCGCGTTTATACAATCCTAAGGCAGGAGCATTGTGGAATTTTGTGCTTTCAATAATTCAATATGAAAGCAACACTTAACGACAATAAAGCAACTCAGGATCAATTAATATACGATGTCATCATTTCCGGCGCAGGGCCTGTAGGTTTATTCCTCGCCTGTGAGCTGGCCCTGGCCAAATGTTCAGTACTAATACTGGAAAAGGCGGAGGATCCGCGCTCACCATTGAAGCAGCTTCCTTTTGGGATACGGGGACTTTCGGCGCCAACCATTGAAGCACTTTACCGCCGTGGGTTGCTTAAAGAACTTGAAATACACAAACGCCTTAAAAACCCACACCAAAACGCCGTACAGGGTCCTCGCCGACAGGTGGGGCACTTCGCCGGCATCCCATTTCATGAGGGCGATATTGACATTTCACAGTGGAAGTATCGTTTGCCCAGCTCTACCGCTACCAGTTTAATTTCGGAAATAGAGGAGCTTGAAACGATATTTTCCCGCCGGGCCGAAACGTTGGGTGTAGCAATCAGGGGTGGGCTTGCCATTACTGACTTTCATCAAACCGGGGACTGGGTAACTGTACAATCAGGCGGTCAATCTTTTAAAGCCAAATGGCTGGTAGGTTGCGATGGCGCCCGTAGTGTTGTTCGCAAAGCGGGCGGTTTTGAGTTCGCCGGCACGGAGCCGGAATTTACCGGCTACTCTGCTAAAGTGGACATCGCCGACCCGGAGAAGTTAAAACCGGGCCGGAACATGACGCCAAAAGGCATGTACCTGCAATCGCAGCCAGGCTACCTGGCGATACAGGATTTTGATGGCGGGGCATTTCATAGTTCAGAAAAGCCGGTAACGCTTGAACATATGCAGGAGGTGCTCCGTCGGGTGTCTGGCACCGATGTTACCATCAGCGCCCTGCATATTGCAACCACATGGACTGACCGGGCGCGGCAGGCCACAACCTACCGCAACGGGTGTGTACTTTTAGCCGGCGATGCAGCGCACATTCATGCACCTTTGGGCGGACAAGGCCTTAACCTCGGGCTGGGCGATGCCATGAACCTCGGCTGGAAACTTGCCGCGACCATCCAAAACAAAGCGCCGGAAGGCTTGCTGGACAGTTATTATAGCGAACGGCACCCGATTGGGGCACAAGTGCTGGATTGGTCGCGCGCCCAGGTTGCCATCATGAACCCAGACCCACAAGCCCGTGCGCTGAATGAGATCGTACGCGACCTTATGAATACGCGCGATGGCGCCACCTATTTTGCAGGAAGGGTATGGGGTGTTAATACGCATTATGATCTCGGTGGCGACTATCCTTTGGCAGGCGGCAGCGTCCCTAACTTTGAGTTTGAAGACTGGACAACAATTGGCGAACTGATGCACGAAGGCCATGGGATACTGCTTGATTTTGATAACGATGCTTCAATAAAAATTTTAGCGGGCGAATATGGCGACCGATTGAAATATGTTCCGGGACCAGCGAAAGAACAATTAGGCTTGAGCGCCGTACTGATACGCCCTGATGGGATAATCGCCTGGGCTTGTGACGGCGAACCAGATTGCATCGAACTCCGGAGGGCTGTGGATCGGTGGTTTGTTTGAGTTGAAAACTCCGGGTATAATCCGTAGGCAAAAGCCCACAGACAGCTGGAAATACCCCGTCAATCTGCTTATTTAAGCGGCACGCCTAATTTACTGGCATTCAAGCGACATTGAATGTTGGAGTCCTATTATTATTATTTTATCAGGCCTAACTAAATATTTATAAATTTGAAATATTATCAATAAAACATGTACGCCAACCTGACCACATGAGGAGAATTTTACTTGCCATACCCTTTATTGCATTTTTCTCCTTCTTATTGCTGCACGTATATGCGCAGTCTGACCAAACTGTGACTAACGGGGCTACAACAACTGCTGAAAATTTTCCCGCCGGGGGCTGCACTTATAATTGGGTAAATAGCAATCCATCTATCGGCCTGGCTGCCAGCGGCACGGGTAATATTCCACCGTTTACAGCGGTGAATACCGGAAGCAGTCCTGTTACGGCAACTATTACCGCTACGCCGGTGCAAACCGGTTTTGCGTATATAGCCAATCAATTTTCAAATAATGTTTCGGTAGTTAACACTACAACCAATGCGGTAGTTGCCATTATTGCGGTAGGTGCCCACCCTACGGGTGTTTCGGCCAGCGCTGACGGCAGCAGCGTTTATATTACCAATAATGGTGACAACACTGTATCCGTAATTAATACAGCGACGAATACTGTTTCGATTACAATACCTGTCGGCATTGGCCCATACGGAATATGTGTCAGCCCTGATGGAAAACGTGTATATGTTGCAAATTATAATTCAAGCTCTGTATCGGTTATCAGCACTATAACCAATTCAGTTATAGCTACTTTGACTGTTGGATCATATCCAAATGGCATAGCCGTAAGTCCTGATGGTACCCGGGTGTATTGTGCCAGCTCAAATGACGATACAATGTCGGAGATAAACACTGTAACAAATACTGTTATAGCCACGGTTGGCGTAGGCCCGCACCCTTATGGCGTGGTAGTTGGTGCTGATGGTACGCGCGTATATGTTTCCAGTGCTTATTCTAATACAATAACTGTAGTAAATACCACAAACAACACAATCGCTGCAACTATTACAGCAAGTTATTTTAGCGATACACCGGCTATGTGCCTAAGTCCCGACGGTAGCCGGTTATATTTGGTTGATACCTACATTTTTATAATTAACACCGCTACAAACGCAATTATAACCGATATCCCTGCAAATACGCCATACAGTATTTCATTAAGTCCCGACGGAAATATCTTGTACTTAACCGATGAAAACACAAATTCTTTGGGGTTTTATAACTTAGCAACAAATACAGGTGGTGCTACTATTCCGGTAGGTTCAAATCCTATTTCATTTGGTAATTTTGTTATAGGATCGACCTGCCAGCCAATTAAGTTCACCATCACCGTAGATCCAACACCGGCATCTGCCCCACCAACAATCACAGCAAGCCAGGCAACAGGCAATATTTCAGCTTGTGCCGGCACGGCATCAGCCGGCCCTGAGATACAGCATTTTACTGTTTCAGGGCTTAATTTAGCTACAGCGGTTACTGCCGCAGCGCCAGCCGGGTTTGAAGTATCGCTTGCTGTGGGCAGCGGTTACAGTAGCAGTATAACGCTTAATGAGTCGGCAGGCAGTTTAAGCAACACTACGGTATATGTGCGGTCTGCGGCCGGCGACGGGGTGGGCAGCATTTCGGGTAACGTAGTGTTAAGCAGTACCGGAGCTGTAAGCCAGGATGTTGCCGTATCGGGTGTCGTGAACGCTTTGCCGACGGTGAACCAGGCACCTAACCAAACTGTTGCAAGCGGCGCGGCCACCGCAGCCGTTAATTTTACCGGCGCCAGCAGTACATTTACCTGGACGAACGATACGCCGGGGATTGGTTTAGCGGCAGGCGGTACCGGAAACATCGCTTCGTTTACGGCTTCAAATACTGGTAGCAGCCCCGTAACGGCTACTGTTACCGTAACGCCGCAACCCATGGAGGGGTTCGCCTATATAGGCAATACTGGTGATGGTACTGTTTCTGCCATCAGTACTTCAACAAATGCAGTAGTATCAATTATCCCGGTAGGCTCGGAGCCCAGCTATATTTCCGTTACTCCGGATGGCTCAAGGGCTTATGTTGTAAATACGGGATCAAATAATGTATCTGTTATTAATTCAGCAACCAATACGGTTATAGCAACCATACCTGTAGGCACAATTCCTTTTGGTATAACAGTTAGCCCGGATGGAAGCAAAGTATACGTTACCAATGAAGGTTCAGGTGGCGTAGGCTCGGTTTCGGTGATCAGCACGGCAACAAATACGGTTACGGGAACTATACCCACGGCTACAGGCGGTACGCCTAATGGGGTATTGGTAAGTCTTGACGGCAACCGTTTATATGTCGAGAATTCCGTAATTAACACCCTTTCTGTAATCAATATAGCTAACGGCAATATTATAGCCACTATTCCTTTAGGATTAACCCCATTCGGGTTAGCCGAAAGCCCTGACGGTACACGCATATACGTTGCAAACCAATTCAGCCAGAATGTTACGGTGATTAACACAGCAACGAATGCTGTAATTGCTTTAGTTCCTGTAGGTTTACATCCCTGGGGCGTTACGGTTAGCCCGGATGGCAATAAAGTTTATGTTTCAAATAATGCCGAAAACACTGTTTCTGTTATCAGTACGGCAACAAATACGGTAATAGCGACCATAATAACGCCCATTGATGGTTCTCCAACCGGCCTGTCAGTTAGCCCTGACGGCAGTTTTTTATATGTAATGAATTTTGTTTTTGATGAGGTTTCGGTAATCAATACCTCAACAAATGCCATAGAAGCTACAATACCGGTTGGAACCGGGCCTCAGTCGCCGGGCAATTTTGTTTCCAGGGGTGCATTATGTACAGGACCATCGATAAAATTTACAATTACTGTAACCCCTGCATCTAATCCGCCAACAATTACCGCAGGCCCTACAACGGGCAATATTGCGGCATGCCTTGGTTCGGCATCTGCCAGCCCTAATATACAGCAATTCACTGTTTCGGGGATTAATTTAACTGCTGCTGTTACCGCTGAAGCTCCAGCAGGATTTGAAGTATCGCTTGCTGCGGGAAGCGGTTACAGCAACAGTGTAACGCTCAATGAGCCGGCAGGCAGTTTAAGCAGCACCACGGTATATGTGCGGTCTGCTGCGGGTGACGGCGCTGGCAATATCTCCGGAAATGTGGTACTCAGTTCATCTGGCGCCACAAATCAATCTGTTCCGGTAAACGGAATAATAAATGCGCTGCCCACCGTAAATACGATAGCCCCTCAAATCGTAACAAACGGAGCAGCCACAACAGCTATTAATTTTAGCGGCACAAGTAATACGGTTTTTAACTGGGTTAATGATACGCCTGGAATAGGCCTTGCAGCAGCTGGTTCGGGAAACATCAACTCGTTTACGGCAATAAACAACGGGACCAGCCCGGTTACCGCAACAATTACCGCTACCCCCGTATCAGAAGGGTTCGCATATATAGCTAATTCGGGCGATGGCACTGTCTCGGTGATCAATGTCGCCACCAACAAGATCGTAGCTACGATAACGCCTCCCCACGATCCGTCCTGCGTATGTATAAGCCCCGATGGCAGCAAGGCGTATATCGGATGCAGCGACGGTTCATCTACTGTCACCGTTATAAATACCCTAACCAACGCCATCATCAATACTATACCTGTAAGTTCATCCGGCGAATCTACCGGTATAACGGTAAGCCCGGACGGCTCCATGTTATACGTTGCAAACTACGTCGACAATACCGTTTCGGCAGTTAATGCTGTAACCGGCGCGGTTGTAGCAATAATCCCCGTTGGGGCAAACCCCTATGGTATAGCCATAAGCCATGACGGAAGCAAGGTTTACGTAGCATTTACCTATAGTGATTATATTTCGGTTATCAGTACTGCGACAAATAGGGTAACGGCCAATATAACCGTGGGCACAGCGCCAGCGGATGTAGTCGTGAGCCCGGATGGTAGCAAAATATATGTGCCCGTTTCAAACTACAACCATATAGCTGTTATCGATCCGGTAACTAACAATGTTACAGCGGTGATCCCAACAACCCTCGTCCCGGGCGTTATGGCTTTGAGTCCTGACGGCACCAGGGCTTATGTAGCTATGAGTGTAAACTACGTTTCGGTAATAAACACTTCAACTAATACTGAAATTTCCACTATTTCAATAGGTACAAACCCTAATGGCATTTCTGTAAGCCCTGACGGCCATTTTGTTTATATCACTAATACAGGGTCAAAAAGTGTTTCGGTGATCAATACTTCTACCAACACGGTGATAGCTACCGTTAACGTGGGAATAAACCCCCTTTCACTGGGTAACTTTGTTACGGCCGGCACCGGCTGCACAGGAGCTCCAATTACCTTTACTATTACTGTAAAGCCTACAGTGGCTGCCACGCCAACCATTACCGCAAGCAATGTTTCGGGCAATATTACCGCGTGTGAGGGCATAGCTTCGCCAAGCCCAAACATTCAGCAGTTTACCGTTTCGGGTAACAACTTAACTGCAAATATTACAGCCAGCGCGGCTGCCGGATTTGAAATATCGCTTAACCCTACCAGTGGATACAGCAGTAGCCTTTTACTCAACCCAAGCAATGGCACAGTTAGCAACACTATCATTTACGTACGGTCATCGGCAATTGCGCCGGCCGGAAATATTTCCGGTGCTGTTGTTTTAAGCTCGGTTGGCGCAGCAGATCAATCTGTTGCGGTAAGCGGCGTAATAAATGCGGTGCCCACGGTAAATACAATAGCCCCTCAAACCTTAGTAAACGGGGCTATAACCACGCCGGTAAGTTTTACAGGCACGGCAAATACCTTTAGCTGGGTTAATGATACGCCTGGTATAGGGCTTTCTGCAACCGGTACGGGAGATATACCTTCGTTTGCTGTTATTAATAATACAAATAGCCCCGTTATAGCAACAATTACAGTAACACCATTAAACAGCACAAATTGTAATGGCACGCCGGTTACATTCACTATTACGGCAGATCCTACCCCTGTACCCCCTGCCTTAACGACCGCAGGTACTTTAACACCACTAACAACGGTTTACGGTACAGCCTCAACCGCTGAAAACTTTACAGTTTCGGGCACAAATCTTACTTCGGGAATTACAGTAAACCCACCGGCAGGTTTTGAGGTGAGCAGTGATGGGATAAATTTTAGCTCTTCGGTTACCATAGGCGGCCCTGGAAACATTTCCTCAGCCCAGGTATATATCAGGCTGGCGTCATCTACACATGTGGGCAATTACGGCGGCAATGTAACAATAACTACCAGCGGCGCGCCATCCGTAAATATTGCTATGCCTGAGGGTGCAGTAACCCCGGCCCCATTAACAATTACCGCAGATAATAAAACCAAGCCTTTTGGAGCCGATAATCCTGTACTAACGGTAACTTTCGCTGGTTTTGTAAATAACGATGGGCCCGCGCAACTTACGGCGCAGCCTGAGGTGATGACCATTGCAACAAGTTCATCGCCAGTGGGGCAATACCCAATTAGCGTTGGCAACGCCGCTTCGCCTGATTACAGCTTTACTTATATCCCGGGAGTGTTAACCGTAACGCCTTTCTTGTCCTCTTTGTCTATTCCGAATACATTTACACCTAATGGCGATGGCATAAACGATACCTGGGAGATCCATGATTTGGCCTATTACCCCGGATCGACAGTTAACATATTCAACCGATGGGGGCAGAAGATATTCACGTCAGTAGGATACCCCGTTCCATGGGACGGGAAGTACGACGGCAAAATGTTGCAATCAGGGACTTACTATTATATTATCGATCCAAAAAACGGGCAGGCTTCGATTGGGGGATGGGTAGCAATCATCCGTTAAAATTTAATAATGACTAAACTTATTAATGGTGAGTTCTGATGCCTTGTTAAGTGCGCCGTGCAAGTATTAATTTAATACATCGGAATGAGCGTTTACACAGTTTGAGGTGAAACAACCAGAGGCCATAAAACTTTAAACGGAATTTAGCTGCTCACCCCGCTCTGCCACCATCAATCCCAACCAAAATCGTTATATTTGTTTAACAGCATAATTACCCCGGCCAAATTTTTAAACCATCAATGCCTGCGGCCGCAGAAACAGCTATTTTTCATGCATTTTGTTGCTATTTATCGAGAAAATTAGTATATTGCATTGATAATCAGTGTTTTATTAAAAAACACCGGTGAAAAATTCTCACGCCCTAAATGCATTTAGCCTTCAAAAACGCAAAGTTTCTCACGCCCTAAATGCGTTTAGCCTTCAGAAATGAAATTTTTATCACGCCCTAAACGCATTTAGCCCTCGAAAACGAAATTTTTATCACGTCCTAAAGACATTTAGGGTGTGAGAAAAACTAAAATCGTAAAATCTATACTCATTTAACTAAGGAAAATGTGGAATGGCCTTCCCTTTTTGTTATCGTATCGTGGTGCATGTAGCCTACTATTTGCCATCTCAGTTTTGCCATTTCATTAAATTATTTTAATGTACCCGCCTGTTTTGGCAAGCCTATTGTTAGGGGTAAAGTAAATTATTTACCAATTAGCAATCAGGCTAAGCCAAACTATGAAAAGCATGAAGAAGTGATGAACAGTTTTTGAAATAGAAAAAAATTGTCCGTTACTCCTTCAAAATCACTTAAAAACAACTATTATGAAAAAGTATTTATTGAGTGCGGCGTTATTGATGGCGGTATGCATCAGCGCAAAAGCACAATTTTCCCTCGGTATAAAAGGAGGTGTTAATTATTCTACAATTAATTCGGATAACCTGAAGTCTTCAAGCGTAGCCGGTTACCAGGCTGGTGCGTTTGCACGCATAGGCGGCAATATTTATTTGCAGCCTGAGGTATATTTAAGCAGTACCGGGGGCAGTTTTGCATCGGATGACAATACTTATAATGCCCATGTGCGTGTCACTAACCTGAATGTGCCTGTGTTGGTGGGCGCAAGGTTTGGCCCGCAAAGTTTAAACTTCAGGGTAATGGCAGGGCCCATCTATACTTCTGTATTAAGCAACAATTTTACTAATACAGTTAACGAAGCCTACAATGATTTTGGCCATTACCGCAACAGTACACTGGGTTACCAGGCAGGCGCAGGTGTTGACCTGGGGCCAATAACTGCCGATCTTCGTTACGAAGGCGGGCTTACCGATATAAACCCGGACTTTGGCCAAAGGCAACATCTGTGGGCATTGAGCGTCGGGTTTAAGTTTTTTTAAAAAAGGAAATAGCGTGATGTTAAGTTAAATAAGAAGCCCCGGTTTTGGCCGGGGCTCTTAGCAAAATCTGATTGATGAATTGGAAAGTGAGGACCACTTTTTGCCACCTCAATCAGGTAAGTGAAAGGCCTGCTGCACCTGGCTGTAATCATTAAAGTTGACATGTTTGTTAATTGTTGCAGTCAACACAGCGCCCGGAATAATAACATACCTGAACTGATGTGCATTTGAGATGCCACCGTACAAATTCCCATTGTCCACAAAATCAATTTTCACATTGCCCAATGTAATCAACGATGACCAGGTATCAGTGTAAGTAGTGGTACCTTCCTCATAGGTAACAACAATTGGCAATGCGCTCACCTGGCTTGTAGGCCATATTGTTGCGGTGTACCCGTCTAATTTACCATACACTAACACGGTGCCATTATCTAAAATGGCCTGGGTGATCTTTGCTGCCGGGATGTTTGCGTCAAAATGATAGGTGCTGAAAATTGTATCCTTGGTATAGGATGCAGGGGTTGTCCATGCCGAATAGATCACATTGGCTGTTCCGGTTGCCCCTGTAGCACCAGTAGCGCCCGTTGAACCATTAGTGCCGTTAGTTCCGGCTGATCCGGTCGATCCGGCAGGCCCTTGTGGGCCAGTTGGTCCTGTTGGCCCCTGGGGTCCTACTGCACCATTTTTTCCGCACGATGTTATAAGCAGTACGCCAACTGCCAGTAACATCAATAAGTAATTAACTCTTTTCATAAATTTAAATGTTAAAATGTTTAATAAATTAATACCTGAGGCTCATTATTTAACCGGGGGGCCGGATAATTTCGCCTCTTACTACACCACAAAATTGAAAAATCCAGCTTTCGGAATAGCGAGGGTATCTACGCGACTTGCAGCGGGATATTACCTGAATTTATTATCGTAAAATCCGTTGTTGTTTTAAGTATATTTACTTATTTGCATAGGTAAACTTAAATTGTAATATAAATTGATTGCTGCCATATCCGTTACCCTGTTTTTTGTTATACTGCGCTTTACGGTAACCGTTTTCAATTTTATTTCAAACCCGAAGCTAACGAGGGTAACCAGGCATTATGATGATTTTGTATCCATACTGATACCCGCCAGGGATGAGGAGCGAAATATCTTACCACTTTTACAATCTATCCATGAGCAAGACTATAAAAATTATGAGGTTATTGTTTATGATGATGATTCATCAGATAGCACCTATGCAATTTGTGCTGAATTTGCAGGCGGCCATATGGGCTTTAGTGTGATAAAAGGCAGTAAGCTTCCGGCAGGCTGGACAGGAAAAAATTGCGCCTGTTACCAATTGGCAAAAAAGGCCAAAGGCGATTATTTTTTATTTTTAGATGCGGACGAAACCGTAACCGACGGGTTAATAAACAGCGCAATTCATCGTATGAAGCTATATAAGCTGGGTTTGTTAAGCCTGTTTGCTAACCAGGAGATGCAAACCCTGGGTGAAAAAACAACAGTTCCGTTATTGCATTACTTGTTATTAAATTTATTGCCCATACGGCTGGTATTTCTTATTAAAAATGCTGCTTTTGCTACGGCATGCGGCCAGTTTATGCTCTTTGACGCTGCCACTTACAGAGAAAATCAATGGCATAAACTTGTTAAGGACAAGGTTGTTGAAGATGCGGAGATAATGAAACAAGTAAAATCTGCATCGTATAATGGTGAAGTATTGTTGGCAAATGGTATGATAAATTGCCGGATGTATAAAAGCTACCGCCACGCAATAAATGGCTTTACTAAAAATGCCCTTGCAGTATTTAATTACAGCATACCCGGTTTGCTGTTTTACATTTTACTGCTTGTTGGCGGCCCAATGGTTGTAATTATGACATTGAATTTTAACCTGATATTTTTTATGGCAGGTTTGATTGTTCTTACCCGTGTCATGATCTCACTATCGGCCGGGCAAAATGCATTTTATAATATAATACTCCATCCTATACAAATGATCAACATGGTGATCATCGCTTTTTTATCCATACAAAGGCATCTTACAAAAACCAATGTATGGAAAGGGAGGAGGGTTTGATTTCGGATGTCGGATTTTCGATGTCGGATTTATTAGTTGTTTAAACTCCAAAATATTAAACTTTTTCTTTCGGACTTTACTGACTTTCGGACTTCCGGACTTTTATTGTAATTTTGCACCACAATGGGAGACTACCAGTTAAAGGTTACTATTGACCAGGATTCGGGCTTTTGCTTCGGGGTGGTATACGCCATTGATATGGCCGAAGAAATACTGGCCGAGGATGGTTATCTTTATTGTTTAGGCGATATTGTACATAATGATGAAGAGGTGGAGCGCCTGAAAGCAAAAGGCCTGAAGATCATTGAACACGGTGATTTAAAAGATCTCGCTAACGAAAAAGTACTTATCCGCGCCCATGGCGAAGCGCCTGATACTTATCGCATTGCGTTAGAAAATAATATTACATTGATAGATGCCTCATGCCCGGTGGTATTAAAACTGCAAAACCGCATCAAGACATCCTTTGATGCAAACGAGAAAATTTTGATCTTCGGCAAACATGGCCATGCTGAAGTTGTAGGCCTGCAAGGGCAGACCAATGATGAGGCCCTGGTTTTCCAGGATATTGCAGAACTTGATAATGTAGAACTTCCGCATAATATTACACTCTATAGCCAGACCACCAAAAGCATGGAGAAGTTTTATCATATAAAAGACCAGCTTTTGGAACGCGGTTACGACCTTAAAGCCAACGATACCATTTGCCGCCAGGTATCAAACCGCGACCAGGATCTGCCGAAATTCGCAAACAAGTTTGATAAAATAGTGTTTGTTTCGGGCAAAAAATCATCGAACGGAAAGGTTTTATTTGAAGTATGCCGCAAGCATAACCCCAATACCTTTTTTATATCCTCCATCAGCGAATTGCAAAGCACAATGTTTTCGCCCGGCGATTCCGTGGGAATAGCGGGCGCAACTTCAACCCCGATGTGGCTGATGCAACAGGTAAAGGAGGAATTGGAGAAGTATTAGTTTGCAATTTTTAGTGGGCAGGTGCAGTTATAAATCTTACCTATTTAGTGCAAATCAGTGAATTGTCAACTAAACCGCCAACCGCTAAACCCTATTACTAAATTCGCTATTTTTGAACCCCGAAAATACTATGTCAAAAAAAGGAATACTACTGGTGAATTTGGGTACACCTGACAGCCCTGCAACAAAGGATGTACGTAAGTACCTGAATGAGTTTTTAATGGACCCCAGGGTGATCGATATCAACCCAGTATCGCGCACACTTTTAGTGAAAGGCATTATAGCCCCGTTCCGGAGTCCAAAATCTGCAAAATTATATAAACATATTTGGAGTAATGAAACAGGGTCGCCCTTGCTGCACTACAGTAAATTACAGCACAAATTGCTAAGTGAGCGTTTAGGCGATGAATACCAGGTAGAGTTGGCTATGCGTTACCAAAGCCCATCAATTGAATCGGCATTGGATAGGCTTAAGGCCTCACTGGTCGAAAGTATCCAGGTTATTGCTTTGTTCCCACAATATGCATCGGCCAGTACAGGTTCGGTTTATGATAAAGTGATGGAGTTGATAAGGCCGTGGCCTACCATACCATCCGTTTCGTTCGTTAATTCGTTTCACGATAATGAACTGATGATAGAAACTTTTGCCAATAATGGCAAAAAATACAAGCCTGAGACCTATGATCATATTTTATTCAGCTTTCACGGCCTGCCGCAGCGACAACTTATAAAATGCGACCATACCGGCAATTATTGTTTAAAGGTAGAAGGTTGCTGTAATACTTTAAATGATACCAACAAGTTTTGCTATTCGGCACAGTCGTACCATACAGCACAACTGATCGCCAAAAAATTAAATATCCCCAAAGAAAAATATACCATTTGCTTTCAATCCCGCTTAGGCAGCGACCCATGGGTGCAGCCTTATACCAGCGAAGTAGTAGCTAAACTGGCAAAAGAAGGCAAAAAACGCTTGCTGGTATTTTGCCCTGCCTTTGTAGCCGACTGCCTCGAAACCGTTTACGAAGTAACCGAAGAGTACGGCGCAGAGTTTAAAGCCCTTGGCGGCGAGCATGTGCAACTTGTAGAAAGTTTAAACGATTCGCCAACCTGGATAGATGCGCTGGAAGAAATGGTTAGATCAGTAGCCAGTTTGCAATAGGCAGTTTTCACCCTGCGCAGCTAAATCCGAAATCGAACATCCGAAATCCGACATCATTTATAATACGGCGTATGCGTATCTAAAAACTGTTTTTCGGTAGCTTCCCAAACATTATTAACCTCGTTGCGGCCATTATTTAAATCGCTGTTGGTTTGGTTAAAATTGTTTACGGCAGTGTTCATATCGTTAACTGCCTTATTATAAGTATCAACATCCTGTTGTGTCCGTTGGTTTGCGGCTTTGGCTTCCATCGCTGTTTTTAACTTTTCAAAGTTCTCTTCCTTTAAATAGAAGTCGGTAAGTACGGGTACCTGTGTTTCGGCCTCTGTTTTATAAAATTTAAGTGCCTGCTCACACGCATTGCCCAAAGAGCCGTCGTTTTCGAAAGTGTGAAGTGTATCAAGCACGGCAAGCCCTTCTTTTGCATACTTATCAAGTGCGCTTTTTACCTGCTCAATTTTGGTTACATTTTTTTGGTTAATGGCGTCAGTGAGCTGGTTATCTTCCCAATTGCATTTATAAAAAATCAGATAAACCTTATCCCGGTACTTTGCTACCCTGCCAGATTCTTCCATCTTTTCGCCGAGTTCAGTTTTTTCTGTGCTCAGCGTTACATTATACTTCGCCGCAAAGCTTTTAACCGCCCTATCCATCCGCTCGTTGCCCACTTTAAGCGTATCATTCGTAGCTTCTTCTAATAAAAGATAGGCCTGCATTTCATCGTAACTGCGTTCGGCAATATCGTCCATATTTACAATGTGCGCGTAGTCCTCGTTAAATATTTTGTAGCAAAGCTGTACATAGGTAAGGCTGCTTTGCCGTAACGAATTATCTCCTTTATAGGTTGGCAGCCCGGTTATGGTATTTTGGCATATTACGATATTATCCACGGCATTCGCCCGCATTTTCTCTATTTTTCGTTTACGGCTGCTATGCGCCGAAGCGCTTATATAGGCCATATATGCCTTGTTCATCCCGGTTTCGGCGCTGTTAAGGGTGTTCATATAGGTCCCGGGGTCTGCCTCCGGGTTTTGGGCGTCTACACGTTTTACGCCAATAAATAAAACTAATAACAATAAAAGTGAGGCGGGTAAGGCTTTTTTCATGGATGCTAATTTTTTACTAAAATATAATTTTTATTGATTTTTTAATTTACCAAGTACGATATATGCTATATTAATATAGGCATCGGCTGCCAGCTGTTTGCTAAACTCTTCGTTCATATCCTTAAGGTTGCTGTCTGCCTGTATTCGGGCTATTTCATACTGGTTATTTTTAACAATAAACCTTTTTGATGGCGTTCCCGAAAGGGCAGTAGTATCGGCATCAATGGTCGCTTGCTCATTGGCTACGAGGGCATCCTTTACGTTGAGCGCAATATCTTTAACTTCCTTTTGCTGTTTTGCATAGGTGATAAACTTTTTCACGGCGTTAAAAAACCTGCCCGTATCAATTTCTGATTGTACACTTTGCGCAAGAGCTTTTATAGGCAATTGAAGACTCGGCATATAGTATTTATTTGCCGGGACAGTGGTTGGCGGCATGGCAAAGGGCTCATCGGCTTCCTTTGTTATGTAGGCATCCAGGATGTCTGGCAAAACAATGTCGGGCTGTACGCCTTTAAATTGCGCCGTGGCGCCGGTAACCCTATAAAGTTTCCCTATGGTTATTTTTAAATAATTTTCGGTTTGGGTTTGCAAAAAGTTGGCAGGCGTAATGGTAGTGTCTATCGGCAAAACAACCTGCATGGTAGCTTTACCATAAGTTGGTGCACCAATAATAACAGCACGATTGTAATCCTGCAAAGTACCCGCAACCATCTCGGCTGCCGAAGCGCTGTACCCATTCACCAGTACCACCATCGGGCCATCGAAGATGGTGCCGCCGTTGATGTTTTTTATAGCGCGTACCTTTTCACCCTTCTCTTTTTCTTGCCCCATTGGGCCTGCGCCCACAAAAATGCCGGCCAGTTCGGTTGCTTCCTGTACTGATCCGCCGCCGTTGTAGCGAAGGTCGAGTATCAGCCCGGTTATATTTTCTTTTTTTAGTTTTAAAATTTCGCGGCCAACGTCGTTTGCACAACCGTTGAGGCCATCGTTGCCGGTGTCCCAGTCCTGGTAAAAGGCAGGCAGATAAATATAGCCTATGGTGTTATCGCCTTTAAGAATAAAGCTTTTTACCCTGTCTTCATCATCATCGGCCACTTGTTCTTTTTCCAGGGAAACCTGCACCAGCGTTCCGCCTGTCTTTTTTACGGTGAACAATACTTTTTGATGGTTGCTTTCATCTATCAGCGCCTCAAAATCGCGCATGGTTATATCCGAAACATCGATAGTTGGCTGGCCTTCGCGTTGTAAGCTGATAAATTTGTCGCCTTTATTTAACTTGCCGCTTTTATATGCCGGACTGCCCGGTTGCAGGTTATCGATAAGCACCCCGCCATTTTTATCGGCCTTTAGCCTGAAACCAAACTCGAACGGTTGTTTGCCCAGCGCGCTTTCAAAGTTTTCTTTTTCTTCGGGCGGGAAAAACTCCGTATGCGGGTCGAAGCTGGAAGCAATGGCTTCGCAATAGAGGTTGCCGACATATTGCCTGATGCCATAAGGGCTTTGCAGGATATTGCTAATCTTTCGTTTTAAGGATGAAACAGTTTTTCCCTGCAACAAGGTTAACACGCTGTCGGTATATCTTTTTTGTTTTGCCGGTGCGAATGATTTGAAATTACCCGGGATATCGTCAGTAAAGTCGTCAATCGCTGTCAATTTCATTTTTTTATACAGCTTTTGCCTCAAGGCCGCAAGTGAGGCCGGGTATAAAGTATCCTCGGCTGCGGTGAGCTTTTCGGCAGTATAAAAATCAAATGGCGTTTTGCCAATTACATCGATAAGCGAATCGGCCTGCTGCAGGCGCTGTTTATAAATATTTATAAAAAGGGTTAAAAATCCCGTTTTACGCTGTTTTATTTCATTGTCAAGCTTTGTACGATAGGTGCTGAGCCTGCTGATATCGCCTGTTGTAAAAAACAGCTTTTCCTCATCCGTTTTGGCAAGCATCCCATCAAATACGGCAACAGAAAAAGCGCTGTTCACCTCCCGTGGTTCCACATGAAATTTACTGACCATCCTGGTGATCATAAACGCCTCATCAACAGTTTTATCAGTTGTTTGGGCTATTGATAAAATCGGGATGATGCTGAAAGCCAACAAGAAGGCGCCAAGTATTTTCATGCTGTAGATTACTGCCTGTAAAATAATAAGGAAATGGCAGATTTGAAAATGTTTTAGTAACGGGGAGTCACTTACTGCTAAAAAACCAGATGTTCATTTCACCATAACACACCATATAAATTATTAGTAATTGCCTGATAATCAACACATGTAAATTTCATTAAATTTAATTTAAGTTTATTTGTTTGGTATAATGTTGACAATCAAGTGATTGTAATATTTAGGCCTTTGCGAAATGAACGCTTGATAATCAACAACTTACATTCTGCACGAAATTTATATGCACCAAATGAACGCACGGCAACGCGGCATAATCTGAAAAAATATTTTCAAGGTAAAGTCATACTACAGCCATAGTGGTTGATGGATGTTCAGCGTTCACTTCACAACAACACAGCAATTTTTAACTTCATTAATCGCTGATAATCAGTTACTTCATTTTTGTGAAAATTAAAAAGTAGATTTTTGCTGGCCGTTTCTACTGGCGCGGGTATCCGGGCTGGGCGGCGAAATGGGCAATTGACCTTTATCTATCTAAAATTATATTTGAAAGCCACCATCGAAACTTGAATAAATAAATCGATTTGTTTTTTACCAATTTTTTTTCAAATGATTTGCATTTTTTTGAAATGTAGTTAAAGTTTTCAAAAAGGTCGCTTCCTCCTTTTTTCTGAAGTTTCAAATATTGCTTAATGGTATTGTTAGACAAGATGGTTTCTATGTACCAACTAAAAGAATTGTATACATTCTCAATTGAAATAATTCCTTGTTTTTCAAATTTCCCAATATCCTCGAAATAACCCAAAAAGTCGTCTATCTCATAACATGAATAACTCTGCCGAATTAAATCCGATTTAGTCTGATCTAAAGGCAATTGCTTGATAATTTCCTGATTAACTTCAAAATAAGGAAATTTATCAGATTTAATTTGATTGTTGTATTCTATCTTCTTATGCTTTAGCTCCAGAGCAAAATTATCGCATAAAAGAATAAAAATTTGATTTTCTGGGTTGAAAAACTCTGACGTAAACTTGAATATAAAATCTGCTTTAGAGGTCTTTTTAATGCCCCGAAGTTGCGCATAACCTATCCACCACAGTGCAATCGTTGCAAAAGTTAACGAACCAGTAAACACGGCTGTCCAAAACTCTGCGGAATTTGTATCTGAAGTAGTAGATTGTATCTCACAAATGACGAGAAAAACGAGCATAGTATAAAGGTACATAATTGTTTATTATTCGTACCCAGCCAAGTGAGGGGTGGCGCTTGCTTATGCATATGCAGTGCTAGGCGAAACAATTTATGCAGGACGCTAAAATTGTTGGTGTCCAGTGGGGCTCTTGGACAGATGGTAAAACACCTTCGAAATCTTTATTTATGAAACCTCAATAAATCATACTATATTTATCCTCAACCTAAATAATAAATTATGAAAACCTTATTGAAAAAATTGTTTTTCCTGACTTTGCTAATGTCAGTTGCCCAACTGTACGCCCAAGATAAAACAACTCTTTTTTATGATCAAAATGGGAAAGGGCTTGACACGAAGAAGAATGCTGTTTTTTATAGAACAGTGGCTTTCGATGAAAAAAACAATCCAACTGGTGTCGTTGAAGATTTTTATATGAATGGAAAACCACTGGCGAAAGGCGAGGCAGCGATAATCGACAAGTTTGATAATAACAAGAGCCGTTGGAAGGGTAAGGTGCAGACATTTACAGAAAAAGGCGATTTGCAAGCGGAAAACAACTACGATGAATCCGGATTGTTGAATGGCCCGCAGGTTACTTACGGTAAGAATGGATTAAAGTATGAAGAATTTGAATATGCGCACGGCAACCCAACAAAAGACTATTATATAACATATGAAAAAAATGCATTGCCATTGAGATATTCTTATCTTACCCATTTGCCGATGAAGCTTGCGACCAGCGATAAAGTAATTGTTCCGTTCACCGACAAAAAGATAATTTATCAGGATGGAATTCCAATTCAATTTTATTTTATTGATGGACTTTCAGTTGCTGTAAAAATTTCAACCAAACAACTTTATGGTAATTACTATGAAGCTTTTGTAACAATTGAAAACGGCACTAATGATGAATTTGATTTTGACCCCAGTTATATAACTGCGTCTTTAGAAAAGGATGGGAAAGTTTTTGAGGGAGAAGTTTTATTATATGACGATTACATAAAGAAGGTTAAACGCAGACAAAATTGGACGACTGCTTTTTCAGCATTTGCAGAGGCCGCAGCGGCTACAAGTGCAGGGTATTCATCAACAAAAGTTAATGCGTATGCGCAAACTTCGTCTGGCCGATCTGTTTCTGTACAAGCGAAATCATCGTCATACGATGGCGCGGCAGCTTATTCTGCGGCTCAAAATGCAAGTAACAATATTACGCAACTGGTTAACCAGCAATACGACATTAAGAAAAATATTAGTGACGGATACCTAAAAAGAAATACCGTGTTCGCAAATTCACGGCTGATAGGGTTTGTTAACATTAAACTTGAAGCGGCGGATCATATTTTGATAAACGTGCCGGTAAATGGGAAGGTATATCATTTTGAATTGTAGCGTACGAAAATTAGGTCCGTCTTGTTGGTGTTGTCGCCAACGAGACAGAGGCATACTTTATGAAACCTACGACCGCGGGCAGGATGTGTGTAGTCAAAGTGGATATTCCGCGAGGCCAGACCAGGCAGTTCCGGGCGCTTTGGAGCATTATATTGTGTAGACAATTAAGGAAACCGTAATTAATAATCAACAAATTGAAATGGTCAAAGTGTTACGGAATCAACTGTTCGCTATTCCGGAACGAAATGGTCAATGGCTCCGGAATGTCCAATCTTTGGGCCTATGTTTCCGTACCTATGCTCCCGCCAAATAAAGCGTTCCAATGGAGGATGCCATCTTACATCAACTTATAGCAGGCTGTCTTAAACAAAAGAGAAAAGACCGTAAAATGTTATACCAGACGTTTTATGGTTTTGCCCTGGGGATTTCTATCCGGTATGCCGATACTTACCATGAGCCGGCAGAAATTATGAACCATGGCTTTTTTAGAATTTTTGAATCGCTAAAGCAATATGATCCTAAAGAACCTTTTAAAGAATGGTTCAGGAAAAGCTTTTTAAATAGCCTTGTAGATCATTATTTGCTCAACTATCCGCTGGTACACGCTGACAGTTCAGATGAACCCGGCGATAATTTTCCTGGAGTTTTAGTTGACACGGGACTTAAGCAAGATCATCTGCTCAGCATGATCAGGCGGTTGCCGCATGCTATCCGGATCAGTTATAACTTATACGCCATTGATGAATATACCTTTGAAGAAATGGCTGTATTACTTAAAATAAATGCAAGAACGGTCCAGCTAAATTTGACGAGCGCCCGTTATAAATTAACGCAAATGATCCTGGCTCACCAACAACTATTATGACAGTTTTCCCGGATCATTGACTTCAGCTTTTTATTTATCCCTGCCCGTTTGGCAATTTTATTTATGCCAGGCTGGTGTAACCGTTTCCTTCTAAACCTCACCGGCAGCCGGGATAAGCTTTTCTTAGGTTTATTTTTCAACTGATGGTTTAGGTCAATAATAATTTCCAATCTGTTCAACACTCCTGAACAGTCACCAATACTAAGCTCTACCTTCAGCGCCTTTTAACGCCATCTGGTGCTGGAATTATAATGGAAATGTCATACAAAAAAATAAAAAAATAAATAGTACTATAATTGACCATCAAATATATAACTTTATTCATCAATTATAAAATCTATGAATTCTGCATCTTCATTTTCCTTAGTAGAGTATGGCTACAGGCGAACTATTATTACAATTACCGCTGTTTGCTGTGCCCTGCTTGAAATCATTGATACGACGATAGTGAATGTGGCGATCAATGACATGCGCGGTAACCTTGGGGCCACCCTGAACGAGATCAGCTGGGTAATTACTGCCTACTCATTGGGAAACGTTATCATTGTACCGATGACCAGCTGGCTTTCCCAGCAATTCGGCCGGCGGAATTACTTTGCCGCTTCCGTAATTGTTTTTACGGTCTGTTCCTTTCTATGCGGAAACGCTACTTCTATCTGGGAGTTAGTGATTTTTCGTTTTATACAAGGTTTAGGCGGAGGGGCCTTACTGGTAACTTCACAAACCATCATTACAGAAAGCTGGCCAACCGAGAAAAGGGCCATGGCCCAGGCTATTTACACACTTGGGGTCATCATGGGCCCTACACTTGGCCCCACACTTGGCGGCTACATCGTTGATAATTATTCCTGGCCCTTTATTTTTTATATCAACATCCCTATAGGGATAGTCGCTACGATCTTAACTTTGCAATTTGTAAGGAGCCCTAAATATGAAGAAAAGCGGCCGGCAAGCCAGGTAGACTGGCTGGGAATTGGATTATTAACCATTGGCATTTCGTCTTTGCAATATGTTTTAGAAAAAGGGCAAGAGGAAGATTGGTACAGCAGTAAAACAATCATTGTACTTACGGTGACCGCTACATTAGGTATCTTAACATTTATATGGCGTGAACTCTCGTACGCCTATCCTATTGTTAACCTGCGGGTCTTAAAAAATTCCAATTTAAGGATAGGGATCATGCTATCCTTCGTTTTGGGTTTCGGGCTTTACGGGGCCTCTTTTGTCCTTCCTTTATACACGCAATCATTACTTGGCTGGACGGCGATGCAAGCAGGCATGCTTCAGCTTCCAGCCACCATATTTGTGGCGTTTATGCTACCTTTGATAGGGAAGCTGATACAAAAGGGTGTGCCCCAAAAGTATTTGATAGCAATTGGATTGATCATATTTTTTATCTACAGCATGTATGCGTCTTCCATACTCACCCTTGAAACCAGCAGCGGGAATTTCTTCTGGATCCTTATTCTGCGTGGCCTGGGCCTGGGCTTATTATCAGTTCCGGTCAGCACGATGGCCTTATCTACGCTAAAGGGACAGGAAATCGGGCAGGGGGCGGCCTTTTCAGGCATGATGCGCCAGCTGGGCGGATCTTTTGGCGTAGCGCTTATCTCGACATTTGTTTACCGGCAAACACAAGTTCACCGGAATGTGCTGGTAACTCATTTGCCTTCCTATGATCTGAATGTACAACAGCGTGTAGCTCAGTTAGCTGCGCACGTACAGCACCAAAGTGGCTTAGATAGCTTAACAGCCCGGCAAACCGCCTATGCTATGCTTGACAGATCCGTAAATACACAGGCCACCCTGCTTTCCTACACCGATGTTTTTTTATGGATCGGCGTCATGTTCCTGATTTTTGTCCCAATCGTACTCATATTTGTCGCAAAAGGTAAAAATAAGATCAGCCTCGCTGATGCAGCCCATTAAGGCAATAGGGTAACTTAATTGAATTTGTTTAATCATGAAAATACAACAAATAAAATGTTTATCAAAAGCAGAGCTGTCATATAAGCTTGGCTGCTTGATGTCAGAAGTTAAAAACAAGGTGAAGCACCATATACTGGCAAAGATCAGGGAGCGCGGTACAAACCTTTCTTTCGAAATGGCGGAGGTATTAGGTTACCTCTGGAAAAACGATGGCATTAACCAGCAGGAGATCGCTGACCTCACATTCAGGGATAAGTCAAGCATAACTTATTTAGTCAATAACCTGGTTGACCGAAATATCGTTACAAGAGTAGAAGATAAAAATGACAGGCGTAATAAATTGATTTATTTGACGCAGGAAGGCCAGTGTCTGAAGGAACAATTACAGCCAAAGGTTGCTGAAGTATATGAAAAAATATCGGAAGAATTGGAAATAGAAGAGCTGCAAGCCAGCATTGTAGTGCTGAATAAAATTATTTATAAACTGGTTACATTATAAAGCAACCTGCTAATATTTTTAATACCGATTGGATTTTATATTATTTTCGTAGTTGATCTATACAGGGCAATTTTGAAAAGCGGCCAAATAAGTCCGCCTGAATAGTGTACCATTGAAATAGTTAATTTGATCATTCATGATAACACCCGAAAAAAATAAAACTGAGATAGCGGTACAACTTGCCTATTTAATGCAGGAGCTGAGAAATTTCACGAGAAAACATATCCAGAAAAAGATAAAGGAACATGATATCAATCTCACTTATGAGATGCTGGAAGTTATGGGGTGCCTATGGAGAAAGGATGGCCTGAACCAGCAGGAAATCGCTGACAGGACTTTAAGGGATAAATCGAGTATGACCTATTTATTGGATAACCTGATCAAACGAAAATTGGTAAAACGGTCAGCGGATAAAAATGACAGGCGAAATAAGCTTATTTTCTTAACGAAGGAGGGGCTAACCCTGAAGGATATCCTGTACCCCTGGGTAGCAGATGTTTATGGGCTGGCTTCAGAGAAAATTACCGGTGAAGATTTACAAAATGGGGTGTTACTGATCAGGAGAATGGTGAATAATTTAAAAAAAGAATAAAAAAATTTGTCATAAAGGTTTAGTACTTGATTATCTATTTATTGACTAAATATTTATATATTTATAATGGCTATGGAAATTGGTAAAAAAACCATACGGAGGCTATGGATCAAGCTTGTTGGTTTTTTTGAGCGGGAAATGGTTTTCACGCTTTGGTTTTGGCTTGTTGCCTTTTTAATCGCACTTCTAATGAAATTATTAAGGTTAGGTAAACATTAAAAGCCTAAAACTTCAATGAAATAAAGCGTTAAACTGATAAACAAAAATTAATATGAAGACATTACTTATACCCATTGATTTTTCAGATACGTCTGCAAATGTTATCCACTACGCAGCGGATTTTGTAAAGGATGTTCACGTCGGCAGGATCATACTTTTAAAATCATATTACACTTCTATGGCTGCTCAATTGCTGCCATCTATAGATTATGTACAGATGAGTGCTGAAGAAATATCTGATGAAAGACAAAAAGTTGAAAGTCACGTAAAATTTATCGCCCATAAATTGTTAAAGAAATGCATCTCTTCTATCAAAATAGAATCGGGCATCAGTGAGCTTCCTTTGTTGAGGGCCATTCATGAGTTAACAGATGCTGAACTGCCAGACCTGATCATGATTGGAAGCGATCATCGTTCCAGGGAGGTTCACAGTCCTATCGGGGAACAAGTGATCAGTATTGCTAAAACCAGTAAGGTGCCGGTAATGATTATTCCTGCTGGTCTGCACTATCAAAATATTAAGAAGGCATTGGTACCCTGCGATTTCACTGCGGTTTCCCGAATGGCTTTGTTAAAGGAACTGCGCTTGTCAGAACAATGGCTTCGCCCCGAGCTAATTGTTTTAAATGTAGATCCCGGAAAGATAAACAGTATTCATGCTGAAGAAAATATGGAGGCCCTTAAAGAGATGCTGGAGAGCTACGCTTACGGGGTTTACTATTCCGAGGACCAAAATACCTTACACGGCATTCTTGATTTTAGTAAGCATAATGACGTTCAACTCATTATCGCCCTTCCGGGTCATTACAGCTTCTTTAATAATTTAACCCATAAAAGTATTACCAATGCACTTGAAATAAATGCTAATCTACCGGTTATGATCCTAAAATAAATACAGATTAATGAAATTAAATCATTGGATATGATCAATCACGGGTTCAATAAAGTAAAAGTAGCTGACGGTTCTGAAATTGACTTATATATAGCCTTTCCTGATCGTCGCGGAGATTTTCCTGCCGTTATTCTTTTGCAGGAAGCTTTTGGCATTTCCGAACATATGCTTGATGTTGCTGAAAAATTTCGCAAAAAAGGATATGCCGTGGTGGCACCTGATATTTATAGCCGGATCACAAGACGGCTCAGCGCCAATCAAATTGTAAAGCCTGCTATCCATCCTCAATATGCTGTCTTTATAAAGGATGGTTTAGCAGCCGATGTAAAAGCATCTTACCATTGGCTGTTACAGCAAGACCAAATAATAAAGGACAAAATCGGTTGTGCCGGTTTTTTTTCAGACGGCCGGGTTTCTTTCCTGGCAGACACGGTACTGCCGCATTTAGCGGCTGCAGCCTACTTTGAAAATGGCATCGGAGATTTTACGGGCAATGCACCCTGCCTGGATAGCATCATGCTTTTTTATGGTAACGAACAGGAAATGCAATCTACCCAAAGCAAGATTTATGATCAGGTTAGTGCTTTAAAACATGCTCAACCTAAGCATGTCTCCGAAAATATCCAAGTTGATGATAATAACCAGTCCTGCAAAGAATATCCCGGTTGTTCATCATTTGCTGCTAAAGAGGATTGGGCCCTGACCTTATCCTTTTTCGGGGATTGGTTAAAATAATAATTAATGCTATGAAATATTTTCACCCGATTTGCAGGTAAAAATTTCTTTTCCAAAATAATTGAAAGGCCCGGGCAGCTTTGCGTGAGCGGTACCGGTTCAAAGGCTGAATAATGCTAAAGGGTTGTCCAAAATCAGACCATTAAAAAAGGGGTGATTCCTAATCAGGGATCACCCCTTTTTCCTTTTAAAAACGATGAACATCAGTCTTTAATGATTACAGAAACATTTACGCTCATGCCGGGGCGCAGTTTCTCCATGGTTTCCTTATCCGCTATGATCTTTATTTTAACGGGCACCCGCTGAACAACTTTTACAAAGTTACCTGTTGCATTGTCCGGCGGCAGTAAAGAAAATTTGGCGCCTGTAGCCGGGGAAAAATTAAAAACCGTTCCGGATAATTTTAGATCAGGATAAGAATCAACCTCAATTTCCACTTTTTGTCCGTTGCGGATTTTATTCAATTGCGTTTCTTTAAAATTTGCGGTAATGTAAGTACTGTTATCATTTACAATTGAAAATAAGGTTTGGCCAGCCTGTACCAGCTGACCTACCTGAACACTTTTTTTGGATGCCAATCCACTTGCGGGCGCCTTAATGGCGGTATAAGAAAGCTGAAGTTTCGCGTAGTTAACGTCTACCTGCCTTTGTGATACACCTGTATGCGTAACATTTAATTGGCTGCGGGTTGTTCCAACTTGTTCAAGAGCCGCCTTGTACTGATCCTGGGCGGCATTGTAGTTTGCCTGGGCGACGTCAAGATCCGACTTGGACTGATCAAATTGCTGCAGCGTAATGGAACCGTCCTTCACCAGGTTGGCATAACGCTGATAATCTTTAGTAACCTTATCCAGCCTTGCAGCTGCAGAGGTTACCTGTGCCTTTGCACTGGAGGAACTGGCGGTATTGGCAGAAATTTCCGACTGGCCAACATTGATATTCGCGCTTGCCCCTGTTTCAGCCGCAAAGGCCTGTTCAAGCCTGATCTTATAATCTTTGTCATCAATTTGTACCAGCACCTGGTCCTTGTTAACATGGGTGTTTTCCTGGAAGTAAATACTGTCTACATAGCCGCCAACGCGTGCTACAACAGGGCTGATGTCCCCGTCAATCTGGGCATCGTCGGTATCAACGTGTTTACCGTAATAAATGTATTCCTTTATTCCGAAAATGATGCCTCCTATAAGTATAATTCCAAGGATTATAGGTAATACCCTATTCGGTTTGTTGGCTGGTGTTTCTTGTTCCTTTGTCATTGTCTTGGCGTTATTTTATTGTTTATTAAGTTTTCCGGTTGATTTTAGTAAGGTATAATAAGCAAGTCCCGCGTCAGCTTTAGCCAACTCTAAGTTGATCTGTGCCTGGTATAAAAGGGTTTCGGCATCTGCCCTGTCTGTCGCTGACGCGATATTGCTTTTGTATTTTGATTCGAGTATTTTATCATTCTCACCTGCCTGGTCTATAGAAGTTTGAAGCAGTTTAATTTTATTTAAGGCCGTGGTATAGTTTTCATAGCTCATGTTAACATCATTTCGGATATTGTCAGCTGTGATCCCCTGGTTGATCGTGACCTGGTTATACTGGATTTTTGCTTCAGCGACTTTGTTTTTGTTTGTCCACAGCGATGAGAAATTCCAGCCAAAAGTTAAACCTACCGTTACCGGGGTAATGTAATTGCCTGATTTAGGTAATGGGTTGGCAGCAATGTCTACGTAGTAACCGCTGGCCGCGGCAGAAAGCGTAGGAAGCTGATTCGCCCTGATGCTTTTTATATTGGTTTCAGCCACTTTTGACTGTAATTGCAATTGCTGAACCTCTTGACGGCTCAGCATTGCGGTGTCAATATAACTACTCAAAGAATTAACCTGGTGATCGGCTTCCCGGATCTGGTTAATGCTAATTTGAGTAGTTTCCGGCAGTCCAAGCAAAATATCGAGATTAAAATTGATGATCTTTCTATTGTTTTCCAGATCGATGCCATTTAATTCTACATTGGCATATTGTAACTGAAATCGGAGTACATCATTTTTGGTCACGAGTCCCTGTTCAAAAAACCGTTCCGATTGTTTAATCTGCTGATTAATAGAACTCAAATTTTGTGCGACTACTTTTTTACTTTGCAGTACTTTATACAGGTTATAAAATGAACTGATTACATCATAGGTAATCTGATCTTTATCCTTGTCCGCGTCTAATCTGGAAACTTGTGTCAGCAGTTTAGTAGATTCCTGGGCATACTTATACTTGCCACCTGCAAAAATGACCTCATTCAGTGATAAAGTGCCTAAGTACAGGTTCGTGTTTTTAGGTATGGAAATTGTTGACCCCCCAAATGCCAGTGTATTAGCAGGTGTTTCAGCATGGTCAAAAGTCAACCCTGCACTTCCCGTAGGCAATGCCTTATCCTTTGCCTGGTTATATTGAGATACCGCCAGGTCTATTTTACTTTGTGAAAGTTTCAGGACCTTGCTGTTTTCAATTCCAAGTTTAACAGCTTCATCAAGCGTAAGTGTTTTTTCCTGTGCGATGGCGTTTGTACTAATGATTAAACTGATTGCCATTAACGCAATAGCGAATCGGTAAAAGGGCGGTGCTATTTTTTTAAATAGCTTTCGGGTAACGGGTTTATTTATTTGTGTTATCATGATCTTTAACTAAGTAAGCTTTCAACAATGTTATTATAAAGGTCTTTAACCTTGGCCTGACTTCCTCCACCAGGAACTTATCATCCGTGATGTCATTTCCAAACAATAGTGAAGAAAGCCGGGGCGTATTTATCACAAAGGTTTTTAAACCGAATATAATCGCCGTTGCCATTTCAGTGTCGGCGTAGGGGTGAAAATCTCCTGTTTTTATACCCTCATCCAATAATTTTTTAACCTCCATAATGTTCACCATCATCGTTTCTGTGAGCTTGTCTGTAAGGCCCCATTTTTTACCGGATGAAATTTCCCGGTTAATTAGTTTTTGAAACCAACTGTTGACGATAAACCTGTCGGCATAACTATTTATAAAGGTTTCCATTTTATCCCATGCCGAGAGTGTTTCACTGTTGCTTATGTTTTGCAGCAAGCTTTTTGAGGAGGATATCTTGCGTTCAAAAATCGCTAAAAACAAACCTTCCTTTGAGCCAAAATAATAGTGCAACATTGCAATGTTTACATCAGCTTCACCGGCAATGGTCCTTGTCGAAGCACCTTCAAATCCAAGCTCTGAAAACATTCTTTCAGCAACATCCAGGATATGGTACCTCTTTTCCATTCTTTCTTTATCCATATATTCCTTCCTCAATGGCAATAGCTAACTGGTTTGTGTGATTAACTGTCTGCCACGTACTTTTTAAAATTTGCATCCTATTCATCGTATTCTTCAGCTAATTTTTAAGATAGGAAAGTACCGTATTCTTATAGGCATTCTTTTGTAGTTCCAGCCTGATATTTTTAAAAATCTCTAATGGCCCCTCGGTAGCAAACAAATTAACCACCCATGAAGGCACGGAACCGCCCGGATTTACGTGCACCAAATATTCAACCCTGATTTGGTCAGTACCTAAAGGCGTAATCGTCCATTTGCCTGTAGATTCATCTATTCTGACAATACCTTTTTTTACCGGCACTAACCCCGGTACAGCCGGCGCGTCTATGGTTATTATCCTGGTATCCGGGTCTTGGGAAACTTTTAAATGAACTACAAGATCCCGGTTACTTGCAGGCCACGGTACACTGATCTCCAGGTAATAATATAATTCTGAAGGTGATACCTGGTTAATCATTTTACAGGACTTAACGTGGTAAACCCAGTCCGGCGATGTCTTTATATCCATCAGCAGGGCAACCATTTCTGAGGCTGTAGCATTATATTCGCCAACAGCCTTTATGGCCTTAATTTTTGAGTCCGGAACAACTTCAGCGTAAACCTTTATGCCTTCCTTTTCGGTCTTTAATTTCCATTCGTCTTGCCCTAATAAAGCATGGGCCTTAATTACCAAAAGAAATGCTATAATGAATAGTTTATACATCTTATCGGAGTAATTTTTAAGCGTCCCGCATATTGCTACCTTAAATTTTAAGGTTATTTAAAGCCAAATCTATAAAAAATATATAATAGTACAAACATTGACTATCAAGTCTATGACTTTTATACATTCCCATGATAATTAATCTGCGGCCAGCAAATAAGTTGAATGGCGGGAGTATACCAGGCTATCACTTTATACTGATGGAATGCCGTTTTTATGGGGTTTAATGTCTTCAAGCTCTTCTGTGCGTCCTTTTATCCTTTGTGCCAGGCGCAGGCTTTGATCAGCGGTAAAATATTTATAAACCCAGTTAATAAAAAGCTGTACCTTGTTTTTAACCCCCAGTATCAAAAAAAGATGCAGAAACATCCAGATCAGCCACGCTAATCTTCCTTTTATGTGCATTTTAGGATTGGTAAGATCAACGACCGCTTTACGTTTGCCAATTGTTGCCATGACCCCGCGACTAACATATTCGAAAGGGATTACCGGATGATTGTTCATCAGGCGTTTAATATTTTTCGCCAGGTGCTTTGCCTGGTTGCCGGCGACACTGGCCAACTGGGGATGACCAGCTGGATAAAGCGGCGTCTCCATATACGCAATATCACCAATGGCGTATATATTCCAGTATTTTAGAACTTTGTTAAACCGGTCAACCTTGATGCGGTTTCCCCTTGCCATACTTTCCAATCCTATTCCTTTTGGCAGCGCCCCCTTAACCCCTGCCGCCCAGATCACTGTTTTTACATGCAGCAGACTACCATCATCCAAAAGCAACTCATGGCCGTTAAATTCCAGTACACCGATACCAAGCTTTAATATTACGCCCATTTCTTCCAGGTAGTTTTTGGCGTCATGACCCGATCTTTCACTCATCGCTGCCAGTGGCCTTCTGCTATGGTCAAGCAGATAAATATTCATCAGGCTTAGGTTAAGATCAGGATAATCATTGGGAAGTATGTTCTTTTTCATTTCGGCTAATGCGCCGGCAAGCTCGACCCCTGTAGGGCCTGCACCTACAATTGCGATACTCATGATCTTTTCTTCATCAGCGCTATTTGTTAGATCCAGTGCGTCTTCAAAATTATTAATGATCCTGTTCATTAGTCTAAGCGCTTCAAGGGTAGACTTCATCGGAAAGGCCAGCGATTTGATTTGCCGGTTCCCGAAAAAATTGGTTTCCGTACCGGTTGCTATAATGAGCCGGTCATACGGATATTCGGAATTGTCGGTAATCACCATATTTTTCTCCGGAATGATTTCCAGTACTTCGGTTATCCTTATCCGCACGTTTTTACTATGATGGAATATTTTACGCAGTGGGAATGATGTGTTAGTGGCCTCAATACTCGCCGTGGCCACCTGGTAAAATAAAGGCTGAAATTGATGAAATGTGAATTTATCCAACAGCAGGATATCTATACCCGCTATATTATTCAATTCACGGGCCAGCTTTAAACCAGCAAACCCACCTCCGATAATAATAAGTTTCATGTTTTTATTTTAATGACAAACTATGGTTCTTAGAAGTCAAACTTCAAGAAAAATCTGACCCCGGACCTGGCAATACCAGGATGATCCAGGTAGGTAAAGCGCCTGACATAATCTACCCGCAGTAACTTGAAAATATTTGAAATACCCACGCTTCCCTCTATATAGGGTATGCCGTTTAAAGTATAGGTTGTTGGCGCACCTAATCCATCAGATGGGAAACGTAACAATCCCGAATGGTCAGCCGGGTTATTTTGATCCCTTAGGCCCCCCCATAGACCTTTAAAATCAATCACTTCGCGCCACTTGAGCCTTTGTAATAATGGGATCTTGTTAAAAAAGAATCCGTTGAAACTGTGGTCGATATTGATGCTGGCATAATGATCGCTTACAAATTCAAGAAAGTTCATCAGGTTATAGGATTGGAACTGGAACGCGTAACTCTGGTTTGCCCTGGCAATGTCCAATAGTGGAAATGGAATTTGCCCGAAAATATTGCTTCCTTCAACGGTTACATCGGTATAACCTAGCTGTGATAGATAAAACCGCTTATAAACATTGGCGGTAATGTTCTGGTAGTTATAATCTCCGCCAAGGAAATCTTTGATACCCTGATTATAACGCAGTGTGAAAATTGGATATTTGTCCGGGATTGGGGTACGATAAAGCTTGCCCTGGTAATATTTTTCGTAGGGGGCATATCTAAGCTCAAGTGACAATTCAGATGTCCTGATATCATTTACCGTATTGGGTTTCCCATTTAAAAAGTCGCCGAAATAGAGGGCGCCTGCCGGGTTTTGATCCCAGTTCTTATATTCGAACTTATAGGAAAAATGGCTTTCAAACTCCCGAACATAATCAAGCCGGAAGATATCATTGTAAAGCCACATATCATTGTCGCCGCGCTTAAAGGAAAGTAAAAAATTATCTTCTTGCACAAACTGCAATTCCTGGCCGGGGATCTTGGTATCCCGCTGAAAGCTTGCCCTCAAATATTCCTGCGGGAATTTGTAAATGGATTTGTCATTCAGGGAATAGGTACCGCTTAAAAAATATTTGAATTTATCGTCTTTGAACCCGTAAGCGCCATAAGTTTCAAAATAATAACGTTTGCTCAATGTAGGGGTGGTCCTGCCGCCAAGGCGTAACCTGAAACCCTCGACCGGGTTAAAACTGTAAAACGAATTGGTTGGCCCCATCTCAAACCAGCCAAAGTTCTTGTAACCGGCCAAAAGCAGTGTGACCAAATCCATTGTTCGTTTAAAGGAAGGGATGGTTTGCAGGCTGTCCACATTCTTATAAATATCTGCCTGCGCCTTGGTGAGTGTGTCAAGGCGGTTTGATTGCCAAAAATCATCATTTTTTTCATCTGCATTCGGAGCGGTTGCGATAGCCGGCCCCTCGTAGGTTGTTTTACTACGTGGGCGGTCAATAACAAAATCTTTTACCGTTACTTCACGTTCACCATAAATCCCGCCGCCTTTGTTTTTATTTAACCCGAAATCTATTTTAAGGTCACTGCTGCTCAGGTGATATTTGCCGTCCGGGTTTTTTTCAAATCCAAGGAATGCCTGCATTTGCCTGACAAAATTTAGGTTAATGTGTTTGTTTACTGTTAATACTGCATTTTCTACGGCATAGTTGCCGTCCATGGTAATGTAAATTCTTCCTTCAAATAAAAGGTCGGTCTGGCTTCGCGGCGTAAAGCTCAGTTCAATCAGTTGCGGTGTTTGATCCTTGATCGTATCCGTAATAAAAAACTTATAAAAGGTAGGGGCATTATCAGCAATTGGGCTCAATATCTGGTTACTCAGCATCGTGACATTATTATCATAAATATCAATATCCTGGTACATGCGGTTAAAGTACGTGTTCAAGCCTGCATTATCTACAAAGTTTTCGTCGTATTTCACCTGCTTGTCGGCAGTAATAATCTGCTTTCTGGTGTAAGGATTTTTCCGGTAGTAATTTTCAGAAAGCTTTTCATCCATATACAAAGGCAACAGGTTCTTTCCGCCCATAGCCGTGGAATCCTGTTGCTGGAATAAAAACTGGTAATTCTTAAAAATTCGTTTGTTTTTAAAGTTATCCGAAAGGTCACTCAGGGAGATAACCATTTTTTCATATTGCTTATATTCCGAATAATCATAGCTTTCCAAACGGTTACTCTTTTTGTGGGCTATAACCGTGCGGATCAGCTCAACGGCCGGGTTATCTTTATTGGTATATTTCTTTTTCTTTCCTGACCGGACAACTACTTCATTTAATAAGGTATTATCGGCTGTTAAGGCAAAATCAATGGTTTGTTCCCTTCCGGGAATAATATTCTTTATGACAGAATTATAGCCTACAAAGGACGCTTTAATCTGGGTATAGGTGCCGGTTATGGTTATACTGTACCGTCCGTTATTATCCGTATTAACACCCTGCGAGCTACCTGGTATTGCCACGGTAACAAAAGGAAGCGCCGCTTTAGTTTTGGCATCTTTAACTTCCCCTTTTATGACCGTGCCTTGTGCATAGTCAGGAAGCCGGCTAAGTATAAGAAATACCAGGAAAAATGCGGCTCTACTATATCGATGGGTTTTAAATTTCATTTTTTTAAGGATATTCCTGGCTATTAGTATTAATAAAAACCTATGGCGGTACCCAATTCATACTCATTAAGTAAGTTGTGAATTTCGTGATGAGTTACCCTTTTAAAATGTAAAGTTATATACTTGATAGTTAATTACTATACTATATTTAAATTGTGACTTTCAAATTATGGAAAGGAGTACAAGGGTATTCTTCTGAAATTCATTCTATCGGCATTCAGAAAGGAACCGCAAATTGCAGCTACAATATACAGGACATTAAAACAGGGGCATTGGGAGCCTTGCGAAGCTCGATTAAGGCTTTATCTTTTAGCCTGCGAACATGTGTAATCGTAATACTGAACCTTTTACCAATTTCTTCCAGGGAAAGCGGAAAAAATGCCCCTAAGCCAAAATACAGAATGATCAATTCACGCTCACGTTTATTTAATACTTTTAAGGAATATTTAATTTCCTGCTTAATAGAATCATTAATAACGGACTGATCGGTAGCCGGTTCTTCATTTTTTAGGACATTTAGCAATGTCAGCTCTTCGTTTTGGCCCAGAGGTTCATCAATGGAAATATCACGCCCTGATTTGTTTAACAGTTCAACAACCTTCACGACAGGTAGTTCAAGAAATCCGGACAGTTCTTCAGCCGATGCGCTGCGCCCATAATCCTGCTCCAATTTGGCAATGGCTTTATTGATTTTTCTTAACAGGGTTATCTGACCGTAAGGCAGGCGTACTAAACGGGAATGTTCTGCTATTGCCATTATGATAGACTCCCGTATCCACCATACAGCGTATGAAATAAATTTGAACCCCGATGTTTCATCATAACGTTTAGCGGCTACCATGAGACCCATATTTCCTTCATTGATCAGGTCACCTAAGGTAAGGCCTTGTTGTTGATATTGCTTCGCTACGGATACGACGAACCTCAGGTTTGCCCGGGTTAAGCGTTCTAAGGATTGTTGGTCCCCTTCCCTGATCTTTACCGCAAGCTGCACTTCCTCCTCTGGTGATAGCAACGGTATTTTACTGATCTCATTGAGATATTTATCCAGTGATTTATACTCATGCTGAGTAATGTTTTGTGCTATAACTAATCGTTTCATTTTAGTTAGGTTAAAAGCGGGCAACAAATATTAATTTTACTTTACCGGAATTTTAAGAACATGAACACGCCCTGATTTGACAAAAATGAAGAGGTAATACGGATCGTAAAAAGGGGACACGGGGCCCCCTCTTTTCATCATCAATAATGGTTTGTTAAAACCGTTTGTTAAAAACCATAAGCTACACGCAGGCCGAAGAAATTAACTTTACTATCAGAGACCTGGCTATTGAATTTTGTACTGGCTTCATAACGAACACCTGCATCAATATAGCTATTGCCGCCAACATGAAACTGGTAACCAATTTGAGGAGCATATATAAAAGCGGCTGATTTATCATCGTTCAAATCCGACTTGTTCAATAAAAATGCGGCGCCGGCTTCGCCCTGTATATAAAAATCAGGAACAAGGAAATATTTTAAACCGGCTTTGGCAGGCAATAATTGAATGTTTGCCGGGCTAAAATTTGCTCCGTTGATATTAACATTATTTTTCCCCTGGATGCTGTTATAACCCGCGTTAATAGTTACAAATAAGTTGGGTACAACAGGAATATCTGCCTGTAAGGAACCGCCAATACTGAAATTATAGGAATCAGATAATTTACCAGTAGGTATTCCCCCGTCAACCCCAATGCTAAAACGAACCGCCTTCGAGTCACCTGAGCCGGAGGTGGTTGCAGGTACCGAAGTTTGTGCTTTTGCAGTATAGGTAAGCGCTGTAAAAGCTAAAAGAATTGCTGAAATTTTGAATGTAGTTTTCATGACCTTATAGATTAAATTGTCTGTGTTCATATAAACACAAAACAAAGTTATATACATGATAGTTAAATACTATACCGGTATTTCAATTTATACTTTCCTGTGACTTTCCTACTTCTTTTATACTTAAAAAAAGGAAGGATTTAATATTTGATTTCGAGAAAAAATTATGCTGCTATCCAAAAAACCAGTTTTCCGGATGGCATCTGTATTTATTTATAGTCCAGGCAAATGCCGCCATCGTGGTTAGCGCTGCGCCATAAGCCTGGGCAATAAGTAAAGTGTAAGCCATGGGCTGACTCAATATAGCAAGGCTGCGAAAAGAAAAAAGCCACGCAAAGAATGATCCTTTTGGGATGTCCTATACCCTAAAATCCCTGTTATGGGAAACTTCGGTTCAAACCCATAAAGAAAGATAACCTTTATAGTAGCCTGGAAATGCCAGATATGAAATATTGTAAGATAACTACCAGCGATAATTCGGGGTGTTCTTAATTTGTCGGTTATACTTACAAGGAAAAAATGATCCCGCGTATATAATTTAGATTTTGGGGTATAAATAATCGTTCAGCAAACAATATCCGGTTTAGCTGTTTTCATTTAGCGTTGCCAATAGATCCCTGGAAGCCAAAACATTAACCCACAAAACAATAAAAATGAAAAATAGTTTGGTAATTGACTATCATATACATAACTTTGTTACTTCATTAGGATAAAATGCCGATGAGTATCCCGTAAAAAAACGATTTTGAAATAAGAATAAAACAATTGAGGTATAAAAATCTACTGAAAGGATAACCGGAATTTTAATCAGGTAATGAATTGGGTAAGCAAATTAAAACTTTATGAAAATGTATATTCATGACATGGACCTCCCATTGCTCATTGAAAATTCAACCATTGAATTAGTAAGTGAAGCCAACTTTGAAACAGTTTCCTTAAATCAAATAGCGCAAAGAACATGTGTTTCCGTCCCGACGCTTTCTGCTTATTTCCAAAGCAAACAGGATTTGCTGATGAAAAGTTGCCTGCTGTGTTTTTCACGTATGGCTACAGATGTGTTCAAACCGGTAGGCGAAACAAATTTGATTAATGGGATCAGGTATATTTATAATAACTATTTGAGATTTCAACAATACAACAGGAAGGAAACATTATTTATACAAAAATTTTTAAAGTCACCTTTTAGTATAAATGAACCCGGTTTAAGACAGGAAATTAATAAGATTTTGCACCCGTTTACCGATTACTTAGCCCTTCATTACGAAACACCAGTTGAAAACAAGTCTTTTTTAGCTATTAGTTACCTGGTTAATTCGATCAAAGAAATGAACCAGGGGAGAGTTGCTGAACAGGCCCGCAGACATGATTCCTTTCATGGGCAATTTAACCAAACATTTTGGCCTGAATTTCAAAAAATCATGAACCTCCCAATAATTGATTGAAACTGTTAAAATGATCTTAGTTTGTTGGGGATTATTTTACCTGTATTAGCCTTTACCATAATTTGGACCGAGTTGATAACCATTATAAATATTCCGTAAGTTATGCATCAAATAATTAGCGAACTGTTTTCCGTAAAATTCATCCTGTTTTACATTTTAATCATATCAACCGTCATTGTTCATTATCGCGGCAAGGTCAGGTATAAATTTTTCAGGCAGCTTACAGACCATTCAACTTTTATGGCTCCTATAAATATACCTATGTATGCTTTATCAGGAGTTGAAAACCAACCCTACATCAGTACGTCCAACTTTCCACAACTGAGTTTGTTAAAAGATAACTGGCAAATCATACGCGATGAAGCCTTGCAGCTGGAGCGGGAAGAACTGATAAAAGGTTCGGACAAATATAATGATTGGGGTTTAACTCCTTTTTCAGGCGGGGGTGGAAACGTTTTTATTTAAAATGGTATGATGATTTTCACCCTTCAGCAAAAAGCATTGCCCAGAAACCATTGAGGTTATCAAACATATACCATCGGTAAAAGCAGCCATGTTTGCCGTATTACCTGCCGGCAGTGAATTATTGCAGCACCGCGACCCTTATGCCGGTTCATTAAGATACCATTTAGGGCTCATTACGCCAAATTCAGAGGAATGCCACATCGTAGTTGACGGACGGAGTTATGCCTGGAAAGATGGTGACGATGTTATTTTTGATGAGACCTATGTGCATTATGCCGAAAATAAGACGAATATTGATCGTATTATCCTTTTCTGTGATATTGAAAGACCTATCAAAACCGTGTTTGGCCGTGGATGGAATAAGTTTTTTGGCTGGTTTATAATGGCCGCTGCAGTATCACCAAATATGGGCGAAGACAAAACAAGTAACATCAATAAGGTTTTTAAATACGTTTATTCAATCAGATTGCTGGGGAAACGAATAAAAGCTTATAACCGTAATTTATATTATGCGGTTAAATATGCTTTAATGCTGCTTATACTTTACCTGATCTTCTTTTGATGATCGTTTATCTGAACTTTCATTCCTATGTAAATTTGGAGATACATTCGTCCCTCTTGTAGTATTAAAATTAAGTTTACAATTCAAATTATTGCAGGTATCTATGCTTGCAATTGTGATAAGGTTTAGGTAAAGATGCCCGGCAGCGAGTGCCCGGGCATCTTTTTTGCCCTACCTAAATTGCCGCTCATTCTTCTGCAAAATTCCCTTATTCATAAAATCCCTTTGTACAATCATTTTTTATATAAATCTTATCACCGTTTTTAATTTTTTATAGCCGATCATTCAACAGTATACGATTATAGTTATGCATATAACTGTCAGGTATATTACTTTGCTTTTTGTTGATATTATACCTGCCTGGCAATTGACGGTTCCGTCGATTACTAAAAATTAATTCAGTTAATGCGCGGCATCCGCCAGGCTGACCTTTGCATTAGATTTCTTAACGATTAATAATACCAGGGGTACAAAAACTACAAAAACTACACCCACCATCATAAATACATCCATATAGGACAGCAGTGTGGCCTGCATAGTAACCGAATTATCCATCATTTGATAAGCTGTATTTCGTGAAGTTAAGCTATCCAATCCATGGGTATGCACCCCGGCAGCAAGCTGCGCGATCCTTGTTTGGACATTGATATCATTCACATTTAATTGACTTACCACATTTACCCGGTGGATACTGGTTTCCCGAGATAAATAGGTGGATATAAGCGCCACACCAAATGAACCGCCCAGCTGTCGCATCATACCTGTAAAAGCTGCGCCCTGACCGATCTCCTGTCCCTTTAGCGTAGATAGCGACATGGTGCTTACCGGTACCGATAATAAACCTAAGCCGAGCCCTCTTACGATTAATGGCCAGAAGAAATCACCAGCGCTGGTATCCGGCACAATAATTCGATAGCAGAGCATACAAAAAATGTAAAATATAAACATCCCCATTGCAATCAGATACTTTTGCTGAACACCTTTTTGAATTAAAGTAGCTACAACAGGCATCATAACGGCTGCAAATAACGTGCTTGGTAATTGCAGTACACCAGCCTGCTGGGCTGTCCATCCTAATAGTGATTGTGTAAACAGGGGAATTACGAAGGTGGAACCGAACGAGCCAAACCCCATTACAAAAGAAAGCATAACCCCCATCCGTAAATTGCTGTTTTTAAGCACCCTTATATTAACCACCGGGAATTTGGTTTCCAGTTGACGCCAGACAAACAGGTATAATCCCAAAAATGCAGTAATGCAAAGCGTAATAATCAGTTGACTGTTAAACCAGTCATCTTCCTGGCCTTTTTCTAAAACGTATTGCAGGGACGAAATACCTACTGCAAGCAAAATGATGCCAAGCCAGTCGATCTCTTTGGCAGACCTCTTTTGTTCATACTTCGGGCTTCTTACATAGCTTAATGTAAGCAGGGTTGCAACTATTCCGACGGGGATGTTGATATAAAAGATAAACGGCCACGAGAAATTATCAACAATGTAGCCACCTATGGGCGGGCCAAGTGTTGGCCCCACGATAATTCCTAAAACGTATATGGCCTGGGCCATTGCCCTTTTTTCGGGCGGCCAGCTTTCTGTGATAATAGTTTGCGAGGTAACCAGCAACGCACCACCACCCATACCCTGTAAAAACCGGAAGATGATCAGCTCCGTTATGGAATGCGCGTTGCCGCATAAAAAAGAACAAACCGTAAAAATAATTACGGAAGCGGCAAAGTAATTCCGCCGGCCAAATTGTTGGGAAAGCCAGCTGGTCAGGGGTATAATAATCACATTTGCTAAAGAATAGGCGGTTATTACCCAACCGATCTCGTTTAAAGTTGCGCCTAAACTGCCACGCATATTATTTAGCGCCACATTTACAATTGTGGTGTCGATAATTTCTAACAACGCGCAAACTACTGCGGTAACGGTGATGATGACCAAACGCGGTCCATGTTCAATCAGGGATTCTCCTTGCCTCTGCATTTAAATTAATTTTTGAAGCAAAGTTATATATTTGACAGTCAAGTTTTAAACTAATATTTTAAAGATTTCATTTCCATGATTAATTAGCTACTGAATTTGCCAGATTTATTTCGTCCGAAAAGGATCAGAAATGACAAGAAAATAGCAAGTAGTTTCCCCGATGTCGAGAGGTTAATCTTTACTGCCATCTTTTGGCGCAGTGGATTTGTAGCGATCGAAGCCACTAAAATTGTCCCTGTATTTTTTAATAAAAAACATCTCTCCAATCAAAGAGGCGTTATTGACAATTAACCGACCTTCATAATAACCGTGATGAAGATGCGGCAGGCACTATTGAATGTCTTTAATTACCTTTTAATATTCATTTAAACCGCTTTTTAAATAAAACAGGTAAGAACCAGGATCATAATCTGCCCCTAATGGAGGAACAAGTATTCCTTCGGTATGGGGGTTAAGCAGCACATAAAATGGCTGGGAATTACTGTTAAATCTGGAAGCCTCGATGTCACTGTTCAGGGAACCCATACTGGTAATGTCTTTATGGCTGAAAGATGAGCTATATTGTGCTGCTTTTTCCAGTTCGGTTTTATCATCTGTATATAATTGGATCAAAACATAGCTGTCCCTGAAAACTGGAAACACGGACTTATTTGGCCAAACAGTTGCTTCCATCTTACGGCAGTTAACGCAAGCGTGCCAGTTAAAACCGTGGTCCGCATGGGATATGACCACATTGGTATAATCCTTACCGGCATTTTTCAAAGCGTTAACAACTTCGATCTTATCGGACGTGATGTGAAGGTCCAGGCCACCCCAATAGAAAAGATGGGCGCCATGCAGATTGGGAGCCTCATCGATTAACTGGTCAATGCCGCCGCCATAATAGGAAATAGCGGCAACCATTGGTAAAACTGAGTTCGCCAGGAAAGAAACGCGGCCGCCGAGGCAAAAACCTATGCTGCCGATTTTGTCCCCGATCACATTATCTTGCTGTTGAAGAAATTGGTAAGCCGCTTCCAGATCAGCGGTAAGACCCTTTAGTAATGGCATTGAAATGCTCCATGACCTTGGGAAAATCATCATAGGAAGCTTCCACACGGTGACCGCTGCGGTGGTAAAGTTCGGGTGCTATGGCTGCATAGCCTAGTTACAAAGCCCTTCGGCGATGTTGCGAATGTGCCGGGTAAGTCCAAAGCCTTCCTGTAAAACAATAATAGCAGGAAAGCTGCCCTGGCCTTCCGGGAAGGCAACGTAAAGCCCCATTTCGGAGCCATCAGCTACCGGCACAGTGTTAAATTCGTGATTAGTGATATTCATATCATTTAGTTTTATGAGTTATTTAAAGCTTTTCTTTTTTTACTTATCAATGGATGAACCGAAACAGCTTCAGTGCGGCGACAGTTAAAAATATAGTCATCCAGAATACCATTGTGATACTCATTTCCCTTTCTATAAACGAACGGATCTGGTTGCATACCCTATCGAGGATTGTTTCTTCAAGTTCCATATTTTACATATTTACTTTTGGTTAACATATAAACAATCAAGTATTTAACTGATATATCAAATTTTTTATTCTTTTTTAAGTTTAACGATCATTTGGTTGATCAGTGTTAAACCGTTTTGCAAATCTTCCATTGCCAATTCCTCTGAGGCCATACCGTAGACTTCTGCTACCCAGGGGTTCAGCGTTTCCTTCAGTTTTGTCCCTTCATTGGTTAAATAGATCAGTTTGTTCCTACGGTCATTTTCATCTTCCAAGCGTCTTACCAGTTTGCGTTTCACCAGGTTATCCAATAAATAGGTCATGCTGGATTTATCCCTTAAAGTCAGGTCAGCGATCTCCTGCTGGTTTACGCCATCCTTTTTCCAAAGGCATCCCATCACTTCCAGCATTTCAAAAGTAATGTTGCTGCCATTCTCCTTAATTTTAACCTGGATATACTGGCGGACATAGTTCCTTAATTCTGACATCGACCGGCCAAACTCTACTGCGAGTTACACTTTTTTACTTTTCTTTATCTGCATCTTCATGAATATACAAACTTAAATAAAGTATTTAAATTCCCCAATGCGCTGCATCGACCATCCTGATCTTTGTTTTCGCATATTTATAAGCAGTAAAACGACAGGCACACAAACCAAAAACAATATGTCTTCATCCAAGGATATATCCATGTAAGATAAGAGCGTTGTCTGTTTATCTATGGCGCCATCCAGCATTGGATAGGCCGTTTGCCGGCGGTAATGCTTTCTATACCAGGCCACTGCGTAAATCCACGGCCATTTGCATCACCTGCTGTATATTGTTAATTAAGTACCTTACTTACGGCATTTTTCTTCAGATACCATTTTCTCAGTCCGGTTCTGAACAGATAAACAGGAAGGGATGATCATGTACAGGTACTACATTTAACTGCCTGTACCAATTAATCGGATTATAACTATACGAGGATCCCGGATATAAGGCCATCCCTTAAATCAACAATTATTATTACAACTTATCTGATTTAGCAAATTGACGGAATTAATAATTTCAATTTATAACTTTCAAAGATATTTTTAATTAAGTTTGGCAATCAACTATCAAGTATTTAACTTTATTTTTTTACTTTTCTGATAACATTTTATGGTAGCAGTAGAAAGAATATTAAAGGGTAGTGAGGAATTATTTTTACAGTCCGGGATCAGGAGTGTAACCATGGATGATATTGCCAGGAACCTGGGGGTATCGAAAAAAACGATCTACCATTATTTTACTGATAAGAATGAACTCATTAATGTTTTAGTGGATAAAAGATTAAAGGAGGATTGCGACCAATTACGCGCTTTAATCAGCAGTTCTGAAAACATGATAGAAGAATTGGTCACCATGACCAAAGGAGCCGAGGATGTTTTTTCCAGGATTAATCCGATTGTTGTTCATGACCTCCAAAAATACTATCCCGACGCATGGATGCGGTTTCAAACATTTAAAGCTGAATTTTTAATCAGTACGCTCGAAAAGCTTTTATTTAAAGGGATTCAGCAAGGATATATCAGGCCCGAGGCAGACGCAAAAATATTAGCTATTTTACATTGAAAAAATGATGGAAATGGTTTCAACAACTCTTCGTTAACAATACTTGAAATAAATTAAACTATTTAAATAAAGTACCAAAAGCAAATAAACATTAAGTACGGGAATAATAGCGGCGAAAACACTAATAATAATTTGCAGAGGGCTAATTGCCAGATTGCCCATTTTAGCTTTTGCTATTGGTAACTAAACTAAAGATTTGACCGCAAAGTGTGTAACAAAGAAAGAATGAGGCTTTTATTTTATAGCCAAAAACGCCGCCCGCACAAGGCAGCGCTAAACTAATTAACTATTAACTGATCCTACAAAGAACGTTTGTGCAAAGGATCAAATACCATTCTGCTGACTGCCCAGCCTTTATTTATGTTATGCTCAATTATTATTTGGCTGTTTTTAAAAGCACACCTTCTGGCATCAAAACCAGTCTGATATAATTTTCCCCGCTTAAGTATTTACCAGCCATTGTTTTAACATCACCGGGTTTTACCGAATCCAATAAGTTGTTATAATTATTAACTTGGTTCAGGTCCTGATCATTTTGTAATTGCCCGTCGATATAGCCCAGCCAGAAGCCATTGGTTTTTAATTGCGGTTCGAAACTCGTTTTATCTTCCGCGCGCCATTTATCTACGTTTTCCTGTAGCGGGCCATCCTTTTTAAGCTTATTGATCTCGTCCAATGTGGAAGCGATTAGCTTTTCTACATTTTGCGGCGCGCATCCAAAGTGAATCAGAAAGCTGTAGCGCTGTTGCGGTAGTTTTGTAGTACTTTCCTGCACTCCCGGGCTGTATACGCCGCTTTCATCCTCACGCAATCGCTGCAATAGTCTTATTTCCAGTGCTTCCTTTAAGGCATCCATCTTTACGTCGTTCTCCGGGCTGTAATCATACTTGCCGGTATAAACTAAATAAACTGTGGCTTTGGGCTCGCTTCCTTTGTAAACCGTTTTATCGATCCTGCCCGCAGGCGCATGGATGTTAAGGTCCTTTGCCTGTTCATGCTGGCCGGTTGACGGTAGTGAACCCAGGTATTTTTCCAGCAATGGTTTAATGGTATTCGTATCAATACTTCCCACAAAAGTGAACGTAAAGTTGCTTGCATAGGCAAAACGCTCTTTATATACCTGGTAGGCTTTGTCCGGATTAATCTCCTCTAACTTTTGCAGGGATGGGCCGGTTCGCCTGATATTATTGCTGCCCATAACAGCGCTTACCGTATCACTGAATACACTGTTAGGGTCACTTGCCCGGTTAGCCAAACCGGCTTTGGAACGGGCTATCATTCCTTTAAATATCGCGGTATCCTCCCGGGGTTCAGTAAAATAGGCATAGATCAGCTGCATCGCTGTCTCCATATCTTTTGGCGTTGCTGCTCCGTTAATACCCTGAAACCTTTCTGTGATATAGGGTTTTACATTGAGTTGTTTGCCTTCCAGGTATTTACTCAATTCACCAGTATTATAATTGCCCACTCCGCCTGCGGTAACAATACCTGCGGCATTGGCCGCCGACTGGTAGTCAGCATCACTATATAATGAGGTGCCTCCGGGCGCAAAAGAACTGAATATGATTTGGTCGTTTTTAAAGTCGGTAGGTTTCAATAATACTTTTACCCCGTTACTTAAAGTTATGGTAGTAATGTTAAATTCCTTGTTATGCTCTTCGCTTTGAATTTTACCGGCAACAGGTACCGCGCTTAACAATGGTTTGGAACTGACATCATCTTTGTAAGGGGTAAGTGCTTCCGCTTCTACCGCTTTAAGCCAGCCGTTTACTACAGTTTCATCAGGCAGGCTGCTTTTATCTTTTTCGGGCGCCAGTATCAGTATATCACGATTGGTATTGGTAATATAACTTGTAGTAAGGCTGTTAACATCAGTTAATGTAACACCGGGCAGATCGTCTTTTGTGAGCTGATATTCCTTTTCAATGCCGGGGGCGGCACTATTTGTCAGGAAATAAGCCTGGTATTCTTTCACATAACTACCCGAATTGGTTTTGCCCTTTTCTTTAACAGCGCTTTCCATTTCGTTCATATAAGCGGTTTTAGCCCGTTCCAATTCTGTTGCAGTAAAGCCAAAACGTTTAAGCCTTTCTGTTTCCCGCCAAACAGCTTTTAAGCCTTTTTCCAGTTCGCCGGGCTTGGCCTGTACACTAACATCATAAGCATCCAGGCCGCCCATAAAACCGGATATACCTGCACTGCCACTTATAAACGGTGGATCAGATTTTCTTAATAATTCTGCATAACGCGCGCTTAACATTTGGTCAAAAAGGTTATTTACCAATGCAGCACGGTAATCCGCCGCTGTTTTTAATTCGGGGGCTTTATGTTTGATCATGATCTCCGCTTCCGTGGTTATCATTTCCTTATCCGTTACCGCTATAAAATGATTTTTTCCGGTCAGCGGCACGGTATATTTGGCGCGTACCCTTTCGTGTGCCGGGTTTTTTAAACCGGAAAACTGTAGTTTTACCTGGGCTTCAATCTGGTCTACATTAATATCGCCTACGATGATCAATGCCTGCAGGTCCGGCCTATACCAGTCGTTATAAAAACGGGCAATGACCGGGCGTTTAAAATTATCCAGCACGGTATCTAAACCAATGGGGACGCGCACCGAATAACGAGAGTTGTTGAGGATAACGGGCCAGTATTGTCTTTGCATTCTTTCGCCTGCACCTTTGCCCAGCCGCTTCTCTTCAAGTACTACGCCACGTTCTTTATCTATCTCTATAGGATCAAGCAATGCTTCATGCGCCCAGTCGCGCATGATCTCCAGCCCGCCTTTTAACAGCTCCGGCTTGTCCGATGGGATCGGCAGCTCGTACACCGTTTCATCAAAGCTGGTATAAGCGTTGATATCCGCGCCAAACCGTACTCCGGCTTTTTGCAAATAATCCACCAGTTCGTTATGCGGAAAATGCCTGGTGCCGTTAAAGCTCATATGCTCCATAAAATGGGCCAGGCCACGCTGGTCCTCATCCTCCAGTACCGAGCCGGCTTTATTTACCAGGTACATTATCACCCTGTTCTTAGGCTCTTCATTATGCCTGATGTAATAGGTAAAACCATTCGCTAGCTTCCCCGTCCGCACAGAAGGGTCAAGCGGCAAGGTTTGTGCATGGGCCACAGAAAAAAAGCCAATCATCAAACCAGAAATTAATAAAGATTTATTCTTCATATCAGCTGTAATCTATTTAATTAAGTAATGATGCCAGCTTTTTATTCAGCTCATCTCCGCGCAGGTTTCTATCTACTATTTTTCCATTAGGATCAATCAGAAAATTTTGGGGGATAGCCCTGATGCCATATAGTTTGGCAACCTCATTATCCCAAAACTTAAGATCTGATACCTGGGCCCATTCCAACCCGTCGGCTTTAATAGCAGCCAGCCAGGCATCTTTCTTGCCTGGGCGGTCCAGCGAAACACTCAATACAGTGAAATTTTTATTTTTATATTGATTGTAAGCTTTTACTACATTGGGATTTTCGCCCCGGCATGGTGCGCACCATGATGCCCAAAAATCAAGCAAAACATATTTGCCACGGAAACTGGCGAGCGAAACAGGCTTATCATTCGCGTCATTTTGTGTAAACAACGGCGCTGTGGCGCCAATTGTGACTGCTCGCTCTGTTGCAATTGATTTTGCAAGTTCTAAACCGGCAGGAGTAGTACGCACAGTTGCAGATAAACCGTTAAACAGTGGCTCCATCTTTGTAACTTCAATATCAGGTTCCCCAAGTTCTATTAGTGTTAACAGGCTTAGATAAGAATCAGGATTTTGTTTGACGTATTGATATTGCAGCAAGCTCTTTTCTTCCCTGGCTTTGTCATACCTGGCCTTTAAACTGTCTGTAAACGCCTGATCATTTTTTTGACTTTCAGAGGCCGCCTGGTATTCCGAATTTAACATGGCCATCGTTTTTTCCGGGGCTGCAACAAACGCGTTGTAGCTCTTATTTTCGTCATTGATTTTAGATCCGGAAATCAGCGCGTTTTTAACGGAATCTTGTCCTGTTATATTGATATCGCCTTTTTCAACATAAAATAACACAACATCAGCATCGCGGCCCAATCTGCCTAAACCTATGCCGTTATGATCCAGTACTAATTGTGCCCTTATGGGTTCGGCTACTGTCCCTTTAAACTCGAAAACGCCTTCGTTAACCATCGCTGAATCGGTAAATACGTTGCCGCCTTCCCTATACATTAAATAAGCCTTGGCCGGCGCAATGTCAGCACCCACTTTAGCTTTTATTACAAAATTGCTGTCTTGCGCCAAAACTGCTGCCGGAACAGCAAATAAGGCGAGTAAAATCACTTTTTTCATTTTTTAATTGGTTATTGTTATTTGGTATTATTTAGTTTTGGACCTGATCAGATCAAGTATGCCTTCATTTTCAATAATCATCATGCCGTGCCTGTCACTGGTAATGCCGTCCTCAAGCCGGTAAGTGTAGCGGGGAATTGAGCCATTCATTTCAGTGGGTAAATAAGCGAACCTGAAATTACTACGTTGCTTACGCAGCGTTTCCCCTACTTCAATAATGTGCGTGGAGATCATAAAAAGGCAGTTCCTGTTTTCGGAAAAAGCCCCGGTTATAGCAAGGGTAGCATCATAAGCATCTTTAACATTGGTACCCTTAAACAGTTCATCGAATATGACTACCAGGTTTTTATCAGCCGCCACTTCTTGCGCCACTGTCTTTATCCTCAATACTTCAGCATAAAAATGGCTATAGCCCATACCCAGGTTGTCCGGAACATTTATGGAAGAATATAAACCGTCTTTAACCGAAAATTCCATATGGCTTGCAGCCACCGGAAAGCCCATGTGAGCCAGGTAGATAGCGACACCAAAGGATTTCATCAGCGTTGATTTGCCGGCCATATTGGCGCCAGTCAGAAATAGTACATTGCTATCCTGGTGCATAACCAGGGTGTTGCCAACAGCATTTTCAACCATTGGGTGGTATAATCCTGTAGCCGTTATCGTATTCGTATTACCAGGCAATGCAAGTGCATAACAGAAACCTTTTAATTTGCCAACAGCGGACACTGCAATATATACATCCAGCTGAAAGATCATCTGGGTTAACTCCTGAAGCTGTTTCTGCGAACCGGTACGTAGCAAATAATTATATTTTATAAGCTTTGCAAGGGACAAGCGCTTAACATTCGCTTCAGCTTGCAGCCAACTAAACCTGGTGTTCGCGAATATTTTTTTTATGCTATCCAATTGCTCTTTATAAGGGCTTTGCTCATCGGGCAACTGGTTTACGAAAGCATAAAACTTATTTAAAAGCACGATAGTTTCGCATACGGCTGTATTCAACTGTACATATTCCCTGTGTTGTACCGCTATTTGCAACACTTTTTTTACCACGACATCTACAACTGAGGCAGCGAGACTACTTCCCTGTCCCGAGCTTAGATAATCCTCCATAACCCCAAATTCTTCGCAGGTAAAAGGGAGGGAGATGGCTTGTCCGGCAAAGTATTTAAAAATACTGCTTCGGCTATTGATCTCAACCGCGCTGGTAAGTGGCTGCTGAAACATAGAATCCATTAATTTTCTACCGCCAGCTGTTACTATCGTGTCAAACAGACGTGCGATGGAGTTATTTCTCTGTCGTCCCTGGATGTTCAGGTCGTCCTGCGTTTGTTTATCTGCAAAAAAGTTCATGGTACTATTTTATTTTTCCTGCTGCTTATAATTTCAAGGATACGCTCATTGTTGATGATGATCATCCCGTGCCGGTCAGCTGTAATGCCGGGTTCCAGCTTGTAGGTATATACAGGTTTATTGAGATCCATACGGGTAGGCAGATAAACGAAATTGATATTGGCACATCGTTCCAGCAAAACCTCTCCAGCCTCAATAATATGCGTGGACACTACAAATATGCAGTTGTTTTTTTCAGCAAATGCCTCAGTAATGGCTATAGTGCCTTCATAGGCATCTTTTACATTGGTACCCCTGAACAATTCATCAAAAATGATGAACAGATTTTTGTTTGCCCCTAACTCTTTGGCTACTTTTTTCACCCTAAGCACTTCGGCATAAAAGTGGCTGTTGCCTGAACTCAGGTCATCTGGCAGGTTGATAGTAGTGTAGATACCGTCACGTACCGAAAATTCCATTTTTTCGGCCGGGACCGGGAAACCCAGGTGAGCCAGGTACAAGGCAATTCCCAGCGATTTCATAAAAGTGGATTTACCCGCCATATTGGCCCCGGTGAGGAAAACAACATTACTTTGCGGGGTAATATGGATAGTATTACCAATGGCATTTTTAACCAGCGGGTGGTAAACACCTGCAAATGTTATAATGTGCTGGTCTTTATTTAATGCTTTAGGAAATACGTAGTTATGAGTTAAGGCTACTGCTGCAACTGACACATATACGTCAAGTTGATAGATGAAAGCCAGTATTCCTTTTATTTTCGAATGGTTGGTAAACCTAAGTAGCTTATCCAGGTCTGCTATTTTAGGGTAGGATAATTTATTGGGATTTTTTTCTGCAATTAAAGCGCTTATATCAATTTCGGCTAACAACTCCTTAACTTCCTCCAGTTCGGTTCCAAAAGGGGTTGCGCTGGCAGATGATTTTACCTTTTCAATGAAGTCGTTAACGTCCTGAAGAATAGTTATGATAGCAATAATGCCGTTGTAAATTAACTTATAATCACCGTCGGCAGCTATTAACTGGCTAAATTTTCTACCCAGGTTATTATCCTCATGAGATAACATGGTGCGCTTGTCTGTCATACCCAGGTATACCTCTGCGCTGTCCAGCTGGGCCGGCTTAAACGGAAATGCCAGTTTCTCCCGGCTGAAATATTGAATGGTCTGGCTCCGGTTATTAATCGCCTCCGCGTTTGACAACGGGTAAAGGAATTGGTGCTCCAATATATTAGCCCCGCCATATGTGTTAGTACGATTATAAATATCAAAAACAGACTTCTTGCCCGGCTTGCCTAATAAATTCAGATCCTCAAGTGTTTGTTTATCGGTTTTAAAACTCATTACTGATTTTAATGAAAAGTGAATTGCCAGGCTCCCAAAAAGGGGGCCTGGTAATATTCAGCGTATTAATTATTTCGTCGTTTGAACAGTATGATAATTCCTGTTAGCACCATAAGGGCCGGGAGAATAAACTTGAAGACAATGCTCATTGCAGAAATTTGTTCTTTTGTCGCAGTGATATTCATGTCTTTAGGTGCGGCCCGGTTGTCTATAACCGGGAATTCGCCATTAGCGAGCCACCTGAATAAAATATCCGCACTTAATTGTCTTTCTTCTTTTATTAGGCGTTCCGCATTGGTAAATTGGATATTGCTGATATAGTCCGCGTCACCCGACACGATGATGCGCTGCTCTTTGCCATTTATTTTTCGTCTTAAGGTTACAGAAACCGGGAATATGCCTTTTTCATCTCCAGCAGCAGCGTTAAATAGTAAAACGGGTGCATTAGCATTGATAGGGGCTGCGCTGTTCCATCCCCCATCCGGGCTTTGCAACAAAGGCTGAATGTCAAAAGTTCCCGACTGCGTATAATCCAAACCTGAGGCACCCTTTAATATTACAGCTCTTTTAGCTTGCTGAAACATAGCCACGTTCGGATCGATACCTGTAGCAGAGGTGGAATATACCGTGGCGATCTGGTCCTGGCCCAGGTTTTTATCCGGATGGACCAGCATGCCTGCTTTTACCCGAACGCCCAATGTTGACAGAACAGGATTGATGACCGATTGCCTTCCGGGATTGGTAGTGATCAGTAAGTTTCCACCCTGATCGATATACCGCTTTAATTTCCCCAAAATCGCAGCGCTGAAAGAAACTGTAGGGTCTGCAATGACAAGGATATCAACTTTAGCAGGCAGGTCCTGCTTGTCAAGATTGATGGTATCCACATCAAACCCCTGGTTAACCATGGCCCTTCTTCTGCTTTTATCCGCAAGGATATCCAGGTATCCCCGGTCGTCCTTATCAGTGATCCCTGTTTCGTTATTCCCCGTTAAAAATAAAATCTTAGGCTCTTCAATAACTAATCGCCTAAATGCTGCCATCCATTCCATTTCCATTGGGTACGGGCCGTATTCATCGTTAGAATAGAAGTGCATAAATGTGCTATTTCCCTTATATTCCAGTTTTCTCACCTGCAGGTACCCCTCAGATTTAAGATCAATCAGTTTGTCAATCTGTTCCGGCCGCATAAAATCATGAATATCGTAGCTGCTCGACAAAGCAACTTTCTCTGCAAGCTGATTAACGTCTTTGATACCCTTAAAATTGGCGTTCCATTTCGTGATAGACAAATTAGAATCAATTAGGTTATGGTAGTAGTACACGTATTCATTTTCAATACCAGGTATAAACCGTTTGTACCTGCTCTGAGATTCCAAATCACCGTTCCGGAATACGGGCATGAGCAGGCCTGGGTTCGGGGCAAGCAAATTAACGTAGGTTGTTATTTTCAGTTTCCCGTCTATCTTTTTTGCAATTTCCTGGCTGGAAGCTGCAATGGTCTCTTGTTTTCCTGCAGTTAAATCCAGGTACCCGATAAAAATAGGCCGGGATGTTAAATAGCCGGCAATCAACACCATCACCAACAAAGCTGCATAACGGCCTGCTTTTACCTTCCAGGACTTAAGCTCACGCTGATTTTGCAGGTACAGCACACACAATGACAAAAACAGGAAAATGATGATTAAATAATAGGCTACGTCTTTGGTGGAGACCAGTCCCGAAATCATCATTTCCGTTCTGCCCGATATGGAAAGTACCGAGGTAAGGTCACGCACCACATCCATGGACTGCCCCACTGTACCAATAAAACGCAAGACGGAAAATACCGCAAGCGTAGCTATCGCTGCTACAATCTGGTAATTGGTTAAGCAAGACATAAATAACCCGATTGCCGCATAAGTGCAGATCAACAGGAACAGGCCGAACAGTCCTGAAATCAACAGTCCGATATCTGCATGTTCAATTGAAAAAATACCGACAAGGGCAAATAAGCCAAGAATAGCGATAAATGCCATGCATAGCATCACCAGGGCCAGGTACTTGCCCAAAATAATTTCGCGCAGCTTAACCGGCGAAGACAACAGTAATTTGATAGAACCACTGCTGGTTTCCCTGCTCATTATGCCCATGGTTAAAATAGGCAGGTACAGGTATAAAGTTTGTTGAATATCCACAAAAAAACCACCGGGAAGCCCATATATATCCCTGGTAAGCTGGCCGCCCCCGCCGCCCCTGAGCGAAAGGGCGGTCTGGTAGTCTTTTAACACATTCAGCACGCTCATACCGCACAGTACGCAAAATATAGGGAGCACGATCCAGACGACAGGCGAATAAATCAAAATGCTAAGCTCAAGTTTTGCGATTTTTAATATCTTTTTCATGTAGAAGATTTATCTTTTTGTTTTATTGATAATTGAGCAAATACTTCATCGAGCGAACTTTTCTCTATGATGATCTCCTTTAGTTCCCAGCCACGCTGCACACTCATGGTGACGATCTGTTTTGATATTGCTGCTGATGCCTTAAAGCGGAGCCTGATGCTCCTGTCGTTCAGTAACTCTACTCCGGTTACCCCCGGAATAGCGGCCAGTTCTTCTTCCGGCGGCGGGTTATCCATAGATACCAGGATGGTTTCGGGCATAATGTAATTGTTGAAGGCATCCATCGTATCGGAAAATACCATATGCCCGCTTTCAATCATTTTTATATCGTTACAAATAGCCCGTACTTCGGAAAGGATATGCGAGGAGAATATAACGGCTCTTTCTTCGGCTATTTCCTTAATGAGTTTACGAACCTCCAATACCTGGTTGGGGTCCAGGCCATTCGTCGGTTCATCCAATACCACTAATTTTGGCTGATGAATAATAGCCTGGGCAATGCCCACGCGCTGCTTATAACCGCCGGAAAGATTGCGCAACACCCGTTTGGCAAAATGGGCGACACCGCATTTCTCCATTACCGTCTTAACTGCCTGCTTAACTTTGCCATTTTCCACATTGCGGATGAAAGCGCAATAGGTCAAATATTCCTCTACGGTTAATTCCAGGTGAAGCGGTGCATTTTGAGGCAGGAAACCCAGCAGTTTTTTTGCTTCTTCCGGCCGCTGCCTGATGTCAATATCATCAATATATACGTTACCCTCGGTTTGGTTGAGTACGCCACACAAGATGTTCATGGTAGTGGATTTGCCGGCCCCATTGGAGCCAAGCAAACCGACAATACCTTTTTGGTATATTTCAAGATTAATGTCCCGGATAGCCCAGGTACTTGTATATTTATGAGACAAATGCTCAATTTTTACAATTGGGTGCATGAAATGAATGGTTGTAATGTTAGATTTAATTAATAGCCGGGATTTTGCGTCAGATTGGGGTCGTTTACCAACTCATAATTAGCAATTGGATATAATTGATGGCTTGTAATCCATGCTCCCCCTTTAATAGGTGTAGCTACGCTCATTACCGCATCAACAGTACCGGTGCGTTTAAGATCAAGCCACCGGTGCCCCCATTCGCTAAATAATTCCACACGTCTCTCATTTTGAATAGCAGTTAACAAAGTTGATTGGGTTGCTGCCGTAGTATTGGGCAGGCCGGCCCTGTTCCTTATCATATTTAAATCAGCCGAGGCGCCAGGTAAATCTCCTGATTCCGCTTTGGCTTCTGCCCTGATCAGGTATTGTTCCCCTAAACGGAGCACCATTTCATATTCAGTAACCGGCGCCCCAAACGTATTAACTTTGTATTTGTTCGCATAGTATTCAGTAACCGGCACAGTTCCGGTGCTATCAACCACACTGCCTACCCAGTTACTCAAACGTTGATCATTTGACTCAAAATTGTTGATAAGGCTGTTACTTAGTGATATAGGATTATTGGGGCCTACACCCGAGGAAGGAAGTATAAAAGCCATTGCATCAATTGTATTGGCGCCATAAGCAACCGGTTGCAGCTGCCATATCGCTTCTGAACTGTTTGCAAGAAATGCGCCATTCAGCGGACTAAGGCTATACGAGCCGTTATTGGAAATTACCAGGCTGGCTTCAGTTTGTGCATTTTGCCAATCCTTTGTATATAAATAAACCCTCGCCAATAGGGCAGCTGCGGCCCATTTTGTCGGCCTCGTCCTTTCAGATGTCGGATTAAGAATAGTACCGTCCAGATACTGATCACTCAATGATGTTTGCGCATCCTTAAGATCGGCAACAATTTGCTGGTAAACCTGCGCCATTGGTACACGTGAAAGACGCGCGTTGACCGTAGCAGAGGTAGTTGTTGCCAATGGGACATCTCCGTATAAATTCACCAGGTAGAAATAGCAAAAGGCACGCATAAATTTTGCTTCGCCCAGCAGTTGCTTGTCAACAGCAGGGGTAAGACTGCTATTATTGGTTAATCCCGCAATGGCGGCGTTAGAAACATAAATGATCTGGTAAGCATTGCTCCAGAAATCTGAAGTAACGTTGGCATTATTATTATCAGATACATTATGGTAATAATCGAGATAGGACTTATTAGAAGTTCCGTTAGACAACGAGAATTCATCTGCCGATAACCCGAGAAATTCAGACATCGAGATTAATTCCGGGCTGCCGGCGCCACCGTTGGATAAATTGGTATAAATACCTGTTAATACAGCAGCGGCATCACCATCAGTGGTGTAAACATTTGCAGCATTGGTACTGGTGATGGGCGGCGGGGTCTGTATGAATTTTTTACAGCCCTGGATGAACAGCGTTACGAATAAAGGGCCAAGAATGAACAGTGCCCTGGAGCCATTCATTTTGCCAATTCTTTTATATAATTGATTCAAGTGTTCCATTTCTTTTAATTAATAGGTGCATGAATTTTTTATTGATTTATAAGCCCAACTCAATTCCGGCAGTCAATACTCTCAACGGAGGCAAAGAGGTACCACCGGGAGATTCCGGGTCTACGCCTTTATAATGCGTAAAGGTTAACAGGTTTTGCCCCTGTATAAATAGCCTTAGCCCCTGCAGGCACATGGCTTTAACCCAGGCACTTTGTACCTGCCATGAAAAGGAGAGGTTTTTCAGCCTGATATAAGAAGCATCCGTGTACGCGGCGTCGCTGGAATACATATCAGAAAACGCCGTGCCTACATTATAATACACGGAACTATATCTTTGAATATCAGTAACATCTCCCGGTTTTTGCCACCTGGCAAGCACAGAAGTAAATTGGTTGCCTACATTACCTGGAATGCCCAATGCATATAAGCCGCTCATGCCGGTTTGTTTTACAAACTGGAATAGAAAATCAAGTCTGAAGCTTTTATAACTGACTGTGTTTTGAAATCCCCCGTAAAATTTTGGTGATGTATTAACCACAGTATTCCTGTCTGCATTATAATCCGGGTTAAACTTGTCGGTTGTAGAAGCAAAGGTGTACTCGCCTGTAGCCGGGTCAACGCCTGTATAATGAAAAACTTTTTGAATACTTAGCGGTTGGCCGATCACCAGGGTATTCGCATAAGTGGAGGTAGCCAAGTTTGGAAATGCGATTAATTTATTCTCGGGTACGGTTAAATTTATATTGCTTGTCCAGCTAAAGTCTTTCTGCTTAATGTTCGTTGTATTCAGGCTAAACTCCAGGCTGGTATTTTGAACAGTCGCCGGAAAATTAGATTGTATGTTGCTAAATCCGGTTAGGGTTGGTAGGTTATAGCCCAATAATTCATTGGAAGAACGGTTATTACTATAACTGGTTGTCAATAATATCCGGTCACTAAAAAATCCGAGTTCCAATGCGATTTCAAACTTCTTGGTCAGTTCCCATTCCAAATTTGGATTTGCCAGGTTTGCCGGGGCCAAACCAACCTTTCCCTGGTACGGCACCGATGCATAAACGGTGTTATACAAACTGAGATACTGATAGTCGCCAATCTGATCATTACCTGTGGTGCCATAGCTTGCCCTCAGCTTGCCATAACTTAAAAAAGGCACATCTTTATTTATAAGTTCTTCTTTTGTAAAAATCCAACCGATTCCGGCAGCACCAAAATCATGGAATTGATTATTAGCGCCAAAGCGGCTGCTACCGTCACGGCGTGCGGTTAAATCAACCAGGTATTCATCGGCCCAGTTATAGTTTAACCGCCCGAATAACGCGCTGTACTTATAAACAGATTGTATATAATTGCTCGAATATAAATTTGCAGCATAATTGATATCGCCCAGGTTTGCGGCATTGTCATAACCCGTGCTTTGAATAGCGATCTCTTTACTGTCGTTTTGTTCAAAGGTCCCACCTAAAAGCGCTTCAAGTTTTCCTTTTCCTATTTCTTTTTTATAACCCAGTTGGGGCTCTGCAATCCACGAATTAATATTATTGGTAGCAAGAATAGCAAAGTTTGAACTGTAAACCCTAACTTCAGGTGCATCAGCAGTTAGCGGATATAAATTCTGTTGTTCAGTTTGCATATTGGTGTAACCAAAACTGCTGCGAATAGTTAAACCGGAAACGATTTGATAACTCATCACGGAATTTGCAATCAGGTTATTGGTTTTGTTTTGAAATGTTTGCAGATCTGCTGCCAGCGGGTTTGAAAACAGCGTAGAGACGCCAGTGCTGCTGGGGGCCCAATTGATGCTGCCATCAGGATTACGCAATGCCGGGGCATCAGGTGGCAGCGTATATGCTGCATAGGTAAGATCGTTCTGCGGCAACATATTGTTATCAAGACTATAGCTGCCTGTTAATGATATGGTGAATTTTTTATTGGGTGAAATGTTATTGATATTAAAATGCATAGAAGCTTTTTGATCGGCAAAATCACCCGGGAACACCGTTGTTTGTCTGTTATATCCCATACCGATTAAGAACTGTGTAAGCTCATTGCCGCCGGAGATGGTTCCCTGTGCATTGGTATAATGAGCTGTATTGCCCAATAGCGCTTTTTGCCAGTCTGTATAACTGTTGGTATTCCATTGCAGCAGATCAAAATCACCATTGTCAAGGCTGGCAGTTAATCCATCATTCTTTAAGGCTTCATTTCGCATTTGCAGGTACTGTTGGGTGTTTAATAAATCAGCTTCCCTGGCTATCTCTCCGTAGCCGCTTTGCACATTCATGTCAACCTTTGTTTGTCCGGCTTTCCCTTTTTTGGTAGTGATTAAAATGACGCCATTAGCTCCTCTTGAGCCATAAATAGCAGTCGCTCCCGCATCTTTTAGCACAGATATACTTTCGATATCATCAGGATTAATAAAGCTTAAGGGATTGCCATTTCCTGAAGTGCTAGAAAATCCAATTTGTGGCGTATTGGACGACATGCCCAAAATCCCTCCGATGCCTGTAGGTATTAACTGGCTTGTATAAGGCACGCCATCAATAACATATAACGGGTCGTTGCCACTTTGAATACTGTTTTGTCCTCTTATCGATACGGATACCCCTGAGCCCGGGATCCCATTGTCCTGCTTAATGAACAAGCCCGGCACCCTGCCCTCAAGCGCCAACAAAGGATTGGTTACCGGTTGTTGTTCAATCTCTTTGGCGGAAACAGTAGTAACATCACCGGTATTTAAGCGTTGTGAGGTTTCGCCATAAGCAATTACTTGTACCTCGTCTAAGCTGGAGTTGCTGATAACCATGCGGATATTCAGTACAAGCGGGTCGCTCGCGTTAATTTCCTTTGTCAGGTATCCAATGGAGGAAATCACAAGTACAGCTTTGTCATTAACTCCCGTCAAAAAGAAAATGCCGTCCTTATCGGTGACCGTGCTGTGGCTTTCATCTTTGGTTTTTACTGTTACGCCAGGCATAGGATTACCCCTTTCATCGTACACCCGTCCGCGAATGCCAGTTTCAGGTTTGGATACCGTTTCAATTTTGTCAGCGATTGTCGGTTCTTTTTGTTGCAATAAAACCTCCTTATCTACAATCTTGTAAGTTAAAGGGATATTTTTAAAGCATATCGCCAGGGCCTCTTGTATGGTAGCGTTGGTAAGATGAACGGTTACCAGCTGTTTAACATCTTTGGAATCATAAAAAAAAACATACCCCGATTGATGCTCAATCGTCTGTAGGACTTTCTCCAGCGGCACATTTTTTTCATCCAGGTTGATTTTCTGGCTATAGCCTTTGGCACTAACCTGTATTAGGGTGATGATCAGCAGTAGCGTTGTTAGCTTCATGACCAGCAGGATTTTTTTTAGCGGCCACGCGTTAGGCATGGCCTTAGTAAAAGCACTTAATTTCATTACTTTTGTAATTGTTGGGTAAAACTTGAATACAATGTCCAATTGTTATTTTCCCGGTTTCCGGGAGGGTTAGCCCAATGCTTACCGTATCCTGATTCGTAGTCTGGATGCGGTTTTTTATTGAACCACCTTACTGATTTGGTTTTAGTATGATTTTTCCATAGCTTCCTTTCTTTGTTTTGATAAGTTTAATCTTAGTTTATAATCGGGTTATTATTGTTCTACTATAATCTGTTTACCTTCTATTCTAAAGTGTATCTTTTTGTAGCTTAATATGTCGGCTACGGTCAAAGCTGTTACATTTCTGTATAGTTTTCCTGAAAAATGCCTGTCCGTTATTTTACCTTCATAGCTTACATCCACGTTATACCAGCGGGATAATTGACGCATAACGGTCTGAATATCGGCGTCATGGAACTCAAACAGGCCTTTATGCCAGGCAATGGCCTCATCCATATTGGCATCGTTAACAATATTTATCCTGCCGTGGTTGATTTGCGCTTGCTGACCTGGCTTTAAAATAGCCTGGCCTGTATTACTGGTTAGCTTAATACTGCCTTCAAATAGTGTGGTTTTTGTATTTGGTTCGTCAGGGTAGGCGTTTACGTTAAAATGTGTGCCCAATACCTCTATTGTCTGATTCTTAGTAGTCACCCTAAATGGCTTGGCGGCATTATGCGCAACTTCAAAATATACTTGCCCGGTGATGTTAACCTGTCTGTCTTTACCGATAAATGCAACCGGATAGGTTATGGAGGATGCTGCGTCCAGCCATACATTTGTACCATCTGCTAAAACTAAATGATACTGACCGCCACGGGGTGTAGTAAGCGTATTATAAACCACTTCTTTCGTTGCCGTCTCTGAAGCCGGAGAAACCTGATCAGCCTTGTATACTACTTTTTCGTCGGCTGTTTTATTGATAGCGGCATATCCCTGTACAGCCAGTTTACCATTCCTGGCGCCGGTTAATATAATAGTCTTTCCGTTTGCTAATGTTAAAACGGCCTTGTTACTCCCTGGGGCTATATCATGTATTTCATTTTGGGCTATTTGGTTAGAAGGCTGTTTTTGGAGTACTAGAAAATAACCGCCTATTGACAACATTAATAAAACGGAAGCAGCGACGGCAATGCGGGGCCACAATTTAACAGGTTTTTTATTTTGAACCTGAGCTACAATATAGCTAAAAGATTTTTCCCTGGCGGGACTATCAGACATGTCACGTATCTGTTCTTTAGAAATATTGAAATAACTTTTATCTACAATTTCTTTTAAAATTTCTTCATGTTCTGGATTATTTAAAACAGATTCCAGTTCCTGAAGCTCATCGGGTGCAGACGTATTATCAAGATAACTCTGATATAAATAAACGATTCGTTCTCTATTCATTTTTGTAAGTGGCATTATTTAGTATAGTATTCACACTAAATTAACACCGTTTTCTTACGTAGACGTAGAACGTGATTTTTCGGGGGTATCGAAATCTAAAAATATTTCAAAACAATAATTACAGCTGCTAAATCCGCATGTTTAACCATATATCTCCTCACATTACGCAACGCAAGCTTCATATAGGATTGAACGGTCAACGTTGAAAGGCTAAGTTTATCAGCAGCTTCTTCATATTTTAAACCTTCTTGCTGACACAATTGATAAACGAGCTTTTGTTGCGGAGGAAGTAAATCTATTGCACTTTGAAGGATTCTTCGGGTATCATTGAGTATGATGCTTTCTTCGGTATCATTGTGGCCTTCAGACCATACAATGGCACGTTTTTGATTGGTTTTTATTTCAAGTTTACTGCGGCGAAGTATATCTAATGATCGGTTACGGGTAACTGCAATTAAAAAGCTTTCCACGTTCATGATTTGATTTAAATCATCTCCTTTCTTCCATAATTTTAAAAAGGTCTCCTGCACAACCTCCTCCGCTAAAAGATCGGATTTGAGTAGATACAAAGCAAAAGCATAAATTTTGTCATAATAAAAATCGTAAAGCACCCGAAAAGCACGTTGATCCCCTCCAGCCACTTTGGACAAAAGTTCATTTTCATTAAATAGGGGTTTTACAGCCATCGCAACACTTACACTGCCCTAAAATTACGGAAAAGCGGGTCAATAATAAATATAATTAACGAAATTGTTGTAATAATCAGCTTTTTACATGGAGCTTCATTTGCTGCGATAATTTATTTGAGATTTCCAACTCCGAAGTAACCTCAAAAAGATTTCCATACTCGCAACCTATATTCCGTCGGCCACGCAGATTATTTACACTGTTTTTGTTTACGCTGCCTTTGATTGATTGGCTCTTTAGACTGGACATTCCGGGACCATTGACACCTCGTTCCGGAATAGCAAACAGTTAATTCCGTAACACTTTGACCATGTTAATTTTATTGATTATCAATTCTGAATTTTCTAATTGCCCACACAACCCGGTGTCCAAAGCGTACGGAACAGCCTGATCGAGCCTCCCGGAATGTCACAAAGGATATCGCATACTTTTATTTGGAGCACACCGTTGTTGAGGTAGGAACTGTGCAGCATCAGAATTATTTCATGAATACCAGTTTGGATGAACTGGAAAAAATGGCTAATCCCGAACAATTCTACCGGGCCACCCGGCAGTACCTGATCAACAGGGCTGCCATTGCTAATACCGAGCGGTTTTTTTCCAGGAAACTGGTCGTTAAGCTTACCGTTCCAATGACAGAAACGATTGTTGGTTAATTATGCCGTAAATATGGTAATTATTGGCATAATTCACCAATAATTCACCCAGTTATAGCTATTATAACTCTTTATTGTAACCTTTATAGCCGGAAAATAGCTTAGCGAGTAAGCCAATTGTCGAAATTATTTGAGCAAAGGCGGGGTCGGGTTTGACTACGATCCCGTTTTTTAACAAATATCGGCAAGCACGCGAATGCTGGATCCGATGTATATGGTTGTGTATGATTTGGACACAGGTAATAATGATCAAATTATTGGGGTACGTCAAATATGGAATAAAAATGTCTGATGCAAACTATCGGGTTGGGCATTGCTACGTCTGCGACAGTATCTGCATAGGCATCGTTGTGTATATGATTATCGGAGTCATCCGGGACAGGCGCAACCCGGATGACGAATTCCGGGATTGGCTATAATAAAATACTCTTCGTTCTTTTTGTAATTCATATCTCTCGTAGTGAATAGACTTAGGTTAGTTAATTTTAAAGCGATTGCCCCGGGAGTGACAACGCTTTTTTCAATGTCGGCAACTTGAAACGCGAAACCCGTAAAACATTGGAAGATAAACGCATCACGAACTTCAGCTAATCTTTGGATGTTTATTTTTTTGTTCCATATGGCTTCTACTTCGAAATACTCCAGCGGGGGGATATCAGTTTCACCGCCTCCGCATTTGAACTTAATGATCGGGTTTTTGGCTACCCAGGTGCTGGTTTCTGCGAATGTTAGTATCTCCTTTAAGTTTTTAACCTGCTTTTTTGCCGCGGCCTCTCCCAGGGCTTTCTCCCGTTCTATGGTCAAATAGTTATAGAATTTCACGGCAAACGAATATTCTATAGCCGCAAGTTCAATGTTTTTTAATTGAAACTGATTGACTAAAAATTCCTCGATTTTTTTCCTTGTCGCATTCCACTGTTTTAATGTTTCGGGTGACCGTAATTTTTTTTCTACCATCTTTTTGAAGTTGGCGACATGCAGGTCAGCAACCTGTAACAGGGTAGGGGCGACCAGTTAGCTTGATCTGAAATGACTTGAAATGATTTGTTTATTTTTTGGCAGGGTGGCCAAAAGTGCATTGAAAATGCATTTTAAACAGTGTGGTGGTTATTTTCGTATGGCCGGGCGTTTTGCTAACGGACTCAATAGGAACATCGTTCTCCAGGGTTACAGTCGTTGCAAATGTGTGCCTGGCAGTATGGGTCGTTAAGTTTTTTGTAATGCCACACAAATCTGCAATCTCTTTTAAATAAGCATTCATTTTCTGATTGCTCTTCATAGGGAGAAGCTTGTTGTTCGCAAGGCAATAAGGATGTTCTTTATATTTTTCAATAATCGCTTCCGCCTGGGGAAGCAAAGGGACATTTGCTTCAATCTTTGATTTTGTTCTGTCGGTGTTGATCCAAAGTTCTCCATCTTTTCCTTTTACAATATGCTCGTGAGTAAGCTTGGAAGCATCGACAAAAGCATATCCTGTGAAACATGAAAATAAATAACAATCACGCACTTCCTCCAGGCGTTTAATAGTAAATTCCTTTTCTTCCAGGAGATAGATTTCCTCTTCTTCGAGTTCAGTTCGGGAGGTCTTTTTCGTCGTACATTTGAATTCTGCGAACGGATTATAGCTTATCCATCTATTGTTGACCGAAATTGTAATGATTCTCTTTACCCTCTTGATATAGCTCATTACCACGTTATGGCCTATGCCGTGGTTAACCTTTAGGAAATGCTCAAAGTCAGTAATGAACGAATATTGAATATTTTCAAGATAGATATCATTTCTTTTGAATTTATAGGCAATGAATTCAGATACCTTACCGCGAATGGTTTCGTATTTTGTATGTGTGGCCTTTACGACGTCTTTCCCGATCAGGCCTTCCATCTTTTTATTATGTTCATCAAAGACCTCTAAGAGTAATCGCTGTGGCAGTTCCTCACCTAAGAATTTGGCTTTAATCTTTTCCGCATTGATGAAATTCTGTGTGCGTTTCAGACCGTCATAAGCCTGATTAATGGCATTTTTGATGTTAACTATTTCAACGTTTGTCCTTTTGGCTTCGGGGGAAGAACCCTTCACAAACCCAATTTTTGCGTCCCATTTTTCCGGATCGACTTTTAAATTCAGAGAGATCTCGGACCTTTTGCCACCAAACGTCACCCTTGCATACAGGGGTATTAAACCATTTGTGTCCGCTTTTGACTTATTCGCCCAGATTAAAACTGACAGCGTGTTCGAATTTTTCATAAAACCTAATTTTAGTAAGCGATTAATATTGATTTTTAATAAATTTTGATCTCGTTCGGTATCATTTGATATCGATTTAAATCATTCAAAATCAATTAATTAATCCTCCGCTCAGTTACTAAAATAAGGTAACCCAATAGGTAACCGAATAGGCAACCGGGATGAAAAATACAGGTTAAAATGAAATAGCTTGTTTTGTTATTAGCAAGGAATTTCCGGTAACCGAATCGGGTAATTTTTCAATTGATTTTGGCATGTTTTGACATCATCTGATTTCCTTATAAGAAATTCAAAATCAATTAATTAACGCTTATTCGGTTACCTGCCAAAAAATGGCATAGGTAACCGAATAGGTAACCGAATAAACCATAAAAGTTGATATGAAACGGGCGGTTTTGGCATAAAAAAACCGCTTAAATCAATGATTTAAGCGGTTTTTGATGGTTTTGATACCATTTTTGCGGAATGGACGGCACCGTCCAATTCGCTGTAAAGCGTTCACTTATAGATATTTTAAACTAAATATCATCATTGGTACCCGAAAAGGAACCCTTGATATTTAATATTTCTTATCAAATTTTGGAAAGAACGTGGTAATATAAAGATACAAACATACCTAATTATGACCAAATTAAATACCTTCTTTTTGGGTGTTATTATCACTCTTTATACGGGAACTATCATTCAAATATTGTGATCCCAGCCATTACAATTTTCTACTTATTTATAAAAATTTAGTTGCCGGCACTCTTAATAATTAATAAAAACCTTCTTTTCAACGAGCTGAATGAATTATTTTATATTTGGGTAGTTAAATATGACTGAGCAGATAGATATTATACAGAACATTAAAAGGCTGTTTACCCGGGAAGAATTTCCTGCTAAGACGTTGCTGGTTAAAGAAGGCACGCTGACAAAGAAGCTGTTCTATATCGACAGAGGCTGCTGCCGCGCGTGGTTTAATAATGATGGCAGGGACGTAACCTACCAATTCCTGTTTGAAGGCAATTTTGCCTCGTCATTTGAAACGATCATCAGCAACGAGGTTAGCTGGTACAGTGTCGAAACCCTGGAACCCACAGTGATGTACAGTGTGGGCATCGAAGATTTCAGGAACCGCATGGACCAGCATCCGCATATCAAAGCATTTTATTACCACTATGTAGAAAAGCGGCTGCTTTTCTATCAAAAGTTATTCGTCGCCCACATCAAAGACAGCCCGGAACAACGCTATCGTGAGCTGCTCGCGCAGCATCCGGAGATCGTGTTGCGGGTACCGCAGCACTACATCGCCTCTTTCCTGGGGATCACTTCTGTTTCGCTGAGCCGCATCCGCAACCGTAAGTGATTAATTAACAATTGTTATCGTCAGACATGTTTCGTAACCGGTAATTTTGCTTCAACAAAAGATCACCGCTTAAAAACATTTAAATTAGTAGACCAAATCAACGATCATGATCACATTAACGATTATCCTTATCGCGGTTCCCATCATCCTGATCCTTGCGCTGTTTACCCGCAAAGGCATCACGACAGAATCTGCAATTGACATTAACCGGCCGCACCAGCAGGTATTCGATTACCTATCCGTTTTAAAGAACCAGGAACAGTACAATGCCTGGTTGAAGATCGACCCCAAAATCAAAATAACTTATACCGGTACCGACGGTCAGGCTGATTCGGCAATGAGCTGGGAAAGCAGTTACCGGAAAGATGGCAAAGCCCACCAGCAGCTGATTTCGCTGACCCCACCAGAACAAATCGAAGTCGACCTGATATTCGAACAGCCGGTGCCGAGCAAGGCGCGCTATTGGTTTTTGTTAACCGCATTGAATGAAAGCACTACAAGGGTAACCTGGCGCTATGAAGGTAATACCGCGCCATATTACATCCTGCGTGTCACACACTTACTATTTCAGCTTAAAAAAAAGGTGCGAAAATATATGGAAGCCAGCCTGGCCAACCTGAAAACCACATTAGAAAACAACTAACAAAAGATGGATACGACATTAATACCGGGCGGCCCGGTGCGGGGTACACGGATGACCGAAGAATATACTAAGCACCTGGGCTCTATGGTCTATTTGTGGGGCTGGCCCATGGTTAACGTGCATAATCGCGTAGCACAGTTCAGGGATATACCTGCGCCGTGCTACCTTAATGGGATCGCACCCGTTGCGCCGATCAACCACTTGTGTATGCTGACCGATTATATCAAACCCGAGCAACGCGCGGTAGCCTGCCCTAACCAAGATGTGGTTTATGGTATCGCTGGTCTTGACCTGCGTAAGGAACCGGTAGTCGTGCAGGTGCCCGATTTCGGTGAGCGTTTCTGGGTTTATCAAATCTGTGATGAGCGTACCGACAGCTTCGCCTCCCTTGGAAAACTTTACGATACAAAACCCGGGTGCTACCTGCTGGCGCATCGTGACTGGAGCGGAGAATGGCCCGAAGGTATCAGCGATATTTTTATTTGCCCTACTGATCTGAGTGTGGTGATGCCAAGAATATTTCAGTTGGACGACGCGGCAGACCGCCTGGCGATTCAGCCGATACTAAACGGCATCATGCTTTACCCGCTTAGTGAGTTTACCGGTCAGCCCCAAATAACCGACTGGTCAAAGACGCCGAGCATAACAACTGGCCATTCCGGCCAGGAGCATGAAATGGCCTGGGTAAAACCGGAGGCTTTTTTTGATCAGCTCCCGGGTATATTAAAGGAAGTGCCGCCGCTGCCCGGCGAAGAAGTTATTTATGCGCAGATCAATGCGCTGCTGGAAACCTTACAGGCAGTGCCCGATTTAAAAGCACTGGCGATACAGTGTGCTCTAAAAGCAGAAAGCGAACTGATCGCTCCGCTTTTTGATTTTGTCAATGTCGGTTACCCTGTTAAGTATAACTGGACCACGCAGCGTAATGGTGCCACCTTTGGTACGGATTACCTGACACGGGCGGCCTGCGCCAAGTCAAACATCTTTGTAAACCAGCCGCGGGAAACCCGGTATTTTTACCTGGACCTGGACGCAGATGGTGAGCGCCTTGAAGGAAGTAATAGCTACACGATCACTTTTGCAAAAGGGACGCTTCCGCCTGTTAAGGGATTCTGGTCATTGACGGCGTATAACGAAGAACATTTTTTCTCGCCCAATGCGATCAATCGCTATTCTGTCGGCACTAAAAACAAGAATCTGACAACCGCAGCAGACGGCTCGCTGACTATTTACGTTCAACACACCGCAATAGCTGAAGATCAGCAAAGTAACTGGCTCCCCGTTCCGGCCGCGCCGTTTTCGCTTTACCTGCGCTGCTACTGGCCCGAAGAGGGGGTGTTAAATGATGAATGGACACCGCCGGCTGTTATAAAATGAACTAAATAAACATGGAAACAGCAAACAAACCTTACGGCAGCGCCAGCGACCACCTGGCCAATGAACGTACCTTTTTAGCCTGGATCAGGACCAGCATTGCCCTGATGGGTTTCGGCTTCGTCGTGGTGAAGTTTTCTTTGTTCGTTAAACAGTTTTCAATGGCGATGGCCGGGCACCAGGTTATCGCTTCCACCGGTTTCTCCGGTGTTGTGGGTATCTGTTTGGTTGGGGTCGGTGCCGGTGCTGCCCTTGTGGGTTATCTTCGTTATAAGCGAACCGAAAAACAGTTGTTAAACCAGGCCTTTGTTCAACGCTCCGGCTGGCTCTTCGCTTTTACAGTCGGGGTGATCGCCTCCAGCCTGCTGCTCTTATATTATCTGCTACCAAATCTTTGAAATAATGGAAAATCAACGTGATTCAATAATTACTCTTGCACAGCAAGCCTATATCTACGGTTTCCCGCTGGTGATGATGTATGAAAGCATGCGCTCGACCACTAATTATGAAAGGCCAGTCGAGAACAGCTTTTTCGCGCCCGTTAACCAGTTCGCGCATTTCCGCACCTTTCCGGATGCAAAATTCAGAAGCATGGTTAAACCCAATAACGACACCTATTACTCCAACGCCTGGCTTGACCTGTCCGAAGAACCCATTGTATTAAGCGTGCCGAACACCAATAGCAGGTATTACCTGCTGCCGATGTTCGATGCCTATACCAATGTATTTGCCTCGCCGGGCAAACGGACAACTGGAACCGCGGCGCAAACTTTTTTAATTACCGGACCATCTTTTAACGACGACACTATTCCACCCGGAATGCAGCAGATCAAAGCGCCTACCAATATGGCTTGGATCTTGGGCCGTACGCAGGTCAACAGCCCGGAGGATGGCAAAGATGTTGTTTATGCCATTCAGGACGGCTATCATTTAACACCATTGAGCCGATGGGGAAACAGCTATCAGCCGGAGCCACATTCGGTAGATAATGGTATCGCGCTTAATGCGCCGGAGTTTGTAGAAAATATGGATATCAGCACCTTCTTTGCGGTATTGAATGAGCAATTGGCTAAAAATTCGCCGCCGGAAGCAGATGCGCCAGTGCTGGCAAAGCTGGCAGCCATCGGTATCGGGCCAGGAAAGAAATTTAATCTTTCGGCTTTTGACAATGATACACAAGTCGCATTGAAAGCTTTACCTGCGGCCGTGTTAGCGCAATTGAGAGGTATCGTAACCAAGGGTGGTAAACATGAAAACAACTGGGGAATCAACCGGAGCGGTGTCGGAAATTACGGCACTGATTATCTGGTGAGGGCTATTTTCGCGCTGGTAGGCCTCGGCGCTAACCTGAATGCCGATGCTTCTTACCCGAATTGCCAACTGGATAGCAACGGCGAACGGCTTGACGGGGGTAAGAATTACGTGCTGCATTTTAAAAAAGGACAGACGCCACCAGCCAATGCGTTCTGGTCGCTAACGATCTATGGCCCGGATGATTTCCTGGTGGACAATCCCATTGACCGTTACAGTGTCGGTGACCGTAGCGAACTACAATATAACGCAGATGGATCGCTGAATATTTACATTCAACATTTGCGGCCGGAAGACGCCAGGCAAGCTAACTGGCTGCCATCGCCTAACGGCGAATTCAGCCTGACAATGCGTATTTACTGGCCCAAGGAATCGTATTTAGATAGCATATGGGAAATCCCGGCGATTAGGCGGCTTGAATAACAATTAAAAGCGTAAAGGTTCTGTCAGTTAAAGTTCGCCCTGAATTCCATTAGAGACAATTTGGTTTTACTTTAGAACAGTTTGCAAAAGGACTACAGCTCCTTGGCTTATTCGATCAGCTTTTCATGGATGTGCTACTGGGTATTTGCCCAGTCAAAACTTTTAACGTTCGACAAACTCGGCTACACTGAATATATATGCCAAAGAAGTACCCGAATTAGTACCCTTTTTAATATTCGCTTAGCTCTAAGAAATTTTTAACAAGCAAGGTAAATGATTCATTTTGAGGGAATTTGTAATGCTTTTCTTGATTAGGTTCGAGTCCCATCCAGCTCAAATAAAAAACCTGTAAATCAATGACTTACAGGTTTTTTGCGATTTTTGGCGGAATGGACGGGACATGAAAATCGACGTTTCCGCGCTATAAACAGTGTTTTTGCCTTGGTGCTCACCGGATGCTCACCAATTTTTCACAACCAATTGACTGCGTTTGACTTAACTTAAAATTACAAAAAAACGTTGATTTTTCCAAGAAATTGATGGCCTATTTTTTCTTTTCTGCGTTCACGATTAGCAAATTAAAGGTTATCGTTAATACCCCCGCTCATCCCATCCATGGGAAAGCGCCCCGGTTATTGCTGGCATCTTGCAGCATTAACGATAACTAATAAACATATGGCAGTTATAGAAATCTTAACCAAAGAAGACCTGCGAAATTTTAAAAGCGAATTAATACAAGAAATAAGGGCTTTATTGCAGCCACAAGAGCAAGGTCAAAACAAGAAGTGGCTAAAAAGTCAGGAGGTGCGAAAGATGCTGAATATTTCGCCTGGTACCTTGCAGAACCTGCGCATCAACGGAACATTGCGCTATACCAAGATCGGCTCGATGCTTTATTACAAGCTCGAAGACATCAATACGCTATTGGAGAAAGGATTTGAGCAATGAGCTACCCACCAATGACCGATACCGCCGCCGCCGCGCCGCCAACGGCACTGGTAGCCTACCAGTCAGCTTTGAGCAGTATAGCAAAGAATACCACACTATTGGCTACTCATGTAAGCCTTTACGCCGCCCTGTTCGCCAGCTGGCAGGATTGCGGGTATACCTGCCCGTTCAATGTCAACCGGCGGCAGCTAATGACCTTCGCCAAAATTGCTTCTATTGCCACTTATCACAAATGCATCAAGGAACTCGATAGTTTAGGCTATATTAAATACCTGCCGTCTTACCATCCCAAAAAGGGAAGTTTGATCTATTGGCCGGATATTAAAGAATAACTTTAAACTACGAAATTCCCCGACAAATTGGCTCAAGGGCCGCTTGTACTGGTCTGCTATAACCATCACACCGTAAACAACCGAAAAAAATTTGGCTTGGCAGGTTGCAAAGTCAGCATGGATACGGGGTAAGAAAGCTTTTTAGCCGTACCCCGTCTTTTAAAATAAGTTGGCCGATAGCCATTGGCCGGGCGCTCGGAAGTGATACGATGTTGAGCCGGTCAAGTTAAGGTGCGGCGGTGCCGGAGCGCAGCGATGGTTCCGCCGCACCGACCAATCGCAGGCTTGAAACAGCCAACTGCCTTTCCGAAGTAATTCGGAACGGGCACCCAGAGGGCAGCAAGGTGTACCGGTAGGTAGGCCTTGCTGGTTTGCGGTTGAAAGCCTGACGCGATACCTTGTATTTTGAGGGCAGGCTTCTGATTAGGCTTCCAACTGGAACGTAACCATGAGTTGGTCATATACATTTTTGACGTTTACATTGCCCAATCCCATTTCCTTAAAGATCGCTTTGTCCGGCAAGTCCTCTGCGGCTATTTTCATAAAGGTTCGCAGCTGTTCTTTAATGGGGTCGGGCAGTTCATACACTTCTCCTTCATTCATCATAACCGCCATGCGAAAAACATCAGCCTTGTGTTTTTTCAGGTGTTTTTTATCTTCCGTACCGCCTTTGGCAATACGGTCCGCTATTTCTAAATAGGCTTTGGCCTTCAGGCAGATCAACGCTTAGGTGTTGGCGCGATGCAAACCGTCTTCATCGATGCTGTGTTCGATCATAAAATTATAATAGTTGTCATCCATTAATATGGCGGACAGGCTGGACAAATCATCATCTACAGGGATGGGCGTTAAATGCGCCCCTTCCTTTAAATCGATAGTATCGGGCGTCCTGGAAAATAGCTCTACCTGGAACGGGAACGAAGTATCTTCCGGTTTCATAAAACGATAGTATTGCCTGCCGTCTTCGCTTTTCTCCTGTCGTTCATATTTGCCATCCTGTATGAATTGCCAAAACTGGGTGACAAATGTTGCGGTCAGGGCCTCTACCACTAAAATAATATCAATATCCTTTGTCGCCCTCGGGATAAGGTCGGCACCTTCGATAATCACATCGCAGGCGGTACCGCCGATCACGACATAATTATCAGGGAACGCCGCGAAATATTTTTTAAAAACGTCTAATCCTCTTACCATATCTGTTTCTCTATAATTTGATCTAATGCCATTTCAACCCGTTCATCCGTATGATCGCGCAAGCTTAAATATAAAGACAGCGGATCGACGACAGGCAAATCTGTCTGTAACTCTCCGGCTAATTTCCCCGGATGGTATTTCCAGACTTCGAGCCCGATCTTGCCTTCCTGCTCATTCAGGTTAAGGAGGCTTCCTTGTTCCTGTAACTCGTAAAAAGTATTCCGGTCAACTGCGTAGTTTGGTTGCCTGCTGGGATTCATATCGCTGTATTCCGGCAAAGCAGAAACCCCCGCCAAAAGCATAAATGGTTTTACCGGCTTATCATCGGCATATACTTTTTTCAATACCGGGTTAATCAGTAATTTCCGGTGAAGTAAATCATTCCATAATTCTCCCCGGTCTAAACGAAAACGGATAAATTTTTCTTTGTCACCGGTTACTTCAACAATTTCTTCTTCGTTCAGGTTATCGACCGCTTTGGTTATCGCCATAGGGCTATAACCTGTTTTTTCTGCGATGGCTTTAAAAGGATGATCCTCCATCTGCCATTTTTCATACCGGTGGATCAAATGATAAATGACCAGGAACTGCGCAGACGGCAGCAATGTTTTACTTTTTCGTTTAACATGGTCAGCGAGGTCATTTTCCCGCAGGTCCATTAACAGACCGGGTAAAAACAATTGCTTGCCCGGCACAATAAAATTAATGCCCTTTTCGATCAGCCGCTGCCGGTTATAAGCGGTAATTTGCGGCATCAGCAGAACAACTGTTGGAAAAGTCTTTTTAAGCAAGTCAAATTGCTTTTCTGTTTGTAAAATGCTGATATGCGTTACATCTTTGGGACAAGCAAATACCAGCTCCCGCTGGTATAGTTCCCCCTGCAATAGCTCATAGGTTTCCCGGATATACAAAGGCAAGCCCGCTAACCTGCTTTTTGGCAGGACTTCCAGCTGAATAGCTTGTCCAAGCACGTCTTTTATATAAGGCGCTATATCGATCATGGCCGTAATAAACTAAATTATATATAATAAACTTAATACGTTTATTATGCAAATATAGGTTTATTATATATAATTTTATAATAAAATTGTTTGATCAGCACGATAGGACGAATGCTCCTGGTAACGCACATAACCCAGTTGGTTCGTTAACAGCCGGGTATCGCCAATCCTGAACTCCGGCGTATTCACATGATGATGCCCGTATATCCAGCATGCAGGCTGTGCCGTTTCGACCAGTTCGAATAACTCAACGGTAAAAGCCTCGCTGAGGATATTGCCTTTATATTGTTCGGGGTAATTGAAATAAGTAGGGACATGGTGGCTAACCACCACTTTTTTCATAGTTGTTCCCTTGTCGCTTAACTCCGCTTCGATAAAAGCCAGCCCTTCGGCATGAAGCCGGTTATAATGGTCAAATGAAAAGGGATAACCATCATATTTTATGATACGGAAATCATTCATATTTCGCTGGATATCCCACCAGTTCCCGGCACTCAATTTTGACCATAAGGTTGAAAAGATCAACTGCACGTCACCAGTCTTCACCGACCAGTTATTGACCAGGCTCACATTACTACGGATACTTTCACAAAAAGCGTCCTGTTTTTTGGCCGCATCGAAATGATAATACTCATGATTGCCCGGCACCCAGTAAGTGTGCTGAAAATTATCCGAGAGATAATCAAAAAAATCCCGGTGCTTGTCTATTAATATAAAAGGCAGCACATCACCCGCGAGCACCAATATTTCAGCCGCCGGTATAATCGGGTTGTTCTTTATAAAGGCTTTATTCTCCGGGAACTCCAGATGCAAGTCCGAAGCGTATTGTAAAAGCATAGCGAAGGTGTATGTTCTTGTTCCTGTAAAAATAGCATCTAAAAACAGCCCGGCAAACGTCGCGTAGCAAAATGTGAATCACTATTTTTACAGCGTAGTAAAAAACGACGAAATGAGCGTAGTAAAAAGGCAGCATTATGTATGGAGGGCCTATCTAAGGCCCTGGGCTGAAAATGAAAGTATATGGACCAACTTTATACAGTTAAATAAAATTGAGCGGACCAGCCTGATGGGGGTCGCCCAGGAAAAATATTTTTATAAACTTGTTGATTTTACGGATGCCGAAGAAGCGTTTTTAAAAAAATACATTGACCAGTGCAGTCCAGCTGTTCTGAAACCGCTCAATTTTGACTTTTTGACCCTGTTCACCAGCACGGGTAAATTAAAACAACAATTAGAACAGGCCCTAAACCCGGCAATAGATAAAGAAAAATATGCGGAAGAAATCAGGAAGTTAGAAATCAACCTGATGGAGATCGCCCACGGAAAAATGGAGAATTTGGGGCAAAAATTGATCACTTACAGAAGCCTGGAAGACCTGAAAACCATCGAAGAAAACGATTACATATTCGAGGCAATCATGTTTTTGTGTTTTCAATATTTTAGAACAAGGTGTATGCGAAATGCTGCTTTACGAACTTTCATAGGCACCCCTTATGAAGAATTAGCAAAAAAATCATGGAACATATTGAGCTATGTAATGGCGACCACCCTGGCGCGAAGCATTTCCCTCGACCCCAGGCTTAAGTTTATTTTCCACGAAAATAAAACTACCGAACATTTTATTACTTCAGACCAACCCGTATTTAACATCCTCAATGACCAGGTTGATGAAAACGGTGAAGTAACTGAGCTGGAATTATATTATCCGATCTCATCAAAGCATGCCTTGGCCCTACATTTTCGGAATGACCAGCAGGAAAAATACGTAAGTAATGATGCAGATACGGCGTTGATAGCCTATTTAAATAAAAAGGTTATTGAAAATGCTGACTTCTACCTTTTTGCCGATAGTAAAGCGCAATTAGAATTGCTGAAATGAAATAGTAAGATTCATCTGTTAGCAGCCTGATAAACAGCTTCCTTAGAGAAAAGAGCAAGGGTATGGCTGGCGGTAAGCGCGGAAATGCCCAGGTCACGCAACGCGTGCTGTGGCATTTCGGGACGTGCGAGGGGTATCCGCCTGCCATGCGCTTGCTGCGCGGTGTGACAGGCGGGTGAGCGAATGAATGCAGGCTTTAGCCGCATGAATGAGTGAACCGGCATAACGCACGGGACTAACCTTACAGCGTCTTCAAAGCGTTACGGATAGGAGCAAGTATCCCGCATAGCGGATACTGCGGATAGCCGGACCCGGCGGGAGCCGGGTAACGCCCAACGTATTCTTAATAATCGTATCTTTAATTGAAAAAAAGCGTCCGATATCCATTTAAATTCGAGCCAAATAAGCAATCCATGTATTATACTAACCCGTCATTTTCCAGCGTATATGACAAAATCATGGAAGATATCAAGCTACAGATTTTAAAAGACACACCAGCTACGATTATAGGCACCAGTGCTGATGAACTGGCGGACTATTATTTTGAAAAAAGACATTACACGCCTATCGCAATCGACCCGGAAAGACAAGAAACGATCGAACAAAAAAATGAAGTGAGAACTGTCCGCGCAGAGCAACGCGACCCGATGTACCGCAATGAGGGGGACTTGAAATTTGAATATGAATCCATCCATGTAACTATACCCATTATGCCGCACCCCAATCTCGACGAACTGTTGAAAATGCGGCCGTCTACATTTTCGTTAAGCGGTAGTACAAATAAGGTAAACTGGAAAAAAAATACTGCCGAATTCACTATTGATATAAAAGGTTACGGCTTTACTCATGACGAAAAATGGATCGTCAACGAAGTGACCAACCTCAAACAATATGTTTATAATCACATCCATATCGTTAAAACAGAGATCGAAGCTGAGAACGCCAAGTTGTTGCCCAAGATCAAAGCAGCCATAGAAGCCCGGAAAGCAAAGCTAACAGAGGACAAAGAAAAGTATAACGCATTATTTAAGCAGATAGGTATCCCCTTAAAAAAGAAGGAAGATGAAGTGGTTAAGCGTATTCAATTGGACACCAAGCCACTTGTCCAACGGGTAAAACCTAACCCGTCACAGCCGGAGAATTATGTGATCGACCGCGACAAGGTTTTAGATGTTATACATATCCTGGATAACTCAGGCATCCAATTTGAAAAGACGCCAGCCACTTTTGAAAACAGCGGCGAGAATGACTTCAGGAATATACTGCTGGTTGGCCTCAATACGGTATTTCAAGGCAAGGCGACTGGTGAAACTTTTAATGCAAAAGGCAAATCTGATATTTACTTAAATATCGATAAGGGAAGTATCCTTGTTTGTGAATGTAAAATATGGGGCGGGCAAAAGCTATATGGCGATACGATTGATCAACTATTGGGCTACCTGACCTGGCGGCAAAACTACGGTATCATGATTACATTTGTAAAAAACAAAAGCCTGACCAATGTGCTAACTGAAGCCGAAGCTGCTATTAGAGCACATACATCCTATCGCAGTAATTTTAAAAAAATAGCGGCTACGCATATGATTTCGAACCACGTTTTGCCATCAGATGAATTTAAGCTGGTTGAAGTACACCACTTGTTTTACAATATATAAAAATAGCCATAGCATGAAACTATGACTATTTTAGATTGCGATATCGGTTACCTGGATTTTTTTACGGTTTGAACGTAAGTAGTTTTCGGATTGTTTTTAACCTGCTGGTTGGAAACAGACCTTCCGGTAACGGCGCTTTTATTTACTTTGACAGTTATTTTACTCAATTTAAATACCTCCTTTCGGTAGTTGTTTTTAATTAAAAAAAGAAGCAAAAAACAATTTCAGTTTATCGAACCGTGACTTCCTTTTCAAAGCCTTTGATTTTTCTTTTAATGGCGCTTCTTGTTTCAATTCCTGAAAATCAGTTGACTTCGCGTAATAATTACCTTTACGCTTTTTATCTCTATCCCTACCTCTTTGCACTTGCTCATCGTCCCAATTCCCCGCTTTTTCAACACAGCTATTGGTGATCCAATAATGCGACCTGCATGGGAACTCCCAATTACCAATAGACGGCGTCAGTGATATATTTTCGCCATCAAAGCTTAGTTGCCAGTCTGTGGGGGAAAATGGTGTAGGCACTTCATTACCACAGCCACAAATACAAAGATGCAACGCCGTACGGCGTTGCATGGAAATATAAAGCGTTCCCGCCTCTAATTTTTCCGGAATAGCGTCAACAAACTTATGCCTTAATGTCTCCATTTAATATTTCTCCTACATTTAAAGTATATGATGAGTGATATTCGCGCCGGCGGTCTTGATAGAAACCCAACAATTTTTTCCATTTGATGACCGCAAAAATGGCGTTCTGCGCATTGAGTTCGGCTATCTGGATATTCTCATCGTATTCGTTATCATCGCCATCTTCAGAGGTGACACGGGTATCCAGGTGGTCATTCTTTTCCGGGGTGCCGGTCGTGGTACGAAGCAGCGCGGTGAGTTGTCCGTCTACTAAAGTTACACCCATTCCCGTATCAATAAAAGGGATGTTCATTTGTAACAATAATTGAATAATGCCATACCGGACCGAGTTCTTGTCAACGCAAATAAATACATGATCCAGCCCAATCAGCAAATCAGAAGTGTTTGAATTGATGTACGCCTTTTGCGGCTTTATACCCCTGTGCATTTTAGAATAAATGCCGGAGAAATAGTCCACTTTTGCAAACCGGCCTTCTAAGTCAGCAATTGAAGCTGCACCCGGTGCCCTGAATGCATTGTGTACGTTGAATTCATCATCGTCAAAAAGGTGTATTTCCGATACTGGTGTTTTAGCAACAAAGTCCAGGACATAGGAACCCGTGCCGCCCAAGCCGATGATACCGACTTTCAGGCCCTTAAATTTCTGGCTCAGCTCCAGGATATTCGCCCGGCTGGAGTTCGTATCGTAGTAATTAAACACACCGCTTTCTTCTTCATCAGCCAGCGGTTTATATGTTCTGGCTGTTTCAACAGGATTTATTGCCCTTGCGGCGACACTGATCATATTGACATAACGAATAATCTTTTCGTAATAATTATCGTAATTAAGGCGTCCTTCCAGCTTGCTGGAAAGATAATGGTTGCCTGCTATGCCCTCCAGCAGTGGCTTATTCGGACTGGAGTTAACAATTTCCAACATCGCCTCGCCAGTTGCATGGCAGGGCATCTCACCTGAAAAGTACATCGTATGATTATGCGGTTGGCCAGCAACATTGGCGCTATCCAGGTTTAGCGCATCAACCAGGACTCCGTACTTTATTTCTTTCTCCTTGGTAACGTAAGGTATGTGGTGGATACATACGTACCCACCTTTTATTTCAATTTCATACCCCTCGTCCCTGATCTGCTTCAGATCAGGGCTAAGATTTATCACTTGGTGCTGCATTGAACATCATATGATTGGTTACAAAAACACTTGTGCCTTTAGCTAATTCGCCCTTTGGATTTTGCGGCGGCCCGTCAAAATAAGTTACCAGATAATACTTAACCGGGCCTTGTACCGGTTTGCCCTCGCGGGCGATGGCCACAACCTGTTCATAAGAAATGGTTTTTTCCTTCCATTGCTTATCCCGGCCATTTACGCTGATAGTTACTTCAAAAGGTTTTTCCTTCGAAATAAAGTGCTCCCTGCCGGGACGCGCCAAATCCACTTCCTCATCATCTTTGATAAGGTCGTCTTTATAAGGAGGCACATTGGTAAGGAAGATATCATCATCAGCAGGGATATTTCCAAGCTTCCTGATGTGGCTGCCTTTAATATATTGCACATACGAGATAAACGGTTCACCGTTGATGGTAAACTTCAATTTATCCTCCACAAAAAAATGTTCCACATCCTTACGGGCAAGGTCTACTTCTTTATCGTTTTCAATTAATTCAGGCTCGTAGCCTTCCTGTACCGCCAGGTACAATTTTATATCTTCAGGGATACCGGCAAGCTTTTTTAAAGCGGCGCCTGTAAGATATTGTTCAATTGTTTCAAACTGCTTACCGTCAATAAAAAACAGCAAGGCTTCTTTATTATCTTGTTTCATGGCGAAATCAAAATTTAAACTTGTTATAAAATCGGGTTAAAGTGCTGCCTATCGTTTCGGCAGCAGGCTGAATCATATCCAGCAGTTAGCTTGTTTTTTTAATTTATATAAGTTTAAATCCGACCATTCAGGAACTAAACGGGCTAAATCAGCTCTTTTTAGGTGAAAATTCGTCGATAGCTTGCAGAATTGCAAAAAAGGAAGTAAGTTTGATTTCCACATCGTACTTACTTAAAAGGCAGGAGCTTTTAAGGCTTTGCTCTTTTTTGCATTTACAGCCAGGGCGATTTTTTCCTCCTGGTTTTTTTATGTATATAATTTCTCCATTTCCTTGTTTCTACATTACTGTTAAGCAGCTTTTATTAGGTGATATATCTGTACCATTCGCTGATCGTTAACGGTGCGCCTGATGAACTCGTCAAAGTTCAGACTCACTACCTTCCCCGCTTTTGCGATAGCTTCCAAATGCATATCCTCACCTGAAAAAACTATAGCCATATCTTGTGTTTTCGCCAGGAACAAAGAGCTAAGGTCGCCTAACGATGCTACCGTTCTTTTGCCAATAATCCAATTATCAAATCCATCATCTGTATGCCCAACGCTAAGATCAGTATGTACCTGTATCTGCTTCTTCAACATCAAACCATATTCGTTGAGTTTAATGCTCGATATGAAAATACTATGGCGAGCCAGTATTCCGCTTAATATATTATGTTTTCCCAGCCGCGCCAGTAATTCCATATCGTTGATTATAAACATTAGCTCCTTACATTAAAAGTTAAACCGTTAAACTCCTGTTTTAAATGATCAATTTTCATCGCACATAATTCTGCCGCCTTTGACCATGATAATTTTTTCTCATTTATCCCCTTTATGATCATGTTTTTGAAACGAGTGGCTTGTTCCCGACATTCAAACTTGCCGAAGTTGTTTTGATTGTTCCCGCCCTTGTACCATTCATCATATGCTTGCCACCATTCTTCGCTTGTTTTCTGATCGATATAATCAGTCTGTTTAGCTCTTACAATAAGGGCTTGTATAGATATACCATACCGCTCTTTAATTCTTTTAAGTTCAGCAAGCGAGATTGTCGTCCTGTTCTTACCAAATTCCATATACACCGCTTCATCAACAATCAACACAGCACCGGCAAAAAAATCGCAGTAATATTCAACCTTCTTATCGGAAAATCCCTCCACAAATTCCAGCACGATATGCCCTAATTCATGCAAGGCAGTTAGCCGCTTCCGTTCCAGGTTCGGTATGCGGTTCAGGACGATTATCGGTATGTCTTTATTTATATCCCCGCTAAGCCCAAGAAAATCTTCTGACCGGTTAACCTCGACAACCAATATCCCTTTTGATTCCAAAGTTTCTACTACGTCGTCGATAGGTGAATTGCCGATCTTCCATTTTTTCCTTAGTGTTTTAGCCGCTTTCTCAATATCCTTCTCGTTAGCGATTTTTACCCCTTCCAGCGGATTGTCAAACTGGCGGTTATAGCCCAGTATTAACTCCACCTCCAAAAATTTTGAAACATAATCGACCACTAACTTTTTAACCTCTTTTAAATGAGTGCCAATGTCAAAAATCCTGGGCGCATCCCTGAATCTGATATTATCAAAATCTAATGGACTACCATCAGCATTCTCATAAAAATAAGTAAAGGGAACGGCGAATAAATCCGACAGCTTTAGCAATGTTTCAGCCCCCGGCTTCGACAATCCATTTTCAAATTTAAATATGGATTGCCTGGCTATCCCGACTTGATCAGCTAACTGCTGAAAGGAAAGCGATTTGCCTTCCCTTAAATCTTTGAGCTTTAATCCTAATAAATTTTCCATACAACAAATATAATACATTGTAACCTAAAAAAAAATTTATTCTTTTTTAGGTTACATCATCGCAAAATAATGCGATAGCTGTTATATGGTCTGTTGTAAATGCTTTCCCATCCCATGTTAACCAGGCGCTGCGTTTCAACACCGATTAAATCGAGCATCCTTTAGGAATAGTTGGTCTGCAGCGAAGCAAAGATCAACTGTTCCGAACCATTCGCAGGCCTGAAACCGGCAACTGCCTTTCCGAATTAGTTCGGAACGGGCACCCGAAGGGCAGCAAGGTGTACCGATAGGTATGCCTTGCTGGTTGCAGGTTGAAGGCCTGAAGATGATACCCATTAATCATATAAATCAAAGCGGCTTTATATGGCAGACTTCCATTTTACCGATGTTGGGTTCGGCGTTATCTGCATAACTTGTCCATGTTATATGATTACCAGCTTCGGTTGAATTATAATTAATCGGTATAGAGGTAAGAAGAACTCTCATACCTGGAAGAACGGGATCATATCTCGCCGGGCCGTACTGTTTTGGTTTTGCAATGGGGCCTTCATAATGCCAATCAGCATTTGGCGCAACCGGGTCCCTTACACACGAAGCGAATACAGCGGATAGCCTGGTCCCTGTGGTAGCGGGAAACGGCCAAATGGTTTAAACAAAAAGCTACAAATAAAATATCGTAAATTTATATCGGAATTAAACGCCAAAATAATAACATTAGCAACTTAATGGGTACCTGTGAGCTATGCCGCGAACGACCGGCAAATAAGAAAAATACGCATTACCTGACAGACGGTATCATTAGAAGTTGTTTAAATGAAGACGGCTCCAATGCAAGGGAAAAAGCGATGATGTTTAACATCTCCTGGAATGAAGATTCTATTGAAGCAAAATTCCAGCGTAGCACTTCAACAGATGCCATTGCACGGACCTATGGCCGGGAGGCAAAAGAGGAAGAAATAGATGAAGCCAAAAATGTTCCTTTTTCAGTCGACTATGTTTTTTGTTCGGAATGCGAAGACATTTTTACTGAAATTGAAAACAAGTTTATCAAGGATATCCTGCCACAATTGCGCGGTAAAGACTTTACAGGACGGCCAGAAATCACTTTGGATGATACGTTTACAGTGCGAAAGTTCTTTTTACTTCAGGTTTACAGGACTGCTATATGTGATCCTGATTACCAGATTGATAATGCCCTCGTAGAAAAGTTACGCGAGATCATTTTAGGGATAAACAATGATATAGAAACACTCAAATCTATACCGCTAAACATAACTTACCTCAACACAGTTGGTGCAGATTATGAATATACTAAGAACACCGTAGGCGTAGCCGTAATAGAAAACAATAAGCTGATATTATTCAATGACTTCGTTATTCAAGTGTTCGATGACATTAAAAACGCCTCTTTCGTAGACCTCTGGGGTATAAACGATAGAAGGGATTTTAAGTACTTTACCAATTACTGTGAAGAAAGGTTCAGGGTAAAAATCCTTGATAATAAGCAGCGATTGCAGGCTTGGGATAACTATCATAAGGAACGGGCCAACAAACAAGTCAATTTTTACAGGCGCACTTTTGCAGTCAGTTACATAAAGCAGCATCACCGTCCACCCGCTCCCGGTCTGGTTAGAACATTTATTGATGCGATCATTAACAGCGATGAATTTAATAATGAGCCAAGGTATTCAACAGCACGTTTCAAAAAACTCCAGGAAAAATATCTTCAGGTAAAATAACAACTACGGCTAAGTGTAGGTATATTTAGTGAGTAAAATGGGGTTGTCGTTAGCAGAACCCAAAAACCCGGCAAACCTTCACAATTATTTTATATTTCTTCCCAGCTGTCTCCCAGTGCTACCTCAACCGGCCGCTGGTGCTCATAATAAATATTTACAACGCCTAAATAAGCAGGATCAAACAACTTATTATTCCCAGCAACAAGATCATCGTAAACATCTGTCCGATAATCCAGGTCATGGCCCCAAAATATTCGTGCTGTCAAAAACATAGCAAATGGGAAAGCAATGCGGAACAACTTATCATTTTCCCTTTGGCTTACCTGTGGTAAAAGCTGACGAACAGTATTTAAAGGCGATGACCAAATATGACTGCGGTGCTCCCGGTCATCTGGAAATTTCACTGGCAAGTCTAAGTGCCTGTATCGGTATAAAAGTAAATGTGCATTGGGCACCATGTCGTGTATATGCTGAACCTGTGGCAGTTCCAGTGATTCAAATGAACCTGATATAAACTGCCTTTTTGCTTCGAGGCAAGCTACACCTTTTAAGGTTTCGCCTGTTGTAAATTGGATATTGACCAGGAGCGCAATATCCCCATAATTAGTTTCTTGTTTACCCCTGTTTTTAAAAGAATGCCAATCAACGATCTTAGAAAAGTTTGTAAAGCGGACGGTTTTGTTACTAAACAGTCTCCTTAATTCACGCATTAACAGAAACGAAATATGATTTTCATCCCACTCATGAGGATAAGCCTCATGACAGACGCCTGCAAACAGGTGCTCTAACTCAGGTACTGTTCTTCTCATTGGGAAAGTTTTAGGGGTGATCCTGGTTTTATGTTTCGTATAGTACCAAAAATTTCATGCCGGATTTGATCCATTTTTTTACAGGCATTATCTGATAGCATATAAACCGGACAGTCCGAATCACCGCAGCCGCAGCTTTCGATTTCCTTTTTCCGGCTCAAATCAACAAATGTATCGCGTAGCTTCACGACCAGTTCATATAAATCCGCTATTTTGGCTTTCAAACCAGCATCTTTGAGTTGGTGCCTTGACGGGATCTGTTTGATCAAGGTGCCATCTCGCAACCGGTGGACACCTGTATTCAAAACTTCAATGGTATCAGTTATCGCTTTTCCAAAGTCCGGGATATTCACCTCCCTATAGAATAGCGTTTTAAAAGCAGGGCGGTCAAAACAATCCACTAACTCTTTAATAATTTGAGTATCGGTCATTGCAGCGCTGTTTTCCGGAAAACTATTTCCCTCGAAAAACCGCTTTAACAATTCCGGCGCCTGAAGTCTCATATTTTCTTCAATATCAGCGCCGCTCCAGACCTCAACATTGTTAATGCCAACACCTTGGGCATAAGATTTGATACTTTTATTTATGCCTGCCGCAACCTTGCCCCCGCAAACCACGACCAGGTTATCTGGAATAGCGTTGGCCTTAACTAATTTATCAACGTCATCTTTGGCTTTTTTGAGTGTTAATGCCTGGTAGTTGGCACATAAATAGCAGTATGTTTCCCCATGATTTTCGCCCCAAATATCCTGCCCCTCATCGTGGCCCGACTGACCTAACCAATCGATAGTTTTCCAGCTTCGCAACCTTTTTACAAATGCAAAAATTAACCTTTCAAAATCTGACCAGCTGAGATCGTCAAAGTGGATACGATGTACGGTTTTATTTATAGTTCCCGGATTGGGGCTGTCCGTGATGGATTGTTTTTTTGCTTCATTATTTAGCCACTCTTCAAAAAGCTGGGTGCAAACTTCGGAATTCTGCTTTTTTTTAAGAATAGGCAATATTACGTATCGCATGTGCTTCAAAAAATCATTCTGTGAATGTTTGGTATTAGCCTTGTAGAAATTATAATGATGATCAATTACTTGGCTGATATTGTAGATAGGCTTCCATCTTTGAAGCTTGCGAACAAATTGCTGGTCGTAGTCTTCATCCGTAGTATCCCTATACGTTGTTTTACTGTCGTAACCACTCGTACCCCAAAAGTCGCTTTTTCTGCGGCCTACAGTAAGCCATGCTTGCTGCGAACCGAGGTCTTTTAGTGCTAAAGCATCTCCCGGAAGGTCTGTTTTGTCACTTACATCAAAAAATGGATTCATAATTTAAAGCATTTATAAAGAGTTTTGGTTTAAATTGAAGCTGTAAAATTAGAGTGTTGGTTGCTTCATTTAAGCTGGTTTTATTATATCAATAAACATAGATGGGGTTCTGCTATAAATGACAATCAGCCCTTTTTTTGCCCTGCTGATCCCAACGTAAAATAATGTTCTGCCATCAGACTCATTTTCTATCGTAAGCGGATCATACGCTCTTTCTGCACGGTTCCACAATTGAAACGGAATGCGTCCGTGATTCATTTCATTTAATATTACCACCTCGTATTCAAGACCTTTAACCTGGTGAATAGTATTTACCATTATGCCGTCAACACCCGATAGTGTTTCGAGATATTTTTCAAGTGTCCATTTCTTTCCTTCTTCTTCATTGATCAAGCTAAACATTTCATCAAATGCAGAATGAGAAAAGTCGAAAATGGAGCTAAATATTTTTTTCAATTCAATTAAGCCATCAAAGAGCGTCGTTTGCTTGTTTAGATTTCCGATTTGTGTAATGATTAGATTTGCTGCCTGATTGATTTGTTTTTCAGTAAGGGAAAGGTTGTTTTCGAATCCGTGTAACTCAATATTTCTTCGAACAATCCTTAAATTTCTGATCGTGGTGGCGTGTAAAAAACGGGCAACGCTCCGCAATAAGCTAAACGTCGAATGATTAAATGTTTTATGTGGCAGCGCTCCCATTCCAACAATCCGGTACTTGTCTCTTAAATTCCGGCTTACGTCTAAGGCGTCTGTCCACCTCGTTGTTAAGATAGCTATTTCTGATAAAGGGGTATCCCTTGAAATAAGCTGATTAAGGTAGTTTTCCAACGTCGATTTCAAGCTAAGAACCGGTGTTTGTTTTATGACAATTTTATAATCAGCGTCTTTATAAACAGATTCGTTGATCAGTTTTGGATGGTCAGGAAATAATGCACAATAAGCGTTTATAATGTTGGTGGTTGAGCGATAAACATGAGTAAGGACCTCAATATTGCAGGAAAAATCTATTTTAGCTTCTTCAAAGGCGTTTTCAATGGCCCCGGCAAAACGGTATATCCGTTGTTTTTCATCACCGACCATAAAAAAGGTACATATTCCTTTTGCATTTATATGTCTTAAAATCTCGTATTGAAATAGATTAGTGTCCTGAAATTCGTCTACTGATATTTCGTAAAACTTACTGGCGAGGGATGATGCGACAAAACCGTTTTCAGTTACTATCTTATAAGATCTATACAGAATTTCGTTAAAATCAATAGCCTTTTTTACTTTTAAAAAATCATAAAACAATTCGGCAACATATTCTAAAGTAACATTGTGCGCCCATTCAATGGTAATGTCCAGATTGCCCTTAATATCTTTTTTTATCTTATTTAATTCATCTAACGCGCTATTTCCTAATTCCAATTCAGAATGCAATTCGACAAACTCTAAAAGTTCATCGTAAGTGACGACCCGTGGCTGCCCCCACTTATAAAGCCACCCGAAAGGACGTAAAATATATTCGAGACAAAAGCGATGGATAGTTCCGATAAATAAATCAGCATGATTATTAATAACCAGCCTTGACGCGATTTCATCAGCCCCGGCGTTGGTATAGGTAATTAAAGCAAGTGATTTTCGGTGAGGTAATGTTTCCAACTTATGCTGCGCCCTGGCTACCAGGGTCCGGGTTTTACCTGACCCTGGTGATGCGCAGACAAGCGTATTGCCGGGAGAATTAAAAACAACTTTTGATTGAATGTCGTTCAGCTTCATATTAAGTCTTTGGCCTTGACCATGTGCATAATCCCGTCCTCAACGTTTTTTGGCACCACAAAATCGCTATCTATTAATAAGCTCAGTTCCTGTGCAAACCTTCCTTTGGAGATAGTGCCGCTGATTTTCGCCAGCAGCTTTTTCACCCACAATTCGGGATTATCCTTAGTTGAACTCAGTAAATCTTTATAGGATTCTTCGTGCCCGAGATTTTCAAAACAGGATTTCAAATATTTTTTATTTACCTCCCGGTTTGGAAATAAATCTGCTTCCAATGTAATATTGCCGGAGCAAACTACTACGCGATCTTTTACCTGAAGCTTGCTGGCGTTAGCAACAGAGGTTGTTGTAAATTCATCATCAAAATTTTTATGGTCACCGTCGATGATGGCTACTGCGGGAATTTCAAGATTCCCTTCCTGAACGAGTTTTAGATACGGGTCGAAATACCGGCAGTAGATAGGAACCACCGAGATATTATGTTCAGTGAGATTGATCCCATACTTTTGAGTAGAAATTGCGGGGATAATAAATTGTTCTGCGACACCCTCAACAAAAATTACCGCTGAAGCAAAAAATAGTTCACTTCTTGTAGCATCAAGATATCGTTTTACGAATTTCTGCTCACGGGGGGTAAGAGTGGTATTTTTAAAAGGCGAAAAGGATTTCACCCTGTTTTTCATGGTCTTAAACAACACGTTAAGATTTTTATAATCACAATCACTTGCTATGTGCGTTGAGTGAGAAGTCATCAATACCTGTGTTGTTTTTAATTCATTGAGGTTTGAAAAAAGGATTTTTTGTAACTGAGGATGCAGATGTGCCTCTGGTTCTTCAATCAACAGAATGTTTATTTCATGCGCCTGGCTTGAATTTTCAAGTTCTGCTATAAATAAGCTTAGATAGAGTATGTTCTTTTGACCTAAGCCTAATATCTGAATCGGAACATTGTTATCTTTATTAGGGTTAAAAAAGATATTCATCTGGCTCCAAGCGTCTTCGTCAAAATTTGACAAAAAGCTAATTGAAATGGGGAATGAGAAATATTCACCGGCAATATTGGTCCCCTTTGTTTGAATATTTTTGGCCAATTCGGGTATAAAAGGTAATTTATTAAGTGACGTGGATGAGGTCTTTAAAATATTTTTAACGCTCTCCAATTCTGCTTTGGCTTCTTTACGCGACTGGCAATATTTGCTTAACAACGATTTTGTACTTCCCTGAAGGTCAGAATTGATGTTTCTGAAAGCGTTGATATAGTAAAGATTGATCCCATCCAGGTCACGGAAAGTGATCGCATGAGCCTGCTCGACAATAGTATCGAAATCCAAGTCATTGCAGCCTGCAAACAGCTTCCAATGAAAGTCATTGATGTTTACACGATCAGGGATAACAGCAGCAGAAGAAAAGCGATTCTTATGCGCAAAAAGGTAAGTGATCTGAGCGGTTGTATTGCTCGTTTTACAGGAATGAAATGTCGGAAATTCAGCCAGCTTTTTGCTATACAATTCAATACTGATCAGGATGTGATCATCATATTCCAAATCATTTCTAAACCCATAGAAATCTTTTATTTCAAGATTACGTGTGTTATAGGAGAGGTCTTTGTCTAAAACCAACCTAATAGCCCAATACAGGTTACTTTTCCCGATATTGTTTTCACCTATTATCGTTTGAAAGCCTTCCGTAAAATCGATTTCGAAGTCTTTAAAGTTCCTGAAATTTTGGATGATGATCTTGCTGATATTCATATACGATAAGTTTAGACTAAATAGGTTCCTGATTTATACTGTAAAAGTATGAAAACATCTGTGGTTAAATAAATTACCGATTGTTGTATAGATACGAAGGGTTTAGGGGCAAGGACATTTATTGTTTAAACGATAGTTTAGCCGTGCGACGTTCCCGCAGAGCCAACCCGTATCTTCGTGTAGGATTTGATAAAATAAATAAAACTTAGCTAATTTCGTAGCCTTAAACCTTCAAATGAAACGTAGCCCATGAGATGGACAAAGCTGGTTGAAAAGTTGTTTAAAGTCTTATTTGGCGGCGGGGATGTACTGGCAAAAGAGAAGATCATTATTAAAAGACTTAAGACCTGTCAGGATGAAAAGGAAATCATTGCCCTTTGCAAAGGGCTTGAATTATTAGGTACGATTTATTCATTCCCTACGCTAATGGCGCTGCTTAAAGACGAGCCGCCCCGTATGATTGAGCGGGCTTTGCAAAACGGGTTCGATAGCATCGCGTACAAATATCTTAGCGATAAAAGTTTACCGCATGACTATTTCAGCCCACGTTTCTGGGAACCTACCTGGACGGGAAGCAACACAGCGTTTTTAAGCTTGATGTTAATGTTGGAGAATGTAAATAAGGATACGCTCAAGGAGGAAGATATGGAGCGGTTAGCCACCGCTTTTATCAAAGAATTAAAGCTCGATATATCGCCGTACCAAACTTACAGTGAATTGAAGTTATGCGCCGCTGACTGGGATATAGAAAAAGATGTTAATGCTGTATTAGAGGAGACACAGACCGATATGCTTTTACTTTCCATAACACAAGATAATAACATCGCGCTTGATCCGGAGATGGACGATTTCCTCGCCGATCAGAAAAACGATTACCTGTTAACCCGGGTAAAGTTATTTGAAAACTTTGAGGCCAATCACTATATGTTGGGGAAAATAGCTTGTTTGAACCGCCCCTGAAAAATATAAAAATGCCGGTAGGCTTTGCCTACCGGCTTGGATAGGCATTTAGTTTTGTTCCAATGTGGCTGTTTCGGGTATTAAGATGATACTTTGGTTACCGAGCAGGTAGCATTGGTTAAAACAGTAGCAGCGCAATCCACCTTCTTGTTGTACTGCGCTGGTTAGGTAGCGAAATTTGAATCCTAAATCCTGTAGGTACAAGGTACTGAACTGTTCGCCGCGTTTGCGGAGCTCAGTTAGGATGCGGTAATTACTTAATAAGGCCTTTTGAATGGTGGCGATACATTCCGGCTGACTTTTAACCGCAAGGGCACGCTTGTGATTGTTGTAGCTGGTCTTGCACACGCTGTCACAAAATTTTTGATCCGCCCGTCCGACTAATTTAGCACCGCATTCCTGGCATTTCCTGATTTCTTTTAAGGCTTCCATAACGTTAAATTTTAAGTGAAAAATTGAATTAATTATGGTACCGGGCACGGGACGGCCGACGAAGAAAAAAAGGAAACGGAATAAATGGGCGGTGCGGGCTGGCCTGTGGGTTTATGCCGAACGCTTTTTTTTGACCCGGAGGGCGTTCCGTTTTTTTGTATAATAATTGATGAAAAAGAGGTGATACGGCTTTAAACGGTTATATACTTTTATAACAGCGTCCAAATAAGTAACAAGTCGCTTTTTTGTAACTTAAATATAAGCTTATGGAAAAGGGAAAGTTCTTTAATAATCTGCTGGAATCGGAAACTTTCGGTGAGGGCAGGCGTCACTATTTTGTTGATCTGCGGCTGGCCACGAATCATACGCTGTACCTGGAAATCACCCGTAGTGACCGAAAGGGCGCTGATGACAAAACGCCACATTACGAGCGTGTTTCGGTGCGGATTTTTGAGGAGGAGATCGGTATGCTGATCGGGGCGATGTCGATGATACTGGAGCGGTACAACGCACATCAATATTAGGGTTCAAGCACAACCTGATTGTTTCACGGGGATATTCACCGTTTTTAGGCTGTTAAAGTGCATTTTTCACGAATGGTAAAAGATTTTCATAATGAATTTGTAAAGACAATACCTTCGCCGCCCATGACGGATATACCTATAAGAATCAAAAAATACACTTATTTCATCGGCGTTGATGTTTCGGCTTATGAACTCGATTATGCGGTTATGCGGGGAAAGGATTTTCTTTTTCACCGTGAGCGTAAAAACGAGCCTGCCGATATTATGGATTTCATCAAAGAGTTAAAGTTGCTGCCGGGATTTACCGTTAGCCGTGCGGTGTTTTGCATGGAAGAAAACGGCATCTATAATTTGCATTTGATCAATACCCTAAAGAAAATAAAGGGTAATGTCGTAAACGATAATCCCTTGCACATCAAGCGTTCTTTTGGTATCGCACGCGGTAAAGACGATAAGATTGACGCGAAGCGGCTGGCGCAATATGTCTATGTTAACCGCGAAACGCTGAATATTTATAATCCAAAAAGGCCCTTATTGCAACAGATAGCCGATCTTTTTTCGCTAAGACACCGACTGCTCGGTGTGCAGTTAGCATTACAGACACCGCTTACTTCACAGGCAACTTTTATAAAAAAAGGGATACACGAACAAACCGTCAGGCTTTGCGCTAAAAGTATTGAATCGATCAGGGAAGATATAGCGGATATCGACCTGGCTATTGACCAGATCATCGCTGCTGATGAAAATTTCAGCCGCTTAAATAAAATCATGGTATCGGTACCGGGTGTCGGCAGGATCACGTCCATTCAGATCTTGATTTCGACCAATGAATTTAAAAATATAAATAACCCCAGGAAGTTTGCCTGTTACGCGGGGATAGCCCCATTCAAAAAAGAATCGGGCGGCGTAAAAAGCAGGGCCAGGGTATCGCCAATAGCCAATCGTAAGGTAAAGGCATTACTGCACCTGTGTGCAATGACGAGCCTGCGGGCTGAAAAGGATTTGAAGATTTACTATGACCGCAAAGTAGCTGAAGGCAAGCCTAAAATGGCGGTACTGAACGCGGTAAGAAATAAGCTCGTGCTCCGGATATTTACTTGCGTCAACCAAAACCGGCTTTATGAGAAAACTTATGTGAGCAATTCACGGTCAAAAAAATCAATAGTTACCGACCAATTGGTTGAAGAAATGGTGTAAAAATATACAGCAGGAAGCGCATCAATTTGTTGATAAAGTAAGACTTAGAGGATGTATTGATGCCTGCTGTTATTTAAGGCATACAGCAGGAAACGCATTACCTTGTTGATAAAGTAAGACTTAGAAGATGTATTGATGCCTGCTGTTAATTTATTCGTAAAATAGGCAGCGGAAGGATTATATCCAGTATTAGCTTTTGGCTAATCTGTATTGGAATCACCGCTGTTTATTTTACTTGGCATAGCAGCGGAGGGATTAATTTCCGTATTGGTTTTCGGGCCAATCAGCAGTAGGAATCGCCGCTGTTTTTATAATAATGGACAACGGCAGGACGGATTAGTTGCCGTATTGATTAACAGGTCAATCAGCAGTAGGAATCACCTGTCGTTTATTAAATAATTTTTGAACTATTTAATGGGATAAAATAATAAATGTTACCTTGAATTTTTATATTATATGAAGGCGTTCCTTTCTTACAAGCATGGCGACGATATTTCGGTGATCTCAAAAATACTCGCCGAAAAGAACATAGAAATTTACGACTCTTTAAAAGAGATCGAATATGGTAATTCCTTACAGTTAGCAATAAAGAGCGCCGTCAAGGAATGTGATCTTATCGTTTTTGTGTATACGGCGATCAATCCCTATATAGCTTATGAGGCAGGATTAGCGGTGGCATCAAATACTCCTATATTCGCAATTATCCTTCCTGGAAGCGAGGAACCTTATTTCCTATATGATTCTCCTTGTGTCCATGGCTCTCCCAACGAGGAGGAAAAAATTAAATTCAGTTTTGAACTTTTTTATAGGAGCCTGGAAAAAAAACCGTCTAAAAATTCCAAGCCAAAGCAACAAGGAAAAAATCTGAAATCTACTGATCGTGAACCTGTTTTAACTCAAGTTGTGCATAATCTTATTGAGAATATAGACTACAATTTGGAGCGGTCAATCTTCACTTTTTTTGAAAATTTATTCGCAGCCTATGGCATTAGCGTGGCGAAGAATCCAGGCACTTACTTAAGGGACTTTCCCGCTGATTTTTCAATTTGGAGTGACGCACTTCAAAATATACTTGGAAACCCCATCTTAATTGAAATCAAGCGTGATATTAGTCAGGCAACACTGCAACATCTTCGTGTGCAAATTACAAGCAGTGAATCTTTAAAAGTGGGTAATAGCTGGTTGGTTTTTTATGTAAACTTAAGAGATGTTCAAAATGTAGAACTAAGAAATTCCCCCAAAATACTTTTTATTGATCTTCATGACTTTACCAGGCGGCTTAAAACAAGCAGTTTTAACGATACAATAAAGCAAATAAGGAATGAAATAATTCACAATAAATAATATGCCGAATTATTCAATCCCCATATTAACCGCCCATTTTCATAATTGTGATCATGGTGCAACAAATCAGATAAAAGGCAGAGCTTTTGAGGATTTGGCATGTTACTTATTCTCAACTATTCCTGGAGTCCCAATAACAATGCGCAATCAGATGAACGCGTTTAATAATGAAGAAATAGATGTTGCCTTATGGAATGAAAAATCCCGGTTTGGATTAAACTTTTTGCCTAATGTTATTCTGGTAGAATGCAAAAATTGGAGCAGACCAGTTTCGAGCATTGAAGTAAGCTGGTTTTGCCAAAAACTTGCGTCAAGGGGGCAAAAGTTTGGGATTCTTATTGCTAATAATGGGATCACTGGCAATCCTAACGAACTAACCGCATCACATAATACACTCGCCCACCACTTGTCGCAAGAAAGAACAGTGATTGTTATCACCCGAACGGAAATCAATGCCCTTAGAAACACTAATGACATGATAAAATTGATCAAAGAGAAAATTTGTAGGCTTGTAGTTGGAGGTTCTATCGCGTAAATACCAAAAGAAAAGGCCACCCTTTAAGGTGGCCTTTTTTTGAATGCTTAATAGTTTATTTACTCGCTTTATTTTTCAGTTCGGTGACTTCCGCACGTCCTTGTTGGGCGATAACCTTGATTTCCTGGTAGGCTTTGCGTAAACGGGTGCCTGCGGCTTTGTTACCTTTTTCATGGAATGCTTTAGCGTCTGCTTCTGTGGAGGCGACTAAGTCTTTTAATTTTTGAAATGTTGACATAATTTTAATGGATTTATAAATGATGAATTAAAGATATTTATTTTTTAGCTAACGGACATGCCTTTGCTTTTGCCCTGTTTTTGGCTTTGGGTCTTGTCCTTATTCAATGCCTCGTCCAGTTTGTTGGATTTGGATAAATCCTTCTTTTCGACGCGGTCGCGTTTGACCGTGTTGCCCAATTCGTCTTTGATATTGAGGGTACGAAAACGTGGATTAGCCTCGATATACATTTTGGTTTCTTTCCCGTCAACGTCCATGGTGACCTGCTGCATATTGCCCTTTTTGAGTGAGGCTTCCAACTGGCCCTTTTGCTCAGCATCAGCTAATTCTTTGATGGGAAAGCGGTTAAGGGCTTTGTCGAGGTCGTAACCATAATTCTGGTGGAACTGCTGCACTTCGTAGTTGCCGTACTTGTCTTTTTGCGAAAAATCCAGTTTCAGCCAGGCTTCGTAGCGGTCGCCGTTCGCGGTAAATAGTTCCTTGTTGACGGCACGGCCGGCAACAAGGTTAAAAGATTCCTGTGCGGTAATGTTATTACCGTTCCTAATTTGGAAGGATTGTGTCCGGTTAAAAGCTTCGTCATTGCTTTTGAGCGTAGCTTCGTAACGGTTAAAGAAATACATATCCGTGCTGTCCGATTTACGGAAATGAAGCGTGTATTCCACGTTGTCTTTAAAATGTGTGGCTTCATGTGTCAACTTGATCTCGGGCTGCTGTGCGATGACGAACTTTTCCAGCGGGTCATGCAGCGCCTTGCCAAAACCTAATTTTTCCAATAGGTTTTTGTTATAGGCTAAATTGTTCTCGTTCATGTTGTTTTTATTTTGGTGTATGTCATAAATTTTTGCTTCCTGTTCATATTTAGGCCCGTTGAGCCGGTCCCAGACCCGGCGCGCGGATGGCAGGCCATCAAATTCCCGCCACTCGCTTTTCCCGTTCAGGCTGGCGGCAGTACTGGTAATCTCGATATGGTTCCCGGGCCGTACGTCGTAAGCGATCTCCACCCAGAATTTAGCGGTTTCTACTTCGGCAAGGCCCAAAATACTGCCGCTCGTAATTCCCTTCAGGTCTTCCGACATCGCCTCAGCATACTCAGGCCGGTAGCCCGCCTTTGCCAAGCGGACTACCAATTCTTCTTCGTTGCCAAGCAGGTGCATATTAATGGATCTGGTTATTGCGCAATAAGACCGGGTAACCGTTTTTAAGGTGGACCTTGATGCGCTTTATCTTTTTACTGAACAAGCCTTTGGCGGCTTCAATACCACCAGCCGCCGCTTGCGCCCCCAGGCTTTCATCCATAGTGAGCAACTGCATGCCTTCCACCGCATTGTTTGCGCCATCGCCCGCTGCGCCAGCCAGTTCTGCCTCCGGCGCAGGGACACCCGGCATTCCGTCATGGTCATACACGGTCAACCCAACGGGAATAATGGCATTCTCCAGCCGGATGTTTTTGATCTCGACGAGCAGCCTCTGGTTGGTAATCGTGGCAGTGCCGTAGACGGTGCTGCCTTTAGGGATCACGATTCCTTTGATCGTCAGGCTGTCATTCAACCGCAGCTTAACCGCGCCGCCCTGTAATATCTTTTGGTTGCCGTCAACTACGGCCGGTAAGGCTTTAAATGGATTTTCGGTAACCGCAGTAGGTTTGTTTTCTGTTTTTACCTGTTCGGGGTGCTGTATATTCTGTATTTGCCCCAGCATTTTGCTGAGCTGCTGCATTTGCTGGTCAGGTTCCGAATTGCCATTCATGGCCTTCATCATCGTTTCCAGCTTGTTTACCTGCTGCGTAAAAGCCTTATCCTGTACTGTATTTCCGGTTGCCGGGGCAGTAGTCGGTTGCGGCTGACTGATCTCGCGGTTAATGTCGGCCAGTTTTTGGTTGATCTTTACGACGTTAGGATCGGCATAGCCGCTGGTCAGCGGCGAATTATGTGTGGGCGCTGCATTGTTCGGATTGGTTTTAAAGCCGAATTTCTGCAATAAAGGGTTATTATTATCGGATTGTTGTTTGGAAGAATCCTGTTTCGCCTGGTCGTAAAAGCTCATTTTATTGCCTGCTTTTTGATGTTTGTCGAACTTCGCGCCCGGCAAGCTGGTATTCAGGCTATTGCCGGAATTGCTAATTTGCGCAGTGGATTGGTGGTGAAAATTCCAAAAGAGCAGCGCCAATAGCGGGCTGAACAATAAGGGTAATAAAAGCAATGCTTTTCGTGTCCTGTAAAATTGCGGCGGGTGTTTTAATGTCGTATTCATAGTTTGTTTTTTTAAAATGATTTGATAATAAAATAGAGGCAGAGGCTGCCGAAAAACAGTATAAAGAATGCCAGGGCGATCACTTTGGAAGCCGGGCTCCAGTAGGCTGTTTTCCGGTTCAGGTAGTCTGCCATTTTGTTTTGTTTGCGAATAATGCCGTCCGCAATTTGTTTAGCTAAAGCATCTTTCTTCATAGTTTTGAATCACTGCTGTTTAAATCCTTATTCTCGACGATCTCCCACTTTTCGATCAGGAAACCATGCGGGTTATTGTCGGAACGCACGACGTTCCGCAGGTAACCCTGTGTGATCAAACTTCGGGCAACTGTTGAAGTTGTACGTATCAATTTCTCGGTCGCAAAGCATTTGAAGAAAAACGGGTACTGGTTCATATCCAGCTGGATGCTGTCCACGCTGACCTGTTGGCTGATGTTACCCGAAATGAGGTTGGAATAAAAACCTGATTCCTTCAGGTCATCGTACTGCGTTTTGGCACTGGCATCAGCCAGGTAAAGCGATTTGGTGACCGTTGCCTGTATCTCTTTGTCATCCGGGCTGAGGTTAAAAAAATCCTCGTGAAACACCTTGATGTGGTCGCGCGCCTCTACCGGTGTATTGGTTTTCTGATCTGCGGCAAAGGCTTCCAACGCTTTGCCATTGGCCAAAATGTAAATGTGGTTTTTAAAGTCCGTTGATGATTGGTAGCTTTCATAAACTGTATAGCTGCTGATCATGACACAAGCCGCTATGAGCAAATAGCTAAACAGCTTAATGTGCTTGAAAGCAGTATCAATATTTTTAAGTTGCTGGAACATAGGTTAATCGTCTGATAATTTATTTTTTTGATAATTGTTACCGCCCTTTTTGTCCTTGAAGTAGCCTTCGGACTCGCTGTTGACCGCATAGCTTTGCGCCATGTTTTCCCTTTGATTGCCAAATTCATCGGCTTGCATACCACCGGCTGCACCTGATACCGCAGAACTTACGGCACGGGTGGAACTGCTGACCAGGCTATTGATCTTTTGTACCAGCGCGTTACCGCCGCCCGCATGCACGATATAATTAGCCGTACTGGGCACGGTGAAATAACCGACAATGCCGATCAGTAAAAAAATGAGGTAGGCTACGTCCGTCGAATTAAAGAAAGTATCGCCCGAACTTTGGATTTGCGCTATATCCAGTTGCAGCATGTTCTGCTGCACTTTGCCGATGATCGAACCAAAGATATTGGCGACTGGCAACCATAAAAACACATTGATATAACGCGCCATCCAAACCGTGAGCGTATGCTGGAATCCGTCAAAGACGGCAATTCCGAAAACGAGTGGCCCCAGTATTGCCAGTACAATCAGCTGGAAAGTCCGGATGGTATTGATACATAAAGCCGCTGCTTCATAAAGCACTTCCAATACTTCGCTCATCCATTCTTTGATGCTATTCTTAAAGTTGTACTCGGCCTTGCTCATGGCAAACTTCATGTCATTGCCAACACTGCCCAACATGCCCTCGTTGCTGTCGTTCGGGTCGTCGGGATGCGTATATTTATACCATTTGTCCCTATCCCCATCCCCGTCCGAACCAACATACATCTGCCAGGCCTGCGTTTGCTGTTCGGCAGCGGTCTTTTGTTGTAATAGGGTTTGTATGGCCTGGTTGCTGTCCTGCACCATGTTATTCGTAGTACTGACCACCGGCTGCAAAACGCCGTTCATCACCGCGATAACAGTTGGAAACAGCATAATCGCGATACCTAAAGCAAAGGGCCGTAACAAAGGATAAAAGTCAATGGGTTCGGCGGCGGCGATGCTGCGCCATACCCGTGAGGCAATATACCAGAGCGCGGCAAAGCCGGCGATCCCCTGCGCTGCGCCGATGAGGCTGCTGCACAGGGGCAGCATCTGGTTATAGACCTGTTCAAGCGTAGCTTGTAGTCCTGAAATACTGTCCATAGTTAATAAAGTTTTTGTAAGGTGGATAGATCGTTTAGGGCATGCTGTCGCTGCATATCCAGCAGCGCTGTTTCCTGGTCAAAATGCCGCAGGAAAGTGAGCTTGTCATCAGTATCATAGTAGATACCGTCAATGGCACGCAGCCTTTCGTCGTCGCTCATCCGCAATTTTCCACCCGCTAAAATGTCGGCCAGCTGGCTGATGTTTTGCAGGCTTTGCTGTAAAAGCGTAGTGTAGACGTTGGCCAGGTACGCCAATTCATTGGCATTAAAGTGCCCGCCCTCCCGGAACTGTTTATAGTATCGGGTGTACTCGGTTACGATATAGCCCTGCTCCAGAATAATGTCAGCGACGTGGCCGTACTTGGCAACTGCCGGGCTGACCATGAGCAGGCCATTCAAAAAGGTATTGTGCAAATTGAAGGTGCCGTTCTCAATACTTTTGACCTCGTTGTAACCACCGTCGATAATGGTGTAGCCCTCTTTCATGTCGCTCAATATCCCTTTCAACTGGGTAAGCTTTTCGATGTCCAGAATGAGCTGCACCATATCGCTGCTTTGGGCATTGGCTCCTACAGCACTGAATAATAAAAGCACCAATAAGATTTTAATTCGTTTCATACAAGGATTTTAAAGTTTGTGTGTCATTAGCCCCCTGTTGCCGTTGGACCGCCAGCAGCCGCACTGAATTGCAGAAACTTTGCGAGAACTGATATTTGTCCTGCATGTCTGCATGGATCTTGTTTAGCCGTTTCAGCCGCTCGTCATCGCTCATTTGCAGCGTGCCGTATTGCAACAGGTTTTGCAGTTCGGTTAGGTCGGTATTGCAGGCTTGCAATAAATTCGATTGTACAACACCCACGTAGCTTTGCTCATCGCTGGTCAGCCCGTTAAAGGGCTGGCTGAAGCTATTGGTAATGTCGGTTTGCCAGGTCAAAATATCCTGTACCTGCGTGCTGTTCTTTACGGCGCTGCCCGGCGTTTTGAGCGAGGTGTAATAGGCGCTGTGCGCATTGAGTTCAGCGGTGTTGATCTCGGCAATGCCGGATAAACCATGCTTCATCACGTTATAGCCCATCTTCAGTTCCGATTCAAAGGCTTCATAGGCCGCGATCTGCTGCAAATAGTATTGCTTCTGTTTGTTGGCCTGACCAAAAAGGTCGCTGAAGCTGAAACTTTGGGCATGGGCGCTGGTCACCACACTAATTAATACCATACAGGTTTTTAGTAGCCTGTATGTCGTTTTCGTCACTGGCCCTTTGCAGGCTGAGCATAATGTTTTCATTGTTGAACTGTTTAAGGTCATTATAATTCTGGTCGACGCTTTTCGAAGTTTTGTTAATTAAATCTATCCGCTTGCCATCGCCCATCTGCGTTTTAAAGGAATTCACCAGGTTCATCAGCTGGTCCAGGTTGTTGATACTGGCCTTCAATATCCCGGTATAAACTGTCGAGATATATTGCAGTTCCGGTACGCTAAAGTGTTTGTCCTGTTGCGTCAGGCTCCAGGCACTTTGGTATTCCCTGACCAGCGCTTCTTGTTCCAATGTTATATTCCGTACCTGCTCATAATCATTTATAATATCCTTGACCTTGAACAGTTCCTGGTAATAATTGCTGAATAGCGTTTGTTGCTGCTTGTTAACCCCCGCGATCTGCGACAACTTCATTTGGTTCAACTGGTTCTCGATGGTTTTCTGCGCGTTTTGCAGCCAGATGGTTTTATTCTGCGCCTTTTGCACTTCCAGGTCAATGGCGCGGATGACCTTGCCGACTGTATTATTGAGCACGGTGCTGATCACAAATTGCGCGCTGGCTTTTTTATCGGGCAGCACCGTCAGCACGACGACCATGCTGACGGGTAAAATAATTCTATAAATTCTCATAGTTTTTTGTATTTGCTGTTGGCGATTTCTAACTGGTGGCCGGCGGGCTGAAACAGGATGACCAGGCCGTTTTCGGTTAATTGCAGGGTGCCACGCCGTTCGTCAAAAGTGCCGCTGAATGTTTTGCTTTTGTATTGCGGTGCGCCATTGGGTAAGCGCCGGAAGCCGGTTTTGCGGGTGACCTGGTAATGGTTTTCTGTTAACGGATCGGCCTGAATGACCAGCGTATCATCAGCAATACTGTAAGCGCTTTGCGCATGGCTGACATAGGTGCCGGGTACGAAATCCTTCACCTGTTTTTGCGGGTTACTACATGCCGCCAGCAAAATGAGCGGCGACACGATCATGTTGATTATTGTTTTCATAATTATTTGGTTTTAAGTTCTTGGGCTAATGCGGCTATACCTTTTTCGATATTGCCATATTTGGCAGCGTATTCCTGTACTTTGAGCTTTTCGGTTTCCTCGGTCGAATAGCATAAATATTCCTCCACCGCCAATTCGTTACGGTAGACGTTGATCACCGATCCGCCCTGGTCGATCAGCACTTCCCGGTAAACCCGGCCCGGTTCATTGGCTTTGTTGACCGATAACAGCAAGGTTTTCCCTTTATCCGACATACCCAACGTTTCCTGTAAGCGGTCAAATTTGTTCATGAACTTGCGCATGTCCATCAGGATCTTGGTATCGGCATTGTTAATGACCGTTTCCTTGATGATGGGCGAACTGATCAGGTCGTCGATTTCCTGCGTAATGAGCGCGGCTATCCCGTTAAACTTGCGGACGGTTTTGTACAAAAACTTGATAAAGTTGGCCATGCCCGATTTAGCGATTGCCACCCAGGCCTCGTCGATTGCGATCATCTTCCGCACACCCGGCAGCTTGCGCATCTTGGAAATGAACAGCTCCATGATAATCAGCGTCACGACCGGGAACAGAATCGGGTGCCCCTTCAAATTATCCAGCTCAAAGACGATAAAGCGCTGGCTCAACATATCCAGGTTCTCGGTGGCGTTCAGTAAATAATCAAATTCACCGCCCTTGTAATAAGGCCGCAAAACGTACAGGAAGTTATCCAGGTCAAAATCGCGGTCCTTGACCCTATGCGATTTTAAGAGTTCCGCATAATCGTTTTCGAGGTATTCGTAAAAGGAATTGAAACAAGGGAATACCGGGTTAGACTGGTAATAGCCCTGCAAGGCGTTAGACAGCGCCACATACTCACTGCGGTTAAAGTCCTCGTTCTCCTGTTTCCAAAGTGATACGAGCAAGGTTTTCAAACTCTCCTTTTTCTCGGTATCCAGTACTTCGCCTTTGCCGATATAAAAGGGGTTGAATTTAATTGGGTCGGCCTCTGTATAAGTAAAATAAAAACCACCCACCAAATCGCACAAACCCTTGTAGCTGCCACCAATGTCGATAGTCACGCAATGCGTCCCCTGATCATACAACGTACGCAGCAGGTGGTTCATGGTCATGGATTTACCGCCCCCCGAACCGCCGCAGATGAACAGGTTGCGGTTGGTGATGATACCCGTTTTCATCGGCGCATCAAACAAATCCACGAGTAGGGGCCTGCCATGCAATCGTTCACCAAAACGGACGCCCCGCTCAGCTGAACCGGCAGAACTTTCCATATTTAAAAAGCAGGTAGCCTGCTCCAAAAAGGTATCGAAGGTGTCGTTCATCGGGAAGTCCGCCGCGTTGCCAGGGATACCCGCCCACCAGATTTGCGGTGCGCCGTCTGTTTCCAGCTTGCTTTGCGCATCCATTTTGGCCATCGCCGAACCCAAACGGTTTTTGATCTGCTGCATTTCGTCCGCGTTATCCGTCCAGGCCAGTACATTAAAATGCGCTTTGACCGGCAGCCGTCCCTGGCTGATCGCTTCGTTTAGAAAATCATTGGTCGCATCCCGCGCGATGGCGTTCTCACGGCTGTAAGCCGATAAAGATTGCAAACGCAATTTTTTCGCCTCTAAACCCTTGATGGTTTTCAGCTCATCATCTATAAAAATGTACTGGCTGTACAAATGGTTGCAGTCCAGTAATAAACCTAAAGGTGAAGCAAAGCCCGTACTGAACTTGGTTTTGTCGGTGCTATAGGGGTCATAGGTCATCCGGCTGCCACAAAGCGAAGGCAAGTCATTTACATCGGACAGCGTAAACAAATTGCAATGCTCATGGCCTATCCTGATCCCCTCACGCAGGTGTACGTCTTTAATGAGCGGCTGAAATTGTTCCAAAAAACAATAGCGCTCAATCAGGCCGATGCTATTTTTTGTCCCGGCCAGTTCATCATCGGTTAAACGCTGTAATTTCACATAGCCGCTATCGGCGAGGATACGTTCAAACGCGCCTGCCTTTTCCAAAAAAGCGCTGAACAACTTGGGATTAATGGTTTGTTTGGGCACAATGCTTTTGCGCATGATCCCCGAATAGCTACTGCTGGCTGCCTTCCGGTCATCTGCTTTCTTCGTCAGCATCAGGTAGCAACTGTGCTCCATGTATGGTCTGCCCTCGAAATGGCGGTCACCTGCCTGCGCCAAAAAGCTGCCCGCACCCAAACCGGCCTTATAGCTACCTTTGGTAAACCAGTCCGCTTTGTGTAAAATGCTGTGTTTGGGCAACACCCGTATCGCTTTGATCCAGGCCTGGTGCTGCGCCTCGTAGTCATTGCCCGACTGGCTGAACAAGGCGGGCAAGGTCAAACGGTAGGCGATAGTGATATCGCCCTGTACCGACACCATCGCGTTATGCTGCACCGAATAAATAGGGAAGATGTTTGCTGCTCTAATCATCGCTTGTCTATGAGTTGAGTAAATAGTTTTCTTGAATTGAAAAACAGGTAGTCCGGCACCTGCCGTTTGGATTGCCGCTTCATCAGCCCGTAGCGGCCATATTTATGGCTCATCCGGGAAACCGTGTAAACCAGTCCAGTGCCTAAGCCGAAAACCAAAGCGATGCAGACATAAGTATTGGCGCCGGCAACATACAGGATGATGAAAAGCAGCAGTAAGCCTACCAGCCCACCGGCCAGGTAGCCAATGTATTGTCCTTCCAAACCACGGAACATGATCGGGCGGTTAATGCCTTTGTTAATTTGATAAATGCTCGTATTGCTCATAATTATTTTGATTGGGAATTTAAGAATGGCACATATCTTTCAACCGTTGCAATCGTGTCATGAATTGCCCCGCCGTGGCTAAACAAGGCGATCTGTTCCAGCCTGAATTGCCTGATTTTGCCCATTACGATGGCATGATAACCGAAAGTGATAACCTTTCCGTCCGGTTCAAGGCAGCAGGTGAGTTCGTCCTTCAGACGACGGAACGGGCTGCAAATTATTCCCTTGTACAGTTCCATGCTTTTCCGGTAGTTATAGGGCGGGTCGAGCAGGATGGTGTTAAATTTTTCACCCTGCCAGTTACCTAAAAATTCGAGCGCATCCAGCCGGTAATCTGCAATCGCTTCTAAATCGAGGTCATTCCTGACTTCATCAACAGCCAGTTTCGTAATGCCCGCGAACAGGTTAAGCACTTTGCCTTCACAGGTCTTTTCCACCCATTTACGGATCGGCTTTACCGAAAAGGTGTAACGGTGGAGCGGGCAGCAGATAAGTTGAAAACCGATCTTACTCATAAACCAAAAAATGATTTAATAACGGTTGCAACAACGACTAAGAAAATACAGCTGCCGAACCAGGCGGCAGCCACTTTCGCGGTATCCGGTTCACCTGCGTTCCATTTTTGGAAAACCTTGACCGCGCCCACGATACCTACTACCGCGCCGATGGCATACATCAGCGTACAGCCGGTGCTGAAATAGCCCTGCACCATGGTCGTTGCCTGCTGGATACCGGCATTACCGTCTTGGGCCTGCGCCAGCAGGCTGCACAATACCAATAAAACCGCTGCGCCGCCGGCGATTTTTGAACTTACACTGCCTGTTTTTGGAAGTTCCGGTAAGCATTTCGCTAACTCCTTTTCGGTCAGGTCGTAGCCTAATTGCGCCCTGCATTCGGTAGCAATGTGCAATGCAATGCTGTCGGGTAAATGCGTGCTGAATAAATGCGCATAAGGCTCCAGCAGCGGTTTTAATAAGCCCGGCAATTCACCGCGTTTCACCTGGTCATGTGCCGCCTGGTCAAAGAACCATTTCAATTCCTCCAGCATATCCGGCAAATCCCCCTGCAAATCTTCGCGGCCGAAGTCCAGCTCGTTCATACTCACCTGCGACATACCCCGCTCGGCGACTGCGGCACCCACCAGATCCGGCGTATCATCATCGCTTCCCGGCTTGCGCTTTTCCTGTTTTTTAAAGAACGATTTGAGTTCCTCCCGGTAATACAGCCACCCGATGACGGCGAAGTAAACCACCAGGAAAATCCCTGAACAAAGCCCGAAAACGGGCCATCCAAAATGTATCATCATAAACCTTTGTTTAAATCGACGGCGACATTGCCGGCGACCCACAAAGGTTTCCAGACCCCCGGTTTTAGCTTCCCATCAATGGGAAGTACGTGGGTTGGTTTGGTTCTTTAGCGCCTGTTTTAAGTGTGGTTTATAATCCAGGTCATCATCCACCCGCTGCCGGATGGCAGCAGCCATCTGCTCTAAAAAACGCGCTGGGCTGTCCACCTTACGGCGGCGTATCTCGACAAAAGAATGATGGGCATCGCGTAGCTTGATACTAAAAGTCGCCTCCATTAAAGCCACTATTTCAGTCACATCGGCATCACCGTTATTGAATTGCAGGGTGTAGTACAAGCCGTAGATCAGCTCTACCAAATTCACATGGCTGCCCGTCCATTTTAATGCAGGCACAGGCTTAACCGGCGGCCTATCAGTGACTACCAGCGTACCGTCCAAACCGCCTATCCGCTTGATGATCTCGGCTTGTAATAGTTCATAAGCCATGAATTTGGAAAATAGATAATCCATCACTGTCGAATATTCCGGTCCTAAATCCGGCATTTCCGGCACCAACACCACCGGCACCTCCACGGCCCGCCGGAAATACAAATGATCCATTTCGGTAAAGCCCGATTTGAAATATTGGTAGAGAAAAGCATGCTGCTTAAAAAAACGCTCTACCTGTCGGAGTTCTTCCCGGTAATAGGCCAGCAGCGCGTCTTTTACCGCCGCTGGTCTGTTCATATCCAGTCCATATAACTCCAGCTGGTAAATCCGCAAAGCATAGAATTTGGGCTTGATGGTTTTAAAAAAGCTGATCTCGATCGACTTCGAGGAGAAAGTGCGGGAGAGTACCTTTTCCCGCAATTCGGACAATACTTTCTGGATCTCCTGCAAAGGGCCCGAAAGGCGTTTCACCGGTTCCGGTTCTTTCATTAATAATTCACTTAAAAATTTGGCTAAGCGTTCATAAAGCGCATCATAAAATTCATTAAACATAACATAGGTAGATTTTGGTTAGCCGACCCTGCACCCCACAACCAAGCAGCGTAACCAACAGGGCCGGACACAAAAATGGCAGGCTGAAAACAGCCTGCCAATAAACCCATAGTTTGAATTTTTCGTCAACCGCAAGGTTGAATTAATTAATAGTTAACGAACCGGACGCGTCAAACTCTTAAACAGCTCTTCCGGGCTATTCGATTCCGTTTTCTCATAAATATGGTTGATATGTGTCTTGACGGTATGCAACGAGATAAATAATTTATCCGCAACAGCCTGCCTTTCCATTCCCTTTAACCGCAGCTCCGCTATCTCCGTTTCCCGCTGCGTCAAGCCGAAACGTTTGCAATTCTCCATAAAATCTTCCCAGTTGATCTCCATCGTTAACTCTTTGTAGTTATGGTGTACAAAGCGGTAATATTTGATCGCCTTGTGAAACTGCAAGAAAGTAATCGTCAGCCAACCCAGGTTGGCCAGCAATATCCGCAGCCATTGCGGTGCCGGCCAGAAAGCAAATACCACCATTACTTCCCAGGGAATGATCGCCAGCCAAACCGCCAGCTCGCAACGGAAGATCCGTTTCTTACCCGTTTCGCGGTATTTAAGGATAATGGCCCTTAACATGACCAGCAAAATCACAATTCCATAAATAGCCGGAACCATGACGCTCCATTCCCTGTCGGGGATTAATTGATTGTTGGCAAGATAAACCGCAACAAAAAGCAAGTACGGCAGTAAAATGAAAAGCAACACGCCGCGCGTGGCGTGCCAGCGCAATTGCGTTAACCCATAAGCTTTAAAAAAGTAAAAAGGGATATAAGCGCCCATCAAATAGGCAAAGCCATCAGCAAGCAAGATTTGGACATGCATATCCAACCGCAACGAAGGATCGGGAAAAAGCCCGTTGGCAATATTGAATTTGATCAGCAAGCCCAAAAGGATCAAATACCAAAGCCGTTGCTTATCCTCGGGCCGGTTCAAAAAGTGAAAAAGTTGGGTCGTAAAAAGGGAGAATTCAAGAACAATAAATAACAGCGTCAGCCAGTGCATTTGCGTGCCCAGTAATGTTTCCATAAAGTAGATTTAACAGGTAAATAATTTGCTTAAATAACAAAAGCCCCGTTTGCGGGCATCACCCGAAACACCCGGCGCTTACCACAGCATAGGAATGAAACAGGCTAGCCCGCAACGAAGCGGGCGTTGTCCTATTCCTATCCTTTTTGGGTAAAACGTGGTAAATTGCCGGTCGGAAACAGAAAAACGCAGTAATATTCGGAGGTAAATGGCTTTACCTATAGTTTGTCTTTATTCATTTTCATTTCATACAATTTAGTAAACATTCCTTGCTTATGTGGTTTGGTCTAAGGTATAATAAACGCCGCTGCACCGGCGGCGCTATCCATTTAATTAACTTAACTGACCTTATAAAGAACGAAATTGTGCATTAGGCCATCATTTTTTATACCACCAACGGCAATGCCGCCAGCGTCTTGCATTCCCGGAGCACGAACGATGACTGCACCTTTTCGACCACCGGTAATGCGCATAGTTTCGAATCAAGAAATTCCTCATATTCCTGCGGGTCACGTAAAGTAACCTGTAACAGGAAATCATACTCGCCACTTAAATGCAAACAAAATTGCACCTCATCCAGCAAGTTCATTTGCGCCGCAAAATTCCTTAAGGTGATCGCCGAATGGTTATTAAGCTTCACCATCGTCACCACCAGGGTCGGCCTGCCGACCAACTGACGGTCCAATACGGCGACTATTTTTTTAATGATCCCTGAATTTTGCATCTTCCGGATACGGTTCGTGGCATTGGTATGTGACCTGAAAACCTTTGCCGCAATATCAGTAAAAGACATATCAGCTCTTTGTTGTAAGATATTCAATATCTTAACATCCGTCTCGTCAAGCACCGGTTTTTGGCGGTTATTGTGGAATGCGTACATATTTTCTGATGAGATTTATAAATATTTACAATTAATTTAAAAAACATTACCGGCCGTTCTTCCTAATATCGTTGATGACCCAGAAAATAACCCGGACGACAAACAATAAAATTAGCCCCAACCCGATCCATAACGCTGTTTCCATTTTTCATCATTCAATAAAGGCGCTCCGTCTTGGCGGAGCAGCCTTTACACTTTCAACTAAATCTAATACTCCTGCTTTTGGCAAAAGCTTCTTCCTGTTTACCAGCTTACTCGCCATAAACCAATCTCTTTGAAAAATATTTCTGATATTCCCGATAACCCTGCTGTACATAAAACAGATGCGCAGGCACGCGCCAGTCCATACAATGCACTTGTATCCTGTCGCACTTCCGCATCCTGGCCTCCTTCACGACATATTCTTCCAACGCTTTTTCAACGCCGTGTCCCTTTACCGATTCATCCACCGATAAATACGAGATAAAGACCAGTCCTCCGTCGAAGGCAAGTTGCGGCATGAAATGGGCCGATATAAAACCAACCACCTCTTTTCGCAACTCGTAAATGAACACTTCATGATCTTCTTTGCCGAACATTCGCTCCAATTGATCGATCAAGAGGCTCGTGCTGGTTTTATAGCCCAAACCATCCAGCAATATTTTAATGGCCGGAGCATCTTTGTAAGTGGCACGTCTTATATACATTTCCGTATTTCCCATTACTTGTTTGTTAAATTTGTTTCAGGCATTAAAACCAGTTTGATGAAATTATCGCCGCCCAAATATCGAGACGCCAGCTGCTGTAGCTCCGCTGGCGTAACTTTTTGCCGTAAAGCCTGCTCGCTGCTAACCTCGTTTAGATCCTCGTTATTTTGTAGTTGGCTGGTTAAATAACCCAGCCAGAACTTATTGGTCTTGAGTTCGGTTTCGGCGGTCGTATTTTCTTCGGCCAGCCATTTGGCGACATTTTCCTGCGGCGGACCGACTGTCTTTAGTTTATTGATCTCATCTAAGGTGGAAGCAATCAGTTTATCGACATTTTGCGGCGCGCAGCCGAACTGGATGATGAAGCTATAACGGGCTTCTGGATATTTCGATGAATTAGCAAATACACCGGGGCTGTATACACCGCTTTCATCCTCGCGCAACCTCTCCAATAATCGTATTTCCAATGCCTCCTTTAAAGCGTCCAGCTGAATGTTGTGTTCAGGATTAAAATCGAATTCACCGGAGAAAACGAGCAGGACGGTAGCTTTGGGTTCGGTGCCTTTAAAAACCGTCTTTGCGATTCGCCCGGCGGGAATATGTATGCCAAGGTTTTTCGCTGTTTCATGGCTGTTTGTTGATGGCAGCGAACCCAGGTATTTTTCGAGTAAAGGTTTGATGGTATTGGTGTCGATACTGCCGGAAAAGGTGAAAGTAAAGTTAGAAGCATCGGCAAATCGTTCTTTATAGATCGTATAGGCCCGGTCCAAACTGATTTGGTTGAGCTTTTCAACAGAAGGGCCTGTGCGGCGGATGTTATAATTACCGAATACTGCGCTCACCGTATCGTTGAAAACGGTTTTTGGATCGCTGGAGCGGTTTAAAAGACTGGCTTTTGATTTTTGGATGATACCGTTAAAGATAGCGGTGTCTTTTCGAGGCTCAGTAAAATAAGCGTAAACCAGTTGAAGGGCGGTTTCGAGGTCCTTGTTGGTGGCGCGGCCGCCAACGCCTTGAAAACGGTCGCTGATATAAGGCTTAACGCCCAATTGTTTCCCTTCCAGGAATTTATCAAGCTGGTCAGGATTATAATTTCCCGCACCGCCGGTATTAATTAATGTTGCTGCATTGGCCGCACTCTGGTAATCGGCATCGCTGTACAGCGAGGTGCCGCCCGGTGCGAAGGCATTAAATAGTATTTCATCATTCTTAAAATTGGTCGGTTTCAGTATGACCTTAAGGCCATTACTCAAAACCAATTGAATTGTGTTTGTTTGCTTGCCATTTGATTCGCTGACGATTTTGCCAGCGAAAGGTTTAGCAACTAACAAAGGCAGGCTGTTAACGTCGTCCTTATAGGGAGCTATATTTTCGGATGCTACCGCAGTTAGCCACGAATTCACAGTGTTCTCATCCGGCAAATCGCTTTTGTCTTTTTCGGGCGCCTCAATGATTATGTCGCGATCTATATTTTTGATATAGCTTTTTGTCAAGCCATTTACATCAGCCAGTGTAATCGTTGGCAAGTCATCTTTGGTAAGCTGATATTCTGCCTCAATTCCGGGCGAGACTTCGCCTTTCAGGAATAAGCGCTGGTATTCGCCAACATAACTGGAAGAATTAGTTTTGTCCTTTTCTTTTACAGCTTCTTCCATACCGTTAAGGTAAGCCACCTTTGCCCTGTCCAGTTCGGTTTGGGTAAAGCCAAAACGCTTTATACGTTCGGTTTCGCGCCATACGGCTTTGAAACCATTATCCAGTTCACCGGGTTTGGCGGTAACGCTGGCAGAATAACTATCCAGGCCGCCCAAAAAGCCGGAGATACCAGCACCGCCCTGTATAAAAGGCGGGTTTGCATGGCGGCTGAGTTCGGTATAGCGTTCGCCGAGCATTTGGTCAAAAAGGTTGGTCATGATGGCGGCACGATAATCGGCCGTGGTTTTGAGACCGGAAGCTTTGTGTTTGATGATAACTTCGAGTTCCGTATTCGTTTGTTCCTTATCGGTTACTGCGATAAACTGGTTTTTCCCGGTTAGCGGAACGGTATAATTTGGCCGTTTTTTTTCGTGAACGGGGTTATTTAATGTGCTGAAGTTCGCTTTGATGGTTTTTTCCATCGCCTCCACATCAATATCGCCAACTACGACCAGTGCCTGTAAGTCGGGGCGGTACCAGTCATGGTAAAACCGATAGATCGCGGGACGTTTGAAATTGTCAAGTACAGTGTCCAAACCTATCGGTATTCTTACAGCGTACCTTGAATTGTTTAAAAGAATGGGCCAATAAGCCCGTTGCATACGTTCCTGTGCGCCTTTGCCGAGGCGTTTTTCTTCCAATACTACGCCGCGTTCCTTGTCGATCTCTGTGGGACCGAGCGTGGCTTCCTGGGCCCAGTCGCGCATTATCCCGATACCGTTTTTTAATAGTTCAGGCTTATCAGAGGGGATGGGTAATTCATAAACGGTTTCATCAAAACTAGTATAGGCATTCAGGTCGGCACCAAAACGCACACCTGCTTTTTGCAGGTAATCCACCAAATCATTATGCGGGAAATGCTTCGTCCCGTTAAAACTCATATGCTCCATGAAATGCGCCAAGCCACGCTGGTCCTCGTCTTCGAGTACCGAACCGGCTTTATTGACCAGGTAAAGCATTACCCTGTGTTTAGGTTCTTCGTTATGCCGGATATAATAAGTAAAGCCATTGGCCAGTTTACCAGTGCGTACTGCCGGGTCGAGCGGCAAGGTCGCGGTTTGTTTTGCCTGCTGCGCCACTGCGGCCAAAGGCAATGCTGCGAGCAGCGTTAGGATTTTAATTTTTGAAATTGGGTTCATCTTGGTTTTTAATTAAACGCCCCCCGACCTTCGGGGGACGTCTCCTCATTAATTAACTGATCTATTATTAATCACTGCTTACTCGCTAAGCTTCCTTGGTATCATCAGCACCACCACCGATAATGGCGGCAGCAATACATCTAATTTCTTGTTATTTATAGTAGCAGCCCTAAAAATCGCGGGTTTGACTTTATCCGGCTGCGCAAACGTGTTGATGTCGTTAAACCTTGCTGAGGTCAATATTTGAGCGGTTACGGTTTGACCCGTTTTCGTCAATACTGTCGTTACCCGGATACTTCGATGTGCGTCCAGGTTTACCAGCGTAATGTGCATGTTTCCGTCTTTGTCAACCGAGGCGGAGGCATTAACGGCTTTGACAGTATCCTTGCCCATGATATACGAAGGGCTTTCGATATGGATTGGAAGCAGTTTCGCATCCTGATGTTCTTTGTAGAGGTCAAACACCCAATATGTGGGCGTGAGCAGCATGTGCTCGCCTTTGGTTAGGATCAATGACTGGATGACATTAACCCCCTGTGCTAAATTAGCCCCGCGAACCCTGTCCGAACGGTTATTGAAAATATTCAATGTCGTTGCCGCCACCAGTGCATCCCGCATACTGTTTTGCTGGTACATGGCATAGCCCGGCGTTCCAGGTTCTACATCTGTCCAGACTCCCCATTCGTCTACCAGTAAGGCCAGTTTCTTTTGTGGATCATATTTATCCATAATGCGTTCATGGTGCGCAATAATGGTATCGATCTTTTCGGCTTCCACCAGCGTATGTGCGTATTCTTGTTCGTTGAAGTCCCTGGCCGAACCCCTTGGGTTCCATTGCCCGGTCGAGAATGTATAATAATGCAGCGATAGACCAAAAGCATTGTCCGGGTCAATCTTTTGCATCATAACTTCCGTCCAGTGGTAATCGTCGGCATTAGCGCCGCTGATTACTTTCATTAAATGCGTACCCGGATAGTTCGGCAGAAAAACCGCAAAATGGTTATACAGGTTTGAGTAATATTCTGGTCTCATGTTACCGCCGCAGCCCCAACTTTCATTGCCTACACCCCAAAGACTCACCCGGTAGGGTTCCGGGTGGCCATTGGCCTTCCTTAGAGCTGAAAGGGAACTTGTTCCGTTAAAGTTCAAATACTCGATCCAATCCTTCATTTCCTGCGGCGATCCAGTGCCGACGTTGCCGGCGATGTAGGGCTGGCAGCCGATCTTCTTACAAAGTTCCATAAACTCATCGGTGCCAAAACTGTTATCTTCCGTTACCATACCCCAGGTGGTGTTGATCGTTTTCGGACGTGAGCCAACCGCCCCGATGCCGTCGCGCCAGTGGTACTGGTCGGCAAAGCAGCCGCCCGGCCAGCGCAAGTTGGGCAAATGGATGTCTTTCAATGCCTGCACAATATCCTGCCTTATCTGGCCATGATAATAGATTCCGTCATATATGCCGCGGCCGAGGTGCTCTGAAAACATGCCGTAAATATCCCGGCTGATCACCGTCTGACCGGTGTCAGCGATTTTTATCGTTGCTTTTTCCTGGGCAAAAGAAAACTGTACCAACAGGCAGAATAGACCGGCAATTTTTTTCATTATTTTCCTGCCAGTTTATCGGTAAGCGCCTGGTAAGTGGTTTTGTAATCGGGGTTACTGGGGTCGCCATCCATTGCCATTTTGGCCCATTTCTGCGCTTCTTTCAATTGTGCCTGGTCCGTGCTGTTTTTGAGGATCATCCCGGCATTGGCGTCGAGCAATTTATAATCATTGGCCAATTCCCAGTTATCGGTGTAGTGCACGATACCATCGCAGAAGGTCGGCCAGTCCTTCGCATAGTAATAATAGATCTTGGCTTTGGTTACCGTCCGGTCAGCGGTAACCGCATCAAATTTCTCAGTGATGGTTTGCTGGAGGGCCGTCCAGTCCGGCGCATCGTCGCCGGCATCTTTTTGGGCGGGGGCGATGATCGTGGTCTTGATATTCGCATCCTTCGTTTTAATGGCCGGGTCGTGCTCGGTGATAGCGGTATTGGTGGTCTGGGCTTTCGCTGCGATGATGATGCCGGCCAGTAAGGCCGTAAAAAGTAACTTTTTCATTTTTTTAGTGGGTTAGTCGTGTAAATTCATAATGATAAGTGCCTGCCGCCAGGCTAGCGCGTTTGATGACACGGCCGTGAACCTCCAGTACCAGATCCGCAATGCTGTTGGGTGGTATGGTAGCTGTATAGATGACCTTGCCGTTTTGGGTTGTCCAGCCGGATCGTATTTTACCGAAGGGGCTTTCATGCTCCGCTGAAAAGCTGTCCAGGCCAGCCGGGATATACGGCCGGAGCACGATGTGCCTAAATCCCGGTTGGCTTTCGTCGGGCTGTATGCCGCCTAAGCCGCGGTAGAACCAAGCGCTGATGGAGCCGAACATGATATGGTTCAATGAACCATTCGATTTAGGGCCGATGTCCCATTTTTCCGGTAGCGTGGTCATGCCCTGGGTCATCCAGTAGCCCCAGGATGGATAGGTTTTCAGTGTGGCCAGCTGGTAAGCTAAATCGCCATAACCATTATCGGACAATGCTGATAGAATTGTTTTGGAACCGAGCAGGCCGACATCCAAATGAACGCCGCCATCGGTTACCGCTTTCGCGAGTAATGCCGCTGTTTTTGCCCTGAGATTTTCAGGCACCAAATGATAATATAAGGCAAAACTCAGTTCGGTCTGGAACCCTTTGTCGTAGTTGCCATTTTCCCTTAAATATTGCAGGTTAAATGCCGTTTTGATCTTTTCGGCTAAAGCCAAATAATAAATAGCATCCTGTTTTTTGTTAAATAGCTTTGCTGTTTTCGCAAGAATCAAAGCATCCTGGTAGTAAAATACCGTCGAAGTGAACTCCACCGGGGCAAAGGATTTGATGGGTATCCAGTCACCCAGGCCCCAGTTGCATAAATAGTTTGGGAATTTCCTGTTTAGCAGGTTGACGTAGCGTTTAATAGCTTCGTAATTATCTGCTAAAGCATTGCTGTCACCATAGAATTGATACAGTTCCCAGGGGATAATGGCAATAGCGCTTACCCAATCCGGCCCGTTATGATGATCGTAGCCCCAGTCGCTGGTCGGTACGATGGCCGGTATAGTGCCGTTGGGTTGCTGGGCGTCACGGATGTCGGTGAGCCATTTTTCGTAGATCGTGATGGCGTCAAAATTATACAGGCCGGTTTCCACGGCGGTATGCGCATCGCCGGTCCAGCCGTTCTTTTCGCGTTGCGGGCAATCTGTTGGGTAACCGAACAGGTTGGATAAATAACTATTGTTGGTAGCCCGCCACAACCGGTCAATTAAAGTGTCAGAGGAGGTTATTGTTCCGACAGCCGGCACGTCGCTGTGCTCGAAATAAGCGACCAAACTGGATTTATCCAAAACAACTGCCGACGTACTGTTTACTTCAACATACCGGAAGCCCTTATAATTAAAATGCGGGCGTAAGGTATCGGTCTTTCCGTCGAGCGTATAGACATCGGTCTGGAAAGGATCGCTGTCGCCCACCGGGCGGTAATGATAATTGATATTGCTTTGATCGGCATGGCCGGCACTGTCCAAACGTTCCGCGTGTTTGAACCAGATGACGGTTCCGGCTTTTGCTTTAAGGGTAATTTCCGAAACACCCGCGATGTTCCTGCCAATGTTAAACACGTAATCGGTATCGCTAAACTTTTTGAGGCTTAGCGGTTTGAGTTTTTCGCAGTCCCGTATGGGATATAGGGCCTGGGCTACGATATGCTCCGAGGGCGCATGCACCACTATCACGGGATGCCATTCGCCCTTTATCACCGCAAGCTTGGCGTTCGCATCGGCGTGTTCGCCGGTGTAAATACTGTTGGACGATATACCCGATAAGGTCCAGCTCCAGGTTTTATCAGTGCTGATCGTTTCCGTTGTACCGTCCATATACGTAATCCGCAGATCGAGGCAAAAGCAGGGCCGCTGCCGCCAGGGGGCCTTATCATAAAACCATACGGCTGTGCTTTGGTGGTTGTACCAGCCGTTACCGAGTAGGACGTTAATGGCATTGCTGCCTTTTGCCAATTGATAAGTCACATCATAGGTAACATACAGGTTGCGGCGGTCAAAACGCGTGAACATCGGGTCGAGGATGTGGTCGCCGACCTTTTGACCATTCAGCCATAGCTCGTATAAACCGCCGCAGGCAATATAAATGCGAGCGCTTTTGATGGGTTTAGTAACCGTAATGGCCTTGCTGAACTCAGCAGCCGGTTTCAGGTGAATGTCTTTGACATCGCTGATCCAGTCGCCCTGCCAGTCGCTGGTGGATAAGGGGCCAGTCTCAAAAGTACCTGAAGCAGAAGCGGCGCTATTATTGAGCTGTAGCTTCCACTCATAGCGGGTAAACGGCCGTAAAGGCTTGCCGACATAGGTAACCGGGTTCGCGGCACTGCCGGCGGCGCGCCAGCAAACTATCGAGCCGCTGCTGACAGTGAGCCGGAAGCTTTTCTGCTGTACGGGCGATTGCCAGTTGAGGCGCGGGTGCCGGGCATCGATCCCTATTGGGCTGACCAGGTGCTCACATTGCAGTTCTATTTGCGCGTTAGCGCGCAATACGGATAAGATTGCCAGGAATAGATATACCGTTCTCCTCATATCCGTACGTTGAAATTATAAGTGCCGCTGTCGATTTGCTTATCGGGTTGGCCGGGCAGGCGAATAATGGCCGTTGTGCCAGTTGGAATTTCGACGTGTTCGGTCATGAGCTTGCCTTTTACAGCCCAGTTAGAAACGATCTTGCCGTTTACCGATTGGTAAGAAACCATCGCCCATGTCAGGTGGCCGCCCGGTTGAGGCGCGATCAGTATTTTTTTAAAGCCTGGTGCAAGCGGGCTGATGCCGCCGGCCGTTTCATAGAGCCAGCTGCCTACCGAGCCGTTGGCATAATGGTTCAGCGAATAGAGGTCGTAGTTGCCGTCCTTATAGGGGTTCCATTTTTCCCAGATGGTCGTGGCACCTTGTTTGACTTCATACAACCACGACGGCATGGTCTTTTGCATTAATAGTGTATAAGCCAATTTTACATAGCCGTTTTTGGTCAGCTCCTCCAATAAATAGGGCGTGCCTAAAAAGCCGGTCGCTAAATGGTCATGGTTGCTGTGGATCATATCAGCCAGTTGTTTGGCTATTTTTTGTTTATTGTTTGCCAGGTTGAAGTGCAATGCTAATACGCAGGCGGTCTGCGTATGCTGATTAAGCGTATCATTGGTTAAGAATGCTCTCGCCCAGGCCTGCTTTGCCTTTTCCAGTGGTTTTGTAAAGGAGCTATCCTGTATATGAAGTATTCTTTGCGCTTGTAGCAGCAAATCAAGCGAATGAATGAAATAGCTCTGGGCTAAATAAGTTTCATCCGTCGCCGGGCCTACCGCGTAGGAGTCGCCATAGCTGCCGGCTCGCCATAAGCCGTCGGTGTCTACCTGGCTGATCACCAGCTTCATGTAGGCCTTCATAGAAGGATATTGTCTTTGAAGTATTCCTGCATCCCCATAGGCGCGGAAATAGTCCATTGGGATGATGAGCGCCGCGTCTCCCCAGCCGGGGATGGCGGGTTTATCGGTGCCCTGTTGCCTGGGCTGGTAGCTGTCGGGTATCACTTTGGGTACCCCGCCATTGCCGCCCTGTTCGAGCGCCAGGTCATGCAGCCATTTGCTGAAGAATAACCGTACGTCCCGATTATAGGCCGCTGTCCTGAAAAAGAGCTGCGCATCGCCGGTCCAGCCCATCCGCTCACCGCGCTGCGGGCAATCGGTCGGTATCTCCAGGAAATTGCTGTTCAGGCTCCATTCGATGTTTTTTTGCAATCTATTGATCAATGGGTCCGAGCAGCTAAATGTTCCCGTATGTATTAAGTCCGTGTGCACCGCTATCGCTCTACAATTCGTTTTGGTCGGCACAAAGCCTTCGAGTTTGGCATAACGAAAACCATGATAGGTAAAATGCGGCTCCAATGTTTCAGTGCCTTTACCGTTTAAAATATATATATCCGTCGGGTCGGCATGCAGCAGGTCAGCAGTAAAGTAATTGCCTTTTAAAGACAGCGTTTCAAAATGATGAATCTTAATGGTATCGCCATTGTTGCTTTGAATCTGTAATTGTACCCAGCCGGCCATGTTCTGGCCGAAGTCGATGATGGTATTGCCCAAATGGTCCTTGAATATCCGTTTGGGTTTAAACACTTCCTGTTTGGTGACCGGTTCCATGGGGTAAGGCACCATATTGTTTTGGTGGGCATGATCGGTCCTCACCGGTTCCCAGTCATGATCAGCGATGGTTTCGTCCCACGTTTCCCCAAAATAGATGCCTTTGTTTTTGAGGAGCGGGCCGCGGCCGCACTGCCAACTGCTGTCGGTGCTTACTACTTGCTGAGTTCCGTCTTTATAGGTAATGATTAGCTTAGCTAATAAAGAAGCATCCCTTCCCCAAACATTTGGCCTGCCGGCATTGCTGCCCATTGGGCCGAAGATGCCGCGATACCAGCCGTCAGCGATGGTGGCTGTTATGGTGTTTTGTTTTTTGAGTTGCCCGGTAACGTCATAGGTATTATAAAATAGTTCTTTATCGTAGGGCGTGAATCCGGGGGTGAAATAGCGGTTGCCCACGCGTTTCCTGTTGATCTGTGCTTCGCACAGGCCATGCGAGGTGATATAGAGGGTAGCATATTTTACTGGCTTGTTTGCATTGAACTCTTTCCTGAAAACCGGGCAGGTGCCAGTCGTGTCGTGCAAAGGGCTGATCCAGTGCGCATCGGCAAAAGGGGGTTGTTGCGCACGCAACAGCCCCGGCCATGCCAATAGCGGTAATAAAAAAAAGATATAAAGGAGCTTAATAGCCATTAGTTAATTTTTATGCTTTTAGTCAACCTGATATCTTTTGAAGATGCGCCTACGATGATGTCAAACATCCCAGGGTCATATTCAAAGGCTTTTTGCTGCTCTTTATAATAGCTAAAGGCATTGCTGTCCAGCTGGATGCTCACTGTTTTGCTTTCGCCTTTTTTCAGGAACACTTTTGCAAACCCCTTCAATTCTTTTATCGGGCGGACAACATCGCAATACTGCTGGTGGACATAGAGCTCGGCCACATCTGCGCCATCTCGGTCACCAGTGTTTTTGAGTTGAAAAGTAGCGGTCACCGTGTTCTTCCCGGTTTTATTTAAAGTGAGATTGCTGTATTTGAAGCTGGTATACGACAACCCATAACCAAAGGGAAATTGGGGCTGTAGCTTTGTTGTATCCCAATAACGGTAACCGATAAATAAACCTTCTTTATACTGGACATGACCAGTATGCTGTTCATCATAATAACTATGATAAGTCGGCGCACCCTTCCATTCTTTTTCAAAGCTTGCGGGCAACTTGCCTGACGGATTGATTTTGCCGAAAAGGGTTTCCGCTATCGCCGTGCCACCTTCTTGCCCGGGGTACCATGCCATCAGTAGAGCAGGTACAGCGTTGATCCATTTTTGCATATATACGTTGCCGCCGGCATTCAAGACTACCACTGTTTGCGCGTTGATTTGGCTGATGGTTTTGATCAGGCTATCCTGGTAGTTTGGCAATTCAAATGCCCGATCATCGCCTTCGTGCTCCAGCCCGCCGTTGAAGCCCATGGAAAGGATCACCGCGTCAGCACTTTTTGCTGCTTTGAAGGCTTCGCTGAAGTCAGGCACTTTGGGGTACCAGGCAAAGGCGATATGGCCGGGGCGGTCTTTACAGGTGTATTGCAGTTTTATCGAGTATTCTTTGCCGCTGTCCAGATGCATGGTAGCGGTATAACTATAGACTTCATCACCATCTTTAAAATTGGTGACTATTTTGTCGCCGATATGCAAACTGATGCTTTCATCCCTGGTGACGGTAAAACAGTAAATACCGCTACGCTGTGGGCGAATAACCCCTGTCCAGCGGGCGATAAAAGGCCCGTCCGGTAATTGGTGTTTTTGCCGCAGGTCGTCATTTTTGCGGATGATGTATTGCTCAATGCCTGTACTATCAGGTTTTTCTTTGACAACGCCGCCTTTGAAGTATTCGGCCTTCAAGCCCCGCTGGGTTGAACCCGGCGTGGTATAAAAAACAGAACGTTTACAATAGCCTTCCAAGGTAGATAGTACGGGAACGTAAGTGATTTTTACCTGTTTACCTTTGTTTTGCTCCAAACCGGTGAGCAGGTCGGTCACGTGAAAGGGGTATACCTCAGAGCTGCCAGCACCCCCGATATAGTTTTCGGCGTTGGGGCCGATCACCACGATGTTTTTGACTTTATTGATTAATGGCAATAGTTTGTTTTCATTTTTTAATAAGATGATGCCTTCCCTTGCGACCTGCAAGGCAGTTTGAACATTTTTGGGGTCGTCTTTGGGTAACGAGGTGTCCTGCTGCGGCCAGTCATAAAAGCCAAAGCGGAAGATGATCCGCAATATCCGTCTCGCCTTGTCGTCTATCGTTGTTGCAGACAGCCCGCCGCCATTAATGGCAGGTATCAGGTTGGCCTTATTCATAAAGCGGGCAAAAGGCATCTCCAGGTCAAGGCCGTTCTCTGCGGCCGCCGTGCCGTCATAGGTGGCATTCCAGTCGCTCATCAGGATGCCATCAAATCCCCAACTGTTCTTTAAAATGTCTATATTAAGCTGCCTGTTCTGCGTGGCATGTGTGCTATTGATTAGATTATAACTATCCATCACTGCGCCGACCTTGGCTTCCTGTACGGCAGCTTTAAAAGCAGGCAGATAGATCTCCTGCAAGGTGCGCTCGTCTATATCCGAACTGATGTTGTGCCGGTCCCATTCCTGGTTATTCGCTGCAAAATGCTTGACCGTAGCGACTACGTTCTGGCTTTGCACACCCTCGATATAGCTGACCGCCATCCGCGAAGTAAGATAAGGGTCTTCGCCAAAATACTCAAAGTTCCTGCCGCACATGGGCGCGCGGTAGATGTTGACACCGGGCGCCAGTAATACATGTACACCTCTCGCTCTGGCATCCCTACCTAAGGCCACGCCGAGTTGTTTAACCAAACTTGTGTCCCAGGTCGCGGCATCGAGTATCCCACAGGGATAAGCCGTTTCCGGGCCGTACTCGTTTACCCCTACCGGGCCGTCCGAAATCAAAATGTGCGGTAAACCCAGCCTAGCTATCGGCCTTATATCCAAAAAAGTATAGCCGCCGATATAGTCCAGCTTTTCGTCCAAAGTTATTTCTTTCAGCAGGCTGTTTACCCGGTCCTCGATGGGCACGGTTTTGTCTTTGTAGGTCTGTGCTTTCACCAGGCATGTTGCAATAACCAGGCAAGCAAACAATAGTATTTTTTTGCGCACTATATAAGTTTTTAATAGATTTTATATTTATTGGGTCTTTAAGGCTTATTGATAATCCTTGTCGAGCCATATTTTCTCGTTCCTCTTCATAGCGTCAATCTTTGCCAGGTAAGGCTTGGACATGATAGGATGTTCTTTAGGATTGATTACCTGGACAGCCTGATTTTCAACCTTAATCGCTTGATCTGTTTGCCCTGCTTTATATAATACCGACGCATAGGTATCGAGTAAATAAACATTATCAGTTTTCTTTTTATTTAAGTCTGCCATTAAAACGGCCGTAAAACCGAGTATTTTCGGGTCATTGCTGTGGAGATAAGCATCCCAGCAAATATTATTGATCATTGTAACAACATTGTAATCTGAAAATCTTTCTGTGTCAATGGCTTTTATTTGATCAATTTCTGCATCCACTAACTGCGGCCAAAATTGGTCCTGCTTTTTGTCGTTTACCAAATATCGATACCAAACTTCTTTTGCCCGGGCCGTGGTAGCACTTGCATAAAGTTGATTATACTTTTTAACAATCGCTTTAGTTACTTTATCGAAATCCGGGGTATTGCCTGATTGCTTAGCCGCTGCGATTACCAGCGACCATTCTGTCTTTCCGATGCACTTCCGGATAGTTGACTGGGCAAGATCAGGGTCTTTCATGATGGTGTCGATCCTGGCGGCGTTATGATAAAAGAAACTAAAGCCTCTTTGGGTAGTTGAGTCGGTAAAAGAGGCGATGAAACCAATCGTCGCAGCGTTGTACATTTCCTTTTCAGGTAACTGGTTGATAAAACTGTTCGCCAGGCTTTTTATCTGGCTATCTCTCCAAAAAGTAGCAAGTAAGCTTAAGTTCGAAAGCTGGTTTTTGGATAGGGTCCTTAACCCACTAAAATAGTGTCCTACCATTGCGGCAACCTGTGTTTGACTACTAAATGCTTTTATAAAGTTGGTATTTTCTTCTTTACTAAAATTACTTTCACCGAATGACCGGATATATTCCACCGCAATATTTAATACCTGCGGATTATCTTGAAAATTGACCATGAGTTGCCCATTGCTCCAATCAGCCAATTGCTGCCTGGGTTTGCGGTTGAGGTAGTCTGCGGCAATCTTTCCGGCCAATACATTATCGGTAGATGCTAATAAATGGGCTAGTCCTTTTTCTTCTGCGGTATCGAGTTTACCGGGCTCAAAGTTCTTCAGTACCCGGTAGTATTGCTTATTGGGATCTTGTACATCTAAGGCCAAATGGATAAAAGCCGATGCTGCCATTGCTCCTGTTATACGGTGAACTGGCTTACCCTCCGAATCAAAAAATAGGAAAGTCGGGTAAGCATGGACAGTATAGAGCGTTTGTATATTTGTCACTGTCGAATACCAACCTTTGATAGTATCGTTGTCCGCTGCAGTTTGGTCCATTTGCAGCCTTACCGAAATGAAATCTTTGTTATATGTAATTCCGACATCCTGCCTATTATATACTTCCTGATCCATTTGTTTGCAAGGGCCGCACCAGGTAGCAAAGCAGTCGACAAAAATATATTTGTGCTCCGCTTTGGCTTTATCTTTTATTTGTTTCCAGCTTAAGCCTTTTTCGAAATGGATCTGACAGAAGGCTTTAATTGAAAAACTTGTGACCATCAAAATGATGATAGCTTTTATGATTATTTTCATATTAATTTTGATTTTGTTTATAAAATGAGTCATTCGTCATCATCGTCCCCATGAAATTTGTCACTGCCCGGCTGGCTCTTCTGAGAAGATGATTCATTGTTGTCTTTTAAGTCGAGCCGCCACGCCGGCAATTTCTTTTTGACCGGCCATAGCTCATCCAGTGTATCGCCATCGTAGAGAATACCGCTCTTCATCACGTACTTGATATCGCGTGAGTTGTGGATATCATCCAATGGATTGCTATTCAGGATGATCAGATCGGCTATTTTTCCAACTTCTATGGAACCGACATCTTTCTGAATACCAATGGCTTCAGCTCCTATGATCGTACCTGCTTGCAACGCCTCCATGTTGGTAAGCCCTCCCATTTGTAGTGCCCAAAGTTCGTTTTGCGAGCCGGTACCCGGATCGTTTCCATGCCCCCCGAGCGCTACCTTACCGCCGGCTTTTCGAATCGTTGCGTCTAACTGCGCGGCATATAGAAATTTTTCGGTGCCGATGTTTTTTGGAGGGCCTGGGTTACGCAAACTTTTCGCTGATGTAAAAATGATTTGTTTTGCGCTGGGTATACGCCAATAATTTTCATTTAAATACCCCGATGCGCCAGGGCGTACCTGTAGCGTTGGCGTGAAATAAGTGCCGCTTTTGGCAAATAGTGTGATAATATCGCTATAGGCATCCGGCCAATCGAATGGATTATGTTCAACTCCACTACTTCCGTCCTTCAATTGCCCTATATACTCCTGGATCGAGACGCCGCCCTCGTTTGTCATGTTCAATTGAGTCTTTTCTGCCGCCATTAGAAGCCATTCACGCTCCAGCCGGGTATTCAAAAGATATTGCTTTAGAAAAGTACCACCGAGTAGTTTACGTTGAATGGCTAAATTCAACCCCTCTTCGAAATTGTAAAGGGGGTGACCCAGGTGGTCAACATTCATCACCGCACCCGATGGATATAATCTTGGCCCGACCATTAGGCCGGTATTCAGCGCTTCTGAGTATCTGAAGTATTCTGGACCGTTTGCCGGATCCCTGGCCGTCGTCACACCATAAGCAAGGTTAATCAGTGACTTCCTGCTTTGCTGTTCCGGAATCTCGATATTGCGATCATTATAGTGCATATGATCATGGATATCAACTAATCCGGGTATTATGGTTTTGCCTGTAAGATCTATGACTTTAGCAAAAGTCGGAATAATCACCTGGCCTGATGTACCGACGCTGACAAACCTGCCGTTTTTTATGATCAGCGTTCCATTTTTGATGATTTGCCGGCCTTTCATCGTAAGCACCCTGGCATTGGTTAATGCGACCGTTCCATGTCCATAGTCTGCTTCAGTGGTTAGTTCAAGGTTGATGATTTGATCTGGCTGAATAAACTCGCCAATGTTTTTATTTTGAGCAATGTGTCCATTTTCCGGATGTTCCGCTGCTTTAACAAACTTTCTCATTTGAATTCGATAGAATCTGTTGCCGTAGCTCCAGCTTAAAACCTTACCACGTTGCTCCCAGTGTGGATCGAGACCGTTGCCGACCCGGATTGGCTGCATATTTTGGCTTTCCCTTACTATTACCGCGGATTGATGGGGTTGAACCAAAGGAACAACGTAAATATTTTCGTTGTCACAATAAACCAAATATTGGCGGTCAGGAGAAATAACCCCTTCACTATTAGCACTGCCATAGGATGAAACACCCTTAAGTCCGCCTACCGTAATATCTTTTTTGTTTTTTCCATCGGTAGCGATTTCTGAAAATTCAGGCTGCAATCGACCATCCCCCTTTAATGAATCCGCGTGATAAATAATTTTCTTTCCATCGGCCGAAAACGACAACTGATTCATAATCGCAACGCTATCTAAAAGGGTATGGGTCTTACGTGTGTTAACATCAATCAATTGCAGCTTTCCTACGGCTGAGCCTTTGTACTCTTTCTCAATTGCGCCTTTGATTACCGCTATACTTTTTCCGTCCGGCGACCAGGTCGGATAAAAATATTCAGCAGCTGTATCAGACAATTGTTGGGGCTTTCCGCCAATTATACGGACGCGCCAAACCTGGCCCCCCGCAGTGTCGGACCAACTTGTATAAGATACCCATTTACTGTCAGGAGAAAACATAGGCTGGTACTGATTGAATGGCTGATTCGTAAGCTTGTGCGATTTGCCATGCGGTAGGTCCATGATATAAATCTTATTTAGTGCCGAAAAGACCAGGTGCCGCCCGTCGGGACTGGCATTTGCATAGCGCGTATACCTAACTTTGCTTGGTTTGAGGCTTACCCGGAAAGTTTGGTAGTTTAGCGGCCCTATGTCAACTTTTACATCTGCAGTAAAAGGGATCAGCTGGTCATAGCCATCTAAAATACTGATCCGATGCAATTTACCTCGGAAACCAATATAAACATACCTGGAATCAGGAGAGCATTCGAAATTGAATTTCCATGAAAGATCAACTGAGCCTTCAAAAGCATGCTCGAAGAGTGAAGATACTAATATTTTTCGGCGAGCCGAGCTTACTTCCTGGCGGATCAAACGCCAGGTCCCCACTGAATCAGCGATATATATCCACCAACGCCGGTCTGGCGATAAAGCCGCGTTACGACATTTTTCTAATCCGTATAACAGTATCGAATTACTATCGGTCTTCCCGCAAAAACTATATAGCCTTTTAGCTTCGGCATCGACATGAAAGATGGTATCAGTCTCTCTCGAAAATGCTACAGCTCGTCCGACAATTTTTGGCGCCGGCAATTTATTGCCGTTCACACCATAAAATGAATGATCAAAAAAAACGTAATTGCCATCATGTGTCCATAAGGGCATGATGGTAGGGCCATACAAGAACTCTCCTTGGATTTGCTCATCGCTTAATCCCAATGGCTCAGCGAAGGTTCCGGCTACATCCCTGATCCATAAATGACGGGCTCCCGATTGGTCGCTTATATACGCGAGTCGTTGTCCATCCGGGGACCAAACTGGGCAAAAATTAACCGCCATCCCGCGAGTGATTTGCTTTGCCGTTCCACCTTTTACAGGGACCGTATAAAGGTTGCCGAGCATGTCGAAAGCCAATGTTTTTCCGTCGGGCGAAACGTCCACATTCATATAGCTGCCTTCGGTGGTCGTAAAAGAAATGGTTCGTGTGGCCTTGATGGGCAATTGTTGTCCAATTGAAAGCATATCATTGCCTGCAAAAGCGCATAACAATAGCACAGCCGACTTAAAATTAATCATGGCTTGCATTTTTAGTAAGGAGCGGATCAAAAGATCCGCTCCTGGTCGATGAAATAATTTAGTACCCAGTGTTTTGTGTGAGATTTACGTCTTTCTGAATTTCTTGCAACGGGATCGGGTAAAGAGCTTTGTAGCTGCTCCAGGTTCCGCTTTTTAACGGTGTAACCACACTCATTACCGCGTTGATATTGACAGTTGCCTTGGGATTGGCCGCTGCACGCTCCAGGTCGTACCAGCGATGTCCCCATTCTGTGAACAATTCAACCTGGCGCTCGTGCAGTATGGCCGCTAAGAGCGATGCCTGGTCAGTCGGCCCGGAGTAATTAGGCAATCCTGCCCGGTTACGGATGACATTGAGATCACTAACCGCCCCCGCGGGATCACCTTCCTCGGCTTTCGCCTCGGCGCGGATCAGGTATTGTTCAGCCAAACGAAGCACCATCGTGTATTCACTTATAGGTGTACCGCCGTTTTGAACTTTATATTTATAGGGGAAATAATAGGTCTGGCCATTTTTAGTAATTGAACCGATCCAGTTAGCCTGTCGCTGGTCTCCGCTTTCGAACGCGCCAAGTAATTGGGGGCTTACGGTAAATTGGGAGCTATTGGGTGCAGCCAGTAAAATGAAATTATTGCCATCTTTTGTATTAATTGTTGATGGTAGTGGCGTATATATCTGCCAGATCGCTTCGCTGCTGTTCTTAAGAAATACGCTGTTAGTGGGACCGCTCAAATTCGGGCAAAGGCTATATTCAGAATTATTGATCACTGCATTAGCGGCGCTGTCCGCTTTTACATAATACGTGGCATTTTGACTATCATAATCGCCTAAATATAAGTAAGCCCGTGCCAGGAGCGCAGTAGCTACCGCTTTGGTAGGACGGACCCGGTCAACTGTGGTCACGGTATCTGTACCATCAACATAGTTCGTACTTAACATCGTTTTGGCCAATTGCAGATCCGAAATGACCTGTTGCAACACCTGAACTCTCGGTGTACGGGCTAATTGATCCACCACCGTGTAATCTGTTGTCAATACTAAAGGAACTGCCCCATGACAATTCGTTAGGTATAAATGCCAGAAAGCACGTATAAAATAGGCTTCGCCTAACAATTGTTGCTTAATAGCAGGAGTAGTCCCTGAATACTGATGCAATGCAGCGATCGCTGCATTAGCCTGGAAAATATAACTGTATGCTTTTGGCCACTCCGTATAACCAGAGCCTATGGCATTCAGCGCGGTCATAGCATTATGATACGGTTCCAGGAAAGTTATACTGGTACCGTTATATTGCAGTTCGTCTGCCAGTAAGCCATTACTCCGCGCAATAAAAAACGATTCAGAATTGTTAAACATCTGTGTATAAATGTTAGTGATTGCAGATGTAGCGGCCCCATCATTATTAAACACAGAAGCGGTTACCAGTTGGGAATTGGGCGGCGGTACCTGCACGAATTTTTTGCAGGAGCAGACACAACCGATTAAAATAATTAATGGGACAAATAAGCAGCTGGATATTAGAGGCTTATATTTGAGTTTTCTTGTTTTCATTTTATTGATCTTAATGAAGGTGAATACTAAAATGAGGCATGGATACCAAATACTATGGTTCGTAAAGTGGGTAAACCAGTGGAACCTGACAGAGCATTTTCGGGATCTAATCCCTGGTAATGGGTTAAAGTCAGTAGGTTTTCTCCTTGTAGGAATAGGCGAAGATTTTGCATTTTCAGGTTTTGTATCCAGGTTTTGGGCAGCGAATAGGAAAGCACCACATTTTTAAGACGGATAAAAGAAGCATCCTCTAACCCAAAATTTGAAGTGAACCCTGACAAATAATAGTTAGGATCAGCGTTATTAAAAGTAGACAAACGACCATATACAGTATTATCTCCTGGTTTTTGCCAGGTGTTTCCGATCACGGAAGTGGGTAGGTTAAAATTAAATTGGCCGAAGCCATCCGCTTGGGTACTCGCATAGTTATACCCTAATTGTTTGCGGAATTGGATAAATACGTCAAGTTGCAGACCCTTAAAGCTGAAACTGTTACCTATACCGCCATCAAATTTGGGGAGCGTTGATGGTATTGACGCGAGGTCAGCAGGAAGTTGGGGATTTTCGGTTATACCCCCGGCTGCGCTTTTGAATTGGTATAATCCGTCTGCAGGGTTAACTCCAGCAGCAATTAAGCTTTTTCCTGAAGTTATTGGCAGACCAATGGTGTAGTAATATGCATAACTTGAAGTGGCGAGCCCCGGATAGCTAAGCAATTTATTTGAAGCAACTGTAAAGTTAAATGCTGTCGTCCACTTGAAATCTTTTGATTGGATGTTAATCGTATTGATGGTAACTTCTACTCCGCTGTTTTGTACTACTGCGGGCAAGTTATATTCGACGGAAGAAAAACCCGTGGTATAAGGAAGTGCATAACCAACCAATTGATTGCCTGACCGGTTATCGTAATAATCAACTGAAACATTGATTCGGTTTTTTAAGAATCCGAGTTCGATACCTCCGTCAAATTTTTTATCTACTTCCCATCCGAAATAGGGATTGGGAATGCGACTTGGTGAAAGTCCGGTATTCCCCTGGTAAGTGCTGGAGTTGCTGGAATAAGAACTCAGATAAAGATAGTCACCGATCTGGTCACTACCGGTAATGCCGTAACTGGCCCTTAGCTTACCAAAACTTAACCAGGAAGCGTTGTCGCTCACAAAAGTTTCCTTGCTGAAGATCCATCCGGCTCCAACAGAACCGAAATTTCCCCATTGTTTGCTGGAGCCGAACCGGCTGCTGCCATCACGGCTGCCGGTCAAGTTCAATAAATATTTATCTTCCCAGGTATAGCCGATACGGGCTCGAACGGCATTGTACCGAAACAAACTGGTCGAATAACCCAGGTTCTGAGTCGTTGCCGCATTTGTCGGATTACTTATCAAAGCGTCATTGGCATAACCTTTGCCTCGAGTGCCGTTTGATGAACTGTTGCTTTGATCAAATTCTGAACCCAAATACACATTCAGCTTCCCTTTACCAGCCTTCCGGTTATAGGTGAGGCCAGGTTCAATGATCCAATTGGTAGATTCGCTATTGCCATAGTAGCCTGTTCTGTTCGTGCTGACTGTATTATCAGGCGGCCCTTGTGACGCATCAGGGACCAGGGTGACCTGGCTTAATCGCTGATCGGTGTATCCCAGGTTGGTTTGCAGTGTCAATCCGGGCAAAATATCATAAGCCAGCAGTCCGTGACTGGTCAAACCATTAGTAAGGGCAGTTGTCGTTGCCAAAAGCGGAGCAAGTGGATTGCTCCAACTGGACGCCCCGCCTATAGGCTGCCAGTTTAAAGTACCATTGGCATTATACAAGGCTGGGGCGTCGGGGGCAAGCGTTAAAGCAGTACTTGTAAAATCAAATTGCGGTAAACTGTTATGGTCATAGGTATAGCCCGCAGATAATTGCATGCGAAAATGTTTGTCAACCGACGAATGGGTTAAATTAAAATTAACCGAACCTTTGCCATCAGCAAAATCCCCGGGAAATACAGTGGTCTGGCGGGTAAAGCCGCTATTCACAAGAAACTGGGTATTTTCACTACCCCCTGAGATCGAAAGTTGTGCATCACTATATTGTGCAGTGCCCCCGATTAATTGTTTTTGCCAATTGGTATAACGGGTGGTATCCCATCCTCCGTTGACATCATAATTCTGATCAGTAGGATCAGATGTAATTGAAGGAAATGGCAGGCCGTCCAAAGCGAAAGCTTCGTGGCGCATTTGTAAATATTGCGGGGTGTTCATCAGGTCCATAAAATGTCCTACTTTCGAAACACCCTGCTTGAGATCAAAATTAACAAGCGTGTTGCCTGCACGGCCTTTTCTGGTCGTAATCAATATCACGCCATTGGCGCCCCGCGAACCATACAACGCTGTCGCGTCCGCATCTTTCAAAACTTCAATGCTTTCAATATCGCTTGGATTGATGGTATTGAACGGACTCATGCCGCCTGCTAAATGAATATCTGAAAGAGCCCCGCCGCCAGTAGCACCGCCCAATGGGCCTCCGCCTGGGCCCATGTTTGGAGTAAGCGAAACCGACCCAAATGGCACGCCGTCAATAACAATTAATGGGCTATTACCATTCGCAATGCTGTTTACTCCACGAACCAAGATATTTTCATAAGATCCAGGAAACCCCGACGACTGCCTTATATAGAGACCTGGCACTTGTCCTTCTAAAGTTTGCATAGGTTCAGCAACCGGCTGGTCAGTGATCGTTTTATTTGCTACAATACTAACAGCACCGGTTGATAGCTCCTGGCGTTCTACGTAGTAGCCTTTATCGACAACTACCTCATGTAAATTGGTTGTCGAAGCTACCAACCTAATGGTCACGCCAATTGGGAGTTCCGTTACAGTTAGCTCCTTTGTTTCATAACCGATATACGAAAAGTCAACCAAGGCGTCTTTGCTGGAGACTGCTAAGGTAAACGTGCCTTTGCTGTCTGTAGTAGTGCCATTCTGTGTACCTTTTTCGCGGACGTTAACACCCGCCATGGGTTGGCCGGTTTCATCGGTGACCTGGCCTTTAACCGTGACTTGAGCTAATTCGGATTTAATTTTGTTTTTGAGGTTGTCGAGGAAGGACACATCCTTTTCCTTGATAACAACCGTTTTATTAATAACCTCATAGGTCAGCGGCTGGCCATCCAATATTTTGTCCAATGCCTGTTGCAACGTAACGTTATGAAGCTCAGCGGAAATATTGATATTTTCCACCAGTTTATGTTTATAAAAAAATGAATAGCCGCTTTGGTCCTGTATAACAGAAATGACGGTTGCAAGCGGCGTATTCTTTTCAGACAAGCTGATCTGCGAATACACTTTGGCAGATACCTGAAGGCAAGCAAGGATTATTAAAAATACCGTTAGCTTCATTACCTTGATTAATTGTGGTGAATAAAATCGCCTTGTCCATGCGACTTTAGCACATAAGTTTATTTGCATACTTTTGTATGGTTAGGGTTTACGTAATAATTTCAGTAGAATCGATTTTATTTAAGGTTGCCCGAACATTTGCCGGGAGTGTTACAAGCGCTTCCGGCTCTTTTTTTGAGGCATCCTGACCGTGGTGTGTTTCTGTATCTATGCTGTCATATTTTTCAATGTTTTTTTAATTAGGGTGAATGCTTCTGTTAATTGTCCTTTTCTTTCTTTAAGGTTTAATAATCAATATTTTCTTATTGCCTTTATTTTCAATCTGGTAATGCACCTGGTTTGATTGCAAAATCTTGAGCATCTGCGTTAAATTGACGTTGCGCGGAATTTGTCCGTCAAACTCATCGTTGACCACATTCCCCTCGTAAACCACATCCAAATCATACCAGCGCGATACCTGCCGCATTAACGTTTTCAACCCAGTCTGGTCAAAACGGAACAGCCCATTTTTCCAGGCAATTGCCTCCCCGATATTCGCTTTGCGAACGACAATGTTATTATTGGTATTAATCGCCTCCTGGCCTGGCTTCAGTAAGGTGCCCTTGTTTACCATAACACTACCCTCAACCAGCGTGGTAACGATAGCCGGTTCGTCACTATAAGCGTTAATATTGAAATGCGTACCTAAATCCTCCACCGTTTGGCCCTCAACCATTACCCGGAAGGGCTTGGCCCTGTTATGGGTAACTTCAAAATATACCTGGCCAGTGATTTCCACGCGGCGCTCGTTACCATCAAAACTTACCGGGTATTTGATGGATGAAGCTGCATCCAAAACCGCAAGCGTACCATCGCTTAATTTAAGCGTGTATTGGCCGCCCTTGGGTGTTTCTATCGTATTATAAACCACTTCTGCGGTCTTGCTGTTATTTGTGGCGAGACCCTGAGCGGTATTGACTAAGTAAACTATCTGACCGTTATTTGTCTTATTAACCTGCATACCTGCCTGTTGCGCAATGTTCCCGTTCCTGGCATTGGTCAGGCTAATCTGTTTTCCGTTTGAAAGCGTAAGGGTCGCTTTATTGCCGCCCGGCGCTACATCATTTTTTGCAAGCTGATTGGTTTGAACGGGTGTTGAATTGTGTTGGTAAAAGTAAAACCCGATGCCCAGGCAAGCGGCGACAGACGCGGCTATTGCCAGTCTTTTAAAACCAAAGTGTCGCCCTGGTTTTTCCTCGAATTCCATCAGTTCTGTTTCCGCTTTCACTTTATTAAATACATTACTCCATCTATCTGTATCGTAATTATCCTGTAATTCGGTTTCCTGCAATTCACCCAATAACAGGTTTTTCATTTCTTCATCGTATTGCTTATCCGAGATGAGGCCAAACAATTGTTTGATTTCCTCCGGCGAAGCCGAACCGTTTACATATTTTGCAAATAAGGTCTTGATTAGGTTTTGATCGTTACTCATAACTATTGCGTTATTTTCCTTTTATACAGATGAGACGATTGCCGAGGGATAGCGGACTATTGGCGAATATGACAGGTTTATAGGTAGCTTTTTCGATTTCAACGGCAAATAAATCATAAATATTTGTAAATAAGCTATTTACAAATAAATGCAGACATTAAAAAGCATGAAAAATGGCTGAAAAAAATAAAATATTTTTTAAAAAGATATAAAATAGTGGAAAGCTTGCCTATTTGCTGGTCAAAATAACAAACGCAGCAACTGACAAAACGCTAGCGCGTTTTTCCGCAAAAGTGCGGATAGATTTCAGCGCGTTGACCATTTGGTTTTTTACTGTATGTCTTGAGATATTCAGCCGTTCCGCAATTTGTTCATGGGTCAGCCCTTCGCTCCGGCTCAAATGATAGATCAGTTTACGCTGTGCAGGTAAGGCAGCTACCGCCATTTCAATGATTTCGGCGCTTTCCCTGAAAATGATGCGTTCTTCAGTTTCGTTGGTGTATTCGGTCGAACGGGTAGCTATCCTGTCCATCAGCTTTACGTTGTTGGCGATCTTTTTTAAATAATCCAATGTCTTATTGGTAGCGATATTGAACAAATAAGAAGTTGGATGGCTGACATTTGCTAAAAGCCGGCGGTTCAGCCAAAGTTGAACAAATATATCCTGTACAATTTCTTCGGCCAGTTCGGGGGACCGGACCATTTTATCCACGAAGGGCGCTAAACGTTTGTTGTAATGGTGGTAAATGGTTTCAAAGGCACGTTCGTTGCCCTCTGCCAGTTCTGCAAAGAGCTCGGTTTCGTTAATCAGTTTGTGGGTGGGATTTGCCATTTAAATCTGTCGCCTTATTCAATTTGAAACCCTAAATTTACTTATTAATTTTTTTCAATAGTAATTAATTTATTTGACGAACGTTGAATTATATTTTTGTTAAGCCACAGGTTAACAATTAAATAAATGAAGCTTTTGGATTCTATTTGGTCTTGAATACATAACATATTCCAAAAACGATTATTGCGCAGACAACCAGCAGGGCAATAATGACAAATAGTTTTTCGGTCATAACTTTATTTTTTGAGGGTAAAATATTTTTGCTTTTGAGTGTTAAAATTGCGGTGGCCAAGCCCAAAGCGGCTGCTATCAGTTCAAGTATGGTTTTCATTTTTTTATTATTTACTTTTTCAAAAAAATCGGATAAAGTACAATCCATGTATTAAAGGACCGATACCTCGCGGCTTAAAGAATCATATCACACGCATTAACCGTTGTCAAGTGCTTATTAAGCCTTAATTGGTAAAATTTATTTTAAGGAAGAATAGGGTTTCAGCGTCCAGGATTTAACCCTTGGAAAAAGACGGATTAAAAATTTTCAGGATTATACTTATAGTCTTCAGAAAGCTTCACTAAGGGCGTATATTTATAGAAGTAGTGATTTCCCCGTTTTTGCAGTATCTATCAATGCGTTTAATTAATTTTGTTTAATATGGGTACTGTCAATTTTTCCTTGCAAAGTTTTTATGATTCAACATCTGAACTGGTTGGTTTTAAATCCGGCATCTTGCTTTCCGACCTGACCATGAATAAAATTTTACTTGAAAAATATAACAACGAGGATTTCCTGATTCAAAACGATGTTCGCAAACATGTTAGAATAAAATCCGGCGATATTCAGGAAATGATTAAATATTTGCGTATCAGGATTGGCAACCTGCCGCCAAGTGATCTAAGTATTGATTACGGGCTGATAAGACCATATCTGATGTCGGAAGACGGAATGATCAATTATTCTAAATTAAGTAACTATGCACGTTCACTAAGAGATGTAGGGCAGTTGACGAAGGCGGCGTTATACAAACGAATCAAACAAAAAAATGAGCATCTAACGGATGATGTGATCAACGCATTTGTTATTACCATCTTAGCTGAATTAGATGACGAAATATATTATCCGCCGAATAGCCGCCGACAAATGGACCAAGTGATGCTGGATAAACTATTTGATGAGGAAATTAAACCTTCCTCAGACGGCGCTTTTTTGGACCAAAAGTTTTTAGATTATCTTGCTGTCAACGGCCATGAAATCGAGGGTATTCATTGGCGAAATTTTGAACGGTTCATCGCCGAATATTTTAAAAGAAAAAATTATCACATTGTGCTGGGGCCGGGTACCAATGACGGTGGGGTGGATATCCGGGCATTTAACCCTGACAATCTAAAAGACCCACTGATCCTTATTCAGTGTAAGCGCCATAGTACCAACAATCAAGTAGATATTAACACGGTAAAGGCTTTTCATGCCGATCTTGCCTATGAAGATGTTCCGCATGGCCTTATTGCAACTACGGGTTACATCGCATCCGGCGGTAAAAAGGTAGTTGAAGCAAGGAATTATAATATTTCATTTGCAGAAAATGAAAAAGTAAAACAATGGTCAACTGCGATGTGGCAGTTTTCATAATACTGTTATAAGGACAAGCTTTTTTTCTTAGGCTTATCCTGTTGTTTTCGCTTGCCTTTTGCTTGTTTAGGTGGTTCAACTGCTTTGCCTACGGGTGCACGCTTTGCCAGTTCCTCCGTAATTAATTCCCGGATGTCGGACTTGACTTTATAGTAAGTCTCCAAAATTTCTTCTTCAGTCACTTCCCGGATTTTTTGGAGTGGCTTATAAGCAGCTTCTTCTTTCTTAATAGCTGCATGGTCATTGACGATCTCGTTATGAAATACTTTTAAATCGATCTTATTGGTTGGTTCATCCGCTACCATCCCCACAAATTCACCCGATGATAAAGTGGCAATTTTTGAGGCTGGTATCGCAAAATCAAGTTGAGTTGATTTGCTTACCGAAGTATCACTGCTGTTGATCGATAAACTTTCCTTCACCTGGTTGATCTTGCCAAAACGTTCGGACAACTGTTTAGCCGTATCGCCTGTGACCTGCCCGCAGATAATATTGCCGACAATATTCATAATTACCTCTGCCTGCTGCTGGCCATAGTCTTTTTTCAACTGGCTGTAATCCTGTATGCCTAACGTGGTTGCCACTTTGTTGGAACGGGCTGTGGCGATCAGGTTATCAATGTTATTCAGGAACACGGTGGGGAACTCGTCAAAGATCAAGCTGCTCTTTAACTGCCCTTTGCGATTGACCAGTTTAATCATTCTTGAAATATACAATGACAACACTGCACCATAGGTTTGTACCTTTTGTGGGTTATTGCCCATACAGACAATTTTCGGCGATGCCGGATTATTGATGTCCAGGGTAAAGTCATTCCCTGATAATATGTAGTAAAGCTTAGGTGATGCCAACCGGCCCAAACTGATCTTGGCGCTGGCGATCTGCCCCTCCAATTGGTCGGTAGCTTCATTAATAAAGGCAGATATAAATGGATTGACCAATACTTCTATTTCCGGCTCCATTTGCAGTACAGGAAACAATTGCTCATAATCGGCTTGTAATAATTCAATCGCATGTGGTAAAGTGCAATAAATACCATCTTTATATTTCCTTAAGTACCAGATCACCGCGGTCACAAAATTGATAGGGGATTCCACGAAAAAATCGCCTTGTTTACGTATCCATTCACGATTTAGTCCTAATAAGATTGTGCGGCTGGCTTCAGCAGCATCGGTAATGTCTTCCATTTCGCTAGGATAAAGCGGATTACAGCGGTGCTTAATTTCGTCCAGGTCAATGACATAAAAACCCGGTTTTACTTTATACTTCTTGTAATATTTAAGTAAGGCATTATAGGCAATACGAGAAAGGTCGTCAAACTTAAAATCGTAAACGAACATGCTAAAACCCTTTTTGATATGCTGATTAATCACATGTCGGATAACAAAGTATGTTTTGCCCGCACCGGGTGTGCCCACAACGAGCAAGCCGCGAAAAAGATTGATAAAATTGATCCAGCTTTTTCTGACTTTTCCTTTAAGCGTGTATTGTGCAGGCAGGTTAATTGAATATTCATTTTCCAGCAGGCGTTCTTCCTGCGGGAATGTTTCGTTTTCTTTATTGAAAACATCTTTGCCCAAGTTGATTTTTAACAAGCGTGATAACCTGCTGCCACCTGTTAAGATCAGCAAGTAGCCGGTTAAAGTTGTTCCTACATAGAAAAGTCCGATGTGTTCATTGTCTGATTGCAAGTCAAGACATAAATGGCTGAATGCGTAAATAAATAAGCCGGTCAGCAGGTAAGCAATGATGCTTTCTTTATTTATCTTTTCTTCCTTCCGGCCTTTTACGCCGATTAAGGAAACCGCCAGTAATGCTAACGCCGCAGCTTTACTTGACAGTTCGCTTTTAAATACCGGCAGCCTGCTTAATGAAGCAATAATCCGGTCTAAAAGTGCAGGTGTCCAGTCCAAATCATGAAAGGCCCCGTAACAAAATATATAAAAGTGTATGGCCAGTATAAAAAAACTGGCCAGCCTTGTGAAATCGAGTATCTTGCGTAAAGCTTGTATGTTTTCTCCTGTTTGCATTGTAATGTCTTTAGATGTTTAATTTCTTCTTCCTGCGTTTTCGCTTAGGCAGGAATGAATTATTTTCCGTTGCTGGTTTCAGTAGTGTTTCTAATAAGCTGGGCGATTTTGCCTGTTGTTGCTGTATATCAGGTAAATGCTTTTGATTTGCCGCTGTTAAACTGCTGTTTATTGTCGATTGGGTTGGCTTGATTGTGTTTTTGAAAGACTGGCCTTGCATGAATTGTCCGGTGATGGCTTTCGCCGTATAGTTTTTGCCCAAGTCGCTGCCGTTAAAAACTGTTTTGTTGTTATGATCAACAAAGGTGATCCCGTAGGTTTGTCCGCTCTCACTTCGCCGGAACACAACGGCAATTCCTTGTTTTTTCAGCGCTTCCGTAAAGGTTTGTTCAGTAGCCTTGCCTATGCTCAAAACCTTGTTGATCTTCGTTATTAAATCTGGTTTAAATTGCAACCTGTTTTCTTTATGCTGTGCAAACTGCTTTTCTAAGTAGGCTAATGTCGGTTTGGTATAAAGCGAACTTGATTTAATGGGTACGCCGATCTTGTTGCCATTGGTATCCAGCAGGCTGTAAACCAAACCTTTTTTCTGAAACATGGCAGTGTCTACCGCGCCTCGGTCGGCAACCACATTAAATTGTTTCAGTATCGCATTGAGTTCAGGAACCGAAGTAAACTTATAGGTGCTAATAACTGCGTTCACGGTGTTGCTGATGGCCCGTTTGGTCGGCGTTTTTCCATAAAGCGCTTTTTGCAAGTCTATCGGCTGGATGGCCGGCTCCGGCTTGTATTGCTTGCCTTGTGCTTTAACCAGGTTAAACTCGGTTTCAATTTCTTTCCTGGCTTTTTCCGATTGTAGCCTGCCAATATTATGTAGCGATATGCTTTCTCCCGTGGCTTGTATATTAGTGGTGACTAAATGGATGTGATGATGTGCGGCATCATAGTGCCGGTAGGCCAAAAAGGGTTGGTCGCCAAAACCTATCTTTTCCATATAGGTAATAGCGATCTGTTGCAGCTTCTCATCGTCCAGCTTTTCAGCGCTATCAAAGTTGAGCGAAATATGCAATGTATTGGTTTTGACGTTGGGCTTCAATTGCATCAGGTTTTCAAACCGCTGCAATTTTTGATGGAAGTTCATTTTGTCAATATCCCCGGCAAAAGCACTGGCCAATATTAATTCGGCCTGCCCTTCAACTACCTTGTTTTCATTATAATGCAAGGCGCCTCTCAGCTTTTTACCAGTAATTATCTTGGCAACCATTTGTGACTAAGCTGGTTAACGATCCGTAAGATATCATCTGTTTTCGCGTCAACTATTTGATAGAGTTTGGCTACGTGAAACAGATATGAATCCGTCGGCCTGCCTTTTTTACCGGCGATATGAAATCCTTTTGTAAGCTGGTTGATATTGATCCCGATGGCTTTGAGTTCCTTTCGTGTCAATGCCAGTTCCTCCATTGCCGCGTTCAATGTCATATCCTTATAAAATAGTGTTATCTTTTCCTGGCTTAATACCTTTCTTGCCACTTCACCCACACTATGGCAGTCGCTGCTTTGCCTGATCTTGTCCAGTCGGTCAAATGCCTTTTGGGTTAGTCTTGTCCGGACAAAGCAGGTAAGCACATCTTCAGGATTAGCATACTTTTTACGGGGCATTACAATATTTTCTTATGGCAGGCTAAGGGGCAAGTTCCGCGCCCCTGGTTTTCTTGTGGTAACAAGCAAAGTGATTTTCGTGGACGAAAATACATCTTTGCTGGGCTCACGCGAGAACAGCGGACTTTACGAAAAGCCTACTTTGACTTCCGGTTTTACTATGATTTATTAATGCTGATTGTGTTAAAGGCGGTTGTTGGGTAATGGTCAGGCGGCTTCAGTTTTTCCTCTTTCATGGCTTTATCATTTCTGCCAAAGATGCCGCCCCGCGCTGCGGGGGCTTCCCATGCTATTCCTATGGGTGGGTGATTATCACACTTACCGTCCACAAAAATTCCTTAAATTCGATTATATCTTAGTACTGGAGCCCTTAATTATTAGAACTATGGAAATTGAACACTATCATTCAGGGATGATCAAGCCGGAAGTCGCCATTGAAGCTTTAAAAAGCACGGGATTATTGTATCAGAAGACCAAGCCAAGGAAATTATTGAAACCATGTTTTTTTAGTTAATTTATCTGTCGATCAAATCGTAGCACCTGCCAAGGTGGAGGATTCGGAGTAAATAAAAAAGGCCGTCTTGAGACAGCCTTAAAAGATAGAGGTGTTAGGCAATCGCTCGCCTGGTAGTTTTCTTCAGCGGTGAAAGTTTGTTTTGCAACTGTTCCATATCTGCGCTTATCTTATGATCCATGACCTTCGCGTAGATTTGCGTGGTTTTAATGCTGGTATGCCCCAGCATTTTAGCAACACTTTCAATAGGCACGCCGTTGTTCAAGGTGACAGTAGTTGCGAACGTGTGCCGCGCAATATGAAAGGTAAGCGGTTTATAAATATCACACAGGTCAGCAATTTCTTTCAGATAGGCGTTCATTTTCTGATTGGTCAACACCGGCAGTAAACTGTCGGTAGCTTCACATTGCGGATGGTCTTGATACCGCCCCATAATTTCCAAAGCTACTGGCAGAACGGGTATACGGGAAAGCGTGTCTGTTTTTTGTCGGTGGGTGTGTATCCACAATTTACCATCAATACCCTTGATGAGTTCAGCGCGTTTTAGCTTAAATACGTCTATATATGCCAGTCCCGTATAGCAACAGAATATAAAGATATCACGGACTGCACTTAGCCGTTCAACATGCAGTTTCTTTTTCATCAGCCTGTCCAGCTCATCCTGAGTTAGTACTTCCCTGTGAACTGCTTTTGTTTTAGGCTTATAATTCAGATATGGGTCAATGGTCAGCCAACCATTGCCGATACAGATGCGGATGATTTTGCCAAGGTTCTTGATATACTTGATCGCTGAATTGTTACCGCATTTGCGAACGCTACGCAAGTAATATTCAAAATCTGTCAAGAATTTAAAAGACACTTGATTTACGGGCATATCTTTGATATTGTATTGCCATTGCATAAACTCTTTAGTGTGCATCAGGCAGGTTTCATATCGTTGTAATGTACTCTTTTCGTATTCCTGACCAACAAGTGATTTCATTTTTTCATTATGGTCTTCAAACACAGCTACCAATGTCCTTGCCCGTTCCTCTTTTCCCAGGAAACGATTTTTAACGGTTTCCGCAGTAACGATCTCATTGTTTTGATACATTAAATTATGCAGTTCCTGCGCCTTTGCCTGCATCCTATCTAAAAACGCATTGAGTGTCCGCACGTCTTCTTTCGTGCCATTCATTCGGCCTGCCTGTCCATTCCATTTTGATGGCTCACAGGTTTTCCCAGTCGATATTTCCGACCGCATGCCATCGACAGTAAATCGTAAATAGATCATAATTGGCCCGCTGGTGTACGTGCCGCGCTTTTTCAAATAAAAAAGCAGATTGATGTTAGTTCTCATTACACATGATTTTAAGTGAACAAAATTGTTAATTTGGTCACCCGCAATCAAGATGTTCAATAATTGAAGTAGTTGTAATACAGATAGTTACAACACATTTGGTGAGCATGGATTTGCCCTGAAAATGCTCACCGAATTGCTCACCATTTTGATGCGAATTGATGCACATTTTAGCACTTTCGGACAAATAAAAAAGCCTGTAATCATTTGATTTACAGGCTTTTAGTTGCTTTTGGCATTGTTTAAAGCGGAATGGACGGGACTCGAACCCGCGACCCCGTGCGTGACAGGCACGTATTCTAACCAGCTGAACTACCACTCCGGTTATCCAAAAGTATGCCTTTGGATGGGACGGCAAATATACGCAAGATTTTTTTCTACACAAGTTGTTTTTTAAAAAACTTAAGCACTCGTACATAACTACCTGACAACTTGAACATTGCTGACAAGTTTAGCGCTTAAATATGCCCGTGACCGGTGCTAAACGTATATTTTTTATTATAATAGTTTATCAATTCAACCAGTAGCAGGTTGGGTACCCAGCTTAAAAATGAAATAATGATGTAATTGTTTTCGAACCCAACACCACTGCCGAACATCGTAAACGCCCAAATATAAAATCGCAGCATTACTGCGCCAAAGGCCAGCGCATAGCTGCGGCGCATCATTTTAACATGATCGTCAACCCGCCCTTTTTTAATAAGCACCCAGGCGGCAAGCGTAAAAGTCACCCATAATGTGTTTTGCATAAGGAAAGATGCGAAAACCCAATTGCCCCGGTTAATAAACAACGTCATTACATAAGCGCCCGGTGCAGCAAAAAACAATACGCCAAATACATAAATTTTGCCCAATATTTTATGCAAGGGACGGTTATTGTAAACCTTTTTTGAGAATTGAAAAAAGCCGATCAACAATATGATACTGCTGCCGATGATATGGCAGTAAAAGGCAGGCAGGTACCAGCCAGTTTCAACAGCAGCCTGCTTTATTTCTAAAAAGGCCGAATGGTGCTTAAAATCATAATATTGCAAAAAGGTGCCCGCACACAGTACTAAAACCCAGAAAAAGGCAAAATACCACAATAATCGTATCACAACTTTCATTTACTGGCCAATGTATTGGGTTTTGGTTTATTCAGCCTGCTGTTTATCCAGCTTATATTGTATTTATCAATTTCGGTTAATGAGTCATCAACATTGGCGTTATTCGACTTATTATCTCCCATATTATATGAGGCCATCTCTTCGAATACGTTTATCCACCTTTTGTCCTTAAACTGGTAACGGTAATCGGCGTATATCTCATTTTTCATGTAACGAAGCATTTCAGGTGTAATATGGTCGATGATCTTTTTTTCTCTTTTGTCAAAGAAGCCGGTACCGACAAGCATGGTATAACAGGCGTTTAAATAGGAGTCGTCCATTTTTACATATTTAGTGAAACCGAAGTTCCTGTTGTCAGGTAATTCAACCAGCTTATTATCCTTAATTGCTAAGTAGTGATAATACGGACCGCCATCCACATATTTTGTAGTGTCATACAAATCCAATGAAAGGGTTGCGCCTGCTTTTACCTCGAATAATGAATCGTTTATTACTTTAATGCTGTTCACATCGCATATTCCTTCCAATGCAGCCGTTCCATCGCCAGGTGTATAATCTACCTGGATATCCTGTGTAAATACCCTGTCATTCTTTTTATCAACAATTACTATGTTTTTCTTGTCGTAAAATTCAGTCCTGCCGCCCAAAAAGTAGTCACGGATAGAATAAAAGGATGCCTCCAGCCAGTTTGCGGCCTCCTTATTTGTACCTGAAAAGCCTACCTCGTATTTTTCGTGAACATCGCCGTTGTCATCATCATCGCTGCCCTTTCTCAGCGGGTTTTTAAAATCCTTCATCTTTTCAATCATATTAAGGTCAGTAAGGTAAGAAGGGGGAATATAAACCGCGCCGTTTTCTTTGCGCGAATTATATTCAGTAACAACTGATAAGGCGTTTGTATAAAGGTCAAAACGATTTCCAATGTTTTTTATTTTTGAAAAGAAATCACTGATCTTTATGTCAACTTTTTCAGAAATGCCCATATCTTTTTTCAGATAAAAATAATCGCTGCCATTCCTTAACACAGCTAAATTAATATCATCCTCGATTGGAAATACCTGGTCATAATTAACCGGCACCACAATCTTTCCATTAAGATCATAAAAACCTCTTTTGTTATCCTTTTCAACCTCGACGAGCCCGGGGAAGGTGGCGCTAATATTATGTATCAGATCATATTCAACGGGGATAACCTCTTTCAAATCCGGATCAACAAGGCCCATTTTATACGGTTCAATAACAGAATCCTTGTAACGGTTTATGTTCCTGTAACGGCTTATGTCTTTGTCTAAATCCCATTTGCCTTTTACCACATAAAAAAATACTTTCTTATCAACGTGGGCAAACCATATAACACTATCGTACCTGCTTTTTAATTGGGTTGCGGTTTTAAAAGCAGCCAGGGTTTCCGGGCTGTATTTGTCCTTGTCGGATAAGGTTTTACTCTTTACATAGGCCTCATAAGCTCCGTAATCGGCCAAAAACTTTCGGGCATCCACTTGTAAAATTTTGAATTGATTCGCAGCGGTCCTATGTATTTTAAGAATAAGCACCGATTGTCTATCGGTTAAAGAATCATGACTGAACTTTGCGGGTATATTTGCAACAATTAACTCTGAGCTTGTGATCTTTATCTTACTCGCATCAACGTCAAGGGTTAAGCCAAAATTAGCCTTCCCAATGCCATTGACGCTACTTTTGCCGGCCAGCAGGTTTATCAGCCTGTGTAATATTTTAATGTTCTGGCTGGCATCAAAATAAGCCAGCAACGAATCGGTATTGCCTTCTTTTACGCGGTTGTTAAAACCGTTTAAAAATTGGCTGATCTCGTCTTTACCAGGTTTGGCTGTATCTTTATGCCTTATAATAAGAAATATACCGGCAAGTAAAATTACACTTGCAACAGCGATGACAATAGGTTTGGTTTTCATAACACCAATATAGGTTGTTTTATATTAACAAAAAATATTTTTGGTGTGAAGCCATGGATAAGCTTATGCCGGGAAATTTAAAAAGCACAATGTCAACGGGTTTATTTAATAACATATAGACACTTTTGAAAATAATTTTAAATGCGCCTGCCGTTTTCCAGGTGCAAAGTGGCAGAAAAAGCAATTTGAAAAGCCTATTTGAAAAATTATTTTTATAAAAAAGCCACAGATGGCATAAATTTCATCTATTCTTCATAAATCGTATTTTTAATAGCAAATAAAATTTGCGTTTTTCGCTTAAAAATCATTAGATTTATCCCTTAGATTAAACAAACCCTGATGCAATGATATACCTTAATTTAAGGGAGTTAACGTGCAGGGCGGTGATAAAATTTTAATTGTAGTTTTTTTGGGGAAAGCCGCCCGCCTTTTGGCGGGCGGCTTTTTGCTTTTAATGTGCATCTACCGGCATTTTTACAGCTTTTTTAAATGGCTGCAGGTAAAGCAACGGTATTGAAAATAACATAACCAGCCCGGATATCCAGTAAGCGTCGTCATAAGTTAATAACAATGATTGCCTGGTTACCGCGCCCTCAATTGCCATATAAGCCATATGCAGTGCATCTGAGACCGATTTACCCTCGGCCACGAAAGCATGTTGCAGCATATTCAACCGGTCGTTAAATGCGTTGTTATAGGGGTTTATATTCGAGAGCAGGTCGCTACGGTGTTTTGCACTCCTGATATGGATAATGGTAGTAAGCACGGCTATGCCAAAGGACCCGCCCAACTGGCGCATCATATTATTTAAACCTGTGCCCTGGCCAAGTTCAGGCCCCTTCAAATCTGCAATTGCAAGTGTAGTAAGTGGAACAAATAACAGCGCCATCCCAACCCCTCTTATCAAAAGAGGCACCAATACGTCCTTTTGGCCTGTGCCAAGCGTTGAGTTACTCAACATGGTAGTAAACACAAAGAACAAAAACATCCCTCCTGTAGCCATAAATTGAGCAGGAATGCCCCTGTTTAACATTTTCCCGATGAACGGCATCATCACAATGGTACAAAGCCCTCCCGGGAACAATAATTCACCGGTTTGCTGCGCCGAGAACCCGAGCAGGTTTTGGCAAAACACAGGGAACACGAAAACTGATCCATATAACCCAAAGCCGAGTACAAACGAGGTGAACATACCCACCGCGAAACTCCGGTGCCGCATGATACCAAAGTTTACTATCGGGTGCTCGATGCTCAATTCGCGCCATATAAACAGGATTACCCCTAATACAGCTGCTATAGTAAGCACAAGGATATAAGGCTTGGCAAACCAATCTTCCGATTCGCCTTTTTCAAGAATTGTTTGTAAACTGCCTACAGCTATCGCCAGCAGGGCAATGCCCCACCAGTCGATGGGCTTTCCTTTTGCCTCCTTGGGCGTCTCTCGAATAAATGTGTAAGCGCAAAATGCTGCAAGCGTTCCTACCGGAATATTCACGTAAAAAATCCATCTCCACGTAAAATGGTCGGTAATAAACCCGCCAATGGTTGGCCCTACAGTTGGCCCCACAACTGCACCTAACCCAAATAATGCGGTTGCTGTCCCTATTTGTTCGCGCGGCCAGGTCTCTACTAATATGGCCTGTGAAGTTGATATTAAACCACCGCCGGCAAGCCCTTGTAATATCCTGAACATTACCAGCTCATTAAGGCTGGTTGCATTCCCGCATAAAAACGAGGCTATAGTAAATACGATTATCGAAGTGATAAAATATTGTTTCCGCCCAAAACGGCTTCCAAGCCAGCCTGACATGGGCAGTATAATTACGTTTGCCACCGCATAGCCGGTAACTACCCAGGCAACATCCTCAAGGGTGGCCCCCAGGTTTCCCTGTATTTGGGGGATCGAAACATTTACAATCGTAGTGTCTATCAGCTCCAGTAACGAAGCGATGATCACCGTGATGGTAATGATCCATTTTTTAAAGCCAACTTCAGCCATTTGTTTTTAATTTAGTTCATAGTTGATGGTTCATAGTTCATGGTAACTGCATGGACTATGTTTACAGTGGATGGTTCATGGTAACTTCGCTAATGGCTATGAACCATCAACTATGAACCATGAACTATTCTCAGTCTTTGTAAATAACCGAAACACTTACACTCATACCAGGACGGAGCTTATCCATGTCCTCTTTGCTTCCGTTAATTTTTATTTTAACAGGTATGCGCTGCACCACTTTCACAAAGTTTCCGGTAGCATTATCAGGCGGCAATAACGAGAACTTCGCGCCTGTAGCAGGTGAAAAGTTGTAAACCGAACCTGTAAGTTTTAATTCAGGATAGGCATCTACATCAATATCTACCTTTTGGCCGTTGTGTATTTTATCAAGCTGTGTTTCTTTAAAATTGGCAGTGATATATATACTGCTATCGTTCACTATAGAAAATAAAGTTTGCCCGGCCTGAACAAGCTGGCCAACCTGTATATTCTTTTTTGAAGTTATACCGCTTGATGGTGATTTAACTACGGTGTATGACAGCTGAAGTTTAGCATAATCAACATCGACCTGTTTTTGGCTTACGCCGGTATGCGTAACATTAAGTTGGTTTTTTGTAGCACCAACCTGCTCCTCTGCAGCTTTATACTGGTCCTGTGCAGCGCGATAAGTAGCCTGTGCCACGTCAAGATCGGCTTTTGCCTGGTCGTACTGTTGCTGGGTAATAGAGCCGTCTTTTATAAGGTTTGCATAGCGCTGAAAATCCTTGCTTGTTTTATCAAGTCTTGCAGCAGCCGATTCAACCTGTGCCCTTGCGCTGGCTGAATTTGCATCATTAGTATAAATTTGCGACTCGCCAACATTAATATTTGCGTTTGCACCTGTTTCGGCGGCCTGTGCCTGCTCAAGCTTAACCCTGTAGTCTTTGTCGTCAATTTTTACCAATACCTGGTCCTTATTAACATGTGTATTTTCCTGGAAATAAATGCTGTCGATATAACCGCCAACACGTGCAACTACAGGGCTAATGTCGCCATCTATCTGCGCATCGTCGGTATCAATATGTTTACCGTAGTATATGTATTCTTTTACGCCAAAAATAACGCCTGCTATCAGTATAACCCCCAATACGATCGGAAGAACTTTATTAGGTTTCTTTTTGGTTTCGTTTTCCTGTGTTTCGTGTGCCTTTGCCATTGTATTTTTAATTGTTGAATTAGTGATTTAGTGAATTAGTGAATAGGGGAATGGTGTTCTGTACGTCTGTTCATTTGCACATCTGCACATCCACTCATTTGCACATATTATTTGTTAAGTTTTCCGGTTGATTTAATTAAAGTATAATAAGCCAGTCCTGCATCTGCCTTTGCCAGTTCAAGGTTTATTTGTGCCTGGTAAAGTAGTGTTTCGGCGTCGGCCCTGTCTGTAGCCGAAGCTATGTTGCTCTTATATTTCGATTCCAGTATTTTATTGTTTTCGCCGGCTTGCTCAATAGATGTCTGTAAAAGTTTTATCTTATCCAAAGCCATTACATAGTTTTGATAACTTTCATTTACCTCTTTTTTTACATTATTTATAGTAATAGCTTTATTAAGGTCAACTTCGTCACGCTGTATCTTAGCCTCGGTCACTTTGTTTTTGTTATCCCAAAGCGAAGAAAAATTCCACGAGAGGTTTAACCCGATAACTATCGGGTTAAGATAATTGCCGCTTTGTGGAAGCGGGTCTGCAGCGATACCTACATAATATGCGCTGCCCGATGCCGCAAGTGTTGGCAAAGCATTAGCCTTTACACTGTTTATATTTATTTCGGCTACCTTATGCCTTACATCGAGTTCGCGCAGTTCAACGCGGGTGGTCAAAGCGGTATCAACGTAATTGGTAACCGGGCCAACCTGCCTGTCGGCTTCATTTACCTGGGCAATGTTCAGTTGCGTGGTTTCGGGCAGGCCTAACATCACATCAAGATTGTAGTTAACAATTTTACGATTTGTTTCCAGGTCGATGCCATTCAGCTCAATGTTTGCACGTTGTAATTGAAATCTTAAAACATCATTTTTGGTAACCAGCCCCTGCTCAAAAAAGCGTTGCGACTGGTGGATTTGCTCGTCAATTGACGACAAATTTTGCTCAACTACTTTTTTGCTTTGCAAAACTTTGTACAGCGTGTAATAGGCACTTATAATGTCGTAAGTGATCTGGTCTTTATCGTTATCGGCATCCAACCGGGCTACGTCTGTTAATAATTGTGTTGATGCCTGCGCATATCTTAACTTATGAGCGCCCAGTATTACCTCATTGAATGATACGATACCTAACCAGGCATTATCGTTTTTAGGTAATGCAAATGATAAAGAGCCAAAATCAAGTTTGTTGTCCAGTATTTCGGCACGGTCGTAACCAAAGCTTGCACTCGCGCTCGGTTTCGATTTATCTTTAGCCTGCTCGTACTGTGAAATAGCCTCGTCAACTTTGGCATGCGAGAGTTTAACCACGTTGCTACTTTCAACGCCAAGTTTAATGGCTTCGTCAAGGGTAATTGTCCTATCCTGCGCCATTGCTGTTGTTCCAAATAGCAGGGTGATAATTATTGCAGGAATAGCATATCGCTTAAAAGTTATAATCACGTTTTTAAAAAGATAAAGGTTGATGTGTGTATTATTTTGTGTTGTCATTTTCGTTCATTAAATATGCCTTTAAAAGTCGTTTCATATATATTTTTATTCTTGGTTTAAGTTTTTCTTCTAAAAACTTTTCATCGCGAATATCATGCCCCAGCAATAACGAAGCGAAGTGCGGGGTGTTAATTATATAATTTTTTGTTCCGAAGATGGATGCAACTACCAGCTCGGTATCTATATCTTTAAAAAAGATGCCATTTTTTATCCCTTCGTCAAGTATTTTTTTCAATTCGATAACATTCAGCATTAATATTTCCGTGATCTTATCTGTCAGCTCCCAGCGCTTGTTCATTGAAAGTTCCCTGTTTATTAATTTTTGAAAACAGTTATTTACAATAATACGGTCCACATAGTTATCGATACATTTGGCCAGTTTGTCCCATGAGGTAATGCTCTCATCGCTGCCTATGTTTTGTAGTAAGGTTTGGAATGAAGAAATTTTCCTTTCAAATATCGCAAGAAATAATCCTTCTTTCGAGCCAAAATAATAATTTAACATAGCCATGTTCACCCCAGCTTCGCCGGATATCATACGGGTTGAGGCGCCATCAAATCCAAGGTCTGAAAACACTCTTTCAGCTACATCCAGGATATGGTCTTTCTTATCTATTTTATCTTTATCCATTGCTTTAACAATACAAAATTAATCAAACGATTGATTTAGTTTGTCATGTATTCGTAATCTTGGATTAACTAACTGATTATCAATTAGAATGATTTAATCGATTGATTAACAAATGGGCAATAAAGATTGTTTTTAATAATTATCTATTTTATTTGATGCCTTTTATATCCACTATGACGATTGAGATAGGCAGATACTTTAGGGTAGTTAAAATATTTTCAAAGCATTCCAGCCGGTCCCGGGTTGGTCGGGATTTGTAATTCAAATCCCCAAACTAAAGCGGATTTGTAATATTGCAAATCCCCGGTAAATTAGTCTGCGGACTAACTGCTTATTGATGTTGCTTTAATCAAAACGTTTTATTTTCTCCAATGGCCGTCCTGGTGCATCTCATAATAATATCTTGCAGGTCGGCTCCCGGGCTATGTAATGGGTCGATGGCTTTTACCAGTGTTGTTCTCAATTTAAAAAGTTCTTCCCGATTAAATTTTGTGGATGCTTTTACCAATTCCAGTTTCATTCGCTGCTCCTGCTGATCTTGTTTGGGATTAAATATTCCATTCAGTTGACTGCATTGGTCGCAGACGCCATTTTTGTTTACCAGGGCACACCTGTTGTCAAAAATGCTGGTCATGGTATCTCTGGAAAAATTCAGGAGATGTTTTACCACCCCTTCCGTCTTATCCAGGATGAGGCAAATTTCTTTGACCTGGAACTCATAAATGTCTTTTAAAATCAATGCTACCTGGTTTTCGATGGGTAAGGTTTTCGAGATGCAGGTGAAACAAAAATCGATATGTTCCTTCATGTCATAGGCCCCGGCATTCGAGGTTTGGTGAACAATCCTGAATGACTGTTGGATCTCCCCTGTACCAATGGCTAAACTTGCACCCTGGTCCTGTGCATCAGCAGGCCATCTTTTTAATTTTCTTAAATGATCATAGGCCAGGTTGGTGGCTATTTTAAATACCCAGGTCTTGAGGGAAGAATCCTGGTTAAAGGTGGATATTTTGTCAAATGCCCTGATGAAGGTGTCATGCGCCAGGTCATCCACATCATTTCTATCGGTAAGTAAACGATAGAGATAAGATTTCAGCTGGTTTTGAAATTCGGCAAACAGCGTTTGGAACGAATTGATATCGCCGGCCAATGCTTTTTTAAGGCTTTCTTCTTTATTCATTGATTTAATTTGAAGTAAGTTATAAATGGTGTTGCAATCTTCTTCAAGAAAACTGCAACACCTAATATATTATAATAAATTTATTTTCCCGCAATCAATATCGACAATATGGCTATTGAAAACTATCCCGTTTTCAGAAACCAGGAAGGCGGCCGTCTCGCCTAATTGTTTCAATGTCGGCCCTGATTTCAGGATATCAAATCTTGTGTAATTCTTAGTCATTTCCTCCTGTGAGATGCCTGATTGTTCGGCAAAATCATGGATCATTCCTTGTATCTTACCTGTCTCCAGCAAGGCGCCCGAGCAAAGGCAGATCGCCTTGATCCCATGCTTGCCAAACTCGGTGGACATTACCCTCGTCAATCCTTCTATAGCCGCGCAGGCCGAAGCGAACCCTGCCATATTGGGGGTCTTGGTCCTCGCCATAGATGCGTTAAACAATAAGATGGTGCCCTCGGAACCGGATTGGATCATATACCTGGCTGCTACCCTCGACGTAAGGAACTGCGAACCACAAATCCTTTGCAAAGGGTTCAGAAATTGCTCGAAAGTGGCTATTGTGGTGGGCGTGCCGCTACCCGCATCCTTATAATAGCTCCCGATACCATTGAATACCATATCCAATTTTCCATTCTCAGCAACCACCTTTTGTAAAAAGGTGTCTATCTCGGTCTCCTTCAATGCGTCCACTTTGCCTGCTTCAGCGCGACCGCCTGCCACATTGATCTCTTCGGCCAGGGTTTCTACTGCGGTGAGGTTAATGGCGGTGACATATACTTTTGCGCCATGTTGTGCAAATGACCGGGCAACTGCTCCCGCAACTTGCCCTGATGCTGCAAATACTACAGCTACTTTGTCTTTTAAATTTTCCATTTTGTTTGTTTTTATCTTTTGACGATTGGGTCACACAAAATGGTCGGGATTTTTGGAATATTTATTTAATTTGATGCAACAAGTAATTTGCGACGCATGTATTGGCCTCACCTAAATCCTCTCCAAAGGATAGGACTTAAACTACGCTCTTGTAAAAAAATACCTTTTTAGCCCTCTCCCTTGGAGAGGGTTGGGTGAGGCAAAAACAAATCCGAAAATCCAAAATCCGAATCCCCAAATCCCACCCCATTGTTAAATTATTGATACATATACCCATGGCATATATCTTTCAATATATTTGCTATTATGAACCGTATTAAACTTATTGCCGCCTTTTTATTTTTTGCGCCATTTGCCTTTGCACAAACGGCCCCGCCTGCCGACATAGCAACCATCGCGCAAAATTTTAAAAAGCTTGATGTTTTGGGAAGTGTGCTGTATGTAGCTGCGCACCCCGATGATGAAAACACGCGCCTGCTGGCCTACCTGGCACAGGAAAAACATTACCGCACCGGCTATCTTTCGATGACGCGCGGTGATGGCGGGCAAAATTTAATCGGTAATGAACAAGGTGAACTTTTAGGCTTGATACGTACACAGGAGCTCTTGGCAGCCCGCAAAGTTGACGGCGCTGAACAGTTTTTTACCCGCGCCAATGATTTCGGTTTTTCAAAAGGGCCCGGCGAAACATTAAAAATATGGGATAAAGAAAAAGTGCTGGGCGATGTGGTTTGGGTGATACGAAAATTCAGGCCTGACGTTATTATATGCAGGTTCCCAACCACGGGCGAAGGCGGGCATGGGCACCATACAGCTTCGGCCATACTGGCGCAGGAGGCTTTTGCGGCGGCGGCCGATCCAACAAAGTATCCTGAACAATTAAAATACGTACAAACATGGCAGGCGAAACGCTTGTTGTGGAACACCTTTAGCTTCGGCACAGTTAATACCACCGCGCCAGATCAGTTTAAAATTAACGTTGGCGTTTATAACCCCGTCATCGGCGAAGGCTACGGCGAAATGGCAGCCGAAAGCCGCTCGAACCATAAAACGCAAGGCTTTGGCTCGGCAAGGCAACGCGGCGAAGCTTTTGAATATTTTAAAACCATTTTGGGCGATGCCCCCAAAGATGATTTGATGGATGGTGTGAATACAACGTGGGGGAGGGTAAAAGGTGGCGAAGCAATTGGAGCGGAAGTTGAAAATATCCGTAAGGATTTTGATATCGACCACCCCGAAAAATCAGTGCCTCCGTTGGTAAAATTGCTTGATAAAGTACAAAATGTGAGTGATGAATATTGGAAGAAACAAAAGGTTAAAGAGTTGGATGACTTGATTGCGGCTTGTGCCGGCTTGTGGTTTGAAGGCTATGTCCCACAGCCTGTGTATAGTTTAGGCGATTCTATCGAGGTTAATTTTCAAGTTATTAACCGGTATGGACTGGATATAAAACTTGCTGATATTGCAGCACTCCCAGGTTCATCAATTGTCACCCCCAACGGCGAATATTATCAAAAAAACTATAGTGGAGACAACTTTGTGAACGATGATGGGATATCTTACCCCATAGGAAAAAACCTCTCGTCCAATCAGTTGGAAACTTTTAAAACAAATTTCATTCCTCATCATTTAAGCCAGCCTTACTGGCTTGAAGGACCTCATTCTATTGGTACATATAATTATGATTTTTTAACATATTTTGACTATGATCAAACAACGCTCCCGGAAAACATTCCAAATTCGGCGTCGTTTGATTTCTTTATTTGCGGGAAGCGCATAATGTACAAAAGGCCGATAGTTTATAAACACGTTGATCCAGCCCGCGGAGAGCTTTATGAACCGCTTGTTATTGCACCACCTGTAACTGCCAACATTACAGCTAAAAATTATATCTTCAACTCAGCACAGCCGCAAAATGTTGAAATAAAACTGAGAAGTTTTACAAAAGCCAGCGGCAGCATTAGTATAAAGCCAATTTCTGGCTGGAAAATAAGTCCTGATAAAATAGACTTTATCAATAAAAACAAAGGGGACGAATGGTCAGTTTCGTTTACAGTTGAGCCAACTGGTAGTGCACCAGAAACACGTGTATTTGAAGCTCTTGTAACGGCCAATGGCAAAGAATTTTCGAGGGGGATACAGCAGATCAATTATAACCACATACCTAATATAACGCCCTTCCCACCTTCGGAAGCTAAATTAATAGGCCTCGACCTGAAAATTGCAGGCAAAAAAATAGGCTATATTGAGGGGGCGGGCGACCTTGTGCCCAATGCCTTAAAACAGGTTGGCTATGATGTACACCAACTGAGTGAAAACGAAATACTAAACGGCGACCTATCTGGTTATGATGCCATCATCACCGGTGTACGTGCCTATAATGTAAACCCTCGCCTGGCTATTGAGCAGCCAAAACTACTGGAATACGTTAAAAATGGCGGCAACCTGGTTATACAATATAATAACAATGCAGGGCTTGTAATCAAACAAATAGGGCCTTACCCTTTTACTGTAGTGAACAAAAGGGTTACGGATGAGGATGCAAAAATTACTGTTACTGACCCGCAAAACCCGGTATTAAACTATCCAAACAAAATAACCCAGGATGATTTTAACGGCTGGGTACAGGAACGTGGATTATATTACGTTGGCGATATTGACCCCAACTATAAAGCCCCGCTGCAAATGAATGACCCTGGCGAAGCGCCTAATAATGGCGCACTAATAACCGGCAACTACGGCGAGGGCAGGTTTGTTTATACATCATTGGCGTTTTTCAGGCAATTGCCTGCCGGGGTGCCGGGCGCGTACAGGTTATTTATAAATTTATTGAGCAAGCCTAAAAATCCGCCGTTGAATTAGGATTTCGCATGCCTTTTGATTCAAGACCGACTCCAGAGGAGTCGCGTGTTTATAGGACAGAAAATAGAAGACTAAGGCTCCAGGGGAGCCGCCTTTAGGATTCCATGTTTTAAAAGAGGCTGCCTTGGGTGAATTAGGTAGGATTTGATAATTTTTGTTTACAAACTTGATAATAAGGATGAAAACTTTGACAACTGAAAAACCAAACAAAGACATTAAAGCTTATAAAGCTGGATCTGTAAGAATACCCAACGCCCTAACTATTAAAACTATTAATGATGCACACAATGGAAAAGGCATAAATAAGCCCATAAAAAACATCCGTTCTTTTATCAGTTCCTTATAAACTATATATTTGCACCATATAAAACAGCCCATGACACACCACCACGAAGAAGAAAAAGTAAACTATAAAAACCTGTATGGTATTGTTGGCTTCCTTAGCGGCCTTTTTGCAGGCGTAGTAATCGACTACAGCCTTATCCTTATACCAATTTTAGGTATTTTTGGACTGCTATTCGCCGGCTTTTTCTACAAGCTTTTGGTTGAAGGCCGTGCAGACGCCTGATCCTGACCTGCCCTCATTTATACGAAGCTGGAACCAGTTTTACGGCATTGTTATTGGCTGGCTGGTTTTTTTGATCATTGTTTTCTGGCTCATTACCGTCATTTTTGAATGAGCTTAGTCGACTGGATCGTTCTTGGCGTTACGCTGCTCATCATAGTTTTATATGGTGTATGGAAAAGCGGCTCAAACAAAAACATAGACCAGTACCTTATGGGCGGCCGCTCCTTGCCGTGGTACCATGTGGGCCTGTCGGTAATGGCAACACAAGCCAGCGCCATCACCTTTTTGTCGGCACCCGGCCAGGCCTATTCAGACGGGATGCGTTTCGTGCAGTTTTATCTTGGCCTGCCGCTGGCGATGATCGTGCTTTGTATCACCTTCGTCCCAATATTCCATCGCCTTAAAGTTTATACCGCTTACGAGTTTTTAGAGCAACGGTTCGACCTTAAAACAAGGGCGTTAACCGCTTTTTTATTTTTGGTGCAGCGCGGGCTATCAACGGGTATTACCATTTACGCGCCGTCTATCATATTATCGACAATACTTGGCATCAATACGGTTTACACTACGCTGTTTATCGGTGGCCTGGTTATATTTTATACGGTTTATGGGGGCACCAAGGCGGTTTCCTATACCCAACTGCTGCAAATGAGCATTATTTTTTGTGGGATGTTTTTTGCCGGGGTAATGGTGGTCCACCTGTTGCCAAATGGCGTTGGTTTTAGCCACGCCATTAAACTTGCCGGCAAATTAGGAAAGATGAATGTCATCGACTGGAAGTTTGATCCTAATAACCGCTATAACATCTGGAGCGGCGTTATCGGCGGTTTCTTTTTACAGCTTTCCTACTTCGGGACAGACCAAAGCCAGGTAGGCCGGTATTTAACAGGAAGTTCCATTGGCCAAAGCCGATTAGGATTGATCATGAACGGGCTTGTGAAAATACCTATGCAGTTTTTGATATTGCTGATAGGTATCCTGGTTTTTGCTTTTTACCAGTTTAACAGGCCGCCCATGTTTTTTAACCAGTACGAGGTAAATCAAATTAAAAAAAGCAACTATAGCGCCAAATACAATCAACTGGAAAACCAATACTCAGCTGCATTTGAGGATAGAAAAAACAAAGCCGATGGCCTGATCAAAGCGCTTGACAGCAAAGATCAAACCCGCATCAGCCAGGCGCAGGGTGCATTAAAAATTGCCGATAAAAAGTCGACAGATATTCGGCAGCAGGCTATTGGCGTAATGAAAAAAAATAACAAAGATGCTAATGAAGACGATACCAATTATGTGTTCCTCACTTTTGTTACCCATTATTTGCCGCGAGGTTTGATTGGCTTGCTTATCGCCATTATTTTCCTTGCCTCAATGGGTTCAACGGCCAGCGCTTTAAGCTCGTTAGCTTCAACCAGCGTGGTCGATATTTATAAACGCACCATTAATCCTGGAGCTTCCGATAAAAATTACCTATTGGCCTCGCGTTTGGCGACTATATTCTGGGGTTTAGTTTGTGTTATGATGGCTTTGTACGCCAGTAAGGTTGGTAATTTGCTTGAGTATGTTAACCAATTAGGCTCATACATTTACGGAACCATATTAGGTGTATTTGTTGTAGCATTTTATCTTAAAAAGATCCGCGGAAATGCGGTTTTTATTGCAGCCGTGGTTACCGAATTAACTATCATTGCCCTCGGTGTACTTAAAGTTGTAGCTTATTTATGGCTAAACGCAATAGGCTGTATACTTGTGATCCTTATAGCCTGGGCGATCAATACATTGATGCCCAAACCGGCTGTTCAATAAAACATTCCAGACCCCTTCTTTTCGTGCATTTTTATTACCTATAGCGTAGCTATATTATACGCCATAATTCAAAAAATGATACTACCTTTATTTCCAATAGCTTAGTAATTTTTTACTCTTGTAAAAGGCATGCAATTTCGCGACCATCAAAACTCAAGGCGGTTTTTAATTTTATTTGTATCAACCGGCGTTTTTATAATTGTTACCAGTGCTATAGCCGCAGCAGGGTGGTTTTTAAAAATTGGCGCTTTTACAAGTGTTTTCCCGGAGTACACCCCTATGAAATTTAACACAGCTTTGTGTTTCGTTATATCAGGTACGTGTTTCCTGCTGCTTATAAAACACAACACCTCATTTTTGAACACCTTATTTAAGCTGTTGACTATTTTATTCGGTGCATACGCCATTGTTTCGTTTTCACAGGATGTTTTTCATTGGTCTGCCGGGATCGATCAGTTATTTGTTGCTGATTATAATTCAAATGCCCAAAAACTTCCTTTCCCGGGCAGAATGTCGCCGTCAACATCCCTTTGCTTTGGTTTATTGGCGATAAGTTTCCTCGGGATCGATTCAAAAGAAAGGGCATACAGGAACATAGCACAATACCTTCTGCATACCATAACCTTAATAGCGTTTATATCATTTGTAGGCTACCTGTTTAAGGTGCCTTTTACCTTCAAATTCAGCTTCTTTTCGACCATGGCGCTTAATACAGCCTGCGCTTTCCTGTTGCTTTCAATTGTGGGCTCACTAATTAATTATGATCTGGGCTTTACAGACCTTTTTACAGGAAAAGGGATCGGGAATATTGTAGCCAGGAAACTGTTTCCAGGCATGATCATCAGTTTAATAGTATTGGGTTATATCAGTATTGAACTGCAACGGAAAAACTATATAACTGCCGAATTTGGTATCATATTATCCACTATTTCATTTTCAATCATAGGCCTTTTTCTGATCAGGAACACATTAAAAGAAATGAACCGCCTGGACCTTAAACGAACCGAAGCTGAAAATGAAACCCGGCTGCTCAATAAAAACCTGGAAGATATTATAAAGCAGCGAACAATTGACTTAGAGCATAGCAATGACCGCTTTATAAAAATATTCAATTCAAATCCAACCTGTATTGCCATAACCAGGCTTGATAACGGCGAATATACTGATGTAAACCCCGCGCTGCTAAAAATGCTGAAATATTCGCGCGGGGAAATTATCGGGCATACCGCATCTGAACTTTCAATCATCAGCGCTGAGTACCGGCAATTTATGGTTGATAGCCTTAACAAGAATGGCTTAATGAGAGACGCTGACGTTGTATTAAAAGATAAAAACAACCACGACAGGCATTGCATACTTTCCGCCGAAATGCTCGAAAACGATGGGCACAAATATTTAATGTCGTTTGTTTACGATATTACAGACATTAAAATAGTTGAAAATAACTTAAAGGATACCAAAAAGAAACTCGAAATTTTAACCGATAAGCTTACCAACCAGAATAAGCAATTGCTAAACTTTGCCCATATTACTTCGCATAATCTGCGTTCGCCGGTAAGTAATTTAAGCTTACTGGTTCAATTTTATAAGGAAAGCACATCCGAAAAAGAAAAAGATGAGCTGTGGGGAAGTTTTGAAACTGTAGTCGGCCATTTAACGGGGACGCTTGACGAACTTTTAGAAACCTTAAATATACAGGAAGATACCGCTAAAGAAAGCCAGAATTTAAGTTTCGAAAAAACCTTTAATGCTATTAAGGAAATATTGATAGGGCAGATAATAGATACTAAGGCAGTAATAACTACTGATTTTTCAAAAGCCACACATATATTTTACCCCAAGGTTTACCTCGAAAGCATTATGCTGAACCTTATCTCAAATGCTATTAAATACAGATCGCCGGGCAGGCCGCCCGAAATAGTTATTGCAAGCGATAATATAAATGGCCAAATTACCCTTTCTGTTCAAGATAACGGCCTTGGTATCGACATGGACAAACATGGGGAAAACCTGTTCGGCCTGCGTAAAACATTTCACCGTAATGCCGATGCGAAAGGGTTGGGGCTTTTTATAACTAAAACGCAAATTGAAGCTATGGACGGCGAGATTTCGGCGCAGAGCACAGTTGGCGACGGGACTTCATTCAATATTATCTTCAACAAAATGGTAGGATAACGGTTTATTTGTTGCCGTAATCTATAACAAAATGCAGGAACCAATAGCTTTGGATATGAAATACATAGAAAAGGGCATGCCTTTTTAGCATGCCCTTTCCATTATAAGCAATTTAATGTACTATCACGTATTAATGTGCCACCCAGGCGGTACCGCTGTATTGGAAAGTAGCATCAGTCGAAACGTCAGCCCCACCGGTATAGTTCAGGTAAACAATTACGTAGTTTGTATTTAATTTGGGGGTTGGGTAATCTGTAGTCAATACCAAAGTAAATGCGTTATCAAGATCGGCTGTTGCCCAACTCGAAAAATCGCCGTATTTACCCAGGTCTGTCCTTTGGCTGGATGTTCCAAATGTTGAATTTGCAATGAGGGTAATATCGGCAGTACTAAGTGTATGATATATTGTTGGAACTGGCAACACAGCCGCCCATGCGCCATTGCTTTTAAGGAACGAGCCTGTTACCTGGCTTGCCGAAGGCGACCCCCAATTATTACCATCAAATGTAAGGGTCATCACTTTTTGATAAGCTTTACTGCTTGCAAAATAGCTATAGCTTACATATTCCACATCACCGGCTTTCGCAGTATCTGCAATAGTGATATCATTCTTTAAAAAGAAATTAAAATCACCAGGAAGATTACCAAGGTCTGAAGCCTGAAACTGGTCATACTTGCCCTCACCTGTCTCGGTGTACTCCGCAGGTGTTACCTGGTAAATTTTCTTCCAGGCGCCATTCAGGTATAAAAATGAATTGACTACCGAGTTATCAGTTCCGGTATATAAAGTATAACTTATTACAGCTAATTGATTAGCAGCCGGGCTCGGATACTTGTAAGCCAAAAAACTAAGTACGTTTGCTGCACTGAAGTCGCCAAAGTGGTTACCTGTAACCGCAAAATAATCTGCACTGGTAACCGTATAAAACACATCATTATACAAACTGTCGGCAACTGTTACGGATGCAATTGGAGCAAGTGTATAAGTTACCGAGGCTGTTGAACCGTTATTTAGCTGGGCCGATTCTTTTGAAGTTAAGATCATCGGGATGTAAAGGTCCGCATCAGCCATTGAATTAAAGTTATCCGATGAAGAAGGATAAGCTGAAGTGGGCAGCAACGCATAGTCTGCCGGGGCTAATGTAAATGCCAGCGTCCCCGTTTTGGTTAAAGAAGGTACTGCAACCAGTGGCTGCTTCTGGCAGGCCGTAAATGCCAGCGGGAGCAACAAGGCTAATAAATAATAAATCTTTTTCATTGTAATGTTTTTTTATTGTCTTAAAATTTAACTTTTAAACCAGTGGTAAAGACCCTGCCTAAACCGTAATAAACCTCGGCATTAGATGCCAGGCCGGTAGCGCCGTTGTCTGTTGCATCTGAAATGTACTTGGAATTTAATAAGTTAGTTACAGTGCCTATAAGTGATGCATCAAAGCCTGCCATTTTGAACCTCCATACACCGTTCAGAGCCAAAAGTGAGTAATCAGGAACTTTGTAGGGGTGTAAGTTTGCCTGGGTATAATCCTGAAAAGGAACGTTTGCGGTATAATTACCAAAGAAGTTGTAGGTTGCTCCTACTGTTAACTGCGGTAATAAAGTAATGTCTGTGCTCAGGCTGGCAGTAGTTTGCGGTGCGTCGCCAATTTTTTCGTTATCAAGATATATTTTCGGTATTGGTTGTCCAACCGGTTTTTCCTGGCTGTCATATACTTGTACCGGCCCAGGGTTGTTGGTATAATGATAATCACCTAAAGACGCCATACCACGAAACATTAACTCTTTAATTGGCCTCCATTGAAGTACAATCTCTGCGCCCTGGTGCAATTCATCAACGCCCGTAACATTCGCGCTGTATAGCTGGTTGGTTACAGCATCGTAAAATGAACTGTTGTCAGTCCGGTCCTTATAAGCTGTTCGGTAAAGATCTACTTTCGCTGTAAATTGTGATGTTTTAAACCCATAACCTAATTCATAACTAAATAACTTTTCGTCCACTGCCCCCTTATTGATCTGATTGGTAAAGTTTTCAAATACCGTTTCATAGTAAGGTGGTTTAGTCAGATATCCTATATTAGCGTATAAATTCATCTGGCTGTTAATATTGTAATTTGCCCCACCTTTAGCCTGGTATGAACTATAAAAAACATAAGGGGTAGTTTGTAGCGGGTCACTGTTCAGGTAGTTAAAAAAATCAGACCTTTTTTGACCATTATCAGCCCCTGTAAGCGTTACAAATGCCGTGAAATTCTTTTTTGAATATTCTGCCTGGGCAAATGCGCTTTCCGACTCCACGTAATCCTCGTTGTAGTAAGATATTTTATCTCCAACAACTGCAAGATGCGTAGGATCGTTAATATTCCCTCCGGCAGTACCCTGGGCAGCGCTGCCGCCGTATTGGTCAAGCACATAATTGGCCCCCAATAAATCAGTCGGTGTCTCATAATGGATGCCGTAATAGTACCTCAGGTCTATACCGGCCTGTAAAGTAATATATTTCCCTAATAAGGTTTTATAGGTGCTTCTTAAGCCGTACCATGAAGTGTTGTCGTGACTTGCATACAGGTAAGTAAGGGCTGAACCGTCGGGATTAGTTGCGTTGGCTTTTTCTGCTGCCGTATAATCCAAAGGCGAATAAAAGTTACTTACCCTTGGTATAGAGCCGCTTATGCCGCCACCGCCGCCATTGCCGAAGATGGCATATAAAACAGTTGAAAGGCTTGATTTATCATTAATGGTCCAGTCGTGGTTTAACTGGAACAACGGTTCGCTAAAGAAGTTGTTGTAAGGATTAACTTGCTGCCCGTCCTTAACGCCTAACTCGGCATTCCACCTGATCCCCTGCGGGGCTTGTGCGTAATCGGCGATGGTTTCCTCCGGCCGCTGTCCGTGGGTTTGGTTCCCGCCAATTAAATTGAATGATAATGTCTGGCTTGGGCTTAATACCTTTGAAAGGTTAAAAAAGTAATTGTATCCCAAGAAGTTCAGGCCATCAGCATCTCCGTTGCCCATAGTCCTGCTGCCCTGGAAAGTTGCAGCCCAGCCATTTGCGTTCAAGCCGGTTGATATCAATACAGCCGTTTTTTCATAACCATCGCTACCGATAGTTTGCCAAATATAACCGCCTGGCTGCGTATCGGTACTGCGTGTAGTAACATTTACAGTACCTCCGAATGAAGGCACGATTACTTTTGACGCGCCTAAACCACGCTGTACCTGTATGGAACTGGTAGCATCTGTTATGCCGGAAAAATCCGACCAATAAATCCCGCCAGATTCAGGGTCATTAACCGGAATACCGTTTATGGTGTATGCAACGTTCCCGTTTCCTCCCGCGCTGGAGAAGCCCCGGATACTGATGCGTGAATCGCCATAGCCGCCGCCCTGTTGTGTTGCATAAACGCCGGGTACTATATTCAAAAGTTCCGGTATGTCTTGTGTGCCAAGGTGTTCTTCGATATACTGTGCGCCAATAGTGGTAACGGCCACAGGCGTTTTCCTGTCAATAGCCACGTCGCCGTTCACTACTACTTCGCTCATACCTGTCGCGCTTGATTTAAGCCCGATCTCTCCTAAATTGGTTTGGCCAGTTAACGGCATCTCTTTGGTAACATAACCTATATAACTGATTGCCAGCACGGGGTTTTCAACACCGCTCACGTCAATTTTAAAAGTTCCGTCCAAACCTGTAGAGGTTGCTTTTGTTGTTCCTTTAACATTAACCGATGCGCCTACCAATGGTTCTTTGGTATCAGCATCAACAATTTTGCCTAACACTACGCTTGCTGCCGGTTTGCTTTTTAGCACAATTGTACGCCCAACAATAGAATAGGTTAATGGCTGTCCTTTAAAAATTTCATCAAGGGCCTCGCCGAGCGATAGGTTTTTAATATTGATAGTCACCTTATTGCTGCCGGCAAGTAATTCTGTTTGCAAAAAGACATCATAACCGCT
>Ga0206884_1004_pt1 | contig 199847 bp, 181 predicted proteins | sample Alteio_BWOrgCont_FD_152914 | JGI IMG/M metagenome (GOLD analysis project Ga0206884, IMG submission 152914) | Enriched cells from forest soil in Barre Woods Harvard Forest LTER site, Petersham, Massachusetts, United States -... | ecosystem: Environmental > Terrestrial > Soil > Temperate forest > O...
CATAAGATCTCTAATAATAGAATCTACATCGCGACCCACATATCCTACTTCGGTAAATTTTGTCGCCTCCGGGCATGGAAGAAATGACACAACAACTACAATCCATGTTTCAAAATATGTCGAGTGATAAAAAGCGCAAGCGTAAAATGCAAATCAAAGATGCGTTAAAATTATTAACCGAGGAAGAAGCCGCAAAATTAATTGACGAAGATGAAACCAAACGCAAAGCATTACAAAACGTCGAACAAAACGGCATAGTATTTATTGACGAGATGGATAAAATTACGCGTCGTGGTGAATACAGTGGCGCGGATGTATCACGCGAAGGTGTTCAGCGTGATTTACTTCCTATTATTGAAGGCTCGACGGTGAATACAAAATTTGGTCCCGTCAAAACAGATCATATTTTATTTATTGCATCGGGTGCTTTTCAATTATCTAAACCCTCTGATTTAATTCCAGAATTACAGGGTCGCTTGCCTATTCGCGTAGAATTATCTGCTCTGAATGTCAGTGATTTTGTGAGTATTTTGACTGAACCCAGTGCATCGTTAACAAAACAATACGAAGCGCTTTTGGGCACAGAAAAAGTCAATATAGAATTTACCAAAGACGGCATTAAGCGCGTTGCAGAAATAGCCTATCAAGTGAATGAACGCACCGAAAACATTGGCGCACGACGTTTACATACCGTCATGGAAAAATTATTGGAAAATATTTCTTTCAGTGCTACCTCGGAAAAAAATAATAAGAAAATTAAAATAGACAGCAAATATGTCAATACTCAGCTTGAGAAACTCGCGCAAGATGAGGATTTGAGTCAGTATATTTTGTAAAAAATAAATTTAATATGTAGAGGCGGCGGGATATTAGCCCGCCGCTACTAAATCATTTATAATCCTGCCCATGATTACCGAATGCCCCATCACACAATGGTCACAAACTCCATCGCATGCGATGCAAACATCGTTGATAGACGAATTAGAATCCGGTCGCGTACTGCACTTTAATCAACTGGCTTTTATATTGGAAAACAACGAAAACCAATTATTGACACCCGATATTATTACCGAAAAAGATCGCAAAAATATTAGCTATGATACGCATACTAAAATTACCAAAGGCTGTAATAATAATTCTGTTGCCCAAATGATGGAACGGTTTACACAATCCGCAACTGTATTAGTAAATAATTTATTTCCCCAATATAAAAAACATCTCGAAATAGGTCGTACCAGCTTTCGTCCGGTTGAAATTGCAAGTCGTGCACCACTGTCCGGCAGCAAAGATGATCGTTTATTACATGTCGATGCATTTCCCGCAACGCCGGTTGGTGGCAAAAGAATTTTACGATTATTCAGCAATATTCATCCGAAAGACATGCCTCGCGAATGGCGCTTAGGAAAAAATTTCTCAGAAGCAATGGAAAAATTTGTTCCCGAAATAAAAAAACCTATGCTAGGTTTACGGAGCATAAAAAATATTTTAAAAATTACGCGCGGATATCAGACTTTATATGATTACTATATGCTGAATTTACATAATATGATGAAAGCCAATACAGAATATCAGCGAAAATATCCTGAAATTTATGCGCTTCAACCCAGAACAACGTGGTTAGTCTTTACTGACGTTGCACCCCACGCTGCCATGTCGGGCCAATATTTATTGGAACAGACTTTTTATTTACCCCCCGAAAGTATGGCTGTTCCAGAAAGATCGCCGTTAAAGATGCTCGAAAAATTTCTGAGCATGACGCTAACCTAGGATAATTTTGAATCTTCCACAAAAAGCAAACTCACCCACGCGAATATTAAATATATCGGCAAAATCATAAACGCATGATGATAATCGCTTAATGAATAATGTCGCGCACCATTCACCAACGTGCCATGCCAATGTAAATCTAAAAATTTTCCGGCAATGGGCTGCGTTACTGCTCCTATAATATCTCCACCTGTATTCACCATCGCAACCACTGTTCCTACCATGAGTACCGTATTTAAATTTCTTGCCAACACAAACGCTAATAAAATTGACGCAGAACACAGTCCAATCACAAACATGAAAAAACCAACCATCCATAATGATAAATGCTGATCATAAATTAATATCGCCAAACTCACGCTAGAGATGATGGCAGTAATCTTCATCAGCAAACTATGCGTATCCGTTTTATCTGCAATAAGTCCTAATATGGGCCCACCGACACCAAATCCAATAAATATCCAGGATAATAAAAACGACGCTTGCTCTAAACTAATCGGATACGCCACACATAAAAATGGATTGCCCCACAATCCCCCCAATACCGCAATAGGTGAAAATGCACATCCGCTATAAATCGTTAATAACCAATTTTGACGGCTTTTCAAAATAGCTATTAAATTGTTAAGTGAAAATTTTTCTGCTGTAGGATGGTGAGGTATTACCTGATGATCGCGCGCGATGATGAAAAAAATAACAGCAATCAAAAAACCTAACAGCGAAACATCAAATAACATTTTCCGCCAACCAATATGATGCAACACAAAAACCAACGGGGCTTCGCCAAACACAGCACCCAACATGATGGCGGTTCCTAATAATCCGCTCACAAAAGCAAATTGCTGTGGTTTAAAATGATCCGCGCCACATTTCAAATAACTCACGGTCGCAAAACTGGTCCCCATTCCAATTAACATGCGCGACAATAACGCTGAACCAAAAAACAATGATTGACTGAAAAATAAGGCACCAAAAGCACACATTAAAATCGCGATGGGCGTAACGCGTCTCACCCCAAATTTATCCAATAATGGACCCGCAAAGACTTGAACGACTAAATAACCATAAAAATACATCGCCGCAAGATTACCCAATTGCGCACCATTTATATGAAACGCCTGCATCAGATCATCGCTCATGATTCCCGGCGATACCTGCAAAGCATATTTATAAAATAAAAAAGCGGCGGATAAGCCAATGATAAAAATGGGGTAATGGCGTTCTATAAAGCTCAATGCTTTAGACATAAGGTTCTACTCTTTAATTTTGGGGAGGGGTTAAAACACTAAAATGTAAACAAAGAGAGAGTCGTGCCTAGTTGGCACAACCATTACAGACGACGCATTGAGAGATAAGAAAAGTATTCATACGGGGACTGTAATAGAAAAGCACAGAGAGTGTCAAGGAAAAAAGAAAATTTGAGTGGGCTTTATTTAATATGCTTCAACGGCATCGCTGTTTTCTCAATGACATTTCGTACTACAAAACTCGAATGGACTGTATGCACACCATTAATCTGAGTTAGCTTTTTCAGCAAAAAATCCTGGTATTCAGCAAGATTTGGCACAATAATTCTGAGCATATAATCAGCCGTTTGGCCTGCAATTAAATAACACTGCATAACCTCATGAGAATTTTCCATAATTTTCTCAAAGTTAGCCATTTTTTTGGGATCATGATCCGTCAAACCCACTAAAATAATTATAGTCAGCTGCAAACCCATCTTTTCAGCATCTAATACAGCAACATAATTACTGATATATCCCGCTTCTTCGAGGTGATTCACGCGACGTAAACACGGCGACGGTGAGAGCGATACTTTATCAGCAAGCTCTTGATTACTGATTCGGCTATTGGCTTGCAATAACTCTAAAATCTTTTTGTCTGTACGGTCCATGGCATTAACCTCTTATATACAGCTATATATTAGCATAATATGCTAAATATATACAAATATATAGCATATTGGCAATCATCCGCCCGCTCTGCTGGGCTACACTAACAACCGTAAGTAGTACTTTTTAATAAACTGCATGAGGTGTACCATGAGAGATATAAAAGAGTTGTTTAAGTGTGGGCTTTCTTTTTTTAGCCACCCACGTAAGATAAAAATTCACACAAACACACATAGATCGATAAAATTTCATCCGACAGATGTCGAGCCCATCAGTATTTCATCCGATGGATTTATAGGCTGCGATGGAACTATTGTGCATTGGGTCGACGAACATAGCACACAGCACATCTTTGGTGCGCATTATAGCTATTTACATAAACAACATTGTGAAATTGTACAACAAAACCTCAAGCAAATTCGTTTTGAAAATAAGTGTGTATCCGTTAAAAAAGCTACGTTAATTACGTTCAACGTTAATCACGACGACTTCTTCAAAAGTGTATATAACACCTCAAAAATAGAGCATGACCATCGACGTCAAGCATTTATAGATACACTGGAAGCGATTACGTTAAAAACTCTCGAGCCCAATGAATTTCAAAAATTTCCCATAACATACTCCGCACCACCCTTCGGAAGATCAGCTGATTGGGGTGGAACTATCATGTTTACGCTGGATAAAGACCAATCAACATGCAAGTTTACCAGCGTGAATGGAATCACTGAGATTAGCTCCAACAAAGGTTTTTATTTTAGTAATAGCAGAAAATGCTAATTCGCTATAAAAATACCGGCATATTCGCAATCATTCACTCACGCGGCTGTTTTAAAATAACAAAACATAAGCAGTATTTAATTTAACTATATATTATATAAGGGGTTTATTATGAAAGAGGCCATTAAACGAGCAATACCAACTATTCAAAACGCAGCAACCATTGCCGCAATTGCAGGCTCTGCAGCGATAACATTCTATGCGATTAAGGATCGCAACGAAGGACCACGCCGCACAGTTACATTCCAAGGTAGTGAATATACGTTTGGAAGCGACACGTCCGACAAAAAAAGCACGGGGGCTGGACATTATTGTTGCTTTCCGTTTGGCGGAAGGTGTAAATCGTACAACAACGATAAGCACGAGCAAACGATCAACGCTGAAGCACAGAAAAGTTCAGTGCGAAATCGCATGTAATATTTACGTTTATTGCGTAGTGGTGGGATATTAGCCCGCCACTACGTTTTAAGGTAACCGAATTAGCCAGAAACAATCGCAGATAATTTATCACTGTACTTATTCTGTTTTTTATATAGATTTGATTTATATAAATCATAAAACATCATTGGATATTCTTCGATACGATTATTATCAGCATCAAAAAAATCAAATCCATTTTTCTGATAAAACAATATCGACTCTGGCTTAGAATCAACGACAAGAAATCGACAGCCTATATGCGGCATGACGCTGACCTGAATATGATTAATAGACCAATCTAATAATGCTTGCCCAAGCCCCTGTCCTTGCACATTCTTATCAACTGCTAACCTAGCAACTTTAGCCGAAGGATATGAATTATATTTCGACGCCGCTGGTGTTTCCGCCGGGCGTTGATGCTTACCCAAAAGAATTTCACTAGTCAGCAATGAAACATAACCCCAGACTCTATTCATTGAATGTTCGGGATTAATAAGCACAAAGGTCTTTGCTATTTCATGTTGATGAAAATCGAAAGCATTGCGTTTAAGGAAAATCTTAAGGGGTGTAAAACTGGGGTTACCTAATGAAAACTTAGACACATCATGTAACTTGGTAATTTGCTCTATAAAAAATTTATTATTATTTAACATAACTTATTCTCCTCGAATAACTTTGCCTTCATTATCTACTTTAATTGTTGCACGACCCGTTCTAGCATATTCTTCCGCCAACTTTCTGCCACGTTGAACGGCTGCGCCTGCAAATGGATTTGGTGTTGGATCGCTTATCTGCCTAAGAAAAGCCTCGGCATCCTCGCCAGTAAGCTCATAACCTGAAAACATCGATTTCCTAATACTCATAATACTCTCCAAAGAACTATTAAAATTACGTGACAATAACTATACGCCTTACACTAGAAAAATAAAGTCATGATACAAATTATTTTTTTAATCCAAGACGACCGATATCCCGTGGCGGGCTAATACCCCGCCACTACTTTTTACTTCATTGATATGTGTGATCAAGATGCTGAGCAGAATCTTCAACATTTTCTTGTGTCTCAACGCGTTGCTTTTTAAAAAACACTGAAGCATATCTTTTTTTATCTGTCCCTCGATAAACAACTCTAATGCTATCTTGCTTCTGCTTAGATCGATAATATTCCTCACTCGGAATACCATCATCATAAACATTAAGAAAGCTTCCTTCTCTAATATCATATTCAGCACAAATTTTTTCAAAAGGCATATCCTGCGTTTGATATCGAGAAACAATCTCAATACTTCGTGAATATATTTTTCTTAACGTTCCCGATAAACAAGGTAATTTGTCTTTTAATAACAATAGGGAGGCATGCAAGTAAAACGGTGAACGAAAACCAACCGTTCGATTATCAACCCTCAACGCTTGATAGCGATCAAGTAGATACGTCCAAACCTCAGTACTTTCACAAAGCAGTTCTTTACTTGATAAGCCATTGGTATTAATCAATCCTTGCTCTATCGCAGTCAAAATAATATACCACTGTAATCGGTGTGAATATTTTCCGTGCAGTAAATTTCCTATGTAATTATACTCAGAGAAAATATTGCCTTCTTTGACATATTGACTAGCAATGTCCGCTGGAACAAAGCCAGAAAAAAACACAGGCGCATCAGGATCCTGATTAATACCATGCTTTTGTTCTTTTTCCAGTAAAATCTTATTTAAAATATGAAATGTTTTGACATGACGACTGACACTCTTTAGCACTGGCCAGGGAAGATTAAAAAAAATAAAAGGTTCTGATTGGCGTAGATAAAGTGAAACATCTATGCCAGCTGCACGATATTGCTCTGCTAATGTCGTTTCTAAACCCCCAAGAATATCAATACACCGCGCCGTATCTTGTAATAACCCAGCAATGCTTTCATAAACCCAGTTATATTGAACTTTTGCATGACGGATGTGACGGGAGTCTTCTATTTCTCTCGATACCCGAGAATGTACGAGTGATTGAAGAAACCGCTCAATCCACTGATACTCCTCGGCACTTGATTTCTGTATGAATCTTTCCAACAACGCATTGTCTTTTAAAACTAATGCACAACATATCGCAAGTCGTTTAAGACCAAGAGGCAGCGTTTCACCCTCATAGTGATTGATATATTTGATAATTACCTGGCATAATTCTTCTACAAATAGCGTCGGACTTTCCTTAGTTTCTCCCGCGTAAACTATAAAATCTCTGAGTGCACTTTCAACAACGGCAATATTTTCTGGATTTTGTAATGCGCCATGCTGAATAAGAAAAATATCTATTTTTGCTCCCGCATTATTCTCAGAGTTACACTGACCATATGGACCCTTGTGATAACGAAGCGTGTAGTCACCTTCAAGTCCATCTAATACACATTTCCCTGCTTTATTATTGCTGGACACATCAACATCATTTTCCAACACAAGGTACTTAACACCATCAAAACATCTAGAAGATTTTGCGGCAAATAACACCTCTATTTTGTCGGCCTCTTGCAATACGATCCAATCATTTTTCAACAGAGAAATAGCAAAGTCGACCTCCTGATATTTGACTAATGCAAAAAATAACGCTTTCCTATCTTCTTCCGTATTCGCTTGGCTTAATAAAATCTCTTTTGTTTTATATGAACAAGTCTTAGTACAAATATAACTCAGCTCATCAGAAGAGAATTTTTCCCGCGCAAGATTAACTACTACCGCCTCAATGTCATCACGAACAACGGCATCTAATAAATCATAATAAAATAAACCCATGACAATACTCCTCAACGCAATGTTGAATTTATAAAAATTAAAATCGGAATTTAAAATGAATTGCCCAAGGTGCTGAAAAAGGCTTGCAATTAGCTAAGCCCGACAGGCCTTGGGCGTCGCATCGACATAGGAGTGGGGGAGTATCTTAGAAAGTTGTAGATGTGATGTAACATGTTTGTGTCTCCGCTTTAGCTGTTTATCAAGCCCGCAAGCTGTGTATCAAATCGGCTTTACTATCTTTAAAAGTATCACACCAGGTTCAATATTGTCAAATATATCAGTAAAATTGACTAAAAATGCCATAGACATTAGGATGTACTTCTTTGAAAACACTACTAACGAAAACCGATTACACTGGAGAAAAACATGGCTCATGATCAGATCCCGCTCATTGAACATCCCGCGCAACCCGGTTCACGCCATCAACCACAGTGGATTGCATGGTGCAATCACGATAATAATTCTGTTCTACCGCCCTACTTTGATCACAAGAAACGCGCACTGTGGGAAATGTGCATCGAAATCCGAAAAACACATCCAAATGCTAGAAATATCTTGGCTGAGGTCGTTCTTCATATTTCTCAGAAAATCGCTGTCCCCGCCAACGGCACTGCTTTAATAAATGCTCAACTCGCAGAGCAAATCAATAAAATCGTTTGGTCAGGAAATTACGGTGTCTATTTACCTGCTTTTCTCACCTGCCTCGACGCATTAACCCATTCTTTGCCACCGGAATATTCAACAAAAGACATGTACCGCCAGCGAAGTAATTATTGTTTAAGAACGTCTGCCGTCATAGCAGGTGGAAATGCACTCATTGATGGAGCACTTGCTTTACTGTGTACACAAAATCCCCGCTATTCCAATGGAGTTGCACCTATGGTTGTAATGGCAGGAATCAGCACCATTCTTTGCTTGCTTTTTCTGACGCTATCACTCAAACCTGTTCGTAATTTATTTTCAAATTGCAGTTATGGAAGACAGTTTCCACCTGCACTTCCAGATGCAGAGCGTCAAGCCGCCGCAAACAATGCAAACCCAGAAGCACAAAGATTATTAGACCTTCCACCGCAACCTCAATACCAGGCTGCACCACTACCTCCTGGAAACAATGGGCCTCGGTAAATAAATCACTTGCGACGCCCGTGTAGATAAGGGCGTTGCAAGCACCGCCCTTACTATCCACGATTTTATGTCATTTGTAGTACACTCTAAATATTCACAGTATTGAGGGGTCTGGATGTTATATATCACCCGCAAAAGGATTTTCTTACTCGCGACGATTACTTTATTATTTTTAATATTAATGGTTAATTATTTAGATCGTAACGTCATTGCATTCGCTATAAAACCTATTCAGGAAACATTCCATTTAAATAATACGCAATTTGGTGCAATTGCCGGAGCCTTTGGCGTTGGCTATATGCTCATGACATTAATCGGCGGCGTATTAGTCGACCATTTTAAAGCACATAAAGTATTAACTATTTCTGCTTTATTATGGTCTGTTGTAAGTATCTGCACGGGTTTAGCAAATGGATTTGCACTGCTATTTGTATTTCGCATGTTATTGGGTGTGACAGAAGGCCCTGCTTTTGCATCAAACTTACAAGTCGTTTCACATTGGTTGCCGATTCGATTACGCGCAAGAACATTAGCCATTGGTTTAGCTGCGGTACCCTTAGCGTCTGCCATTGGATCGCCGCTTATCTCTCATATGATTATTATATTAAATTGGCGTATGACGTATTTTATATTAGGAACCGCAGGAATTATTTTAGCGTTATTATGGTTTATGATTTATAGAGATAATACCTCTGCGCATGAAACGTTATATTCAGATTCACCCAACATCAGCTGGAAATTCATGTTATTTAATCCGGCTTTACTTGCCAATAATTGTTCTTTTTTTGTGTTCAGCTATTTATTATTTTTTTCCCAAACGTGGCTACCGGGATATTTAGAACAAATTTATGGAGTAAATCTCAAATCCGTCGGATTATTTCTCATTGCACCGTGGTTATTGGCCACTGTATTTTTACTGCTGGGAGGAACACTGTCTGATAAATTATTGGCTACGACAAACAGCTTACGGATTTCACGTAGCCATATTATTTGGATTTGCCAACTGCTTTCTGCAGTATGTTTTATTCCCGTAATTATTTTCCATTCTTTAACGGTAGCGCTTATTTTTATAAGCTTAGGCGTAGGATTTGGCTTAGCACCCAATGCTGTATTTGATGCTGTAAATATAGATTTAGCTAAAAATCGTGCGGGAACAAGCTTAGGGATCATGAATTGTTTTGCATCGGCGGGCGCCATTATTTCACCCTGGCTTACAGGTTGGTTGACGCATATTACGGGAGATTTCAAAGCGGCAATTTTATTGATGGTTGTATTAACACTCTCTTCTGTAGTAGCGGTGATACTTTTTCATCATCCGGATAAATATAGCTGAGCTGAGAAATCCCGTGGCGGGCTAATATCCCGCCACTACGGTAAATTTACACGGAAACAATTTCAGATGAGTTATCGGTGAGCTCATTCTGTTTTACATACGGACTCGGTCTATATAGATCAAGATACATCATAGGATATTCATCTGTTTGATTAGTGTTCGTATTGAAAAAAACAAATCCATTTTTTTGATAAAACGATATTGATTCTCGCTTGGAGTCAACAACAAGAAACCTACAACCAATATGCGGCATAACACTGAGCCTAATATGATTAATACCCCAATCTAATAGCTTTTTCCCATATCCTCTTTTGTGCAAAGCTTTATCAATCGCTAACCGTGCAATTTTGGCAGCAGGATACGAGTTATATTTCGAGGCTGCAGATGTTTCAACAGGACGTTGATGCTTATCTAAACACACCTCACTAGTCATCAACGTAATATAACCCCAGATTCTATTTGCTGAATACTCAGGATTAACAAAAACAAATGTCTTAGCTATTTCATATTGATGAAAATCAAAGGCATTTTTTTGGAGGAATATCTTAAGCGGTGTGAAACTAGCATTGCCAAGTGAAAATTTTGATGCGTCATCGGTACTTTCGATTTGCCGCAGAACAAAATTATTATTAATGTTTAACATTCTATTACTCCTCGCTGTATGATTTACCCTCTTTTGTTGGCTTGATAACAACAAAGCCATTCTTGATATATTCCCGAGCAAGCGGCTCACCACGCTGAATAGCCGCTTCTGCATAAAGATTTGGTTCGGGATTACTGATTTGTCTAATGAAAGCTTCGGCGTCTTCGCCCGTAAGCTGATAACCTGAAAATGTCGATTTTATAATACCCATAATACTCCCCCAAAAACTATTAAAATTACGCGGGGTGAATTATACGCCTGAATATAGAAAAAGAAAGTAACAGTAAAAATTATTTTTCAATTAAACGCGAGCGAGCTAATATCCCGTGGCGGGTCAGTGCCCCGCCACTATGGTAAATGTTTTTTTTCTAATAAAAATACTTCACCCTCTCCGTGCTCAAACTCCAGCCAAATAAAGGGCAAATCAGGATATTGTTTCATTAATTCTGCGGCAGAATTTCCCACTTCAACTATTAATATACCCTGGTCAGATAAATAATTTTTAGATTTTTCTAATATTATTTTTATTATATCTAACCCATCTTTTCCTGCTTTTAAAGCCAGATCGGGCTCGTGTAAATATTCTGATGGGAGACTATCCATATCTTCTTTGTCTACATAGGGCGGATTGGAAATAATTACATCAAATTTTTGTGGGGGAATATCCTCGAATAAATTACTCTTAATTAAACTTACTTGCTCAGAGAGATTATGTTTTTCTATATTAATTTTAGCGACATCCAACGCTTCTTGAGAAATATCGGTTGCTGTAATTTTTGCATCAGGGAATACTTTTGCACATAGTACTGCTATACAAGCTGAGCCCGTACATAAATCTAAAATATTTTTAATTTTAGATCCCTCAATCCACGGCGAAAATTCTTTCAGAATAACTTCAGCCATGGGTGATCGGGGAATTAAAACTCTTTCGTCCACATAAAAAGCCAACCCACCAAAATTGGCTTCATGGGTTAAATACGGCGCAGGTTTTTTTTCAACAATGCGCAAATTATAAAGATTTAATAGCTTTTCTTTTTCTTCAGGACTTAATATTTTTTCGCCAATTTCTCGGGGACTGTCATACGGAAGATGAAGTGAATATAAAGCTAAATAAACAGCCTCATCCCAGGCATTATCTGTTCCGTGACCATAGTAGAGCCCCGCTTCTTCAAACGCGTTCGTACCCCATTCAATAAAATCCTGTAAAGTGGTCAAAGACATGAAAAACCCCTCAAAATAATGCTATGATAGCACGGTTTACCCACCCAACTGGCGGCCATACGAACATGAAAAAGACCATTATTATTGGCATCTCTGGTGCATCTGCTTCCGGCAAAAGCCTTCTCGCCAATACGATTTTGAGTGAGTTAAGCTCGGAACAAGTTATCGTTATCCCCGAAGATTCGTACTATAAAGACCATCCTGAACTCTCTGCGGAAGAACGCGCCAAAATTAATTTCGATCACCCCGATGCGTTTGATCACGATTTATTATGCAATCATCTAGAGCTTTTACAGCAAGGCAAAAATGTCGAAGTCCCCCGCTATGATTTTGCTCAACACCGTCGTAGCACAGAAACCCATAAAATTGGCCAGCATACGATAGTTATTCTAGAAGGTATTTTATTATTCGCTGAGAAAAAATTACGTGAATTAATGGATATTCGAATCTTTATGGATACAGCGTTGGATACGTGTTTAATTCGACGTTTGCGTCGTGATGTCATTCAACGTCACCGGACGTTCGAATCTGTATTACTACAATATGAAACTACGGTTAGGCCCATGTATTTACAATTTATTGAGCCGTCTAAACGCTATGCCGATATTATCGTCCCCCGGGGTGGTGAAAATCGTATAGCGATTGATATGATTAAAGCTAAAATGCGTGAATTGTTATCACACGCACAAATTTAATATAGGTAATATTAGGAGAATGTTATGGGATTTCTATCAGGCAAGAAAATTTTAGTCACGGGCGTATTAAGCGACCGTTCTATTGCAAGTGGTATAGCAGAAGCGTTACTTCGTGAAGGCGCAGAAATCGCCCTGACCTATCAAAGCGAAAACATCCGTGAACGCGTAGAAGATATTGCAAAAACATTAGGCGTCAAGATTTTAATTCCATGTGATGTAGGCAGTGACGAAGAAATTACCAAGACTTTTGAAAGCTTAAAAAAACATTGGAATAATTTTGATGGCTTTGTACATTCCATTGGCTATGCACCACGCGATCAATTAGAAGGTGATTTTGTTGAAAAAACCAGTCGAGAAGGTTTCAAAATAGCGCATGATATTAGCAGCTATAGTTTTACCGCTCTTGCACGTGCAGCATTACCGATGTTAAATCCAAATTCATCTTTATTAACATTAACTTATTTAGGCTCAGAAAAAGCGATGCCGTCTTATAACGTCATGGGATTAGCAAAAGCGAGTTTAGAAGCCAATGTCAGATATATGGCGGCAAGTTTAGGTCCAAAGAAAATTCGCGTAAATGCAATTTCTGCAGGACCCATTCGTACATTAGCTGCATCCGGTGTAAGTGGCTTAAGAAAGATGCTAGCGTACAACGCACAAGTTGCACCACTACGCGAGAACGTAACGATCGAACAAGTAGGAAATACCGCGGCTTTTTTATGCTCTGATTTATCCTCAGGCATTACGGCAGAAATTATTCATGTTGATGCAGGATTTCATGCGATTGCGATGGGGGAATTGGTTTAGTTTTTGTTGCTACCTCACCCGGCCTTCGGCCACCCTCTCCTAGAACAGGAGAGGGACTACTTTTTAAATCATCTTATTTTTCTGTCATCCTGATGAATGCGCAGCACGAAGAAGGATCTGGTTTTAAATACAACCTTTACAAAACTCCGGTATAAAATAATTTTCATTATTATGATTAAAATATTGAACGCAGCCTCCTCTTGTTTGAACCGGTTCATTCCATCCCAAAGACCAATAATCCAATGCTGGTGCAGCACAAGAAACTAATACTTCGACTTGTCCTTTTAATTCAAAAACGTGAGGATTTCGATTTCTGCTCTGTCCAGAAGAATCTTTTTTTAGTGCGCTTACCCCCAAACAATCTGGATCTGCCAATTTAAATTCAGCATAATAATCACCCTGCTCTTTATCCTCACAAATCTTCCATTGATAAACTTTTATCCCTATGAGTGATGGTATGATTTTAATATAAACAGGCTTATAAAAATCTATGCCACAAAAATGACTCGAAATGCGAGCATCCTTGTAACCGTGCTGTTTATAAAAATAATAAGCGAGGGCCTGCTTAGATCCAAAGCTAGGAATATGGATTGGTGAAATAAAATACCAAAGCCGATGCAAAGTATTTGCGTATCCACGGAATAAAGAAATTGGGTCCAATGCTTTTGCAGCTAACAACCCAACATTCAACATTGGATTCTGCAAAACTTTTTCTCGAAAAATAAAGTAATCGCTAGATTCTCTCAGTAGTTTTTCTATCTCTATAAGTGCAGATCGTGAACTACTTATTACAGGAATATTACCAAACCGCGGCTCAAGTTTTCTATATTCTACTGATGCATTTTCCATCAATGTATTTGCCTGTCTTTTATAATTCTCCTCCATCTCCCCTCTCCTTAAAATCACCTATATATTAAGGTATAGCACAAGAATGGAGGATTGGAGGTTAGCGAACTGACAACATCGTGGATAGTAAGGGCGGCGCTCGCGACGCCCTTTAAAACAAGATCCTTCTTCGTGCTCCGCACTCATCAGGATGACAGATGCTTAGATAGCGCCCACCTCACATGCTCCCTCACCAATTCAGATTCATGATTTTCTCTGGATTTTAAAGCTGCAATAATTTCCGGCGAACTCGGCGCATTTCCCAATCCAACCGCAAGATTTCTAAGCCAGCCTTCATAGCCAGCTCTTCGTATTGCAGAACCTGTTGTTTTATTCAGAAATTCCTCTTCACTCCATAAAAATAAATCTATTAAATTACTATTATCTAATTTATGTTTTGGATGAAAATCTGTTTCTTGTGTGAACTTCGCGAATTTATTCCAGGGGCAACATAATTGACAATCATCACAGCCAAATACCCTATTGCCTATTGCTTCGCGAAATTCCAGGGGAATACTAGTTTTATTTTCTATAGTCAAATAACTAATACATTTACGGGCATCTAAAACATACGGTGCAATTATTGCTTGAGTGGGACAAATAGTTATACACGCTGAACAACTTCCGCAATGACTTTTTGTATCAGAAATAATATCAATGGGTAAATCAAGATCAGTATAGATTTCGCCTAAGAAAAAATAAGATCCGGCTTTTTTATTAATTAATAACGTATTTTTGCCAATCCAGCCCAAACCGGCTTTTTCGCCTATAGGCTTTTCTAATACAGGTGCGCTGTCCACAAAAGCCCTATATCCGAAAGCCCCAATATTTTCTTGAATTTTATTGGCTAATTTTTCCAATCTTTTTCGCAATACTTTATGATAATCTCGGCCGAGCGCATATCGAGCTATATAGGCTTTAGTTTTATTAATTAAAGTTTGTTTGATTTTAGAATCTGGCGGTAAATAATCCATGCGAACTGAAATTATTCTGATAGTTCCGGGAATTAATTTTTCGGGCTGACTTCGTTTTTCACCATGCTTTTGCATATAATCCATAGAGCCATGATAATTTTTTTCAAGCCAGGCTGTAAGACGAGATTCATACAGTTCAAGATGGGTATCTGTAATTCCCACTTGCTGAAAGCCGAGCGCTAAGCCCCACTGTTTTATTTGGGCAGAAAGTTGTATTTTATCAATACTTTTTGAGTTGTTTGACATAAGGGATTAGACCATGACACACGAATTAAGCGCCAATAGTTTCACTTCAAAACAAATTCGTCAATTATTACCGTCACGCGCACGCGATGCGCACAAAGGAAATTTCGGGCATGTTCTCGTCATTGGCGGCGATTACGGCATGCCGGGCGCAGTAAGAATGGCTGGAGAAACAGCTATGCGAACAGGAGCAGGATTAGTCAGCGTCGCCACTCACCCAGAACATATATCCGCAATAGTCTCGAATAGACCTGAAATTATGTGCCATGGCATTCAGACACCCGAACAACTCGAGCCCCTCTTGAAACGCGCAACGACGATAATATTAGGCCCAGGACTAGGGAGATCAACATGGTCCAAAGAATTATTTGCGTGTGCGATGCAATCAGAACTTCCCATGATTCTCGATGCAGATGGATTATATTGGCTTTCGCAATTTGAAATTCTTAAATCCAATTGGGTATTAACACCGCATCCGGGTGAAGCAGCGCAATTACTACAAACAACATCAAAAGCCATTCAAGCAAATCGATTAGGCGCCATTGGCATGTTACATATTCAATATAATGGCGTGACAGTATTAAAGGGTTCAGGAACATTAATTTTGGGCGACAGTCATAAAGCGCATATTTGTAATTTCGGCAATCCAGGCATGGCGACGGGCGGCATGGGTGATATCCTGAGTGGTATCATTGGTGGACTAGTCTCTCAAAAAGTACCACTTGAAGAAGCGGCATTGTTGGGTGTATTTATTCATGCAAAAGCAGGTGATATGGCGGCGAAAGAACACGGTGAGCGTGGATTGTTGGCGACGGATTTGTTGCCGTATGTGCGAAAACTTGTTAATTCATAGCACTTTTTCCCACACCCCCGCTCCCTAGGGATGACATTAAAAAGTACTTAGCCCCTCTTCCCATGTGTGGGAGAGGGGCGCGCGGCAGCGGGGGTGTGGGAAAACTAAGACAAAGTAATGCGCTCTATCCGCTTCTCAAACCTCCCCTGAATAATACGATCCACATATATTCCGGGCGTATGAATATAATCCGGATCTAATTCTCCCACTTCAACTATTTCTTCTACTTCTGCTACGGTAATTTTTCCGGCCGTCGCCATCATGGGATTAAAATTCATTGCGGTATGACGGTAAATTAAATTTCCCATCGTGTCCGCTTTCCAGGCTTTAATTAAACTAAAATCAGCTGTAAGACTGGTTTCTAATATATATTCTTTATGATTAAATTTTTTAATTTCTTTGCCCTTCGCAACTTCTGTACCCACTCCCGTTGCCACATAAAATCCGGGAATTCCTGCACCACCCGCTCTAATTTTTTCAGCCAATGTTCCCTGCGGCGTTAAAATCACTTCCATTTCGCCGGATAATAATAATTTTTCAAATAACTGATTCTCGCCAACATACGATCCGATCATGGTTTTGATTTGGCGTTTTTGTAGCCATAATCCTAATCCAAAATCATCTATGCCTGCGTTATTCGAAATACAGGTCAGATTATTAATATTTAAATCATGGACTTTTTTAATTAATCCCTCAGGAATTCCGCACAAACCAAATCCACCGACCATAATCGTCATGCCGGATTTAATACCTAAAAGAGCGTCGTCATAATTTTTCATGACTTTCTGAAATCCTGTCATTGCATAGTCTCCTTCACTGTATTTAATTGCGCCAATAAGCTTTTCTTATCTATTTTTTCTGATTCTGGCTGTAATATATATAACACTTCTTTTGCACGTGTTGCAGCGACATATAATACTCGTTGCATTTCATAATACGCCCGTTTTGATTCTTCGCGCTTTAAATATTGGTATGTCTTATTTTCAGATTCGGATTTATGTTTAAGAGGCGCAACTAATAATTCAGGCTCGCCTAAATAATTAATGCGCTCTGACCATAATAATAATTTCGAGCTGTCTGGCCGCGTGGGTCTTCCTAAGCCAGGTAATATTACAACATCAAACTCTAAGCCCTTGGATTTATGTATAGTCATAATTTCTAGTTTTATATTAGGATCTGTATTTCGGGGTAATCCTAATCCAGATAATTTCTCAGCTATAATTTCAATATCTTCATATTTGTCTAATAAATCCAAATAAGCATAAACATAATTTAATTCTTGCTGATCTTTTAAATAATCAGGACCATTAAGTTTTAGCCAGGTTTTTTCTACCCAAACTCTTAGAGGGTAACGTCTAGAATTTTCCAAAGCCCAGCCTAGAGCTGATTTAAAATTACCCAAATTATCAAGTGTATTATTATTGATTAATCCCCATATATCAGCTTGATGATCAAAGCCGGCTATAGTATGCAATTCTAATAAACTGATATTACACCACGGCGCACGCAAAATACTCAGCCAGGCTATTCGGTCGTTTAAATCCAATAAAGCTTTGGTAAGCGCAAATAAATCTTGAATAATTATATTATCTTCTAAGAAAGCGATATCAGTCGCTTTATAAGCAATATTTTCTTGGTGCAATATATTTAATATAGACTTTAGGTGGGTACGCGAACGAACTAATATAGCCGTATGTTTATGTAAATTATTTTTAATAATCCCTAAGAAATCTTTTTCTGGGCTATAAAATATAGCCTGATGATGAGATATTTTATGGGCACTTGATGGCTTGTAGGCAACCGCCCCTAAGGTTTCGTTGGATTGATCGGGAAATAATTGCGCAAAAAAGTCATTGTGCCAATCGACGAGTTTATCTACGGTTCGAAAATTTTTGGTGAGTCGAAGTGAAATAAGTGGGATATTTTTTATACCTTCTCGCTGTGCTTTTATAAAAATCCCCACTTCGGCTTTACGAAATCTATATATAGACTGCATCGGATCGCCCACTAAAAACAAACTTCGGCCATCGCCGGGTTCCCATGCTGACACTAATCGCTCTATTAATGTTAATTGCATCACAGACGTATCTTGAAATTCGTCTATTAATAAATGTTTTAAAGCATAATCTAAATATAACGCCAAATCCGTCGGGGCATCATCTGAGCCTAAAGCATTCAGTGCCCGTAAATTAATTTCGATAAAATCTATTTGATTTTTTTCTTTAAAAACCAATTGTAATTCAGCAACTAATAGGGGTAATAACTCTGCAAGAGACTGGATTAAATCTTTTTGTGAATCAGAATAATTTTCATCGGGCGCATGAAATAAATCTATTAATACTTCAGCTAAGGCTGGATTTTCGAGTAAAGGCGCTTTTTTTCGCCACTCGGCTTTTTTCGTTAAAAATACATCAGCCACATCAGGGACATGATATTCAGGGGGCAATAATTTATGCGCGCGCTGAATTAAAAATTCGCGAGATTTTTTTAAATTATGTTCTAATTCTGTGATAGCCTCTAAACCAAACATATACGGCAGCCATTGATCTCGGTGGCTAAGCATATCTACACATAATTCTGTCAGTCTTAACACATCGTTATCGACATGTAATAATAATTTCTTAAGATTTATATTATCAGCCTCTTGATATAAAAAAATATTTTCTACCGCTTGTTGATATAATTTCTCGGGAGATTCACTAATCACAAATTCATAGGTTTGCTTGGATTTAAGTGGCATGCGTGAAACAAGATCATTACAAAATGCATCTATAGTCATGATCCGTAATTTTTGCGGATCACCCGTATAGCCCTTATTTAAAATACGCAATCGCATTTCATTTGCAGCTTTACGCGTAAACGTAATGGCTAAGATTTCTTCCGGATGTTGAACACAGGATAATAATTTCAAGAATCTACGTGTTAATAATTCTGTTTTACCGGAACCAGCCGGTGCTTCAACAATGAAGGATTCTGTCGGAGAAAGTGCACGTTCGCGAACGTCTCCGTCATCCATCACATGCCTCGAATTTTAAGCGCGTCGACGACTTTTTGAAGTGAGGAATTTTCAACCACCCACATATTGCCAAATGAAACAGTGGTCGGAATAGAACAAACCGATACAACACTGGGGCAAGGCACATAACTAATACTGGGTGGTTTGTACAACATACAGCCCATCGAAAAATTACTGGCACTCATGAAAATAAGCGCCCATTTATCTTGATCCAGCTTTGACTGCTCTACACCCGCTCCCGAAATAGATTGTACATGGCTGAGCATCACAATACCTTGTGAAGTATTATGTAAAAGAAACACACGCGGTGTTGCTTGATCATTATTAAAAATAAGCTGTTTATCTTGAACGGTAAAACCATCTTTACCACAATTTTGCGGAACACTCGCTGGAGTAGATTGTACTTCTGGCGGAGGCGGTATGAGTTGTGCAATTTTTGTATCTTGAGCGGATTGCGCAAAAGCAGTAATCCCATAAGAAATAACACACGAAAATAAAATAGGTCCTAATATATATCTCATATATTTCATTTTTTATGTCCCTTACTTTTTTTCTTTAAAAATTCACCCATGCGGTTTTTAACATCTGCTGTTGTTCTAATTTCTGCTAATAACTCAGGAAGCTTTTGATTATCTAAAAATAATTTTTGGACTATGGTCATAGCATTGGTGCTATTTTCTAATAACGTACTGATAATATCTCCACCCACCCCATCGACTTCATGAATCAATCCAATTTCATGCGCTCGCTTTGCATCAAAGACTTCGCCGGTTAAAAAATAACGCTTTGCTTGTCTCTCGCCAATAGCAGAAATAACATAGGGGCTTATTAACGCAGGCACTAATCCTAATTTAACTTCGGGAAAACAAAATTTCGCATCCGGTGTTGCAATGGCAATGTCACATGCCGCCACTAATCCCACCGCACCCCCGTACGCCGCACCATGAACAATGGCCACAGTAGGCTTTATAGAATGATGTAATTTTTCTAATAAATAGGCCAGGTTTTTAGCATCTTGAATATTTTCTTCGCGCGTAAAATTAATGGCACGCCCCATCCAATGTAAATCTGCACCCGCGCAAAAATGCTTTCCCGCACCCTTCAGACAAATGATTCTCACGGTATCATCACATTCTAGTTTTATTAAGCTTTCAGTAAATAATTTAATTAAATTTTCATCCATGGCGTTATTCACATCAGGTCTATTTAAAATAATTTCGGCAACGCCATGTTGAGATTTGTGAACTAAAATTTCTGACATGTTACATCCTTATGACACCATAGTGAGTTTCTTTAATGGGAGCATTCAAACTTGCTGCTAAACTTAATCCTAATACTTTTCGCGTTTCTGCGGGATCAATAATTCCGTCATCCCATAATCTTGCTGAAGCATGGTACGGCGAATTTTCTACTTCGTATTTTTTTAATATCGGATCTTTAATCTGTGCTTCTTCTTCGGGAGATAACGCTTTTTTATCTTTGGCGATTTGGACTAATACACTTGCGGCTTGTTCACCGCCCATGACACCAATGCGTGAATTCGGCCATGTCCATAAAAAATTCGGATCATACGCACGACCACACATGGCATAATTTCCGGCACCATAACTGTTACCAATCATGACCGTAAATTTAGGAACATTGGCACACGCAACAGCCATCACCATTTTAGCGCCGTGTTTTGCAATACCGCCTTGTTCAAATTTACTGCCCACCATAAAGCCCGTAATATTTTGCAGAAATACTAGGGGAATTTTTCGCTGACAACACAATTCAATAAAATGCGTGCCTTTTTGCGCAGATTCTGAAAATAATATGCCGTTATTTGCAATAATTCCCACAGGATAGCCATATATATTGGCAAAACCACATACTAATGTTGCTCCAAATAAAGCTTTAAATTCAGTAAATTCTGAGGCATCTACAATTCGCGCAATAATTTCGCGAACATCATACGGCTTACGCCAATCTGCTGATATGATTCCGTAGATTTCTTCGGGCGAATAAATAGGCTCTTTAATTTCTTTTCGTACACAAGAAATTTTTCGCGAAATATTTAAATGCGAAACCACTTCACGCGCTAATTGCAATGCATGCGCATCGTTTTGAGCATAATAATCTGCAACCCCCGAATGTCGACAATGTACATCGGCACCACCTAATGCTTCTGCGGTTACAACTTCTCCCGTCGCCGCTTTCACTAATGGCGGACCGCCCAGAAATATAGTCCCCTGATTTTTGATAATAATAGTTTCGTCTGACATTGCAGGAACATACGCACCACCCGCCGTACACGATCCCATCACTACCGCAATTTGCGGAATACCTTTCGCTGACATTCTGGCTTGATTGTAAAAAATACGACCAAAATGATCTCTATCAGGAAAGACTTGATCTTGTAATGGCAAATACGCCCCACCCGAATCGACTAAATAAATACAGGGTAAGTGATTTTTCTCTGCTATTTCTTGGGCTCTTAAATGCTTTTTGACGGTTAAGGGATAATACGTCCCGCCTTTCACGGTCGCATCATTTGCAATAATCATGCATTCTTGGCCGTGAATTCTGCCCACACCCGTAATAATTCCTGCAGCAGGAACAGGCTCGTCATACACACCCTCGGCTGCAAATAAAGACAGCTCGAGAAAATCACTGTCTTTATCTACTAAATAACTAATGCGATCACGCGGCAGCAATTTATTCGCCGCCGCATGTTTTTCTTTCGCTTTTTCAGCGCCACCTGATTTAATTTTTTCAGCTAGATTTTTATAATATTTTAATTGGGCCTTAAAAAATTTGGCATTTTGTTTAAACTCATCGCTATGGATATCAATTTTGGTTTGTATGACGGGCATAATTTATCCTAGGCTAAGCCAATGATGGTTGCTAGCATTACCCAGACAACCCAAACCACGGCTAACCAATGTGGCATTTCGCTCTTGTAAATTAACCAATAAATAAACGCGGGGATTAGCGCAATAATAATAGGAATTAAAACCAGCGATAATAAATGTGCGACTAATAATCCAGTGGAAGATCCAGAAAACAGCGATGCAAATTTTTCAGACGCCGTATGATGGAGAGAAGCAACCATGTGTAGTAAATCAGCAAACTGGGTTTTGAATAAAATCACTAAGATACTTAAAACAATTAATCCTAAAAACGTCTTTAACATCGTTCCACTCCTAGAGCTGTTAATCGGGTAAATCCAAGGCTTGTACCGCACTGAATATTGGAGGGGTTTGGTGGAAAATTCAACTGTTTTCGAAGCCGCATTAACAACTTCACAGCTACCCCGCTTCCTACACCCCCGCTGCCGCGCGCATGCGCTCACCCACACCCCCGCTACCGCGCGCCCCTCTCCCACTGGGGTGGGAAGAGGGGCTACGTATTTTTTAATATTGTTATTTATAATTTTTTTTGAAATAATATTTTAGATATTTTATATTGCTGTTTTTAATAATGAGAGATGACTTATGAAGGAACGTTCTCGCCTTCTTCGCAAAAATCAAACTGAAGCTGAAACTACATTTTGGAATATTGTTCGCAAACGACAGTTTTATGGTTTTAGATTCCATCGCCAATATGTACTTCATAGTTATATTCTTGACTTTGTCTGTCTTAAAAAATTATTAGTGATTGAATTTGATGGTCAACAGCACGTAGACAATAAAGAATATGATGAAGTTCGAAATAATTATTTAAGCGCTGGTGGTTTTACAGTATTACGATTTTGGAATCATGAATTGCTTCAAGAAACTGATCGGGTGTTACTGGAAATTTATCAGAAATTAATTGGACTTCCTGATTTACTACGCTGTTCTAAGAGAAAAGCTAAATTTTAAACGTAAACATAAAAAAATACGTAGCCCCTCTTCCCACCCCAGTGGGAGAGGGGCGCGCGGCAGCGGGGGTGTGGGCAAGCAAGAAAATTAAGCCATCTCCACCGCCAACGCCGTTGCTTCACCACCACCAATACACAGCGATGCAACACCCCGCTTCAAACCACGTTGTTGCAACGCAGAAATTAATGTCACCACAATGCGCGCACCGGATGCACCAATCGGATGACCTAATGCACAGGCACCACCGTGAATGTTGACTTTATCATGAGATAATTTTAATTCTTTCATTGCCACTAAAGTCACTACCGCAAAAGCTTCGTTAATTTCAAATAGATCAATATCTTTAATATCCCAATTAATTTTTTGTAATAATTTTTGTATAGCCATAACAGGCGCTGTCGTAAACCATGCCGGATCATGTGAGTGAGTACTACTGCCAATAATTTTAGCTATAGGCTTAATATTTCTTTTCTTCGCTTCAGATTCAGACATCAATACAACCGCTGCAGCACCGTCTGAAATAGAGCTGGAATTTGCAGCAGTAATTGTTCCATTTGGATCAAAAACTGGTTTTAATTGGGGGATTTTTTCGGGCTTGGCTCGTTGCGGTAATTCATCACGTTCAATTAATCCAATCGGACTGATTTCATCTTTAAAATTACTTTTCTGTGCGCGTACTAAAGATTCTAATGCAAATTTATCTTGTTCTTCGCGTGAAATATTATATTTTTTGGCTGTATTTTCAGCAAACACGCCCATTAGTTTGCCTCTATCATAAGCATCTTCCAAACCATCTAGAAACATATGATCTTTAATTTGTTCTGCATGACCCGCTCTGTATCCTACGCGCGCTTTTAATAATAAATACGGGCTATTAGACATACTTTCCATGCCGCCCGCGACAGTAATTAATTCTGGATTGGCTAACATAATCGCCTTCATGCCCGAACCACAGACTTTATTGATAGTCGTGCAGCTGACTGAGTTAGGTAAGCCTGCAGATAAAGCTGCTTGACGTGCAGGTGCTTGACCCATTCCCGCTGATAATACACAGCCCATTAAGACTTCTTGTATATCTTCAGGATTTAATCCACTTCGTGAAACAGCTGATTTTATAGCTTCACCACCTAATTGCCATGCTGAAAAATCTTTTAATTCGCCTAATAATCCGCCGATAGGTGTGCGTGCCATACCAACAATTACCATAGCATCATTATCTAATTTATCCATTTTTAAATAATTCCCTTCCAATTAACATACGACGAATTTCAGATGTTCCTGCGCCAATTTCATATAATTTTGCATCACGTAATAATCTTCCCGTGGGATATTCGTTGATATATCCATTTCCGCCTAAACATTGTATAGCTTGTAATGCCATTTGAGTGGCGCGCTCAGATACATATAAAATAATTCCTGCGGCATCTTTGCGCGAAACTTTGCCTAAATCACACGCTTTTGCAACAGAATACAAATAACTTTGTGAAGCTGAGAGGGTAGTATACATATCAGCAAGTTTGCCTTGCATTAATTGAAATTCACCAATCGCTTTGCCAAATTGTTTTCGTTCTTGTACGTACGGCAAAACTATATCTAAACACGCTTGCATAATTCCAACGGATCCACCCGCTAATACGACTCTCTCATAATCTAAACCGCTCATTAATACTTTAGCGCCTTGATCTACTTTTCCTAAAATATTTTCTTCAGGAACTTCGCAATTTTCAAAAACCAATTCACAGGTATTGGATCCGCGCATGCCTAATTTGTCTAATTTTTGTGCGGTTTTAAAACCCTTAAAGCTTTTTTCTATAATAAACGCCGTAATTTTTTCTGTTTTCGCATAGACAATAATCACATCTGCTTCGGGGCCATTCGTAATCCACATTTTATGGCCATTTAAAATATATTTACTGCCTTTCTTCACCGCATGACATTGCATACCCATGACATCTGAACCCGCTCCAACTTCACTCATCGCAAGTGCACCAATATGCTTACCCGAAATTAAATCAGGCAAATATGTATGTTTTTGCTCTGTTGTGCCATTAAGACTAATTTGATTCACACAGAGATTAGAGTGAGCGCCATAACTTAAACCGACGGATGCACTGGCTCGACTGATTTCTTCCATGGCTATCACATGGTCTAAATATCCCATGCCCGCCCCGCCAAACTCATCCGCAACGGTAATGCCCAGCAAACCCATTTGGCCCAATTTTGGCCATAATGCTTTAGGAAATAGATTTTTTTCGTCGATGCCGTGTGCCAGGGGAGCTATCTCGCCTTGAGCAAATTGAATGACACTTTCGCGTAAAAGATTCGTGGTTTCGGGCAAATCAAAGTAAAGTCGTTTTAACATTGCCTCTCCTAATGGGACGTAAACTTAGCGTATAATACAGAAGTTTTCAGACTTTACTCAATGGAAAAAAAATCATGGTAACTTGCCTACTCGCCCAGCTGAACTTCACTGTCGGCCGTATTGACGAAAATACCCAAAAAATATTAGCTTGCATAAAAAAAGCACACCAAAAAAACAAAGCTCAATTGGTCATTTTTCCTGAACTTTCACTCTCGGGTTACCCACCTGAAGATTTATTATTGAGACAAGACTTTCTGATCTCCGTTCAAAACGCATTACTCTATATAGTAGAAGAAATACCGGACAATATTATCGCTATAATAGGCTATCCTGAATTAGCGCATAAAAAACTGTATAACTCTGCAGCTGTAATACTCAATAAAAAAATAATCGCTAATCATCGTAAACAAATTTTACCCAATTATGGCGTGTTTGATGAAAAGCGCTATTTTCAAGAAGGCTCCGACGCAACTGTATTTGAATATGAAAATACAAAATTCGGCTTAACCATATGCGAAGATCTGTGGCACCCTGCTCCTGCAGCCATGGCCAAAAAAGCCGGCGCAGAAATATTACTGTCCATTAATGCCTCGCCCTTTCATGTCGATAAATTTCCTCGTCGTGTTGAAAAAATGCAGGAACGCATTGAAGAAATCCATCTCCCCATTTTATATTTGAATCATTGCACGGGCCAAGATGATTTAATGTTCGAAGGCGGATCATTTGCGTTAAATAAAAAAGGCGAAATATGTGCTCAAGCGAAATTATTCAAAGAAGATTTATTATATATAGACCTGGACAATACTAAAAAAATAAACTCAACCTTACTCTCTAGTACAGAACAATGCTATCAAGCTTTAGTATTAGGCACGCGTGATTATGTGTTAAAAAATAATTTCAAAAAAGTTTTGCTGGGTTTTTCAGGTGGAATAGACTCTGCCCTAACACTCGCCGTTGCCATAGATGAATTGGGCAAAGACAATGTTTTACCCGTCATACTTCCCTCACAACATACGTCCAAATTAAGCTTAGATCTCGCCAAACAGCAACTCAAAGATTTTAAGATAACTCACTTTAAAACAATTGCTATTAATAAATTATATAAAAATTATCTTGATGTATTAGGACTGGATATTAAAAAAAGTAATTTAACCACACAAAATATCCAAGCCAGAATCAGGGGCAATATTTTAATGGCTCTCGCCAATCAACATAATTTAATGTTATTAAATACCAGCAATAAAAGCGAAGTCGCAGCAGGATACGGAACGTTATACGGTGACTTATGTGGAGGCTATGCGGTATTAAAAGACATTTGGAAAACCGAAGTCTATAAACTCGCTAAATATAAAAATTTACTTCCTGAAATTATTAACAGACAACCTACGGCTGAATTAGCGCCTGGCCAATTTGATACGGATAATTTACCGCCGTATGAAATATTAGATGAAATTTTAAAATATTATATCGAGCAAGATCTCAGCGCCATTGACATTATTAAACGCGGCTTTGATAAAAAAATAGTTTGTCATGTTATAAAACTCGTTAAATTAAACGAATATAAAAGAAAACAAGTTGCCTTAGGCCCACGTGTTACACGACGTGCCTTTACCCGCGAACGACGTTACCCTATTACTTCTGGATAAAAACTCATGGAATCAATGGAAAAAACATATAACCCGCACAGTATCGAAAAAACATGGTATGAAACCTGGGAAAAATCCGGTGATTTTAAACCGTCAGGCCATGGCAAATCTTACTGTATTGTTTTACCACCGCCCAATGTCACGGGAAGTTTGCACATGGGGCATGGATTTCAACATACCCTCATGGATGCATTAATTCGTTATCACAGAATGATTGGCGAAAATACCTTATGGCAAGGTGGTGTTGATCACGCAGGCATTGCAACGCAATTAGTCGTCGAACGTCAATTAGAACAAGAACATAAAACAAAACATGATCTGGGTCGTGAAAAATTTATTGAAAAAACCTGGGAGTGGAAAAACACCTCGGGCAATATGATTTCGAAACAAATGCGTCGTATGGGTTCGAGCATTGATTGGTCGCGCGATCGATTTACCATGGATGAAGGATTTACCAAAGCCGTAAATACGGCTTTTTTAAAATTATATAAAGACAATTTAATTTATAAAGGCAAAAGATTAGTCAATTGGGATGTAAAATTACAAAGTGCAATATCAGATCTCGAAGTCAATAATACAGAAGAAGCGGGACATCTTTGGCATATAAAATATTATTTAAATAACTCTGATAAAAAAGCGTATCTTGTTGTTGCAACAACACGACCCGAAACTTTATTTGGCGACGTTGCGGTTGCGGTTCATCCAGAAGATGAAAGATATAAGCAATACATTGGCCAAATGGTTTCTCTCCCACTCACCGACAAAAAAATTCCCGTTATAGCGGATGAGTATGTCGAAAAAGATTTTGGCTCGGGCGTCGTTAAAATTACGCCAGGACATGATTTCAATGACTATGAAGTAGGCAAGCGTCACAATCTAGAAATTATTAATATTTTAAATAAAAACGGAACTTTAAATAATCTCACGCCGTATGAAAATCTGGACAGAGCTATTGCTAGAAAAAAAACCGTTGAAGATCTGGAAAAATTAAATCTTATAGAAAAAATAGAAAAATATATGGTTAAAACTCCGCGTTCAGAACGTACCCATGAAATAGTCGAGCCGTTTTTAACCGACCAGTGGTATATCAAAATGGATGTATTAGCCAAACCAGCTATTGAGGCGGTAAAATCTGGCAAATTAAAATTCATTCCGGAAAATTGGACGAAGACTTATCTACAATGGCTAGAAAATATTCAAGACTGGTGTATTAGTCGCCAATTATGGTGGGGACATAAAATTCCCATCGATGGCGAAGAAGATGTTTTAGATACCTGGTTTTCTGCTGCATTATGGCCATTCGCAACATTAGGCTGGCCTGACAAAACAAAAGATCTAGAAACTTTTTTTCCGACACAAGTCTTGGTTACGGGTTTTGATATTATTTTCTTTTGGGTTGCACGCATGGTGATGTTTAGCTTGTATTTCACTGGCGAAGTACCTTTTAGTGAAGTTTATATTACGGGTTTAATTCGCGATCAACACGGCCACAAGATGTCCAAATCGAAAGGCAATGTTTTGGATCCTATTGATCTTATAGACGGCATAAATCTCGAAGATTTAATTCAAAAGCGCACTTATGGTTTGCTAAATCCAAAACAAGCGCAAGAAATAACTAACCATACTAAAAAAGAATTTCCAGAGGGAATTCCGGCGTTTGGAACGGATGCGCTGAGATTTACATTTTGTGCATTAGCTAACACGGGAAGAGATATTAAATTTGATCTAGGCCGTGTTGCGGGCTATAGAAACTTTTGTAATAAACTCTGGAACGCCGCGCGATTTGTCGGCATGAATACGGAATTAAGCGATGCTGTTTCGTTGGCTGACGAATGGATACTGTCTCGCCTTCAAAAAACCATACAAAATATGCATCAGCATTTTGCAGATTATAGATTTGATTTATTGGCCCAGACCATATATGAATTTGTCTGGAATGATTATTGTGATTGGTATCTTGAATTATCCAAAATTAATAAAAGCAAGACTATTCATACTGTCCTCATCGAAATATTAAAATTATTAAATCCTATTATGCCGTTTATTACCGCAGAAATTTACCAGCTATTTACGGGCAAGAATATTCAGCATGAAAAATATCCCGAAGTAAATTTAAAATTAATATCCGAATCTGCAGAGCAAAAAATTCTCTGGCTCCAGACTGTTATTATGGCAATTCGTAATATTCGCAGTGAAATGCAAATTCCGCCGAGCAAGAAGATTACGGTATTATTTCAAAATGGAAATACTGCTGATAAAAAACTTATTTCAGAATTAAATTCTGAAATAAAATTTCTGGCAAGATTAGAAAATCTGGATTGGACCGATGCGGCACCTAATCCATCCGCTACGGCTATTGCGGGTGAATTACACATCTATATTCCACTCGCTGATCTTATTGATACTAAAGCCGAAAAAGAAAGATTAACCAAAGAAATTTCTAAAATTAAAGCTGAGCTCGAAAAAACACAGATTAAATTAAGCAATCCTAATTATGTCGATAAAGCACCCCAAGAAGTCGTAAACAAAGAACGCGAACGTGCATCGGAATGGAATAGTACGTTAGAAAAATTGGAATCGCAGTTGCAGAAATTAATTTGATTACCTCACCCCCGCTTCGCGACCCCTCTCCCGGAAACGGGAGAGGGGGAACATTTATTATTTACGGTTATTTTTTTATGCTTATTTTTTAAGGAATATTTCATGATCCGTCTTTACCAGTTCCCCAGCTATTGGAATTTACCCAGCGCGAGCCCCTTTTGTATTAAATTAGAAACCTATTTAAAACTCACTAAAATTCCCTATGAAATTAAAATAACCAATGATCCGCGCCCTGCTCCCAAAGGAAAATTACCGTTTATTAAAGATGGCGACAAAATTATTGCAGATACATCGCTTATTATAGAATACCTCAAGAAAACCTATGGCGATAAATTAGATACAAATTTAACACCCGAACAAAAATCTATCGCAACTGCTGTGCAACGTTTATGCGAAGAACATTTATATTGGCTGATTGTGTATGACCGTTGGGTTGCCGATTCAGGATGGAAGGTGATCAATCCCGTATTTTTCAGCATATTATCTGGCCCCATAAAATGGTTTCTGCCTAATATTATTCGTAAAAAACAAAAAAAAGCTTGTTATATCCAAGGTATAGGTCGGTTTTCTGATGAAGAAAGATTTGCGTTGGGCAAACAAAATATTGATGCCATTGTAAATTTATTGGGATCAAAACCGTACTTCTTTGGTGACCAGCCGACGTCAATTGATGCTACTTTATGGGGGATGATTACGCCCTTACTCAATACCCCAATCCCGTCAAAATTACGGGAATATGCGGGAAATATTCCAGTTTTGGTGGAGTATGATAAGAGAATGAAGAAGTTTTTTTAGTACCTCACCCCCGCTTCGCGGACCCTCTCCTATTAAAAGAAGAGGGAAAACCATGTGATTTAATATTTCCTTAAGCTTTCCCCTGTACAATGCCATAATATTACTACTTTATAAGAGATTTCTTACATGGCAGCTGAAATAACCGAAAGCGAAACAATAGGCTTACTGACTAATAAACCAACGACGACTTCGGAGTCGTTGAACGCCAATATTGCACTCGCTATCTCACTTCTCCAAAACTTCGGTCGAGATTGGGTATGGGGTATATGGTCTCAAAAAGAATGGAATTTCTACTTCGAATCTACGCCTCAAGATTTTGGTCTCAGAGGAGAATGGGGTCCGCAATTTGTTTACGGATCACTGGCTGCGATCACAGCTACTATAATTTCTGCGGGTGCGTGTAAAGCCGCCGGCAAAGAAATACCTTATAAAGATATGATTGCGTCACTGGTCGGCACAATGGCAGCTATTATTCCGTGGGATGCGGGTTACAACTTAGGCATGTCGATAGGTCAAGCCAATGGTTGGAGCCAACTGAATTCAGCGTTATTTTCCAGTATTTTTACGGGTGTCTTCGAAGGCGCCACACAATTTATTACCATCAAACTCACCAAAAAATTATGTGATGCGGAAGAGCGCCGTAAATTCTGTGAAGATCCTAAGCAATATTTAAAAGACTGTTTTGATCCCGAAACACTTGCACAATTTGCGAAAGATTTTGGTTACAGTATTACGATTGGTGCCATTCCCGGTGCCGTATGGCAATTAGTATTTGCGGCATGTGGTGTTGCTGGAATCAGCGCTGTGCCAACAGGATTATTAATTGCATTAGCAGTTGGGGTCTGTAATTTTGGCGTGGCGAAAATAGAAGAGAAAAAATTAATGTCGAGAGCGTATGAATCGATTACTTCTTCTATATGTTCCTGCAGATTTTTCAAAGCACCAGAAAGACCACCTGTTGTTGAACCAGATGGTCATAAGATTGAATATTCTACTGATATTGAAGAAGTCGTAATATCAGACGCACAAGCACGAGCTGCAGATTTATTAGTTGCGGCGGCGCTGAAACACTAACATCGGATATTTTCCAATAGTATTCTCAGCAATTAAATCAAAATATTTTGACGCTGCCATTAAAATAGCTTTTTTGTTATAAAGCTCCGCTAATTTTCCTGCCGCTTCAACTTGCGTAACATTCTGACAATCTTCGCGCTCAGAACGGTTGCTATAAATAAACCTGTCAGAACACACACGGCTAATATAGTCGAAAATTTTATCATGTGATAAATATCCGGGCCCAGAATCACTGCCGAAATATAAATACTGGTAGGTGTTGGCTAGTACAACCGTTTGAAACGCCCCGCCAAAACTTTCAATGTTTTGCGCTAAATCTGACAAGGTCATAATTTCGAATTGGCTTTTATTTAAGCTGAATTGTTTTTTTAAGCTCTTACAGATTGCAACATCTTCGACATTAATATCTATGCCCAAACTTCGTTCACAACTGGGTGCTTGACTGGCTGTTAATACAAAGTAACCACGACAACTGCTTAAATCCAAAAAGCTTTTAATTTTTTCGGGATAATGTTTTTCCATGACTTTATAGCGCGATTTTAATCGTGAACCGGGTGATAATTTTCCACCACACACATAGAAATTATGATTTCCTGGATAACCTTTGTAAGCTTTACAATTCTGGTGAAATTTGTGCAAAAACTCCATGTGAACTCCTATAGGGTTACGACCTCCATATCATTTCTAGGATTATCTCCAGAAAGATGCTTTTTGACAATTGTTTCTACATCAGTCTTAATACCCTCAAATCTTTTGGGAAATTTTTTAAATTCTTCTTCCGAAGGCTGACGACCTGAATCATAAATATCTTTGGCCATTTTATACACTAGCTCTCTAACTGTTTTTCTGTCTTCTAAATATTTTCTAGAGCGCTCTGAATGCGATATCGAATAAACTGCCCCCACCATTTTTGCCGCAAAATTTCTTTCTTCTACATCAAGATATTTAAGCAATTCAAAAGCCGTTTTGAACCGAGGTAAATCATCTGTTCCAATATGCTTTGCATCATTTTTGGTTTGTTCTTGCAACCACTTTGCTGTTGAGCTTTTTTTATGTTTAATACTTGCTAAATTCAACCATAACCAGTTGTGATCATCATCGGATTTCAAGTTATCACGTCTCACTTGACGCGAATGCCAAAACACGTGTGGCTTATATTCAGATTGATGTGAATTTTTGGGCGGAGAAATTCTTGTTAACACTTTGGTGAGCCTACTGTCTTTGATCTCTTTTGGTTTTAATCTAAGATCTTTTCCAAGAAACTGACCAATTTTATCTAAAAAAGTTTCAAGCATATTTTTGGACGTTTTAGCGGATATTTCAACAACAGCATATTTTATTTCCTTATCTTCCATTAATTCTTTTATTTTACTATTTTCTTGTTCAGTCATTGGGGCTGCTAAATCCGTTTTATTGCGAACAAAAATAATACGGGGACTTACCGCTTTAATCATATCAACATAACGAATAAGTTCATCGAACGTTTTAGGGAGTGAAGCATCCCACACCAAAAAAAATACGTTTTCAGGTATAATGTGAGATTTAACAAGAAAATCGAAAACTTTATTGCCAGAAAAATCTCGCAGTTCCAGAGTAAGCTCACCTGCCTGACTCTCTTTCACTTGTTTGGTAAAAAGATAGCCGCCTCGCGTTTCAACATAGCTCTCAGAAAACTCTTGATCCATAAGCCGTTGACACAGAGATGTTTTTCCAACGCCGGATGCACCCAACACAACTGCCCTAATAGTATTAACTTCTTGCATACTTACCCTCTCTTAATTTTTTCCTACTACAGATGATTACAGGTCAATAACACGGGAGTCATTTCTAGGTACAGGAGACAGTTCATATTTTCCTCTCATAATAATGGCTTGCGCGGCTTTTGGAAGTTTTAGTACTTCCGTCATTAAAAGCTCTACATGCAGAACTGTAGCTTCAACAACAGCTTCAAGATTATTATTGTTATTATTCGCAATAGCGTTAGGATTAGGATTATTATTGTTTTGATTCCCCCTATTTTTGTTCGCTTCATAAATTAATTTCGCGGCCTTATATAATAATTCTCTCTCTTCTTTAATTTTTGTCCTAGTCTCTTGGAAGAGCGAAAATCTACACAACAATTTATCTGGAATACTGGTTTCTAAACTATCAAGAATTTGAAGAAGCTTCAGCACATCATGCTCCACCGGATCCAAATCATGTTTAACAACAGCACTCCCAATACGCGCATTCAGAGATTTACATGTCGTACTGCCTTTATCACTAATACTCATGTAGTTCAGCCACAGCCATTTTTGATTTTCTCTAGGATTATCGATAGCATCCAAGTCTTTACGACGTGCTTCACGAGTATGTTTAAAAGGAGTGGATTTATATTTTTGTGTTGATATTGCTGTTGGTGTTACTTCTTCAGATTTTGACGGACCCAACATAGCGTTGAATATGAGATGAATGCCTTTCATAATCGCTTTTACAATCCCAGTATTATCTTTTGAAGAAATGCCCTTTTTAACAATATGAAATTGAGTAATCCCGTTTTCACCTGCCAACTTTGTTATTTCCGCGATTTGTTCTGTCGACAACGCTGGAGCACCATTTAATAAATCAACTTTCGCGGGAACAAAAATAACGGGGATCATTGTTTGATTCTTATGTACACGCCCATCAACACCAAGCTCTTTAAGGTTGGTGTTAAGCGTCTTAAGATAAGCATCTACCTGTTCAAAAGTCTCAGGCCTTGTGACATCCCACACCACAATAGCCATCACTGCCTCACTAAGATTACGCCTCATGCTGTTGGCATTACGACGCTCGCTTCCAGCAATATCCCACACATGTAATCTTACGTCGGTGCTCTCGTCCCAATTAATGATTTTTAATGCAAAATCAACCCCGATAGTAGGTTTAGAATGCATTGAAAAAATATCATGGACATATCGTTTAACAAGAGACGTTTTACCTACACCTGCATCACCCATCACAACAGCTTTGAAGAGATATTCTTTAGCACTGTTTTTTACTACTGCTTCTGTTCCTACTCCTACTTCCGCAATCCGCTTCTCTTCTGCTTTATCCAAATCGGCTTTTTCTTTTGCTAATGCTTTGGCTATTTTTTTAGCTTGTCTTTGTGCAGCGGCTTGTTCTCTCGCAGCTTTTTTCTGTGCAGCTTCTTGTTGTTTGGCCGCTTTTTTCTGCGCAGTTTCTTGTGCTTTTGCAGCTTTTTTCTCTGCAGCAAGTCGTTCTCTTTCAGCTTTTGGATCATCAACTTCCACTGCTTGTGCAACTGCTTCTATTTCAGGTTCAGGCGGCTGTGCGAGAAGCGGACCAACTGACCATTTAAAAGCCTCATCAATTATTCCATCGTTGCTATCATTCTTTGCTGAAGTGTTCGCAATATAATGTTGCGCGATCCCAAAGTCTTTTACCCATTGCACTATCTGAGCTTTGTCTCCCGGAGATATCACCCCCCTGATATCACTTTTTCCTTGCGCAAAAATAATAGGTATATTTAGCGGATCAGCATTCGGCCCAATGAACTTGTGCGTTGCAAGCATCTGAAGATATTCCTCAATATCCTCAAAACTTTTTGATATTGCGGGATCCCACATCAATACGACCATCTTTGCTTCGCGAACATAAGAGGCGCTTATTTTCTCGAGAGGTTCCTTGCCTCCAATATCCCATAACTGCAGTTTTAATCTGGTATGAGTAGAATCATCTTGAATAATTTTTAGAGGAGGAAACACCACCCCAATAGTAGCTATTTGGTTACCTGAATAGATACGCTGGACAAACCGCTGAAGAAGCGATGTTTTACCCACACCAGGGCGACCCAACACAAGAACTTTTTTGAGAACCACTTTAAAATCTTCCATAACTTCCCCCTAAATTTCTGGCTGAAAGACGTAATCTTTCACGACCGTATGATTAATTAAATGCTCTTGGATAATTCTTTCCAGTACTTCAGGTGTACAGGAGTGATACCAAACTCCATCAGGATAAACCACTGCAATGGGACCTCTTTCACAAACCCGTAAACAATTCGCGCGTGTTCTGTTCACTTTTTCAGACAACCCTAACTCAAGTAAACGCTTTTTGAGATACTGCCAGGACTCCGTGCCTGCCTCTATCGTGCAGCACTTCGGGGTAGTCTGTTCAGCGCATAAAAATATGTGTTTTCTCATAAGAAAGGATTCTAGCAGACGAACCTTAAGGAAACATTAAATGACGGGGATGGGGACTAAATCTTTTTGGACCCCCGTTACCGCCTATGATGCCGCCGCCTCGAAGCCCCCGGCGAATGCCAGCTGGCCAAAATATAGCTCGTTAAATTGTCTGAAAATAATAATCTCTGGTTAAAATTCTGTGTGTATTTCGAGGCCAATTGAGGGTCCGTAATTATCAGTAAATTTTCAGCATTTCTTTCTTGGGCGTTTTTACTGAAATTAAAGCTGCCTGTGACTATCTTGGTATCATCCAAAATCATAATTTTGTTATGGGCAATATTGGGCTTGTAATCGATCCACACCGGTATGCCTTCATGCTCAAAGAAAACCGCTGAGCAATATTTTCCATGACTGTATTGGGTTTTATCGAGTATCACTTTGACATCCACGCCACGCTGTTTTGCCAAAACGACCGCTCGAGCAATCGGCGCGGAAGTAAACTGGTAGGCCTGGATTAATAAGCTTTTTTGAGTTTGATCAATAACATCGACAATCTGCTGTGTGCAATTTTGTCCGGGGGTAAAACAGACAGCGATATCATTGGCCAACAAGGGTGCGCTGAAAACAAACAGCGCAACACCCACGTATTTTTTATATGAAACCATAAAACATCCCCACATAGTTTATTTATTCTGGAAGGTTTTATGATCGGTGTACTACTGCGGCAATATTGTACTCACCTGTCTTTTATAAATCATCTGCGGAACAGGCTGATTTAAAAAAATAACATCTTTGGTGACGGCGGTAATCCTGCCGGTTAGTTTAATGCCGTTTTTGAGGTAAATCGAGACGGGGGATTGGTTAGCAATAAGATCAGAAATGAAGCGTTCTTGGTACTCTGTCGATAGGTGCATCGTCATCTCCTTATAAACGATTAAAACAAATTATACGTACAAATAATGGTATCAAAAAAGAGCGCGTATGCAAACGTTTTCTGAATAAATCCTGCTATAATCCGGGCCAAACGTAATTCAGGGGAATCTCAACATGACCGTCAGCCTAAAGAAATACTTGTGGCAATTTTTTGGCATTTACTTTTTAGGCTTTGTCATTGGCCTCGCAGCCATTTATGCCGTTGATACTTTATGGGGTATGAAGCTCCAAGATGCCCTGATCATCATCGCGCTTTCTAGCAGCATCCCGTACTATATTGGAGAAAAATTCATCAAAAACGAAGGGCGTTATTTTACGGATACCGAACAAAAAGCCATCATAAAAAAAATGAGTTTGATTGCATTAGGTGTCAGCATGATACCTACGCTCATCTATTTTGGTTATGCCATACTTGTAAAACTACTACTGACTCCACACGACATTTCTTTATTAGCCTCAAAGAAAATTATTAGCACCATGGACACTACATTACTGGGATTAAATAACAGTTACTTAATCGCTATAATTATTGGCGGCGCTCTTTTGTATTATCTTATTATTAGACTGTCTATTGGCAGTACCGTCAAAAGAATTGGGAAGAAATACAATAAAAAATAGGTTCTTCACTACGCTACGCTTCGTTCAGGATGACAGCACCGCGCATTTCAATTCGGCTTTATAGCTTCGCCACTGCGGCATAAATTTATCCATAAACGATTTGAATCGTGCATTATGACTACGCTCTAATAAGTGAACTAATTCATGAACAATAATATATTCCAAACAATTCAGCGATTTTTTAGCCAGTTCTAGATTAATCCAAATCCGACGATCGCGTGTATTGCAGGTCCCCCACCGTGTTTTCATTTTTTTGATTTTATATTCAGCCACTTCGACGCCAATAATTTCTTGCCATTTCTGCATTAAATCCGGAATAATTAAATTAAGCTTAGCTCTATTCGACTTATCCATTACACGCTGTGCTTCGGGCGTTAATACTTCTTGCGGTACTCGCACTACTTTTGCCAGATGTTTTTTAATCCATGGCATCTTGGAAATTATAAAAGCCTGAATAATTTTATCCGACATTCGCATCGGCGCCGCAACTCGCACACGTCCTTCGGGGGCATACACGGCAAGACGTAAGTTTTTGACTTTTTTACGTTCGATATTAATCACAATATCATCGAGGATTATATGGGGCATTTAATATTCCTGCTAGAACATCTCTAAAAATCTAATAGCTTATTATAAACTATATATGATCGTGATATGCTAAACCCATCACACAGAAGGAGAAATTGAAATGGACGAGGAAACCTCTGCAACCACTCCAAGAACTTCTCGTTCGCTTAATCGTACTGCGCTCACACCTAGCGGCGCTCGTATCAGCAGTCCTGTTCAAGTTGATACCAGCCAAGATTATTTTGACACCATCTGCAAACAGCTTGCTAAAAAAAATAAAGCCAGCCGCATTCGACACTTGCGTCCCTCAGAAGACACATTTACGCTGAGAAAATTAATGAATATTGGTTTGCAGCTAAATCGCGAAGTCGGATTATTTTATGACACCGTAGGAAAACCAAGAGCAGGAAACACAACATATACTCGTTTATGTTTATATGCAGCAGATGAGCGCTTAACATTGAGTGGGAGCGCTACTTCACAAGGTCATACTCACGCAGCCTCAGCGTATATTTCTCGACCACCTGATGTAAATCCAAACCGCTATCAATTTATTGCACATTTTCACCCATCAAAAGATGGATATGTCGAACAATTAAAAAATGATATTCAAAAAGCTACGCAACAAATAGAACTGGTTATCAATCAAGAAGAGCTGATTTTATACTACAATAACAACGGCTGTTATAACATCACTCAACTAAACCCTCGCGGTCAAAAAGTTTTTACGGGTTGTTTACAGGATAATTGCAACAGCGCACATGCAATAACTTTAGATACTCCGATTGATGAAAATATTCTTGCAAGATTAAATCGCATATTACCGCCGACTCCTGCACATACCGCTTTTACAAACAGTTCTTCGCCGACACTCTCTCTTTTTGATGATCATCTTGAGCTAGTCTTTCCGCCCAGCGATGATGAGTCCGATAAACAAGTGGCCCCCGTTAATTCAGCACCACATTCGCCACTTTTTCGTTCCGCCCCTGATGTTCATCAAGAAGAAACCGTATCACATCAAAAAACGCCATCTCCAACCAGCCCACAAAAAAATGGTTTGTAATTATTTCTTCACAACTTTCTCAAGAGTAATGATGACGACAAGATAGAATAGTCAGAGTAGCTTCATTGACGGCGTAAACAATACGATGTTCACGATCGATCCTTCTGCTCCAGAAACCTTTTAAACTATGTAATAAAGGTTCTGGTTTTCCAATCCCTGAAAAAGGTTCTCTGTCGATTGCTTTGATTAATTCATTTAATTTTTTTAATATTTTTTTATCGTTCTCAACCCAATGAAGATAATCTTCCCAGGCATGATTATGCCAAAGTAGTTTATTTTTCATCTATTAACCTATGTTGAGTAACTTTTCCTTTTTTCACATCGATGACAGCTTCCAATAACCGCTTCGCCATTGCAGGGTTTTGTAATAAATACGCCGTTTCTACCAGTGACTCGTAATCATCATAAGAAATCAAAACTGCCTTTCTTGATTTATGGGAAGTAATAAAAAAGGGCTCATGCGTATGAGTGGTTTTATCAATCGTTTTCTTGAGATTTTGTCTCAGATCGCTGTAAGAGATATCCATTGGCCTTGCCTCTTCATTTAAGTACAGGAAGATTGTACTTAAACTTCCTGCAAAGTCAATTTTCCGAGACGGACAAGGTTTTAACGGGGGAGCTTTGTAACACTGTTTAACTTCTGACTCTGGCGTAAATTTGTTCATTATCATTCCTCGCAACATTGTTATTACTCAAGAAGTGATAATACGATATCTAAAATAAGAAATAAATAATTTAATTTATTATTTATTCTTCACAACTTTCTCAAGTGCATCGGTATACAAACAAAAATCGCACTCGGTACTACGTTGTGGAATACTAGGCGCGCACAGACATTCGTACGCTTTTCGCACTGCTTCTTCTACCCACTCGGTATTTCCGACATACGGAAGAACAGAAATATCAAATAATAATTGCTTATCAAATCGTTCTAGATCAGTCCGGCCGTTACAGTAAACAAAATACGCCGTATCTGACACTTTAAATTCATTTTTTCTGAACAACCATTGATAGATTTCCGCTTGTCGTTTGTATCCAATTTGCCAATCGGCATCGAGCGAAACGGCTTCTTCTTTTGAAGTGGCTTTGTAATCTACAATAATTAATTCTTGTGTTGCGGTATTCAACCACACATCGTCCACACCGCCGGTTAACACAATCGTTGTATTGGGGATTTGATATTGAATGCCTCTTCGTAATGCATCTCTCCATTCTTCTATTTTCGGATGCTTAAACGGAATTGCTGTAATTTTATTGTCAATCATGAGGGGATGGGGCTCTTGTTTATTTCTATAATAATCAAATTCTTTTTTTAATAACGCATCAACCGCGCTATTTAAATTAAACGGAAATCCAGGTGGTTGCCCTATTCCCAATCGACGATCGATATAAAAACAGCGCGGGCAATTAATAAACATATCAAGTTTACTTCGACTGATTTTAAATGGCGCAGAGGAATTGGGATCGAACAGATTTCGGGTGCGTTGGGGGTTGTAGTATGAGCTCATGTGGTGTCCTAAACTTTTGGTTTAATCTCTGTGCCAATCGATTCTCTGATATAAAGAATTAAGATCATATCATAGCGTGAAAAAACCCTGGATTTAAAACAACCTCATCACCCATCACACGCACATCCCGGCGGTTTGTGACACGCATCATTGCGTGAGATACAACTATTTCCGCAGGCATATCCTTTGTGGCACATTTTACAGCACGTTCCATCTGATTGACTGGCTAATGCAATATTTGATAAGCCAATAAAAAATACCATAACGAATAGCACGACTTTTTGCATGACGATTCCTTGTCTAATTTCGGGTGCAACCCGGGAAAGTAATAGCTTTGGGCTACATTAAATCTAACCGCATTTTTTCCAAATTAATACTGTAATGCAAAGTATTGCCACCAACACTTGCTAGAACGATTTGTTTTTTCAAGGGATCAAACGAAGCGACGCGCGAAACTTGAAGTGTCGAATCGTATGTGGGGTTACCTGAATTATCAGTGTCTTGAATTTTTAGCAAAGTAATCTTATTTTTACCGGGCTCCGCTAAATAGAAACTAAAGACGCCACCATCGCTATTTGTAACCTCGCCCATATCATTAAATTGACCTGCAATGATAAATAGATCAGGCGAAAATTTTAATATCGAAAAGGCAGAGTTTACATCCAACATTCCAAGCGTCCCGCATCCTTGTGTGCCACACGCCATAGAATCTGTTAAATTTTCTTTGGCCAAGGCAAGATCACTAGAATAAGCCTGAGACATATCGTAATCACTGTAGAAAAACCACATAAACGCATATAGCAAATTAGACGACATTTTTCCGTCAGCTAAGGCTTTTAAATAATAAGGCTGTAAATAATCTTTATATTGAATGGACAACTCACTGATGCGTTTTGCATAGCGTGTATCTGCACCATCAAGTTGCTTCAGCTGTTTTAACCATTGAAGTTGTTGCTTTTTTAACAACTGGAATTGCTCAGCGGGTAATGTTGTTTTTAATACCTGAAAAATCGTATTAAGAATGGGATCATAATAAGATAACGCTGAATGTTTTGTGCAAATGGATTTTTCTATCGGGGTTTTGGCTTTACTACAATTAAATGTGGGCACAATAGAAACATGTGCCCACGCAAGATTTTGCCACGTCAGTAAAAAAAATGAAAAAATAATGCCAATTCTAAAACGATATCTTTTTTGCATAATTACGGCGATCGCGGTCCTGCAACTAACCAAGCGATAAAACCGACAAGAGGGAAAATTAATACTAAAAGCACCCATAACACTTTGGTACCTGTATCACGAGAACTATTAAGAACACTCACAATAGCCCATATATCCAAAATCAACAAAATAAGACCTGTAATTCCATAGACATTCACAAACATAGATTCCCCCCTAATAAAAAAAATATACCATGAAAAATTAAATCACGTGTCTTAGGATAACAAAATTGCGGTGATGCGTTGAAGCTACACCACCGCAATTATTACTGCGTACTCGCTAGATCACTTTACTTCTTGGCTGCTCTCTCTGCTTGTCTCTGCGCAGCAGCGTCGTTACCTTGACGAGGAGCAGCAGCTGCTTCAACAGGTGCCGGTGCATGCATCGCTGATTTAGGCGCTGCGCTGTTTGCTTTGATAAAACCTTGACCGACCAATATCAACGTTTTCTGTCTCACTTGCTCTACCGTAGCTGCATCCTTAAGACCATTAAATTGCTGAGAACTTAAACTAAGCGCTTGAGCAATTTTGATGGCTCCCTCTTTAACAAGAGCATACACAGCCGGAGTATTCAAATGGAGTTTCTGCTCAGCGGTAAGAGGAGCAATATAATCCGGATTGATAGTTTTGCCATCGGCTTCAAGTCTATTATGTAGACCATCAATTTGCTCTGGCTTCAGAAAACCATCCACTACATATTGCTGTACAAGAGGATACTCAACCAATGATAGCGGTAATTTTCCCTGCTGAACTTGTGCCCTAATTTCATCATTACTATTCAGAATATAAAGTTGATTAAACGTTAAATTAAGCATGTCTGCTTGTTTTAAAGAACCTTCATCTATACATTTTTGTACAACGGCAAGATCCACCCACTGCAGTGATAATTTTTTCGCTTTAAATCTATCTGTAATAGCAGCATCCTCAAAAGCAACGCGTTGGCTATCTCTTAAATCAAGAACCTCTTGATACTGAAGATGGCCGTCTACAACAAGCTGTCGAGCAACTGCAGAATTTACATTGAGCTTCTGCTGTTTGGTAAGCGAGCCAATAGCAGCGAGTTCAAGTAAACCACTGTTCACATACTCTTGCATGACAGGATTCTCAATCAGCCCATAAGATAATTTGCCCTGTTTTATTTTCTCTACAACGCCAGCGTCCTTCAGCGCTTGCCATTGTGAAGCGTTTAAATCAAGAATTTGCTGATAGGTAAAATGTTTGCCTTCAAAAAGCGAACGAATAACGTCAGAATTTAAATAGAATAGCTGATTAAACTGAAGGCCATCAATTTGATCTGGCTTGAGAGAACCATCATCTACATATTTTTGCACAGCGGGATAATTAACCAGCTTCAATAATAAATTTCTTGCTTCAAATTGTTCTCTGATGGTTTTATCTTTTTCAAGCGTCACTCGCTGACCAATAGTTAAATTCAGCACTTCTTGATAGTTAAGAAGACTGCTATCAAAAAGTGAGCGAACTACTTTAGAACTTACATTGGCTTGTTGGTTTACGGTGAGTGTTTCAATATCAGCGGGATTAAGAAGACCATCATCTACATATCGTTGTAAAACAGCATTTCCAGTTCCTAGCTCTTGCATTTAGATTATCTCCAATATAGTTTAAACTACTTTATACAACAAGGAGACGCCATTATAGTAAAAACTGGATTTAAATCAATTCATGAATATTTTCTTTGCTCTGTCCGTGAAAAACAGAATACTCAACTATAAAATTACTTCATTTTTTCTTCAAAAATCTCAGCAGCGCATTTTGAGGCTCCTGCACAACAGGTTCAGGCTTGATTTTTTTTGTGCGATCCTCTTCATCGGTGACAATAGCAGCATCATCTGGAAGCTTCACTTCTTCTCGAGTCGTTTTTTTTGAAAAAAATGCTTGTATTGATTTTTTATCGCTTTTCTCTTTCTTCGTAACTTGGGCACGAAGGGGATCAACAACAGGATGGTATGTGAAAATAATTTCCGCGTAAGGCGTAAACTTACCACCGTGCGAAAAAGATTTAAACGCTTTATAAAAATCTTGTAGCTCTTCGGCAGTAAACCGACCTTTCGTTTGAACCAGTTCACTAAATTTTTCTACAGTAATATCACTGCTTCCGGCTAAAATTAATGCTTTTATGCCTTGAGGCTCGTCCACACATTTCTCCTTTAGAGTCTATTTTATATTCCCGACCTTAAAAATCGTCTACTCAGACTGTTCACATAACAAGACATTTTGGCTTATCCGCAGACTGAGAAATATATTGTGATTGAGAAGCTTGCTCATGCGCACGTCGTATAACCATAAGCTCTACGGTGCTTTGTTGGAGACTGATCACTTTCGTGAAAGACCTCAAGTATTTTAAAGCTTCTCCAAACAATACCTTATTCCTTTCGAAATAAGGACGATATTTAAATAATTGTTCATCAATGATCTCAGCCATTTTTTTAGGTCCTCCCATACTTCGATGGATTACACGAGCAATGCTCTCTAAGCATAAACAACAATGATAAGCATGAGCTTCATTCTGACCTTCATTCTGACTTTCTATTTTTTTTCGTATCTCTTTGGCAAATTCTATGATCTTTATTTCTTCAGGTGTTTTTTGTTTTTCAATGATCACAAAAAGACTATCTGTACCCATAAACTCACAAATCTTTTTACGAGACTGTTTTGGTGTAAGCTCAACACCAAATATCAGTCTAATATCAGAAGGCGACTCTGCAATTACGCCACCTTCTTCATACCGTTCAGATTTAACTCTGTCAAAAACTTGGCGACGAATATCTTCTATGGTTGCGGCTACGTAATTACCACAAAAAAAATTAAAGCGTTTTAAATCCTCATCAGTAAACTCTATCATTAATTTATCCTCATGCAGTCATGTTTTTTTCTTGGTTAAAAATGCAGCTTATCATATCAAACAAAGCTATGATGATGATTTGAGGAGAACGTTATGGGAACCCATGCCGATATTTTATTCACCCCGTTCACATTGGGCAGTCAACAATTACGCAATCGTTTAGTTATGGCTCCTTTAACGCGCAATCGTGCTGTGCATGGAACCGATGTACCACACGCCATCAATGCAAAATACTATGCGCAACGTGCAGCGGATGCAGGACTTATTATTAGCGAAGCGACTCAAATTTCTCCGACAGGAAAAGGTTATGCATGGACGCCGGGAATTTATTCAGACGAACAAGTCGCGGGTTGGAAATTAGTGACGGATGCCGTGCATGCACAAGGTGGAAAAATGTTTTTACAATTATGGCATGTGGGACGCATATCGCATCCTACATTACAGCCCGGAGGAATTGCGCCCGTCGCGCCCTCTGCCATTATGCCCGTAAAACAACGTACGTATATTGAAAATGGTACCTTTGCGGAAATTGGCATGCCGCGCGCATTAGATCTAAAAGAAATTCCCCGTATTATAGAAGATTATCGCAAAGCAACACGCAATGCGATTAAAGCCGGTTTCGATGGTGTTGAAATTCATGGCGCAAATGGTTATCTCATCCAACAATTTTTAAGTGATCGTTCAAATCAACGCAATGATATTTATGGCGGAAGCATTGAAAATCGTATGCGTTTTGCTTTAGACGTCACTGCTGCAATCGTAGATGAAATTGGCGGAGACCGCACGGGTATTCGTCTTTCTCCGGTGAGTCCTGCAAATGATGATATGGATTCTTCACCTGCAGCTATTTATTTCCCGCTTATTCATAAATTAAATCCATTTAAATTGGCTTATATACATGTAATTGAAGGCGCAACCGGTGGACCACGCGATTTTCACGGATTTGATTTCCATGCGTTGCGCAAAGAATTTAATGGCGCTTGGATGGTAAACAATGGTTATGATTTAAACTTGGCCGTTGATGCTGTTTCTACGGGTTATGCTGATCTTGTTGCATTTGGAAAATTATATCTGGCGAATCCTGATTTAGGTAAGCGCTTTAAACAAAATGCGCCACTGAATAAACCCGACAGTACTACTTTTTATGGTGGTGATGAAAAGGGTTATACGGATTATCCGGGGTTATAAGGCGTTTCTCTTAAGGTTAATTCCATCCGTTGTCTCACAAAATAACACTAGTTCCGGGGTAAGAAATAATATAATTTTACGCAGGACGACGCATGGCGTTGCACGCTGCAAGCGTCGCCCCTACATTTCAGACTACATACTTACAGCATTAATGTTTATTTGAGGGTCCACTACTATCGGGGGCTTGCGAAGCTTGATGCAACAACAACATACTTACTGTTTTAATATTCTCTTTAATTCCCAATGCTATAGGATGAGTTTCACCACCTTCAGGATGATTACAAACAGTTTTATACGCCCCTTCAAGTAATATCTTTTGTTGCAGACGATGACCTAATTCACCATACGCACTCGCTGCATTATTTACCGCTAATGCGACTTCCAAACTGTCTTTTCCAAATGCTTTTTCTTGAATAGATACTATATGGTCAAGCAACTCTTTTATAAGAATGGGGTCTATTTTTTTCTCTATATAAACCATTGCCAAATTTGTAAAAATACATGCTGCCGTGTAATGACCTTTTCCAAAATGCGATTCATTAATTTTAAGTGCACGAAACAATAATGCTTCTTTTTTATCGAGGTCTTTCAATTCACCATACGCACACGATAAATCATTTAAAAGTTTCGAGAGACCAATATGATGCTTACCATAATGTTTTTCATGAATCGCAATAGCACGCTCAAGAACATCAACAACATTTTTCATCTCATCGATTGCATAATATTGCTCGCTCAGAGATGTCAAAACGGGTATAAGCAGTTCGGATGTATCACCATTTTGATCGATAAGCATTTCCATATAATCACGAAGTCGGCGAATAGTTTCAGCATGATCAGACTGACGCCCTCTATTATTCACACGCGAATCGGTTGCATAGAAGCGTGTTACCACGTGTGGACTGGGACGATGAAGAGATGCACGAAGACTGGATTGAAATTGGGGAAGCGGTGAAGAAATAACACGACCACTTGCGGCTGACATCAATAATTTTCTGGGATATAACGTTCGCATAAATATGTCCTTCATTTATAAAAAGTATGGTGTTTTGAGGCTAGTAATATGCCGGATAAAATGAGTTTCATCAACTCATCTGAAGTTTAACGCTTATTTAATAACATGAATAAAATTTTGTCTGCGACGGGAATGCATTTTGCGGTTGTGGCGAGGATTTCTCTGGGCGGGCCAATGTCCCGCCCCTACTATGCTATGCAGACTACTTTCCTAACCATAACAACACTTCTTACTTTCTGCGGTAATTTTGTTCCGCTTGGTTAATCATGTGTAGTTGTTTTGTTTCAAACGCTATACCACCCGAAGTAGCAAAGGTTAATCGTAATGGCTCCTGTTGTGGATCAAATGCAGCACCTACTACATTTTCTTTGAGAAAAGCCAATCCCTCTTCAGTTAAAGGCGGATCAATTTTCGTCGCCCAGATAGATAAATATTTTTCACGCGGATTAATCAATGACACATCCATACGCGCCTTGAAAAAAGTAAAAAGCATCCCTCCTGACATTTTCAGTTTCTCAGGACCAATATCTGTTGCACCCAAATCTTCTATATATTTAGCTCTCTGATGAGGCGGAACTGGAGTAGCCACGGGAAATTTACATTTCACCTGTACACTATCTGCTGGCACTGCAAGCACAACGTCTACATTCATTTCATCTGTCGATTTTATAATTCTGGTGTGACGCCGAATACGTTCGCTTCCCACGTTGAGACTTTCTACCGCCTCTTTATAGGGAGATGAATTAACATTATCTGCAATAAAATACGCGGGACATTTCGCAAGATTAAATGATGGATCTGCCATCACAAAATGTAAAAGCCCATAATTATAAAAACCCATATCAAACGTATTTATAAGATGCGACAATCTAAGCAATGCAATTCCCTTCTCTCGTGAAGGATCACATTTTGCTTTCATTTGTTCAAACATAAACTGTGATCGTTTTTCTACACCCAGAAGATTATTCTGATATTCTTGGGGCTCAGGAACACCGATTGCTACTAAACGCATTTTCAATTCCTGCATTTTTTGAAACAATCTGATTTTTGCAAGTAACCAATTTTTATTAAGTACATTCATATGCTGAAACTCTAGATACTTTCTATGCTGCTCATAACCAGAATCACGTGAGTCAACTTCAAACTGGGGGACGCATTGTTTTCTTATCTCTGTCGCTTCAATTAATGCAGATAAATCACTTGCTTTCTCAGCTTCACCTGTCGTTAATTCCATGAATACTGTTACGTACCCCAGCTGAAATAACCTCGGCAATGATTGTGTTAATGCAATGACAGCTGTGGGATCTTCGTGATTTCCACCAATAAAGATAACTTCTCTTGCTGCTGGATTTTCCATCTCATTCTCCTTGAAATATATTCTCTTGTATCATTAAGTGATATACAACGATTACTGTGACCTACCTGACAGATAGGTAACAGTTTATACCGGAGACATAGGTTACACTTTTTGGCATTTGAGGAGCAAACAAATGCCTTGGAAGGAGTGATAGGATTCGAACCTACGGACATTCGCTCTTTTTCTTAAAGACAGCTCTGAGCAACTCCGGGCTATCCAAAACTCCATTTTTCTTGACTGACGAAAATTTATTACTGCGTTTTTGATAAATCAACTCAAAACCATACGCACTAATAACAGGAATAAAATCTTCAGGAACGATAAATCGTCTAAAATGATTTTCTTCATACAAATACGTATTTTTGTCTATTTTTAGATATTTATCATTGCATAATAAATCTTTTGTCGTTCTGGCTTCGATAAGAAGCAATCCCCCCGCAGGAAGTGTTTTAGACAACCAAGCCAAAAAAACCGCCTCTTGCTCGTTCGTGAGGGAATGCAGAAAAAATCGGCAGTACGCAATATTAAAAGTTAAATTTACTTCAGCACTGGATAGCTTAGTGACATCAGAGCGAAAAATATGATGGGTATCACAGCCTGTGTTGTTCAATCTTTTCTGCGTTAAATTTATCGCTTCTTCTGATATATCACACGCATACACCGCTAAACCCTGTTTGCTAAAATATAACGTATCGCGACCATCGCCACATCCGAAATCAAACACCACATCATTGTCTTTGATAAAATATCGGCGACAAAACTTAGAAAAACGAGAAGGCTTTTGGCATTGCAAATTTCCATCACCGTAATAATGATCCCAGTACTTTGTAACATCAATATGATTTTCTTCTAGAATATCTGCAAAAACCATTATATTAATGCCCCCTATTAGGTCCAATAGATAATTTCTTTTTTGTGATTGAACCCCATCAAAAAAGAAATAGTTACTCTTCGTTGCCCTACTCGTGAAGGACCCACCGCGTGAATATTCTGACCATCAAAAAGATAAATATCTCCCGCTCTGATCGGTTTATTAATTTTATCAATGCCATCTAACAGAGTACTGGGATAACCATATCCTGGCGATGATGTCTGATATTTTTCTCGCTCTTCTTTAGTGTATTTTAAATTCCAATATAATAACTCTCCCTCTTCGGGCACAGAGTTTTCTATGCAAATATTAACCGCCACGATGGGATGATTAACAACCTCTTTGATTTCAAAATCTTCATTGTCTTTTGGGAGGCAATTATAATAATCATCATGAGGCTCGAGTGAATAATTGTCCTGACCATGCCATGAACGCAGTAACAAACGACTTGCGGATTGTTGTCCATAACGGGCTATTCTGAATATATAACCTCGTTTTTTAGCTTCATCAGAGATTTTTTGAATAAAGCTTACTAAAATATTTTCAGTATTTTTAAATAATTCTTGTTCTATAACAGCATTAAACTCTGCTTCTTTTAAATAGCTCGATAAATCTTTCATAAAATGGTAGGTACCCAAATACGTCGCTTCAACTTCTTTGCGTTTTTGGAGATGGCTCGAATTCCAGTAATTTTCAGCGATGTGATGACAGGTGTTGGGATCGACGATATTTCTAAAAATACAGCCTGCCTGCTTTCCCTCAATAATCTTAAATATATTATCAAAACAAATATCATCATATTCTTGAAATATAAAATATCTTTCAGATTTTGTCATATAAAATAAGTGCCAGAAAAAACGCAACCTGCCCTAACGTCGCAAGCGTCAAAGACCAAAGGCTCATCACTTTTTTAATTTTCATATTGTAGATCATAAAAAAAGAATGGAGTGCCAACGCAATTCCCACCAGCGGAAATATAAATATCATCTTAAAAATAATACTTACACAATAAATAATTCCTAGAAAAAAAGCCAAATGCCAAACGGGTAATCCGAGATAGCACATCTCGCCTTTATCGTTTTTGACGATACCTAAATCATTCACAACCGCTAAGCGCACAATCCCCAATGCAATAAAAACAGCCATGATAATTAAGTAATACCACTGCTGCATCCCCAGTTGGTAAATAAATACAGCAGGCACAATAAGATAATTCAAGACATCGCAAAAGCTATCCAAATATCGCCCCACAACAGAAGCAAGATCATATTTTCTGGCAAGTACGCCATCAGTACAATCAACATATATAGATAAATATAGTAAAACTAATGCAGGCTCAAATTGCTTAGTCATTAATAATACGAGAGCATACATGGAAAGCGGAACACAGCAGAGTGTATAGATATCTACTTTATTTAAATTAACGATAAATCTATTTTTTTCATCGACCATTGCTAGGAGCCTTAATGTAATTGGTCGGAGTGATAGGATTCGAACCTACGGCCCCTGCCTCCCGAATCCGACAATGTAGTTTATCACGCCAAACCGAAATGAACCAATATAAACAAAAGATCCTGTTATTTTATTGGTTTTTTGAATTTCCTCTTGTTCAAACTTGAACATTATTATTCAAACCCTTACACTGAATTTGCACTCCATTTGCACTCCAGAATTGTAAGGGGAAAAATCATGAAAGCAATTATTTCAAACTCATTTATCGCTAAAATTAAACCCTCCAACAAACAGTATGAGATCCGGGATTCAAAGTTGATGGGCTTTCTCATCAGAGTAAATCCATCGGGAAAGATGAACTATATCTGTGAATATCGTCGTGGAAAAAGAATAACCATTGGAAAAGTAAACGTCTTGACACCCAATCAAGCAAGGGATCGCGCCAAGGAAATTTTAGGTGATTCCGCAAGAGGGATTGATCTAAAAGCAGAAATCATAAAAAAAAGAAGTGCAACGCTTAAACTATTTATTGAAGGTGATTATAAAAAATGGGCGCTAACGCACAGAAGAAGAGGCGAAGAAGCCACCCATCGTATTTCGATTAATTTTTTCAATACGTTTGCCCAAACTCCACTAACAGAGATCACAGCCAATTCACTTGAAAAATGGCGCATATCTCGACTGGAATCAGGGACAAAAGCTGCTACTGTGAATCGCGACATTGCTGTATTAAAAGCATCGATATCAAAAGCCGTTGAATGGGGAGTTATTAGCACTCATCCATTAGCAAAATTTAAACCTATCAAAACCGATAAAGCACCCAAAGTTCGATATTTAACCACCGATGAAGAAAACCAATTACGTCACGCACTTGATGAAAGAGAAGTTCATCTTCGACAAATACGAGAAAACGGAAATCAATGGCGAAAAGAAAGGGGATATGATGAATTGCCATCACTTGATACTGATTTTGCAAATTATTTAAAACCTATGGTACTTATTTCTCTTAATACGGGGCTTAGAAGAGGAGAACTGTTAAGCCTCAGATGGGAAAATGTTAATTTCTTGATTAAAACCATTACTATAGAAGGTGCTGATGCAAAAAGTGAATTGACTCGACATATCCCGTTAAATAATGAAGCTTATGAAACATTTATAAAATGGAAGGCCCAAACTGAAAATGATAACGGTTTTGTATTTTTAAACAAATCAGGAAAACAATTAAATGGCATAAAGAAATCATGGGCAACGCTCAAAAAAAATGCACAGATAAACAACTTTCGTTGGCATGACATGCGTCATCATTTTGCAAGCTGCCTTGTTATGGCTGGCGTAGATTTAAATACTGTCAGAGAGCTTCTAGGCCATGCTGATTTAAAAACAACATTGCGCTATGCCCATTTAGCGCCAGAACACAAAGCTGCTGCAGTAGCTAAATTAGATGCTTTACGCAAAAAAGACTTTACTACCATGGAAAATACTTCTTACAACACTGTTACCAACTTACAAACATGGAGTAATATTGCGCTGCAGTAATTAAATGGAGGACATACCAATGCTTGACGACAACATTCCCCTCGAAAGAGCCAAACGCTTCAAGCAATTACGAACACTCTGCCAACTCACCAAACTTGAACTTGCAGAAAAAATTGGCTGTTCATCCATAACGCCCTCCGCTTGGGAAAAAGGTTTTCATGGCGGCATCAATGAAAAAGCAGCAGAAAAAATTGTTAATGCAATAAAAAATATTGTTGAATGCGAAACTGAGTGGTTACTGAGTGGTGAAGGGAAACCGCCGAAGCTGCTTATCTAATTAGTGTTTACAAACTTCATTCATTACCATCACTCTTATTGTACTGATGGAAAATCTGCCTCATTCGGTCATATTGCAGCGATGTTGAGTTTGCCGCTGGCTGAGATGATGGAGACGAAGACGTCTCTCCGCTGGGCTGCAAAAAAGCTCTGATTACAACAAAGACAAAAATACAGAGGATATAATAAGTCCCGCGCGAAAAACCAAATCTCCAACCTGTTTTCGTTTTAATGGCATCTCCCAAAAGTGATTTCAATTTCTTTTGTTTTAACAAAAACTCGCTGTAGTCTTTTTGCAAAACGACATCTCGACTTCGCTCAAAGTGATAGCTCACTTCAACCATCCCCTTTTTACATTGAGCTATTTTTGAAAAGACAAAAGATGGATCAGATAATTCAGTTTTTATAGGTTGAGCAAACCTCATATTTTTATCCAAAATATTAATTTTGTACTCAAACAAAACTAAGAGACCAAAATAGAAATCAGAATTCATTTCTTCTGGCAATGTATAATAAAGAAGGTCCGCTAAATTCATCGGAAAAACATTATAAAAACAAAGTCGCCCATTTTTACGGAAATCTTTTAATGATATGCGATATTGAACCACATAACGCGCTTCATTTCGGCCAATCTGTGAAAAATCGAGTTCGCATTGAAGCGTTTCGGCAATCACTATAAATTTACTATAGAACTGTTTAATTGAATCCCAAAATTTTGTTTGTGTCTGATTTTCGACATACTGAAGCATATTAAGTGCGCGTGAACCATGATAAGTAACATCTGCTTTCAACAACATTTCATTTTTGTCTAGTGAAACATACTGATATTCGTCAGATACAGTTACGCTTTCTTTTATCGAAAATTGATTCTTAACCTCGATAAGCTCTTCAGTAAAATTATCACAAATTAATCCGTACCCGTAGTCAGGCAGATAACTGTATTTTAATAACTCAACTTTCTGTCTTATAGTTGGATCAATAAAATAACCTACATCATCAAGTTTAACGCGAATAATAATATGATTAAAAACGCTAGCTGATGGCAGAAAATCCTTAAGCATTCTTCCCATGTTGGTACTGACTAACACAGGAACCGAAGAAATATTTAACGCCAACAACAAAGTATGCAACACATAAACAAAGTCTTTACAATCGCCATATAATCGCTTAACTATAATATTAGGATCTGCAGGCCTGATAAAATCTGTTGCGGTACTACTCGAAAGATAGCGAATGTTTTTCTGAATAAACTCAACGCAGCCAAGGACAACCTGCTCTTTCGTCAACGCTTTACTTTTAATTTCCTCAATAAGTTGAATTAAAGCCGGCTCATTAATAACCACCTTTTCATAAAAACTGGCATTTAATACTGCAAAGCTTTTCCAAGACTTTTTATAGCCTATTTGTAAATAGGGACCGGCAGGATACCAATAAGGTTGATAGGGCCTGGCTTTTCCAGCAGAAAGGTTGATCTTACTGATCGAAAAAAATTGCTTCTCTTGGAACTCTTTTATTTCAAGAGCATCGGTTGAATCAAAAAATTTATATTGCATAGCTTTATCTTTATCAACAAGAAGTGACAAAGAAAATTTATATATGGGTACTCCATAATCTAGCTGTAAAATTCTATCAAAGTACTCAACGTGTAGTTGATTCCGATCAATAATAGTATAAGACAAAACAATGACATCATTTATTCTGATGTCATCTAATACGATTGAAAGCGTAATGTCACCCGATAAAACTCCGCGCTCAGCTCTACGCTCTCTTCTTAGCACTTGAATCTCTGATGATTGCATACGATCAATGATTTCACGCTGCCGAATAATAACAATTTCATTGATATGAATTTCGGATTCTTTTGGATTAAAATTCAAAAAAATATTAGCGTTTTCTTGAACCGCCTCCATTGTGATCACTTGCCGTACAGTTTTGCGGAATGCAGCCACCTCATGATCAGAAACTAAAAACTTATCCTCGACTAACAAAACCTTGCTACCACCTGACGCATCAACTTCTATTGGCTCTCGAAATTCATCAATAGCACAATCCTCTATCCAGGACGGTTTTGATGTCCCGATAAAAACATTGAAATCACCCAATTTTCCCCGTAACGGGCTTAGTTGGGAGACTTGGTTTGTATCCATTATGAAAACCTCAAGGGAGTTAATACATAATTGCTGATAGCAATTGTAATTATTTTTTCAGATCAATCAGTACACTAACCTGTTTAGATTCTTTCGTTTCTCTTATGTATGCATGAAACCCTTGTTCGCACAGTTTTTGTTTAAATTCCTCTGCAAGAGTCTTCTTTTCAGGCTTAAATAAAACAAATCGCGTCGAGGCAGATTTGGGATGCACACGAAGAGCCTTTGGACTGCATTCTGGATGAGACTCTACAAAAGACACAGCAGCATTCTCTAGTTTTGATTCTTTACTTGGTTTACGCAACACACAAATATCAACATCAGGGTCTTTATATCTAAAAACCATCTCACTAATTCGTTGAAAAGTATAATCATAACCGATCTCGTCACCATGATCTGCACTCAAAACATCGCTTCTAGTTTCAAAAATAGTACGACAGCCTTGCTGATGGTGTCTACTATCCCAAAAAATACTAGCCTGTACTGGCTTTCGACAAGAGTACACTGTCTTTTCAAGATCCATAGGTCGCTGAGAAATCTTAGGAGAATCTTTATCAAAAGAAGCGTTGGCTATCTTTGCGACAAGCAACACTAATCTTTGGTGCAAAACATTTTTATCGATTGTATTTGTAAAAAAATCCATAAAAACATCTAAGCCAGAATATCCACCCTCGTGATTATTAAGATAACTTTCATGAATCATTATGCATGGTGATTTTAAAAAACTAAAGATCTCATCAAGCACATGTTTTCGAACAAATCTAATGTCTTCGATAGTTGTTAAAGGGTTAAATTGAATTTTAAAACGCACACCTGTTATATAAGTATATTCGCCATTTCTCACTCCTCCCAATGGAGAAGGACAATAATATAATGAAGCGCCTTTCTCTTTAGGCTCATCCAATACATTCAGTAGAGGGGCAAGTCGGTGTCCATTGCCTATTTCAATTAACTCAAGATCGGGGGTCTTTGACGCCGCCTGATGAAAAGGTCGTTCATACTCTGCTCCAGCATGCGCTCCCTTATTACTTAGCCTTACTATTAAAAGTCGAGATTGCTCAGATGTTTGAACATTTCGGTCATCTAGCAACTCAATACTTTCAATCAGAAACCTAGAATTAATTGAGTTAAAAAAGCTTTCAATATATGTTTTTACATCCTGATGACGATTCGCATCATTTAATTTTTGACGTAAAATAATTCTCATAACTATTCCCCCTAAGTTTTATTTAGCTAAAGCAGACATAAGTTTCTTATCAAAAAATATTTTATTAATATTATCTGATAAAACCTCATTAATGTTGTCTTCATCGATGACTGTCATTGGGATAACAGGGTAATTCTTGCTTTGCCCAGCATGATAAACACGTTGATAATGTTCACTATTGTGCTTTACGCTTGCATCAATGCTGGAATAAATTGAAATACTAAATATCATAATTGCGGTTTTCTGTTCGTATTGCAATTCATGCAACGTCAGCGTCAAAGACGCCGGTTCATTTCTATGTGATTGATAATCTACAGGAACAAAACCACGCGCGGTCAACCCTGTTGAAACTGCTGTATAAACCGCTTTAACCGGATCATTATCCAATGAGATTGAAGCCATTGGACCAAAACCAGATGGGCGATTACCAATATCTTTTCGGGTTCTTCCGTCAACTACTTGTAAAGCAACCACACGTCCATGACCAATATTTTCAACGCCCTTATCATACGTAGTAGGATCAAGTTGAACTTTCTCCGGAATCAAACAACAGCCCATCGCCAAAAATGAAATAAAAGAGATAAAGCCCCACTGTAAATATTTTTTCATAATAACCCCGTATTTATAGTATTAATAAACTAATTTTGAAACTAAATCATTTGACGTCTGTGAAAATAACGCATTGTACATATTTTGCATCAACGCTTTATCCTGCAAATAATCATGAACAGTGTGTCCATCATAATCATCACCATTTAAATCAACTTCTTTCGTGACTTGCCAAATTACTTGACCCTGTAAATTTGTTAATCTTGCTTCGACATTCACAAAAGGTAATGTATGTTTATCTTGAAGACTATCTGAAAAACCGTAGGATAAAATTTCTAAATGAAATTTGGCATCATAAGGTTCAGCGTATACCACTTTAAAATGAGTTTGTGAATTTAACTCGTTAATAAATGACTGATAGAATAATTGATTAATTTTAATGCCCCGTTGATTCATGGATTGTATGATTGCTTCACGAGTTGAAGCTTCAGAAGCATAGGCAATTCCTTGACCGACCATACCCACAATAATTGTCGCCGCAATAATATTAGGCCCTGCATACTGAATAGACGATGGCACAGAGATCTGAGGGTCAACAATAACCCTATGAATATGATTTTTTTCGGAACATGAAAGAGGCTCTGTCGAACTCACACAACTGGAAAGTAGCATCATTAAAAAATGACTAACAACAAAATTTATACTTTTACGCATTCCAACTCCCACCAATTATTAAATATTTCTAAAACTTCATTTATTACCGCATTCTCATAGAGCCTGGAAAAGGTGACAACGAGTTTACCAGACTTTCCATTCAAATTCCAGCATAAAACGTTGAATCCTTGTAAGCTATTGACGCATCTTTGTGTAAGCAAATAGCTACCCTAGAAAGTATTTATTCATTTCGCAAGGATAAAGTCCATTAATTCCATGGCAGATCTCTCCTTTCAACAATATATAATTTACTTATCCTGTCTCGGACTTAGCTCTCCTTTGTCTTTGGCTGGAACAGGTTGTTGTTGCTGCTCTTCTTGTTGTCTTGGTGAAGGCGGCGCAAGAAAAGCTCTCGGCGATCCAAAGTGTTGTTGAGTTGGCGAAGCCACTAGCACTTCTTGCAATTCAATCCGATTAAAATGATTACCATTGCTGAACAATAAATCTGTTCTCGGATACGCCGCCCCTTCTGGAATAAATTCTGCATAGTCATAATATCCCTCATGTCTATGTGGAATTAAATTCTGATCTTCATCTAATCTCCACATATACAGCGGTATTTTTTGAATATATGCCAACGTTTGCAACACGGTAGGATGCGTCCATCCCAATGCCACTTGCCTGTCTCTCAAATCATATTCCAGATACGCGATAATAATATCGATTTGCATTGCATACTCTTGAATATTCTCAATCACGTGCTCAAAGGTAACGTCTGGCGAAATAATGGCGTGCGCACGCAAAAACTCATAAAATACTTGATTAGATAATGCATCTGTAACTGCCGGCTGTAATAAATCAAATATAACTTCATCTACTTTACCAGCAATTAATTTATAAGCCTCAGCACGCTCGATACCAAAAGCTGTCAGTCCACATTCGCCATCGTCTAATACCTCATGACAAATATAACCTTTGCCTTGCGTAATACCTTTTGGAGTAACGGGTTTAACCGACGCGTCCTCAAAATATTTTTCCCAATCAACCGCTTCTGTAGAAACTGGCTTGGCTGGCGAATACACTTTCTTGGCAATCTCTTGTGGAGTTTGCTTTTGCTGATTTTTCGGATGAAGCATTGCATCTTCTAGCATTTCCGCAATATCCAGAAATCCTTCACTGTACGCATAATGTAAGGGAGTATTTCCTACCGCATCAGGAAGATACGGATTCGCTCCTCTCTCGAGTAATACCCTCACCACACCAATAGCTCCATTACGAACCGCCATAGATAATACTGTTCTACCTCCAGCATCTTGTGCATTGAGTTCTATGGCGATCTTTATATCCGGATTAGGCCTTAGCATAATCAGCAACATGTCAGTGAAATTATTTTTAGCCGCTTCAATAAACGGAGAGGTACTGCCTTGAGTGGTAGCAGAAGGCGAAACGCCTTCAGTATGAACCAGATATTCCACTACCTCTGCACGTTGCGCAGAAACAGCATAAAATAGCGGGATTTCTGACTTACCGGATGCCGCATGTCGTTTAGAGGGAATATAGGGATTAGCCCCTTGCTTTAAAAACAGCCGTACTGCTTCTACATTTCCTGCCATGCATGCTGTTGCTAATGACGTAAGTCCATCGAGCTGAACAGTTTCGCAATCTCCTTGTATCAACGCATCAATTTTATGCGGTGGTAATTTCAAAAAGAGCGCAGAATATAAATCAAGATTACCTGGTGCTTCCCTATCTAAATACAGCGCAATATCAAAAAAATTACTTTCACAGGCTAGTCTAATGAGTTCTTGCGTAATCACACCGCCACGGTTATGAATTGATCTAACAATATTCAGATCACCGCTCAGAATAGCTTCTTTTAATGCTGTTTTCTTACCTTCAGATAACCGAACATCTGCACCATGATCCAACAGCCATTCTATGGTATCCACAGACTTTCTTCGGATAGCCACGAATAACGGTAGTTTCCCACCCAAATAAGCGGTATTAATTTCTTTTACTGTTACCTGACCACTGTATTCTGAAATATCACCCAGCATAACGGCAGCAATAAAACTCACTTCAGCACCGTGTTGCACCAAAACCGCAGCGACATCAAAATGTTCCATCGCCAACGCCGTCTCAAGTACGGACCATTGACCGGCTGCTTTATTGGGAGATTTGGATTTTAGCGTTTGCTTTGCATCGCAACGTTTCAGCATAAAATCAACCACTGTCGGTCGATTTTCAGCGCACGCTTTCATAAACGGTGTGCGGCCCGCTTCATCAAAATGACTCACGCTGAGTCCTTGACGACAACAAAGCGTAATTTCCTGCAGATCTTCACATTCAACCGCCTGCATTAAACGCGCATAACGTTGGGCATGATATTTCCAAGGAAGTGCTTTCTCTTGCTCTGGTGTAAGAACAACATGCACAAAACTAAAATCCACCTCACCCTCTTTTAGTAACGCGTTGGGTAATTCTGCGTTACTTAAATCTACAACTAAGTTGTCCTGGTTTCGTGCAGATTCTAATACTCGCGCCAAACGTTCAGCCGGTGAAAAAAGAAGTCCCGGATCAACTTCACGGTGTAAATGACGAATCAGTGAATTAATAACATCTTGATTATACGCGTTGGTATGTTGTTCTTTCTTTGATTTTAATTCACGGAGAAATTTTCGCTTTTCTTCAATAAAGACATCACTTTCTTTACGGTATTCTTCCGGTAAACCATTGACTAATGATTCCAGTGAGTCTAATCGATTAAAATCCTCATCAAAGTTTTCGTAAATCAGCGCCATACGTTGCTGCCGAACAAACATGAGCACTTCTTCGCCCAACTTCATTCCCCTGGCAACTAACACACGTTCGTAAATTGCCAAAAGTTCCTTACGTGTTTTCGTGGAAAAATCAATAGTCTGTTCAATAACGTTGAGCAGAGAAAACTCATCTTCATGCGGCAATGTATTTATATATGAAGATCCCATGAGAATAGTCATCATCACGCGAAGCTCTTCTTCGGGAATATCATCTAAATCAGGTATTTCGTCCCGATATTCTAATCGCGAGAATAATTGAAGACTGTTGATCCAGGCTTGTCTTTTTAAGATATTTTCTTCTAATGCCTGTCTTATTCCTATTGCTTTATCGTTTTTTAGCAGCATGACATCCGCCATAAACTCATCATCAAGCACTGCCTCATCGACTTCGCGTGAAAATAAAAATTGGCTTGGCTCACACTGTGTACCGCGAAGATCTGTTTGATAAAAGCAACAACCACCCAACAGTGTTCTTCTTAAATCGAGTTTGGATAAATCCATTCTAGAGAAATCCATTTTGGGGAAACCTATTTTGGGAAAATCTCTCTCAAAATTAATGTATTTATTTTCATTGCTTAACCACGCCTCCCAGCGTTCAATAAATCGTGTTTGAGTCACAATCATCGCGCGCATCACTGCATTTCGTTCAGGAAGACTTGTCGCGCGAAGATACTGGTCTCTGAATTCATCACGCAAGCGTAATTTATATTCATTCACGATAGAATATGCCATTTCTTCGATCGCTCGCCGATGCTCCCTAAATGGAGCAAGACTATCGTCATCACCTTGATATTTCTTTTCCAAACTTACCAATAATTTTAATGCTTCATCGAGAACTTCAAGCCCTACTTTCATCATATAGGTATTAAGACGATCAGCGAGCGATTTAAAATAACCATCCATATCATGAAAACGATGGCGATAAGAAGTATCGAGTTCATCGAATACTTGATGGGCATAAGCATCTTTATTTCTACCACTCCGCAGATCACGCAGAACAGATTGTTTTTTCTTATCATCTAATTTCTTTATTTCACCCGAGTAGGCGCACTTAATACAATAAAGTCTTGAAATAATATTTTTTAGTTTATCAATATCTTTTCGTGATTCTTTTTCGCTGATGGGTTTTACGATTTCTTGTTGCATGATTTACTCTCCTGTAAATATAAAAAATTAATGTCCAGAATCTCGCCGTTTTGTAATAACCTCGTTTTGACTGTGTTCTGATTCTGATCCAGATAATCGAGGTGATGACCGTGGTGAATGCGTTGGACTATCAGATTTAGCAATTAATTTGGCAGTAGTAACGTCGTTATTTCTGTTGTTATTATTCATACAACGTATTTCTGCGAGAGCTTCTTTGGCTTCTTTTACAATTGCAGAATCGCATGAACTAATATTTTTAATATACGATTGAATAACGATAGGTAAATTAAATTTATTCAACTCCCTGAGCACCAAAGCTGCTTCTTGTCTAATTTCCGAATTCATATTTCTGAGATTGCTAATGTAGGCCTCGATAACTTCTGATGAATTTATGCCCACTAGCTCCCCGAGTGTTACAAAAGCCTCCTGCCTAACGTCGATATCCCAATGACTGAGATTATTAATATACGCCTGAATAATTTTAGAGAAATCTAATGTTCTTAATTCCATCAGTACTGCAAAAGCACTTTTTCGAACTTTAGGATTTCTATCACTGATATTTGCAAGATAGCTGTTTTTTGTACGTATTACATAGACTAGCCCTGAAGATTCTCTTCGTATTTGCGCAATTTGAGTTTCCGGCACAGGACATTTCTCTATATTCAGCTCTTTTAAATCAGTTAATGTATTGTTACCTAGATCTAAATTAACCAATCTTTCACAACCTGAAAGATTTAGAAACTGTAACTGATCGGCATTCAAGGTTATTTTTCTTACAAACGCAGCTCCACTGAATGACAGACTTAAAAGATGAGGCATATCAAGCTGTACATGTTTAAGATATTTACAACTTTCCATTTTGAAAAATTGTAAGCGAAGGAAACGATCAGATCGGCATATAACTGAACTGATTTTTGTACGACTTACATCGATTCGCTGTAATTCTTCACAATAGTCAGCCACATCAGTAAGCGTAGCGTCCTTTACCAGATCACAGCCAGATACATCTAAAACCTGTAAGCCTCGAGCCTTGCTCAATATCCTTAAAAGAACACCATCACTTAATCCAATAAAATCTGTAATCGACAGTTCATGCAAATTGCTACCTTGCAGAAAAGGTAATAATTTAGTTAACCCTGCTTTCTGCTCTTCTATTTTAAGTTTAAGTACCCTAGTACATTGCTCATAAAAATCATTCAACTGCTTGAATTCATTTGCAAGAGCGTATTCAGCTGTGCTTAGTTTTTCATCCTGCGGATTAAATCTTACGATAATCGAGGGGATATCTTTTTCAGGACGCAACACACGCCGTAAGCGATAAAAATTAGCATAAATATTGCCAATTTTTCCTGGTTCAACAAATCCTGCAAAATCAGCGCCAAATTGTTTTTCACATAGCGCTAAGTCATCTAACCAGCGCCTCAGAAAATCTCCTGGCTCTAACGCTAAAAACCAGGTAACGGCCTCAGGGCTAATATAAAATTTATCTCCCCTAAAATTAAAAAAATGAAAAGCCTTTAAAGCAAAATGATTATTCAAGCCATTCTTTTCTAAAAAATCATCTAAATTAGAATACAACAATAATAAAGAGAAAACATATAGTGTAAAACGATAATGGTCTTCATGTAATTCATATCCAAACTTTCCACCCTGATCTAAAGAAAATAGAACAGGATAACGTTTCTTTGTTTTAGTATTTTCAAAAACACATGGCTTTAAAGATTGCCTCTTGCCAATCAGCAACTCTAAAAAACGGCTGTCTGCATATTGTTGGCCTACACTTTCAGGGACATCAAATAACACGAAGACTATATCTCCCATTGCCATTCTTATATTTCGTGAGTCCTGCTTAAGCTCACCTGTTTCATGCTCCATCCAGCTGTCACATAAATCTCTTTTCAAATAACGTTCTTTTTCTTCTAAACCATAAATTACAATTCCTGTTTTTTCATCAGGGATAGTTATTTCACGAGATAACCCAGAAATCCAAATATCGTTCATGAAGGTCAACCCAAGATTTGATTTTTCTGGATTGTCGCACCACGATTCAAAAAATAATTTTAATTTAGGGTAAATATGCTGAATTAAATAAACAACATGTTTATGTTTTGGCTCAGATAATAATAACTCATCGTGCTCTGAGCCATGAGCCCTATGTAGTTTATTACGCAAATCTAGCGCATAAACAATTAATTCTTTAAGTACTTCACCCATTTCAGGAATCAAAATATGTTTTTTAACTAAAGCATCAATACGTAATAAAGTATTGCGCTCTTCGATGCCATAGTAGATAGCCATGGCTTTAATGCCCCACTGCGGGAGCTTTAACAAATGAACTTTAATATTAAGTGTTTGCGCACCCTCAACCAAAGCCGTCGAGCCTATTTTGTCAAATAGCGCTAACCCAACCTCTTGGCGTAAATTATTTTTATCCAATACTTCTCTTACCTGAGCGTTGAAATCTTCAGACAGTGTTACCGCACCCCATAGATGACAAGACTCTACACAGTTATATCTGACAACATCATCTTGATCTAACGAGGGCCCAAGAGGAATTTGTAAAAAAAGCGCGTTTTCATGTAGTTCACTGAAAGGATAATTACCCACTTCGTCAAGTTGTAATCCCCGTCGCATACGTTTTTTGATAAGTACGCGGCTTGCTTTCGATTCTGGGAAAGATGTTGAAAACAAGGCTAATTCATTAGTTTCACCAAATGAAATTATTTTCAATTTAAATAATAAAACAAATTGTCGAAAATAATTTTTTATCTCATCATCAGTTTCAAAACTGCCTACAGATTTTTTCCATACTAGACCAAATTCAATATCTGAATATAAACACGCTTCATCACGCGCTAACGAACCTAATGCAATCACACTAAACTTACACGGTGCAGGCCCTAAATCTTTTAAGGTTTCTTCACACAGCGGACGTAGTACTTCTGTTTTTACATCATAAGGCCATCGTTGCTCAGTCGTGCTATCGCGTAAAATACTACGAGGTGATGGGGATTTAAGTGGCATTAAAACCTGATCATCTGCATGCACTCGTACCACAAACCACTTGGCGATATGATCGTCGTAGACTTTTGAAATTGCTTCGCTTTGCGGGTCATCGCTTGCTTTTAGTCTTTCTACATATTCTTTGTATTCTTTGCATAAATCTTCTAGTCTTTTACATATTCGCTTAGCACGCTCAAAATCACCCACGCTGCAAAAATAGTCTGCAAGATCAACATATTTTTCAAAAATAGTTGTATATTGAACGCAATCTTTAAAAACATGTTTAAATTGAACTAATACGAAAAAATTTTTCTCATCACAAAATAATTCAGCTAAAAAAATCCTTTCATTTTTATACATTTCGTCTAGCGAAATTCGGCCATAGGCTAAATAAAATTGGCTAAGAACATATTGATGTTTTTCTCTGTAGTACCTTGCTATCGCATACGCCAATTCTTTTTCCAGAACCTGGTCCATTTCTACCAGTAATTCCGTTCCTTCATGGGCTAAAAAATAATAGCCATGATTTTTTAAACTGTAGAGAATAACCAATATTTTTTGCTGCGAGGATGGGATTTGAATTAAGCGTGATGAAGATAATGCAAAAAGATAACGACAAGATTCTATGACTGCTTCACGACCCATCAGAGGGTCAAAAGATTTATCGAACAACCGTATCATGCAGTCTAAAATTAACTGTAGCGTTTCATTTTTATCTGGGGCTGTTTCAAAATGCTTCAGAACACGACAAAGCTTATTAACTGCCTCTGTCCATACGGCTACAGTAACATCTGGCTTCAATAGCGCATCATGAGATTTGCGTAAACTGCTAAGCGTTAAACTCCACGCGTCTTGCATATTAATCCCTCTTATTCGTTTTATAGTCCCTAAAGGAAACTATTAGTATTTAAATTACTTAGCAGCCACAAAACCTTCTCTATGCACTACACCTGAATGACGAATAGGCTCAGCATTGGATTGCACAGCTGGGAAAAAATTTGCATAAAATGATGCGGGTAATTTCGCTGCTTTTACTTCCTTCCGAGGAGAAACTAATGGAGACATCGAAGCAGCACCTTCGGCTTTAGAAGAAGGGTCATCAGGCTTTTCTGTGCCCTTATTATTATCCAAATCACCGTCCTCCCCTAAAACAAGCTTTTTAGCAGCGGCAAATTGCGTCATAATCTCTTGCTTAAAATCTTCAGGCACGTCTATACCTTCAACCTGCATGTCTTGCATTGATAGGATTTTTATTTCTAAATCCGCAAGAATTTTAGCTCGCCTTAGTATCTGTTCAGCCCTTCTTTCCCTTTCCTCGTCCAAAAAGGCACCTATCTCACGATCAAGTTTTGCAAGACTAATTCTCAGCTCAAAGATTTCCTGCTTAAGGCTTTCAGGTACTACCTCCCCCTTTTCCAAGATGCTTTCCACTAACTCGGATTTTTCTTCTATAATTGAAAAAATTCTGTACCATTCTGCAACATTCTTTTCTGCCTTAGCAATTTCTTGCGAAGTAACTGAAGCCAAAAACTTTTTCATCCATATCTCTTCTGGTCTAGACAATTCATTGACTATTTTTCTTCGAGCCGTACTTTTTGTTAATTCAATTAACCCCTCAAGCTCCTCGATAAGTGCGGGAAACTTTTCGGCTACTGCGGCTTTTTGACTCAATGCTCCTTTGTATTTATCGGGGTGATAACTTAACCAAAAAGCTCGGCATATCTTTCCTAGCTTTTTCCTAACATCCTCTTCTTTTTTGCTACCAACTGGAGCACGATTAAGACAATCTCGTTGCCACTGCATTAATTTTTTAACCACAGCTTGATCATCTACCCATATAATAGAGGCAAAATCCTTTCCAGTTTTAGTAAATTCATTAAACAGCGCGCTGCATTCTTGATCGTCTTCCGTATCTTCTGAAACAACCTCTCCAAAACCAGCTTTATCGTGTAAATGTACACGAATCATCAAATTCATCTGCTCATTTTTGTTAAATAATCCACTCCACTGCTTTTGTGCATACACCAACCCCTGCATTTGGATTAACGGGGATTCAGTTTTCAGACGTGCATACAATTCCTCATATAGGCTATTAAATTTATCTGCCATCTCTTTCTGCAAGTAGGGCCTAACTTCCTCGACCTCTTGATTGCTGGTAACTTTCTTCAAACACCTCATCGTAAAAACAGCAAGGTATTTATTATAAGCTTCTCCCGCTTTACGAATTGATATTGCTAAAGCAGACTCTTCATCAAGCGCAGACAAAGAAGTGGGATCTCTCTGGTAATTCACTAATAGCTCTTCTGAAGGTAACAATGGCTCAACAAATTCAGTCCGCATCCAATCAATGCAACTCTCAATGAACATCTCGAGTTCCGGCACCTCTGATTTCAGACGATTACTGACTTCGCTCAATTGCTGATAAAGAAGCTCCTTCAATGCGCTTCGATCAACTCTCCCCTCATACAACATCAAATGCAGCTTTTTAATAAATAACAATGGAAGTTCTGATTGAAAACTTCGCAATTGACTGACTATAAACCCCACCCGATTAACCAACGAAGTTTGAATATAATTTTCTAGCGCTGTTTTCAAGCATAAGAAATGCCGAGCTATTTCATAGTTACGGTCCGCGTCCTTCTGTTCAATTTGTGCAAGCAGTGAGAACAAGAGTGTATTTAAAAAACCGGCTTCTAATCGAGATAATTCTTTTCGAATACGCTCCGCAAAATTTTCACCGCCTTTTGGCGGCAGCTGATCTTTCATCTCTCCAAAAAGAAATTGAGCAACACCTGCTTGAAATTGTTTTAATTCACCCGAAATATCAACATTCCAGGATTTTTCTTCTTTTGCTACCTTAAAAACAGTTTCAATAAACTCATTCCACGCCTGAGAATCTGACATCACCTCATCACGATTTAAACCAGCAAAAAACTCTTTATTTTCTGTCAGTTCTTTTGTAAACGCTTTCAATCTATTTCGGATGGGGTCTGCCAAGCGTCTGACAAGCTCATCTTCATCTTCTTTAAGAGATACATCAAATTTCTGAATTAAACTCTTTATTTGGGAATCGATTAACCACGAATAGGTCTTTTCATTACCATAAAAAGCGAGGAAAGCTTCACGCAGCACCGTTGCATGCGCCAAAGAAAGATCACGATAAGACGTAGAGGGAGAACCACAAAATGCAGTCAATTCTCTCATTCTTTTAAGTTCTGCCTGATAATGTTTATGATGATGCAAAAGAATTTCCCATACCTTAACCGCTGCATCAGCATCGTCCAACTGTTTTCTAAAAATACCACTCCATGTTGCAAAATAATTCTCATTAAATGAGCTAATAGATCTTCCTGCCGGTTTCTCTAATGCCTGCAAAAATGCATTAGAATTAGCACGATTTGTTCCTTGCTGTCTCTTTACTGCATCCAGATCGAATAACGTGAGCAAATCCGATCTACTTTTTAAAAGCCCTTGGTAATTACTGTAGATTCCTTTATGCAAATCATGTGAATCTTTTTCTTCGCGTGCGCCAGTAAAATATTGTTCAATGCGATTTCGGGCTTTTAAAAAATGAGCACTCAAGGTTTCTTGAGAAATGCCGTGATTCTGTTGCAGGTCACGCGACGCATCAGAAAATAATATAGTTAAGGTACACAAAGATTCCGCTTTAACACGTTTAGATTCTAGTTGTTCTAACTGATTGTTATCTCCCTCTGCGCTCTGAGAAATATCAGCAATACGCCTAATTGCTTGGCTCTCCCATTTTTGCATTTCAGTATTAATTTCTTCAAATAACTCTATTTCTTTTACCGCCTTGCTGAATTCCTGTTGCCCGATATTTTCAGCTTTACCAAAATCTGCTGCACTGGAATTAACTCGGAATTTGTTTTTCTTACCTTCCAACTCTTTTTGATATTTTGTAAAAGATACTTTGCCTTTAGCAAAATATTCTCTTTTCATATTATCAGCAGCATCTTTATATAAGTGCCGTACATCGACACATTTTTCATCACCTGCCTGTTCCACAACTTCAGTAGACCTCCCCCAAATACTCCGTAAGATATCTTCCATATAGGTCGCTACTCCTTGCCAAAAATTCTTAGCTTGACTAAAGACAGAATAAACTTTTCCCAGCCCGAACAAGTTATTCACATCAACTCGTTTTTTTGAATTTGCCCGTGCAATTAATCTATTGAGAACACTGTTTGTGCGTCCCTGATATTCATTCTGTTTTTGAAATAAGTCTTCACATACAAGCGTCAACTTATGAAGCTGTACTTGTATTGGATTTTCTGAATCTAGCGTAATTAATCGACGACGCATCTTGTAGAAAATGGATGCTTTTTCATAATTCTCTACATCTTCTAATAAATCTTTCACTGATTCTTCTTGAACAGAATTTTCAAATAGAATATTGGGGAGAACAGTACTTAGATCAAAACATAGCAGCACATCATGCACATCGTCGTCGTTCGTAACACGTACCTTATAATAGGTGCTTAATCGACTCGGCATGTAAACTGAAATTCTTTTAGATCCCTCAGCCATTGCGGCCTCCATAATGTAAATAAAGTGTAGCATAATCACCTTGTTTGAGACGAATTACTGAGTATTTCATTAGAAAAGACGCCCCGATGGTGGAGAAGTATGAGACGACGTTTCGGATATTCCTACCGCCTCCCCAGCATTACCGGCTTTATCAGGGGCCAAATTGCTATTTCTGATGTTGTCTCCAGAATACAGGCCATGCTGATTGAGCGGTCCAGAAAAGTTATTTTGTTGGCGTTGTTGCACGAGCGATTTCACTTCTTCTGCCCCATTTGCTTCTTTATTTTTCTGTTCTCCCTGAACAACGAACTGCATGCGATCACTCATCACAGCTAGCATCGCCTCAAGTGCTCCAAGTTTTTTATCATGCGCCTCAAGCATCTGCTGCTGTTCTGCATTTTGTCTCTTAAGAACAGCAACTTCCTCCAACGGTTCTGTATTCAATTTTTCTTTCTTCACCACTTCAGAACCATTTGGTACTTTCACAACATACCCATTTCCTAGCATATATCGCGTTTCACGAAAACCATCTATTTCATGTGGAAGATATGGACTTCTAACTACTTCGCTACTGCTATTTGTAAAATCCTCGACGAGTTCTACTAATTGACTTCCAAACTTTCCCAAAAATCCAAGCTCAGCATCTTTCAATATTCTCTGAAGCTCATCCCAAAGTGCTTCATAAGCGCGATCAGGTAAATGAGTCTCAAGAGCGTCTAAAAAGCCCACAAGCATTTTATTTCGATTTAATGCTCGAGGAAAAAATAAAAAAAACTTAGGCTCCTTCGTTAAGTCACATTTATGCTTACCACCAACATACGTCAAAAGATTCTCTACTAAAATATACGCGCGCTCCCCAAGCTTTCTAAGTGTCGCAAGATCTTCCATCGCTTCTCGGGGTTCAAGCTCGAAACGAAAATTGCTTAAAAGATATGTTGTACAAAGTATAAACCTAGCAATACTGCTAATTCTTTTCTTATCATCTTTCGGCCGCTTATGATTTTCACTTACATCTTCTCGCAAACAGTTTAAGGGTGTTTTACCTTTTTCATTTTGAATAAAAAAGCTTGGGGATTTTTCAAGTTTGAGAAATTTATCTAAAAACTCAGTTGGCAAATCTCTCTGCAAAATAACAGCAAGCAAAGTATTGAGGTGTTCATCTTGAATGTCATCGATATTCATTTTAAATCTGTGCACCAACCCTTCAAGCTTCCGCTTAGCCTCTCCTTCGATTGCTAATTCTCCAGTAAGAGGATCTAATATCTTGCTCTCTAACGATGTGCTTGCATCAGGACTCAGTTTCTTTTTTTTCATCATCATTTTTGTTTGTTCTGCTACATAGAGCTGCTGAAATAACTGATATCGCCTTATTCTAAGTTCTGCTATGTCTTTCGTTAATTTCTTAAGCTCTTCTTCCACCTTATCTACTAGCGCCCGCAAACCCTTCGTAATCATATGGTGGTAATCACGCCTTTTATGCCTACCGCCAAAAGGTGTTGAGGGTCTCGATGAAGATAATGATGATTCCATCTCCACACTGCTCTCTCGATCACGCGACGACAATCCCCCTCTCCACGACAATCCTTCCTCAGAATCTAATGTTTGTTCATCAAAATCTTCCCCAAATCGAACGCTGCCAGATGAAACCACTGCTGCCGCCGAAGCTCTACTTCGGTCATCTGACATATCCGAATCATCATCAGGCAAAAACCCTTCAATGTATAAAACTCTAGACTTTACTTCTCTGCAGATTCCTTCAAAAAATCTTTTAGCAAATACATCGAACTGATCATTTAACGGCAGAAGTTCTTTGTAAACACCATCTCGACAAACCACATGTAATAATTTCTGGCCCTTTATAATCAGTTGCGACTGTGCCAAGCGACCAATTTGCGTTTTACCCTGCGCACCTTTTTTCTTTGGCGACCTAAAAACATCAAGTAATGTGAGCGTGTTTAAACATGTCCCTGTTGCTTTAGCATAACAAGCCAAAAATTCTTCATCTGACAACTGCTCCACATTGGCATTAAAAGTTTGCAGAAATATTTTATCTGAATATCCTTGCCTACACTGACCGCTAAGTAATTTCTGAAATTCTTTTCTACTTTCTGAAAGATCTCGCTCTCTAAACCATTGCAGCTTACCTTTTCTGGCATCACCACCTCTACGCTTATAGCAATCAAGGGTCGTTTTACCAAACCATTGATTTGGATTTTTGTCATAGCTTTCAAGATATTCATGACATATTGTTCTCTCAGAACAGAGCAGAGGTCCTTCTTTCTCTAAACAATAAACAAGGATTGTTTTTAGTATCAACCTTATTTCATAAGGATTATTGCCTCTAAATCTTTCCATGATTTTGCTCATACTCGCATCAGTTTTCGTGCATTTTTTTAATCGCCTGAGCAGTTCATCGGAGGTGCATAAATCTTGTAGCCATCCGAACGTTCTTGCATCCATGCAAAACTCTTTCAGTTCCTCCATCAGCGACGGACCTTCTAATGCTAATATCGCCTCCATTTTATCGATCCTGCCAAATACAAATAAAATTTCTTCAGGATTAACAAACAATTCTGCAACGACTTTCGCTTGATTGCCTTCCAATGACGTCCTGCCATCACCGCCATCTATTTGATGTTTGAAGCATCGCAAATACTGAAAAATCTCATTGCCCAATTGTAAGCGCACAGAATCAGATAACTCTGGCCAAACCTTTTTAACCACATCACTCTCGTCAACACCCCGTTCTGCCATACAATATACGATAGATTCTTCTTGTGAAAATTCATAAGAACTTTCTTCAAGCAACAATATTCTTTCCCCGGAACGTTCTTCTATAATGGGAACGTAACAGATTCTTTCTTCATTACCTTTCAGTGGTATTCTGGAGCTAAATGCCCGCGCATAAATTTTTTCTTCCAGTTTACGTTTATTCTCTCCAGGCAATTTTTCCAGATGTTTACCGCTTTTATCCACCAGTCTTTGCATTAATTTAGGATCTTTACATTTCTCAACGTAGTCTTTATCGCTACTTTTTGGTTCGTCGGCCTTATACTCCACCTCAAGTCTTTTTACGATATCGAGCACCAATGAGAGGTGATAGATTTCTAATTGATTCTGCTTAAGTTCCTGTGTTGCCGCCCTATGTTCACAAAGTAGTTCGTATTCAGGTTTTTCGGTGGCCCTACAATTTCCAGGCAGGGTAAAATAATCAAGGAGATCAAAAAAAATTTGCTCTCCGACAAGACTTTGTCTTCCTGTCTTTATCAAACCGACCTCATTCAAGAAAAAATAAGTCAGCTTCCTCATAATTTGTTGCTCAAAATTCAACCCAACCAAGTCAGTTCCCTGACCACTCAGCTCCCTAGTGAAATTAGATGCTGGGCTATTAATAGTACTGAGTTCAACTTCTTCCATTACTTTCTCCCTACTCGTAAATATAAAAACAAATGAATCCCTTGGGCAAAAAAGCCCTGCATTTTATTGATATCAAATGAAAAACGGTCGCATAGACCTCTAGAAATAAAATACTTGTGACGGGGGGAACCCCATTCCGCCTTAGTTACTCCATAGATACAGCAATTATTCTCATCCACGTTAAAACTCCTGTACTAGACATTAAAATTATGTCCAACGTGTTGTCCTATTTATTGAGCTCAATTTATTAACACAGCTCATTCTTCACCAATGCGCTGAAAAATTCAATATTAATAGAGTGAATTCATTAAAAATACTAGGCTTTTTGAATTATTACAGTCCTTTGCCCAACGAGATATTATTAGAGTTGCTACTCAAGACCACGCATGGAACACGCGGTTGAATCTTATACAACTTATTCAAATATTTTCTTTTCTACTATTTGTGGCTCTTCTGAAACGGAAGCCATAGCTTTATCAAAAGCGACTTCCCAGCTCGTCGCCCTCTCTTCCGCAATCTCAATAAATGGCTGCACCCACGCTAATAATTGAGACTGCTCATTCAGCGCTGCAAAAAACTTTCGCTTGTTTTCCCAAGGCGCTGATTTATAACTCAATGCAAACCACTCCATCTCATCGTAAACACAGTTATATAATCTACTGAGTTTCAATTTTGAACACGCAAGTTTGGTGGCATCTTTGCAAATTTTAGCCGTATGAGGTTGAGCAACACCCCACGTTTCGTGGTTGCTTAAATCACAGCCATACGCTAATCGTATTTTTTCCAGTGCGCTTTCCATCACCGGCAAAAGTGCATCATTTACAAAATCACAATAGGGCTGAATTCTTTTTAAAATAAACGTCAACTCAAAAAGAAATTTGATATTCTCCGCATAATCTTCAAGCTTATCTCTAAAAACTGTCTGGTCTGTTCTTTCAAAAATCTTTTCATTAAACAATCGCTTAATTTCTGCATATTCGAATTTAGCTAATTCAAGTGCATTACTTGTTTCATGAGCGAGTTCTGATTTTACTGAAGAAACAGTACCCTCAAGTTCAGTGGTAAAAAACATCCCGCGATTTCTTTTGGGGCTTAAGTTTTCGCCATCTTGCCCTTCAACGGTAGTAGCTCTCTTTAATGATTCATCATTCATAAATCGTCTCCCCTACCGCACATAACTTGTAGGTTTTTTATGTAATCTAGAGGGCACAGATTGTCTATTATTCTCACCTTTAAACAACATCATCATTCTCTGAAACCGAGTCGTAACTACTTCAGCTTTTTCACCTTCAAAAAGATCTTGCTCAAGACGTTCCTCTCTAATGTTTTTTATGGCCAATTCAAGTTTATGCTTTCTATATTTTTCTCTCGAAGACGCCGTTTTAATTGTTTTATAAGCAGAGTTTGCCCTTGATAAAATTTCTTTAACCGGTGGTTCATCAAAGCCCTGTGCAAAACCTTTACTAATTTCAGGTGACAATTGTTTTTTGTAAAAATTCTTTATAAAAATTGTCGACTTTTTTTCTTCACTGAAAACAGAACTTTTAATCTTCCCGAATAGACTCAGTTTTGCGTAAGCATCTTGCTCTTCAATAACTAGTTGCTCAAACTGCTGGCGAGCACATGCCAATGACAATGCAAATGAAGGGCTTATTATCTGACGCGGAACCTTACCCTCACGCTCAAAGTCTCTTCCAAATAGAATATCAATAGAATCTCCTTCCCCAATTTCTTTTATAGCATTATTAAAATGAATATTTTGCCGTATTTTCTTTACTGCTTTGTAGATTCCAAAAGCAGGAAGTGTAATAGGGAAAAATAAAACTCCTAATCCAATTTTAAAACCTCTTATTAAACTATTCATAAAACACCTCTTAATATTACTAAAAATACAAACTATTACTGCTGCTAACCTATACTACGTTGGATTACATTTTCGAATCCTTTAAAACTAGTCGGTGTAGACATCACACTATTAGCACCCGCCTTAAAACATTGCGCTCTCTGATTTTTACCTTTTGCTACAAGAGCTATAATCGGAACAACTTTTCCTTTTGATATTTGACGTAAGCGCTTGCACAACTCTAATCCAGATGAATCAGGTAACACTGCATTCAAAAGAATCAATCCCGTATCACTAGTGAATTTTTTTAGTGCTTCTTTTTCATTTCGGGCAACAACCACATTGGAATAGCCACAGGCGTATAAAAAAGAATCCATTACACAAATATTGACTTTATTATTTTCAATAACCAGCACTTTAATTAACCTTTTATCATCTTCCTTTAACATAACCTTCTCCTATACTTATAAAACTCTACTTCATTTCCCTAATGGCTTAATTCGTTGAGCATTTTAGTATTATATTTTTTCAACTCCTTTTTTATTTGCTCAACGATTAAGCCAACCTACTAACGCTGGATCGGCGTTAATTCTTTAAATCTAACTCACTTAATAATTTTCTTAATGCTTCTGGATTTATGGGTTTTTCAATGACGGTATTAATTCCTGCGTCCATACATGCACGATTAACTTCTTCGGAATTATTTGCGGTTAGACCAATGATATAAGTGGAGTTTTTCTTGTTTTGATTTTTTTCTTTCTGGCGTATTGCTTTGACTGCTTCGTCTCCATTCATCCCTGGCATAACAAAGTCCATAAAAATGACATCAAAAGAAAAATCGAAGAGATCGATAGCTTGTTGACCACTACCTGCCACAGTAACTTCGCAGTCCAATTCGCTAAGTATCAGCTGAAGTGCTGCCTGCACCACCTGAGCGTCATCAACGACCAAGGCCTTAATACCCTTCAAACTTCCCTTGCTACCCATGCCAAGACTTCCTTCTATCTAAAATGCTACAATCCTGAACCCGAAACACCTACTTGTGTACAAGAATACACATTTAGAAGTTAATTGTCAACATTTGTTGAACTTTGGTATACATATATGCTTACAGACGAGACTGATTTAGCTGCTCTAGGCGTCCGCCTCAAGATACTCCGCGCAATGGCGGGGCTCAAGCGTTTGGAGTTAGCAGGCCTTGCTGGGGTCAGTAAGACCTCTCTTAGCTATTGGGAAAATGGCAAAACCCGCAGCATAAGCCTTCGTAGTATGAGGAAAATCTTGAAAGCCATAGAACACAAAGGAGTGTTCTGCAACGAAGAGTGGCTACTCACTGAAAGGGGAGAACCACCTAAAAAAATCTCCGGTTCCGGCCAAACTACTAGCATAGATTCAAATATAGACATTCTCTCTTCAAGTTTTGAGCGCGAAATAAATCAATTTTTATCCTCATGCGGAAACCAAGACAAAGCTGCTATTGTCAGGGTCGAAAATGATTCCATGAATCCTCAATTTGAAAAGGGAGATATTTTGGGAGGAGTCTTTGTTTCAGCAGATACCATCGATTTAACAAAAGAAAAATTTTGTATTATAAAAATACACGGAAAACTTGATGTAAGACGAGTACGAAATGGAAATACCAAAGGAAAATTTAATTTATCCTATCTCTCACGCGACGAACACAATGCTTCACCATTCGAAATCTCTGACATCAGCTTGGAAATGCTTGCGCCAATCGTTCGCGTCTGGCGTTAATCGTCATCTTCGTTTGTATCAAAATCAAATTCTAAGCACACTTTGAAATCAGTACGCGAAAGTGGTTTTGTCAGTACGTGTGTTGCACCTAATTCTTCAAAAAGATCAATATCTTTTTTATGCGCATGCGAGGTAACAACCACAATAGGCAATGTCTTTTTCTTTTTTCTGATTTTCTCAATAACTTCAACGCCAGTCATATCTGGCAAAGTAATATCAAGCAAAACAAGATCATATTTATTTTTTGAAAGATGGTTCAAGGCCTCTTTACCAGTTGAGACAAAAGTACAGGTATGTCCAAGCTCTTCAATAATTCTTTTTTCTGTTTTTTGAAAATTCACATCGTCCTCAACAACTAAAACATTTCGCTTGGGAGAGACTGATCCTTTCTTCGTCTCTCTAGGTTTACGTGAACTAACTGCAGTATCCAAACTATAGGGAACATATAAAGTTACAATTGTGCTATTTCCCTTACTCTGAATATCTAATTTCCCCCCAGAAGCTTCGAGTTGCATTTTTGCTTGAGTCAAACGCAAGGACGGTTTACGGTAGACAGCCGTTTTTGATTCTGATTTTTTATCTTTCTTACTTCCCAGCAATGCGTGTATTTGTTCTTCGGAAATAGCTTGACCAAAATTTTGTACTATTAATTTTAATTGTTTTTTATCAGCACCAATATCGAATTTCACCATACCTTTTGCATGACTAAATCGAAACGCGTTAGAAAAAATAATACGCAAAGCATCCGAGACGTTGAAATAATCAATTTTGACCATATCAGGTACTTTAGAATCTATAGACGTTATAACCTCAACATTTTCCGTGTTGTACTGTGCAGTGTCCTCCATAACACCTTCAATCAATTCTTGTATTTTTATACTCATGTAATCAGGCTCTATTCCTTCATGCTGAAGGCGGTGCAGTTCACCCACACTCTTCAAATACTCCAGGGCTTTAAGGGTCTCAGAATTTATCGTGTCTACACTTTCTACTATCTTGTTAAATAATTTTTCGTATTCAGCAATGGTTTTATCTTTTTTACGTTGCGTTAAGTCACCAATAATTTCTTTGTAAAAAAGCTCTTTGAATTTCTTTAAATCTTCTTTTAAAAAATGGTCGTACGTTGAGATATTTCCGACAGGATTTCTAATTTCATGTGTGACAGTTGATAAAAACTCTATTCGAGATCTATTTGCCGCATCTGCTTCTTCTTTTGCTTCTCTTAATTCTATTTCAGACTGTTTTCTTTCAGTAATATCAGTAGAAATACCAATAACACCTACAATTTCACCACCCATATCATAAAGCGGTACTTTACTGGAGATATAATATCTTGTTTTCCCATCAACGATCACAGGAGGCTCTTCAACATTCAATCGGGGGATTCCCGAAGTCATCACATCGATATCTTTTTGCTTAAAAACTTCTTCTTGCCCTTCTGTCCAGTTTGCAAGTTTAGCCATTTGCTTATAAGTTAAGCCAACTAACTCTGAACGTGATCTCAGCCCAAAGAGCTTAGCTAAATTATCATTACCACCAAGCAATGCACAATTTCTATCTAACCAATAAACGTTGCTAGGCATACAAGCAATGATGCTTTCATAATAATTCTTCAGCTCTTTTGAGTAATTAGTTTTACTTGAAGCTAATTGCTGTTTCTTCATGACATCTCCATGTGACCCAAAAACATATTATGAGGGATTTTCCCTCAGGTTTAGTACTTTGTTCAACACTGTGCTTTTATTAAACAGCGTTGATCATCCAAGCTCTAACGCTGTTAACCCAAACATTTTTTCATTTTGAGTTTCTGGGGGCTGCCCCCTGTACATACGCATGGTGCTTAAGATTTTTTCTAACCCTGCACGTCTAACAAGCGTAGCTGCGCTAGGATTACTTTCAGCAGTATCAATGTAGATGGTTTTTATGTTTCCAACACAACGACATAATGAACCAAAAAGTTTTTCAGCAATGGATTCACTCTCCGCGTATAACGGAGCAATTTTGTAACCTTCTGTGGTAGCACTAATAACCCCATATCCACAAATCACATCGTTATCATCAACGGCCACTAATGCATGGGCTTCAGACATGGCAAACCATTTGACCAAAAAATTCTCACGTCGAACAGCAAATACTCTTGCATCATAATCAACTAATTTTTCGAATAGGATATCAGTTATTTTCTTGATAGAAATATGATTTGCCGATTTGACTTCGTTCTGTGGAAAAACTGGTAACCCATACCAGCGAGTATCATATCCATAGGGTACAAAACCCGATTTTTTATAATCCTCAACTCGACCCAACACTCCACTAAAACCAACCGTCTTACAATCTGCTAATGAATTCATCACAAAATCCCAGAGCATCTTGCCATATCCCTTTCCACGAAATTTTGGCTGAACAATATAAAGCCCCATAAAAGCGTAGTTTTGTGAATACCGTATATTCAGAAGACATGCGACAGGTTCATCATCAATCGTCAGTAACATGTAACCCTTCGGATTGATTGCATAAAAGGGCTCTAACTCATGTTTGCCTGGATTCCAGCCTTCTTTGGCAGACCAATCCAGCACTAACTGGAGATCAGATTTTGACATCGAACGGATGCTAACACCCGCTCTAGAGTCTAAAATAACAGGCTGCGGAACACATTGCACAACACTCTCCTCGTCAAAAACAAACATTAGAGTTATTATAACGCGAGTTCATACAAATCATCACCTGAAGGAGTAGTCGCCTAGCATTCTAAAGAGGTAGCATGTGTTAAATGATAAAAGTCGCAACCAAACTTCCCAGCCGATCTTAGGCATCCACCAATTTATAGAAAGGCACGCTCTCCTAACTCCTCACGCACCCGCAGTTACGTGTGATGGCAAAACATTCACTTATAAAGAACTCAATGACAGATCAAATCAACTAGCTAATTTCTTAATCAAAAAAGGGATTAGTGTAGAAACTTTCGTTGGAGTCTCACTTAAACAATCAGTAGAAGTTATTATCACCATAATAGGAATTTTAAAAACTGGGGGAACCTACGTACCAATTGACCCCAATTACCCAAAAGAACGCATCAATTATATGCTGTCTGATTCTCGTGCCAAAATTCTGGTAACACATCACTCTCTATTCAAACACATACCAGATTTAAAGATCGACAAAATTTGCCTAGAAACAAATCATGAAGAAATCTGTACCTCTTCAAAAGAAAACCCAACCGTTCCGATAAACCCAACTAATTTGGCTTATGTGATATATACCTCTGGTTCAACTGGAACTCCCAAAGGAGTCATGGTTTCCCATAGTAATCTAATTAACGCCTACCACGCCTGGAAAGAGGTTTACGACTTGAGCAATGCTGATTGTCATTTACAAATGGCAAGCTTTTCTTTTGATGTTTTTTCAGGAGATCTCATTCGAGCTTTATGTTCTGGAGGAAAATTAGTTTTGTGCCCTAAAGATATTCTTCTAGCACCTGAAGAACTATATAATCTTATAGTTGACCAAAAAATTAATTGCGCTGAGTTTATTCCAACGATATTAAGGCGACTCATCAAATATGTTGAGTCCTCACACAAATCCTTAAACTTTATGCGTTTATTGATATGTGGTTCAGATACGTGGTCTATAAGTGAATACAGAAAATCACAACGATTATGTGGAAAAGAAACTCGTGTCATTAACTCATATGGCCTAACTGAAACAACCATAGATAGTACTTATTTTGAAGACAAGCTACCTTTTAATAAACATCTTTTGTTAAATCATAACGTACCTATAGGCAAACCATTCCCGAACACTGAAGTTTTTCTACTCGATGAGAAATCCAGTCTTGTTCCCTGTGGAAAAATTGGCGAAATACATATTGGTGGAAAAGGATTATCTCGAGGCTATCTCAATAACCCCGAACTAACTGCCAAAAAGTTCATTTCACATCCATTCTCCAAGTTACCAAACACTAAATTATATAAAACGGGCGACTTAGGACGATATTTACCCGACGGTAACCTAGAATTTTTAGGGCGAATGGATACGCAAGTTAAATTAAACGGTATAAGAATTGAATTAAGTGACATAGAAAATATTTTAAATTCATATAAACCTATTAAAGATAGTGTTGCCGTACTCTCTGAAGATGAATCTCAATATAAGCGCTTGATGGCATATCTAGTTCTAGAAGGTAATGCAAAACTTAATATCCGAGAAGTTCGCCACTTTTTGCAAGATCACTTACCACATCACATGATTCCCTCTATTTTTATTCGCTTGGATTCACTGCCAATAACACCAAATGGAAAAGTTAATCGCCAAGCACTTAAAGAAAAAGCCGCTTTGTCATTAACTGATAATTATGTAGAGCCGCGCACTCCTGTTGAAAGACAATTAGCGTCTGCTTGGAAAAAACTACTTCACACAAACACAGTGGGAATTTTTGACCACTTTTTTGATTTGGGAGGAGATTCAATTTTATTTGCTCAACTCGCTCACCTTATTGAAAGCGATTTCTTTGTCAACATCGAGATGGATAAATTTCCTAAAGACTTAACAATAGCGTCAATTGCACAACTCATTAATCAAACTATACATTCTGAAAATAAAGAAATTGAGTCAGTTTAAATAAAAAAGGTACTCATCCATTAATCCAACGCCAACAGTTAACTACTAACTAATTCTGGCATAACTGAAACGACTCGGCTTTTATAAATTACTTGTGGTGCAGGACTATTGAGAAAAATCAGGTCGTCCGTTGCAGCAATAATCTTGCCAGTAAGCTTGACGCCATTCCTAAGATAAACTGAAACAATAGATTGATTTTTGATAAGACGAGAAAGATAAATCTCCTGGCAATCCCTTGACATATACATATCGCTATCTCCTTATAAACGATTAAAACAAATTATACGTGCAGATATCCTATCAAAATATTGTCCAAATGCAAGAATCTATCCGTTTCTTTTTGTATGGGATACATAGTAATATAAACCATGTTCATATATAGGGAGATTGAAATGTACGCCCCCGCCAGATTTGCAAATGCACCTCATCCCAAGAGCGTTGAATTATTCAGTTTAACAGTAGACACTGAAAGTTCTGCTTTTTGCAAATTAACACTTAGGCGAAAACTAGAAGGTTTAAAAAGTAGTTTGACAAAAATCTCGGGGATTATTAGCCAAAAAGATACCCAACCTGGTCAAACTATAAAAGCTATTTTGGTCGCGCCAGAATATTTTTTTCAAAAAATCCATAAGCCAGAAAAGGGAAAGTCGAGGCAATATTCGGAAGATTTCAAACGGTTTATTGAAATGGAATTAACACAGCTCAGTCACGATTTTCCTGGAATTTTAATTATCGCAGGAACGATTGCATGGAAAAAAAACATGCTCTCTGACCCTCAAACCGAAGAAAACATTTGGGGTGGTCAACAACCAGATATCACACAAGCACTTGGAAGAATTCCTACTGCACAGAAGCTAAGTTTCAAGCACTATTCATATTCGAAAGTAATGCGTGGAATTACCTCAGATCAAGCAAAATACGATCAAAAATACATGAGTAAATCAGGTGATCACTCCTACTTAAAGGCACTTGAAGCACTGCAAGGTCAAAAGCAGTATTTTTTCGGACGAAACTCGCGCGACAACGCTCCAGACAATAGCCAGGAACATAAAATTGATAGCCTATTGGCTATGAGAGATACCCCTCAACTAAGAGATGCGCTGTTATCAAGAAACACAGCTTACGCTTATTTAAATGGTAAACGTGTGCACAAATATCACAAAGGTTCAGATTATCAAGAAGTAATAGATCAAGGCCAAAACTTTTATGTCAGCGGAACAAAATCACCCATAATTCCACCCAATCTTGTTGATGGAATGAGAATTGGCATGGAAATATGTCTTGATCACAATTGCGGAGTTTTAGCTAAGCATCTTGCTCTTCATCAAGGAGATCTGCTTGATGACGAAAAGGCACCTTTAGATATTCATCTTATTTTGTCAGCCGCAGTAAGCAATCAACCCGCAAATCAACGCATGAAAAAAGATGGGTATCTAATACATTCTTCGTCACGAGAACATGATTGCTTATACCAAGATGGCAGTGGTAAAAAACTGCTAGCAAATCAAATAAATCGCTCGATGCAATCTGTAACACTTTTCTTTGGTAAGCCACCTGCTGCAGCGGTGCCCCAACAACCTCCTGCCCAGAAAAATCCTCGTACCCGAAGCCATAATATGGGACGTGGCAGTGGTAATACATTTTGATTTATCTATTGGGATCATTCGCCCCAATCAACCAATATGTTTTGATATTTTTATATACACCGCAGTGAAACTATTATTTTTTCTCGAGAGCTCTGCTTTCCCTTGTAGGCTCGCTACTCAATTTCGATGGTCCAATATTGCTGTTTTGAACAGCGCTACTTTTTAAAAGATGATGTTTCGCAAGGCCTTGAGTAACTTCAGGTGAAATGGGTTTAAAAATATGTTCAAAGCCAGATAATTTTTCTTTGAGATAGTCCAGTTTGTCCTTTCGTCGGCATTCTTTTAGCGGGATTCTAATAGTCGTCCAATCCTCATAATACTTAAGAACATAATCGCGAAATTTATCTTTTCGTACAAGATTCTCTGCACGATAATGCTGATTTCCATCAACTTCAATATTGAGTTTTAAGCTAGGAATGGCAATATCCAATGCATATGCACCAACACTATATTCCAATTGCAATTCATCCGAAAATTCTGCTTTAAGATTTTGTTTTAAAAGTTCTGCGATAGCCGTGTGAGATTCATTAATATCACCTGCTTTTTGTGGATTTTTTTTCAAATGCGCATCAACCCAGTCAAACAATTGCACAATACGTGCTTCTTTTTCAAAACGTGATTTTGCATAAACGCAAAATAGCCATAACGCTGATGCAGAAGACACGCTAAGTGCTTGGACTTTTTCTTCAGTATAATTCAACGCATCAAGCAGTTTTAAAAGCAAGGGAAGTGGTTCTTCGACAAAAAACCCTAACTTGGCGAATGCTGAAAGTACACCAATAAGTTCTCCGTCACTGGGTTTTTCGGGATTCTCCAATGTTTTGTAGAGTCGCTTTAATACGCGAATAACGAAACGGGTATGATTTGTCCATGTGACGGGCAATTTAGGAAAAGCACAAACAAGTCGAACAACTTCTCGTGAGCCGAATTCTTTAGAATGTTTTTTAAAATATTCACCCGCGTGCGGAATAGTGAACTCGATCAATTTTTTGGCAAGAATTTGTTTGTCATGATCTAACTTGCTGAGTTTGTGAAATAACATGCCATAGGTACGCGCATTAATCAGATTTTTATGTTGATGTAATCGTTCGTAAATTTCTGTAATGAATTCGGCTTCATTTAAAGTGGCATTGCGGAGACGAAAGAATAGATCTGCAATTCCCTTATTGAGGCTAACAGCAGTTAGTTTTTCTTCCATAAGTATCTCTCATATTAGGGGCTTTAAAATTCATGCCAAGAGTAACACACGGGCCTAATTAGAAACAAAATCTGCTTTTGTTCAACTCCACCCCAATACCGTGAATCCCAGCTATCCGGATCATTTGTGCCAACCAGCCAATATGTTTTAATATTTTTATAAATGCCTCGGGGAAATACGTCTAATTTTCTACCATGGCTATCAACGTATTTAGTTGGGTAAGGAAGAACTTTGCTATTCACTATAATTTCATTATTTTTTAAAATAACAGCGTCACCCGGCACCGCAACTATTGTTTTAATCAAGGGCTCTGTCATCTGGCATCTTCTCGCAGGCAAAAGATAGCCTCTCTTCAAGCCAACTTCTTGCAAAGGGATATTTAAGCATAGAGCAACTTTGTCGCCCTTTTGAATTTCTTTATCACGAATAATACGATAAACCCCAAGAGGTTCACTGGGAGATACATTAATTATAAAATTTTGATAAGCTAAAATTGCTGCTAGAATAAATACTATCAGTATTATTAAATTGGTTTTCATCTTTCACTCAACTTGGATAATAAAATGAACGTTATGATTATAAACTTTTTTCTTATTCTCTTATTCATTGGCATTTTTCGCAAATTATTAAAATTTAGAAAATCTCTCTCTTCTCACACCAGCGGAAATTTTGGCTCAGCCAATTGGGCAGATAAATCTGATTTAACCGCATTAGGCGCTTATTCACCCGAAACGGGATTATTTATTGGAGCAGATGATAAAAACCAAAGCCTATACTTACCGATTTACAATAAACTTACTATTTCACCACCCGGTGGAGGCAAAACAACTTCATCGACTATTCCCGCACTTTTATCTCATAACGGCCCTGTATTTGTTTTTGATATCAAAGGTGAACTGTGGGCGACAACAGCTAGATATCGATCAGAAGTTCTAAAACGCAATATTGTTGTTATTGATCCGTATGGTGTTACTCAAGGAAAAGACTTCGCTGAAAACAAACCCGAAAGTTTATTAAAAAAATATAGCCTTAATCCGTTTGATTGGGTACCAGAATATCAAGGCGCTCGAGACAGAATGATTAATGCCTTTGCTGCTTCCTTTGTAATTAACGAAAGTGGGTATTCAAATCACTTCGATGAAAATGCGAAAATACTGATTCGCGGATATATTGATCACATCATGAATTTGCCCAAACCAGAACGAACCCTCAATAACCTATTTAAATTAATGTCAGAAAACTCAGAAGAGAGTGCAATAACTTTTGAATGTATGGAGGAATCTGGTGGACGCGCAAAAGTAGCGGCCAATCAAATTAAACGCGTGGGCAACGATGAACGTGGAAGCATTCTTTCTACAAGCTACCGTCAAATTGACTGGATGAGTGACATTAACATTCAGTCCACACTACTAGAAAGTAATTTTGACTTACATGATTTCCTCAAAGGTAACATGGACATCTATATCGTCTTACCTGAAGATCAAATTAAAGAACACAACCGTTTAGTCAGAATGATAATGGCATTATTGATGGGAATGATTGTTCAAGCCAATCCCAGCGAATTGCCTAAACAAAAAATGCTTTTTTTACTAGATGAATTAGCGCAGCTTGGATACTGTCCCGATGTAGAGCAATGTATCGAAGTTCTACGTGCAAGAGGTGTTGTTGTTTGGACTGTCTTTCAATCTTTGAGCCAAATTGAATTATTTAAAAAACCGGATTTATTTAAAGGAGCCCCGCTTAAACAAATCTTTACTATTGATGATGCAAAAACTATGCAGTGGATACAAACTCTTGCGGGCAAAAAAACAGTTGTAACCCAAACTATTTCCACCAACAAAGGAACATCTCGACAAAGTAGCAAGATTATCTCGGCCGGCACTTCTTCATCTGGTGAAAGTGAAAGCGCACATGAAACTGGCGTAGATTTAATTCCATTAAATGAAATTAGGGAGTTACCTCGTGATGAACAGTTTATTTTTCTGCATGGGGCGAAGCCTATTAAGTGCAAAAAAATCAGATACTTTGAATCCGAGGAATTTATCGGGAAATTTGATCGAAATCCGTTGGAGAGTTAATTCAATTATTAACTTTTCGAATATCAAGGATTTTTAAAGGGGTCGCCATCTTGCACGATCTGCAATCATTTTAGCAACATCACGAGGCAACACGCGAAGAGTTGAGTCAGGCTGTTTATATGCCCACATTGTTAATAGTGCATAATAATTTCCACGATAAATACCGCATTCTTTTAGCACTGCATCCACACCGGCTACCTTATTAAGTACAGGTTTTAGTCTTTTCATTATTTTAATTCTTTCATCCAGAGGTTTAGCATTGTAACGATCAACATCAAAAAGATGCCTACATTGATATGGTAAGCGACTCACGATTTCTCGAACTTGGAAAAATCCCTTAAAGCTAATGTAACGGCGACGCGGCCAGCCACTAGAGTCGCGACTATTCCCTTCTCGCGCCTTATACTCTACATCCAAACCTTCAGGTAGTTCTCGCATCTGCATGTTAGCTTTTACGCATTTATATCCAATCCAATAATCAATCTCATCAGATTTTCTTTCATCAGCTCTCTGTTTTTCGGTAGGCATATCGTACTCGTCCGGTACATCAGACAACTCAAATAAGCGATTCACCAACCGCTTTATTCCTTTACTATCTTCCAGTTTCGGCCTGCCTTTTTTTTCTGTCAGCACCAAACGTAGAGCCACCTTCAGCAATAAAAGTGGAGTGGCTACAATTTGCGTTAAACCACGAACGACATTAGAAACACCTGATACTAACCAAGATAATGCTTCAACTGAATTTTTTATGTTTTTTCCACGATACAAAGCAGGAAAAAGCCTAATGAGAAAAACTAACGGGACCAAAACAAGAGTAGTTATGCCTTTCAGGAAATTTCCCACTCCGCGAAATGGTTGTGCTAAATCCTCTAGCACATGGTTATCTGATTTATAAGGTTTAAATGTCTTTACAAAATCTCTCCCCATATCAACCAAAGGTTGAAACCCACCCAAAAATTGTTGCCTAAGATCTTTTGAAGCAGGAGGTAAAGACATATCAGCATGAACGGAATGCCCATACACCTCATCATGGCTAGAAAAAACATAGCCAATAGCCCTGAATATGCGAACCCTTTTTGACAGATAGCTGAAAATAGAGCTGTGTCCCCTACCAATTCTTGGCATCTAAAACCTCCTCTTAATTATTGAACTCAACCATGTTATAAGCATTATACATAGAAAATATTAAGGAAATATTAACAAACAAACCAAAAATTCACGTTTTTTTTTCAAAACCTCGTCAGAACAGCATTTCAAGAAATGATTTGAGACTGATTTTTACTGCTTTTTTGATTCATCTTCTTATTTTTGGAGAATTTTTATCCAGTTTTTCCTCTATTTAGACAGCATAAATCAAATGGTTCGCCCACCCCTTCCCTGACTTCTATCCTGTTCTTGTGATTGCACTCGATTTGCCACAAGTATTTTTCCCCGAATATCTCCCATCAACGCCTGCATATCTTGCTGCTCAATTTCATTTTTGGCGATTCTTTCTGCAATAGCCGTTAATCCACCCCGCTCACTCAATTGAATCGGTTTAATTGAGTGAGTGTTTTTCATGGCCGCAAGATTTTCCTGAACATCATGACGTTTAATCATTTCCTGCATAAAATCATTTATCTTAGTTTTATTTTCCCTGTACTGATGAGAATAAACTTTGCTTTCTTCAGGTGCGCTGAATTTTGTTGTGCCGATTAAACGAATCAGCTTTTCTTGCTCCATTTGATAATCCACATAGCGTTTTAATAAATCATTCAACGTTTCTTCCCGAGGCATAAATTTATTATGAATCGCTTTAAGTTTTTCAGATATATATTCTGGCAATCTCTGAAGCAGACCTTCAATATCAATCCCTCGCCGTTCACTGAATGCCAACGGATAATCCAAAACACTATCTTTGCGAGGAGCTCTACTGATATTATTTTTAAGCACTTCGATATTCTTATGTGTATTGCGATCAACATACACATGACAGCTTTCTTTGTGACGACTCATAGCTACATAGGTTAAATACTGATTCCAATATCTCCCGCCCAAATAAACAAGACTATGATCTACAGTAGCGCCCTGCGATTTATGCACGGTTGCCGCATATCCGAGCGTAAAGTCTCGATATGTTCTTGGATCAACCGTAATTTCTTTATTTCGATCATCATCTAATATAGCTGTAAATGATAAGACTTTGCCTGATTCAGTAAAATTAACGTTTTTGATTTCACCAAAATGTCCGTTGCTCACACCCATCGCTTTATCATTCAGCAGAAATAAAATTCGGTCTCCCTGACTGATATTAATAACTCCACGGACTGAATTTACAGCATGACCTTCAGTAATTTCTTTTTGGTGAATACGCTTTTGTCTGATGAGATTATTTAATTCATTCACATCTTTATTGCGATGCGCTAAAACCAAACAGTCTTTGTGCCAATCGTTCATCAGTTTTTGTTTTGCCGTATGCTCATCGGACATAATATTTATAAAACCGTTTTTATAATAATGTTCTATGGCTTCTCTTGTTTTGCCTTTGGAAAATTCAGTTGTCGCTTCACGCTGCCATTCATGATTCTGGCGATAAACATGTTGAAGTTTTTCGTGTTTCAAATGAAGTCGTTCGAGTAATGCACGAAATGCAGAGCCGGGCCCTACCGGTTGAAGCTGGGCATGGTCACCTACTAAGGCTAGTTTCGCTTTGGTTTTGTACACCGCCTTTAAAACAAATTCCATTGCAATACAGTCGGTCATGCCCGCTTCATCCATTACGATAACATCACGTGGTGTTAAAGTAATAATTCCGTTTTCAACACAGAACCGAAAAGATTCTATGGTTCGACTAGGAATGCCAGATTCTTTTTGTAACGTTCTGGCCGCTTTACCGGTAGGCGTAATGCCATAAACATTTAATCCTTTGGCTTTCCATACTGCATTTGCAGCACCGAGCGTAAAACTTTTACCGGTTCCGGCTCTTCCAATCACACAGGCAATAGAGGCTTTAGATACCATGTGATCCATAGCAATACGTTGTTCAGATGTCAGCTTCTTTCCTATTTTAGTCTGATACTTTTCCAAGGCTTTATTAATTTTACGATCAGATATTCGGATGTGATTTCGTTTTTGGAGTTTTTCCGTAGTCGCCTGAATGCTGTTTTCAATATCGAACATGCGACGAGTTGTATATCGCTCGCGGCCATCTTGACCCTGTCCTAAGTAAATTAAGTCTTTTGATTGTTTAATTTTTTCCATCGCTGAATCAAACTCGGTTTTATTATTGGCATAAGTTAAAACTGCTCCGGCTAGATCGCGCTCGCTAAAAACAGATTCGTGATTCTCAATACCTTGGAAGATTTTTTGGGCTAACAACTCGGGATTTTTTAAAATCTTTTTTAAGTTTTCTTTTTTTATGTCATCAAATTCAGCTTTACGGTCAGGATATCGACCTTGATGGATAGTCGGAATTAAATCTATACCCTGATCTTTATACGAACGATGATCAATACGAATATTGTGCTGATGAAGTTTCAAATGAAAGTTTGCGTACTCCGCCCACTTCTCTCGCCACGTAAAAAGTAGCGACTTGTCATTCCATTCACGAACTTTATTTCCGAAACCCGATTGAGTTAATTCACGAGTGGTAAGCATGACATGAACATGAGGATTTTCAGGATTGTCCCAGTGAACACTCCAATCTGCCAACATTCCGCGAGAAGCAAATTGATCTTTAATGAATTCTCGAGCCAATAAAATAGATTGTTCTTGGGTTAATTCGACAGGTAATGAAAACTCCACTTCTTTAGCCACCTGAGCATCAATACGCTTTTCTGATTTCTCGACAAGATTCCACAAATGTTCAGAAGTAATTTTGGTTGCCCATGATGGTGCATTACCAGGTACTGTTATCTCAGAATGAACTACGCCAGGTTTATTTTGATAATTCCAAGTACGATTGCATTGCTCATCGAAAAATTTAGATGCGCGGCGATATGCCGCAGCAGCTACTGCTTTTCTTCCCTTACTTCGAGAAATAAATTTTATGTTCAGATGATAAATTGCCACTGGTTTTTTCTCATTTTGATTATTGTTTAAGCACGCATCGGGAACCGATGCATAAGTGCGCCTTTGGACGGAATGAAGTTTTTTGAGAGTATATGAAATTAGTTGCAATAAATAAAATATTTTTGTATTGTTGTTTTGCATTAATAATTTTGGGAGATTAATCATGACTGACTATCATAAAAAACTAACCGCCATACAGAAACAACGCCAAAAGCTTATCGAAACCGAAAAGACTTTAATCGACAAACGCAAAATCGAAATCGCAAATCTTGCCGAGCAATTTAATCTTTTAACCATCGACGATAAAATCTTGAGCAATTTCTTTGCGCACCTTAAAGAGTACTGCCATGAATCTCCCCCAAAAACTCCGAACGATTCAAGCCAACATTTATCGTCTCAATCTGAGATATGCGAGGTTGAAAATGCAAGAACGTAAATTAGATACGCGGCAAAAAATTCAGCTTGGAGGATTAATTAAGAAGGCGGGATTGCATGAGGAACCGACGGGGGTTTTGTTGGGGTTACTTTTAGAGGCGAAGGAGAATTTAGAAAAAAAAAGTGGTAGAATCATCCGTGCGCGATATCAATTGAAAGGAGATATAGCGTTTACTAAATATAAAATTAGCGGCATACCCATTTCTCCATAGAGAATGAATTTTATATGAAAGGAAGATCAAATGAATGATCCAGAGCATGTAAAAAAAGCAAAAGGATTTGACCCACTAACCGGGGGGCGAGAAAAGCCGCTTTCAGGTAAGAAGAAGAAAGCAATATATCCAAACAAAGAAAGAAATAAAGAATACGTTAAAAGAGCATTAGGTTTTGAGCCTCTGTCAGGAGCTCGACCAATACAACAACCATACGAAGATTATTCAAGTGAAAAAAACAGGGGCTTAGATGATTTAGAAAATCCTTCTATTGGCCTCATCACTGAACTCATTAGGGTTGCGAAAACAGATGCATCAGTACCTCCAAACTTAGATATTGATAAAGCCACGCAAGTGATCGTTGATATCTTAAAAGCCTGCTTCTTCTTTAAAGTAACAGATCTCAACCAAATTGCTTATATTTTTGCAACGATAGCTCATGAAAGTCGCTTTGGTATGTTTCCTTTTGAAGAGGGTGATAAATACTACATATCACAATATGAACCTGTGTTTGGTACAGGACAAATAAATTCAGAAAAAAAAGGTGGTTTTCTATATAAAAAATTAACAGATGGAAATGACATTTTGAGTAGTCTTATTGCAATTTTAACTATGTTGCCTCAAAAAAAGGAAACCATTACTGAGACCCAGCTTTCCGCTGTGAATAAAAAAATCTTAGCTTATTTAGACGATTACAAGTTAAACCCAAATGATCAATTTTTAGCTACTCTAAAACGCCTGCATGAAAAAGACAAATTAGTTTTGATGGAAATATGTGAAAAATTTTTAGCCTTGGTTTTAGATGGACTGGATGACCAATTTACTCGAGAGTATTTGGAAATGAAAGATCTCGTGTTCTTTTCGAGAAAAATGGGAATAGGAAAAAATGATGCAACTGCAAGAGTCAATAATTTGCTCACTGATGAACAACGTAGAAAATATCGAATAGAATTTTTTCCTAAGATCGTCCAAAAGCTATTAGACCGCATTATCAAATCTGATGCACTTGGAAACATTGAGCGTGGAGATGGAGAAAGATTTAAAGGTCACGGTTTAGTGCAACTTACAAGAAAAGATAATTTCGAGAAGTATTCCAAATTGATTGTCGATAAGGAAGGAAGATATTACGAAGCGCTTTCATCTATGGGTGTGCACCCTACACAAGATGATGAAGATGATCAGAGTGATGAAGATAAAGCATCAACTATATTAGCTGAACGGCCTGAATTGCTTGCGGAAAACATTCCTATAGCTGCTGTAATTGCAGTAGGAGGAATGGCAAAAGATGGCTTTACAAGTGAATCAAAAACATTACGAAAATATACGAGGGGTGCAGATTTTGAGTTTTTTAAAGCAAGGGATATCGTTAATGTAGATAAACAAAATGAGTTTGAAAATACAGGAATAAAAATTGGTGAGAAAATTGAAAAAACGGCGAGAGCCTTTGTTACAGTTTTGCAACCTAGGCAAGCTAAATGAACTTTTAATCTGAGGAGTTAACTTATGGAAGAATTTCTTGCAGCTAAAGACATTAGTTTTGTTGGTGAGGAAAAAGCTGGAGATTCGTTGGAAATCAAAAGCACTGTTGCGCCCTATTTAAAATTAGCACCACCGGAGTCACCTCAACAAAGTGTTGAATTCAGCCACGTATTTAGGATCCCGCTTAGCCTTTCATTTCGTGAGATTTATCGCAGAGTTTACAATGCCTCACATCCTGAGGATGTGCGTGCTGAAACCCTCACAAAAAGAGCTCAATATGTGCAACAAAATGTTAAATTAGTTGATCTCCGGCCAAAACGTTGGTATCGGGAATTAGCCACACTTGCTCGCAGAATTGGTGTTCTCAACAAAAGACAAGAGTCTTTAAGTAGCGACATTAAGAACTTAGAAAAGATTTTATCAGAAACAGCTTTTGACAAGAGATTTGGTGAAGGCAATGAAGTTTATGAAAAATTAGAAGCGCTTTATTATCAAGCAGTTAATGACAGTGAATCAGTAGCGGATATTATGAGTCAATGTGAACGGCAAAGAGATGAGATCATTCATGAAATATCTCAAGGTGGTTATGTTCATAAGGCAGTTATGGATACAGATAAAGGTACATATATTGATGCAATTTATGAATCAAACATTTCAGATTCAGATCTTAAGGCCTTGTTGCCCTTTTTAAAACCAGTAGATTTCGTCAAAGATTGCATGACTGATAATACTCAGTGGGGTGTTTTGGAGGGTAAATTATCAGCTAACCTTTTGACTGAACATAATGCGTTGATATCACCAGAGAAAAGGGCACGTTATGAACGTGAAGCCAAAGAGCTGAGTGCTCTCGATAAAAATCCTTCTATTATGGCTGAGATTGGAAGATATCAAAAAGATATTGATACGTTGGATGCTGAAATTGCAGATCTCAAGAGTAAAATAGAGGGTGCGATAAAACAAAGCGAGGTGGATGTAACAGAGCAGATTGAACTTTGTAATAACAAAAAAGATAGTTTGACTAGACTTATTCAACAACAAGAGCAGGCATTGAAAAGTAAAGAAGTTCCTGTAAAACAGTTTTTTGCAATAGATCCAAAAGCATGGTCGGAGGTTGCTAAAAAAGTTTGCCCAAATAGTCCACGGAATAATCCCGATGAAGTATTTGATGCACTGATATACCAAAGTGGCAATCAGTTAGATGATTTATTTGGGTATGTGGGCATTAAAGCACAGGTGAATGAACTAAAAGGAAGGAAGAATGAAATCCTTGCAAATAAAAATGATTTAACAAGAACTACTCAAGACTTAGCAAAATTAGAGGATGAGAATGCTAACTCAGATGCGGCAAAAAAAATTATTGCTGACGCCACTGAAAGAACGACAGACTGTAAAAATAAACGTGCTTTGCTGCAATCACAGTTAACAGAGTATAAACAAAATGCATTACCTCAAGCCCGTGCTCAATTTATTGCAGAGTGGAACGATCCAAAGAATTATGATGCGAAAGTAACTGAAAGTCGTATCGATGAAAAAGCAGATTCCGTTAAAGATTTTTATGCTCAAGCCAGCAAAGCTTTTGGTCATCGCAATATACATCGATTTGAATTGCGAGGGGGAGATTTTTATACTGAGAACGGTTTACCATTACAAGAATTTATGTCTTTACCAGCGACAGCTCTTCAAAAAAAAGCAGCGATTATTCCTTACCTTGATGAGGCAGGAAAACCTTCAACGGAATTGTTTTGGGGGGTGTTGAGTCCACAACCAGCCTCTCGTGTATTTCCACCAAAACTTCCCGTAGCTAAAATTGTTGAAACAAATCTGTTGGAAATATCTTGGGAGAGGTATGTACTAAGTGAACTGACTGAATCAGTGAATCTTTTTCCAGGAGAGAAAAAACAAATCACTGTTGAAAAACAAACTAAGTTAACGCGTACCGTTAATCAATCTAGAAAAGAAAGCCAAGAAGAACAAAGACGTTTAACATCTTCGTTTGAAGAAAATCTAAGAAGTGAATTATCTACTCAGCTTAATATATCAAACTCTGAGCAACAAACTAATAAATCACAACAAACACAAAGCGGTAAAGAACAGTCAGGCTCACAGAATAGTTCTACTCAGGAAAATGAAAATGTAAAGTCGGGCTCTGCAAATGCCTCTCTCTTTAAAGGAGCGTTCAGTGCAGAGGGCAAAGCCTCTTCAACATCAAAGAGTTCTAAAACTGCATCACAAACCCAAAGCAAGGAAGCTGCATATCAATTGGGGCAATCGAATGAAGGGCAAACGCTTAATAAAACCACACGCGATATAACATCAAAAAATCTTAAGAACACAATTGATAAGGTTTCCAGTGAAACATCATCAAACAACAAACTTGAGATATCTTCCTCGAGTTCAGAACAATATGAAGAAAGTAATTCAAATAAAGAATCCATGCAAATTGAGAATCCCAATTTAGGTTGCACAGTTAATTATAATTTTTATCAACTTCAAAATGTGTATGTTTTGCGCCCACATTTGAAAGACACAAAAATTGTGTTGGATACAGGCATTTTAATGGTCGAAGGTGTAGATGTTACCGCTAAAGTGGTTTGTGAGCTCGAAGAATTTAACAAATTATTTAAATTACTTCCGCGCTCAGATGTAGCAACTGTGTTATGTGCATTTATTGCGAGACGCGTTTTGAAGAACTATGCAAAACTAACCATAGACCCAACAAATATGGGTATTTTAAGATTGAAAGTGGGTAAATGGGAAAATGAAGCTGAGCTTATTAATAAAATTAGAGGAATTTTTGCTAAATTAAACTTGATGCTTGAAAATATAGACGCAAAAATTCTTGATAAAGAAACACCAGCTCATCAAGCAGATGATAAACCAGATGATAAAGGTAAAGCAGAGGCTGATCCAGATAACAAACCAGATGGTAAAACAGATGATAAAGGTAAAGCAGAGGCTGATCCAGATAACAAACCAGATGGTAAAACAGATGATAAAGGTAAAGCAGAGGCTGATCCAGATAACAAACCAGATGGTAAAACAGACACCGAAGATAACAAAGCAAAAATTGAATTTGAAAATAAGTTAAAAGAGAAAATAAAAGCATTAGAGGTGGCTTTAATTGAGTTACAGAAATTTACGTTTGAATTAGAACCACCGTCAGCAATGAATGAGCTGAGACAAGTAGTAAACGCACCGGCGTATCATGTGGATACACAGTTAGGGCAGCTTTCTGCAACGGAAGATTATTTAGAAAAACACCGCCAAGGAGAACTTAGGAAACAAGAAGCAAAAACCGATCATATCCGCGCGAGATCGGAACATGAAAGGAAAAAAGGAGCTTGGTATGAATTTCACGGAAGCAAACCAGCTTCTGTCACATTGGCTGAACCACCGCACTCTCCTCCTGCGAAGGCACCGGAACCAGCTTCTGTCAAATTGACCAAACCCTCTCCTCCTGCGAAGGCAGCGGCATCAGCTTCTGCCAAATTAGTTAACCCACCGCACTCTCCTCTTGCGAATGAACAAGAGCCTCCCGAAATAAGAAAAACTACTAGACGAAAATAATCCTCATTTGGAGTTAATCTAATATAACAATCACATAGAACTTTTATCAGTATAGAAACCAGGAGCGGAAAAAATCCGCCCCCGGTTTCTATTTGCTTAATGATATGAAAACAGGTGAAACTTTCTGTCTACTTCGATATCTAAATAATCATTAATAAATAAATCATTCGCGAAAGACTCATAATCAAAATAGTCACGAATATAACTTGGCAACTTTGCAAAAAGCTCATTATCAATATTACCACCGTAATTGTTAATTAATTCTGCGCCCAGCTCGCCATGCTCTTTGAGAAATTCGGAAATTTCAACTACTGACTCAAAATCCATAGATTCACTGATATTAATATCATAAAAATTTGCATCGGAATGTATCGCCCATTCTTCAGCATTTGGCACAGGACTTTTTTTCAGCATCGCATTAACTTCATTCCAAATGTGATCAACACCTAACGTCGCATCGATCCGGACACCGTGCAATCTGCCGTCATTGTAAGACGCGAGGCAGGCCACATAAATGGATGGATTTTTTAAGCTACTCATATGAACTCTCCTTTTAGAGTTTAAAAAACACCATTCGGCATAATTAAACCCTGAGCACTGATGGCCTGCCGTCAAGGTGGAGCGCAGGCGCAGCCGAGCAATACCTTGCACGGCATTAGGGACATCCAGCGTGAAAAATGCTGATGCCGAATGGGAGGGAAGAAGAAAATGCAGGTGCTAATTTAGAAAGTAGTGTATGTAAAAGACCCTGGGAAGGAATCGGTTGAAGGGGGATAAGTACAGTGATGAGTTAATAAACCCGCTGGGCTTACTATTAAAGAGTTGCGATCTTATGCGACAAATAAGCAAAGAGAAACCTCCGCTCAAATAGTATAAATGAATCGTAGAATTTTAGCGGGGCTTACCAGCTAGATACTTAAGGACAATCCTGCCAAGAAATAGGTTTCTCATTGTCCTGAAAATTTGTAGCCCATCCTGATTCCGGAATAATTTCATTATCTCTGAATACCCAGCGTGCAGTAAGGTCCTCATAATCTTCTGCTTGATCTGAATCTCCCTGTGGTGCTTTTAGGCTAAACAAAATATCGAGTATTTTATCGCCTTTTTTAATGTCACCTGAGGACGCATCAGTATTGATTGAATCAAAATAAGAGGCTTTGTAATCAACTGTGACATTACACGCATCAAAAATTTCCAGCAAATTCATTCCGGATGGAGTGTTCTTTATTTTTTGTAGAGCTCTATTTACATCATTTATATCTTTTTTATTGATGGCTTGTGTAGAAAAAGAGAAGCCAAGAAACAATATGGAAAAAAGAATAAGTTTCATCATGATGTTATTTTGCATAACCTTGCTCCTGCATTTGTGCTTACTAAGAAAGTAAAGAAAAAGTGCTTAATTCGCAATCATTTTGTTAAGCCTTTTCAATGTGTCATCCATTGGTCAGAGCTTTGTCAAATGACACTTGAACTCACTTATTACTTCACTCTGCCCTAACCAATAAATCTCAACTCTTACAGTATTAAGCTGCTCTGCTTTTATTTTCTCAAAATAAAATATATTACGACTACCACAACAAGAAATAGCGCAAATTTTGCACATCCTGTTGTACGTATTATCTTAGCACCACAATTCGGACACGTAGCAGCCGAAGTGCTAATCAAATTTTTACAATCCCCACATTTTCCCAAAGACATATAGCTTCCCTTCCAACGGCACATTAAAGTAATTTACTAGCCATATTTATCGCTGTATTTTTTAGAATAACGTGATAATTTTATCTACATCGATTCCAGAGCAGATCATTTATTTGCGCTTTGATGTTCAAGCACACCACCATTCTTAATATCAATCTGATCTTCATCTATACCCAACGCCTCATAAGCTTCTGTTATATTTATCGCAATTTGATCCGTCGTCTGCAAAATCCAAGCAGATGCTTTTTCTATGTTATCACGCGCAGTAATTACTTCTTCGGGAGAACCACTACCATTAGCAACATCCATGTAATTCTGAGAAGCGTATTCAAGCCCCAACGCATACCCACCAAAAAAATCGTGTATATTTTGAGCATTTTTTTGTACTTTATCATTATTAAAAGAAGGCACCGAAAAAGAAGTTGTTATCTGATAAGAAACAGACTTGGCCACATCATTTAAATCTTTTGCATCACTATAAAGTTTGTACAAATCGTGTCTTTTAATATCTTTTTGCTCAGCTTTACTAAAATTAACTGCAGCATCTTCAAGTGGATTGTCTAATTCAACAAATTTTTTGTGGAATGCACTAAATGTTTGTATATCTGAAATACGCTCACTATTGTTTGCATTCTGAGGAGGGGCTACTACCGTAGCAGTTTCACTATTAGTCTCCGACGAAACTGTTGGAGGCGTATTGTTATTTGGTGTCTCACTTTGTGGCGAAACTGTTGAAGTAGTATTGCTATTTGGACTCTCAGTTTGTGATGAAAAAAGCAACACAATACACAAAATTACGATAATAAACGAAAGTATCCAAAAAACTTGCTTGGCAGTAGATAAAGTTTCATACTTTTCCATAACGCGTTTACAAAAAATTGCTGTCTTTAAAGCCGATTCTTTACAAAACTTACTCCACTTTTTAACATCCATGACCTGCACTCCCTTGCTTAAAAAAGCACACTTAAACTTTAAAGACTCTAATCACCAACCACATAATACCAAAGAATACCAATCGACAAACCTATTGAAAAAATCGATAGTGGTATTACAGAAATAATATTTTTTATCCCAATCCAGGAGCTCGGATGCAATAACCACTCTTGAAAATCACCATACGAAATAAATATCAAGGCATCACATAAACTTATGGAGTGCCATACTCCTTCCCGCAAATAAAGAAACACTTGAAATAAAAATGTTAATATCCCAAAAAATAAAAAAATTGTAGCCATCGTTGGTAACAATCCTCTTATTATTTCTTTAAGTTTTTTTTCTTTTTCTACATCAGAAGACTGCAATACTTCTCTGCATTTCCTTATCCTTCCCTCAATAGCTTCTGCAGCTTCAGAATGTTGCCTATAGTATTTTTTCTGTTTTGCTGACCAAAGTAAAAGCAAAAAAACAATTACTGATATAACGCTTACAACAACTAAGCATCCTGCCCAATAAAACTGATAGGTTTCACCCACAGAAATCTCCTTGGCAAAAGCTCCATAATAAAAAACACTCTTGTCTACTCTCACATCATTTTGCCTCAAATTCTCAGAGTAAACAAACCTATAATTGTTAAATTCATGAAGCACTCTCTAAGACCACATCCCTCGCCACACTAATATTAAATAAATACCCCGGCCGTATCTCCAACGTCGGCTGAATACCAACGTTTTTCTGAGTAATTGAATTTCCCGTATTCGCAATATTTGTCCCCAAACTTTGCGCAAGCATTTGATTTACTGTAGGACCAGCATAAGGATTATTACTAACATTTTGTGGTTGAGTTAATTGCGCACCGGCTCCTAACAAACTCATTAAAACAACAGAACCAAATATTTTAGTGTAATGATTATCTACTTCGTCATTAAATCCTGCATAACCACTTAAATCTTCGCCTGGCATATTTTTTAAATCTAAACTCTGACCATTAGGAAATATTAATCGTTGCCATGCAACTAACACACGTTGTTGCCCATAGATAATTTTTGAATCATACGCACCTACAATTTTTGTACCTTGCGGAATTAGTAAATGATTCCCAGAAATACTGTCATATACATTCTCTCGTACTTGCGCTGTAATTTGTCCTGCCAAATCAGAATTAATGCCTGTGATTAATATAGCCGGAATAATACCACCCGCTTGTAGTTCATACGGGCTAGATGGATTTTGAAGTGTTGGATTATCTAATTCAGCCTGCTTACTTTGTGTCGCATTACTACTTTCAGTAATTTGATTGCTGGTAATCTGCGCACTCATCGCTTTTTGCTGATCATCTGAAATACCGTTACTTTCAACTTCAGATTTTCCTAACATTGCTTTTCGCAAGAAATTTAAATCTTTTGGAGTAACAGGTCTCACAGGAACTTTATACCAATCTGTATCTTCAGGCGTTGCAACTTGCTGAACTTTTTGATTAGTCTGATCAGATTGTTTTTTTGAACTTCCTGATGAATGCATCAAATTAAAAATAATCATCAGTACGATTAATGGCAAGAGAGCTGCCATAACAAATACCCAGAACTTTCTCGCTCTCGTTGTCATCGGATATTTCTTATTAAAATCTAAACTCATGCTAATTGGCTCCCCTATTAATAATCGTGACTTTTGATTGATTACTTCCTATACCTGAAATCAGCATAGCTTGATTAAATATTCTATCTACAATGAAATACGGTTTTTTAAAGCGATAATTTACCAATTCCTGTTGACCACTATTGTCTTCAATATATAAAGCCGGCAAATCACTACTGCTCACGGAATCTGATAATTGAATATACGTATGCTCACCATCATCAAATACTCGAGTAGGCTTCCAACTGGGTGAACTTAAAAATGATGAATTTACTTTATAATTAAAGTTTAGATTATTCAGCCGAATATTTGGCAATGCAGATTGAGCATCGTTATTTGGGAAATTTGATTGATCCTGAAGATTCTTTTGAATTTCTTCGGGATACCAAAACGTAATATTACGTAAATACTTTCCATTGCTGGTTGAGATAAGCTTAAGCATATACATGCGTTTATCAGTGGTAATAACCAAATCTGTACTGATACTCGGCTGAGAAGGTTTAATCATAATATGTGCCTGTTTATCTTTATCTTCACCAGAATACGCAAGCGCATATGACCATCGCGTGGGGTCGCCAGAACTGACGTTAGTGACCATTTCGCCCTTCTCTAATGAAATTACTGATAATTCAAACGTACTGGTATTAATCACGGGTTGAGTCGCACCAAAAGCAAATTGCTCAAAACCTTGTGTAATAATATTCGGCGCTTTGCCTGTTTTTAAATATTGCTCATAGGCGTGTTGAATTTTCTGATCATTTCCGTAAGTTAATTGATAATCCGACTTTTGTGGCGTAGGTTCAATAACGGCGGGTGTCTGATTCACATGATGTGATGATGCGCACCCGCTTAATAATAACGCTGAAATAATAATAGTTCTCTTCATAAAATTATGCTCCTGTGCTTTGCGACCATGAAATATTAGTGATATACAAACCAAATGGATTGTCATTAATAAGCTTTGAATTTACCTGACCGAATTGGTATGTCAGATTTGCCATCCAGCGTGTTTTAGATTCTACTGAACCATCATTAGCATGCTTGATTTCATCCCACACAACTTGCCAAATGTTTTTACCTAATGGCATAGAATTGACAATATTTACTTCTACTGAATATTGTCCGTTCACTGTGATGGGGTTTTGATGCTGATAATAATCATGCAAATAATTAATCGCATTATCTGCTGTGTATGAATAGACTTTATTTAACAGTATCTTTTCAGCATCCGGATCGCTCAATACAGTTCTTGAATTAACTATGAACTGATTGGCCGCAAAGTTTATAATCTTTTGATCATGAAGCTCACCCGAATGAAGCGTTTGAATTGCATATGGCATTCCCTGATTTGTTTCGACCATGAAAGGTTCAACGCGTGATGATGTTGCTAATCTCGCGACAACTAAACCTAATAAAATTATGGTACCCATAGAAACTAAAAGAGAAATCTGTAAATTTTTATTAGCTTTTGTCATGTTCATATAACGATCATTCCATTCTTTTCTGCCTTCTCTTCCCATTTCACTTAGCGTATATGGATTATTAGTCATAGATAATTATCTCCCAGGTTTAATTAATGATTTCACAAAATTGACAGGCGTTTTGGCATGTTGGACAGCTGTCATACTCAATACCGTTGCGCTGGTATGATTTCCTTCGCTAGATACTGCAAATCCAACAATACGTGTTAATTGATCCGGCAATTCTTTTGATAACATCCAAAATAATAGAACCGCAGAAAGTAACCACCAATAATCATCAAAGCTGGTTTCTTCTAAAGGAAGTTGATTGGCAAGACCCACGATGACATGAATACCTGTACCGACGACTAAGTAAATTCCCAATAACTTTACGCAATTCGCCAAGATTGCTTCTAGCATATTATTCGCAATTTTAGATGTTGCACTCAGTGCCGCAAATGATAAAAAGAAACTCGATAAGGTAATTAACGCCGTAGTTTCAATAATGGTTAGTGTCAGTCTTAACGCAATGCTAATGAAAACAAAAATAATAACCAGATAAACAACCAAAATAATAATAGCCCCAAAGGTAATCTTAAAAATATTAAATGATTTCACAGGAGCCAACACCATATTCGCCAACGCAATACCATCACTCACAATAGAAGACGGATCTGTTGGCGAATGTGTTAAAGTTTGGCCCATGGATTGCACACTTTCCAACATACTTAACAACCATTGATGCTGCATCATCAAAGTATAAAAAATTAGCGTGATAAAAAACTTTCTTAAAAATACGGCAAGATTTTCATCAAACTCACCTTTTTGAAATGCAAGCCACAACCAAAACCAGACTATATTGATAGTTAACAAACTACAAAAAATCCACTGCCCCCATTGAGTAAATTGCGTAGCATCATTCTGAAAAGCTGTTAAATAACTCTGCATCGTTGCAGTAAGTGCACCATTTAACATCAGGGGCTAATCCTTGCATTGCTATTTTTAAGCATTTGATTAAATCCCGCTTCATCACTCGCTTCCGCTTGAGTTTTCTGTGCGTAATAAACATTCTGTGCATTCGCTTGTGTCATCATCGTTTGTCGAAGTAATTGAAGCTGCGAAACCATTTCTGTTGAAATTTGAGCGGATGCTTGAAGTACTTGTGTTTGCCCTTTCGCGTTTTGCACTTGAGATTGCAAAAACTCCATACGCTTAGGCTCGTTCGCAAAATCCTCCGAACTTAGATTAAGTGTTTTCAAAGCACCACTTAAGGTATTGAGTGTTGTATCTAGATTCTGTTGATCCTGCTGATTAGCATCCTTAGGCGGTTGATATCCAGGAAATGCTTTTTGAAATTGCGTATCAATATTTTTAGAGCTGTATGAAAGACCCTTCGTTTGTGAAACAACATTGCCCAATTGATTCGTTAAATCAGAAACATTACTCCATGTGTATTGATCACTGTTCAATGTCTTAATGGCATTTAAAGACTGTTGCAAATATGTTGCTTGTTGTTGCAGGACATTAAGCTGTGCAACAAGCTGCAAGTAATTTTGATAGGTTTGCTGATAGACCGAAGGGTCATATACAACTTCTTGCCCAAATGAAGCCAGCGGTACAGTTATTAATACACCCAATAAAAATAAACTAGAATAAATCCGCATCATAACCTCCTGATATTTTATTATTATTTAACCAATCTTGAATTTTTCCGCCAGATAAACCTAATTCAATTAATCTATTACCCTCGGGGGTAACAACGTAATAATGCTTTTTAGGAATAGCCGTTTGACGCAAGATCTCAATTTGTTTTTCATTTAAACCAATTTTTTGGTACAGCGATTTCATTTCTGACTCCATTTTAGGATTAGGTAAATATATTTTCGTAGGACACGATTCAAGTAAAGTCGCTGTCAGCGTTGTTAATGATTGGGTTAACGGATCATACAAATCTGACAGCGATTGGGTGGCAAAGATAACGCGAGCATTTTTCTTTCTGAGCGTTTTCAACCAGTCTCGCAATTTACCTGAAAAAACCGGATGCTGAATATAAAGCCAAGCCTCTTCTAGGATTATCAGTGTGGGGAATTTAGCTTGATTCTTTTCAAGATAGTCTTCGATGTAATCAAATAAATACATCAGCACAGGAAGATAAATCTCAGGCTTTTGAGCTAACAACCAGCGCATCTCAAAGGTATTCAAATAACTTGATTGAATTGAACTCTTATCTGAATCCAATAATTTAAATTGGCCTTGTAGTGTATAAAACCTCAGCGCTGCTTTGACATCCGGATGTTGAACAATAGAGGCAAAAACTGTGAGATTTCGATTTTGTATTTGGTCAGATTCAACTAAGCTATTTACAGCATCCAAAATAGCTTTACGAATCTCAGGGTTTATCTCAATATTTTGCAAAACAACTAAATTCTCTATGAATTGAACTGCTCGCATTTTCTGCGATTCAGTTGCAAGCTCAGCTAACGGACAAAATGATAATTCCGAATCAGCATTACCAATATCATAATGATTACCTCCCAGCTCTTGCGTTAGTGCTCTGTGCGAATAATCTTTATCGAATAAAAAGATTTGAGCATTTTCATAACGCAAAAACTGTGTCATCAGAAAAGCTAACCAAGTGGACTTACCACTTCCTGTTGGGCCTAATATTAATTGATGCCCTACATCGCCAACATCTAAATGAAATCGAAAAGGCGTATGCCCAGTCGTTGCTGCATAAAATACAGGTGGTGAATTTTGTGGTAATAGCGAAGCAGTAGAACTAAATGACTGGCCCGTCCACAGTGTGTGCAATGGCAATACATGAGCCAAATTAAATGCACTTAAAAACAATCGTCTGACATTACAACTTCCATGACCGGGAATACTTCCAAGCCAAGCATCCAGCGCATTTACATCTTCAACAACACAAGTAAATCCTCTTTGCTCTAAATAATTTCGTATAGGCTTAATGGCATCTTGAATTAAAATCTGGTCTTCATGAATTAATACAATACTGCTTGTCCAATAACCAAACCGAGTACTGTGATTGCTATTTGATGTCAAAGCTACATTGATTTCATCAAGCATTTCAACAGCATCATGATTGATTTTATGACTAGTCTTAGAGAACAACGCTTCTTTAATAAAACCCATTAATCCTTTTACTTTATTATGCCAATGCTTTTGATATCGCTTAATTTCAATCTCTGCTGTTGCATCACTTAAGGGTATAAAACGATTGGACCAGCGATACATTAACGGATATGTGCTCATTTCTTCTAATAAACCTGGCTGTGTTTCCGAGTTTACAAATCCAATAATCGAAAGAATATAGATAAACTTATTGCCAATCTTGGGAATATATCCACCCGAAAGTGGTCGTCTTCCTAACAAAGTATCAATAAAACAGAAATCAAATTTATCTTTATCTGGGATACTAATAGGTAACAATTCACTTGTTATACAGCTGTTTAAAAACTTTAATAGTTCCTCGCTGCTTAACTTCAGAAATTTAAATTGGCTGCTTAATAATCCAATACAACGCTCAGCTGTATCTAAGAACTGGCTTAATAACTTAGTGAGATCTTGAGAATCTTCTTGAGGTGGCAGCCCTTCGACAAACCAATGCTTTGTGGTTTTAACCAAGGGCAAAGGAAACTTCCACACAAACGTCAAATATTGCAGATTTTCAAAATGTGAGCCTTCTGATTGATATTGAATCCGACGAATATAATCAACCTGATCTGCGATATCACTTTTAAAATGACTCTGTGATTTATCTGGATATTCTGTGCTAGGCACACGAAGCTCATCTACATGAATCATCCAGCCATCATCAAGTTGTGTCATTGCGCGATTAACGCTGTTAGCTAGTGCATCTAATTCACCTGGTGTTGCAGAATGAATATCAGGTGCACGAAATTGATAGCTTATTAAAAACGCTCCGTCTTTATTAATAATCACACCATCTTCTACAAAGTGTGCATAATTCAATAAATCAGATAATCCCTGCTCTTTACTTAAATGCTTTGACATTATCATTAAACAAATCCTCTTTGACCCTGGTAAATAGGAACACTCGGTTTAATCAATCGAATAGGCGCATGAATACCGGGATAGGGAGCGTAATAACTTTTATATTTAATATGCCGTAAATAAATGGGTAAAAACTTCGCATCAGCACGTGTAATAAAAACTGCAGCGATATAACCAAAGGTAAATAAAACTACGGCAATAATATTTATATCTAACGCAAAGTGTCCGGAATATGCGAGCGGCACACAAAGACCTAATAATAAAAAAAATAACTGCCTATCAATTCCCATCACATAAAACTGACGATTCAGTGCTTTGAAATACAGAGCATGATTCATTAGCACACTGCTCCTGTGCCAAATAACAACATCACTCCAGTGGGTGCCGCTAATGCCAGCGATATAAAAAAGACAATATTAATAAATCGTTTTATTCCATCACCCCACTCACCAAATGCAAGCATTAAACACGTTGCCATCATTAAAATAATTGATACATCAAATACGGCAGCCATAAAACTTGCTTTGAATTCATCTAGTGCTGTATTAAATGGCAAATTACCTGTTGAGCTTGCATAGGAAGATGTACAAAAAATTAACAAACTCAATCCACATAAAATATATTTAACCCAACTTTTCCAACACAATATTTTCATGATTAATTTCTCTCACAGCAGATATTTCAGATACAAACCCTTTGCAAACCTTGGTTTTAGCAATAGACACAACTGCATCAATGGTATGGCGGACTAATGAAATTGGTGGACTGGATAATCCAGCCTCCATGGATAAATCTAAAATACGTTGAATTGCTTCAGTACAACCATTGGCATGTACAGTGCAAATTCCTCCGTGGCATCCAGTATTCCAGGCTTTTAACATGTCTAATGCTTCTGCCCCTCGCACTTCGCCCACGAATATTCTGTCAGGATGCATTCGCATTGCAGTGCGTAATAAATCCCGTGTATTTACCGTATCACTGGTTAGCATTGAAATTTTATTGGGAGCAAAACACTGCAACTCAGGCGTATCTTCTAAAATCAAAAATCGCTGATTTCCACTTGTGCGAACCGCTTCTGCAATCAGTGCATTTCCGAAAGTTGTTTTACCTGAACCCGGCCCACCACAAACAAGAATGTTTTTGCGGTCAGCAATTAAATCTTTTAAAACAATACATTGCTCTTCTGTCATACGTTCTGTTAGAAAATAATCATCGAGGGTAAAAACAATTTCGGACTTTTTGCGAATCGTAAAACAAGGGCTTGAAACGATCGGAGGGATTTGACCCGTAAATCTTTCCCCCCGAAGCTCACGATAATAAGGCAATTCTGCTTCAAGTCGAGGATTTTGTGCAGAAACAACAGCGCCTTCAATTCCCGCAATACTGTGTAATATCGCAAATGCTTGAACTGATGGAATTTTCCCTTCGCGACACATTCCCGTTTTGGCATAGTCTGCCCATAATGTTCCGTCGGGGTTTAGCATGACTTCATTAACATCTTTATCTGCAAGCAATGGGATTATTTCATCGCCCAAATCTTGATATAGTTTGCTGAATAAACGCTGTTGGCTCTCGGTGAACATCATTATTAAATTTCTCCCAATAAAAAACCCGATGGAGCAGAACTCGCATCGGGTTTAGATAAAACAAAAACAGTATGGAGAATTTATAACAGATTTGGGTTTACAGATGCAAGAGAAATTTTATAAGAATTTAAAAAGTAGAAAAACTAAGGCTTATTTTCTTTTAGGAAAATTCTCAGTAAGTCTTCGGCAGAATCTCGCATACTTCTTCTATCTTCTTTTTTCACTCTAGACTCGAAGCGAACCATTTTCTTTTCAAAACAATCCTTAAGCCCAGCGCCCTTCTCATTTTCTAAAAAGAAAACCAAAGCATCCCCAATTTCACAAATTAATTTTGCATTTTGATTAGGGTTTATTAAGCACGCAAGTCTTATATGGCAGAAGAAAACAAGCAAAGAGGCAAGATCTTCAATGTAAAGCCAGCCCCAAGCATCTACGTAATTACAAACAATGAAGCGAATAACCTTGATACAGTCACTAACGATCTTTTCATATAAAAATCTTCCTCGAATAGCCTGAATTGCCAAGTAAGCTACGGCATCGCACGCCTCAGGAGCATGCAAAAAATTGACGTTCGGATCATCATTCAAAAACATGGAAAAAAGTGAAATATACCTTTTAACTTCTCCTTCTAACATTTCACTAGGACATAAATTTTCTTCGCTCATTAGACCAATTAATAGTCGGTTAAGATATTTAAGTAAATCCAATATTTCTGACAACAAAAGAGTATCATTACTAAAATTGAACGTCCCCAATACTTGAAGATGCTCTGAGATTTGATGAGAAATATCAAAGAACTCATAGTAGCTATTAACATGAAAGTCATCTCCTTCTTTTTTTAACAGAGGGCTAGCTTTTCTTAAAAAATAAAAAACTGAATACGTACTATTGAGTGAATAAACTTCACTCATATCTGAGTTCAAAGCAACGTCACCTAAATTTTTATTTTGCAATAAAACAAAAGAAACAACAGGTGCAATTCTGAGAAAAAGATGTGCCAGCTTCTCTAAAAAACGCGGGTCTTTAATATCAAAAAAATGGTGGGTTACTTTCATCATTTCGCCCAACACTCTGTTTCCAACCCCAGGTGGTTTTTGTTTAAAAAAGTAAAATACTATATCTACAGAAGAATCTATGAACAAATTATATGTACTAGTCACTGCAACTTTCTTAGGAAATGAACAGATCATTTTCGAGGATCTATTAACACCTTGAAGCACAACCTCGTTTAAATTTACTAACTGCGCATCTTTTACGCGCTCAAAAAAATAAACGAGCGGCCTAAATGCTAACTCGTCACTATCTTTATAAAAACCGCCCAAGTGAATATTTACAACTTCTTTTGCGACAAATCGATACACATCTAAAACCAGCAAAGATATTTCCTCTTCATTTGCCGAAAGCGCTTTTTTATTAAGTTGACGCAATTTACCATAAACATATTCCAAAAAATCATCTATATCCGTCTGAAGAACAGGCATCCCTACCCAGGGCCGAATCAAAACACAATCTCTTCTTGCATCTAGATAATACTTGATAATTTCACAGACCGATCTCAACGTCATACGAGCAAGGCGTATATCATTATTAGCTATAAATTTTAAAATCATCTCAAATAAAATATCTAACCAATAGCACATAAAATTGACATGCTCAGAGTGCACTGTGTAGTACTCTAATTTATAAAACTGAGTCTGTTTAGGGTCTTTACTAAAAAGTGCCTGGAGGAATGAAACAGAATTAGCCAAACAAAAATAAATACCCATCTTATATTTTACTTTTGATTTAACAAGTGAAATAGCGGTTGAAGGATTTAGTAATACACAAACATGTTGATAATATTCTCGCAAGATATCTAGCGACATAGTCCAAAATAAAAATATAGAAAAAACCATACCTTTCTTCATGAAAACGCTATGTGGTTCAAGAAATACACCAAATGGAATTAATGTAAAAACCATTTTTCCTCTGGGAATATCAGTACCAGACAGAAGAAATGAAATTAAAGCTAGCAACCCCCAAAAAAGCAAAGCAAAATTAATCATTCTATCTTTTTTATATATGTCCACGATTTCTGGACACCAAGAATCGCTCGCTTTTTGAACAGGATAGAGCGACAGAGGGTACGCGATTGCCAGTATAGTAACGCTCACCCCACCAAGCGCTAGCAGCAAAGGAGATGGCTTTACATTTAACACCTCACTTAAAAGCCATGGAAATTTAAAATAACCAATTGACATACTGACTAAAAAAATTACAGTTAAAAAACAATGTTTAAAAATATGAAAACACTTCCTCGATCCAGAAACAATTAAGGACAGAAAAAAAACAGCGGCATTCAATACTTTCTTACAGACTTTAAAAAAGTCCATCTACCATCTCCCATACAAAAGCCTAAAATAGTCTCGGTGTAATTATTGGCCTTTAAACTATCTCTAACGTTTTTATAAATTTCAAAATTGAATTCTATTTTACCCACGATGGCTTGTTTTTTACTGGTTTTGAGTAATGTTTTTTCCCAGCACCATCAGTCATAGCAACTCGCATTTTTCTCCAACAGCTCGAATATTGTTCTACACCTTCTTGCGAGATAATATATTTTTTTGGTGGATCACCCTCAAGAAGTTTTGTTCCACTTATACTTTCAGGCAAATAGTAACAAGTCCCACTGATTCGAGGCTCCAGCTCCAGATGGCTTACAAATATGGGCCGGCGACCAATATTTGTAACTGAAACAACACCCCACAATTTACTTGGATCATAAAGCTCAGCATTAAAACTTTTTAGGTCCCACTGCAAATCAATTTTAATTTTTGGCTTATCTCTTAAGAAATTAAGGATAGCCAGACCTAAACCAATCACAACAGTAATAGCATTAATTATTTTTGAAACTTCTCCAATCCAGTGAAAAAGACTTTCCATAAAAACCCCTAATCAATCATCCTATTTTCTGATCCCTCAAAAACACAACTTTATACTCTCACAAAAACTTAAAAAATAACAGGCGTGAATAATAAAAAAATTTAATTCTCATTATAATTCATCAATATTTGATATAAATCCAGTGATCCATACATCATTATTTGATGTGCAATTCTCAAAATTATCACCACTTAGTGTCTAATTAGATACTAAAGTATCTTTTGTGATACCTTTAAAGGTATTTCATGTTTTTTTCTAAACCATACTCCTCCCAACCAACCACTGCTTCGCCATCTGCACATATAATTTATACTGCGTATGCGAAACACCTAGCTTTTTTGCGCTATTACGAAGACTCTGTTGATTAAGATAATAGTACCGCAAACAATCAGCCATGATGGGTTTATATTGCGCCATTTCAGCAAGCATTTTTTCTATTATTTCGGATGATTCATTTGTGCTAATAGTTTTTACAGTTTTATTTTGAGAAATACTTTTGCCCTCAGAAAATAATGCTATCGCAGATTTTCTAGGGTAGCCTAAACCTAATGAATTTCCTGTCCTTGACCACTCAGCCCACTCATTAAGACAAGCCTCAAGATAATCATCAATTGAATTATGGTCTTTGCTGAACATTTTCTTTCACCCCAAAAATATTTTTCTTAAGTTGAGTTAATTCTTTTTGCAGCGCACGCATATCAACATGTAAATTCTTAAGCGTATTTACCAAGCGCACATCATTCTCCAAACCTTCCTGATAACACTTCTCGATAGAAAGTGTTTTAAGACCTGTTGCAAAATCTAATAATAATCTTGTATTATTTTGATGATCTCGAATTCGTTGTGTTAAATCACTTATCTTTTCGGCAAGTGCTTTGCATTTTTCGCTATTATTCATGCTAACAATCCTTGCGAATTAAATGCGGGTTTGAAATTCGATGAATACCTGAAAGTTTTGTAGGAATAGTTTTAGGTGTTGATTTTAAACATGCGACATAACGTCGACTAAACTCTTGAAACAGAAACGGCAATTTACCTTCATGCGAATGACAAAATGTAACCCATCCTCCCATTTCGCCAATTACGTAGTGAATTAATTGATCATCAAATACAACGCTGTCATACGCACCAATTCTTTTCGCAGCAGTTAATACTTTCGTCCATGCATGCAATGCTTTCTCATGACTATTACCATCTAGATATCGAACGAAATCTCCAGGCCTTGGCATGAATTGACCTGAATCAGGATTCCCCATGTGACATCGTACTGCCCATTCGATTTGCTCCAGCGAATATCGTGATAGGACTTCCCAGTATATCGCTAAAAATATGGGTGATATTTTTTTATCATAAAGCTCAGCTATTCTCGTTATGATTTTTCCAAACTTTACTTTTTCATCATGATTCATTGACTGTTTCCCCTTCAAAAATTTTATGATCGCTTTCATGTATCCACTCATCTGTAACTCGACTGTTACGCTCAAACAATGAAGGAGGTGAACGAGTGGAATATGCTTTACCTGCATTATTCTGTGACTTGGCAAGCCAATGATTGATATGTTTTAAAATACCGGATTTTGTTTTTCGTTTAGTGGGATTAGATAAATTCCATCCGCGAATATTTCGAAGTTCTTGAATAACATCGATTGCTGGATATAACACTTGCCACTCTTGAACCTGCTCTTCATAAATTTCAAAATTTTCATTTGTGTTGAGTGGAAGCGTCAACGCAATATCTTTCCCCTTCCCTTTCCCTTCCTTTTCCTCTTCCCTTCCTTTCCCTTCCACTTGAGTACTACTAAGTGGCGTAGTGCACACGTCATTTACTTGCACTTCACGCGTGGCGCACGCGTCATCCACGGATGGAATAACACTTTCAGATTCTCTGTTGTTGATACATTGATGTTTATGCCACGAAGGAAAATAGCCATAAGATTTTTCATCGACTTCATATTTGATAACAAAACCAGCGGAAACTAATGCATTAAGAACAGCTTCGAAATTTACTTCATCATAAGGTAGTACATCTAATTTTAACTGCCGTGGCTTCCACCGAAATCGACCTTCACGATCACAGCATGTTAATAATCCGATAAATGCTAAACGTAAGGGTAATTTAAATTTCTTTTCAGCTTCGAATAATTCATCGTGCTTAAAAAACTCAGGCTTGATAGTGCGAATACGGCTCATAAAAAACCTAATAAGAAGATAACGGGATATAAAGCTCAGATTAGCGGACATCTCGTCTTCATGTGGAGACAAAGAATTGATGAAAAAGTGGAATCTAGGAATGTTTACTTTAGGCACAAAATGATAAAAAATTACCCATTGCTCAAGACTTTTTACATTGCAATCGATTGCAAACAAGCTATCAAACTACCCAATAAGCTTTCTGTGTCCTCGGCATATGTAAAAAACTAGGTTGTATAAAAAATCTTTTTTATTTTATTAATTAATTGAGATTTTGTATTGCAATCAAACTTTACCTTTATGTCGTCAATATAAGAGTAACAAGTTCTTGGCATTATATTAAGTGCTTTGGCGATTTCCTTAATTGAACTTTGCTTTAAAAGCAACTTCGCGCATTCGTATTGCCTTTTTGACAACTTAATTTCACCCTGGTCACTATTCATAATAAATTTACTTAAATCAGTCGCCGAATAGAATAACTCTCGCAATGAAGAATTTATTATCAACTGAGATGATTGCGTGTCAGCGCTACTTTCATCGTATCTGTGAATAAGAACATCTGGTTTACAACCCTTGATAATTTTATCAGCTTTTGCCATATAGTAATCAATAAATCGCTCAAGTATATCTATATTATTGATATAGAAATTATTAACCTTATAGTTTTCTCTGGTAGACGCAAAAAGAAAAAAATCGATGTATTCTTTGTAGCGCCTTATAATTGTAAATCCGTTGCTAATATTAAAATCGTTTTTTGCAATTTCCATAATGCCATCAGAAGAAACGGCATTCCATAATATATAATTTGCGTTAATGAGCGTAGGGTTTTTACTAAAATAACCTTTATTGTAGTATTCATAATCAAAAAAATGTTTTAACCAAGTAGCTTCTGTACCTAGCGATAACCTAGATCCATTTTTATAAATTCGCACATGATTAAAATAATGAATACCGAAAGGTACTAAAACTGAAGAGATAGCTCGAATATCTAAGCTATGACTAATAGCAGCAAAGTGGTCTACATTCTTTAGCTTAAACATAGGCGCCTCCAAAGTACAATATAAGCACTGCAACTTTGAAAATTTACACCTGAACAATCCTTCAAGCCATCGTGGCTATTATACAACAATCTCTAACCTCGACCCTATACTTATCTTTTTTAAATCTACTGTAAAAAGTGACGTGGTTCTCAAAACCATGAACCCTCTATAGTGCACCTAAAAAGCAAATCAACAGAGGAGAATTCATATGAAAAGTCCAAATTTTTTTTCTGGAAACTCATCAAGAATTGTCACAAAAGTAGATATGGCAGGTATTGGCATAGGTCCATCTAATTTAAGCCTGGCAGCATTACTTCAACCTCACCCACAATATTTCAGTGGTTTCTTCGATAAAAAACCACAATTTATTTGGCATCAAGGCATGCTTTTACCGGGAGCGGCACTACAAGTATCTTACCTCAAAGATTTAGTAACCTTAGTTGACCCAACAAATCGATTTTCATTTATCAATTTTTTAGCTGAATCAAAAAGATTGTACCAATTTATTACAGCTAACTTTCAACACACCACGCGGGATGAGTTCAATCAGTATCTACAATGGGTTTGTCAGCTACTACCTAACTTACATTTTAATCATGAAGTTGAAAATATATATTTAAATAAAAATAATTTCACACTGTCAGTAAAGTCTCCTTATTCAAAGCTACATGTTCTTACTAAGAATGTTGTCATGGGCATAGGACTACAACCCTCTTTACCCGAGTTCTCAAGAGCACACCTATGCGAGACAGTATTTCACGCGAGCAATTTTATGTTTATGCAACAAAATAGTAAAAACAAGAGAATCGCTATCGTGGGTGCAGGTCAATCTGGCGCAGAGATTTTCAAATTTTACCTGAGCGACAAAAATAATCTACCTCAAAAAATATTTTGGTTAAATCGCAGGGACAATTTTCTTCAGCTTGATGAATCCCCTTTTGTAAATGATTTATTTACACCTAGCTACAGTAACTATTTTTATAATTTGCCTGAAAACAAAAAGAAAAAACTATTGGGTCAGCAAAGGCTATATAGCGATGGGATTTCACCCATAACATTAGAAGAAATATATCGAGAAATATATTCATTAAATTTTATTGAGAAGAAACCAGATACTTGTGAATTGTTATCCGTCACTGAAACCATTGATCTTGTTAAAAATGGAAATGAGTGGCTATTAACTACAAGGAATTTACAAAATGGTGAAATACAATATTTAACTGTTGATCTTGTTATTTTTTGTACTGGATATAAATTTTGCTTACCCCACTTTCTAGCGCCAATAAAACAAAGACTTTCATTCGACGATAATAATAACCTAAAAATTAACCAGGACTATTCTGTGCAATGGGATGGACCAGATAACTGTAAATTATATATCCAAAATGGGGCCATCCATTGCCGGGGGGTTGCTGACCCTAATCTAAGCCTTATGTCATGGCGAAGTGCAAAAATTATTAACAGCATGGCAAATCTAAATATTTACCCTACTGATGCGCAAGGATCTTTTCTTGATTGGACTGTAAAAAATTCTTACTCGGAAATGGAGGACAGCAATGAAAATCCCTTATCGATTTAGCACACCTTTCTTGCAACTAAAACCTATGTTATCGAAACTGACTGGTACATTCGTTCAAGAGGTAGATACTCTACATAAAAAATCAGCATTCCCTTTTAAAGTTGCATTATTTACCGTTCAACCTTTTTCTGAATCCAGATTGGATTGTCACAAAGTACTCGAAGTATGGTTAATAGCTCAAGGCAAAGGGATTGTTGAATATCAAGGTGAAGAATTCTCCATAAGTGCTGGAGACGTTCTTCACTTTCATTCATTTGAAACACATAAAGTTATAAATACTGGAAAAGAAGATATCAAATTATTCTCAATATGGTGGGAATAACTTATGAAATATATTTTTGATTTAGCCATTATTGGCGCAGGCATTGTTGGCATTAATGTCACCTACTTTGCAAGCTTATTCCGCCCCGAGTGGAAAATTATTCTACTCGATCGCGATAGTGCTGGCCAAGGAGCCAGTCTTTATTCTGCTGGACTAGACACTCCACTTGGCAGAGGACTATGGCATTCATATTTAACCTGTCGCGGACGAAAATTATACTCACAGTATCATTGTAAAATTAAGGCAGCCTCCTCTAATCCATTACAGTCCTTGTGGATTGTAAAGAAGAATCAAGTAAATGAGTTAAAAACCAGCATTGTCGACGGAAAGTTATCTTTTGTACGTAACCCCCTTCAACTGGAGTCTTTAAAAAAATTAGGTGTGATTTTACAAAAGGATGAAGTAGTTTTTTCTCTCGAAGGGATATCCTGCAGCAATGTTAGCAACATGCTCAGGCTAATTTTAGAAAAATCGCTTACAAATCGAAATTGTAATTTCTGCGCTATGACAAACGTTAGAGAAATCATAAAAGAAAAAAATGGATATTTAAAAATAATTAAAGAGGATAATGATCCTATTTTTGCCCGTCGTATAATTTCGTCAACTGGTGCATGGAATTCACTATCAACGCATTCCGAATTAAATCAAAGCGATTTCAAAAAAGTTTCAGCATTACATATCAATTTAACACCTTCACTAAGTGATCCCCTACTCTTCTTCTATGGCTCTGGTTATTTTTTGCTGCCACTTTACAGCAAGGGCTATTGGTTAATGAGCTTACCAAGCATCAAAGAACATAATTTCCCAAAAACTTTACCACCACCGATCAATGAAACAGAAAAAAACGCCGCAATAGCTTTTCTCAATCAACACGCACCCACTTTTGTAAAATACATATATGGAGGCAGAGCATTTTGCGATAGTTACACCAACGATCGCGTCCCACTTGTTACACCTAACATAGCTGCAGCAAACCATATTGATATTACTGGATGTTCGGGCTCTGGTTATCGTTTAGCACCAGCACTTGCAGAAATTGCCCTAAAATTATGTTTCTAAAAGGAGAACTACTATGGATAAAAAGCGCTTCCTTATTGTTCCCAGTCGCCCGACACCTAATGGACCATTACATCTTGGTCACATAGCAGGACCTTATTTGAGAGCAGATATTTTGGCTCGGTATTTAAAGCAATCAGGACATGAAGTAAAAATGGTCTCAGGCTCTGATGTGTTTGATTCCTATGTATTATTAAGTAGTTATAAAGAGGGGAAACATCCTCACGAAATAATCAACTATTATCACAATAGTATTAAAGAAGATTTACTTGCGATGGATATTGATATGAATCTCTATATCAATATTCTTGAAGAACCCTTTTTAACTCAATTTCAAACTATTATTGCCAATACTTTTGCAACATTGCATAAACAAAACGCTGTCATAAAACAAAATGAAAAATTATTATATGCGGTCAACAACAACAAATATATCATTGGATGTTGGCTAACGGGAAAATGCCCTCACTGTAAGAAAACAGTCGGTAGTTTCTTTTGTGAAACCTGCGGCGCACATTTCAAACCTGAACAAGTTATTCACCCACAATCAAAAATTGATAGTGATGTATGCGAATGGCGTAATGTTACATCTCATTATTTAGCTATAACCAACGTAAAAAAAATAATAAAGTCATTAAATAAATTAACTGTGCCTACAAAATACCGAAAGGTCATTCTGAATCATTTGTCAAAAGAACAAGTCAATTTTCGATTAAGCCACCCAGGAAGCTGGGGAATTTCTTACCCAGATCAGTCCACTGAGAATATAATATTTGCATCAGCCTCTATTATTTTTCACTGTCTGCTATATGGTTCATTTTATGAAAAAAACGCCTTTCACCCAAAATCAGACGTTATCAAAATAGCCTTATTTGGCAAAGATGTAATTATTCCATACTTAATAGGTACAACTGCATTTAAAACCACATTAGATTATTTCAGTGGTTTTAACCATTTCATAATCAATGAATTTTATCAATTAGAAGGACAGAAATTTTCTACTAGTCGCGGCCATGCTATTTGGGCAAAAGATATCATAAAAAAAACACAAGGGATAAGTTCAGATATGGTGAGATTTTATCTTAGCCATGCTAATTTAGCTCAACAATCAGATAGCTTTAATGTTAAAGATTTTTTAAGCCAAAGCAATTCTGTTTTTTCAAAAATTCTACATTTAATCAATCAGTCAATTTCTCAAATAGCTGGAAACAGCCATTTAATGCGGCATTCCACGTTATCAGAAAAAATACATCTAATACTGGAATCGCAAAACAATTATCTTAACGTCGAACGACTAAGAATAGATAAAGCAATTCAAAACGTTTTACCCTGGCTAGATGAGCATTCAACGCTAATTAGTGCAAGTGATCACTACTATTGGCTAAAAGGTCTTGCGATTATATTTTATCCATTTACACCAGCATTAGCTAAAAAAATATGGCGGTATTTAGGGCACTCTGAAATCCCGTCTTTCCATTTCTTTTATAAATACCCTCGAATTCAGCTACAGGCACCTTCCTTTATTTATAAGCCTATAACATTTGACGATATTAAACCTTGCTTACCACCAGAGTTGAGGGAGGAAATAGCATGAATACGGTTAGCGAAAAAATCACCCAAAAACCACGCATTTTATTTTTTTTCATTTACCTAGCATGCCTACTGGGTTCAACAGCTTATGGGTTTATTTACTTATTACCTATTGTTGTAGCACATTTAGGCGGCAACTCAATTCAGGTAGGCATAATATTAGGGGCAGCCGGTCTAACAACAGTGATATGTGTTAGCTTAACGGGATATTTTACAAATCACTGGGGCGCAGAAAATGTCTGTGCAATTGGAGGCTTAATTTGCAGCTTAAGCTTTCTATTATTTTGTTGTTCGCACCAAATAAACTATTTTATCTATATCGCAGGACTATTACTGGGTTGTGGATGGAGTCTTTTTTACGCTGCACTTCCGATGTTGGTTGTCCGCACTGTAAATAAAGAGGAGCGCATCAAATATTTAAGTTATTTATCTGCTCTTGTAGTAGTTGGCCTTAGTATCGGACCTATTATTGGAAAAGCGTTACTTTTACAGAACTTTTCAGTAAATATTATTTTCTATTGGCCATTTATCATGAGCCTTTTATCATCGGTAATTTTTTTTACCTTATGGTGTTTTCATAATAGCAAAGACATCAGTCATTTACATGGGCCTGAAAAAAATAAAATTAACAACGGAATTTTGACTATAAATTTACTACGAAGCGAAGCAAAATACCCATTAATAATTGGGTTTCTGGGTGCTTGCATATTTAGTGCAATGATGAACTTTCAAACATTTTATGCAAATAGTCGTTCTTTAGATTTTTCAGTTTATTATACTTACTACATGATGAGCGTAGTCATGTGCCGTTTTGTTTTTGGCGGGGTTTTATCGAAGAAAAGTCCTCTCATGCTTTTACCTTATTTAGTATTTTTGATAGCAATTGGATTGATTATAATGTTATATAACTCAGGCAATGAATTACTTTATGGGATCAGCGCCATAGTGATAGGTGTAGGTTATGGTTTATTTTATCCCTTAGTCGAAACATATGCAGTCAATGTAACAGCGGCGGCTTATCACAATCAGATACTGGCTTATTTCAATCTTTTTTATTTTATTGGAATTTATGCATTTCCTATTTTCTGTGGCTTTATAATTAACTGTTACAACTTTTCCTATTTGTTGTCTTTTTTAATAGTAATTACATTGGTTAATATGCTATTTTGTTTTGCAGTCAATATTCGCATGAAATATTTTTAGCACGGTTTTATCCTGTCGACACAATTACGTCCTATTAAAAAGCTCTTGTACTCCGCAATACGCTCTTTTAGATGCGGCAAAAATTCTTCAGCAAGAATTTCTCCATTGGTTAATACTTCAAGACACATAACATGATGTAGAGGAATTCGCTTAAATTGATTTAGCCAACCATTAACTGTTTTACGCGAAACTCCCAACAGCGTTGCAATGCGTTGCTGTGAACCAAAAATTTTAATAGCCCTTCTGAGCGGCTTATTATCCATCTTAGTGCCTACAAATATTATTAGTTTTTTTAGGCTAACGAATTTCCAGTCTCCAAATGGGGACAAAGAATTAGCTAGACTCTAAGCACTTTAATGTGGGATTTTTCTCGGAAGCATTGGATGAGGCTTTGAACAAACAGAAATAATGGGGAATTTAAGAAATGAAACAAATAACTTCAGAAAAGATTTTTTAAGATTATTCATAATAAGCGTCCTTTTTAATTGGTAGTATTAACAAACTATGTGCGTTTATTAGACCTTCTCCTAATTGAGAAATCAATCCCCATTTTTAATACCTAAATTCGAGACCAAATTTAAAGGTGGAAAAACATGAATAAAACAGAAAAACGCGGCTTTACCGAACGCGAAACAGCGAAGTACCTAGGTGTTAGCCGTTCATTTTTGAGGCAAGACAGAATGGATGGCTATAGGAAAACCAAAACACCAGGACCAGATTTTGTAAAAATTGGAAGAACAATCAGGTATCTCAAAGAAGATCTCGATGCGTGGCTTGAGAAGTACTATGTCAAACGAAGTTGGCCAACGTTCTAGACCATCTAACTCCTGCCCCTCAACCACTCGTCCCATTTTTTAAAATCCACCCCCGAACTGGGGTTTTGTCGCTTGGGGTTTTCTGTTTAGTCCTAAAACTTGCACTCCATTTGCACTCCAGAAAAAAATCCATTTCAACAAGTACCGCTAACTTATTGATATATATGGTCGGAGTGATAGGATTCGAACCTACGGCCCCTGCCTCCCGAAGGCAGTGCTCTACCAAGCTGAGCTACACTCCGCAATACTTTATAAAGTAATCAAAATCTTCGCTGAACAGCAAAATCGATTAATTTCAACAAGCTGTTACTATAAACAGACTCGGGAATTTCTTGAATATATGCTTTGGCTTTTAAAGCCTGTTGTTTTGCCATCTCATATGTATAAAAAATAGCATCGGTAGACTCAATAATGCTTATGAGTTTATCGATATTTTCAACAGTACCTTCTGAAATAGCACGGCGCAATAATTCTGCATCTGCGTCTTTTACTTGAGAAAGCGCACGAATAAACGGTAACGTGGGTTTGCCTTCCAGCAAATCATCTCCCAGATTTTTACCCATTTCTTTTGCATTGCCGCTGTAATCTAACGCATCGTCAATTAATTGAAACGCCGTGCCTAAACACGAGCCATAATGATACATATTTTTTATGTGATAGGGCTCAGCATTAATTAATACAGGCCCCATTTGTGCGGCGGCTGCAAATAAAGTTCCTGTTTTGCAATGAATGACTTTCATGTAATTTTCTTCTGTTATATCAGGCTGGTGACAATTTAATAATTGCAGCATTTCACCTTCAGCCATTTGATTAGACGAATCAGCAATAATTTCCATAACTTTCATATTATTGACATCGACCATCAATTGGAAAGCACGGGAATATAAATAATCACCGACTAATACACTGGCATGATCACCCCAGACTTTATTTGCGGTCGGTTGATTTCGACGTAACTCAGAATGGTCTACAACATCATCATGTAATAACGTCGCAGTATGTAATAGCTCTATTACAGCGGCTAGTTTAATATGCGAATTACCCTGATATCCAAACGCTTTTGAGCTTAACAAAACCAATAAGGGTCGCAGTCTTTTGCCACCGCTTTGAATAATATAATCGCCAATTTTGTTAATTAACTCGACGTTAGATTTTAAGCTGTGTTTAATTAAAATATCACAGGCTTTTTGATCGTCTAAGAGAGGATGGCGAACCGCATCAAATAATTCAGACATGAAAACTCTCACCACAACCGCACGCGGCTTTTTCGTTAGGATTATGGAAAACAAACTTTCCACCTATAAAACTTTTTTCGTAATCTATTTCAGTCCCTGCTACAAAAACAAAGCTCGTGGGATCCACGCAAATAATGACATCTTTATCTATAGTGTAAATTAAATCTTCGGAATTATGAGTATCTATTAAGTCTAAAATATATTTCTTGCCGGTACATCCCGCGTCTTTTACGGCGAGTCGCATACCAATGCCCTTGCCTCGTTTAGCAATTTGTTTTTTGATGTGTATTACCGCATTGGGTGTAGCCGTTATTTGTTCCATATCCCTCGATTATATATCAACTTTGTCTAATTTAGAGGCCACCGCTTTTAAAAAACCCCTCAAAATATTAAGCTCCACGTGATCCAGCTCAGCGCGGTTATACAACCGTCGAAATCGCTCCATCAACTGCCCTGGACGCTTCGGATCCAAAAACCCCGTGGATTCACTGAGTTTTTCAAGCTGTGCGTAAAAGCCTTCTAATTCTGGAACAGTAGCTAGCTCACCTCCCGCCTCTGAGGCAAGTAATAATTCATAGGCAATAATTTGAACCGCTGCAGCGAGATTGAGTGAGTGATATTCTTTTTGAGTGGGAATCTGGATTAAAGCATGGGCTAATAATAATTCTTCGTTACTTAAGCCATGATTTTCGGGGCCAAATATAATAGCGGTTTTATGATTTTTTCTGATTTTCATATTAATATCGACAGCCGCATCGTGGGCAGAAAAGCTATTAACGTCTACATCCCTGGAATTGGCACTGGTTGCATAAACATAAGTAATATCTTTTAAAGCATCGACCGTATTTTTAACTACAACTGTATTATTCAAAATATCTTGTGCATGTGTAGAAAGGGCTGTTGCTTCTTCATGAGGAAATTTTTCAGGTGCGACTAAATATAATTCCGCCAATCCCATGGTTTTCATGGCGCGTGCCACTGAACCAATATTTCCGGGATGACTGGGGCGCACTAAAATAATACGAACGGGAATCATCAGGCGTGTGCAACAATTTTAGCAAGAGACTCAGCTAATCCATGAACTTGTTTATGATCCGATCCTTCGACCATAATGCGTAATACGGGTTCAGTACCCGAATGACGCAATAAAATTCTGCCTGTTTTACCCAATTCTATTTCTGCTTTCTTAATCGCGTTTATAACAACATCTGATTTTAAGGGATCATGACCGGGTGCTATATTGACATTAATAATAACATGAGGAAATTTGTGTAATTTTTCTTTTAATTCATGTAAAGATTTTTGTGTGCTGACCATGGCAGCTAATACTTGTAAAGCCGTAATAATTCCGTCGCCTGTTGTCGTTGCACCTAACCAAACAATATGACCTGAAGGCTCACCGCCTAATAACCAACCCTGTTTTTGTAATTCTGCAATGACGTGTCGATCACCGACGTTGGAACGCGAAAAAGATAAGCCTAATTCTTGTAGCGCTAATTCTAAACCCATATTACTCATGACAGTTCCTGCAATACCACCTAAAGTAATATTGCGCGAGAGATAATATTTCGCAATGATGTATAACAAATCATCGCCGTCTAAAATATCGCCTTTGCTGTCAACCATAATCACACGATCACCGTCGCCATCAAGTGCAATTCCCAGATCTGCTTTTTGTTCAACCACTACTTTTTGTAATAGCTTGGGATCAGTTGCACCACAGTTTTGATTGATATTAAATCCATCGGGCTCAACACTTAATTCAATCACTTCCGCTTCTAATTCACGAAACACATGCGGAGCGATGTGATAGGTCGCGCCATTTGCACAATCCACAACTAGTTTTAAACCATTTAAAGAAATAGTGGTGGGAATGGTACTTTTACAAAATTCTATATATCTTCCCGGCGCATCTTTTATACGAACGGCTTTGCCTAATTTTGCAGAATCTACGGTAACCATCGGCTTTTCTAATTCTGCTTCGATGGCTAATTCTAATTCGTCAGGTAATTTAGTTCCCTGCGATGAAAAGAATTTAATGCCATTGTCAGTATAGGGATTATGCGAAGCGCTAATAACAATTCCGGCTGATGCACGTTGTGTGCGTGTGAGATAAGCAATCGCCGGCGTTGGCATCGGACCTAATAAATGCACATCCATTCCTGCAGCAGATAATCCTGCCTCTAAAGCAGATTCAAACATGTAGCCAGAAATACGCGTATCTTTGCCAATTAAAACTTTGCCTTCGCCTTCTTTTGCAAGTGCACGACCTGCAGCCCAGCCAAGTTTTAATACAAATTCTGCAGTAATGGGAGAAACACCGACTTTTCCGCGAATGCCATCGGTGCCAAAATATTTACGCGTGGTTTTCATTTAGCTCCGGCATCCAACCTTCAGGTTCTCGAGGAATTTTGCCTTCCATGATGTCATCAATTTGTGGCGTATCAATGGTTTCGTATTTCATCAACGCATCTGCCATCAGATGTAATTTATCCATATTATCCGTAAGAATTTTCTTCGCGCGCTGATAATTTCTGTCGATAATAACGCGAATTTCTTGATCAATAATACTCGCTGTGTTGTCTGACACTTCTTTACGCTGTGTCATCATATGACCTAAAAATACTTCGCCTTCATCTTCGCCATAGGTTAATGGCCCTAAACGTTCTGATAAGCCCCACTTCGTCACCATATTACGAGCGATTTCAGTAGCACGTTGAATATCATTCGATGCACCCGTCGTGACATATTCCGGACCAAAAATCATTTCTTCTGCAAGACGTCCACCAAACAAACTGGACAACTGACTTTCTAAACGTTGACGCGTATAGCTATAGCGATCTTCTTCGGGTAAAAACATGGTTACGCCCAATGCTCTACCACGTGGAATAATAGTCACTTTATAGACAGGATCATGTTCAGGAACAGAACGACCAACAATAGCGTGACCACTTTCATGATAAGCCGTTAATTTCTTTTCTTTTTCACTCATGACCATGGATTTACGTTCAGCACCCATCATGATTTTATCTTTGGCTTTTTCAAATTCATTCATCGTCACAGCGGGTTTATTTAATCGCGCTGCAAATAACGCGGCTTCATTAACTAAATTTGCTAAGTCTGCGCCAGAAAATCCAGGCGTGCCTCTCGCAATCACTTGAGGCTTTACGTCATCTGCTAGTGGCAATTTACGCATATGTACTTTTAAGATTTGCTCACGACCACGAATATCGGGTAAACCCACAACCACTTGTCGATCAAATCGGCCCGGTCTTAATAACGCCGGATCTAAAACATCAGGGCGGTTGGTTGCAGCAACAACAATGACGCCTTCACTGCCCTCAAAACCATCCATTTCGACTAATAATTGATTGAGTGTTTGTTCGCGTTCATCGTGTCCACCCCCTAATCCTGCACCACGACGTCGACCGACTGCATCAATTTCATCAATAAAAATAATACACGGCGCTTGTTTTTTCGCTTGCTCAAACATATCACGTACACGCGATGCGCCGACACCCACAAACATTTCAACGAAATCTGAACCGGAAATAGTAAAGAATGGAACTTTTGCTTCGCCTGCGACAGCTTTAGCTAATAACGTTTTACCCGTACCTGGCTGTCCTACTAATAAAACACCGCGTGGAATTTTACCGCCTAATTTTTGGAATTTTGCGGGATCTTTTAAGAAGTCGACTAATTCTTTGACTTCTTCTTTGGCTTCATCACATCCAGCGACATCTTGGAAAGTGACTTTGACTTGATCTTCACCTAACAAACGCGCGCGACTTCGACCAAATGAAAACGCGCCGCCTTTTCCACCACCTTGCATTTGGCGTAAAAAATAAATCCAGATTGCAATTAATAATATAGTCGGAAACCAGCTAATTAAAATACGCATGAATAAACTTTCTTCTTCAGGCGGTTTACCTGTAATTTTTACCTCTTTTTTCATCAAGTCACTGAGAAGATATTGATCATCCATGGGCATGTACGTGCTAAATGTTTTATTGTTTTGCAGCGTCCCAGTAATATTCTGATTATCAATGACAACCGCTTTCACACCACCTTGATCAATTTGATGAAGAAAATCAGAATAGCTCAGACTTGTCTCACCTTCTTCACGCGGCTGAAAATTGCTGAAGACCGAAACAAGAATCACTCCGATGACTAACCACAAAATCAAATTTTTTAGCATGCTACTCAAGTGACGTCCTCTCTCATCAATATCAAGCGTTGTACTATAACATAAACCCCTTGGCGACCAGATAGCTCTCGCGCGATCGCGAACGGGACGCATCGGGCTTCCGAATCAAAACCTGCTTAAATGCACTTCGGAGGGTTTTAATAAAAGCATCAATCCCTTCACCTTGAAAAACCTTAACAACTAAACAGCCTTGATTTTTCAGTGTTTTCTTCGCTAATTCAAGGCTTAATTCTGCAAGATACATGGCCCGGGGCTGATCTACACTCGCCTGTCCGCTGGTATTAGGAGCCATATCAGATAAAATCACATCCGCTTTGCTACCCTCTAGTACCGCCAAAACTTTTTCAAATATTTCTGGTTCACGGAAATCGCCCAAAATAAAATCTACCTGCGGTAAAGCATCCATGGGAAGAATATCCAGCGCAATAATTCTGCCTTTTTTCCCCACCCATTCAGAAATAATTTGTGACCATCCACCCGGCGCTGCACCTAAATCTATCACTGTCATGCCGGATTGAATAATTTTGTCTTTATTTTGAATTTCAATTAATTTAAACGCCGCGCGCGAACGATAGCCTTTTTGCTGGGCTGATTTTACATATGGATCTGAGAAATGCTCTTTCAGCCATCGCTGGCTACTTTTTGAACGTGCCATTCCACTCTTCGTGTTAGTCTTTCAAGGGTAATGATTTAAAGTTTGGATTGTCACGATACGCCAAAAGAATCTGCTCGACTAAATCGTCAATCACACCAAGATTCGCCGTTTCCGCAATCAATCCCTGCTGTTTTTCTTTCATGTTGTTTAATTTCTCTTCGACTAGTTTTGCCACACTTCCAGAAGGAAATAATGTTGATAAAACACGTCGTGCTTCTTTAGGGCCAATGCGTTTATATAACTGGTTTCGCAACAATGCATCTTCAACAGTCGTACTGAAAGACCATAATTCAATAGGCCCCAATGTACTTGTCACTAATTGTAAATTAATTCCAGTTTTTGTTGCATATTGAACCAAGAACGTTCCGCCTCCTTCTCGAGGACCATGTACACGTGTTCGCAATGCGATTTGAGCTGTTTCAGATAAACCAAATGTTTTCGCTGATTTTTCAATGGATTGTTGTGGACCCGCATCCATAATATAAATACCCGTCGCAAATTCCACCATGGTTTCATCAAAGTCATCTAACGATTGAGAAATTAATGCAATATGCACTTTCCATTTACGGCCTTCACGCATATCAATAATGACTTGATCACGAACAGCGCGTGCTTTTGACGTACGGTGAAATTCATCCATCACCAAACGTTTGGGATCTTCGCGAATTTCACCAATGCGTTTACGATGATATTCACGGTATTGCTCTGGCATGTCAGCCACATTATCTTCGGTCAGATAATAAGTCTTGGCTAAAATATAACGCGCTAACATATACATGACGGCCGTTTGACGATCTGCAGCATCACCACCGCCTTTTGCCACTTCATCTAAATCCAACGAAACAATTTTCGCTTCGCCGAGATCAAACGTCGTTACGCGAGATAAAACAGGGTATTCACGCACTGCACTCGAAATCATACGCGCAAATGCATTAATTAATGTTTCACCCGTGGGTGCAATAATTTTTCCATATAAATCTTCAACCGATTGAGAACGACAAATGGATGCCGCATCTGCAACCAATGGCATCGCATAACGTTGTGCCAATCCTGCTTCGTGCGTAAATCCAGCAATAAATAGTGCATCAACAACTTCCCACCACGTTGTTTTTTGATCTTGTACAAAACCAATCTCTTCTAAAATACCATCCACTAATGGCTCAATACCTAATGTATATTGGTAAGGATTTCCGCTATCCGCTAAATTTTTATACAGTTCATCAACAACCATTCCTGCCATATCAGCAATACCATCATAGGGCATCGCTGCACCCACTGGCGTGGTTAAAAGCGTAACGAAATTCACCAAAAATCCACGTTCTTGTGGTGTCGGAAAACGACAACCCAGTTGGGTATCAAACGGATTAATAGAATAATCTGGCGTCATACGCAGTCTATGATACGCCACATAATGCCGTTGATTTTGCGGTAAAGCCTCTTTCAATAGCGAAATTAATCCACTACTGGACGGCCCAATATCAATCACCGCAATACGCGGCAATCGCTGCAATCCTGCAGATAAACATAACCCTAAATTAATTGCGTTAGATAAAACGGATTTACCCGAACCTGGACGCGCAAAAATTAAATCAATCCACGTTGTTTGTTCACTCGAACCGGGTTGAAATGGCCAAGGTTTTCCATCAGGCGTACGAAACAAAAGTGCACCTTGCTTCCAGGGTGAAGCGGGGCGTGTAATAGGAAGCATGTAAACAACACTTGATAATGGCGCAATAGAAGCGTTAGCTACGCTATTCAGTGTCACACCCAATGTACTTGAAATGGCTCCCGCAAATGGGTCACCGCTTATTTCAGAAACTTCACACGTTCCCCAACCTTCAATTGCTTTAGCTAATTCAGACGCTCGTGTACGTAGTAATGCAATATTTCCTTCAGGTGCCCACGTACAAGCCGCTATACGTAATCTAACAATGGCGTTATCGGTATTAATTTCAAGATATTCTAATAACTTTTTTGAATCCGACAGCAAACGATTTTGTGCAGAGGAAAAAGCCAAAACTCCTGCAATCATTGACTTGAATTTAATCGTCGAAAGTCCATCGCTTTCTACGAGATATGAAATTCGCCAAGGAATATGTGCAGCAAGTGTTCGTCTCATCAGATAAATAAAGTTTTTGATATCTTTTGGGAATAAATCAATAAAAACCGAAGAATAAATTTTATCGCCAATGCGAACCGTGCGCATATCAATATTTTCTGCATCCCGCGGCATGATTTGTTTGCCCAGGTGCGGCCAGAAAAAATCCGTCACATCACCGGAAAAACGCTCAAAATCTTTCAGGGGAATTTTGTCACCCGGCAAAATCGGACTCCAACTTCTATCTGTAAAATCGGGATCGACTGTCATACGCATTTGGTAAATGGCTTCATGCACTTCTAATAATCGCGCACGCACACTTAAGTTTTGAAAATCATTCATCATTGATCGCACAAAAGAATCATGCGTATCACGCAAATCAGGAACTGGCGCAAGAATATTCTGCGACCGGTTGAAAGGAGGAAGTTTTGCATCACGAATCACTTTTAATTTTTCTTTGTTTGCTCTATCTAATTGCTCTGTACTCAAAAGCGTCGGTCGAGTCCAGAGCACGAAAAAAACACTTTCTTGTCCACAGTACCGAGAAATATAACGAATACGCTCTTCAAACAGATCATCCAGATCCAATCCCAGTCGCTTAGCTGTCTCGCGCGCAGGCGCAAATATTTCCGTAATTTCTTGGGAAACTTGCTCTCTGTCGTAATTAAACAGCACTTGAAACGCATGGCCTCTTCGAGACATAGCAGACTGCAATGCCAAAGATAAACCTTCGTGTAACCGAGTAAACTCAGGATCTCCAAGCAGCGTCGTGATACCGTCAACTTTAATAATACTCATCAACGAGCCATCATGTGTTACTAAGACATTCGGGCTATCCGCACTTTCCACATCGCAATACGTTTCAGTCGTTTGACGCAACGACGAACTCAGCCAAGCAAGGAATGAATCAACACTATCCAAAACGCTTTCGACAATCTTTACCATAATTCCTCAACTACCTTGTCAAAGTTCAGTAGCAAGTTCCTTGAGTGCGGTTGCAGCCCAATGATCGACCTGTGTTTTAAATCCACCACGTGAAGGTAAAAGGCGTACGTTTTTTAACATACGATCCAAAAGCGCTGGATTACTTCCGACGACATCCAAATATAATTCACCTAACACTGCCGGATTACTGCATCCCTCACCTAATTCATCTTCTACAATTTGCGCTCTTAATTTTAAACTTCGATAAATTGATTGCGCACTGCTCTTGTACCCCGTGTCATTTGCTACTGCACAAAATAGTACATGACAAAAACTGTTTAAGCTGGCTTGATCAATTTCAGGAAGATAGACAAGTGTTCCACCTCCATAACGTCCCACGCTCACACTTTCTAAAAAAGAGCACTGCGCACAAAAACAACATGACGTCACAAGATTCGACTGTTTATTATTGTTGTAGTCTCCATCCAAATTAATCACCTCTTGAAAATCTTGCGCTTGAAATCCACAAAACTGGCAAGTGTATCCATCCCTCTTCCATATTTTTTCAGCGAATTTATTAAACGCAGGGTCGTTTTTTCGTTTAACAAAAACACGCCATGCACCAGGAATAATTGCCAGCTTCAAAGGGTACATTATTAGCTTATGTTCGAAATACCAGTTACGCTACCCGCTGTTCTGCTCGAACCAAAAATAGTTTGGCCGGCAACACCAAATAACGTTGGCAAGAACAAAAGTGCAGCCGAAACAAACAACAACGCAATCGGTGTACCAATCGGAATTTGTGTTGGATTATCTTTATGCGCTTTGAATTTCAAAATAGACGCCAATCCGAAACCCATCCCTGCAACATAGGCAATAGCCGTAACTAATTGAGCAAGACTTCCGAATGTTTTTGTAATATTCTGCGCGATGCTACCAATGTCTTGCGATTGAGCAAACGCACTGGCTCCGTAGAAAAATAATCCAGAAACTCCTGCCATTACAACAAATTTAATCATACGACTTAACTTCATAACATACTCTCCTTTGCATTTAAAATCAGACTTAAAATGACAACCCAAATGTGTTCCATATTACAGATGTTAACCCATAAATATTAATCAACAAAAATCCACCGATAATATGCGTCATTGCTTTTCCAAAAGATGCATGCCCACCTCCTGGTGATTGCGCATTTGCGACTAACATCATCCATCCTCTCACGAATGACACTAACCCGAGAAGCTGAACAAATCCACCTACTGCTTGTAGAATAATAGGGTCAATAGTAGAGTTCGTTTGGTCGTACCCTAAAGGCGAACTGGTACCAAAAATTGTCATGTTAAAAACTGAAAAGGCTGTTGGAATAAACATAAAAACAGCTGAAGCAATGATATATGTCACCGGAATTTTGAGGCTGGATTGCGTAGCCATCATCGTTCGCAACTCACCATAGATTTTTAAATAATAAATTGCGCGAATAGCAAGAGACATACCGATCACATAGCAACCCCCTGTCACCAGCATCGTCAAATATGGATACGTCTTCGACAAATTTGTTAACATCGTTATCGCATCGAGGCCCATTGATGCAGGAGCTGGCGGTGCCGGCGACGGATTAGTCTGCGCAAAAGCGAGTACTGGAAAAAATACTAAAAAAGTTATCCATGAATATATACGTTTCATCTATCTTCCGCTTGATATTTAATGACAGCGTCTGTAGAGGTTTTGATTTCACCACTCGCAGGATCAATGCTGCCTATCACTCCATAACCTGGCAAATTATCGCCTTCTGAAACAGTCAATGTATCACCGCCTGAAGTCATAAGCCAAGCACGTCCTTGAATCATTGCTTTAATATAATAATTAGACACGGCAACTTTTTTCACTTTTGATGCAGATGTTGATTTGGTTTTTGATTTTGTTTTAGTCACTGTCTTTTCTTCCACTTTTTTAACTTCCGCTGGCTTTTCTTTAGGTTTTGCCAAATCTGATACTTGTTGTGAAAGTGAAGAAATACTGTTTTGAATATCCGCAATTGCCGTAGATACTCCAGCCATTTGATCTTGCAAATTGGCATTAGACTGGCTCACCTGAGAAACCACTTTTTCAAGTGCGCCTACTTTATTTTGAACAGAAGAAATTTCGTCAGGCACGGTAGGTTCTGCAGGTTTAGGTACGGCAGGTGTTTTTGCTACCACAGCCACAGCTGGCATTTCATTTCTAGGTTTTACAGGAGCTGCGCTAAAAACATCATATAATTTATATAAACAAAACACTGCAACCAACATGCCAACAATAATAAAAATTGTCTTTCGATTACCTATTGAGCCTTGATTGACTGGCGCAGATACGTTAGCTCTCGGAGGAGCAAATTCGGTCGAATGTTCAGTATCAGAAAATTGATATTCTTCTTCGTTGGACTTATTGACCGGATCATTGTCCATGTCCGATTCCTCCTCTAAACAAAGGTAAAATAAATTTAATTCGGCAACTGAGCATCTGTTAGGAATAACAATCCAACAGCAGTTCCAGAAGCCACTTGTACAGTCGGCGGAGTATTAAACGCCAACTGTGCTTGAGTATTGAATTGCTGTCCGACATTCCCTAAGGCAACAAAAAACTTTCCTACGGGTGATAAATCAGGCGTAGAAGACTGCGTCGATAATCCATTAGACGTAATCGTACTTCCTGATGTGGCAAACGCTTGGCCATATCCTTGAATAAACGCAGCTGCAAAAATAGCACCGTAGCGATACCACAAGTGATCATTAGTTTCTGTTGCTATTCCCGTTCGCGCTGTATCTTGATCAATAGCAACAACATTTATTGGGATACTCTTCGGGAAATTTTTAAGTGTCAGCAAATTGAAACTCAGCATGACGGCTTCTTTTTGATAGGTCAACGAACCCAACAATCGCCCACCCTTATAAGGACCGCTCACAATCGTTGCTAACACCGGGCCGGGTTCATCACTGTTTATCGCTGTTTCGATTACCCCGTAATAAACTGTTCCTGCTTTAATAAACACTGGACCACTGGTAGCACCGCCCGCTGCTTGAGCTCCAGCTCCAGAAGCGCCGGCTCCAAATCTATTACTATTACCTTGTTGCTGCGTATTATCACCTTGAACAAACTGCTGAGTTGGCGATGCCCACGCAGTAAATAATTGATTCGCCTGAGTCGACATTGCCTGCTGTGCCTGCGTAACCTGTTGTTGCACAGGAACTTGGCTACTGATTTTTGTACGACGCCCTTGCTCTTCTGCTTTCGACGGCGAGCCAATAATATTCCCATTAAGATCTCTTACTGTACCATCAGCATCAACCGTGCCAATAATATTTCCGTTGGCATCACGCAGTTTTCCATCAGCACCTAAGTAGCCAAGAAGTTTTCCATCGGGTCCATAAATAGGCTTTCCCAAAACAACTGGAGGTTTAGCAGTGCTACCAATTACGCCTCCATTTAGATCTTTCAGCACACCATCTGCACCAACTGTGCCAATAATATTTCCATTCGCATCGCGCACTTTCCCATCTGGTCCAAGGTAGCCTAGCAATTTCCCGTCAGGACCATAAATAGGTGTTCCTGGTGAAATCGCACCCACCTTCCCTATAATATTTCCATTAAGGTCTCTCACAACACCATCAGGCCCAACTGTCCCAATCACATTTCCGTTTGCATCTCTCACTTTTCCATCGGTACATGCAAAGCCAAGTAATTTTCCATCTGGACCGTAGGCAGGATTACCTGCTTGTCCTAATGCTTTACCAGCTGAGTCATGCAAAACACCATCAGTTCCCAAAATTCCCAGAACTTTTCCTGATGCATCTCTGGCTTGACCATCTTCGCCAACGCGACCAACCAAACTGCAACTCTTCGGATCATAAATTGGCGTACCCGCAAGTAAGTGACTTGTTTGACCAATAATATTCCCATTTGCATCCCTCACAACACCATCAGGACCCATGGTACCAATAACATTACCATTGCTATCTCTAACCTTTCCATCTGCACCCACATAACCAATTAAACGGCCATTTTTGTCATAAATTGGCGTACCGAGTGAAGCCCCCTGAGCACCCACACCGGGCACAGAACGACATAACTGGACAATTTTTTGCATTTGATCCAAAGGACAACTACTTCCATTTGCTCCAAATACTTTTGGACTAAATGTTCCTGCATCGGATTGTTCACGACTTAAACCTGTAAATCCCAAACCCGTATCCGAAACTGCTGCTGGCTCAGGTCCTGTGTCATTTCCCGCATGAATAATTGTTGGAATAGCACTTTCACCTGTTTGCTCTGCCTGTGTAGCCGACTGTTTATTTTGCTGTTCTTGCAAACGCGCGTACTCTTCATTCGGAGCATTGAACGGAATAGATTGAATACCACCCGGCGCAGTCGTTACACCCGCAGCTGCTTCAACACCCTTAACGCGACCGCGAATACTGAAAATTCCAATCACAACCGCCACGAACAAAACAAAAAGTGTTGTGAGCAAAATCGTACGCGTTCTTCCGTCTTTGAATAAACCCGCAATGTTTTTCAATCGTTCATCGGCCATAAGCTATCAGAATCCTTTTACTTTAAGCTGAACTACCTGCCCATCTTGTGACACCAACAACATTGGCGCAGGTTGCATTTCATATGCGTGCATCCCATCTGCACTTGATAACGTTGCACTCCATCCCGGAGACAACACACTTAACCGTGTTCTCACATACATCTTTTCTCCTGAAAGCCATGCCTGACAATTCCCACCGTCTACTGTCAAATTATGACTTCCAGAAGGCGGCACTCCATCCAGCACATTCAAGAGATCAGAACTTGTTGATTCCGGCAACGCACTCCCAGAGAGCGATTTCGCATTAGGACCAAAACCCTGTATACGCAAATCTACACGATAATCCACTGCTTTTTGTCCTGGAATTAATGTGATCATTACCGGAGTATCCAAACCTCGCAATTTCACAGCCAAATTTCCATAGGTATATAACACTGTAGATTGCACCATAAGCGTATTGCTGGTTTTATCCCACTGAATATTAAAAGCCGATGGATTTCCAATATCATAAGATTCTATCGGCCAAGCAGCACCTGTTGAATCAACAAATACTAATGAGGTTATAAATCCCTGCGACAGTCTAATAACCGGAGGCGTTGCTCCCGGAGAAAGATCAACAAAAGTCGATGTTGCAGCCGGACGCGGGGGCGTACCGGGCGTGCTCGCCGCGGCAAATTGCGAAGCCATATAAAGTGATCGGAATTTTTGAATTTGATCAGGTGACATCGGCAAAGCATTTTGCACCATTGCATTATAAGCAGCGGAATTCACATCTTCGTCCGAAACTGATGGCGCTGCATTTGACAGATCAGGAGGTATATTTGCGCCAGCAGGCAATTGCTGAAGCTGCTGGGGCGTCGGCACCGGTAGCGGAGCAGAATTCGCAGCAGGCGGCGGAACAAAATTTTGTTGATTGAGCGTTTGCAAACCTTGCGGCGAATTAAACGGCGTTGAAGGTAATGGCGTACTCGCTGCAGGTGCAGCAGGTAAATTACCCGTCCCCTGCTGTGCTTGCATTGCTTTAATCTGATCCTGAACTTGCGTAGGAAATTGCTGTGTTTGTGTATTTTGATCTGCCGTCGGAGACGATGAAACCGTATTCGGTGCTGCAAAAAGCATCGTCACATCGCAGCTGAACAAAAGTATCGTCCCCACGAGCAATACTTTTTTTAAATTCGGAGAAACCCCCATCATCGATTTTTCCTTTCCCTATAAACTATGAAGCAACGAATGAAGAAATACCAATACCACGCGCAGAATTCAGCGTAGAAATACGCTGAACCACTATTTTAACAACAATATTTTGACGAGCGGTTTGGCTAGCACTTTGGTAAGTCACTAACATGGGCATTTGAATAGACCATGTATACGTCCCATTCAAGACTCCTTGATCTACAATCACAGGAGCCCCAGTTGCAACGGCGGAAACTACCAATTTTTTATCAATAACGGCTTTTAAGTTATTCGATGAATTAAGTGCACTGATAAATTCATTCCAACCATCCGGCGTAAAAAACTCCGAAGCGGATTGTAACTCTTGACGATAATTCACAAAATTATAGGTATAAGCAGCGATAGCAGCAGAATTTGCCCATTGCAATAACGTCGACGGAGGCATGTTTGGCTGATCAAGCGGAATCAATGGCGTAATACGACCGTTAATTGTCGTCGCAAAATATTGAGGCGCTGGAGGATGCGTCACAAGGTACACAAACGAAGCTCCCAACAATCCATTCAGAAGAATAGAAATTAATAACGCTAATAAAACACGGCGATGTCCATCTCGTTGAAAGTCATTACGATGCTTAACTATTTCAAGTACATCATCCGCCATACATATTTACTCCGTGATGAGTTGCTTACTACTCTAACATCGCTTTATTGGAGCGATTGGGTTGAGACATTGCAGTCAGCGGCGTCAATATACCATCACTGCTCGATGCATAAAAATAAGGCACCGCACGAAGATGATCTACTGCCACAAACATAATTAACACAAGCCATACTGCTGCCATTATTCCGAAGACAATTGTCAACACTAATTCTTTGCGATAGAGATCACGGTAAAAAAATTTTCGGGATTTCGCTTTTTGAATAACCGTGCCAATCATATTAACCTCATCTCCGCATCAATGAAAGACGTTTGTCGGCGGAGGTAATCGGAAAAAAATTTCGATACGCGGAGCTTCACTGAAACTACGTTTTGCATCACCCGAAATTAATCGCGTATTCAATCCATTCTCCCATAAATAATGCGCAATTTCTTCAGCTTGTGCACGCGACAATGCCAAACTTCGAACAGGATTTCCTAACTTATTTGGATACGATGTTACTTGAACATTTACTGTGGGATACGCGTTAATAAAATCAATAATGTCTTGCATAATTTTTGAATCGAAATTCATATTATTGGAATTAGCATAAAAAAACATATTCGTTGGCATCACTAACGTGAATTCCTCACCCACTTGCACGACTTGAATTCCATCGCCTCTGAGTGCCTGTGCGAGTTGTTGTTGGCGAAGCAATTGCTGACAGGGCTTAGAGGTAACACCGTCCGCACCCGAAGCTATTGCAGAAGAACAGTCACTTGTCGAACATCCCGTAAGAAATAAACTGGCGCTCAAAAAAAGATACGGCAAATATTGTCGCATATCCTTCCTTTCCATTCCCACAGATTAAAAAAAGAGAGTGTACTTCTATTTCGGAGAAATGTTAACTAATCTTTTCATTTCTTGTACCGCATTTTTTATTCCATTAAACAGTGCTTCAGCAACAATACTGTGACCAATATTTAATTCATATATTCCAGGGATTGATGCAATTGCTTGAACATTTTCATAATTTAATCCATGCCCTGCATTTACAATTAATCCCATTTGCTGGGCATACTTCGCAGCAGTTGTAATTTTAGGAAGATTATATTCACCGGTATGAATTTCAATATACGGCGCACCTACTCGCACCGCTGCATCAATTTGGTATTTATCCGGATCAATAAATAAAGATACTTTAATGCCAACCTCATGAAGTGATTCGCAAAGCTGTTTAATATAGCTTTCTTGTTTCACTACATCTAATCCACCCTCTGTTGTTAATTCTTGTCTTTTTTCAGGAACGATGCAGCAATATGCTGGCTTGATTCGCTTTGCTATCTTAATCATTTCATCTGTTGGGGCCATTTCTAGATTAAGCCTCGTTTTAATATTGGCCTTTAAGATTTCGACGTCTTCTAATTGAATATGTCGCCTGTCTTCGCGAAGATGAACGGTAATTCCATCTGCACCCCCCGCTTCAGCTTCAAAAGCGGCTTTCAAAATATCAGGGTAATTCCCTCCTCGCGCCTGACGCAAGGTAGCCACATGATCAATATTGACACCCAGTAATGTCATAAAAATAACTCCCGTGTTTTCAAAGGTTTATCATTAAGCAAACTAAATAAAGCTGAACGCATTAATTTTTTAATTTCTTTGAGATGCTCATCTAACAATTCTTCTTTTTCAAGCGCCAAAATGCTCTCGCCCGAAAAAGAATCTTTTGATTTTACGTGTGTTTCAATAAAGCCCTGAGAAGCATCAAAAATATAGTGGCTTTCTTTCTGAATGGCCTCAAATGAAAAAGCATACCCCAATGATACTAACAATGATTTTTCAAAGAGTCGCAACGCTCTTTCAGGATGTGCGTGTAGCGCAAGCTCCATCAATAATTTCTCATAAGCCTCATACAACTCAAAATGCGGATCTTCGCGCTGCAATAAACGCATTAACAATTCGTTACTATACAAACCACACAATAATTGCTCGCCTGAAAATAATTTCTGTCCACACGCTGACTCTAACTGACATAGCGTATAAAGCTCTGTGCGGCCTACCCATGAAATTAAAAGGGGAATAAATGGCTGAAGTAATCCCGTGCGACGAGATTTTGCCCGACGAACACCTTTTGCAATTAAACTAATCCGACCATGGTTTTTTGAAAAACATTCGACTAATAAACTGGATTCGCGATACGGCCGGGTGTGCAATACATACACCGCTTGTGATTCCTCACGGTTCCACTTCACATCAATGTCTCTCGCAATACTTGCTCATTTTCAGACCAACTTTCTTTGACTTTAACCCAGGTTTGCAAAAATATTTTTTGATCAAAATATTTTTCCATGGCTAAGCGAGATTTCTCACCAATTTTTTTAAGCATGTCGCCTTTTTTGCCAATCACAATTCCCTTTTGGCTTTCTTTTTCGACCCAAATAATAGCTTCAATACGTAATAATCTTCCATCGCGTTTAAATTCTTTTATGGAGACCATTGTTGCATAAGGCAATTCATCCCCTAAAAATCTAACCAGTTTTTCACGAATAAATTCTGCTGCGACAAAACTTTCAGGCCTGTCCGTTAATTGTTCTTCACCAAAATAAAACGGTCCGACAGGTAACCGCGATTCTATTAATTGTATAAGCCTATCTAGGTTAAATTTTTTCTTGGCTGAGATGGGAATAATAACCAGATCAGGAATTTTTTGTGACATCTTTTCAACCAATGGAATAATGTCATCTGAGTTATCCAATTTATCAACTTTATTGATGACTAATAGAACGGGCGTTTTACAGTAATTTAATTTTTCTGCCACCCATTCGTCATCGTTATTCCAACGCGTTGCATCCAACAGCCACAAAATACAATCCGCGTCATTTAATACTGACAGCGCTGTTTTATTTAAATGCTGATTCATCAATTTTTTTTCATCAAGATGCAAACCCGGGGTATCGACAAATATCATTTGAGTATTTCCAGTGGTTTTGACACCTAAAATACGATGACGAGTAGTTTGAGGTTTACGCGACGTGATGCTTAATTTTTTACCCAAAAAACTATTCAGTAAAGTTGATTTACCAACATTAGGCCGACCAATAATGGCAATATATCCAACCTGCGTAGTCACTACTTCTTTTTTGTTTTTTCGAGTAGCCATTTGAAATACTCCTGAGCCGCCATTTGTTCAGCACCACGTCGAGTGGAACCGACACCTTCTGTTCTATGTTTAACGCCAGATACTTCACAACTGACATGGAAATGCTGGGAATGCGCATCTCCCGTCGTAGAAATTAAATGATACTCTGGAAGTGAATATTTTTTAGCCTGTAAATATTCTTGTAATAAACTCTTAGGATCTTTGAGATTCTCAATAGCCTCTGGGTCTTGCAACCGAGATGCAAACCATTTCAACAGTACTTGCTCACAGATTGATATATTAGCATCTAAATAAACAGCGCCGATTAACGCTTCGAGTGCATCTGCCAAAATAGATTTCCGTCTCGCACCGCCGCTTTTTAGTTCTCCAGAACCTAAACGCAAATAATCACCGACATTAAATTCTATCGCCATTTCGGCTAATACATTTTCGTTGACCAAATTAGCACGCAGTCGACTTAATTCACCTTCATCTGCGCTAGGATATTGCCGAAATAATTGCGTCGCGATAATAAAGCTTAATATGGCATCGCCCAAAAATTCCATGCGTTCGTTATTTTTTGCACCCGCACTACGATGGGTAAGCGCTGTCTCTAGTAGAGAAACGGATTGAAAATCATGGCCTAATTTTTGCATCAACTTTTTCATTTTTCTCAAGACGCCGTATGATTAATCAATGTTCCTATACGACGCCAATCCACAAAATGCGCTTGGCTATCCCAACTAAACCAAATAACAAACGCTTTGCCCAATAAATTTTCTTCTGGAACAAATCCCCAACCGCGGCTGTCAAAACTATTATCGCGGTTATCGCCCATCGCAAAATAATTACCCGGCGGAACGGTGATCGAAAAATTTTGAGCGGGTACACGCGGATTAATATAAATATCATGCGTTATGCCATTGATAGTCTCTTGGTATGCTTCGACTTGAACGGGCGTGCCTTCATAAGCATTTGTCACAGGTCCTAAATCTTTTTGTGGTTGAACAACGCCATTAATAGATAATACTTTATCAACATAACTAATCTTATCACCGGGTACACCCACAATGCGTTTAATTAAATCAACATCGGGATGCAATGGCCAACGAAATACCGCAATGTCTCCCACTTTAGGTTCATTGACTGCTAATATTTTAGTATGGACAACAGGTAATTTGATCCCATACGCAAATTTGTTGACTGCAATAAAATCACCCGGCAATAACGTTGGAATTAACGATCCCGTGGGAATACGAAATGGCTCGACCAAAAAAGACCGTAATAATAATACGATTAATAACACGGGGAAAAAAGAATGGGAATATTCAACCACTTTTGACATTTCGCCTTGCCGATGACGCGCAAAAAATAAAACGTCTATTAAAGCAACGGCTCCCGTAAACAACGTTGCAATCGTTAAAAATAATTCGAAATCAAAGTCCATTACTTTTTCTCAACCTTTAGAACGGCTAAAAAAGCCTCTTGTGGAATTTCAACGTTACCGACTTGCTTCATGCGTTTTTTACCTTCCTTTTGTTTTTCTAATAATTTTTTCTTACGGCTAACGTCCCCTCCGTAACATTTCGCTAATACATTTTTACGAAGTGCTTTTACGGTTTCGCGTGCAATGATATGTGCACCAATTGCTGCTTGAATGGCAACATCAAACATCTGTCTTGGAATCAACTCACGCAATTTATCGACCAACTGCCGGCCCCGAAATTGCGCTTGTTCTCGATGGGTAATTAATGCCAAGGCATCCACTTTATCACCATTAATCAACACATCCAACTTTACCAAATCTGCCGCTTGAAATCGTACAAACTGATAATCCAGAGAAGCATATCCTCGACTGGTCGATTTTAATTTATCAAAAAAATCCAGAACCACTTCATTCATGGGTAATTCATACGTCAACGCCACTTGTCGGCCCACATAAAGCATTTTAGTTTGCACGCCTCTTCTTTCTACACACAAGGTAATAACACTGCCAATAAAAGCCTGCGGAACAAGAATATGCGCTTCGACAATGGGCTCGCGCATTTCTGCAACTGTCGATGGGTCAGGTAATTTCGAGGGATTATCAACCAAAATAACTTCTTGTTTATTATTAACTATTTCATAAACAACCGTAGGTGCGGTTGTGATTAAATTTAATTGGTATTCACGCTCTAATCTTTCTTGTACGATTTCCATGTGCAGCAAACCCAGAAATCCGCAACGAAATCCAAACCCTAAAGCATCTGATACTTCAGGTTCATAAAATAACGACGCGTCGTTTAACCTTAATTTCGCAAGTGCATCGCGAAACATTTCATAATCTTCTGCATTGACGGGAAATAAACCCGCATAGACTTGCGGATGAACTTTTTTAAATCCAGGCAATGCACTTGCTGCAGGGCGTGAAGGATGTGTGAGCGTATCGCCAACAGGTGCGCCATTAATTTCTTTTATACCCGCGATAACATAACCGACTTCGCCCGCCGCTAATTTATCTTGGTCTAATTTCTTGGGTGTAAATATTCCGACTTTATCAACGGGATATATTTTACCGGTCGACATGATTTGAATTTTTTCGCCGGCTTTCAAAGTCCCTTGTTTGACTCGAACTAAAGAAACCACACCCAAATAATTATCAAACCAAGAATCTATTATTAAAGCCTGAAGAGGTGCTTCGCGATCTCCAACGGGCGGAGGAATTTTGGCAATAATATTTTCTAATAAATCATCAATACCAATTCCCTGCTTTGCGCTAACTCTTATGGCTTCGTGTGCATCTAAACCAATAATATCTTCGATATCTTGAATCACTCTATCGGGCTCAGCGGAGGGGAGATCTATTTTATTTAATACGGGCACAACTTCTAAGCCTTGCTCAATAGCCGTGTAACATACAGCAACAGTTTGGGCTTCGACGCTTTGAGCAGCATCGACAACCAATAAAGCTCCCTCACAGGCATATAAAGATCTCGATACTTCATAGGAAAAATCCACATGGCCAGGCGTATCAATAAAGTTCAATTGATAAACTTCGCCATTTTTGGCTTTATATTTCAGGGTTACGCTTTGAGCTTTGATGGTAATTCCACGTTCGCGCTCAAGATCCATGGTATCCAGAACTTGCGCTTGCATTTCGCGTGCTTCCAAACCGCCGCAGACTTGAATAAGCCTGTCCGACAGCGTCGACTTGCCGTGATCAATATGAGCGATAATGGAAAAATTTCGAATATGGGATAAGTCTGTCATTGTTCTGTTTCATATACCTTATATATGTACATATATATAGAATAGCCAAAATGGCCACTATGATCAGCCAGTGGGCGGGAAAAGTCTAGTCGGAAAAGCGGGATCGGTATAGTCCGATCCCGCTCACCGCACACTAATAGGTATAAGCTCGTGGCCTACTTGTTGGTTCGCACTGCGCATTTTGGCTATTAAATTCTTGATAATCAGACAACAATCTCCGCCGCACCAAAGAGGGCATGGTATCAGACGTTTCCATGAGCCTATCGTAAATATCCTTTATACAATCATTATGCGGTTCCAAACGATACGCTTCCTGAAAGTTTTCTTTTGCTTTACGCCAAGAATCCAAACTCTTTAGCATTTTCAATTTTGCGTCTCCAATACTTCTCTCCTGGCTATCCAAGCTGACTCCGGAAAAAGGAGTGCGTTTTTCTAAACCTTGAACTTTTTCATATGCCGATTCTAAATAAGCAAGGCCAAGATCATAATGAGCATCCGCAAGCATTTCTATTTTTGTTCGCCCCATTTTTTTCGCTAGCTGAATTGTTGTCTGACATACCTCAATTTTTTGTTCATTCATACCGTAGCTCCTTTGTTTAATTAACCAAATGCGCCATTATGTAAAAACTTCCTCGCCAATTCTATGATTTTTTTACTTCCATTAAAAATAAATACACATCATTCAATTCAAATATTCTTTTTGATTTACTGATGGTATTATTAAAAGTAATAACTAAAAAAATATTCCCGTTTTATAATCATAAGGAGAGACTTTTTCATGTCTATAGAAATATCACTCAATTTAACTAAAGAATATAAATCCTTTCTAAACGAACTAAAAAACAAAATACGCAGCGCCAGATTGAGAGCTGCATTAGCCATCAATCGTGAAGTCATTGATCTATACTGGCATATTGGAAAACAAATAATCGAAAGAAAAAATTGGGGCAGTAAGTTCATTGAAACCTTGTCCACAGATCTCCACAATGCCTTCCCAGAAACCAGTGGCTTCTCAGTTAGAAATTTGAAAAGAATGCGCCAATTTGCAGCCTATTACCCGGAATTCTTAATTGTGCCACAGTCTGTGGCACAATTGCCTTGGGGTCATATTGCTTCCTTAATCCATAAGGTTAAAGACGAGGAAGTGCGTACGTGGTACGCAGAACAAACAATTGAACAAGGTTGGTCCAGATTAGCACTAGAAAATTATATCAAAGACAACCTTTTTCAACGACAAGCAATGTCAGTTGTTAAAAGTTCAAACTATCTAACTCGTCTACCTTCGCCCCAATCCATGCTCGCACAAGAATTACTTAAGCAGCCTTATAATTTTGATTTTCTTGGACTACATGACGAAGCGCATGAGCGAGAAATTGAACACGCTTGCACAGAACAAATCACTAAGTTTCTACTAGAACTTGGCAAAGGTTTTTCGTTTGTAGGACGTCAGGTGCCTATTAGTTTAGAAAATTCTGACTATTTCATTGATATGTTATTTTATCATCTGAAACTTCATGCCTACATTGTCATCGAAATTAAAGCCACAAAATTTAAACCTGAACACATTGGCCAACTTAATTTTTATCTTAATCTGGTTGATGATTATTATAAAACACCCGAAGATAAACCATCCATTGGTTTGTTACTCTGTAAATCACGCAATAAATTTGAAGCAGAGTATTCGCTAAAGGGTATTGAGAAACCAATAGGCATTTCAGAGTATCAACTTACCAGAATAATTCCAGAGCATTTAAAATCTAAATTACCTACGATTGAAGAAATAGAAACGAAGTTAAATGAACTGGATTCCTAAACTTCTGAATTGTTGTGACAGTGTCACAACAATTCAAACATCCGCCAACTCCATCACCTGATACGCCGGCGTTTCATAGGGGTGAGATTTTTTTAACGCATCAATAACCAATTTAATTTTAGTATTCTCACAAACAACTTCGACTTTATATTCAGCCATTTTTTCTAATTTTCCGACTTCGCCAATAAAAGCATCGCTACCTTTTAAGGGCATAAACTGGCTTTCCCCTAACGTTTGCCACGCACAATGGTTATAATTGCCAATGTTTCCAGCACCCGCTTTAAATATAGCTTCTTTGACAATTTCAAGATGACTTTCAGGAACATAAAAATAAATCATGTACATGTTGAATGCTCCCTCGCCTCTCATACATCAGTTATGGAGCTATCGTGGACTAGGAACCTGGTTTTTTCTCTGATATTCCGCAAAAAGAGCTTCAAAATCACCTCGAAAAGAAAGATCTCGCGGTGCTGTTTTCACAGATCCAGAACGGAGAAAATTAAGATTATGCCTTGCAGCCTCGTCCTCGGGTTTAAACTTAAGCACCCATTCAAAAGATTTTTCTGCTTCTTTCAAATGATACTTCGAAGACAGAGCATCAACTCGACTCAACTCATATTTAGCAACGCCTGAATTGAAAATTGCATCCAATAGTTTTTCCTCTACTGGCATAAACTCAAAGTTACCTCTATTTATAATACCATCACAAAAATTTATTCGATCAATCAGATCTTGTATTTGTTGTTCGCGTGCTACAGCTACATCGTTATTAGAATTAAGTACGCGGGATTGTGATTTTCCTATATTCGCTGCAATTGATTCAATTTTTTTTATAGCATTAGCTCGGTCAAACATATGTGTCTCCTTTATTTAATAGAAAGTACCATCGTACAAAAACTTCGTCACCAAACCCTCTATTTACCTAACAGTTTTGAAATTATACTCTTGCTCTCTATCTCTTTAGGAACCTTACTCGCAATTAACTTCACAACATCTCCAGGCAATCTAGAAACAGGACTCTCAGGATGCGAACGGCAGGACGCGAATCCAATCAAAGAACAATAATGAACGAGATATTCTTTAACGGCCCCCGTTGCAACATCTAATGCACGTTTAGCAAAAAAATCAGTGTTCTTGCGAATTGGTGACATTTTACAAACAGAAACCAAATATTTAGCCACTTCAAGATGGTCATGAAGCGCCGCGTAATAAAGCGGATTATTACGACCAGAATCAAGCCAACACGCTGGAAACTTGCCTACACCACACGTTTCCACAAAATACTTAAGCCCCAGGAGATTATTAAATTCAGCACATACATGCAGTACGGATTTCCCTGACGCAAATCGTACCTGTGCAATTTCCATGTCGTCGGGCATATGTTTGAGCAATCGAACTACACACGAATTTTCTTGGTTGATTTTTAGCATAGGTAATAATATACCTGCCATCCCAACTCCAGCGATTAATCTTTGCTCCCGTCCTTTCAGCAAACGGGAAAGAATTTCTGGATCACCTCGCTTCACCGTATAACGAAATAATTCAACCAACTGCTCATCATCGAGTCGACCGGCCCATTTTGGGTTTGTAAAAAACTGAACATTTTTCGCATCGACTGCATTCTGAGCAAGCTTGTAATCACCCAAGTCTTTGACAGTCACAGTTTTCACACGCTCAACAATTTTCACACGCTCAACAATTCTCTCTACAACTCTCGGACTATTCGCTGATTCATTCCTCGCCTTTTCCTGCATATACCTTGCATAATCTCCACCGCCGCCACAACAACATGCCATAACTGTTACTCCTTATCTCATGCCATTCCAACCAAATACTTTTCCCGACTGTTTTTTGATGTATTTCTGCGTCGTTGCATTTGGATACATTTTAAATCCATAGCTAATCAAGAAAAACTCTTCTGCATCGGGAATTATTGAACGCACACACACAACTTTTTTATCTTTATAGGGAATATTAATTAATAATTTTGAAAGCTTATAGACTTTATTAATTAAGATATCCGCATAAATTCTAGTATTTTTTGTTTGATTAAAATCACTGCACTCAAAATTGATATATTTAATTTTTTTATTTTCAAACAATTTTTTAATAGGGAAAATCACCGCATTTTTTACTAATTTATAACGAAGCAGCCAACGCCGACCTAAATCTTTGCTTAAATAATCATTGTGCATCAAATTATACGACTGCACACTTTCATGAATGGCTCGCTCTATTGCCACTACCGGATTCAGTGATGCGCCTGTTCCACGCGGGCGATTTTCAAATTCACACCCCATAAACATCGCGCAATATACCGGCACATCGAACCGCGAAGGCATTTTAATAATCATCAGCTTATCTGAAAATGCTTTTTCAAGTTTTGAAACGAGCGTTAATAATTCTTTGGGTAAACTCGCATGATTAATAACCATTACTTTTTTATGCAATAAAAAAGTATCTATCAGAAAATACGAATACGCATCGCGCTCTATTACTTCTAACACAGAATGAATCAATGCATCCTCAAAAGTACTGCCTGAAGCAAGACCATTACTGACACAAAAAAAATCACTGTGCACATAGTCCATCGTATCTTTTTTATGTTTTTTTAATTCATAACTTAAATCCACTGCGGCCAACGGCACGGCATATTTGTTTTTGTCTTTAATATCGTTATACATAACCCACGGCAATATTTGAGAGTGATTTGATTTGGATAAAAAACGGTCAGGGCAACAGCGAAGTGGAAAAACATTGGCTTTTTTTGCTATTTCAATTTGACTACTCAATGTAACGGGATAAGAATTAAAATTTATTCCAGATAAATAATATTCCAGTGCTTCATAACGTGCGCTTAAATTATTATGTATCAGTGTTCTGCCTTTTCCTGCACCCCTGACCGTTATGGGCCCTTTTTTTAAAAAACATAAACTTGTTTTTTGGCCATTGAGTACACTGATTTTTTCGACAGGCGTTAATTTATGCGCCTTAAGCACATCCAACCATGCTGCACTTGCTGCTTTAGTCGTAACACTTCTCTCATTCATTTTATAAAATCCTCTCCCTTTTGGTAGCGCTTTTGTATATTATGGCACCCCATGAAACCCAAAATACATCTTATTATTGTCCATCCACGTAAAGACTCTTTTAATTATGGGCTTTATAGTGCAGCAGAGCAATACTTGCAAAAAGCGAGATTTAATACAGTAACCAGTGATCTTTATGATATGCATAAAAATCATCATCCCGCCATAAAACCGTATGGCGATCCTCTTTTTAAAAATAATCATACGAAAATAAAGCAAGAACAAACTAAAATTAAATCCAGCCAAATTACATTGATACAATTTCCCCTCTATTGGTGTAGCATTCCAGGGTTATTAAAAAATTATATTGATACCGTTTGGGAATCCAAATTTGATTTTGGTTGTGGCCGCAACGTTATGCTGAGCATCACCACGCTAGGAAAAAAAGAAGATTTTAACCGTCACAGCCTATTGGGCACGATAGAAAAAATTACGTATCCGACAGAGCTTGCGTTTAAATCTGTTGGGTATACTATTCTCCCGCATTATATTGCTTATGGCGTCACAGAAAAATCACCAGAAGCGCTCGAAAAAACCAAACACTCTTTTGTAAAACATCTCGCCAAAAATCTTAAAGATTTTATTTAAATTTTACCTACCGAGCTATTTTTCCTATTTTTAATCATTACTTACTCAAACCCACAGGAGATTTTCGCATACCGTCATAATCTTCATCAGGACGACGCTCATCGTCGGCTTCACTTGCGACACGCGTACCTGGATCTTCTTGCTTATCAGCGAGATTTATTACAGGTACTGGTCGAGATGAGCGCATATAACTCCAATGCACGCCACTTTGGTAAACGCTAAATAATACTTCTGCTTTGTTATCCTCTATTCCAATATGGATTTTTCGATTGCTAAGCTGAGATTCCCAGCTAATTCTAATTCCCAAGAATTTAGCAAATGCATCAATCTCAATTTCACTTCCCCACCGCGCTCTATCCATTGTATATCTTGCTGACAATCGTAATTCAGCAAAATATTGTTGCTTACCTGCTTGTTCCCACCACACCTCTAAAGCGTCAGAAGATAATGTCTCTTCTTTAAATTTTGTTTTAATAAACTCATGTACACAAAATATTTCGTCTTCTTCAGGGTCTTCAGGCTTAATAAAATCGTTATAAGCATTAACAAGATGCTCACGATATTCACCACCATACGTTACATCATAATGATCAACAATATATTGAATAGCAACTTCCCTGATCGCTGGCTGAAATCTCTTCTGACGAAGTTCTGAATTTTTATATTTTTTAACTTCTCTCACTAACGCTTCCCGAGTTGTCTCTGCAAGACCCAATTGAGTTGCTAATACCACATCAAAAAAATCATTTTCAGGTACTAATCCCAACTCAAGTAATTCACATACTCCCAACGTCACAGCATTAAACGCACAGTTTCCATCTCCTAAAGTAGGAACAACGTGAGATCCTTGTGAAAACGAAAGGCCACTTTCTTGAGAGAAAAATCGCGATTGCCGTTGTGTCTGACTTTTGCTGGTTTTTTGATTTCCCTCTCGTGCTAATTTTTTATGGTACGCAGTTTGCAAACGCCGAGAACGTAAAAAAACATTGTCGCCTTTTTGACTTGCTGCATAAGGTTGATCTGCAAAAAAGCTGAAATTACCCATTGGCGTTCGATAAAGCAAATACGGTCTATCACTTCCTTCTTCCTTCATCTCTGGAAGAACACCTGCGGCTTTATCCACTTTTTTCAAATATTCTGAGCTTCCTCGCTCTCTTACGAGATCATCTGCACGTTTTTGCAATGCAAGTGTTTTATACGCTGAAATATGTTCACCCAACAGTAATATGGTTAAACGATTTTTTGCGGTATGCGGTTTGCTTTCAGCTAAAAGATTTTTAAACCGATCATATAATTCCCTATCTAATCCATAACGATGCCGCATGATTTCAAGATAGCCCTCATGATGAAACGAAGGAAATCGCATTGCTTCTATATGAGACAGCCTACCTTGAGGAATACTCCCAAAAAAAGTACATTCTCGTTCAGCAACAATTAACTCACTGAGCTCAATCTCGCCTTGGGTATTTAAACTGGGAATATGATTGTGACGCTCAGGTAAATAATCCTCTAAGGGCTGTACCGTAAGAAATAATGCTCCCACATGCGGTTTTATTGCTCGCAGCTCCCTGTTATAACGAGGGCGTAAACGCAGATCTTTTTTAGAAGGATAATATTTATTACCCATGGCATATTCAGCACTGTGTTTAGATTGAATATCAGCGGTTGATACAAAATGCATTTCTTGGTTAGCAAAAAAATGCGGGGTTTGCTTAATTTCCCATGCTAAATATTCTTCTAAAAAAGCATCATACTTCCCAGAATATAACTGCTGTACTTGCATAAGACGATTTCTATATTCGCGATCAACGATAGATTTACTTTTAAGTTTAGCCGGAAGTGATTCAGGTGGATGTGGACTCACATCTTTTAACTTTCTTAATCGATACGACAAACAACGCGCTGCTTGCTGCAGCTTTAGTCGCAACAATTCATTTGCAGGAAAACGTTCTTTAACTTCAGCTAGTTCATGTACAGCCGCGCTATAAATTGGCTGATTTAATAATGGATGAGCTTTATCATAAATATTTTTTTTAAACGCATGTCGCTGTGATCTCAACCATTTATCTACAAAAAAATGCAACCCTCGTGTCTGAACAACATAGAAAGGCGTACTGATTTGAGCTAATGCCTCACTTAATTTTCCTCTTGCTGCATAATCAACCACTGTTTCTAAATCACGCCTGGCTTCAATAGAAGGATTTTTGTTGACTTCTATGGCTTTTAGAATGGGCGTATATTTTGATCTAAATTTACCCGCATGATCCTCATAATCTTTCTCTAGTTTTTCCTCTTCCCCCTTCTCTAGAACAACCAAAAATTCCTGCGTTTGTTTTCTCAGTTTATCAATTAATTTATTCGCATCTCGTTTTTTAGCTGTGATCGCATGATCATTGCCGTGATATTCTTCATCACGATCGCTATCAGAATCATCCGAAATATCTTTATCAAAATAGGTTCGTTGCCCAGTTTCATCCGCTCTGAGCAATTCAAAAAGATTTTTGGGTGTGCAGTTTTGGTAGCTAGACTCAAGCCCTACTAAACGAGCCTTAAGAGATACTACGTCTGGATGCTGCTCGTTATTCTCGTTTACTCTCAGCGCCTCACAAAGTTCAGTTAAAACTTTTTGTATTTCATGAGGGTCTTCATCTTCTACACCTGTTTCAGTGACATCACGCGGCTCTTCTTCATCAGCACCTGAATCCATCGGTACTAGACCACTGCCTTGTTTTTCTAAAAACAATTCTAAACAGAAGCCAGCACTAGTATGTCCGAGAGTAGTAGATTTTTGAAACAATGCGCAAGCTGATTGTTTGTGTACTTCGGCTTTTTCATCCTCGCCATCTACCTTAGCATTCAGATAAAAAAGATATTCACATTCAGCTAATATATATAAAGCCTCGGGTTTATCTTCAAGATGATTAGCATCATTGAGAGCAGCTAATATTTTTTTTGCTTCATCATATTGCTCTATACCCCCTTCACCCCAAAAGTACATCGACGCTAATAAAATCAAGCCGTCTGTATTGAGATCATTATTTTTTCTTCCTTCTTCCAAAAATCGACGCGCTAAAAAAGTATTTTTTCTAAACAATCTTCCCTCTCGATATTTAATGGCCAAATCGTAATAAATTCCGGGGCGAGGTTTTTTTTTATAGCATTTTTCATAAGCCTCACGAGCCTCTTCGAAACATTTTTCAGGTGCATTTTTTTTAGGGTATTCAAAAGCGCTTTTTCCTGCTTTTTTATACGCACCTATGGCTACATAAATCTCACCGACTGCTTCCCACACTTCGGCAAGCGCGGGGAATTTTGCATCTTTTGAATACTCAAGCAATCTTTGCATTGATTCTTCATTTCTGAGTAACGCCTCCTCCTTCAATCTTTTTACAGCAGTCTTCTGAAATTCAACATCGCTTTTTTCGAAAACAATTCCCTCATCTTCTTTTTCATCCGAAAAAGCTTGGTGACTTTTTTCATAATCTGGATTTGATTGAAGTTTTCTTCTAAGCTCTTGAGCTTCGTCTAATCTGCCATTTTTTTCATACATCTCTACCAAAAATACATTAAGCTGATTATTTTTGTCACACTCAAGAAAAGTTTCAATAACTGCAATAACCTGATCATCAAGGGATTTTTTCTCGTAAAGTCCAGAGTTTTTAAATCTATTTAAAAATTCTAATAAAGAATCCACGGAGTCTGGTTGTGCTTTATCAAAAACAGAAAGAATAATTTCAACAATTTTTTGATGATCCATTACACCCATTACTTTTTTTGAACCCATTATCTTAATATCAAGTAGTCGCACAAACTTATCGGGAATTCTTTTAAGCAAAATCAGAGCGCTTTTTAACAAGTGTGGCCAATTCGACTGAGCCTGCTTCTTGTCTGAGGCCATAAAGGACATAATCGTTTTTCTTGGTCCACTATAAATTTTCTGAACAGCATACATCGCACGAAGAAGAAGAATATTAGATTGAGAAGACTTTTCATTTTTACCCAAAAAAACCTCTAAAGATTTATCAGAATTAAGTTTCCCATAATTATTTTGGACAATAGACAGAATTACTTCTATCGCGCTATTGTTGCGCTCACCAATTTCACATAAACACTGAAGAACTTCATCATACATACCCAATTTTTCTTTCAAAACACCATCAAAAACAATAAGCATTTGCCTTTGATCTTCATCCTGGGTTTGATTAATCATCAACGTAACATTCAACTTCAATAACTTAGTCGCATCTTCTTTTGATTTAATCAGTTTTTTATCTTGGGTTTCCTGAATTAATCTCAACATCTCATCAATTTTTTTGCCGCTCATCGCAGCTTTAATTCCACCGATAACTTTATCTAGTTCTTCTTTTTCTTCCGTACGTTTTGTTTTTTTCGCTTTATTGGGGGTTGACTCGCTTGTCATGAAACTCCTCCTTATCATCACCACTACGGGCTTTTTTACTTGGGGGTTCTGCTCCTGTTTTCGGAGCAGGTTGAAGTCCAAATTGTGCTACTCCCTGAGCGAGAGATATTTTTTTAGTAAATTTAGGGTGTTGTTCAATTGCTGCAATAATTTCTACGTTTCCGCCCATTCGTGCACTTTTAATAGCATAACATGGATTATGATTCGACTTTCCTGCTCGCGCCCAAATTAAATCAAACGTAGATTTATGCGCATGCTCACACACTAACTCTAAAGGTTTTTTCCCCTCTTTATTTTTTAATACAAATCTCATTTTTGCGACCTTACCATTTCGAGGTCGTTCGTCATTAAGAATAGTAATAATTTCATCATGCCCCAATCGAGCTGCATGATGGTATGCGGTATTGCCATCACTATCTTGTCGATTACCAAAATTGGCTCTTGATTCAGGGGAATCAAAACAAAAATTTAAAATATAACTGACTTTTAAATGCTCTCCCTCTTTTACACAATCGAGAAAAAATACAAAAAACGAATTATTCGTATCTCCTTTTTTCTTAAGCAGTTCGATTTGTTGAGTAAATACTGGATTCGCCTGAGCCCATTGCTTTGCTTCTGCTTCGATTTTTTCTGCCATTTGATTTTGAGCAGCAATAGTTAAATCTTTTTCTTCATCCATGATAGCTTCCTTTTTAATTTAAAAATTGTTTATAACCCCAAACCTCCCCGCAGCTGTAATCCGGAATCCCTTGCATCTGTTTTTACTTCTGCCATCTGCTTAAGTATAGTTTTTCGTACTGCTAAAGCCTTATTTTTCCACCCCTCACTAAATTGCACATCTTGCAAAAAAGTATCTAAGGTCTCCACTGCTACATCAGCTAATCCTTGTGGAATCAAGCTATCAACGTACAAGAAGTATAACTCTTCACATTTGTCATCAATATGAAATAACTCCTCGGCTAAATTTTGTGCATCATGCCAATTTTCGGTTCTAATTAAATTTTTAATATGTGGCAAAAGTCCATATCTCACCGCTTTCAAAACTCCCCTACAATTCTCAACATCCTCACCTGCCGGATTAATTTCTACGCTTTTCGCATGCGCTTTTTGAGCCCATGGTAAAGCTTCTATAAATCGTTCAGCACCAAGTAAAACCAAACTATACCGATTAATAGCCTGAAAATTTTCAGGTTCTATTTGTAGCGCTTCTTCGAGACACGCCAGTGCATCCTCAAATTTTCTTGCATTTCTTAGCGTATCAATCTTTTTAATAAGCGCCTTTATTTTTTTAGTATCGTCCTTTGTAAATTTTCCAAAACTCGAATTCTGTCTCGTTACTGCCACGTCTTGAGTATGTACATCCATCCGCTGTGAAACATAAAAAGGTTTCGGTGGATTAAGTCTCTCAGTATCAGTACTCACAAAAAAACCATGTGCCTCCATAATTTTTTTATAACTTTTCGTAGATCGATCATCACGCTGAAATACTACACTTAAGTTTTTATCTCTTAATTCCTGTACAGTTTCCGTACATTTTTCACGATGATCCGAATCATTTTTTTGAGAACGTTTCTTTTTTTCCTCCGCACTTACACGACTAAACGAAAAAAGTCCTTTACCAGAGATCTTATATTTTCCTGCAAATCTATCCTCGAATTTAGCTTTTAATTTTTGCTGGACAATAAAACTGGAGGGTTCGCAATAGCTGCACATATAACGCGTGGAGTGTAAGTCAAATACCATACAATAAACTTTGCCACCGGTGGGCAAAACTTTTCCTAGCTCTTGAAAAATAGGATCTACTGTTTCTGATTTTTTTAAGCTTTTCCATAACGCGCGTTCACTGTGATGATAGGATTGAACAAAATTAGGACCAGAAGATGTGTAATCTCTTTCAATCGCCGATTTTTTATCTGCTGAAGACTCTGCGATCAGTTCTTCTTTAAACTCACTACTTCTTGGAGTTTCCCCATCATCTGCTTTTTCATCAAAATGATAAGTATCATTTACCTGCGTAAAAGATTGATCACCAAATTTAATAGGAAAACTTACGAATCGGCGACCATGATGCCCGCCTTTTTCATGCACACGATCTGAAATCACAAAACCTATATTAGCAACTACATAATTAGGGATTTTACCGCTGAAGTCCCGAGACTCTCTTTCGTGATTCTCAAGACAGCGTAATTTAAAATGCAAATCATTACCTTCAACATTAACGACTTTATACGGTATTTTACTTCCATACGTGATATTAAAGCTCTTTACCCATTGCTCTGGAGCCTTTGGAAGAAGAATATCTTGTGGATTTCCTAATGCCGGCACAGCGACATTTAACTTCTTATCTGTCTCATCTTCAGGCATTTCATCCGAATTTTCTCCAGAAATATCATCATGATTTTCTCCGGAAACATTTTCTCCTGAGGAATCTAAATCACTTGGAGTATCTCCATTAATTTCTCCTGGAAATGCATTGGCTTCATCCAATGAGTTATATTTCAGCATTGCGCGGAGAATATTATCTCCCGTATCGCCATCCGCAATATTGTCACCTATTGCACCCTGGCTTCTTTCTTCATTCATAAACATTCTCCTTCAATTAATTAAACGTCCCCTTCAACAAAAATTTCGCCGTCAACTCCATCACTTTTTTATTCTTCGGAAAAAACGTATGGGCAACTTTTACCACCACATGCTCTTTCATGCCCGCAACCTTTGTATTTTCAACAGAAATTTTTCCATCGTTCTTGCCCTTAATAATTAACGACGAAATAGGATCTATTGTCGATATTCCTGCAATAATACCTAACTCATAATCTATTGGAGATAATAAATGCGCAATATTGCTTTGATCAGTAATGATTTGCTGACCTGCCGGACCCGCAAATTTTTTATATAACCAACTATGCTGCCAAAAATCAGCAAGATCCGTTCCCCTATTCGGCGGAGCTAATTGAACCACACGGCCCAAATTTTTAGGGCGGTAGTTTGGATTAGACAAAAACAGCCGAACTAAAAGCCCTCCAAGAGAGTAACCAATAAAGTGAACTTTTTTATCGGGCGGAATTTGATGGGCTAATTTTTCGTGAATATACTCACAGAGTCTTTCGACTGCATAGTGCCGAGAAGGATAATCGAGGTTATAAACAGTATAACCTTGGGCTTCGAGATGTCGCGCAAGCTTGGCCATATGCCGCGAACTTCGACCCAACCCGTGCAAAAGCACAACATTTTCAGATAAATTCATATAAAACAGCCTTATTACATTCCCGAACCTGGTTTTAGTTGTTACTATAGCAAGATGTCTAACCATCCCTTATTAAATGTCGCCGTACAAGCTGCCCGAAAAGCAGGAAATATTATCACGCGCGCGCTCGATAGACTCGAGGGCGTTAAGATAACCCCCAAAGGTCCCAAAGATTTTGCGACAGAGATTGACCACAAAGCTGAGCAAGAAATTATTCAAATCATCCGAAAAGCTTACCCTGATCATACTATTTTGGGCGAAGAATTCGGCGAACAAAAAGGCAAAGACAGTGATACTTTATGGATTATTGATCCCCTAGATGGTACGACTAATTTTTATCACGGCTTTCCGCATTTTTGTGTGTCCATTGCAGTCATGCAAAAAGGCCGTATTGAACATGGTGTAATTTACGATCCCCTTCGACAAGAATTATTTACCGCCTCCGCTGGACAAGGCGCAAAATTAAATCAGTACAGAATTCGCGTCAGTAATTGTTTAGAATTGGGCTCTGCATTAATTTCAACAGAATTTCACTGCCCCAGTGTGCAAAGTGCACGCAACACCGGATCCGCAGCACTTGATCTTGCTTATGTTGCCGCAGGAAGATTAGATGGGTTTTGGGACGAAGGTCTTAACGTATGGGATATTGCTGCAGGTTGTCTGTTAATTACAGAAGCCGGTGGACTGGTCCAAGAACCCAATAGCAAAAATAATAATACGGATTACTTAAAAACAGGCAATCTTATTGCAACCAATCCAAAATTAATGAGCGAATTCATTAAGGTTTGTCGTCGATAGCATCTCGAATCGTCGGCATTAAATCTTCGCGATTTAATCCTAATGCTACTGCTAATGCACCTGCAACATAAATAGACGAATAGGTACCCACAATAATACCGATCATCAGCGCGAGTGCAAATCCGTGAATCATACTTCCGCCATAAATAAACAACGCCGTCACAATCACCAACGTTGTTGCAGATGTCATCACTGTTCGTGATAACGTTTGATTAATAGATAAATTTACCACTTCGACAGGCGTGCCCTTTCGTAATTTGCGAAAATTTTCACGAATTCGATCAAAAATAACGATAGTATCATTCAGAGAATAGCCAATAACAGCTAATACCGCCGCAAGAACATTGAGATTAAATTCCCAGTGAAAGAAAGAAAATAATCCTAAAATTAATACGGGATCGTGAACCAACGCCACAGCAGAACCCACCGCAAACCGATATTCAAATCTTACGGCAATATAAATCATGGTTCCCAATAACGCGACCAAAATAGCGAGAAATCCTTTGGTTTCCATTTCTTTACCCACTTGTGGCCCCACATATTCCACGCGATCAATATTTGCGCCGGGCAAAGCGCTCACTAATGCTGTTTTTACTTCTTGCTGCGCTTCGTTGGCTCGAGGTGCAATACTAATTAAGGCTTGCTTTGATGTGCCGTAGCTTTGCACAACAGCTTCAGGAAATCCCGCTTGATTTAATTGTTCACGCACTTGGATTAAATTCGCTGGCGTTGAATAGGAAATTTGAACCTGCGTACCACCGGTAAAATCCAATCCCCAATTTAATCCTTTCGCCAACAATGAAACCATTGCACAAGAAAATAAAACCATGGACAAAATAGCTGTCCATTTTCTAAGGCCCATAAAATCAATTTCGGTTTTCTTTTTGAAAAATTCCATCGCATTAAATTCCTATCGATAGTTTCTTGACTGTGCGAGAACCGTAAATAGCATTCACCATCGCACGCGTAAACATAATTGCCGTCACCATAGATGTTAATACACCCAAAGTTAACGTCACCGCAAAACCCTTCACCGCATCTGTACCAATGCCAAATAAAACCATGGCGACAATTAACGTTGTGACATTTGCATCTACAATGGTAACAAAAGCGCGCGCATAACCATGAAAGATACTGGCTTGTGGTGTTATGCCATTACGTAATTCTTCACGAATTCTTTCGAAAATTAAAACGTTCGCATCCACGGCCAACCCTAACGTCAACACAATACCTGCCATACCCGGTAAAGTTAACGTCGCGCCTAATAGAGATAATAACGAAATTAATAAAACCAAATTTAATAACAACGCCATATCAGCGATAAGACCAAATAGTCTGTAATACAGAGCCATGAAAATAATAATAATCCCTAACGCTACTTCAATAGATAGTATGCCCTTATGAATATTTTCCTGACCTAATGTCGGACCAACGGTTCGCTCTTCTTCATAATCAATAGCCGCGGGTAATGCACCTGCGCGTAATAATAAAGCCAAGTTTTGTGATTCACTTGCAGAACTTAATCCAGTGACTTCGAAACTATTACCCAACGCACTTTGAATCGTCGCGACATTAATAACCTTCTCTGTTTTCTTAGGCGTCTTTACGGACTTGCCATCAACAATTTTGGTATCAAACGTCGTTTCGATAAAAACCGTCGCCATCGGATTACCGATATTTTGAGCGGTCATGCGATTAAATAAACCTTCGTTTCCACCGCCCAAACGAATATTGACAGACGGTCTGCCCGAATCATCAAAACTCGAAGACGCATCTGTAATAGAAGATCCTGTTAATAAAACCTGATTTTGTAATAGCACAGGCCCACGATCAGATTGATACAGTGTTGAACCAGGAGGAGCAACTCCACCCGCCGCACTGTGAGCCGAATCAACCATATGAAATTCAACCGTTGCGGTTCCACCTAAAATATCTTTGGCATGTGCCGTATCTTGAATACCCGGTAAATCCACGGACACTCTGTCTGCACCCTGTTGTTGAACAATCGCATCACTCACACCCAATTCGTTCACACGATTACGCAATGTCGTCATGGTTTGGTCGAGAGTATATTCGCGAATATTTGTTAAGCCTTGCTGATTCAATGCGGCTGATAAACTTTTGTTGTTACCCTCTGAAGTATCCGTTGTTGTCAAATCAGGAAATTCGCTGCGTAAATAATCCAGTGCCGCCGTTTTTTGATCATCATCCCGAAACGTCAATAAAATATTGTTATTATTTTGCAGGACTATATTCGAGTAGCGGATATGTTTATCACGTAGATCAGAAATCATGCTGATGACAACACCCTGCTGTCTATGCGCAATGACAGAATCCACATCGACGTTTAATAAGAAATGCACACCACCGCGCAAATCCAATCCCAATTTCATGGGCAATGCACCAACGTCGGTCAACCATTGCGGTGTTGCTGGCGCTAAACTTAATGCAACCGTGTAATCATCACCTAAATTTGCTTTGATATAATCACTGGCTTTTAATTGGCTGTCAGTATCTTTAAATCTAACCAAAATATTTTGGCCTTCCATACTGGCTGATTTATAGGCCAAATTTTGTTGTGCTAACGTATTTTCGACTTGCGTCAGCACAGCCGCATTTACCATAACACCGTGTTTACCTGAAACTTGAATAGAAGCATCTTCGCCAAATAAATTGGGAGAGGCATAAATAAATCCGGCTATGACAATTAAAACTAGTAAGATATTTTTCCAGAGGGGATAACGATTCATTTCAACGTGCCTTTAGGAATAGGACGAACAATCGATTCTTTTTGAATAGCGATATCTACATTGGGCGCAATCGTTAAGCTAATAAAATCATCTTGGATTTTAGAAATCTTTCCTAATATCCCAGCGGTAGTAATAACTTCATCGCCTTGCTGTAAACTATTCATGACATCAAGTTGTTTCTTTGTTTTCTTGTTTTGAATAAACCATAAAACAAAATAAAAAATACCCACAAAAAGTACTAGTGAAACAATATTCATGTTTTCTCCCCAAATTAAGTAAGGACGTCATTAATGACGTTCCTACGCCCACCATTTTTGTAACCGTTCAACAGCTTTGTGTAACAATTCTTCAGACGTCGCGTATGCAATTCTCAAACCCTTACCACAACCAAACGCACTACCCGGTACGACTACAACACCCGCTTCTACTAATAAAGCCTCTGATAATTCAAGATCGTTTTTATAATTCTTCATAGCGGCTGATATATCAGGAAAACTATAAAAAGTTCCTGTTGCGGGTAAAATTTTAATATTTTTAATTTTCGAAAAACCCTCAAAGATGATCTGATGCCTTTTTTGATATTGCGCTGTCATTTCTCGCACACAACTTTGATCGCTATTCAACGCAGCAACCGCTGCATATTGTGCAATGCTATTAGGATTTGAAGTCGATTGAGATTGAATATTATTCATCGCCGTAATAATTTCTGCAGGACCCGCGGCAAATCCAATTCGCCAACCTGTCATTGCATAAGACTTCGCAACACCGTGACAGATGATAGTTCTGGATTTTAATTCGGGGCACGCCATAATAATATTACAAAATTTTTCGCCCCAAATAATATGCTCGTACATATCATCACTGAGAATATAAACATTCGGATATTTTAATAAGACTTCGGCTAATTTTTCTAATTCTTTTCGGGAATAACAAATACCCGTTGGATTCGATGGGCTGTTTAAGATCAGCAATTTTGTACGAGATGAAATACTTTTTTCTAATTGTTCTGGAGTGATTTTATATTGTTGAGAAACACTGGTTTCTATAAAAATATTTTTGCCGTCGGCTAATAAAACCATATCAGGATAAGATACCCAATACGGACTGGGAATAATTACTTCATCACCCGAACCAATTAAAGCTTGGATAGTATTGTATACAGACTGTTTACAACCCGCTGCTGCGCTAATTTCTTTGGGTGAAAATTTTAATTGATTATCTCGTTCGAATTTATTTATGACCGCTTGTTTTAATTCGGGTATACCATCGACGGGCGTATATTTGGTATAGCCATTTTTGAGCGCAACGCGTGCGGCTTCTTTGATAAATTCTGGGGTATCGAAATCAGGCTCACCGACGGTAAGATTAATTAAATCCTTACCTTCAGCTTGAAGCTGTTTAGCTCGCGTCGAAATCGCCATTGTCGGCGACGGTTTGATTTGCTGAGCACGGTGAGAAAGTATCGCCATCTTCTGTGTATCCTCTTAATCTACAGCCAAACGCGTATTCTACATGATATTATCAATCATTATGAAGAATTTTGTGATTGAATCCCATTTTAAACCGGCGGGTGATCAACCCGAAGCCATTTCTAGTCTCGTAAAGGGTCTTGGAGATGGACTCGCGCATCAAACACTTTTAGGAGTAACGGGGTCGGGCAAGACTTTTACATGCGCTCACGTTATCCAGCAAATTCAACGCCCAGCTATAATATTAGCCCCCAACAAAACATTGGCCGCCCAACTGTATGGCGAAATGAAAGCTTTTTTTCCTAAGAACGCCGTTGAGTATTTCGTGTCTTATTATGACTATTATCAACCCGAAGCCTATGTGCCCGCCTCTGATACTTTTATAGAGAAAGATGCGTCTATTAATGAGCAGATAGAACAAATGAGACTTTCTGCAACCAAAAGCTTAATGGAACGCAAAGATGTTATTTTAGTCGCGACGGTATCTGCTATTTATGGCTTAGGTGATCCCAAATCTTATCTCAGCATGATTTTAATTTTGAAAAAAGGCGATGTTGTTGATCAGCGACAAATTTTAAGGCGACTGGCTGAGCTGCAATATACGCGGAACGAAATTAGCTTTGATAGGGGTACGTATAGAGTTCGCGGTGATGTCATAGATATTTATCCTATCGAAGCAGACAGCGATGCCGTGCGTATAGAATTATTCGGCGATGAAATAGAAAACTTAAGCTTTTTTGATCCTCTGACGGGAGAGATACTTTCTAGAATAGCGCGTTATACCCTCTATCCTAAAACTCACTATGTCACGCCGCGCGAAAAAATCTTAGAGGCTATAGATCATATAAAACTAGAACTTAAAGACAGACTAGATTATTTTTATGCTGAAAATAAATTATTAGAAGCTCAGCGTCTAAAAGAACGCACGACATATGATATAGAAATGATGTATGAACTGGGTTATTGCTCAGGCATAGAAAATTATTCACGATATTTATCCGGACGAAAAACAGGCGAACCGCCACCAACGTTATTTGAATATCTTCCGAAAGACGCTGTTTTATTTATAGACGAATCACATGTCACGGTTCCGCAATTAGGGGGAATGTATCGAGGCGACAGAGCACGCAAAGAAAATTTAGTGAATTATGGCTTTAGATTGCCGTGTGCATTAGATAACAGACCCTTAAAATTTGAAGAGTTTTTAAGTTTATCTCCTCAGACTGTTTATATTTCCGCAACACCGGGACCCTATGAACTAGAACATTCGGGTGCTGTTGTAGAGCAAGTCGTTCGTCCAACTGGATTAGTAGACCCACAAATAGAAATTCGACCTGTGGGAAATCAAGTCGACGATTTATTAAGCGAAATAAAATTACGTGTGGCGAATAACGAACGCATATTAGTGACTACGCTTACCAAAAGACTATCAGAAGATCTGACAGAATATTTGCAGGGCAAAAAAATCAGTGTCAAATACTTACACTCGGATATAGATACTGTCGAGCGCATGGAAATTATAAGAGATTTAAGAAAAGGCAAGTGTGATGTATTAGTGGGAATTAATTTACTCCGAGAGGGCTTGGATCTTCCTGAAGTATCTCTAGTAGCCATATTGGATGCTGACAAAGAAGGTTTTCTACGCTCAGAAAGATCGTTGATTCAAACAATAGGAAGGGCTGCAAGAAATATAAATGGCAAGGCTATATTATATGCAGATAAAATAACGGGCTCGATGGAAAGAGCAATCAGTGAAACAGACAGACGCCGCAAAAAACAAGTGGACTATAATATTTTACACGGCATTACTCCCAAGAGTATCCAAAAAGCCATTCATGATATTCTCGAAGCCGCACCGGCTACTACTCCACAAAGTAAGAAATTTTTATCAGGCGGAAAAACTATTTCAGAGCTCGAAGCCGAAATGCATTTCTATGCGCAAAATCTAGAATTTGAAAAAGCAGCGGAATTGAGAGATGAAATTCGGCTGCTGAAACAAAAAAATAAAATATAAAAAATGTTACACTATAGTTGTTTATATTAATCAAAATTAGGTGGACCTATATGAATAGTAATTTATCCAATGTTTTTCTATTAGACCAGGATTACAAAAAATTTCTTATCGATGTCAAAAATCGTTTAAAAATCACACAGCTTCGTGCTGCTAGCGCGGTTAATACGCACGTTACTCAATTTTATTGGCAGCTTGGCAACGATATCCTACAAATGCAGTCCAATAAAAAACACTGGGGAAGCAAATTTATAGAACAGCTCTCCATCGATCTACAGGCAATGCACTCAGGATTATCAGGTTTTTCCAAACGGAATTTAGAGTATATGCGACTGCTCGCCAGCATATATCCATCTCTGAATGAGTTTACGCAGCAACCTGCTGCGCAATTACCATGGTCACATATTCAGCTTTTGCTCGATAAATTCAGAGCCGACTCTGCACGCCGTGAGTGGTACGCTTCACAAGTTGTAGAATATGGATGGTCAAGGTCAACACTGAGTACCCATATTAAAAGTGAGCTATATAATAGACAGGGGCTCAAAAATAATAAAACCTCAAATTACCAAACTCAGCTACCCTCACCCCAATCTGATTTGGCACATGACATATTGAAGGACCCCTATAATTTTGATTTCCTAACTATTTCTAAAGACGCTCATGAGCGTGAAATTGAAAATGCATTAACAACCCATATCCGTGATTTTTTACTGGAGCTCGGTGCAGGATTTTCGTTTGTTGGAACACAAATCCCCATTGAAATTGATGGCGAAACATTTTTCATTGATGTGTTGTTCTACCATTTAAAATTACGCTGTTTTGTAGTCTGTGAAATTAAAGCAAAAAAATTTAAACCCGCTGATTTAGGACAATTAAGTTTTTACTTAGCTGCCGTTGAGGGGAAATTTAGACATACACATGATAATCCGACGATTGGCATTTTACTCTGCGAATCTCGCAGCAAAATTATTGCAGAATACGCCTTAAAAAATATCAATGCCCCTATTGGAATATCCGAGTATGCTCTCGCGAAAAATTTACCCAAGGAACTGAAGACAGGATTACCAACTGTTGAACAAATTGAATCCGAACTTAATGATTTAGAATTCGAAAAAGCAGCGGAGTTGAGAGATGAAATTCGGGTGCTGAAAGCAAAATCAAAAAAATAAGCTCATAAATAAGATAATAGGTAATATTCTTATTTGAAACACTTCGCAAAACAATATAGCTTAGCGACATCTATACCGAGGGAGCTTCACATGCAGGACACGCCGCCAAAATATGTTGTACGAAATCTTGAACTCTTCGACGTCCTAGGCGAAGCGTGGGCATTAACATCGGGAATCAAACTAAGCATATGGATTCCCTTAATGTTGGCAGGATTGATCGGCGTTCTTTCTGGAGCACTATTTCATTTTCTTAGCACTGTGATCCAGTGGAAATTCGCGGCTTTTATTTTACCCCTCTGGATTGTCGTGGCAGTTTATTTGCTAATCTATTTAGGCTGCTGCGTTGTAAAAACAAGTATTACAATTGCACGTGTAGCTCCAGTGACAATTGCATCCGCATTTTCTGCTTTTTCACAACCCTTTTGGCCTCTATTTGCAACAATTTTCTTAGCTGCTATAGCACTTTTACCTGGCGTCTTGTTAGCCAGGGCAGGAGCTTCTTGGCTAGGATTTTTTTATGACATTATTGTTGGCCCCTTGGTTTACATGAGTATACCGTTGATAGTTGATTGCATTAATTCTCCCTTAGTAGCCATATCACTTTCTTTTAAATCTGCTCGCGCACATTGGCTAACACTCATCGGCCTATTTTTGATGAAAAGGATAATTTTTGGTCTGATTTCTTATGCTGCTATAGCTTTATTTGTTCTCTATGCAGCGTCCAAAAGCGATGGAATTATATTTTTGGGGTTAGTTTTGGTTCTTTTTTGCATAAGAGTTGTTCCTTTTATCTATGTAATGCAGGGCGTGGTGTATCACAAACTCTTTGACTAGCATTAAAAATAGATTTGAGGGTTTCTTAAGACGCAAAAAAATTCCCTCTCCTTTTTACAGGAGAGGGTCCGCAAAGCGGGGGTGAGGTACTAAGAGAGTGCTATTTTTTCTCAGCAGCAGGTTTGTCTGCGTCTAATTTGAAATGCTCGATGAGTTGAACAAGACCACAGTAACCAATAATAGCTTCACCAATTAAAAGAATACCGACTAACATCACTAATATGGGGCTGATCATTGCAAAAATAATCAATACAGCTCCAAGAATACCGCGAACCATTTTTTCGCGTTTGCCGATATTTAAAGGTAAGTTAAACATTGTTTTCTCCCTGACTCCCTGTTAAGAACAGTCGCTACGATACTGTGATATTGGCTTCGATGCAAGTCTATAACAACCTCACCCCCGCTACGCGGACCCTCTCCTAGTAACAGGAGAGGGTAAAAAAAGCATGCAAAAAACAATCATGGGAATATAAAAAAGAAGAAAAATAAAATAGTAAAATTATTTTTATATGAAAAATATTTTCCCTCTCCTATTGTCAGGAGAGGGTCCCGAAGGGGGGTGAGGTTATCAAATTACAATAACCCTAACTGCAATTTCGCGGCTTCCGTCATTCTGTCTTGCGTCCACGGCGGATCCCAAACCAATTCGACTTTCGCATCATTTACGCCTAAAACACTTTTAACAGCATCTTCGACAGTCCCCGGAAATGTTTGCGCGACAGGACAACCGGGCGCTGTTAAAGTCATCTTTACGTCAACATTACCTAGGGTATCTACCTCAACGCCATAAATTAAACCTAAATCATAAATATTCACGGGGATTTCAGGATCATAAATAGTTTTCAGCATAGCAATAATATCATCATGTATTTTTGTAATTTCTTTCTTGCCATAGGTCATCAAATTACTCCGTCGACACTGCTGAGTGTTCTTGATGAAGCGCTGCCTCTAAAGTATGCCACGCTAAAGTCGCGCATTTTACACGCGCCGGATATTCTTTCACACCCGCCAAAACTTTTAGTTTCCCCAACAATGGATCAACCGCGGTAATTTCTGTAATCATATAATCATGAAATAATTTAAATATTTTCTCCGCTTCCCCTACCGTCTTGCCTAATAAATGTTCTGTCATTAAAGATGCTGATGCAGTAGAAATAGCACAACCCGAGCCCTCAAAATTAATCTTTTCTATACTATTATTTTTTATAATTAAATATAATTTTAATTTATCGCCACACAATGGATTAAACCCTTCTGCTTCATGTGTAGCATTATCCAGCTTAGAAAAATTTCGTGGGTTTCTATTATGATCAATAATCACTTCTTGATATAAATCTCTTAAATCAGACATGAAACACCTGCTTGACTGTATTTAAGGCTTTTATAAAAATATCAATCTCTTCAACAGTATTATAAAAAGCAAAAGACGCTCTTGCGGTTGCCGCTACACCAAAAAAATTCATGAGAGGCATCGTACAATGATGGCCCGTTCGAACAGCAATACCCTCTTGATCCAAAATAGTTCCAACATCGTGCGCATGAATGCTATCAAATAAGAAACTTAAAATACTGGCTTTATGTTTAGCCGTGCCAATAATTTTAATGTCTTTATATTTTAGAATTTCAGTTGTAGCATAATTTAATAACTCAGCTTCATAGTTTTTAATATTATCCAGGCCTATAGTATTTATATATTTAATAGCAGCAGCTAAACCTATTGCGCCAGTGACATCCGGTGTACCGGCTTCGAATTTATGCGGAATGACATGATAAGTTGTTTTCTCGAAAGTCACTTGATTGATCATTTCACCACCGCCCTGATACGGCGGCATTTTTTCGAGAAATTCTTTTTTGCCATATAACACACCAATTCCAGTCGGGCCATAAAGTTTATGTCCAGAGAAAGCTAGAAAATCACAGTCTAGTTTTTGGACATCGATATTCATATGCAAAACAGCCTGAGCGGCGTCCAGTAATACAGGTATATGTTTGGCATGTGCTGCAGCAATAATTTTTTCTACAGGATTAATAGTGCCTAATGTATTTGATATATAAACAACTGAAACTAGCTTGGTTCTGGGAGATAATAATTTCTCAAACTCTTCTAAAATAATTTCGCCCTGCTGATTAATAGGCGCGACTTTTAATACCGCGCCAGTCTGTTCACATAACATTTGCCAGGGAACTATATTAGAATGATGCTCCATAGTTGTTATAACAATTTCATCGCCTGATTTTATATTGGCCCGACCGTAAGTTTGAGCGACTAAATTTATAGCCTCTGTTGTACCGCGTACAAAAATAATTTCTTCGCGATGTTTAGCATGAATAAAGTCTCTTACCACATCACGAGAATCTTCAAATAATTTCGACGCTTTTTCGCTTAAATAATGCACGCCCCTGTGAACATTGGAATAACTGGTTTCATAGCAATGCGATATGGCATCTATGACAGCCCTTGGTTTTTGTGTGCTCGCAGCGTTATCAAAATAAATTAAGGGCTTCTTATGAACATACGTATTTAATATGGGAAAATCTTGGCGAATTTTTTGAATATCCGCAGGGCTTAATATTGACATAGTCGTTCTCGCATAGCTTCATCAGAAATACACTGTAAAACTTTATTACCAAAAGCGTGTATTAATATATTTCTAGACGTCTCTTCATCGAGACCACGTGAGCGAAGATAAAATAAACTTTCTTCATCAAGCTGACCAATGGTCGCACCGTGCGTACATTTTACATCATCATGATAAATCTCTAATTCTGGTTTGGTATCAATCTCAGCATCAGAAGATAATAATATATTATGGTTTGCTTGGCTGGCTTCTGTTTGACTCGCGCCTTCTCGAACAATAACTTTGCCGTTAAATACGACTCTGGATTTATCTTCTAAAATACTGCGATAAAATTCATTGCTCTTACAATGCCCAACCGCATGATCTATTACCGTATGGTGATCCAAATGCTGTCGAGATTTTGAATACGATAAGCCATAGAGATCACAGCTCGCCTGTTCACCTTTAAATATAATATTAATATCACTGCGTGCTAATAACGACCCTTTAGATAACGTAAAAGTCTGAACATGGGATTTTTCATGAAGATAAATATGGGTTCGGCCTATATGAAAGCTGTTTAGATTTTCAGTTTGAATTTTATAATAGTCTAATCTAGCCCCCGAATTAACGTCTATTTCAATGACGGTATTAACTATGCTAGAAATATTACTCTCAAAAATTTCTATTATTTTGGCTTTAATATTATTTTCTACGATAATTTTAATTCTAGGCTGAGCCCAATGACTATCCGTCGCATGATAAATAATTTCTAATGGCTCAATGATATTCTGGGAAATGGTAATAAGATAATTTTCAGTATTAAAATTCTGGTTTAATCCCTCAAATACATCAAGATTATCTTTAGGCTGAATAGATAAAGCCGAAATAGCAATGCCCGACTGGGTGTTATTTCTAAACGTAATGATTTTGTTTTGGGTAAAAACGAATGGCTTGGACGCTAAAACAGATAAATCCGTATATTTCCAATTTTCATCTCGTGTTGTAGGAAAGGTTGGCAATCTCATTCTTCTACCCAGCCATAACCCTTTTCTTCTAATTTAAACGCTAATTCTTGACCGCCCGATATAACTATTTTACCCGCTGATAATACATGTACTTTGTCGGGCTTGATGTAATTCAATAATCTCTGATAATGCGTAATTAATAATATAGAATGGTCTTTATTTCTCAGGCCGTTTATACCTAACGCTATAATTCTTAGCGCATCTATGTCTAATCCAGAATCCGTTTCGTCTAACAAAGCCAAAGAAGGATTTAAGACCAGCATTTGTAATATCTCATTACGCTTTTTTTCACCGCCTGAGAATCCCTCATTGAGGGAACGGTAAATCATGTCTTCGTCCATTTCTAATAATTTCATTTTGTCTTTGACCATGGTGAGAAAATCCATCGCATCAACTTCCGGAAGATTTCTTGCTTTGCGCTGTGCATTTAAAGCCGCCTTTAAAAAATAAATATTACTTACGCCCGGTATTTCGACAGGATATTGAAATCCCAGAAATAATCCCGCGTGTGATCTTTCTTCAGGAAGTAAAGTTAATAAATCTTTTCCGTCAAATAAAATTTCGCCATGCGTAATTTCATAGCCCGCACGTCCGGCTAATATATTCGCCAGTGTGCTTTTTCCCGAGCCATTGGGCCCCATAATGGCGTGAACTTCGCCGGGTTTAATAACCAGATTAATTCCGCGTAAAATTTCTTTTTGTTCAACCGACACGCATAAGTTTTTAATTTCTAACATGATTATCCTATTGCCCCTTCTAAACTAATGCCCAATAATTTCTGAGCCTCTACTGCAAATTCCATGGGTAATTCTCGAAACACTTGTTTACAAAAGCCGTTGACTATCATAGATACCGCATCTTCTTCGGATAAACCTCTTTGCTGACAATAAAATAATTGCGTCTCACCAATCTTAGATGTTGTGGCTTCATGTTCTACTTTCGCCGTTGCGTTTTTAACTTCCATATACGGGAAAGTATGACCACCACATTGCGAGCCCAATAATAAAGTATCGCAACGCGTATAATTCCTCGCGTTCTCTGCTGATTTTAAAATTTTAACTAAGCCTCTATAACTATTTTGACCATGACCCGCAGAAATTCCCTTTGAAACAATAGTACTTTTTGTATTTTTGCCAATATGGATCATTTTAGTACCCGTGTCGGCTTGTTGATAATTATTGGTCAGGGCCACAGAATAAAACTCACCAATGCTATTATTACCGCGCAATAAAACACTGGGATATTTCCAGGTAATCGCTGAACCTGTTTCGACTTGTGTCCACGAAATTTTGCTATTATCTTCGCGACAATCGCCCCGCTTCGTCACGAAATTATAAATTCCGCCTTTACCCTCTTTATCGCCCGGGTACCAATTTTGAACAGTCGAGTATTTAATATGAGCGTTTTTTAAAGCAATTAATTCGACTACTGCAGCGTGTAGTTGATGTTCATCACGACGGGGTGCTGTACAACCCTCGAGATAACTTACATAACTACCCTCGTCTGCAATAATTAACGTCCGTTCGAATTGTCCCGTCATTGCAGAATTAATTCTAAAATAAGTGGATAATTCCATCGGGCATCGAACACCCTTCGGGATATAACAAAACGATCCGTCGCTAAATACCGCTGAATTTAAACTGGCATAAAAATTATCGGTATACGGCACAACGGTACCCAGATATTGCTGAATTAATTCAGGATATTTTTGTACAGCTTCTGAGAATGCACAAAAAATAATACCCACACTGTGAAGTTTTTCTTTAAATGTCGTTGCTACAGAAACGCTATCAAATACGGCATCGACAGCAATAACACCCGCAAGCATTTCTTGTTCTTTTAGGGGAATGCCCAATTTTGCATATGTTTTTAATAATTCCGGATCAACTTCATCCAAACTTTTAGGGCGATCACTTAATTTTGGCGCAGAATAATAACTACTGGCTTGGTAATCTATTTTAGGATAGTGGACATGCGCCCAATGCGGCTCTTTCATCGTCAACCAATGTCGGTAGGCTTTCAGTCGCCATTCTGTCATGAACGCAGGTTCATTTTTTTTCGCGGAAATGGCTCTCACCACATCTTCATTTAAACCCGGCGGAAAAGTATCCGATTCGATATCCGTCACAAAACCGTGTTGATATTCTTGGTCTATGAGTTGGTGAATGGCCTCATTAGAGGGTGTCATAAGTGCTCTCAGTTCGTGTTAGACTGCGGATTATAGCTCAATCAACGGAGGAAGCGTAACGTATGCTGGGTTTTTTGCTGTATGCGCTGAATATTTTCATCTCCTGCATGATTGTTTTAAGTGTTTTTCCCTTCTCATATCTGATTCCTCAGGTGAAACGCTTTGTCATCATCATGCCCTTACATTGGGCCAATATGAACCGAGCTATTTTGCGACTGACCACCCGAACCCAGATCGAGACGCAATTACCGCCGGGTTTAAGCCCCGAGAAATCTTATATAGTCACCGCGAATCATCAATCATGGGCAGATATTTTAGTCTTGTTTGATGTCTTTGCGGGTCACATCCCCATGCTGAAATTTTTTATGAAACAGCAACTCAAATGGGTGCCATTTGTAGGCTTATCTTGCTGGATTTATGGTTTTCCGTTTTTATATCGCCATACCCCTGCGGAACTGAAAAAACACCCCGAATGGAAACAGCACGATATTTTATCTACCCGAAAAGCCTGTGAAAGATTTAAATCCACTCCGGGAAGCTTGATGATTTTCGCCGAAGGCACGCGATTTACTCCTGCAAAACACATTAAACAACAATCGCCCTATAAACATTTACTCAAACCCAAAGCAGGCGGCATGGCGATTGCTCTTCAATATATGGGAGACTCCATACAATCTTTATTAGACGTGACTATTATATATCCCAAAGAGGCTTATACTTTTATGGATTTTTGTCGCGGTAAAATAAAAAAAATTAGGGTTATTGTTCGAGAAATTCCCCTGACGGACGATTTGCGGGGCAATTATGAAAATGACAGAACCTATCGCCAATATTTTCAAAATTTCTTAAATACAGTATGGGCAGAAAAAGATGAGCGTCTCTAATGGCCTAACGTGGATCGGCGCAGGAATATTATGGTTAATTATACAGCTGCCCTACGCTGTTCAGCTTAAAATTGGCAAATTTTTAGGGCTATTGGCTTTTTATTTTTCTAAGCGTGAATATCATAATGCTGATATTAATTTAAAAATAAGCTTTCCTGAACTCAGTCCAGCCGCCAGAAAAAATTTAATTAAATCCAGTTTTATTTCCGCAGGTCAGGGAACACTCGAAACGCTGTTTGGATTTTGGGGCTCCCCCAGAAGATTAAAAAAATTAATGCGCATTAAAAATATAGAAGTAGTCGAGCAAGCACTCAAAAATAAAAACGGCGCTATTATTTTTGGGCCGCATTTTACGTCTGTGCACCTTGCAGGCAGATTATTAAATCTTATACACCCATTTGCTTGCATGTATTTCCCGCCTAAAAATAAAGTCTTTCGAACGATTACTGAAAATGCACTTCCTCACTGTTATGCGCAAGCGGTCCCTCGTGATGATGCGCGAGCGTTAATTCGCGCACTAAAACAAAATAACGCGGTGTTATATACGCCTGATATTGATGGTGGCCGAAAAGGTTTATTTGTTCCCTTTTTTAATTTTCCCGCATCGACAATCACAGCCACTTCGCGTTTTTCTGAAATGACAGGATGTGCTGTGATTGAAATAAAATATTATCGACGAAAAGACAATAAGGGTTTAGAATTCGAGTTTCAGTCGCCACTCTCAGATTTTCCCAGCGATGATGTTTATGCAGACACCCTCAAGGTTAATCATATTTTAGAAAAAAATATTCGAGAACATCCTGAGCAATATTTATGGCAATACAAGCGTTTTAAAACTCGACCCGTCGGGGAAAAAGACATTTATGCGCAATCTACTGTGGTTTCGTGAACATGATTTACGAATACGGGATAATACCGCGCTTTATCATGCCAGTCTTTCTTCTGACGATGGCTTAATAGCCGTTTTCTTAATTAATCCTAAAGAATGGCGAAATCATGACATGGCCCCCATTCGTCAAAATTTTATTTTATGTCATCTGCCGTTACTTCAGGCAGAACTCGCCGAAATTAACATTCCACTGCTCATTCATACGGTCTTGGATCCCAAAACCATCCCTGATTTTTTATTAAAGCTATCCCAGGAATATAAAATAAATAATTTATATTTCAATGACCAATATGAGCTAGATGAATTAAGACGCGACCAAGACATAAAAAAATTATTTGAAAAAAATAATCTATCCGTAAAAAACTATACCGACCAGGTTATTTTTACGCCGGGTGAAATTTTGACCCAACAAAGAAAATATTTTACTGTTTTTACACCCTTCAAAAATGCTTTTTTGAATAAATTAAACCACACTGAAATTACAGTTCTGCCAAAGCCAAAAAAAATTAATGCTCTCATACCTATTTCACCTATAGGCACAGATATGCTTAATATTACCCCTCACAATAATTGGCCCGCGGGAGAAAAAATAGCGCATAAAAAATTAGCTGATTTTATTTCCCATAAACTCGCAAACTATAAAATAAACAGGGATTTTCCCAGTCTCGATGGCACCAGTCAGCTTTCCCCCTATTTAGCCTCAGGGATTATTTCTATTCGCACCTGCTTTAAAAAAGCGCTTGAAACTCCCCATCATGAAACATGGCTATCTGAATTAATTTGGCGAGAATTTTATAAACATATTATGAAACATTTCCCTCGCGTATGTATGCATAAACCACTGAAGCTAATCACTGAAAAAATTCCGTGGGAAAATAATCCAGACCACTTTGATGCCTGGAAAAATGGCAAAACGGGCTTTCCCCTGGTTGATGCCGCCATGAATCAACTTAATCAAACGGGTTGGATGCATAATAGATTAAGAATGATTGTTGCCATGTTTTTGACCAAAAATCTATTAATAGACTGGCGCTGGGGTGAAACGTATTTTATGCAACATCTGATTGATGGCGATCTCGCTGCAAATAATGGCGGTTGGCAGTGGGCGGCGTCAACAGGAACAGATGCAGCACCCTACTTCCGTATTTTCAATCCCTTATCCCAAACAGAAAAATTTGATCCGGAATATATATTCATCAAAAAATATTGCCCAGATGCTTTGACAAAAGATTATGTCAAACCCATAATTGACCTTTCAGCTTCGCGTCAACGCGCTATTTCTGTTTACAAACGAGTATTCCAACATGTCTAGAAAATCTTCACACTTTTGGGGAAAAGCGTTCCCTTTATTTTTAGCTATTTTTATAGACGGCATGGGGCTAGGATTATTATTTCCCATTTTGAATACGCTATTTATTAATTCTCACAGCAATTTCTTAGCTATCGATACCTCTGCGCAAATGCGAAATTTTTTATTTGGCTTAACCGTCAGTATTTTTATGCTCGCCTGGTTTTTTGGTGCGGCTTATCTGGGAGATCTGTCTGACGCCATTGGGCGCAAAAAATCTTTAATTATTGCATTAGTCGGTGCTTTTTTGGGCTATTTAGTTTCAGCCATTGCTGTTGAATTACACAGCATAACTTTTTTAATTATTGGCCGAGTTATTGCGGGATTTACGGCAGGAAGCCAATCCATTGCACAAGCCGCTATTGTTGATATCAGTGAGCCTGATTTAAAAGCACGGAATATTGGTTTAATTTTATTGTTTGCATCCCTGGGATTTGTGTTTGGCCCGATGTGCGGCGGATTTTTCTCAAGTCCACAAATCTATTCTGGATTTACGTTATCAACTCCCCTGTATTTCGCCGCGTTTATTTCTTTACTCAACGCAGTATTATTATTTTGGCTATTTAAAGAAACTTTTAAAACACGCTCAAAAATTCATTTAAAATTTCACCGTGCCATTGAAATATTTATTTCAGCTTTTAAAAACCATAAAGTCAGATATTTGTCTTTTGTGTTTTTATTAATGCTCTTGGGCTGGGGATGTTTCTATTCTTTTATATCTTTATTTTTGACAAAACAATTTAATTTCAGCTCAACACAAGTCAATCTTTTTATGGTCTTACTTGCCGTTGGTTTTGGATTAGGATGTGGTTTTATTGTGAACTGGGTGACACACCATCTCTCTGTTAAACAAAGCATTATTTCATCATTAATTCTCAGTGGAACCATCAGTATTATTGCAGCATCATCGACACAACCCTGGGTAATGTGGCTTATTGCAACGCCGGTTGGCATTGCCATTTCTGTACCCTACTCGATGATGATTGCCGTATTTTCAAATCAAGTGGATGAAAATTCTCAGGGATGGGTCATGGGAATTACCGGAGCGATCAGTTCTGGCGCATTTGCCATTGCGGGTTTTGGAGGAATATTTCTTGCCAATCAATCTGCCAGCTTGCCCATTTTGTGTGGGGGCTTATTTTTAATTTTAAGTGGACTTGCGATGATGTACAGTAAAGCAAAAACTTCACCCGGAATATAAATTACTCTGAAAACATCGAACTCACAGATTCTTCTTCGTTAATTCTGCGAATAATTTGCGCGAGCATTTCACCTATATGTAATTGGCGAATTTTTTTGGATTTCTTCGCGGCGGCTGATAAGGGAATCGTATCAGTAACAACTACTTCATCTAATTCAGATTCTTCAATATTTTTTATGGCCTCACCCGATAAAACAGCATGCGTACAATACGCTTTGACAGATACTGCCCCTTCTTTTTTTAATACTTTTGCTGCAGCACATAATGTCCCCGCCGTGTCTACAATATCATCCATTAATAAACAGGTTCTGTCTTTGACATCACCAATAATATTCATAACTTCGGCATGATTCGCTCGCGGACGACGTTTATCAATAATAGCCAAATCAGATTCGTTTAATAATTTTGCAATTGCTCTCGCGCGGACTACACCACCCACATCAGGAGAAACAACAATAAGATTTTTATATTTTCGTTGACGAATATCTGCCAGCATCGAAGACGTTGCATAAACGTTATCAACGGGAATATAGAAAAAACCCTGAACTTGATCGGCGTGTAAATCAACCGTTAATAATCTATTAATACCCACTTTGCCCATCATATCTGCTACTACTTTTGCGGTGATTGGCACGCGCGCAGAACGTACACGTCTGTCTTGTCGTGCATAACCAAAATACGGAACCACAGCAGTAATTCGCGCCGCAGATGCTCGACGTAACGCATCTGCCATAATAATTAATTCCATCAGATGATTATTGGTTGGAGCACACGTAGGCTGAATAATAAAAACATCTCGCCCACGAACATTTTCTAAAATCTCCACCATTGTTTCACCGTCACTAAACGTTCCAACGGTTGCTTTTCCCAAAGGTATTTTTAAAAAATGCGCCACTTCTTCTGCCAGTGGCAAGTTAGCGTTACCGCTAAAAATCATCATGTTAGACACGAATAGTTCCTAAACATATGAATCAATGGCTGGGGTGCTAGGATTCGAACCTAGGTATGCCGGGATCAAAACCCGGTGCCTTACCACTTGGCGACACCCCAATAGATGTAGACTGGACCGGTATTCAATCAAAAAAACTGCCACTTATCAATAAAGATTCGAAGATAAATACTGGAATGCGATGCGGACACCAATTTTGGCATGTTATTTTGATCATAAGAGAGGTAGTGAACAGACCAGCCATGGTAATGTTTAGTCTTCACCCCCTTCAGCCAATAGACTAAATCTTCAATAGGCAACGGATAGCCCAGAATTTGCTGTGATAGCATTTCAGCTGAAGCGGCTTGATATATCTTCCCGTTATTATCCGTCAATGTAACACCTTGTGGATTGCCATCTAACTCTACTGCACCAAGACCTAAGGGCCCAAAAATACGGATTTGATATTGTTGGTAATTCTGCTGCCAATCCAACGAAGCCGTTTCCATTTTGCCATCATTTTGCATGGCAATCTTTCCTTCAAGCCGCCAATGTTCAGATGCTTTCGGATTGGAGGGTTGGAATGTCGAGGTTGTTGTTGCACAAGCTGTCATTAAAAAAGCCAACGCAGAAAGAATAACGAATCTAGATAAAGCTAATCTAGCCAAAGCCAGCCTGGATAAAAACAGTTTATTCATTTCAATTCTCTCTGTTATACTCCGCGCTTCTTTATGCCGGGGTGGCGGAACTGGTAGACGCGCCGGACTCAAAATCCGGTGGTGGCGACACTGTGTCGGTTCGATTCCGACCCTCGGTACCATTATTATTTGGAAACATTTGGCCTAATTTTATCAACCAATCATTTACACGACGTTTGCTTGAACCGAAATCATAGTAGCTACGCGCTTGGCTATACATAGCCACCGTCGATGTTGAATCCGACAGCGCAATAAACTGAACAGTAATGTCATCTGTAAATCCAAAAATAGATCTTTCGGTTAAAACAAATTCGCCCTGCTCAGGAATACTGTTCACAAATTGCACGCGTGGTTCTGTAGCGATAATTTGATTAAAGGCATTAAAGAGATCATCAGCAGACGCAGGATAGACGGGAGAATATTCATTGGGAGTCACATTACAATAACTTTGTGGACAGACTAAATAATAATTCGGCGTATGGGGAAGTATTAGGGCTTGAAAATTAGGTGTAGGTCCTTTTGAACAACTTGCGAGAAAAATACTACATAATCCTATCAAAAATATCGGCAATGCTTTCATTCACTCTTCCCCGAGGAAATTTTATAATGGCGGGCTGATATCCCGCCGCTACTACGATTGGATTTTATAAAGCCGCAAAATTATTTTTATAATTAGGAATATTATTTAATAGCAACGTCGTTGGATCATTCGTCGCGACTTTCGCCAGACCCTTAAATACTAACTGCACATACACGCCGGTTGTGAATTGTGGATTACCAAACGCATCCAGTCCATTATAATTTCGCGCCAACACTGTTTGAAGTGCCCAACAACAACTGTCGTATTGTACGCCTGTAAAATAAGAGAGTGAATGAGACTGATTCCAACTGTAACTCCAACTCCCTACAAAATCCAAATGTGATACCAATGGCCACACCACCGACATCGTCGGTTCACTCAAATTAAATTTACTGCTTAATGCCGTTACCGGCGTATTCAGTTGTGATGCTTGTCCCGGTAATAAAAAGAAATCACCGTACCGTACATAGCTATAACCAATGTTAAGCACATGATTGTCCGCAGGATTATATTGAAAATTAATTAACGTATTTTGAGTTTGCGCAATTTCGGGATCCCATGCAGCCCCTACTGTTGCACTCCATGCAGGATTAAATCGATACGTGGCTTGTCCAACAATAGGTGATGTCAGTGCCGTTGGCGATGTACTACCAACAGAATATAACGGATCGGTACACCCTACGGTTTGACATAACGTCACACGCCTATCTTCAAAATATTTAATCACACCCACACCCGCTGAAAATTTTTCATCTCCCGTTTCTTTATTAAAAAATCGCGTAGATAACGCAAAGCTCAGTTGATTGGCATCACCAATTCTGTCTGAGCCACTGAATCGATTGGTCAAAAACAATTGATTAAACGTAAAGGGCTGAAGACTGCTATCAAACGCAGGAATTTGATGTTGATCACGATACGGCACATAAAGATAAAAAACTCTGGGTTCAAGCGTCTGATTAAAATCCGAGCCAAATAAATGCGCGTCGCGCTCAAAGTACAAACCGCTGTCGATATCTACAATAGGAACCGTTCGTGTTATTTCGCTAGAAAAATTAGGCATTTGATCCGTAATGCTATATTGCGTCATTTCTAATTGAACAGACGGCGTGATGTATCCCTTTGCATTAGTTAACGGCAAGCTCAACCCGGGCAAAAAATTAAATCGTTTTCCTGACGGCGGAATTGTCATTGAACCTGGAGTCGGTGCTTCTGAAAAATTGACCGCTTCTGCTAACCACGACGGTGATAATCGATTCGCTTCTTGCGGCAAATAACTGGTAAATAATAATTGCGGCAACATGCTGTATTGATTATAAACTAACGCTTGATCAACTGGATGTAAAGTTTGATACGCCTGTACATTTCCTAAGAATTGCCAGGAATCTGCGATATACGTAATTTGTCCCTGCTGTAATAATTGATTTTGCGCAACGGTTGCGACACCGCCAATATCCGTCGGAAAATAATCATCACTCACACGAGCATAATTCAGCGATCCACTCCAGTGGTCATCCCACTTTGTTGTATCAAACCATGAAAAATAGGTTCGCATTGGACTCAGATTTGGCAAGTCATTCAAGCCCGGCGTTCCTGCAGGAATATTAAACTGCTCAGTTTGTTGAAATTTTCTAAATTCCCAATCATTAGGCAATACCGTGAAATTAATATTACCCGTACTAGATGTAGTCAAGTATCGAAATAAATTATTAACTAAAAATCCACGCTTGGCATAATAATTTGGCGTAATCGTATCATCATAATTCGGCGCCATATTCCAATAAAAAGGCAACCCCAACCCAAAGCCTGAGGTACCTCCAAAACTGAATTGCGGATATAAAAATCCTGACTGTCGTCGATCATCAATTGGAAAATTAATATAGGGCATATAAAACACAGGAACATGGTGCGTATAAAAGACAGCGTTATAGGCAGTACCTCTCCCTGCAGCTTGATTCAACGTAATTTTATCCGCCGACATTTCCCACGCACGACTTTGCGGTGGACAGGTTGAATAGGTCACGCCCTTTAATACTGTAATTCCATCAGGTGGTTGTGTTGCGTTGTCTGCTTTTCCCCATCCACTCAGAGAATGGCCTATTAATATCCTGTAAATAATATCCGAAAGGCTATAACGATCATTTTGTAAATCTAAATCGGCTTCTTGTCCAATGACGACTTTGCCCTTTTCGCGCAAAACGACATTTCCTTTCAGGGCTGCAGTTTTATAATCGCCATTTTCTGTGACTAAACTGACTTGGTTGGCGTTAATCATTCTTCCCGGTTGATTGACAATAACAGGACCCGAAAGCACAGATGTTCCAGAATATTTTAGCTGGCCTGCATTTGCGGTAATTGTAACTGGCTGAGATTTCAACGACGCTACTGAGTTTTTAACGCTGGGCATTGGCGGCTCAGAGAAATATCCCTTGCACACATTATCGCTGGTCACCCAACCCAATGATTTTGCATTCTCCAGTCGAGAGTCAGCACTCGCAATGCTGCTAATTCCTGTCAGGATTAAAACAGACCAGAAATATTTCTTCATGACTCCCTTACGCGTGCTTTCAAAAGACAGATAAAATCGCATACAATCCACTTTGATTCAATCTCAGATGACACAAAAAAATGCAACGACTACTCGAATGGCTCAAAATACAACTTCCTCATGAGGCAGTTGACCCGCATCCATTGAAAGGTGATGCAAGTTTTCGTCAATACTTTCGTCTTACCCTGCCTAACAAAAATTATATTGCCGTAAACTCTCCACCCGCGACAGAAAATAACGAAGCGTTTGTAAAAATCTCCCAAGCCTATTTAAATTTAGGTCTTATTGTTCCTGAAGTCATCGCGCATGATCTTGATCAAGGCTTTTTATTATTAACAGATTTGGGTGACGATGTTTTATTTCAACTGTTAAGTCCAGAAAACGCAGATCTTTATTATCAAAAATCGCTTGTAGAACTCGGCAAAATCCAAACCTGTGATTTAGCTCTCCCCCATTTCGATGCTACGTTTATGAGTACTGAACTTAAACATTTTGAAGAGTGGCTATTACATAAACATCTCAATATAAAACTTAGCCCTGTTTCTAAAAAAGTCCTCCAAAAAACCTTTGATTTATTATTACTTTCAGCAACAACTCAACCCCAATGTTCTATTCATCGCGATTACCATTCTCGCAATCTCATGGTCCTGGAAAATCAAACCATTGGCATTTTAGATTTCCAAGACGCCATGATTGGACCCATTACGTATGACTTAGTTTCTTTAATTCGCGATTGCTATATTGACTGGCCTCAAAATCAAGTCACCGAATGGGCCTTATTTTTCCATGACGCTTTTCTTAAAACGAAATTACCCAGCCAAGAAGAATTTCTACGCTATTTAGATTTGATGGGAATTCAACGCCATCTGAAAGCCAGTTTTATTTTTGCGCGAAAACATCATCGTGATAGCGTTGATCGCTATCTTAAAGATATTCCGAGAACATTAAATTACGTAACTACGGTTAGCGAAAATTATGCTGAATTAAGAGACTTCAAATCATTCATTGAGGACAATGCGCTATGACTCGCGCAATTTTACTTTCGGCAGGACGTGGCGAACGCATGCGCCCACTTACTGACACTGTTCCGAAAGCACTCATCCCCGTTAAAAATAAAGCGTTAATTATTCATCAACTCGAAAAACTATCATCCATTGGCATCAAAGACGTTGTGATCAACATTTCCCATCTCGCAGATAAAATTCGGGAAGCGTTAGGGGATGGCAAAAAATTTAATCTTAATATTAGGTATTCTTATGAACCTGAAATGTTAGAAACAGGTGGCGGGATTTTGAACGCCCTGCCGCTTTTAGGCGATGAGCCCTTTTTAGTCGTCAGCTCAGATATCTATACTGACTTTCCCTATGAGACCCTCCTGAACCAACTCCAAAACAAAGACATTTTGGCATACCTTATATTAGTCCCTAATCCCGACTATCACGCTGAGGGTGACTTTTCCCTAGGCCCCGAAGGCTTTCTGACCAACAAACCCCAGTACACTTACGCTAATATTGGCCTGTATCACCCTGATTTTTTCAAGGGTTGTGCCCCTGGGAGGTTCCCACTAGGCCCGCTCATCCGAAAAGCCATCGATCAAAAGCGTGTAAGGGGAGACCTTTATAAAGGCCTATGGTACAATGCCGGCACCATGGAAGAGCTAAAAAAGATAGAGGGATGAAAACACCCCCGCTGCCATGATCAAAAAAGCCCAAAAAATTCAAGATTTAAGTATTCCTTAAGGTTGATACCTTATAATACGGACGTAAAATTAATTTAGACAGGCCAGGTAATGAACGACGAACGATTCGGTGACATACCTTCTTCAGCAACTACAGTTGTGCTTTTCCCCAGCAATGAGGAAGAGCAGACTGCACTTTCGCGCGAATTTAAAAAACTCTCAGATGATCTTGGAAGCGGCCGCCTAAATTTTAGAGCAGACTACAATGAAGTTGAAAGTTTTCATAATCCGATTCTTTCTGAGCTAGCGCTACCACTTTCTGGCCATATACGATCAGATGCAGATGAGTTTGCTCGACTTAACGAAAGTAGAATATTTGATGATGCTAGACCTTCTCCTTTCGAAGCTATCCTTTTTAGAAAAGTAAATACTTCGGGAAAAGAAATTGTATCAGAGGAAACTATTGATACTAGCAGAACTCATTTCGGTGATATTACCAAAGCCCTTGGGGCAATTCCAGAATTAAAAAACTTTGCTCCTTATTTGCAAAGATCTTTACATCAAAGAGGCATCTCAGGATTAGGCACAGCCAGAGAAAAATTTCTGGCTTATTATTTTGGGCATGAATACACTGAAAAATTCGGAATATACTTCGACGAAGGTCAGCAATTAGTAATAACCTATATTGACGATAAGCACATTAAGATCGAATTCTGGAACCAAAAATACTCCCGTGTAATAGATGGGAACTTAGCCGCCCCCCAATTTAACAATGCCTATACGGTAATCTTGGATTTAAAATTTAAGGAAGGAGAAGTCTATACTGAACACACGTCTCCTGTTGATATTACCCTTGAAAAATTTGAATTAACGATAAGCGACGAAACAGGAAGAAGTTTACTCAATAAAATCATTGATTTTGAACAACGTGTTTTGAAAGCTCAAGATCACAAAATAAGAGCCTTGTTGATAGCAGAAGGATTAGCAGACGAAGACCTTCATCCAGTTCTTGTTAACTTGTTTATTTCAAGAAAACTGGACTTCAAACAAACGCTAAAACATTTAGATCAAAATGCACGCCTAGCATTTATTGCTTTGATGACCACATCCGGGCTGGGTGCGAAGAATGTGCTTAGCACAGATAGTATTACCTCAGAAGACCTGTTTAAACTCATTGAAAAAGCCAAAATAAAAATTGAGGAAAACACTTCGCCAAAAACGTTAGCACAAAAACAAGATGAGCTTTGCCAAAGGGCCTTCAACACTCTCTCTCCCATGCTCCTTTCGCATCTCCTTGAAAACAATTTCAGGAGAAAAGAAAGTAAAGAAAGACTTCTTCAAGAAATTAGCCATCTTCCGTTGTCATTACGTAAAATACTTTTACCCAAAATCGTCTCATACCTTAGTTCACAAAATGAAAGAATTCAAAACGGTTTTGTCTCTGCCCTACTCGACAATCTATCCTCCGCGGAAATCACAGAACTTTTAAGCGTTTTTAGGGTACTTCCAGGTGACCCACCATCCTACTCGCGCTTAAAACAAAAATTCAAAAATTCCCAATACTCCAAAAGAGTCGGTGAGTTTGAAACAAAATTGGATAGCTTTTTGGGAAACGCTTCATCTACGCCAAACAACGCAGTTGAAATACCACTGGGAGTCTTAGCCCCCCAAAAACCTGCTGAAGAACTAAGGGAAGATCTAAGGAAAATCGCTAAACCTTTATTCATTGAAGAAGACTATCACGAGGTTTTAACCTACATTCATGCCATCCGCACATCTGAGGATAGTTTATCTCGCATCATTAATTGCTACCGAATAAAATCAAATGCAACTAAAACCGACGTTGCACTTGAATGTAATCTTGCAAAAATCACCGATGAAAATACGCTTCAAGCAATTGCCAAAAACGGGTTTACCTTAAAATCAAGACTCGACGCCGCGAAAAAATTATACAAAAAAAATCCTGGCTTATTATTTGGAAAAAATATTCCCAAAGATGAACCTGTTGCTATTGCAGCTGCTCTTCTTAAAAATTCAACGACTGATGTTCCCGGAGTACGTTCGACTCAAGAAATATTTGAACACAAAGTACAACTCGCCAGCCCAACCAGTCTGGAAGAAAAATTTTTCTGTCTTGATGTTCTGACAAAAGCACATGAACTAGGTGTAAAGACGACTATTTTTCAAGAAAAAACAGCCCAAACATTTGATGAACTCACAAAAGATTTTGGAAAAAGCTTTGATGTCATTTACAGAGCATGCTTTCCTAACTTCAGCGTTAACGATTTTGAAAAAAACATTCAAAAAACTTTTAACCCGCTGCCTCCTTTATTATTTGTCCTGAATGACTTAAAAGTAGCGGATATTTTCAATTTTGCTCAACAAGCTGGAGTTACTCCAAGTCAGTATTGTGAAAATCTGTGTAATCAACTCGGAATAATTTTCATCCCAGGCACTGAACCCAAAACTTTTGAAGGATATGCAAAGATTATTTCAGAGGGAATCATATTAGCTTCTTCACGACTAGAAAAACTCGAGAGTTTCTTAGGTGAAAATATTTCTTACGATAAAAGTTCTGATTTACGGAATAAAATAGCATTCGTTAAACGTATTACTCCATCATTACCCAAACCAAACGCTCTCTTCGTGGAAGTAGATCTCGAACAAACTTTCAATGATGACAAAGACAGCAGAAAAGCAAAATTTGATCTCATGCTCAAAGACGAAACCCAACGTGAAACATTAATTAAACAAGCTTTAATTCCGTATGATCCTTCTGGCGCCAGAAAATATCTTGAAGAAACCGCTCATCCTGGATTTTTCACAAAACTTTTCCGAAAAATTTTCTTCTGGACAGAGTGGAGTCGTGCTGCAACTAAACTTACTCAATCAGCTGCAAGAGTCATAACCCAACCAGAACCTATCAAAAAAGTTGTTCCTGTTATTGCTTCCCCCGATTTATCTGCACGCCCAAAATCACAAGAACAAACGGCGGGAGTTCCAGTGGAAGCAGAAGCCAAATTTGCAACTACGCCAGGTGGTATTGTCGAGAAAGACAAAGGAGAACTTTTTGGAGAAGAAACAGCTGGAAAAGTTGTTGCTGATGCTACTTCACAGGATATCGATAGCTCATCAAAAATATCACGGTTGCTCGCACACGCTTCTGAAGAACCAGCAGCACACAAACCCATTCCTACCGTTCAGTTTGAAGAAATCATGGTAGAACCCGCTTCTCCGCAAACCCTTGAAGAAGTGCCTGTTGTTCCACCTATTGCTGTCACGCTTGGACAACCCATTGAAGCAGATAAACCACATGCTTCTTCCAGCCTTACTCGTGTTACTGCTCAAATGCTTGCTGAAGGTAAAGAAGCATCTGAAGAAGAACTTAGAAGAATTGCTGAAATATTATTAAAATCACAACAAGAAAAAGAAGCTAAAGCCAAAGAACAAGTAGACGTAGCAGCAACCAAAAAAGGAAGTCAAATTAAGATTGAAAAAATCGATGGTGTAAACAAAGAAATTACAGCGATCGGACAAGTTGAACGAGAGGCCCTTATTAGTAGCTTAAGCGGAAATAACAGCGGAAATAACAGTGCGAGGAAAGGTTCTTTGACGAGTAGTAGTGGTGACGCTTCACCCGTAACACCAAAAGAAATACAACATGAAGAAACACGCGTCACCGCTTCGCTAGGTTAAGAAGAGTCGTCAATAATTTTTTTAGTTAGTTGCAAGGAGCAATTTATGGCCGTAGAAGACAAAGACAAAACTCTAGATATTTTGAATGAACCCATTGATTCAATCGAGAAAGCCCAACAATGGTTAGAGTATCGAAGAGCGAATTCAGCGCTGATACTGAGTAGCATGCAACGTCATCGTGAAGCAAGAGCGTTAGCAGAAAAATCAAAGGATGAAAAAACCGCTGATGCCGCTAATACTGTCGTTCAGTCTCTTAAACAACAACTTAAATTCTTTCATGCACGCGATGCAAAAGTTCAAGCGTTTCTTCTGGTAGCCAAAGAAAACGAGGAGAATATATTACGCAATCTTCCCGATGAAAATAATCTTCAACAAGAAGAAATGGAAGCACCCAGACCTTCTCAACAGCTTTGCCATAAGTAAAATCTACTCGCTTTTTGTAGGGCGATGCGCAAAGCCTCGCCCTTTCCCACTCCAATCACTCCACTCCATAGAATTTTCTCGGATTTCACCCCGGCTATTAATGTATTACAACTAAAACTATATTTAAAATTCGAGGAAATAATACAAACACAGCTTAATATAGATCCCGAACTCAAATATAATATATTTAATATACCCGCCACTAATTAGCATTAAGTCTCTTTTTTGACTTCCACGCGCATTATTGCTATTTTCCAATCCAATTATCTGTGAGGATTTCAAATGAAAAAGTTAGTTGCCATCCTTCCCCTTTCGCTCATCACTTGCTCTACGTTTGCTTATCCGAGTGCGCCTGAATACAACGGCATATTAGGCACTGCACCCCTTTCCATCATGGATACACAAAACACACAACTGCAAGCAGAATTACTCGGTTTTCAAACCAATGTTACGAATACGCCCGAAGGCAATTGGCAAGTTTTCGCGACAGGAATTTTCAGCCCTATCCAAATTCAAAATGGCGACCTAATACAACCAGGCTATAAATCTAATTCCGGAGCATTTACGGTCGGAACGGATTATCACTTTACGGGTGGCTTATACGGTTTCGCAGTGGGTCGCTCAATGGGATCACTGACGTACGCGAGGGGAAATGGCAGTGTAATCATCGATGAAAATATGGCCAGTTTCTTTACTGGTTATAAATCCCATCATTTCTATGGCACAGCGATTGCGACGTACGGCAATATCGATGACAGTAATATCAGTCATAACATTGGCGCACAAAATTTTGCAGGACAAACCACAGGGCAACAAACAGGATTAGACGGCACGTTTGGGTATAATTTTCATTTCTTAAATAAAAAATTAAGAACGGGGCCATTAGTTAATATAGATTATCAAAATATTACCATTAAGGGTTTTGCTGAAACGCCACAAAATGCCGGCACCATTGCAGTTCCGGTTCAATTTGGCAAACAAGATTATGATTCTTTGGTATCGGGCGCAGGATGGCAAGTCAATTACGCAACACAATACGAGACGACTGTACTTATTCCCTATATTCAAACAACCTATAACCATCAATTTTCAAACACGCAGCGCAATATTAATATTGGCATGGGTGCTTTCTCACCCAGCACAACGTCTTTCACGCCCTACAATCCTCAAAATAATAGCTTTGTGAATGTAAACGCAGGTATACAAACTGTATTTAGCTCAGGATTAGATTTAACGTTTGGATATAATAACGCGTTAGGTCAGAAGAACATTAATTCCCAGAGTTTTATGATTAGTGCATCAATGCCGGTGATGTAAAATTACTTTCTTTTTTCCCTCTCCTTTTCACAGGAGAGGGTCCGCGTAGCGGGGGTGAGGTTTATTAATTTCAACACCTTCTCCCCAAAATCCTTTTCAAGCTCCGCATCAATGGGCAAACACCAATAACGATAATCTGCAAATACCTCGCATTTCACCGCGTCTTTTTCAGTCATAATAATTTTCGCGTCGTCTTTAAAATTAATATCTTTGGGTGAATAGTGATAATGATCCGGAAAACGGTGCGGCCAAATGCTCAGCTTTAATTCTCTGAGAAAATCAAAGAACCGCTCAGGATTTCCAATTCCCGCAATAGCATGAACGGCTTCTCCTGCAAAATCGTCTAGATTTGCTTTCAATGTCGTATCACTCAAATTATAAATTTTGCCGGGAATTAATTTCATGCCAATCTCACCCACCCCAATTTCACCGCCATTTGTTACGATAAAATCTACGCTGTCCATGCGTGTAATGGGTTCGCGTAATGGCCCTGCGGGTAAACACCAGCGATTGCCAAACCGTCGATGGCCATCGATTACAGCAATTTCAATATTTCTTCCTAAGGCATAATGCTGCAATCCATCGTCGCTAATAACGATATTACAGTCCGTATTATTTAATAAATATCTGACAGCATTAACTCTGTCAGGATCAATGATGACAGGACATTTTGCACGACGTGCTAATAATACCGCTTCATCGCCTACTTCATTGGGATCACTTGTCGGGAAAATTTGTTGTGGATATATTTTCGTTTTTCCGCCATAGCCTCGCGATACGATTCCGGGTCGATAATTATTTTTTCTCAAGAATTTCGCGAGCCAAATAACGAGTGGCGTCTTGCCAGTACCACCGACGGTAATATTGCCGACAATAATTACGGGTATATCAAATTGGACGGGTTTGATAAATTTCTTTCTGAGATAAATAATAAATTTATACATTTGCGAGAATGGCCACAAAAAATAGGGCAAAAACGCTGAGTGGCTATACCAGCTGTTAATTAAATAATCTCGGATATTCATCAATCTTCACTCTTTAAATAGATGGTGATCCAGGAGGTTCACGATACTCTACAACCTCAGCTACGGCTGTTTTTTGTTTTTTGCGTTGTTCTACAGCTGGCACAGCAGGAAATTGCATCAATCTTTGTTCTCGCTCACGTAATATACCATAGCATTGCGCAAAAATTTCAGCGCCCTTCGCTACGCGTGCCATCTTTGGGTCTTTTAATTTTGCTATATTTCGGCTTAACATCAAACCCATGAGAGCAGGCTCTTCCCATTCTTCAGGCGCTTTTTTAGCCATGATTTGAAGATCTGCAGGTAGCTTTTCAATACAATCTTTATGATCATGGATAAATCTGCAAAGCACCTCATTGAGTTGATCTCTGGTTAACACGTGCAGATTTTGCTCTGTGGGTGAAGCAGAAGTCGCGATTCTTAAATCCGTAACGGTATTATTCTCTAAAAACGGATAGAGTCCAGACGGAGTCACACTGCACCCCCGCATAAACAAACGTTTAATAGATTTATTTTTCGCCAACGCCGCTGCGCCAATATTAGTAATATTTTTATTATAACTAATATCCAGGAAGACGAGATTCTTACATTTCGCAAGAAGCTCAGCGCTTTTATCTGTGATGCCAGGGCTGTTCCCTCTTCCCTGAATCGTCAGTGATGCAAGATAAGTATTACCCTGTAAAGTATTACCCTGTAAAGCATTAACTAATTTAACAACATCGTCATCAGAGTCTACTTCTAATGTCAGATTTAATCCCACCACTGAAGATTTATTTGCGGCGAGTTTCGATAGTGTGAGGGGTTTGATGGGCATAAGATGCCTCAATCTTTAAACTGCTTCTGATACAACCTTGCATAATGGCCATCTAAATTAAGCAAATCTTGATGTGTACCTGTTTCTACAATCGTGCCGTTATCCATGACCATAATATTATCTGCGTTTTCAATAGTAGATAATCTATGAGCAACGACGAGTGTCGTACGTGACTTCATCAATGTTTCCAGTGCTTTTTGGATATGGCGCTCTGATTCGGTATCTAAAGAAGACGTCGCTTCGTCTAAAATTAATATAGGCGAATTTTTTAATAGTGCTCGAGCAATCGCTAAACGCTGACGTTGACCGCCCGATAATAAAACACCATTTTCGCCCACTAAAGTATCTAAACCTAAGGGCAATTCTTTAATAAATTCCATAGCGTACGACGCTTCTGCCGCACGAATAACGTCTGCATCACTCACGCCCTCTAAGCGCCCATATGAAATATTATTTTTTATCGTATCGTTAAATAAAACGACGTTTTGAGAAACCAAAGCAAATTGTTCGCGGAGTGATTTTAATGTCGCTTGTTGAATATCAATGCCGTCGATTAAAATACTGCCCGTATAATTATCATAAAATCGGGGCAATAAACTTACCAACGTTGTTTTTCCACTTCCTGATCGTCCAACAATCGCAATAGTCTGGCCAGATTTAATCTCAAAAGAAATATTTTTCAGGACTTTTTTGTCATGATTGGGATACGTAAAAGTAATATTTTCAAAAATAATATTACCCTTAGAGCGTGAAAGAATTTTAGTGCCCTGATCCGCTTCGGGTGGTTCATCTAATACCGCAAAAATACTTTCAGCACCTGCAATACCCTTTTGGATAGTACTGTGCACCGTCGTTAAATTTCGCATGGGTTTTAACATGGCCAACATCGCCGTAATAATAGACACAAATGTTCCAGCGGTAATATGCGTTATTTTCGCTGTGGCTAAATAAACTGTCGCTGCAATTAAAATGCCTATAATAAATTGAACCGATGTTGTTGCCCATGTATTCGTCACGATTGTTTTGATTTCTTTATCTCGGTTTTGTGTAGATAAAATATTAAACCTATTTATTTCATAATTTTCTGCGCCGAACGTTCGAATAACACGGTATCCCCCCAAACCTTCTTCAGCAATTTGTGTCACACCACTCATGGTTTGCTGAACATTTTGGCTCAGATGTCGCATGCGTTTTCCCGATTTTCGTGCAATCAATGCAACGACAGGTGCGATAATAAAAAAGACGAGTGATAATTTCCACGAATTCATAAACATAATAAAAACACAGCCCAAAATAAAAAACGATTCTTGGACTATAGTGACGACTGCACTCGTACAAGCCTGTGCGACTTGTTCGACGTTATAAATTAATTTGGCGAGTAATTGACCCGACGTATTATTGTCTAAATAACTCGCGGGAAGTCGCATATAGTGCGCAAATAAATCTTGACGAAATTTTGTCACAACCGTTCGACCAGTCCATGACATATAATAATTTGAGAGAAAACTCGCCGCTGTGCGAACTGCAAATACGGTAACCAGCATTACGGGCAACCATCGAATAAATTTTTCGTTATGGGCAATAAAGCCTTGATCCAAAAGTGGTTTGATAAGCCAGGTGAATGACGCGGTCATGAGAGCAGAAATAATTGTTCCGACAATACCTAATAAAAATTGCGGCCAATATTGTTTAGAGTAGTTCAATAAGCGTTTGTAGATAACATGGCCTTTCATAATAACCCCTCTACCTCATCCGCCCTTCGGGCACCTTCTCCTAGTAACAGAAGAAGGGGATCTGGGTTACAGATGATTAATTAAATCCACTAACTCCACCGCATCATGTAACTCTTTGTCATAGACAAAAAACAATTCGGGAACCACACGGAGATCCAACTCTTTAGCAATGTGCTTACGAAAAAAATGCGCGGCTTTATTCAGTGCTGTAGCAGAATATTTCGCATCGGCTTCGTCTAATACCGTAAAAGATACTCGTGCATGACGCAAGTCTGGTGACATCTTAACACGCGAAAACGTGACTTTCTTAAGACGCCGATCATTAATTTCTGTGATGAGAAGCTGGCCTAACTCACGCTGGATCAATTCTTCAACTCGAGAAATACGATGCGTGGGTCTCGGTTTTGGCATAACTATAACGTCCGCGCCACTTTTTTGGTTTCAAAGACTTCGATCTGATCACCGGGATGAATGTCGTTATAATCTTTAACACCAATACCACATTCCATACCTTGACGTACTTCGCTCGCATCATCTTTGAATCGACGCAGTGATTCCAATTGACCTTCAAAGATCACTACGTTATCGCGTAATACCCGAATCGGGAAATTGCGCTTAACAACACCTTCCATCACCATACATCCAGCAACCGAGCCAAACTTAGGTGAACGGAATACATCGCGTACTTCTGCTAATCCTACAATGGTTTCTTTGATTTCTGGTGACAACATGCCGCTTAATAAACTTTTTACTTCGTTAATAATGTCATAAATAATACTGTGATAATGCAACACAACACCTTCGCGCTCGATGAGTTTACGCGCACCGCTATCTGCACGAACGTTAAAGCCAAAAATTATCGCTTTCGACGCAATAGCAAGATTGGCATCAGATTCGGTAATTCCACCGACACCACTCGCGATAATTTTAACTTTCACTTCATCCGTCGAAATTTTTGTCAGTGCATCACTGATCGCTTCTGCTGAACCCTGTACGTCCGCTTTGATCACAACGTTTAATACACGCGTTTGTGTTTGGCCTTCTGTAATACGCGAAAACATATCTTCCAAGGTATGGGATTGTTTAGCTAAGCGTACATCACGGAATTTACCTTGACGGAATAATGCAATTTCTCGTGCTTTTCGTTCATCACTCACGACAACCGCATCGTCACCCGCAACCGGTGCATCCGCTAAGCCTAGTACTTCGACAGGTATCGAAGGTCCTGCTGATTCAATATGTCGTCCATTTTCGTCGTTCATTTTTTTCACGCGGCCATATTGAAGACCCGCTAATAATATATCACCAATTTTTAATGTCCCGGTTTGAACAAGAACCGTCGCGACAGCACCACGACCTTTGTCCATACGAGATTCTATGACGACACCCTTTGCGGGAGCGTTAACAACAGCTTTTAATTCTAATAATTCCGCTTGAATTAAAAGCGACTCTAATAATTCATCAACACCCTGGCCGGTTTTTGCTGAAATGGGAACAAATAAAGTATCACCACCCCACGCTTCTGAAATAACATTGTGCTGAGACAACTCCATACGTACACGTTCTGGATCCACGTTATGTTTATCCATTTTATTAACAGCAACAACAATGGGTACATTTGCGGCTTTTGCATGCTGAATCGCTTCTATGGTTTGTGGCATGACGCCGTCATCAGCAGCAACAACTAAAATAACAATATCTGTCGATTTTGCACCGCGTGCACGCATAGCCGTAAATGCAGCGTGACCGGGAGTATCCAAGAAAGTAACAACACCGCGCGGAGTTTCGACATGATACGCGCCGATATGTTGCGTAATTCCACCGGCTTCGCCTTGCGTCACATGCGTTCGACGAATGTAATCTAATAAAGATGTTTTGCCGTGATCAACGTGACCCATTATAGTCACCACCGGCGGACGCGGTAATAATTCCGCTGTCGTTGTACGTTCTGCAACCAACGCATCTTCCAATGCATTTTCATTTAATCGTTTAGGCGTGTGCCCCATTTCTTCAACAACTAAAGTCGCTGTATCTTGATCTAAGACTTGATTAATCGTCGCTAATAATCCCATGTTCATCATGGATTTAATTAATTCAGCTGATTTTACAGCCATTTTTTGCGCTAATTCAGAAACGGTAATAGTCTCTGGAATACTCACTTCGCGGATAATAGGACCAATCGGTTTTTCTGGCGCTTTTTGAGCTTCATAGCGACGATGACGATGCGAACGTCGACGCGGACGTCCACTGAGATTCTCTTCTTCTTCGGCACCACCACCCAAATAAAATTCAGGGCGATGACGGTATTTTTCTTTTTCTTCACGTAATTTTGTGGCTTTCTTGATATCTTCTTTTTCTTTGAGTTCTTTTGCAGCACGATGATGTTGTGCTTCCTCGATTTTTTTAGGAGCAAGGGGTTTAACCGCAGGCTTTGATGTCTCTTCTTTTTTGATCTCTTTTTTTGCATCTGTTTTTGAATCTGCTTTTATGTCTCTTTTATTTTCTGTATTTTCTGTATTTTCTTTATTACTTTCTGCCGTAATTTTATGAGTCTCAGATTTTTCTTCTATTTCAGCAACAGGAGCAAGCATTTCGCCTGATGCTTCAGATTTGATTTTAATCACCCGCTTTTTGCGCACTTCAACACTAACGGTTTTTGAACGGCCTGTTCCAGCAGAAACTTTAAGTTCCGTAACACTGGCTTTACGTTTGAGGGTAATTTTTTTGGAAGTAGAAAGCGTTGATTCTTTTTCAGCGCCACGTAGTCGCTGTAAATGACTGACTAATTTTAATTTCTGATCTTCTGTTAATACCGACTTCACAGTAAGAGCTTCATTCACGCCTGCTTCTTTTATTTGCTCAAGTAATTTAGCAGGGGGTACGCCGACTATCTTACAGAGATCTTCGACAGTAACGCCCGCATTTTTCTTGATAGCCCCGTCCTGCATTGCTTAAACCCTCTCATTTCAACCGACTACTTTTTTTCATCGGCAAACCACGGTGCACGCGCCTGCATAATTAATTCAGCGGCTGCTGATGCCTCTAAATCAACAACATCTAATAAATCTGCAACGCCTTGATCAGCTAAATCTTCGCGCGTAACAATACCTTTTTGCGCTAATTCTCTCGCCAATGCTTCTGTCATACCTTTTAGCTGCAATAAATCTTCTGCCGGTTCACCTTCCACTAAGCGCTCCTCACTTGCAATCGCTTTGGTTAATAAAATATCTTTCGCACGACTTCGTAAAGCTTCTACGATTTCTTCATCAAACCCATCAATTGCCATTAATTCTTCTGGTTCAACATAACCGACTTCTTCAATCGTTGTAAATCCTTGGTCGACAAGTATCTTAGCAAGATCTTCGTCAACACCCAATTCATCCACAAATAATTGAATGACATTTTGTGCTTCTAATTTATGTTTCTCTTCTGCTTGTGATTTACTCATGACATTCAACGTCCAGCCCGTTAATTGACTTGCCAATCGAACGTTCTGGCCATTTTTGCCAATCGCTAAAGACAATTGATCTTCATCAACAGCAATATCAATAGAGTGTGAATCTTCATCAACAACAATCGATGCGACTTCTGCAGGTGCCATTGCATTAATCACTAATTGCGCTGGATTATCATCCCACAAAATAATATCGATACGCTCACCGCCTAATTCACTCGATACCGCTTGTACACGTGAACCACGCATGCCGACACACGCACCAATCGGATCAATTCTGCCATCGTTGGTTTTTACTGCAATTTTTGCACGCACGCCAGGATCTCGCGCAGAACCCTTCACTTGAATTAATTGCTCAGCAATTTCGGGGACTTCTATTTTGAATAACTCGACTAGCATTTCGGGACGTGTACGAGACAATAATAATTGCGTACTACGACCATCCGTTCGTACTTCGTATAAATAACCGCGTAATCTATCACCCGCACGGACTGCTTCGCGCGGTAACATTTCTTCGCGTAAGAAAATTCCCTCGACGTTATTGCCTAAATCTACCGTTACGAATTCTCGTGCGACACGCTGAACCACACCGGACATCAATTCACCGACGCGTTGACGATAAGACTCGACGATTTGAGTCATTTCCGCTTCGCGGATTTTTTTCATAATATATTGCTTTGCAGTACGCGAGGTAATACGACCAAACTCAATGGCTTCCATGGGTTCGCGTATTTCACCACCGACTTCAGCGTTAGGATCTTTTTTCTGTGCATCGGATAACGCAATTTCTGTAGCGGGATTGGTGACCTGGCCATCTTCAACAACTTTCCAGTGACGGGTGAGAACATATTCACCGCTTACGCGATCTATTTTTACATTGAGGTCTAAATCCGTTCCGTGCATTTTACGAAACGTTGCGACGATAGCTTCCCTGATGCCTTGTTCAGCGGCATCAAAAACAACTTCAGATGTTAAACCTTTAACGTTCGACAGTGCGTCGATAAGCAACAAAGTGTCTTTACTCATCGTCTTTTACCCTCAATTTTCATTTCTGGCACCACGTGGGCGCGTTCAATATTGTCAAATTCTACACCAATAAGACCCTTTTCGGTGTGGAGTATAACCGTATTGCCCTCTATTTTTTCAATTTTTCCCTGAAAATTACGCTGATTCTCTAGCGCTCTTCTCAACCGAAGCTTGATGACGCTTCCCTGACATTGCACATAGTGCTCAACCTTAAACAGCTGTCTATCCATTCCGGGCGATGAAACTTCCAACACATAATCATCCAGCCCTTTCACATCTACGGCTAACACAGCTTTAATATGATGACTTGCGTGAATACAGTCATCGACTGTCACTCCGCCCGTTTTTTCAATAAATATGCGCAACACGGGACGCTTTGAAAACTCTATCTGGCAACCCCACAGTGTATAGTCCAACGCCGCTAGTGCGGGGGCTAATACAGCTTCCAGTGTTGCAGTCGATACGTTTCGCATAAAAATTTAGCCAATAAAAAACCCCTTAAAGGGGTTTCCATCATTCACATTAATTTTGGTAGCGGGGGCAGGATTTGAACCTACGACCTTCGGGTTATGAGCCCGACGAGCTGCCAGACTGCTCCACCCCGCGTCAATGGCGGCAATTGTAACGGATATAACTAGCTTAATACAAGGGAAATTACGCTAATTTTAGATCAAAAATAAATCCAGCCCAGACAGAATATTTATTTATTGCTTGCGGATATTACTATTATTAACGCCTGCTTGCTGCACTCTTTCTTGCCCTGCTTTTTGTTGAGACTTTTCTTCGGGGAAAAACTTAAGGGACTCTCTCTTAAGAGAATCTTTATCACCGAAATATTTCTCACCCTTACGCTCGACTCTTTCTTTTTCAATAATTTTAAGTTCGGCTTTTATTGATTTGAGTTTCTCTGCATCATCTGGCTTTCTCATTTTCTGCAAACCTACATAAGGCGCATAGAATAAAAAACCAATTGCATACGGAATCACAAGAAGAAGATTTGCCTTATTATGCTTAATGGATTTAAATAAACCTCTCCAATAATCAGATAATTTACTTTCACCCAACATTCGCTCTTTCAGCTGCGTCAATTTTGGACCTGAAGGTGGAGTATTAAAAAATTCTTCAATCGACTTTCTATCGGGTTGCTTATCTTGCTCATCAAAGAATTTGTCTTCGGCATCTTTATCTTGTTGCTCATCAAAGAATTTTTTAATCGCTGCTTCACTATGAAGACTTTTGTCATGCAATACAATTTCGACGTTAATTTTATCAAGGTATTTAGTTTTAATTGAAACTTTATCATTCTCAGTATAGGCAATAGCAAGCGGCCCTGTTAAAAGCGATGCTTTAAGTTTCTTTAATTCTGCAACATATTTTTCGCGAGTAAATTCACCTAATAAATACAAGCCCCGTAAAATATAATAACGTAGGGAGACACTGCGCACCTGATCTTTAAATTCAAATTCGCGTGGAACATCCCCGCTAAAACTACAAATTTCAGACACTTTTTCTTTTGCTCGATCATTTCCACGAATAGCAGCCATGATATAAAGCGTATATTTTTGCGCTGAATCCTCTGGCAAAGAATCAACTCTTTTAAAAAATTGGCCTAAAGCAAGTTCTCTTCTTTCTTTTCTTCCCTCACTTTCATTAGGCAATTCAGCTGCGGTTGCCGCGTTTAAAAATCTCACTGCAGCTATACTTTGTTTACGGCCATGATTTAATAAATAAAGGCCTAATAAATATTGAGCATCAGCATAACAAGAAGAGTCTCGAGGAATTTGTGCAAGACCATCCTTAGAAGCATTTCCGTGCGCTATCGCAAGAACAGATCGTGCTACAGCAAGACCAGATTTTGCTATAGCAAGAACATATTGATAGTTGTCAGAATTATTATGCAAAGCCTGTTCTTGCCTAAAGTCTCGAATAAACATTCGAAAGTAGTCTGTCTTACTGTATTCACTTCTCCTTTTAATTCTACGGAGCAATTTAGCTTTACTAGTATCTGCAAGCGCAACAGGTGCAACCAAAGCTTCGAGCTTTTTCAAATTAAAGACGCGGTCTTCGGGAGAAAGCCCTGTTCTCATAATAAGCTCAAAACGAACGGAGAAATCTGCACCCTCTTTAAAATTAATTTCAATCCTACCACTATCATCCGGGGTAATACTCTCAACAAGATGCTTAACTTTTTCTGCTGCGCCTGGGATGTTTTCAAGAGCCGCCATGACATAAAAAATGTCTGTTGTATTGTCGAGATTTGGCAAGGCATCCACTTCCTTGAAAATTAGGTCTCTCATGCCTGCATCATTTCTGGAGTTTAATAACGCATTTGAAAAATATCGTAGGGCGTGAAAGAGACTTCCGTTATCTAATGACCGAAGTCCACGATAAAACTGAATATCGGGATAAAACAAAAAATTAAGATCACTTTCAGACGTATAAAAAAATTCATCTCTATGAAACAATTCATCGAAGTGACGAACAGACCAGGCATTAAAAGAAGCAGCAGCTCGCTGGGAATTGTCCTTTCCCTTACGGGAAACCTCAAAATTCTCTATTGCTACAAGAAGAGCCATCTCTTTCTCAGTTAGCGCTCTGTTTAATCTTTTTTTATGCTTAAAGCTAGGAACGAAGTTCGATAGGGTGACACCCTCTGATTGTCTGGCGACAAATTCCTCAACCCGGCTCTTGCGGGTGTGTTTTTTAGGTCCACCACGGTCTTGGTCTACTTCCTTCATGGGTTAACCCCCCCTTCTAAATGATACTCTCAAGGGTATTATAGTGCAGAAAACTTAAGGTTTTATTAAACCATGGATTAAATTTTAGGGGGGCACAGCCTATCCCTGGGCTTCGCGCTCGGGCGAGAAGAATCTCGCCCCTACGATACCGGGCTACCACGCCCTTATGGCACTACCTTTGAAGATATTCTGCGCAGCGGCTAGAACTTGGGGAGATTGAAAGGATTTGATTAACTGCTGAACTTTTGTGCTGTTTTTGTTTATTTTGCGGGTCACAAAAATATTCGCGTACACCGAATCTTTGTTTTCGACATACAACGCATCGTAAAAATTCGACGTATTATCACCACGCGTCGGACTCAATCCAGCCGGAATCGCATAATTTGTATTAATCACCGCCGCATCAACATCTTGTAATACACGCGGTAATTGCGCGGCATCTAAAGATTTGATTTTTAAATTTAGGGGATTTGCAACAATGTCATTGGTTGTAGAATCAATGGTTACATTAGGCTTTAATTTAATTAACCCGGCTTGTTGTAATAATAATAAAGCCCGCGCTTCGTTTGTCGGATCATTTGGAATTGCAATACTATCACCCGATTTTAATCCACTGAGTCTATCCAATTTATACGAATAAATTCCCATCGGATAAATAAATGCTCTCGCAATAGGTGTTAAATCTGCGTGATGTGCATTATTCCAAGCCACTAGATATGGCATATGTTGAAACATGTTCACATCAATACTGCCATCCAATAATGCTTGATTAGGCAAACTGTAATCCGTAAATTCAATAATCTTTACATGCAGGCCATATTTTTCTAGCGCAACGTTCTTCGCCACTTGCATTAATTGCGTTTCAGGACCGGCTATTGTGCCTACACGAATTTGATCCGTGGGTTCCTGAGAATTACACGCCGAAAGAAACAGGGTTAATAAAAAAACAAAAAATAAACGCACCATAAAAAAATTTCCTCTTACCGTTTATCAAAATGTCGCGCAAGTTTGTCGCCGCTATATTGAATCACTTGAACTAATAAAACTAATACTACTACAGTCACTATCATCGTGCTTGTCTCAAATCGCTGATAGCCATAACGAATCGCGAAGTCACCCAATCCGCCTCCACCCACTGCACCTGCCATCGCCGCATATCCAACCAGTGTAATTAACATCAAGGTAATACCATTAAAAATAGCGGGCAAGCTTTCGGGCAGCAATATTTTCATAATAATTTTTGCGGGTGTCGCTCCCATAGATAACCCGGCTTCGATTAATCCATACGGTATTTCACTTAATGCGTTTTCGACAACGCGAGCGATAAAGGGAATAGCAGAAAACGTTAATGGCACGATGGCTGCCGTTGTGCCAATTGATGTTCCCACTAAAAGTCTTGTGACGGGAATAATGGCAACTAATAAAATTATAAACGGTATGGATCTTAAAATATTAATAATTATAGATAAAATTTTATGTGATAAATTACTTTCTAATAAGCCGTGTTTTCTCGTTGTTAACAGCAATACGCCCAACGGTAGTCCAATCGCGACCGATAGAAATCCTGACACGCCAACCATATAAAGCGTTTGCCAAAATGACAACAATAATTCAGAGAGTCTCTCTTGCCACATGTCCAATGATCTCGACTTTTAAATTTTTCCGCGCCAGAAAATCTAGCCCCGCTTGATATTTTTCATGATTTGCCTCGACTGAAACAATCATAATGCCCAATGTTAAATGCTGAATGCATTCCAAACTGGCTTGTAGAATATTTAAGTTTAATTCAAATTCACGCGCCAATTGCGTAATAATGGGTTCCGCTGCGGCATGCCCCTGAAAATAAATACGCCATACTGGAACCGTATTGTGGCCAGGAGAAGCAAGAATTTTTTCTTGTAATATTCCCGGCAACTCTGCCCGCAAGGCTGAATCTACAAAATATTGTGTAATAGGTTTTTGTGGGGACGCAAAAACATCGGCGATCTTTCCCTCTTCAATAATCTTTCCATCGTCTAATACGATAACCCGATCACAAGAGTGTTTTATGACATGCATTTCGTGCGTAATTAATAATATAGTTAAACCTAAATTAATATTAATTTTTTTGAGTAAAGTCAGTATGGCTTCTGTATTGTGAGGATCCAGTGCAGAGGTCGCTTCATCGCATAATAAAACATGCGGTTCCATGACTAATGCACGCGCAATCGCAACGCGCTGTTTTTGTCCGCCCGAAAGTTGCGCAGGATATTGATCTTTTTTATCTCCCAAACCAACCAGATCTAATAATCCCAAAATCTTCTGATGGTCATGTGAATTGTTTAATCTTAGGGGTAAAGCAATATTTTCATAGACTGTTTTGGAATTTAACAAATTAAACTGCTGAAAAATCATGCCAATATGCTTACGCGCAGCACGTAAAGCAGAAGACGACAGCGCCGTGAGCTCTTGATTCGCGACAAAGACTTTTCCAGAAGACGGTTTTTCGAGTAAATTCGCACATCGAATCAGGGTACTTTTACCCGCCCCACTTTTGCCAATGACACCCACAATCTCACCCTTGTTTACGGTCAGATTGATATCGTGGAGCGCCCGAGTGGTCGCATAGTGTTTGCTGAGATGTCGAAGCTCAATCATTTATTTGCTCAAATCCTCGTCATTGGCCTTACATCTTACGAATCAATTGGTACAATCACAAGTAGACTTTTCCGGAGTTATTCTGAATGAACAAGTTAATCATCACAGGCAATATTCCCCTCAATGGCGAGATCGTCGTTTCGGGTGCAAAAAACGCAGCACTGCCTATTATTGCGGGTTGTCTCCTGACTGAAGCCCCCGTCAAATTGTCCAATGTTCCGCATCTGAACGATGTGACGACCATGCTGAATTTATTGGGAACCATGGGTACTGAATTTACGTTCGATGAAAAAACCCATATTGAAATTAATACTCAACCCGTCCGTGACTTTACCGCCCCGTATGAATTAGTCCGTACCATGCGAGCCTCTATTTTAGTTTTAGGTCCGTTATTAGCTCGATTTGGCGAAGCCATTGTTTCACTTCCTGGCGGCTGCGCGATTGGTGCTCGGCCCGTTGATTTACATATCAAAGCCATGGAAGAACTCGGCGCTGAAATTCTCATTGAAAACGGCTACATTCATGCCAAAACAAAGGGAAGATTAAAAGGCGCGAATATTGTCCTCGACATGATTACCGTCACGGGTACTGAAAATATCATGATGGCCGCAACGCTTGCCGAAGGAAAAACCGTTATTAAAAACGCGGCGCGCGAACCTGAAGTCGTGGACCTCGCCAACTTCCTCAACACACTGGGCGCCAAAGTAACGGGTGCGGGTTCCGATACTATATATATAGAAGGCGTAAAAGCATTACACGGTGGAACCTATCAGGTTCTTCCTGACCGTATTGAAGCGGGAACGTATCTTACCGCTGCTGCCTGTACGCGCGGTAAAATTAAAATTAAAAATATTTATCCTACTCTTTTAGAATCTGTCCTAGTCAAATTAGACGAAGCCGGTGCTCAAATAGATTTGGGCGACAACTGGATTACGTTAGATATGAAGGGTAATCGTCCTAAAGCCGTGAGTATCAAAACAGCGCCTTTTCCCGCGTTTCCGACTGATATGCAAGCGCAGTTGATGGCGCTTAATGCTATCGCTGAAGGTACTGGGACAATTACAGAGACCATATTTGAAAATAGATTTATGCATGCGCTAGAACTCCAACGCATGGGCGCGAATATTAAACTCGAAGGCAACACAGCCATTTGTATGGGTGTAGAAAGACTTTATGGCGCACCGGTTATGGCGACTGACTTACGCGCTTCAGCAAGTTTAGTATTAGCGGGTCTGGCAGCCGAAGGCGATACCATCATTGATCGCATCTACCATATAGATAGAGGCTATGAGGGCATTGAAGAAAAGTTCCGTCAGTTAGGTGCCAAAATCAAGCGAATTCCCTAGGGTTTTCAACAAAAAGCGCGAAAACCAGCATTTTTTATGGCATACTAGCACCTGATTGTAGCTGTTTTAAATAGGGGTGTGTTGTTATGGCGATGGAACCAGCAGGAGTTAACCATCCGGAAGAAGATCCAAAAGCCAGGCTTAAAAGAGAGCTTGAAGCTGACTATGCGCTTTTTCGAAATCCCACTGCTGAAGATAAAGAAAAACAACGTCAA